>Ga0182741_1000046_pt1 | contig 205996 bp, 173 predicted proteins | sample eDN5th37CBELigOP_FD_128874 | JGI IMG/M metagenome (GOLD analysis project Ga0182741, IMG submission 128874) | Enriched Organic Plus compost microbial communities from Emeryville, California, USA - eDNA 5th pass 37_C BE-Lig OP (version 2) (version 2) ...
GCCGACGCCGATCGAGCGCGCGCTGTGGGCGAGAGACCGCGGCTGCCGGTTCCCGGGGTGCGGCCGCAAGCGCTTCGTCGAAGCGCATCACATCGAGCATTGGGCGAACGGCGGGGAGACGAGTCTCGAGAACCTCATCCTGCTTTGCTCGAAACACCACACGCTGGTGCACGAGGGCGGCTTCACGATCGAGAAGGACTACCGGGACCGGTGGTTCTTCCGTCGGCCCGATGGGCGTGCGGTGCCGGAGTGCGGGTATCGGCCGGAGGATGTCACGGATGACGGCGCCGAAGCGGTCGAGGAATATTTCGCCATGGCCGAAGAGCGCTTCGGGTCTGCCAAGGGATACTTCAATGGCGACGCTTCCGCGGAAGAGCCAAATCACGCTTGTAATCCTTGCGAGCATCCGCCGGCAATCTCCGCTCCGCCCTGAAGTCGATCTCCACTCGGCGTGAACAGACAAGCAGCTGTCGTGTCAGGTGTTCCCAACGTCGGGATGTTCCGGATACGATCGCTCTCGCCGGTATCCCTCTCGGGGCCTCGCTCGTGGTGTTCGGGCTGATCGCGTTGACGCTGGCCGCGGTCGGCATCTACGGTCTCGTGTTGTACTCGGCGAGCCAACGGTACGACGAGATCGCCGTGCGGTCCGCGATCGGCGCCGACCGGGCGTCGGTCCTCAAGATGTTCGTCGGACGCGGCCTGTGGCTGGCGGGTCTCGGCGTCATCGGGAGGCCGATATTCATTTCTCCCATACGTGCGATTACCCTGTCCGCTGTTCTTTCCCCCCGAATGTGCCACACTGGCCGCGGGTGACTCGGGGGAAACGATGAGCGCGCAAGAAGACGCGCACGACAACGACCGCTCGACGAGATCCTCGTGGCGCACGCTCGTCGAGACCGTGCTCCGGGTACCCGAGATCCACGTCCCGGTGCTGCTCTCGGCCGGCGGCGCCATCTGGTCGGTCCACGCGGGGCCGTTCCCGGCCGGCGCGGTGCTCGAGCGATGGCCGCTCGGCGGCGCGGCCGCCACCGCGGTGCTGTGGCTTTCGATCTACGCCGGCCTCGGCCGCGTGCTGGTCGGCATCGCCTGCGACGCCGAGCCTCGGCGTGTGCTCCGCCGCCTCGCGGTCGCGATGGTCATGTTCGTCGTTCTCTGCGCGCCGCTCGTCCTCGTCGAGACGACGCCGGCCGTCCGCCTTCACTACGTGAAGCCGCTCTGGTGGCTCGCAGCGGTGCTCGCGTCGGTTGCGATTTGCTTCCCGCAAGGTTTCGTCGCGCTGCGGCGCGTGGCAGACAGGCGGCCCGGTGTCTCGTGGATCCGCGTTGCGCTCGTGGCGACGGTCTGCGCCGCAGCGACCGTCGCCGCGGTCGACGCGCTGCTCCACGTCGACGGCTACTGGGAGGTGAAATACCAGCTCGGGCGCGCGGCGTTCGTCGCGAACACCGCCGTGCTCGCGAGCATGCACGTCGCGCTCTACGCGCTGCTTCGCCGACTCGCCGCCTCGATCATCGTCGTGACGACGATCTTCGCCGCGCTCGGCCTCGCGAACCTCGGCAAGATGACGTACATGCACGCGGCCGTCCAGCCGCTCGATCTCCTGTACATCGCCGAGCTGATGCCGCAGCTCGGCGCGACGTTGGGGCCGACGACGACGGCGCTGCTGCTCGCGTCGTGCGCGGCCGTGCTGACGGCGCTCGTGGTCGCGATGCGCCGCCCGGCGGCGGCGCTGTCATGGCGCGGCCGGGTCGTCGCCGGCGGGCTCTCGATTGTCGTGATCGCGGGTGCCGTCACGAGCGAGCGCAGCCCTCCGCTGCGGCACGTGCTCGGGGCGGCGGGTATCGAGCACGCCGGCTGGGATTCCGTGCGCTCGGCCCGGCGAAACGGCGTGCTGCTCGAGTTCCTGTCGCTGCTGCCGACCGCCTTCGTCGATGCGCCGGCCCGCTACTCCGCCGCCGCCGTCGCGGAAACCTTCCGCCGGTATCTGCGCCCGAACGACGAGAACGGCGCCGGACGCGATTCTTCCGACGTGACCGTGATCGTGTACATGATCGAGTCGCTGATGGACCCGAGCGAGCTCGGTCTCGAGTTCACGGCCGATCCGATCCCGACGCTGCGGGCGCTCGCCGCCGAGCACTCGAGCGGCTACGCGGTCGTGCCGGGTCGTTTCGGCGAGTCGGCGAGCTCCGAGTTCGAGCTCTTGACCGGCATGTCGTCGTCGTTTCTTCCCGAGCGCAGCGTCGCCTACAAGCAGTACGTGAAGCACCGCCTGCCCGCGCTGCCGTGCGTGCTCAAGGCGCGCGGATACCGGACGGCAGCGGTGCAAGCCGATCCGGTGGACTACTACAACCGGACCGAAGTCTATCGTCACCTCTGCTTCGACCGGGTCGCGTGGCTCAACGAGGACGCATCGGTCGCGCGTGCGATCAACGACCGCGCGCCGGCCGACGACGCGATCGTCGACGCCGTCATCGCGGAGACGAAGGGACCCGGCCCCGCCTTCGTGTTCGCGTTCCCGAGCTCGACGCACCATCCTTACGACCTCGAGCTCTATGCGGACTCGCCGCTCGACGTCGTGGACCCGGAGCGCACGTCCGCGCGCACGGAGATCAAGTACTACATCAACACGCTGCGCGTCGCGGACGCCGCCGTCGCGAAGCTCGTGCGGCATTTCGCTCGCGCCGAGCGCCGAGTGCTGATCGCGATCGTCGGCGACCACCTGCCGCCGCTGTCCACCGCCGCGCTCGAAGGCTTCTACGCGCGCCTCGGCGACGACGTTCCGCCGCTCGAGCGCACGCTCGCCGAGCGGCGCGTGCCGCTCGTCGTCTGGTCGAACTTCGAGACGAAGCGCGAGGATCTCGCGCTGAGCCTCAATCTCCTCGGCCCGCTGCTGCTCGAGCGGGCCGGCCTCGAGCCTCCCGGTTTCCTCGGCGTCGTCGCGGAGCTCGGCAAGCGGGTCACGATGATCTCGCGCGGGCTCGTCGGCCGCGCGTCGGCGCGCTGGTCGCCCGAGGCGGCGCCGCCCGAGTTCGCCGAGCTGCTCGAGGACTACCGGCTGCTGCAGCACGACCTGCTGTTCGGCCGGCAGTTCCTGATGGCGATGACTCGCTCCGAGCCGCCGGGCGCGATCTCGAGCGAAGGCCCGACGACGGATGCGGACGGTGCGTCCGTGAAACCCGGTGCGTCCGTCAGCCCGTGATCGGCGGCGGCCGCTTCAGCACGGCGGCAAGGATCAACGACGCGATGCACCACCCGATCAGGCCGGCGATCGCCCCTGCGAAGAACATGCCGCTCGGCGTGAACAGGCCCTCGAAGAACCCCCGCATCATTTCCGCGGTCTGCGCGTCCATTCCGGGATTGGCTTGCATCTGGCTCACGGTATTTTCGAGCTGCGCGGCGAGCCGCTCGCGGCCCGCGGTCGCGAAGTAGATCGAGATCGCGGCCGCCGAGACGAGCGTCGAAATCACGCTCGCGACGAACGCGATCCCGAAGCTCTGCCCGAACGTCGCGTACCCGCCGTTCCTGCGCCGGAACTCCCTGAGCGCGAGCACGATCAGCACGACCGAGACGACGAAACCGACCAGCGCGAGCCCCGGCACGCCTGCGAGTGCCGGCAGCTGCGGAAGCAGGCCGAAGATCACCTTGGACGCGGAGAGAATCAGCGCGAATTTCCATACGGTCGGCCAGATCGAAACCGAGCCGCCGGCGAGCTGCTGGTCGTAGGTGTGTGCCACGTGTTTTTCTCGTAGGGTGGGCGAGTGCGTATCTTATCTCATTTCATGGACGAGATTTTTTGCACCTCGCCGCGATGTGCCCACGAAGCCGCATCGTCGCCGAGCATGGCGCACATCCGCGCCGCCATCACCATGCGGAACGCGAGCGCGAAGCTGTCGACGTGCAGCCTGCCGAGGAAGCGCTTCTTGGCCCGGCGCAGCGCGCGCCCGAAGCGGGAACGGTTCGACACGAGCTCGATCAGCGCCGAGCGGCGCATCGACGCCTCGAGCGCCGCGCGGACGGTCTGCGCCGCGACGCCGCCGAACAGCGCGGCCGTGCGCGCGGAGCCGAGCTCGTCGAGCATCAGCGCGAGCATCTCCGTGTCGGCCATGAGCGTGCGCGGCGGCGGCACCGCTGCGCGCGTCGCGTAACGCAGGTCGGGACTCCACGCGTCGACCATGCCGCGCCATAGCCGCTTGTTCGTGCGGAGCTCGTCGGGGAGCGCGCGCGCGTACGCGAGAACGCGTGCATACAGGAAAGGGTTGACGACTTCGACGTACGACGTCTTCAGGTCCGTCAGCGCGGCGAGCATCACCGGCAGCCGGTACTGCTGATAAAGGCGATCGCGCCACATCGCGAGCGACTCGTCGGGGCGCCTCTCGAGGGCTTCCGGAATCCGCTGCGGCAGCAGCCCGAGCTCGCGTGCCGCGCGCTCCCCGCAGACGTCCTCGAGCGTCGTCAGGTGCACGCTTTCGCGCACGTCGGTTTCGTTGCGCACGGCCTTCCATCCGAACGCCTCGTCGCCGCGGATCACACCTTCGGCGCCCGCTGCGTAGAGCCGCTGCCAGACCGCGAAGCCGTCGACGTACCCGCCTATCGCGTCCGCGCGCCCCTCGCCCGCGACGAGAAAGCGCTCGAGGAAACGCTCGCGCGGCTCCGTCGTCGCCTCGACGACGAAATAGTCGTGCTCGACACCGAGCCGCTCCGCGAGCTCGCGCGCGATCCGAGCGTCGCTGCCGGGCTCGTCGAGCGCGGCACGTTGCCCCCACGTGATGCACCGGAGGCCGTCGTAGCCGCGCCGCGCGCGGCCGAGCGCGAGCAGCAGGCCTCGGCTGTCGACGCCGCCCGAGAGCGGCACGACCCAGCGCGAGTAGTCGAGATCGAGCCGCGAGACGACGTCGTCGACGATCGCCTCGAGCCGGCTCCCCCGCTCGTCCGGATCGACCGCGTCGCCGCGCGGCTCGAGCGAGATGGCGGACTCGCGCGCTTCGAGCCGCCACGACGCGCGACGAAGCAGCACGCGTCCGCCCGGAGGCACGCGCTCGACGCGCAGATCCCATCCGCGCCCGGGCCCGAGCGCTCCCGACGACAAGAGCCAGGCCGCGGCCTCGAGATTCGGGCGGAAGTCTCCGAGCACCGACACGACCGCGCGCTGCGACGTCGATGCGACGAAGAGGTCGTCCGTCATCGCGTACCAGATCGTGCGGCTCGCCGACGCGTCGGCGACGAGCTCGACGTGCTCGTCGTCCGCACGAAAGAGCGCGAAGCTGCCGTCGGGCACCGGCGCGCGCGGCACGCTCCAGCGCGCATCGGGCTCGATGACGCCGAGCGCAACGCTCACACCATCGCGCCGCGTGGACGCGGCCGGATTCGCGACCACCGACACGATTCCGCCGGCGCGCGCGATCGATGGTGCCCGCGGCACGATGTGCGCGGGGAACAGGCTCGTTATCAGCCGCGACAGCTCCTCGTCCGACGGCGAGAAGCGATCGCGACGGCAGATCAGGAGCGCCTTGGCCACGTCGGGGAGGCTCCCACAAGCCATCGGGGCGCTCAAGCGGCGCCGCTACCCGGTATCATCGTCGTCCCGGCGCGGGCGTTCCGGCGCGGCGCTCGCCGGGGAGAGCGCTTCCGCACGCGGCAAGTCGCTGGATCAGAGGATTCTCCAGGCGCCCAGCGGGCCTGCACAGACTGCAACGCGAGGATGTCAATGGAGCTCGATACCGAGATCGAGGCGCGCGGCGCCAAATTCCGGCTCGCCGGAACCTACGCGCCGGAGTTCAGGCGCGTCGTCGACGCCTTCATCGAAAACTTCAAGGTCGAGGACGAGGTCGGCGCCGCCTGCTCGATCGTGCTCGACGGACGCACCGTCGTCGACATCTGGGGCGGCTGGCGCAACGCGGCGATGACGGTGCCGTGGGACGCGCCGACGACGGTCTGCATGATGTCCGTCGCGAAGGGCATCACGGCGATCTGCTTCAACATGCTGATCGACCGCGGCCTCGTCGATCCGAACGCGTACGTCATCGACTACTGGCCCGAGTACGGCAAGAACGGCAAGGAGAAGACGCGCGTGCGTCACATCCTCGACCACACGGCCGCGGTTCCGGTGCTGACGACGAACCCGCTGTGGCCGGGCGCGATGTTCGACCGAGAGGCGTACGTCAAGGCGCTCGAGGAGCAGGAGCCGCTCTGGGAGATCGGCACGAAGGCCGCGTATCACGTGCACAACCAGGGCTTCCTGCTCGGCGAGATCATGCGGCGCGTCTGCGGCAAGACCGTCGGGCCGTTCCTGCGCGACGAGGTCGCGACGCCGCTCGAGGCCGAGTACTACATCGGCGGCATGACGGAGGCGGAGCAGGCTTGCGTCGCCGAGGTCATGCCGAACATGAACGCGAAGCTCTTCGCGGCGAAGGACAGCGAGGAGCCGACGTCGCTCCGCGCGCTCGCGTTCAGGCAGAACCCGAACGAGCCGTGGCACGTGACGCTGAACCGGCCCGAGTGGCGCACCGTCGAGATCGCGAGCGGCAACGGCCACGGCAACGCCCGCGGCGTCGCGCGCATCTACGGCGCGCTCGGCAACGGCGGCACGCTCGACGGCGTCACGCTGATGAGCCGCGACCAGATCGAGGCGATGATCACGCTGCAGCACAACCAGATCGAGGCGCTGCAGGACCGTCCGTACCGCCAGGCGCTCGGCATCCTGCTGAACACGCCGGAAGCGGTCTACATGGGGCCGAACATGCGGAGCTTCGGGCATCACGGGATCGGCGGCTCGATCGGCTTCTGCGACCCGGACGCGCGGATGGGCTTCTCGTACGCGTGCAACAAGATGCACGCCGTCGGCACGAACGGGCCGCGGGCCGCGCGGCTGATCGACGCGTTCTACGCCGCCGAGGGGTGACGGCCGCACGGCGAGATCACGCGGTCGCCGCGACGCCGCCGTCGACGTTGAAGACCTCGCCGTGCACGAAGCTCGCGTCGTCGCTCAGGAGGAACGCGATCGCCTTCGAGTTGTCCTCCTCGGTGCCGTTTCGCCGCAGCGGGATGCGCGCCGCACGCTTCGCGTACTCCTCCGGCGAATTGAGCCCCATCGCGCCCGGCGTCGGCACCGACGCGGGAGACACCGCGTTGACGCGGATCTTCCGCGGCCCGAGCTCGGCGGCCATCACGCGCGTGAACGCGACGACGGCGCCCTTCACCGCGCTGTAGGCGGACGTGTTCGGGAAACCGCGCGACGCGACCGGCGACGCGAGATTGATCATGCTCGCGCCGCGCTCGGCATCGTAGTGCGTCAGGAGCGCCTGCGCGGACCAGAAGAGCGCCTTGATGCCGACGTCGAGCATCGCGCCGAGCCGCGCAGGCTCCACCTGCTCGACCGGGCAGTAGTGCAGGATCATCGCGTTGTTGACGATCGCGTCGATGCGCCCAGTCTCGCGCGCGAATTGCGCCGCGATATCGAGGTACGTATCGCGCGAGCCGACGTCGCCCTCGTAGGCGAGCACGCTGCCGCCGCTCCGCTCGATCTCGCTCGCGGTCGCGCGCGCGCTTCCGCCGTCGATGTCGACGACGGCGACGGTCGCGCCGAGGCTCGCGAGGTGCCGCGCGAGGTGCGCGCCGAGCCCGCGGCCGGCACCGGTGATCAGGACGCGCTTGTCGTCGAACCTGTAAGTCATCGCACTGCCCGTTACGTGATGGTCCTCTCCCCGGCCGGCTGGTACGTCGAGCCGAGGCACGGCGACTATATCGCAAGCACCGTCGCCGAGCGCGACGGCGCCGCCGAGCCCGGTCGTAGTTTCCGCAGTAGTCGCCGGGTCGGCCGTCCGTGCGCTTGAGCTAGAATCGAGCGACACGGCCGAGCCGTTCGGCCGGAGGTCGAGGACGCACATGGCAGCGCAAGACGCCGCAGCGACGGACGCGATCGTCGCGAAGATCGATTTCTGCATCCCCGGCGAGAAGGTGATCTTCTACCCCGGCGAGCGGCACAAGTCGCAGTGGCCGTACCGCCCGCACGAGGTCGTGATCCGCGACGCGCGCGCGGTAGCCGGGAGCCTCGAGCTCGAGAAGAACGGCTTCGTGCTCCTCGAGCGCGCGTCGGCCGTCCGCAACTTCTACGATCCCGAAGAGGTCGAGCGCGTCTACATCCCCGAGGTCATCTCGCTCATCCGGGAGCTGACGGGCGCGGACAAGGTCATCACGTTCGGCACGATGATCCGCAGCGACGCGGCGAACCGGCAGCACAACCTTCCCGCGTTCGGCGCGCACGTCGACTACGGCGACCGCACGGTGCGGGCGTGCGCGAAGGAAGTGCTCGGCGAAGCCGAGGCGGAGCGCTGGCTCAGGGGCCGCTACGTGCTGATCAACGTGTGGCGGCCGATCACGGTCGTCCACCGCGCGCCGTTCGCGGTCTGCGACGCGAGCACCGTCGCCGCGTCGGACCTGAACGACAGCGAAGTGCGGGGCGGTCTCGGCGATCCGAACCGTCCGACGCTCTACGGCTACTCGGTGAGCTTCAATCCGAACCAGCGCTGGTACTACGTGCCGCAGATGCGGCCGGACGAGGTGCTCGTGTTCAAGCTGTTCGATTCGGACGCGTCGCGAGTGCAATGGACCGCGCACAGCGCGTTCGAGCATCCGAACACGCCGCCCGACGCGCCGCCTCGCGAGAGCATCGAGCTCAGAACGATCTCGTTCTTCGCGCCCTAAGCGCTCGCGAGCGTCGTCAGCGCCAGACGACGTCCGATGAGCGATCGGTATTGACGTTGCGCGTCGCCGGATTCCCGTACATTCGCTCTCGATGTCCGAGCCCGACGACGCGACGATCGACGTCAAGCGCACGAAGTCGACGTAGGCGCGCACGCTTCCGCGGTTGATGCGGCGAGCCGTCGCTTGGCCGGCCGGCGCGAGACGGCCAGGTGGCCGAGCCGATGGGCCGATTAACGTGCCGGCGTGCGAGCGTGTCAAGCGGGACGGAGGCGACGCTTGGACGGCCCCAAATGGAAAAGCCCCGCGCGAGGCGGGGCTTTCCCTCAGGCGAAGCGACTCGAAGAGAGCCGTTTACATCATGCCGCCCATGTCGTGCGGCATGTGGGCGTGCTCCTTCTCCTCCTTCGGCTGCTCGGCGATCATCGCCTCGGTCGTGAGCAAGAGGCCCGCCACGGACGCCGCGTTCTGCAGCGCAAGACGCGTGACCTTCGTCGGGTCGATGATGCCGAACTGGACCATGTCGCCGTACTCGCCGGTCGCGGCGTTGAAGCCGTAATTGCCCTTGCCGGCAGCGACCGCGTTCAGCACGACGGCCGGGTCCTCACCCGCGTTCGCGACGATCTGGCGGAGCGGCTCCTCGACGGCGCGGCGCAGAATGTTGATGCCGACGTTCTGGTCGTCGTTCGCGCCGGTCAGCTTCTCGATGTTCTTGACAGCGCGGATCAGCGCGACGCCGCCGCCCGGCACGACGCCTTCCTCGACGGCCGCACGCGTCGCGTGCAGCGCGTCCTCGACGCGTGCCTTCTTCTCCTTCATCTCGACCTCGGTGGCCGCGCCGACCTTGATCACCGCGACGCCGCCCGCGAGCTTCGCGACCCGCTCCTGCAGTTTCTCGCGATCGTAGTCGGACGTCGACTCCTCGATCTCCTTGTTGATCTGGTCGACGCGACCCTTGATGTCCTCGGGCCGGCCGGCGCCGTCGATGATCGTCGTGTTCTCCTTCGAGACCTGGACCTTCTTCGCCTGGCCCATGTCGTCGAGCGTCGCCTTCTCGAGCGACAGGCCGACCTCCTCGGAGATCACCTGGCCGCCGGTCAGGATCGCGATGTCCTGCAGCATCGCCTTGCGGCGATCGCCGAAGCCCGGCGCCTTCACGGCCGCGACCTTCACGATGCCGCGGATGTTGTTCACGACGAGCGTCGCGAGCGCCTCGCCCTCGACGTCCTCCGCGATGATCAGGAGCGGACGGCCCGCCTTGGCGATCGCCTCGAGGAGCGGCAACAGATCCCGGATGTTCGAGATCTTCTTGTCGTGGATCAGGATGTACGGGTTATCGAGCTCGGCCGACTGGCTCTGCTGATTGTTGATGAAGTACGGCGAGAGGTAGCCGCGGTCGAACTGCATGCCCTCGACGACCTCGAGCTCGTTCTCGAGACCGGAGCCTTCCTCGACCGTGATCACGCCTTCCTTGCCGACCTTGCTCATCGCCTCGGCGATGATCCGGCCGATCTCCTCGTCGGAGTTCGCCGAGATCGTGCCGACCTGCGCGATCGACTTGTCGTCCTCGCACGGCTTCGACAGCTTCTTCAGCTCTTCGACGAGCGCGACCGTCGCACGGTCGATGCCGCGCTTCAGGTCCATCGGGTTGAAGCCGGCCGCGACCTGCTTCAGGCCCTCGCGGAGGATCGCCTGCGCGAGCACGGTTGCCGTCGTCGTGCCGTCGCCGGCCGCATCGGACGTCTGCGAGGCCACTTCCTTGACCATCTGGACGCCCATGTTCTCGAACTTGTCCTGGAGCTCGATCTCCTTCGCGACGGACACGCCGTCCTTCGTGACGGTCGGTGCACCGAAGCTCTTCTCGAGCACGACGTTGCGGCCCTTCGGGCCGAGCGTGACCTTGACGGCGTTGGCGAGGACGTTCACGCCGCGGAACATCCGCTGGCGGGCCTCGTCGGAAAATCGGACTTCTTTAGGAGTCGCCATGAATCAGTCTCCGTTCCTTGAGTAAGCGCGAATGAATGCGAGATTTCGTGTCAGCCCTCGATCACGGCCATCACGTCGTCTTCGCGCATGACGAGGAGCTCCTCGCCGTCGACCTTGACCTCGGTGCCGGAGTACTTGCCGAACAAGACCTTGTCGCCCTTCTTCAGCTCGAGCTTGCGGACCTCGCCGTTGTCGAGGATCTTGCCTTGCCCGACGGCGATGACCTCGCCACGAATCGGCTTCTCGGCCGCGGTATCCGGAATCACGATGCCGCCCGGCGAAGTACGCTCTTCCTCTGTCCTTTTGATGACGACTCGATCGTGCAAAGGACGCAGCTTCATGGGGTATCTCCCTTCAGGATCGAAACGAATAGGAAAATTGGCCGGCCGGAAAAGACTTGTTAGCACTCGGCCGTGACGAGTGCTAATCATAGGGAGCACCGGCCAGAATTCAAGGGCCGCGAACCCGTACATGGCGGGGGCGGGCCGCGAAAGCTATGCTGGCATCACCCGAGGGACCAGCCCCCGATAGCGGCGCGGATCCACGGGTCATTGTCCTGGTGTGGAGCTCGGCGAACAAGGTGTCCGTGGAGAAAGTTTCGGATGCGACCGGTTCGCACGGGGCGTCGGGCGCGACGTCCGGCGGCGTGCTGCTCGTGCTGACGACCTGCGGCAGCGCGGCGGACGCGGAGCGGATCGCAACGGCGCTCGTCGAGCGGCGGCTCGCGGCCTGCGTGAACGCGATCGGCGGCGTCGCGTCGACCTACCGCTGGCAGGGCCGCGTCGTGCAGGAGCAGGAAAGCCTGCTCGTGATCAAGACGACGGCCGAGCGGTATCTCGGCGTCGAGGCCGCGATTCGCGAGCTTTCGGGCTACGAACTCCCGGAGGTCGTCGCGGTCCGAGTGGACGGCGGGCTCCCCCCGTATCTCGACTGGCTCGCGGAGTCGGTCGCCAAAGGTTCGGAATGACATGCGAAGACTAGGCTCGATTCTGATCGCCGCCGCGCTTTGCACGCCGTGGCTCGTCGCCTGCAGCCCCGACGCGGCCGATCCGCGGCCCGTGGCCACGGCGGCCCCGAGCGGCACGTCCAGCGCGCAGGAGGTGCTCCGGCCGGAGCGTGCTTATCCGTATCGAATCACGGCCGAGGACGACCGGCTCCAGATCCGCTTCGACGTCGTCGACGGTTACTACCTGTACCGCGAGCAGTTCGGCTTCGCGACCGAGACGCCGGGCGTGAGCCTCGGGGCGCCGGTCTTCCCGACCGGCCTGATGCACGAGGACGAGTACTTCGGCGAGCAGGAGATCTACCGCGGCACGTTCACGATCGAGGTCCCGTACACCCGCACGGCGGACGTCGACGCGCTCGAGCTCGCGATGGACCTCCGGGGCTGTGCGGACATCGGGCTCTGCTATCCGCCGCAGACCTGGACGAGCCGCGTCGACCTGCCGTCGGCCGGGCCGCGCGCCTCAGCTTCCTCCGGAAGCATCGCGTCGCCGTTCGCGCCGTCGGCCGACGAGCCGCTGCCGGTCGACGAGGCGTTCGTGATGAACGCGCGCTTCGACGGGCCGAACCTGCTGACGGTCGGCTGGCAGATCCAGCCGGGCTACTACCTGTATCGCGACAAGCTCGAGGTCGAGGCCGTCGGCGACATCGACCTCGCCGTGCCGAGCTGGCCCGAAGGGGTCGAGCACTACGACGACAACTTCGGCGACGTCCGCGTGTTCTACGGCTACGTCGAGACGTCGATCCCGTTTGCCCGTCCGAGCCCGGACGAGATCCCGGTCGAGATTCGCGGCCGCTTCCAGGGCTGCCGAGAGAACAGCATCTGCTACCCGCCGGCCGCGCAGTCGATGGCGCTCGTGCTGCCGGCGGCGAGCGCGTTCGCCGACTCGGAGTCGGCGCCGCCGTCGGGCCCGGCCGCCGCGTCCGCAGGCGCCGCGCCGGTCTCGGAGCACGCGCGGCTCGCCGCGATCATCCTGTCCGACTCGTGGCTCGTAGTCGGCGCGACGTTCTTCGGGCTCGGGCTGCTCCTGTCGTTCACGCCGTGCGTGCTGCCGATGGTGCCAATCCTGTCGGGCATCATCGCCGGGCACGGCGCACAGGTTTCGACCGGCCGCGCGTTCGGTCTGTCGCTGTCGTACGTCCTCGGCATGGCCATCACGTACACCGCGGGCGGCGCGCTCGCCGCGCTCGCCGGCGCGCAGGTCCAGGCGATGTTCCAGAAGCCGTGGATCCTGACGCTGTTCGCCGGGCTCTTCGTGCTCCTGGCGCTGTCGATGTTCGGCGTCTTCACGCTGCAGATGCCGGCGGCCGTGCAGACGCGAATCGCGGACCTCGCGAACCGCCAGAAGGCCGGCTCGTTCGCCGGCGTCGCCGTGATGGGCGCGCTGTCCGCGCTGATCGTCACGACCTGCGTCGCGCCGCCGCTCGTCGCGACACTCGCGGTCATCGGCCAGAGCGGCGACGTCGTCCGCGGCGCGGGCGCGCTCTTCGCGCTGAGCCTCGGCATGGGCGCGCCCCTCCTCGTCGTCGGCACGTCCGCCGGGAAGCTCCTGCCGAAGGTCGGCCCGTGGATGAACACCGTGAAGGCCGCGTTCGGCGTCATGATGCTCGGGCTCGCGATCTGGATGATGGAGCGCGTGCTGCCCGGCGGCATCGTCCTCGCGCTATGGGCGCTGCTCGTGTTCCTGACCGGCGTATTCCTCGGCGCGTTCGAGCCGTTGCCGCCCGAGCCGTCGCCGGCGAAGCGCCTCGCGAAGGGGTTCGGCGTGCTCGCGTGCCTGTACGGCGCGCTGCTTCTGATCGGCGCGACGCTCGGCGGCGAGGACCCGCTGCGGCCGATCCCGCGCGCGGCGCTCGGCGGCGCGACGGGGCGGCCCGCGGAGGCACGCCTCGCATTTCAGCCGGTCGAGTCGATCCCGGACCTCGAGAGCGCGCTCGCGGCCGCGCGCGCGGCCGGACGGCCGGTCATGGTCGATTTCACGGCCGAATGGTGCGTGTCGTGCCGGGAAATGGAGAAGTACACCTTCCCGAACCCCGCGGTCGTCGCCGCGCTCGAGCCGTTCGTGTTGCTCCGGATCGACATCACCGAGAACAACGAGGACGACAAGGCGCTTCTCAAGCACTTCGGCAGCTTCGGTGCGCCGACGATTGCGTTCTTCGACCGCGCCGGCCGGCCGCTCGACGAGTTCGAGCTCGTCCGGTACGTGCCGGCCGAGGAATTCGCGGCGCACGTCGCGCGCGTCGCGGCGCTCTAGCCTTGCTCGCTCGGCCGGCCGCGGGGCCGGCCGAGCAAAAAAACGGGCTCTGCCGCCCTTTCCTCTTCAAATTCGGCGCGAATCGGTGCACGATGCGCGAACATATGGGCAGAGCTGCGAAACCGACCCTGATCACCCTCGCGCTGAGCGCGGCGGCCGTGCTCGGCTACGTCGCGTATCGGTTCACGCTCGACCGCGCGCCCGCGGTCGACTCGCCGCCGGTGGTGGAGACGCCGGCACGTGATCTGCCGGACGAGCTGCCCGACTTCTCCCTCGCGAACCTCGACGGCGAGCAACAGTCGATCCGAAGCTGGCCCGGGCGCCCGCTGATCATCAACTTCTGGGCGACCTGGTGCGGGCCGTGCCGGAAGGAAATTCCGATGTTGCTCGAGTTCCAGGACGCGAACCCGGGGCTGACCGTCGTCGGGATCGCCGTCAACACGCTCGACGAGGCCCGGCCGTTCGTCGAGGAGATGGGCATCGACTACCCGATCCTGATCGGCCGCACCGAGGCGGTGACCGCCGCCGCGAGCTTCGGGGTCGAGTTCTACGCGCTGCCGTTCACGATCTTCACGGACGGCGCCGGGCGCACGCTCGGTGTGCGCACCGGCGAGCTCCATCAGGAGCAGCTCGAGCATTTCGCGGCCGTGGTTGCCGACCTCGAGGCGGGCCGGCTCAGCGTCGATGCCGCACGCGCCCGCATCGCGGGCGTGATGTAACCGCCCAACTCGCCAAAAAACGCCGCCAACTTCGCCGAAAACGAGTAAACTTGCCCGTTATTTGGCGGAACGAGCCCGATGGCGCGACTGCTGCTGTTGAACGGTCCCAATCTCGGCCTGCTCGGCACCCGGGAGCCCGAGCTCTACGGGCGGACGACGCTGGCCGATATCGAAGCGCGGCTCGCGAGCCTCGCGCAGGCGGCCGGGCATACGCTCGACGCGTTCCAGAGCGATGCGGAGCACGAGCTGATCCGGCGCATTCACGCGGCCAGGGGCGAGCAAGTCGACTTCATTTTGTTCAATCCGGCGGCGTTCACGCATACGAGCGTCGCGCTCCGCGACGCGCTGCTCGCGGTCGAGATTCCGTTCATCGAGCTGCACCTGTCGAACGTCGCCGCGCGCGAGCCGTTCCGCAGGACCTCGTACTTCGCGGATATCGCCGTGGGCACGATCGCCGGGTTCGGCGTCGTGAGCTACGAGCTGGCGCTGACCGCCGCCGATCGGTACCTGTCTCGAGGGGAGACATAGTGGATATACGCAAGGTCAAGAAGCTGATCGAGCTGCTCGAGGAGTCCGGCATCTCCGAGATCGAGATCTCGGAGGGCGAGGAATCGGTGCGGATCAGCCGCTATCCGAACCCGGGCATGATGAGCTTTGCGCCTCCGCCCCCGCAGCACTATTACGCGCCGCCTCAGCCCCAACAGCCGGAGCAGAAGAGCGAGACGCCGGCAGAGCCCGCCCCGAAGGGCCACCAGGTCACGGCGCCGATGGTCGGCACGTTCTACGCCGCCCCGAGCCCCGGCGCGAAGCCGTTCGTCGAGATCGGCTCCCGCGTCCAGGTCGGCGACACGCTCTGCATCATCGAAGCGATGAAAATGATGAACCAGATCGAGGCCGAGGTCGCCGGCAAGGTCGTCAGCATCCTCGTCGAGAACGGCGATCCGGTCGAGTTCGGCCAGCCGCTATTCGTAATCGAAGAAGTCTGAGCGCAGCCGTTACCGCAATGACCAGCGCGAAGTTCCTGCCTTTCGCGGCACCTGCGTCGCGAGGCGCGCCTCGGCGCGCCGGCGCGGACGCCTGCCGCTTGCCGGCATACGAGCCATGACACAAAGCGGAAGCGGCCCCGTGCTCGAGAAGGTCCTGATCGCGAACCGCGGCGAGATCGCGCTGCGGGTCTATCGTGCGTGCCGCGAGCTCGGCATCAAGACCGTCGCCGTCCACTCGACGGCCGACACGTCGCTGAAGCACGTGCTCCTCGCCGACGAGACGGTCTGCATCGGACCGCCGCCGTCGCAGCAAAGCTACCTGAACATGCCGGCGATCATCGCCGCCGCCGAGGTCACCGATTCCGTCGCGATCCACCCGGGCTACGGCTTTCTCGCGGAGAACGCCGACTTCGCCGAGCGGGTCGAGGAAAGCGGGTTCGTGTTCATCGGCCCGCGCCCGGAGACGATCCGTCTCATGGGCGACAAGGTGTCGGCGATCCGCGCGATGCGCGAGGCGGGCGTCCCGTGCGTGCCGGGGTCCGACGGACCGCTCGGCGACAACGCCGAGCAGAACATGCGCCTCGCGCGCTCGCTCGGCTACCCCGTGATCATCAAGGCCGCGGGCGGAGGCGGCGGACGCGGCATGCGCGTCGTGCACAGCGAAGCCGCGCTGCTGAACGCGATATCGATCACGCGCAACGAGGCGCGCTCCGCGTTCGGCAACGATCAGGTCTACATGGAGAAGTTCCTCGATCACCCGCGGCACATCGAGTTCCAGGTGCTCGCGGACGGCAAAGGCAACGCCGTCCACCTCGGCGAGCGCGACTGCTCGATGCAGCGCCGCCATCAGAAGGTCATCGAGGAAGCGCCCGCGCCCGGCATCACGCCGGAGCAGCGCGAGCGCATGGGCGCGCTCTGCGTCGAGGCCTGCAAGCGCATCGGCTATCGCGGCGCCGGCACGTTCGAGTTCCTCTATCAGGACGGCGAGTTCTACTTCATCGAGATGAACACTCGCGTGCAGGTCGAGCATCCCGTCACCGAGATGGTCACCGGCATCGACATCGTGAAGGCGCAGCTCAGAATCGCCGCGGGCGAACCGCTGCCGTTCAAGCAGGAAGACATCGAATGGCGCGGCCACGCGATCGAGTGCCGGATCAACGCGGAGGACCCAACGACGTTCATGCCTTCGCCCGGCACGGTGACGCTGTGGCACCCGCCGGGCGGCCCCGGCATTCGCGTCGACAGCCACCTGTACAGCGGATACGCGGTCCCGCCGCACTACGACTCGCTGATCGCAAAGATCATCGCGCACGGAGAGAACCGGGCGTCCGCGATCGCGCGGATGACGACGGCGCTGAACGAGATCGTCGTCGACGGAATTCGCACGAACATCGCGTTGCACGAGGAAATCTTTCAGCACGCCGCGTTCAAGACCGGCGGAACGGACATCCACTACCTGGAAAAGCGTCTCGGTTTGAAATAAAGCCGTGGCCTGGCAGCAGCTGATCGCGCGCGTTCCTCGAGACCGGGTCGCCGAAGTCGAAGGGCTCCTCGAGCTCGCGGGAGCGGCATCGATCGCGCTCGAGGACGCGGCCGAGGCACCGCTGTTCGAGCCGCTGCCGGGCGAGACGCCGCTCTGGCCCGAAGTCTCGGTGAAGGCGCTGTTCGCCGCCGACGTCGACCTGGCGCCCGTTCGCGACATCCTGCATGTCACGGCCGCAGGCGACGTGCGCGTCACGCCGCTCGCGGAGCCCGATCTCGCGGCCGGGCTCTTCGCCCCGCTCTCGATCGGCGGCAGGCTGTGGGTCGCCTCCGCCGACGACGCGCTGCCCGACGACGGCCTCGCCGTCGTGCGGCTCCATCGCGGCGTCGCGTTCGGAACCGGCGAGCACCCGACCACGTCGCTCTGCCTCAACTGGATCGCGTCGTCGCTCGAGCCGTACACGGTCGTGCTCGACTACGGGTGCGGATCCGGCATCCTCGCGCTCGCGGCGCTCGGGCTCGGCGCCGTGCGTGCGTTTGCCGTCGACAACGACCCACAGGCCGTCGCCGCGGCGAAGGCCAACGCCGCGCTGAACGGCGTCGACGACAGGATCTGGATCGGTCCGCCGGACGCGCTGCCGGCCGCTCGAGTCGACGTCGTCCTCGCGAACATCCTCGCCCGCCCGCTCGTCGAGCTGTCGACGCTGTTCCACGCGCGCCTCGTGACCGGGGGCCGTGCGATCCTGAGCGGCGCGCTCGTCGGGCAACGGGCCGATCTCGAGCGGGCGTACGTGACGGCGGGGTTCGAGATCGAAGGCTGCGTCGAGCGTGACGGCTGGATCCGGCTCGACGCGAGAAAACGCGCGGCAGCCTGAAACGGCGCAAACGCGACGCGTTCCCCGCCGCCGGACGCGTTTCACTATAGAATTCGCCGGGGCTCGATGCCCGGAAACTGCGATGCTGTTCACGCGCTGTCCGGATTGCGAGACGACCTTCCGCATCACCGCCGACGCCCTGCGCAAGGCGAACGGGCAGGTGCGCTGCGGCCGCTGCGCCCGCGTGTTCAACGCGTACAACGAGCTCAGGCGGCACGCGCGGCGCAAGGCCGGCACGATGCGGGAAGAGGCGATCGCGGGGGACGCGGCGCAGCTTGCACCCGTAACGGACGACGCCGCGAGCCACGCGGCGGGGCCGCAGGTGGCGCAGACCGTGCACGCGGCGCAGATCGCGCCGGTCGCGCAAGCAGCGCAGCCCACGCTGTCCGCGCAAACGGTGCAGACGGTGCAGGCGGCACAGGCGTCGCGACCAGCACCGGCGTCGCGACCAGCGCCGGCGTCGCAGCCAGCACAGACGCCGCAGCCAGCACCAACGTCGCAGCCAGCACCAACGTCGCAGCCAGCACAGCGCCCGCAGGCGACGCAAACAGCGCAAGCGACGCAGGCACCCGCAAGTGCACCGAGCGGCCCGAGCCCGGCCCCCGGCGAGGATCCGCTACAGAACCTCGCCGCGTCGCCGGCCGCGGTGCCCGTTGCGAAGGTGCGTGCGCGCAAGACCCGCGCTCCGCACAAAGCGGCGGACGATGGAAAAGACCTCACGATCGGTGATATTTCGCTTGCGGGGGTGATTGCCGAGCTCGCTGCGAGCGCCGCGCCGGACGACGCGGAGACGAGCGAGGCCGCACGAGGCGACGCTCCGGACACGCAACCGCCGACGGGCGCCCTGCTCGAGAAGAACGGGCTCGGCGACGCCCCCGACGCCGCGCCGAACCGGGCCGACGCGGCGGCCCCGCCGCACCAGGCAAAAGGGGACGTACGCGGCGCGTTGCAAAAAGCCAAAGACAGCACGCGTGGCGCGACGCAAAAAGCGATGGCGGACGCGCCCGCCGCGACACAGAAGGCGAAGGACGATCCGCCCGGCGACATGCAGAAGGCGAAGGAAGACACGCTAAGCGCGGCCGCGCCGTCCTGGGTCGTCCTCGACGCCGCGCCGACGCGCGCCCGTAGCAAAGCTTGGGCGATCGGCTCGGTCGCGGCCGGCGTCCTCCTCGTGCTGCAGGTCGTGCATCACTATCGCGACGAGCTCGCGGTGCTCGCCGGCGTAGGCCCCGCCGTCCGTCACGCTTACGCGTTGCTCGGCATCGAGCTCGCGCCGAATTGGAATCTCGATCAGTACGAGATCGTCGTCGACTGGGATGCGGTGACGCAGCCGGGCGATGATGACGACAACCGGCTCACGATCGCGGCGCGCATTCGCAACAAGGGCCCGAGCCCCCTTCCGCTTCCGCACGTTCAAGTGCAGATCAAGGATCGCTGGGAAAGCACGCTCGGAAGCCGCGTGTTCGCACCCGCGCAGTATCTGCCGCCCGGCGCCGCCGTCGACCGCGCGATGATCGCGGGACAAATCGCACTCGCGAAGCTCGCGATCCTCGATCCCGGTCCGCAGGCGTACGGATTCGAGCTCGACGTGTGCGTCGACGCGGAAGGCGGCGCGCTGCGCTGCGCAGCGGACGAAGTCTTTCGCTAAAAACACATCGCCGCGCCCAAAGCAAGGGCGGGCGTCGCACTAGTCGGGGAACGCACGACGTCTCGCGAAGCAGTGTCGGGAACGCGACCGATAGAACGCTTCGGTATGACTGCGCCCGCCGTTTTCCATGCTATGATTCCGCGCCCTGAGTCGATAGTTCTCGCGGCGAAAAAACAGGGGTTCAGCATCTCGTTCACCGTGCCTGGAAACTTATCCGGGACGACATCCATTTCGCGGCAGCGTGAAGATCAATTCGATACGGCGGTCAGGGGTCGCGTTTCCGTGGGGAGAAACACGTTCCATGGGGAGGGCGTCGTGAAGGTATCGAGCAAGAAGAAGATCACGAAGAAGAAGACGAAGAAGGCGGTCACACCGACGTCGCAGGTCAGCGCCCGCATCAAGCCTCTCAGCGCGCTCACCGACGAAGCACTGAAAAGCTATTTCGCAAGTTTGAACGGACACAAGCCGGGAGATCTCTATCAGCTCGTCATCGGCGAGGTCGAGAAGCCGCTGTTCAAGGCCGTTCTGAGCTACACGAAGGGCAACCAGAGCCGCGCAGCGGAGATTCTCGGCATCAATCGCGGCACGCTGCGCAAGAAGCTGAAGAGTTACGATCTCGTCGGCGACTGAAGGTGCAATGACTGCACAACGCCGCGCACTGCTCAGTGTCTCCGACAAGCAAGGCATAGTCGAATTTGCCCGGTCGCTGCTCGACCTGTCGTTCGAGCTGATGTCGACCGGCGGCACGGCCCGCGTGCTGCGCGACGCGGGCGTGCCGGTCACCGACGTCTCCGCGGTCACCGGATTTCCGGAGATCATGGACGGCCGCGTGAAGACGCTGCATCCGAAGATTCACGGCGGCCTGCTCGCGCGCGCCGGCATCGACGATGCGGCGCTCGCCGAGCACGGCATCGCGCCGATCGACGTGCTCGCCGTGAACCTCTATCCGTTCGAGCGCGTCACAGCGACTCCGGGCACGTCGCTCGCCGACGCGATCGAGAACATCGACGTCGGCGGACCGGCGATGATCCGCGCAGCGGCGAAGAACCACGAGCGCGTCACCGTCGTCGTCGATCCGGCCGACTATTCGAGGGTCGTCGAGTCCCTGCGCTCCGGCGGGCCGACGGGCGAAGAGCGGCGGCGCCTCGCCGCGAAGGCGTTCGGGCACACGTCGCGTTACGACGCGGCGATCAGCCGCTACCTCGCAGGGCGCGACACCGCTCAGGAGGAGCTTCCGGCCCGGCTCGTGCTCGGCTGGAACCGGGCGCAGGAGCTCCGCTACGGCGAGAACCCGCACCAGCGCGCCGCGCTCTACGTCAGCACGACACCGCGGCCCGGCAGCGTCGCACAGGGACGCCTGCTGCAGGGCAAGCCACTCTCTTACATCAACCTGCTCGATGCCGACGCCGCTATGCAGTGCGCGAGCGCGTTCGAGCAGCCGGCGTGCGTGATCGTGAAGCATGCGACGCCTTGCGGCGTCGCGATCGGCGCCGATCCGCTCGAGGCGTACCGGGCCGCTTACTCGGCGGATCCCGTCTCGGCGTTCGGCGGCGTCATCGCGTTCAACCGGCCGATCGGTGCCGATGCGGCGAGCGCCGTCGTCGAGCAGCAGCACGTCGACGTCGTGGTCGCAACGATCGTTCGCGACGACGCGCGCCAGGTGTTCGCGCGCAAACCGAACGTGCGAGTCATCGAGACCGGCGACCGCGCGAGCGGCGAGCCGGAGGTCGAGATCCGCTCGATCGACGGCGGCGTGCTCGTGCAGCAGCGCGACCGCGGCACGATCGGCCCGGGCGATCTCGAGACGGTCACGAAGCGCGCACCGACCGAGCAAGAGATCCGCGACATGCTGTTCGCGTGGACGGTCGTGAAGTACGTGAAATCGAACGCGATCGTCTATGCGCGCGACGGCAAGACGCTCGGCATCGGCGGCGGCCAGACGAGCCGCGTGATGAGCGCGCAGATCGCGATCACGAAAGCCGGCGAGCAGCACTTTTCGCTCGAGGGCGCCGCGATGGCGTCCGACGCGTTCTTCCCGTTCCGCGATGGCCTCGACGTCGCCGCCGCGCACGGCATCTCGGCGGTGATTCAACCGGGCGGCTCCGTGCGCGACGCCGAGGTCATTCAGGCCGCGGACGAGCACGGCATCGCGATGGTCTTCACGCGGATGCGCCATTTCCGACATTGAGGTGAGCTTGTCATGAAGGTTCTCGTCGTCGGCGCAGGCGGGCGCGAGCACGCCATTGCGTGGAAGGCCGCGAAGTCGCCGCTCGTCGACGAGGTGATCGTCGCGCCGGGCAACGCGGGCACCGCACGCGAGCCGAAGGTTCGCAACGTGCCGGTGCGCGCCGACGACGCGGACGCGCTCGTCGAGCTCGCTCGCCGCGAGTCGATCGATCTCACGATCGTCGGCCCCGAGCAGCCGCTCGTTGCCGGCCTCGTCGATCGCTTCGACGCGGCGAACCTGCGCTGCTTCGGACCGACGGCCGCCGCGGCTCGCCTCGAGGGCTCGAAGGCGTTCGCGAAGGCGTTCCTCGCGCGCCACGGAATCCCCACCGCGCGCTACGAGGTCTTCGACGACCTTTCGGCCGCGCGCGCGTATCTGCGCCAGCAGTCCGCGCCGATCGTCGTGAAAGCGGATGGCCTTGCGGCCGGCAAGGGCGTCGTCGTCGCCGAGACGATCGAGCTGGCGGACGACGCGCTCGCGGCGATGCTCGAAGCGGGCGAGTTCGGCTCGGCGGGCCGCACCGTCGTCATCGAGGAGTTCCTTCGCGGCGAGGAGGCGAGCTTCATTGCGATGGTCGACGGCGAGCGCATCGTACCGCTTGCGAGCTCGCAGGATCACAAGGCGCGCGACGACGGCGATCGCGGCCCGAACACCGGCGGCATGGGCGCGTATTCGCCCGCGCCGGTCGTCACGGAAGCGATGCACGAGCGCATCATGCGCGACGTCATGCGGCCGGCCGTGCGCGGCCTCGCCGCCGACGGCATCCGCTACCGCGGCTTCCTCTATGCGGGGCTCATGGTCGGCGACGATGGCGTGCCGCGCGTGCTCGAGTTCAATTGCCGGCTCGGCGATCCGGAAACGCAGCCGATCCTCTTCAGGCTGGAAAGCGATCTCGTCCGGCTATGCCTCGACGCGTTCGACGGCAAGCTCGGCGACGTGCCGATCGAATGGGATCCGCGGCCCGCGGTCGGCGTCGTCGTCGCGAGCGCCGGGTATCCGGGCGCGTACGAGAAGGGCAAGCCGATCACCGGGCTCGACGCGGACGATCCGCTAGCGAAGATCTTCCACGCGGGCACGCGCCTCGAAGGCGATACGGTCGTCACAGACGGGGGACGCGTGCTCTGCGCGGTCGCGCTCGGCGACAGCGTGCGTGACGCACGGGATCGCGCTTATCGAACCGTCGAGCGCGTACGCTTCGACGGCGCGTTCTACCGCACCGACATCGCCCATCGGGCGATCGCGCGGGAACAGGCGCGCTAGGAGGCCGCTACCGGACCAGGGCCCCGCACGCTCGGACGCGCGCGGGTCCGCCCGGATGCTCAGCGCTTCATCGCTTCGAAGAACTCGGCGTTCGTCTTCGTGTCCTGAAGCTTGCTCAGCAGGAACTCGATCGCGGCGAGCTCGTCCATCGGGTGCAGCACCTTGCGGAGCACCCACATCTTCTGCAGCTCGTCCGGCGAAACGAGGAGCTCCTCGCGGCGGGTACCGGAGCGGTTGATGTTGATCGCGGGGAATACGCGCTTCTCGGCGATACGGCGATCCAGATGGATCTCCATGTTGCCGGTGCCCTTGAATTCCTCGTAGATCACGTCGTCCATCTTGGAGCCGGTGTCGATCAGCGCGGTCGCGATGATCGTCAGGCTGCCGCCTTCCTCGATGTTGCGCGCGGCGCCGAAGAAGCGCTTCGGCCGCTGCAGCGCGTTCGCGTCGACGCCGCCCGTCAACACCTTGCCGGACGACGGCACGACGGTGTTGTACGCGCGTGCGAGACGCGTGATCGAGTCGAGCAGGATCACGACGTCCTGCTTGTGCTCGGTCAGCCGCTTCGCCTTCTCGATGACCATCTCGGCCACCTGGACGTGACGCGTCGCCGGCTCGTCGAACGTGCTCGAGACGACCTCGCCGCGGACCGTGCGCTCCATCTCGGTGACCTCCTCGGGCCGCTCGTCGATGAGCAGCACGATGAGCCTGCACTCGGGATGGTTCGCCGCAATCGACGCCGCGATGTTCTGCAGCAGCATCGTCTTGCCCGCCTTCGGCGGAGACACGATCAGTCCGCGCTGGCCTTTGCCGATCGGCGCGACCATGTCGATGATGCGCGCGGTCAGGTCTTCGGTGCTGCCGTTGCCCTGCTCGAGCTTCAGCCGCTCCTTCGGGAACAGCGGCGTCAGGTTCTCGAAGAGAACCTTGCTCTTCGCGTTCTCGGGCGCGTCGTGGTTGATCTGCCCGACCTTTAGCAGCGCGAAGTAACGCTCGCCGTCCTTCGGAGGACGAATCAGGCCTGAAACGGTATCGCCGGTACGCAGGTTGAATCGGCGGATCTGGCTCGGCGAGACGTAGATGTCGTCCGGGCCGGCGAGGTAGGAGCTGTCGGCGGAGCGCAGGAACCCGAAACCGTCCTGCAGGATCTCGAGGACACCCTCGCCGAAGATGTTCTCGCCATTCTTCGCGTGCGCCTTCAGGATCGAGAAGATGATGTCCTGCTTGCGGGAGCGCGCGAGATTCTCGAGCCCCATCGATTCGCCGAGCTCGACGAGATCGGCAACATTGCGTGTCTTGAGCTCGGAAAGGTTCATCGCGTTGCGCGACATCTCGAATTCGGCGGCGGGGATCACGTCGAGCTCCTCGTCGTCCGGGAATTCTTCCCGTGGGGACTTCTTGTTTCTGCGCGAAGCCCGCTTGCCGTTACCGCCCTCGCGCGGCTGCCTCGAGCCGTTTTTCACGCGGGCGCGTGCTGAATTACCCAAATATCCCCTCACGGATGCGTTTCCAGTTTCTGGTTGATGATTCCCGGTCTCACTCTCGGTGCCGGGCGGTTTATCGTGCAAGGTTCGTATCAATGCGTGCTAGGTTAGAGTCGATGAATGCTTGGAGCTGAGCCTTGGAGACGGCCCCGACCTGTTGCGCGGCGACGGACCCGTCGCGGAAGAGCAGCAGCGTCGGAATACCCCGTACGTTGTACTTCGGCGGCGTCTGCGGGTTCTCGTCGATGTTGAGCTTCACGACGCGCAGCCGATCCTTGTATTCCTCGGCGATCGCGTCGAGGATCGGCGAGATCATCTTGCAAGGACCGCACCATTCGGCCCAGAAGTCGAGCAGCACCGGACGATCGGCGTTCAATACATCGCGTTCGAATGTGGCATCACTCGTGTGAATGATCTGATCGCTCACGTCTTAAGTTCCTTCCGTCCTCGGCTTTATGGTGGGACGTTCCCGTGCTTGACCTCGAACCAATGCCCCGAAATGAGGTCCATGGAGGCAGATCCAAGTGACGCAGCCGGGCCCGCTGGGGCAAAATGTTGCAGCTGGTCGCTTTTCTCGAGGCTCGCGGGAGTACAGCGGATTCGGGAAAGCGAGAGTCCTCGCCTGATGGCCTATTTTGACCCCTTAGGAAGTTAATTTGCAAGCGTTAGAGTCCAATAACAGTACCGCTTCGGCGCCGTCTGAGCATTTGACGGAGCTTAAGTTTTCCGAATTTTCGCTCGCGCCGGAGCTGCATCGCGGCATCTCCGATGCCGGCTTCACATATTGCACGCCGATCCAGAGCAAGGCGCTGCCGATCGCCCTCGCGGGCCGCGACGTCGCGGGCCAGGCGCAGACCGGAACCGGCAAGACGGCCGCCTACCTGATCGCGCTTTTTCAGTACCTTCTCACGCACGAGCCGCTCGACGACCCGAAGCCCGGGCCACGCGCACTGATCCTCGCGCCGACCCGCGAGCTTGCCGTGCAGATCCATAACGACGCGGCGCTGCTCGGTAAGCATTTGCCCTACAAACTCGGGCTCGCCTTCGGCGGCACCGACTATGAGAAGCAGAAGCGCCAGCTCTCCGAAGGGGTCGACGTGCTGATCGGCACGCCGGGCCGTCTGATCGACTTCTTCAAGCAGGGCATCTTCGGGCTGCGCCGGGTGCAAGTGGCCGTGCTCGACGAGGCCGATCGCATGTTCGACCTCGGCTTCCTGCGCGACATCCGCTACATCCTGCGAAGGCTGCCTCCTGCTCCTCAACGGCTGAATCTGCTCTTTTCGGCGACGTTGTCGTATCGCGTGCTCGAGCTCGCGTACGAGCACATGAACGACCCGGAGCTGATCCGCATCGAGCCCGACAAGCTCACCGTCGATCGCGTTCGGCAGGTCATCTACTTTCCGTCCAACGAAGAGAAGCTCCCGCTTCTGGTCACGCTTCTGCGCGAGATGGACGCGAAGCGCACGATGGTCTTCGTGAACACTCGCCGCGGCGCGGAGTACCTGCGCGACGCGCTCGAGCACAACGGCATTCAGGCCGCCGCGCTGTCGGGCGACGTGCCGCAGCGGAAGCGCCTGAAGCTGCTCCGCGATTTCCAGGCCGGCGAGCTTCCGGTGCTGATCGCGACGGACGTCGCGTCGCGCGGCCTGCACGTTCCGGACGTGAGCCACGTGTTCAACTACGACCTGCCTCAGGATCCGGAAGACTACGTGCACCGCGTCGGGCGCACCGCTCGGGCCGGCGCGTCGGGCGACGCGATCAGCTTCGGCTGCGAGGACTACGTCGTCTCGCTGCCGGACATCGAGGAATACATCGGCCGCAAGATCGATGTCGCAACCTATGACCACGAAAAGCTCGTGAAGGTTTCCGTTCCGCCGCGAACGAGACGCAGCGACCGGCGCGACGGGCGAGGCGAAGGGCGCGACGGGCGAAGCGAAGGGCGCGACGCGCGGAGCGGCCGGGGTGCCGAGCGGCGGCGGGAGCGGGACGAGCGGAGCGCCGAGCAGGTCGACGCGACCGCGAATGCCGAGCCGGTCGAAGCGTCCGCGAGCGCCGAGACGGCCGTCGTCGCCGACGAGCGCGTGCAATCGGACGGCGGCGAAAAGCGGCGGCGGCGCAGACGCGGACGACGGCGCACCGAAGGCGGCGCGCAGACGGACGACCGGAACGCGCGCGCCGATCGCGAGCGCTCGCCGGATGCCGAGGGCGAGCGCGCTGCCGATGCGGGCGACGCCGCGCGCGCGCACGGATCGGCCGGCGTGTCCGAGTCCGATGACCGTCCGGAAGCGAGCGAGGCGGCCCCTCGATCGAAGCGCCGCCGGAGACGCCGCGGCCGGCGCGGTGCCGGCTCGGGGCAATCCGGTGCCGCGGCCGAAGGCGCGTCGGACCGCGAAACGGCCGACAAGGAGCGCGAAGCGAACCGGGAGGGACGCCCGCGCCGGCGGCAGGCAGACGGCGATGGCCCGCACGGCGGCCGCAATCGTCGGCGAGCCGACCGCGAAGGCCGGCGTGACGGTCGGCAGGACCGCAACGCCGAGCCCGTGCGAGCAAGCGACGATCGTCGCGAAGACGCGCCGAAGCGCGCTCCCGGCCTGATCGCGCGCATCCTCTCCGTCTTCAAGCGCTGAGCGTGCTCGGCCCCGCTCGGCCGGGGCCGTCCGCGCCGCTCGCCGCGGCCTTCGCTCTACGCAAGCTCGGGCTCGAGCAGATGCGCGATCGCGTCCACGGACGCGAACCCGGTGATCTCGCGCGCGGGCCGAGTGCTGTCGGGCCTACGGATCGCGACCGTGTGACGCACGCCGTGCGCGCGTGCGGCTTCGAGCACGGCGAGGCTGTCCTCGACGAGCAGCGTTCGCTCCGGATCGAAGGGCCGATGCCGCGCGAGCCTTTCCCAGAACTCGCCGCTCTCCTTCGGCACCGCGTAATCGTGCGACGACACGATCTCGTCGACGTGCTCGTCGATTCCCGTCGCGGCAATCTTGACGGCGATCGTCTGTGGATGGGCGTTCGTCACGATCGCGAGCCGCTTCCCGGCCGCGCGCATCTCCGCGAGGAACGTCGTCGCGCCGGGCAGGTAACCGATCCGATGCCGGTGGCGGCGTTTCAGCTCGACGATGTCGAGGCCGAGCTCCGCGCTCCAGTGCTCGACGCAGTACCACTCGAGGCGCCCGAGAAAGCGCGCGTAGCGGCCCGTGATGTCCGCGAGCGCGTCCTCGAAGCCGATCCCCGCCCGCTCCGCGTAACGCGCGGGGACAAGGTCGAGCCAGAAAAAGTTGTCGAACGCGAGGTCGAGAAGCGTGCCGTCCATGTCGACGAGCACCGTGTCGATCTCGCGCCACGGCAAGCGGACGTCGTGCGAAGCCATGCGATGATGATACTGTGTCGCGATCATGAACGAACACGATGACCTGCTCGAGCACATCCGCTCGATCGCTAAAGCCGCCGGCGAAGCCATCCTCGAAGTGTACGAGCGCGACTTCGACGTCGAGACCAAGAACGACCGATCGCCGCTGACCGAAGCGGACCGGGTATCCCATCGGATCATTAGCGAGCGCCTGGCACGACTCTCGCCCGCGCTGCCCGTGTTGTCGGAGGAAGCGGCGGAGGACGAGCACCGGGAGCGCCTGCGCTGGTCCCGCTACTGGCTCGTCGATCCGCTCGACGGCACGAAGGAGTTCATCAAGCGAAACGGCGAGTTCACGGTGAACATCGCGCTCGTCGACGACCATGTGCCCGTGCTCGGCGCGGTGCTCGCGCCGGCGCTCGGCCGCGAGTATTTCGGCGGTCCAGCGGCAGGCGGCGCGTGGCGCGGCGACGGCGAGGGACCGGCGCGGGCGATCCGCGTCACCGTACCGGCGAGTCCGCTCCGCGTCGTCGGCAGCCGCAGCCATGCGAGCGACGGCGACCTCGGGAAGTATCTCGACGCCCTCGGCCCGCACGTGCTGAAGCCGATGGGCAGCTCGCTGAAGATCTGCCTCGTCGCCGAGGGCGAAGCGGACGTATACCCCCGCTTCGGCCCGACTTCGGAGTGGGACACCGCGGCCGCTCAGGCTGTTCTCGAAGGCGCGGGCGGATGTATGATGGATCTCGTCGGCCGGCCGCTCCGATACAACCGTAAGGAGAGTCTGCTGAACCCGCATTTCCTCGCGGTGGGCGACCGGAGCCGCGACTGGCTGGCGCCAATTCGTAGCGACTCGTGGTGAGCAAAGTCATCATCGAAAAGCGCCGAAGCAGCGAGCGGCTTAATCAGCTACGCATAGAGCATCAGGACCTGGACGAGGTCATCACTCGGCTCTCGCTCGATCCGTATGTCGATCAGATCATGCTCCGCCGTCTGAAGAAGCGGAAGCTGATGCTGAAGGACATGATCGCGCAGCTCGAGAGCGACCGAATCCCGGATCTGAACGCGTAACCGAAAGCCGCCGTCGATCCCAGGTCACCGGGGCCGGCACCTGGAGGGATCCGTAACAGCCGGTGAAACGCCTCGGAGCCCCATCCCGTCGATCGGCCTCGTCGCGACGCGATTCCGGATCGAGCACGCATTAGCGCGCTATCATGATCGTCTCCTTTTCGGGAGCTGACGCTTGGATCTGATCGCGGACATTGGCGCGACCAACACGCGCTGCGGGCTGGTCGACGACAAAGGACACGTGCTCGCCGCCGAGTTCTTCAAGAACGAGGATTTCTCGGGCGTCGAGCACGTGCTGCACAGCTATCTCGAGCGCCGCCGGGCGAGCGACCGACCGCGCCGCGCGGCGATCGCGATCGCTGCACCGATCGTCGACGACCAGGTGAACATGACGAATCGCGGCTGGACCTTCAGCCGCGCGGATCTCGCGGACGCGCTCGGCGTGACGCAGCTCACGCTGCTGAACGACTTCGCGGCCATCGCGTGGGCACTGCCGGCGCTCGGCTCCGAGCACGTCGTCAAGGTCGGCGGCGGCGCGCCGGTCACGCGCGCACCGATGGTTGCGCTCGGGCCGGGCACGGGGCTCGGCGTCTCGACCGTCGTCCCGTCGGCCGACGGCTGGTCCGTCGTCGAGGGCGAGGGCGGGCACCAGACGCTCGCGGCCGCGGACGCGGACGAGGCCCGAGTCGTCGAGCTGCTCCGGGACGAGTTCGGTCATTGCTCGCTCGAGCGCGCGCTGTCCGGGCCCGGCCTCGTGAATCTGTATCAGGCGCTCGGCCGTCTCGCCGGGCGCGGTGCGCCGACCGTGACGCCGCACGACGTCACTGCGCTCGCGGAGCGGGGCGAGCCGCTCGCGCGCAAGACGCGGGACATGTTCTTCGCGATGCTCGGCACCGCGGCCGGCAACCTCGCGCTCGCGCTCGGTGCGGGCGGTGGCGTCTACGTCGCGGGCGGCATCGTGCCGAAGTTCGTCGAGGCGCTGACCGCCTCCGCGTTTCGCGAGCGCTTCGAAGCGAAGGGCCGCTACCGCTGGTACATGCAGCGGATCCCGACCTACGTGATCACGGATCCGCTGCCGGCCTTCATCGGCCTGAAGCGCGTGCTCGGCTACCGCTGACGCCGCGCCCCGCTCAGCCCTGCTCGCCGGGGGCGACGCGCCCGATCGGCAGCGGCGTCCCGCGGGCGGCCGGTGCCGCCTGCTCGGCGCCCTCGCCCGCGCGTTCGCGCCGCTGCTGCTCGCGTCCGAGCCAGAGACACAGCGCAGTCCAGCCCGCCGCGACCGGCACGGCCGCCGCCGCGACGCCGACGAGCCCCAAGCCGATCGCCTTGAGCGACACCTCGAGACCGAGCCCGGTCATGTCGCCGACGCGATAGATGAACACGTCGACCAACGGCTTCGCCTTGTACTTCTCCGCCGGCGAAACCACGCTGAACAGCGTCTCGCGCGCTGGCCGCGAGATCGCGTAGCGCGTCGCGCGATGGAGCGCCGCGAACACCATCATCACGCCGTAGAGCGGCCAGATCGCGAGCACTGCGAAGCCAGCGAGCGTGACGAGCGGCAGGATCGACAACGTCCAGCCCACGCCGAGCTTCCGGATCAGATGCGTCGTGATGAAAATCTGCGTGATCAGCGTCGCGATCTGCGCGGCCATGTCGAAAGCCGCGAAGCTGCCGACGCGCTGGCTGAACGTATCGGTGTTGTCGAGAATCACGTTCGCCTGCGTGAAGTAGATCAGCGTGTTCGAGACCGCCATCAGCATGATGAAACCGCCGATGCCGAGCAGATACGGCGACTTCGCCACTGCCGTCACGCCGTCCCAGTAGTTGCCGCCGATCTTCTCGCCCTTCGGCTTGTCGGCCGTCGGCCGGTCCGTGGTCAACCGCGAATGCTCGGACGCGATCGCCATCCGGTCGAGCGTCAGCATCGTGAGGATCGCGACACCGAAAAGCGCGGCGCCGATCAGCATCAGGCCGGCCGGCAGATAGACCGAATCCGTCGCACCGCTGATCACGTTCGCCGCCCAGCCGCCGACGATCGCGCCGAGCGTGCCGCCGATGCCGATGAACGCGAACATCCGCTTGCCCTGATCCGTGTCGAAGACGTCGACCATGAACGCCCAGAAGAGAGCGTTCACGAACAGGTTGATCACGCTGAGCCAGATGTAGAACGTGTAGCCGACGCCGATCGCGACCGCCGTCTCGCTGTCCGTGCCGATCAACCCGCCGCCGGCGGCCGCGTCGGTGATCAGTAGCACCGAGAAGACGCCGAGACAGCCGATCACGAACAGGTAGCCGATCGGGATGAACCGGCGCCGATCGAGACGGCTCACGACGTCCCCGAACAGCATCACGATCGCGAACGACGCGATGAGCGTGCCGACCCACAACATGTAGAGGCTGTCCATGCCGCGCGACACGCCCATCGCCTCGCGCACCGGCCGCAGGAAGTAGTAGCCGCACAGCACGAGGAAATAGAACAGCGCCGCCGTCACGGCGAGCGGCACCTCGCCACGCTTGAAGTTCAGGAACCGATTGACCAAGTCAGACACACGTCCCCCTTTGTCGTCGCCTGCGGCTCGCCGGCTCCGGGCAGCCCCGCGGCTCCGCCGCCCCCACATCGATCCGCCAGTATAGCCGGGGAAACCGGCGGTTCCGCCAGAGGCCAGGGGCTCCGCGCGCGAGCCCGATCAGCCCGGGGGCGTCACGCAGACGTAGGTAGAGTCACCGTCTGCGATCAGGGATCGGCACGGCCGCGGCCGATCGAGTCCGGGTGCTCTCCCCTACCAATGTCGGTACGATAGGGTCGAGACGACGCCGACCGCATAACTAGACCAAGTCGGGGGTGTTCCATGGCGCAGATGCACAGAGCCTTCGCGCCCTCCGATATTCGCGACATCGCGATCGTAGGGCACGCGGGATCGGGCAAGACGACGCTGGTCGAAGCGCTGCTGGCCAAGGCGGGCGCGATTCGAGAGCCGGGCAGCGTCGCGAAGGGGACGACCGTCTGCGACTTCGCCGAGCAGGAAAGGCGGCTCAAGCACTCCCTCGACGTCGCGCTCTGCCATCTCGAGCACGACAACGTCCTCGTCAACCTGCTCGACACGCCGGGATATCCCGATTTCGTCGGCAGGACGCTCGCGGTGCTGCCCGCCGTCGACACGGCAGCGGCGGTCGTCAACGCACAAACGGGCGTCGAGCTCGTCACGCGGCGCGTGCTGCGCTATGCCGCGACGCACAGGCTGTGCCGGCTCATCATCGTGAACAAGATCGACGTCGACGGCGCCGACCTCGAGGGCGTGCTCGCGCAGATCCGCGAGACGTTCGGAGCGCAGTGCCTGCCGATCAATCTGCCCGCGCGCGGCGGCAAAGCCGTCGCGGACTGCTTCTTCGAGCCGTCGGACGAGACACCCGATTTCTCGAGCATCGAGGCCGCGCACACGGAAATCATGGATCGCGTGATCGAGCTCGACGACGAGCTGATGGAGCTCTACCTCGAGCAGGGCTCCGAGATCTCGCTCGAGCAGCTGCACGATCCGTTCGAGCGCGCGCTCCGCCGCGGGCACCTGATCCCGGTCTGCTTCGTGTCGGCCGAGACCGGCGCGGGCCTGCGTCAGCTGCTGCGCATCTTCACGCAGCTGATGCCGAGCCCGCTCGAGGGCAATCCGCCCGAGTTCTTCTCGACGGAGACCGGCAAGACCGTGCCGATCGATCCGGCCGACGTCGACGCGCATTTCCTCGGGCACGTCTTCAAGGTGACCGTCGACCCTTACGTCGGTCGGCTCGCCGCCTTCCGCGTGCATCAGGGGCGCATCCGCGCGGGCGATCAGGTCTTCGTCGGCGACCGTCGAAAGGCCGTGAAGATCGCGCATCTCTATCGCGTGCAGGGCAAGGAGCTCGAGGAGATTCCGCGCGCGACGGCCGGCGAGTTCTGCGCGGTCGCGAAGATCGACCAGATCCAGTTCGACGACGTGCTGCATTCGAGCCACGACGAGGACGAGGTGCGGCTCAAGTCGATCGAGCTGCCGCCGCCGATGTACGGCCTCGCGCTCGAGCTCGAGCAGCACGGCCAGGAGAAGAAGCTTTCGGACGCGCTGCACAAGCTCGCCGCGGAGGATCCGAGCCTCGTGATCGAGCACTCCGCGCAGGCGAACGAGACGGTGCTGCGCGGCATGGGCGAGCTGCACCTGCGGCTCGTGCTCGAGCGGATCAAGGAAGAGTTCGGGCTCCAGCTCAAGACGCGGCCGCCGAAGATCGCATACCGCGAGACGATCACGAAGAACGCCGAAGGCCATCACCGCCACAAGAAGCAGACCGGCGGCGCCGGCCAGTTCGGCGAGGTGTTCCTCCGCGTCGAGCCCCTGCCGCGCGGCGCGGGCTTCGAGTTCGTGAACGAGGTCGTCGGCGGCGCAATTCCCGGGCAGTTCATCCCGGCCGTCGAGAAGGGTGTCCGGCAGGTGCTGAACGAGGGCGCGATCGCCGGCTACCCGATACAGGACGTCCGCGTGATCGTCTACGACGGCAAGCACCATCCCGTCGACTCGAAGGAAGTCGCGTTCATCACCGCCGGTAAGAAGGCGTTCCTCGACGCGATCCACAAGGCCGGACCGATCGTGCTCGAGCCGATCGCGAAGCTCGAGATCACGGCGCCGTCGCATTGCGTCGGCGAGATCACGGGGCATCTTTCCGGCATCCGCGGCCGGATCAACGGCAACGACGTGCTGCCGCGCGGACAGACGCGGATCCAGGCCGAGGTGCCGCTCGCGGAGCTCGGCGAATACCAGACGACGCTGAAGTCACTGACCGGCGGCGAAGGCTCCTACACGATGGAGTTCGATCATTACGCGGTCGCGCCGCCGAACGTGCAGAAACAGCTCGAGGCGCAGTTCAGGCCGAGCGCCGAGGACTGAGCACAGGCCTCGGAGAGCACCGACGACGCGGCGCCGCCTGCGGGGTGCACGCGAGAACACCGCCCGCGCGATAATGCGCGGCGCGTCCGGCATGGACGCATACGCGTCCACTCTCCATTCGCTCCTCGTGACTGACGGCTGGCATTTCTGGATCGATCGCGGCGGCACGTTCACCGACGTAGTCGCGCGCGACCCCGAGGGACGGCTCCGAACGCTCAAGCTCTTGTCGACGAATCCGGGCCGCTATGCGGACGCGGCCGTCGAGGGCATCCGCCGCTTGCTCGCCGATTGCCCGCCGGAGAAGAGACGCGTCGCCGCCGTCCGCATGGGCACGACGGTCGCGACGAACGCGCTGCTCGAGCGGCGCGGCGAGCCGACCGCGCTCGTGATCACGGCGGGCCTGCGCGACGCGCTCGAGATCGGCACGCAGCAGCGGCCCGACATCTTCGCGCTCGACATCCGCGTGCCGCCGATGCTCTACACGCGCGTCGTCGAAGCGCGCGAGCGCGTGTCCACACAGGGCGACGTCGTCGAGCCGCTCGACGAGGCGACGCTCGCGGCCGATCTCGAAGCGCTCCGCGCCGAGGGCATCGACTCGGTCGCGATCGCGTTCCTGCACGCGTACCGTTTCCCGGACCACGAGCGGCGCGCCGGCGAGATCGCGCGGCGCTTGGGCTTCACCCAAGTATCGCTGTCGCACGAGACGATCCCGCTCCAGAAGCTCGTGCCGCGCGGCCACACGACGCTCGTCGACGCGTATTTGTCGCCGGTGCTGCGTCGCTACGTCGAGGCGCTTCGCGCAGGTCTCGACGAGCTGCTCGGCCCCGGCGTACCGCTCCACTTCATGCAGAGCCACGGCGGTCTTGCGCGCGCCGAGCGCTTCCGCGGCAAAGACAGCATCCTGTCGGGACCGGCGGGCGGCGTGATCGGCATGATCGCGACGTCGCGCGCGGCCGGCTTCCCGCGCGTGCTCGGCTTCGACATGGGCGGCACGTCGACGGACGTGTCTCTCTTCGCCGGCGAGCTCGAGCGCACGCAGGACGCCGAGGTCGCGGGCGTGCGCGTCGCGGCCCCGATGCTCAGGATTCACACGGTCGCGGCCGGCGGCGGCTCGATCGTCGCGTTCCGCGGCGGGCGGCTCACGGTCGGTCCGGAGTCGGCCGGCGCGTGGCCCGGACCCGCGTGCTATCGGAACGGCGGCCCGCTGACGATCACCGACGCGAACGTCCTGCTCGGGCGCATCCAGCCCGACTTCTTCCCGCACACGTTCGGACCGGACGCGAACGAGCCGATCGACCTCGACGTCGTCGCGGCGGGTTTCGCCGCGCTCGCGGCCGAGGTCGAGGCGGCGACCGGCCTCGCGCAGAGCGCGGAGGGCATCGCAGAGGGCGCGATCCGCATCGCGGTCGAGCGCATGGCGAACGCGATCCGGCACATCTCGATCGAGCGCGGCCACGACGTCACGGAGTTCGCGCTCTCGAGCTTCGGCGGCGCCGGCGGACAGCATGCGTGCCAGGTTGCCGATGCGCTCGGTATCGACGCGATCGTGATCCATCCGCTCGCGGGTGTGCTTTCAGCGTACGGAATGGGGCTCGCGGACGTGCGCGCGCTCAGGCGCCGCGGGGTCGAGCGGCGGCTCGAGGATGCCGCGGCCGACGCGCTCGCCGAGGTCTTCGCCGAGCTCGCGGACGAGGCGCGGCGGGAGCTGCTCGACCAGCACGTCGTACCGGAGCGGATCGCGGTCGTCGGCCGCGCGGGGCTCAAGATCGACGGCTCGGACACGGCGCTCGCCGTGCCGTGGCTTCCCGGCACCCCCGTCGCGGACGCGATCGCCGCATTCGACGACGCGCACCGCCGGCACTTCGGTTTCGACGCCGCGAGCCGCGCGATCGTCGTCGAGTGGCTCGAGGCCGAGTGCATCGCGGCCTCGGAGCCGATCGCGGAGCAGGTAGCACCGGCGGCGCGTCGATCCGCTGCGCCGCCCATGCGCCGGCCGATCTGGGTCGACGGCGCATGGCGCGAGACGCCGGTGTGCCGCCGCGAGGACCTCGGCGCGGGCGCCGCGCTCGACGGCCCCGCATTGATCGTCGAGGCGAACGCGACGACGTACGTCGCGCCCGGCTGGCGCGCGGAGACGGGACGCGGCGGCGAGCTCAGGCTCGAGCGCGCGGCGACACGACGTGCGCGCGAGCGCGTCTCCGCCGACGCCGACCCGATCATGCTCGAGGTGTTCAACAACCGCTTCATGCACATCGCCGAGCAGATGGGTCTCGTGCTCGAGCACACGGCGCACTCGGTGAACATCAAGGAGCGCCTCGACTTCTCGTGCGCGCTGTTCGACAAGCGCGGCAAGCTGATCGCGAACGCGCCGCACGTGCCCGTCCACCTGGGCTCGATGGGCGACAGCGTGCGCCGCGTGATCGAGCGTTTCGGCGCGGCGTTCGCGCCCGGCGACGCGTTCATGCTGAACGCGCCCTACGACGGCGGCACGCACCTGCCGGACGTGACCGTCGTCACGCCGGTGTTCGAGTCGGGGTCAGTAGAGTTCTTCGTCGCGAGCCGCGCGCATCACGCGGACATCGGCGGGCTCACGCCGGGATCGATGCCGCCGGAAAGCCGCACGATCGACGACGAGGGCGTCGTGATCGACGCAATCAGGATCGTCGACCGCGGCCGCTTCCTCGAGGACGACGTGCGCCGCGTGCTCGCGAGCGCCCGCCTGCCCGCCCGCAATCCGGCCCGCAACGTCGCGGACCTGAAGGCGCAGCTCGCGGCGAACGCGCGCGGCGCTGCGGAGCTCGGCAAGCTCGTCGCGCACTACGGCCTCGACGTCGTGCAGCGCTACATGGCGCACATCGAGCGCAACGCGGCCGAATGCGTGCGCGAGGTCGTCGCGGAGCTCGAGGACGGCGCGTGGTCGCTCGAGCTCGACGGCGGCGAGCGCATCGAGGTTCGCATCGCCGTCGATCGCGCGCGGCGCGAGGCGACGATCGACTTCACGGGCACGTCGCCGATGAGCCCGCGGAACTTCAACACGCCGCCTTCGATCGTGCGCGCGGTGGTGCTGTACGTGTTCCGTACGCTCGTGCGGCAGAGCATTCCGTTGAACGAGGGCTGCCTCGAGCCGCTGTCGATCCGACTCCCCGAGCGGAGCCTCGTGAGCCCGGAGTACCCGGCGGCCGTCGTCGCCGGCAACGTCGAGACGTCGCAATGCATCGCGGACGCGCTCCTCGCGGCAGTAGGCGCGTGCGCGGCGTCGCAGGGCACGATGAACAACTTCACGTTCGGCAACGACGTGCACCAGTACTACGAGACGCTCTGCGGCGGCACGGGCGCGGGGCCGACGTTCGACGGCGCGAGCGCCGTGCACAGCCACATGACGAACTCGCGGTTGACGGACCCCGAGGTCCTCGAGTGGCGGCACCCGGTGCGGCTCCGCCGCTTCGAGATCCGCCGCGGCTCGGGCGGCGCGGGCACGCATCGCGGCGGCGACGGCATCGTGCGCGAGATCGAGTTCCTCGAGCCAATGCACGCGGCGATCCTGTCGAACCGCAGGCGCACGGTGCCGTTCGGGCTCGCGGACGGCTCGGCCGGTCGGCCGGGGCGAAACGCCGTGATCCGCCGCGACGGGACGGTCGTCGAGCTCGGTCCGGTCGCCGGCGTCGCGCTCGAGCCCGGCGACCGCATGCTGATCGAGACTCCGGGCGGCGGCGGTTACGGGCCCGCGAAAGAGAGCTCCGAAGTTTCTTGATCGATACCTTCCGCGGCCCCGTGCCCGTCGGCATTACGCCGGAAGGCCTCGATTCGCCTCACGCGTCGAGCGGCGGAATCTCGCGCGTCGTCGTGCGGCCCGCGCGGTACTCGATCTCGAAGGTCTCGAACTGGCCGGGCCGGACGACGGCGAAGCCGACGCGCAGCACGACCGCGCCCGGGCCGCGCGGCACGGCTCGAACGAAGAACGTGTCGTCGGCACCGCGGCCGGCGAGCGCACCGCGCGACTGCAGGTCCGCGAGCAGCGCACGCACTTGCTTCACGAGCTCCTCGCCGGTGCCGGGCTCGTCGATCGCGCGCGCCGCCCAGCTCGTGCTGCGCTCGAGCACGTCGAGCACGTGCATCCTCGTCCGGCTCGCGTCGAGCCGCTGCCCGGCGGTCGGAACCCTGTCCTGCGGCATCAGGCTCGCGTTGCCGTCGACGACGACGCCGCCCGAGGCGACTCCCAGCGGGTTGATGCCGTTCCGGCGGAGCAACGCCGCCTCCTGCTCGTCGAGGTCGACGACCGTCGTGAGGCTCGGCTTCAGCTGCCCCTCGGCGCCGCCGGCGTAGCCTCGCGCGTCGTCGTTCGCGGCGAGAAGCCCGGCGAGCGCACCGCAGGCCGGCAGCCCCGCGGGAAAACGCGCGAGCTGGCCGCGGGGGCGAAGGCGCGGGAAATAGGTCATCACGTTCGGGCTGCGGAGCCCGAGCGCGCGCAGGCCGAGCATGGCCCGCTCGCTCGTGTACCACGACCACGGGGGGTCCCAGATCAAGAGCGCGCGGCGACGCCGGCAGTACCGCTCCGCGGCGAGCAGCGCGGTCGTGCCGTAATCGCGCGACGGCGGCGGCGGCACGCAGACGATGTCGACGCGACCCGCGCGGTCGAGCGCGAAGAGCCCGGTGCCCTCCTCGTTCGAGCCGACGACGTCGTAGTCGGTGAGCTCGTCGCCGTCGGTGCCGAGCGTCGACATCTCGATGTACGGGATCGGATCGCCGGGGTGCGGGGCGAGCGTCGCGTCGGGCCGGCAGCTCGGCAGCGGCCCGCCGAGCCGCACGAGCTCGGAATCGCGCAACGCATCCACGACGAACAGACGATCGTTCGGGTCGACGGAGACGCCGGCATAGAGCTCCTGGTCCTCGACGAGGCTCGAGCCGGGACGCGCGATCCGCTGCACGACGAGATTGAAGCGACGCGGGTCGCCGACGACGCGGTCGTAGTCGACCGACACGCGCAGATACTCGCGGCTTCCGGGCCGACGCGCGACGAGCCGGAGCACCTCCGATGCGGCCGGCACGTCGATCGTCGCGTGCGTCGCGCCGTTCGCGACGCGCACGACGACCGCCGCGCGTCCGCCGTGCAGGAAGTAGTGCTGAACGGCGTGCGAGACGAAGCCGACGTTCGAATGGCCGCCGAAGACGCGCCGGTAATCGTCGAAGCTCGAGATCGTTACGGCCTCGTCGACGGGCCCGCGCTCGGTGCGGCCGACGAATGCTGCGACGGTGACGGCGGGACGCGCGGCAGGCGCGGCCGCGCCTTCGAGCGGATCGGGATAGACGATCGGTTCAACGGCCATGCAGCGCTCGGCTACCCTGCCCGCGACCGGACCGTCTCTGCATCGTTATCCGGCCGCGGGGTCACAGATCGAGCGCCGCGGCCGTTTCGGCGCTCGGCATTTCGACCGTGTTCTCGATAATTCTCGCCGCCGCGAGATACTCGACCGGCGACGGCGCCGCGCGGCCGATCGGCAACGGGATGCCGCGCTGCTCTGCGACGATCGCCGCGACGGCGTCCGTGTCGATCGCGTAATCGGGGCGGCCTGCGCGCTCGAGCGCTTTCGCGATCGCGTCGGCGGCCACCTCGGCGAGATCCCGGTCATCCTCCTCGAGCGGCGTATGCACCTCGAGGTAGAGCTCACCGTCGTGCCAGCCGGCGAGCGCCGGCTCGTTGACGATGCGCACCGGCGTGCCGCGCGGGACGCGCTCGAACAGCGCTTCGATGTGCTCGGGATAGAGCCTGATGCACCCGGCGCTGACACGTAGCCCGACGCCGGCCGGCCTGTTCGTGCCGTGGATCAAATAGCCCGGAAGCGACAGCACCATCGCGTGCCGGCCGAGCGGGTTGTCGGGCCCGGGCGGCACGACGGACGGCAACGGATCGCCGCGCTCGGCATGGTCCTTCCGCACGGAGGCCGGCGGATACCACGTCGGATCGACGATCTTGTCCGTGACCTTCGCCTCGCCGAGCGGCGTCGCCCAGCCTTCGCGGCCGATGCCGATCGGGTACGTCGTGATCGACGCGCGATCCTCTTCGCCGGCGCGCTCGAAGAAGTAGAGCCGCATGCTCGGCAGGTTCACGACGATGCCTTCCCGCGGCGCCTGCGGAAGGATCGAGCTCGTCGGCAGATAGACCGGCGTGCCCTCACCGGGCAGCCAGTGATCGACGGTGGGATTCGCGCGACGCAGCTCGTCGTTGCCGAGACCGTATTCGCGTGCGATCGCGACGAAGGTGTTCTCGTGGCGCGTGAAGATCACCTGCACGGCGCCGATCAGCTCCGCCGAGTCGGGCACGTCGGCGAAATGGAGCGTATCGAGCGGCGGCATTCGCGGCGCGGACGGATCCGGCTCTGCCACCACCGCAGCTCCGCGTTCAACGACCTCGTCGGGCGGCACGACGAACACGCAGCCCGATGCGCCGAGAATCCACGCAGCGAGCGAGCTCGTTAACGCCGTTCTAATGAAGCGCGACATCGCCGCGGAGTATACCGATCTTTCCGCGGTTGGGAACAGCGTTGCATGCGGAGTGCAAGCGTCGGTGCCGGCGGCGCCGAAGAGGCAATCGCTTAGCGCGAGAGCACGCTCTCGACGCCGCCGAGCACGCGCTCGGAGAGGTTGCGGCGTCGCTTGTAGGTCACCTTGTAGATGTCGCGGTCGCGCGCGGCCGCGAGCAGCCAGTCGTCGCTCGACGCGATCTCGTCGATCAGCTTGAGCTCCAAGGCCTTTGCACCGTACCAGTGCTCGCCGGTCGCGACCGCCTCGACGTCGACCTGCGGCCTATGCTCGGTGATCTGCCGCTTGAAGAGCTCGTGCACCTCTGCGAGCTCCTCCTTCAGCTTCTCCCTGCCTTCTTCGGTGTTCTTGCCGAACATCGTCAGCGTGCGCTTGTAGCGACCCGCGGAGATCTGCTCGAACTCGATACCTTTGCTCTCGAGCAGCCGGTTGAAGTTCGGCAGCTGCGCGAGCACGCCGATAGAGCCGATGATCGCGAACGGCGCCGCGATGATCCTGTCGGCGACGCAGGCCATCAGGTAGCCGCCGCTCGCCGCAACCTTGTCGACGGCGACGTAGAGCGGAATGCCTTGCTTCTTGATTCGGGCGAGCTGTGACGCGGCGAAGCCGTGGTCGTGGACGGTGCCGCCCGAGTTCTCGAGCCGGACGAAGACGAGATCGCGCTCGGTCGCGACCGCGAGCACGGCCGAGACCTCGTGACGCAGCGATTGGGCCGCGCTCGCACGCAGATCGCCTTTGAAGTCGAGCACGAAGACGCGGCTGCGCTCGTCGCCCTCTGCCGCGGCCTTCTTCTCCTTCTTGCGCTCCTTCGCGCGCCCCTTGAGCAGCTTCTTGAAGCGGTCCTTGCCGTGCACCGCGCGCCGGAGCACGTCCGCGTGCTCCTCGAGCTGACGGTTCAAGTGCTGGACCTCGAGACCGTCCAGCTGCGCGCCCCGCCGGCTGATGCCGACGAGCAGCACCGCGGCGAGCAGCAGGAGGCCGACGACCGTGATCAGCTCTGCGACGAAGAGCGCGTAATGGGCAGCGAGCTCGGCCACTACAACCCGACGTTGTTGTGCTCGAACACGCGATCGGCCCGGTAGCTCGACCGGACCAACGGGCCAGCGACGACCTCCATGAAGCCGCGCTCGAGCCCCCATGCGCGATATTGCGCGAACTCGTCGGGCGACACGTAGCGCTCGACGGGCAGATGATTCGGCGTGGGACGCAGATACTGGCCGAACGTGACGATGTCGACGCCGACGGCGGCCAGGTCGTCCAGCGTGCGGAGAATCTCGTCGTCGCGCTCGCCGAGCCCGAGCATCAGGCTCGTCTTCGTCAGCACGTCCGGCCGATGCCGCTTCGCGTGCTCGAGCACGGACAGCGTCTGGCCGTATCCCGCGCGCCGGTCGCGGACGACGTGAGTGAGCCGCTCGACGGTCTCGACGTTCTGCGCGAACACCTCGAGCCCCGAGTCGACGACCGTCTCGACATCGCGTTTCCGGCCGCAGAAGTCGGGCGTCAGCGCCTCGACCGCGGTCGCGGGGCAGCGGGCCTTGATCGCCCGGACGCAGGCCGCGTAGTGGGCCGCGCCGCCGTCCGGCAGATCGTCGCGATCGACCGACGTCAGCACGACGTACTTGAGCCTCATCAGCTCGACCGAGCGCGCGACGTTCGCGGGCTCCTCGGGATCGAGCCAGCCGTGGGGGTTGCCGGTATCGACGGCGCAGAACTGGCACGCGCGCGTGCAGACCGCGCCCATGACCATGATCGTCGCGGTGCCGTTCGACCAGCATTCGCCGATGTTCGGGCACATCGACTCCTCGCACACCGTCGCGAGGCGATGCGCGCGGACCGTCGCCTTCACGGCCTCGTAGCGCTCGCCCGACGGCAGCTTCGCGCGGAGCCACGGCGGCTTCGGCGCCGACTTGCGCTCCTGCCGGTCTTCCCGCGCCTTGACGCCGTTCTTGATCGCGGAGAATCCTTGCGGCGTACGGTACTTCGCGCCCGTGACGACGACCGGGATCGCGCGGAGCTCGTCGAGGATGCTGCTAGACTTTTCGCTCACGGCACCAGTATCTCATGTTTCCCGAGCACGTGTTATGAGCCGCTACCGTCCGCCGCGACCGCCGAGCTCCAAGTTCATCACGAAGGAAGGCGCCGAGCGACTGCGTGCGGAGCTCGACGAGCTCTGGAAGCGCAAGCGCCCGGCGGTGACCCGCGCCGTGGCCGAGGCGGCCGCGCAGGGCGACCGGTCCGAGAACGCCGAGTACATCTACGGCAAGAAACAGCTCGCCGAGATCGACCGCCGCGTTCGCTACCTGCGCAAGCGCCTCGACGGCATGACGATCGTCGACGGTCCGCCGGCCGACACGAGCAGGATCTACTTCGGCGCGTGGTTCGAGCTCGAGGACGACGACGGCAACGTCCGCGAGTATCGTCTGGTCGGTCCCGACGAGGTCGGCGACGACGAGCGTTACGTGAGCATGGACTCGCCGCTCGGACGTGCCGTGCGCGGCAAGCGCGTCGACGACGAGCTCTCGGTCAGGACGCCGGCCGGGGAGCGCGCGTACGTCGTCGTCGACGTGCGCTATGAAAAAAAGAACCCGGCACAGGGCCGGGCTAACACAGGGGGAAACAACAGATGAGAAACCAACAGTCGAAAGCTGTCGCCACTGCAGGGGTTACTGCAAACGGGCCCAGTTGATCACTCGCACGTCGTTGGAGTGAAGGTCGAAATTGCGGGCCAGCAAGGCCTCGATCTCCTTCACGCCGTACCGGTGCTCGGTCGCCTGGTTGACCTCCACCACTCCGCTGAACTCCTGGTCGCCGCCCTCGCCGGGCGCGCCCGTCAGAATGAAGTGCGTGTAGTACTTGACGCCCATGGCGCGCACTTTAGGAAAGGCCGACTGAACCGTCTGTGAACGTGCGCACAATATCGAGACCGCGAATTTCCGACGGATGCCACACCTTGACATAGTTTTGCCTGAACGCTTACTTAGGCGGATCTTCGGGGTTCGGCGACGTCATCTCATGAGAGCTCTCCACGTCTCGCTCCTTGCATTCGTGCTCGCGACATCGAGCCTGGCGCAGGAGGATTTGCGCGCCACGCTGTTCGCCCAGGCCGACGCGGCGCGGTCGGCCGCGTTCGATGCCGAAGCCGAGCTCCTCGCGCCGGCCGCGTTCGAGCGCGGTCGCGAGGCCTACGCGGCGGCCGAGGAGGATCTCCGGCGCGGCCGCAACATGGAGCGCATTCGCAGCCGCCTCGCCGATGCGACGCAGGCGTTCAACGCGGCGGCCGAGGCGGCAGCGATCGCGAGAATCACGCTCGCGTCGGTGATCAAGACGCGCGACGATGCCGTGAATGCGAGCGCGGATCGATTCGCCGCGACGCTCTGGACCGACGCCGAGAAGGTCTTCGAGAACGCGATGCGCCGGCTCGAGGCCGGCGACATTCGCGGTGCACGCAGCCGCGCCGAGGAAGCGGAGTCGCTCTATCGCGACGCCGAGCTCACGGCGATCAAGGCGCAGTATTTGAGCCAGACGCGCGCGCTGCTCGCGCAGGCCGAGCAGGCGCGCGTGCAGCGCTATGCGCCGAAGACGCTCGCACGTGCCCGCGAGCTCCTCGAGCAAGCCGAGCGCGAGCTGAACGAGAACCGCTACGACACCGACCTGCCGCGCAGCCTCGCGCAGCAGGCGAACTACGAGGCGCGTCACGCGATCCATCTCGCGGAGCGGATCCGCACGATGCGGGACGAAGGCTGGGAGCTCGAGGACGTGATCCTCGCCTACGAGGAGCCGTTGATCCAGGTCGCGGCGGCGGCCGACATGTCCGCGGACCTCGATCGAGGCGTCGAGCCGATCGCGGACGCCCTCGTCGCGTACATCGAGGATCTGCGCGAGCAGCAGCGCGAGGCGGAGCTCGACCTCGAGACCAGCCGCGCTCGCATCGCGGAGCTCGAGGAGGAGATCCGCGAGCTCGACGAGCGGCTCGGCGGCGTCTCGCAGGAGCGCGTCGCGTTGATCCAGCGCCTCGAGGCCGAGGAGCGGGTCAGGCAGCAGTTCGAGACCATCGAGCGGATGTTCGAGCGCGACGAGGCCCGCGTCTCGCGCGAGGGCAACGAGATCGTGCTGCGCATGGTCGGCCTCACGTTCGCGAGCGGTCAGTCGGTCGTCGACGACGCGCATCGCGCGCTGCTCGAGAAGGTGCGGCAGGCGATCGACGTATTCCCGAACTCTCAGGTCGTGATCGAAGGCCACACGGATTCCTACGGCGGCGACGAGTCGAACATGGCGCTGTCGCGCCGCCGCGCCGAGGCGGTCAGCAGCTACCTGACGAACGAGCTCGGCGTGGCCGCGTTCCGTCTCTCGGCGATCGGCTACGGCGAGACGCGGCCGATCGCGAACAACGAGACGCCGCAAGGCCGCGAGCGCAATCGGCGCATCGACATCCGGATCCAGCCGCAGCTTCAGTAGCGTTCGGACTCGGCGGGCGGCGGCGGCGCCGTCGCGGCCGCGGCATCGATCTCGTCACGCGCCGTGTCGCCGAGCAGCCAGTCGGCGATCCTGCCGGCGACGAGCGCGTTCGCGAGGTAGCCGTACGACATGTGCACGTTGAGCCCGATCTCGCTGCGGAAGTGGTTGTAGAGCTCCGCATCCTCGATCGAATCGACGAGCCCGAGATCGATCATCGGGGAGAAGTACGGCCGCATCGGGCGGAGCGCCGTCATCTCGCCCTTCGCCGCGTAGTTGACCCAACGCACGATGTTCGCCGGGTACCGCTCGGCGCCGGCGCGATCCGAGCCGCGCAGCGAGCGGCGGATGAAGCGCGTCGCGAGCGGGCTGCCGAGCGTCATGAAGAGATCGACGCGGCGCGTGTCGCCGTCCTGCCGCGACAGCTCCCACAGCGTGTCGTACGCAATCACAGAACCCAGGCTGTGGCCGATCAGGAGCACGCGCTCGTCGGCGTTCCATGCCTGCCGCAGCATGGTTTTCAGGAGCCCGCGAATCTCGCTCGCGACGCCGCCCTCGTCGCTGAAGTAGCGCAGCACCTCGCGCATCGTGAGCCTCAACTCCGGACGCGCGACGAGCCGACCGAAGAAAGGGAGCGCGTCGCCGACGAAATGCACGAGGCGCTTGACGCGGCGTGCCGCCGAATCGATCTCGCGCACATCCTCTTCGTTCGGCTCGGGCTGCTGGAGCAACCGCTCGATGCCCGGGAGATCGAGCGTGATGTCGCGATAGCGGCCGTAGAACCGGTGCGTCCACGACACGAGCGTGAACCAGTCGCTGTTGTCGCGCAGCAGACGCGCCGCCTCGGGCCGCGTCCACGCGAGCCCGGCGACGAGCGTGCGAAGCAGCTCGCGCTTGTGGAGCCGCGGCGGCGGCTTCGGCTTCATGCCGGGCACGAAGATGATGCGTGGGGTCGTCAAGGCAACGATGTCTCGCGCAAACCGTAGACTGTATAGTCGTGCGAGGTCTCGTCACAACATGAGCCGGCCGCCGCGGGCACACGACCGGGGCGGCGGGCACGGAGGATGTGTCTTGCGTTATCTGCATACGATGGTGCGCGTCAGCAATCTCGAGGAGTCGCTCGACTTCTACTGCCGCAAGCTCGGTCTCAAGGAGATCCGGCGCATGGATCACGAGGCGGGCCGCTTCACGCTGGTGTTCCTCGCGCCCGAGGGTCAGGAAGATGCGCAGCTCGAGCTGACGTACAACTGGGATCCGGAGCCGTACGGGGAAGGCCGAAACTTCGGCCACATCGCGTACGAGGTCGACGACATCTACGCGACGTGCCAGCGCCTGATGGACATGGGCGTCACGATCAACCGGCCGCCCCGAGACGGGCGCATGGCATTCGTGCGATCGCCGGACAACATCTCGATCGAGCTGCTACAGAAGGGCGGCGCGAAGCCGCCGCAGGAGCCGTGGGCGTCGATGCCGAACGTCGGCAAGTGGTAACGCGCTGCGGCTTCGTTTCTCAGCGTTGACGTCGGCGGTGGTCGGGCGCTGCGTGATATGCGCGTCTTGGGGACCGCCGTGAATACATCCCTGTAGGCTCCGGGCGCGCCATCCCTGGCGCGCACGGTCCCCAAGACGCGCATATCACGCAGCGCCCTCCTCGACGGCGTGCCATAACAGAGCCCCTACCTGACGGCGTGCCATCGACGAGCAGGACGGCGTGATTCGACGACGAGCGATGCGCCCAACCGGTCGTTCGTGAACGGCACGCCGCATCCGGCCGTGGGTGCGTCGTATTGCCCTTTGCCGGATCGTGTGCGCCATGGATGGCGCACGCGAAGCCTACAGGGATGTATTCACGGCGGTCCGGCAAAGGGCAATACGACGCGCCCACGGCCTCACCACCGACGCTCGAACGTTCACGAACGACCGCTGCGTCGCCGCGTGAACGAGATCAGGAGTCCGGCGCGACGCGTCTGAGGGAGGGTCAGGAGCCCGTGGTCCAGCGCATCAGGAAATTGCCGGTCTCGGCCTCGACGTCGCCGGCGAGCTTGAAGACGACGCGATTGCGCCCCTCCTGCTTCGCCTGATAGAGCGCCTCGTCGGCGACCTGGATCGCGCCCGCAAGACTGCGCGCCGAGTTCGGCTCGACGACCGCGACACCGACGCTGACCGTGACGACGTCCGCGACACGCGAGCCCGCGTGCGGGATCGCGAGCTCGAGCACGTCGAGGCGGATCTGCTCCGGCAGCGAGCGCGAATAGTCGCTCGGCGGACCGTACAACAGCAGCACGAATTCCTCGCCGCCGTAGCGCGCCGTGAAGTCGAACGGCCGCTTCGCACAGCGCGCGATCGTCTCCGCGACCTTCTTCAGCGTGTCGTCCCCGGCCTGATGCCCGTACAGATCGTTGTAGACCTTGAAGTCGTCGATGTCGACCATGACGATCGTGAGCGCCTGGCCCTCGCGCCGCGACTGCCGCCAGATGCGCTTCGCGTAATCGTCGAAGATGCGCCTGTTGTAGAGCCCGGTCATGCCGTCGCGCTCGGCGAGCGTGTGCAAGAGCCGCGTCTCGAGGAAGCTCGTCCGCGTGATGTGCTCGAGCTTGTACGTCGTGATCAGCGCCGCGCCGGCCGTCGTGACGAGCAGCCCGGCCGAATACCACATCTCGTCGGTCGGCACGCCGACGATCACCGCGGCGACGAAGTGCCACGACAGCAGCACACTGCCGAGAGCCATCGCGACGTCGAACAGGAGCCCGAAGAACAGGCACGCGAACAGCATTGCGAGCATCTGCGCGCCGACCATGTTCGGCCCGCCCTGGACGAGCTCGACGTGCGCGAAATACGTGATCAGGAGCCCGCCGGCGAGCACGCTCGCGCCCGCGATCGCCGTGTGATGGTGCTTTGCCATCGGCAGATACATCGCCGCCGCCGTCGCGAGCAGCAGCGGAAACAAGAGACCCATCCGCCACGACGTGAGCGGGTGCGTTGGCGCGTCCAACAAGAGATCGATCACCACGACCGTGCAGGCCGGCACGAGCGCCATCAGCATCGAGAGGCGCCCGCGCGACAGGTTCTGCGCGAGATAAAAGTCTCGGAACTCCTTCTCGAGCAGCGCGTTGAACTTCAGACCCGGAAAGCCTTGGTTCAGCTGATCGGCGTACGGAGATCTGACACTGGCGCGATCGAGAGCGGGCCGCTCCATCAAACTGATCGGACGAGCTCGTGAAGTCGGCAGAATGCCCCAATCGGCCCGCGCATGCGGCCAATCAGGTCACAATCCGCCAACGGACGACGCAGCGCGAACTGCGTCACGAAAACGTCATCGATACAGCGGCAGCAACGGATCATCCGACTGCCGCGGCCGTGCACGGCCCGGCGCGCTCCGAGCGTGGACGAGGGCCGCGGCGAGCGCACGGCCGTTCCATTCGCGTCCGCCCGGTGCATAGAGCGCGGCCTCGAGCTCGGTGACGGCCGCGGCCGCACCGTTCGGCAGCCGCGCCGCAAGCGCGCCGAGCGACCGCGGCGCGTCGCTCGGGAAGCGCTCGAGAGCCCAGTCGAGCAACGCGGTCCGCGCGGCCTCGGGGTCATTCCTGTCGCACGCGGCCTCGAGCCGCTTCAGCGCGCCGCGCGCCGTCGGCCGCGCCGGCCGCGTCGCATCGTGCGCAGAACGAGCCGGTGCCGGCCGGCTCGACCGCCACCAGAGGAGCAGCGTCACCGCCCACCCCAGCCCGAGCGCCGCGCTGACGAACGGCCACGGATTGGCAGCCGGAAGCGGCGCCGGCGGTGCCGCGGCCTGCTCGGCGGACGGCGCGGCCTGCGGCACGGGCAGCGGATCGGGAGTCGCGGCCGGCTTCACGTCGATCACGCGCGGCGGGACGGACGCGATCTGCCACCGCCCGGCTTCGACGTCGAACCACGGCAACTCGACGCCGGGCAGCTCGGTCTCGCCCGGCGTCTGCGGCAGCACGGCGTAGCGCTCGATACGGCGGGCGACGAGCCCGCCGCCGGTGACCGTCCGGTCGAGCTCCGGCCGATCGGCGTACATCCGGACACCCGCGGCCTGCGGCAACACGAGCTCCGGCAGCTGCGTCTCGAGCAGCCCTTCGGCTTCGATCGTCAGCGTGCGCGTCGTCGGCACGCCGACGGAGAGCTCCGGCGGATCGGCGCCCCAGCGCTCGCTGAGCTCGAGCCGGCGCGCCGGCAACCACGCGGCCCGCGGGTGCGACGGCGGCGGCGGGACCGCCGGCAACACCTCGAGCTCGATCGGCTCCGACTCGTGACGCTGCAGCCGGGACAATCCGCGCGGGGGAATCACCATCGCCTCGAACGTCGCGGAGCCGATGGTCAGAGTGCCCGCCCGCTGCGGAAAGATCGCGAAACGGCGCTCGCGGACCGTGAATTCCCGGTTGCCGCGCGTCGCCCGGTACTCGCGATCGTCGCCGAGCCGCTCGACGATCGCCTCGCCGCCGACGATCCGCGGCGGCGTGATCGTCGCGCGGCCGGTCATCGTGCCGACGAAGAGCCGCAGCGTGTAGACGATCTGCGACTGCACGTAGACCCGCTCCGGCGAGACCTCGACCTCGAGGAAGATATCGCCCGGCACGTCGGCATCGGCCGTCGCCGGCAGCACGTCGATCTCTACCGCATTCGAGAACGTCCCGCCGACCTCGATCGGCGGGATCAGCGCCTTGCCGGCCTGCTTCGGCATCAGCTGGTAGATCCACTCGACGACCTGCTCGGCGCGCCCGTTCACGATCTGGATCCGCGTCGATTCCGACGACGACAGCACGTCGAAGAGCTCGATCAGCGGAGCGATATCGGGCTGCCCCCGCACGCGCCCTTCCGCGCGGATCACGTACGTGAAGGATTCGTTCTCGCGCGGCTCCGTGCGATCGACGCTCGCAATGACCTCGACGTCCTGCGCGACGGCGCCGGTTGCGGCCGCGAGCCACAGCAGCAGAACGAGAGCCGCTCGCCGTACCGCCGCGCTCACCATGGCTCCGCCTCGTCGCCGGGACGCGTGTAGCGGCCGTCCTGGTCGATGCCGAGCCGCTGGTACTGGTACAGGAACTTGCGCCGCAAGAGCCCGCCCGGATCCTGGCGGATCCGACGCAGCCACTGCTCCGCCGCCTGGTCCGACGCCCAGCGCTCGAGATCCTCGTTCGCGACGGGCTCGCCTTCCGCGTCGGCCTGCTCGCCCTCCGCATCTTCGCGCTCGGCATCCGGGTCGGCCTCTCCGTCGCTCGACTGCTCGCCCGGCTCCGCGCTCGCGAGCTGCGGCTCGGTGCCGTCGCCTTGCTCGCCTTGGTCGCCGGGCTCGTCCGGCGACGGCTGCGATTCCGACCCCTCTTGCGCCTGCTGCGTCTCGTCGCCGCTCGTTTCGCCGCTCTCGGCCTGCTGCTGCGGCGAATCGCCGGACTCGCCCTGCCCCTGCTGCTCGTTCTGCTGCTCCTGTCCCGCCGTCGACTGCTGAGGCGGCGGCGGATTCTGCGCGAGCCGCTCCTTCAGAAGGTCGCGGTTGTAGCGCGCGTCCTCGTGCTCGGGATCGAGCTCGAGCGCCCGATCGTAGGCCGCGATCGCGCTTTCGATTTCGCCCGCGCGGGCGAGCGCGTTGCCGCGGTTGTAGTGCGCGTCCGCGGTATCGATACCCGCGAGGGAGCGCGCGCTCTCGGCGTAATCTCCGGCGCGGTACTGCGCGGCCGCGCGCCATTCCGGGTCGTCGAAAAGCCGCGCGGCCTGCTCCGGACGCTCCGCAGCGAACGCTTCCATGCCGCGCTGGTCCGCGCGGCTCCACAGCGACGCCCACCAGTCGGCGAGGCTCCCGCCGTCGGCGTCCGTGCCCGCGCGCCCGACGGGCTCCTGCGCGAGCACCGCCGGCGGCGGCGCTAGAACGCAAAGCGCGACGACGGCGATCCAGCCGCGCCTGAAGCCGAGTGCGACGAGCGGCAGCAGCGCCACCGCGAAGTAAAGGCCCGCGTCCCGCCATACGTCGGCGACGCGCGTGTCCTCGTCGGTCTCGACGATCTCGCCCGCGTCCTGCGGCGGCTCGAGCCGCTCGAGGTCGCCGTCGTCGGCCGTCAGCGTCGAGAACCGCCCGCCGCCCGCGTCGGCGAGCGCCGCGAGACCGCGCACGTCGAGCCGCGGCACGACGACGTTGCCGCGGCCGTCGGTGACGAAGCCGCCGGCCTGCTCGGGGATCGGCGCACCCTCCTCGGTGCCGACGGCGAGCACGCTGATCTCGATGCCTTCCCCGGCGACGCGACGCGTCACGTCGATGTCGGCCGGCGTGGGCTCGGCATCGGTCATCAGCAGGATGCGGCCTTCGGTGACGTTCGCCTGGCGGAGCAGCGACGCGGCCTTCTCGATGCCGGCGGCGATGCTGCTGCCGCGTGTCGGCATGATGTCCGTCGTCAGCGCGGCGACCAGCGACGCGATCGTGCGCGTGTCGGTCGTCAACGGCGTGACCGTGAACGCGTGCGTCGAGAACACGACGAGCCCGGTCTGACCGCCGTCGCGCCGATCGAGCAGCGACAGAAGCTTCAGCTTCGCGCGCGTGAGCCGGCTCGGCGCGAGATCCGCGGCATCCATCGATCGCGACAAGTCGAGCGCGACGACGAGCGCCTCGTTGGAGCGAAACGCAGGCACGGGCAGCCGCTGCCAGGCGGGGCCCGCGAGCGCGACGGTCGCGACCGTCCACGCCGCAATCGCCGCGACCAGCGGCCACAGCCGCCCCGTGTGCCGGTCCGCGCTCGTCAGCACGAACGGCTGCAGCGCGCGGTCGACGACGCGCCGCCACGCTCCGCCGCTCGCGTGCGCGCGGAACACGCCTACGATCAGCGCGACGCCGACCGGGAGCGCGAGGAGCCACGCGGGCCTCAAGAAGTGGAAGTCGTCAAGCATGGGCCCGTCCCGGCACGATGCGCAGCGCCGCAGGCAGGAGCGCGGCGAGCGCCGCCGCGAGCGCGAGCACGGCCGCCGCACCGAGCGGCCAATGGAAAAGCTCCTTCACCGGTCGATAGCCTTCGGCCTCCGACTCCGCGGGCTCGAGCTCGTCGAGGATGCGATAGATTTCGGCGAACTCCTGCGTGTCGCGCGCGCGGAAGTAGCGGCCGCCCGTCAGCTCCGCGATCGCGGTCAACGTCTTCTCGTCGAGGTCCGCCGACGGGTTGATTTGCCTCAACCCGAACAGCGAGCGAACCATCAGCGCGTCGGCTCCGATGCCGACGGTGTAGATCACGACGTTGCGCTGCGCGGCGAGCTCGGCGGCCTTCATCGGATCAACGGCGCCTGCCGTGTTCGCGCCGTCGGTCAGCAAGATCAGCACGCGCCGCCCCTCCTCGACGCCGGCGTCCTCGAGCGTGCGGATCGCGAGACCGATCGCGTCGCCGATCGCGGTCTCCTTGCCGGCGAGCCCGATGACGGCCTCGTCGAGCAGCGTGCGGACCGTCTCGCGATCGAAGGTCAGCGGCGTCTGCAGATAGGCTTCGCGGCCGAACAGGATCAGCCCGATTCGATCGCCGACGCGGCGCTTGATGAAGTCGTCGGCGACGACCTTCGTTGCCGTCAGCCGGTTGACCCATTGCCCGTCGAGCTGGAAGTCCTGCTCCTCCATGCTCCCGGACAGATCGACCGCGAGCAGCAGATCACGCCCGGTCATCGGCACGGCCACCGGCTCGCCGACGAGCTGCGGCCGCGCGGCGGCGAGCACCGTGAGCGTCCAGATCGCCCAGAGCCCGAGCAGCCGGCGATTCGACGCCGGCCGCACGGCACGGGGCGCCGCGAGCGACGAGAACGGGCTCCCGGCCGGCGCGACGAGCGCGGCATCGCGCTCGACGGACGCGGGCGGGAGCACGCGCCGCACGAGCCACGGCACCGGCAGCAGCGCGAGCATCCACCACCACGCGAGCGTCCACATCGCCTCAGGCTCCGCGCCGCTGCGTCCCGATCCACTCCGCGAGGAGGCGCCCGAGCTCGGCCGCGTCCTCGCGCCGCACCGCGTCCTCCGGCACGTAAGGGCCGTCGAGCAGCAGGCGCCCCGGGCCGTCGCGGAAGCGGCCGCCTCCGCCGCGCGCATCGAGATAATCGAGCCACCGCTGCCCGACGAGGCCCGGCACTTTGCGCGCGTCGTCGCCGACTGCGGTCGACATCACGAACCGGCGCAGCACGACGGAAAGCTGCTGCAAGCACTCGGCCGGCGACGCCCCGGCCTCGAGGGCCGCGCCGATCCGCCGGATCGCCGCGAGCGCCGCGCGCGTGCGCCGCGTCCTATGACGCCGCCACAGCGCGACCGCGACCGCGGCGAGAACGGCGCCCGCGAGCAGCCACCAGCCCGGCGCGGGCGGCCACCACGACACCGGGTCCGGGAGGTGGATGTCCCGGAGAGGCAGATCGCTGATGTCGATGCTCGGATTCATCGCTCCCCGTCCCGCATCTTCTCATGCCGCCCGGCCGCCGAAACGCCGCGCGAGCACCGAGCGCGGGTCCTCGCTCGTCGCGCAGTCGATCAGGCTGACGCCCGGCAGCCGGGCGAGTGCCGCGAGCCGCGCGCGGTGCGCCTCGAACTCCGCGTGATACCGGGTCCGGAGCGCCTGATCGGACGTGTCGATCGTGACCGAGCGGCCGCCGACGACGATTCGATAGCGCCCGGGAGGCGGAAGTTCGGCCTCGAGCGGATCGAACACGTGCAGCAGGAAGACATCGCCGTGGCGCGAGAGCTCGCGCAGGTGGCGTTCCGCGTCCGGGCCGAGACCGCGGAAATCGCTGACGAGGAACAGAAGGCTTCCGGGCCGCGCGACCCGCGTCAGGCGCTGCAGCGCATGCTCGGCGCCGCCGCCCGGTGCGGCGGACGGCGACGGGACCCAGAAGCGATCCTCGGAGACGAGCTTCAGCAGCGTCAGCGCGGAGCGGCGGCCGAGCCGGGGACGGCGCTCCTCGTGCGCGGTGTCGGAAAACACGAGCCCGCCGAGCCGGTCGCCGTTCGCGATCGCGCCCCATGCAACGAGCGAGGCGGCCTCCGCGGCGCGCACCGCCTTGAACGCGCCCCGAGTGCCGAACATCATCGACGCGCGCAGATCGAGCCACACGATGACCGGCCGGTTCCGCTCCTCGCGGAACACCTTCGTATGCGGCTTGCCGGTGCGCGCCATCACGCGCCAGTCCATCATGCGGAGGTCGTCGCCCGGCTGATACGGCCGCGACTCGTCGAACTCGACGCCGCGGCCCTTGAACGGCGAGAGATGCCCGCCGGCGCCGACCGCTTGCACGCGCAGCGCCGTCAGCTTCAGCGATTCGCCCGCCGTCCTGAGCGCGATCAGCCGTTCCAGCGTGACCCGGTCGGGCGCATCGGCGCCCGGCGGTCGAACGGGCCCCCGCCCGGCCCGGCGAATCGGGGCGACGGCGGTCACGGCACGCCGATCCTCCCGAGCAGCGCGTCGATCACGTCGTCCGGCGTGCGCCCGGCCGCCTCCGCCTCGAAGCTGAGCAGCACGCGGTGCCTCAGGATGTCGGGTGCGACGTCCTGGATGTCCTCGGGCGTCACGTAGTCGCGGCCGGCGAGCCATGCGCGTGCCCGCGAGCAGCGGTCGAGCGCGATCGTCGCACGCGGGCTCGCGCCGTACTGCAGGACGCCGGCGAGATCGTCGCCGTAGCGGCCCGGATCACGGGTCGCGAGCACGATCTGCACGATGTACTCCTCGAGCGGCTCGGCGAGATGCTGGTCGAGCACCGCCTGGCGTGCGGCGAGCACCTCGTCCTGCGTCAGCGGATTCGGAGCCGCGAAGAGCTCTCGGTCACCGCTCGGCTTGCGCGCCTCCGCGCGGTTCAGCGCGAGGATCGCGCGCTCGCCCTCGGCGTCCGGATAGCCGACGAGCACGTGCAGCAGGAATCGATCGAGCTGCGCCTCCGGCAGCGGGTAGGTCCCCTCCTGCTCGATCGGATTCTGCGTCGCCATGACCATGAACAGGCGCGGCAGCGGATACGTCACGGAGCCGACCGTGATCTGGCGCTCGGCCATCGCCTCGAGCAGCGCGGACTGCACCTTCGCCGGCGCACGGTTCACCTCGTCCGCGAGCACGAGGTTGTGGAACAGCGGACCTTCCCGGAACACGAACGAGCCGTCCTGGGGGCGGTAAATCTCGGTGCCGGTCAGATCGGCCGGCAGCAGGTCCGGCGTGAACTGCAGGCGATGGAAGTCGCCTTCGACGTTGTAGGAGAGCACTTTGATCGCGCGGGTTTTCGCGAGGCCCGGCGCGCCCTCGACGAGCAGGTGCCCGTCGCAGAGGAGCGCGATCAGCATGCGGTTCAAGAGCCGCTCCTGACCGACGACGAGCGACTTCAGATGAGATTCGAGGCGAAGGAATTTCTGCTGCAGCGACATGGGGCGTCCGGCTCAAAGCGGGTCATTCTAACCCTACCGCGCGCCGGCCCGGCGAACAGGGGACCGGGTCCGGCCGCCGCGACGCGCACGAACTCACGATGAGCGGTGCCGCTGGCCACGGCTACGGAAACCTGCGTCCGCCGCTCGAGATACCGATCGGCCCGCGCGGCACGTAGAGCTGCATCGGCTGGCCGTCCCGCAGGACTTCCACTACGACGGTCTCGCCCGGCTGGCCTTCGAGCGTGAGCCGGTTCAGGTCGTCCATGTCGAACACTCGCTTGCCGCCATAGGCGACGATCTCGTCGCCCGGCCGGAGCCCGACGCGATCGGCCGGCGAGCTCGGCAGCACGGTGCGCACGCTGACACGCGTCGGCCGGCCCGTGGCCTGCAGGTACCGCTCGTACTCCGCGTCGCCGATCTCGGCGCGCAGCGCCTCCTCGACTGACGGCACGTTCCGCATCCGGGAAGGATCGCCGCTGCGCATCGCCTCGTACTGTGCCTCGAGCTGCCGCATCTGAAACTCCGCCATGCGCTGCTCGATCCACTCGGCGCGGGCGACCGTGAAGCCCGCGTCGACGAAGCGTTGAATGCGGCGCTGCTCGATCTCTTCCTCGGTCAAACCTCGCCGCGGCCCGTTCGGACGGCCCGGCGGAAGCTCGCCGGCGCGCGCGGCCGGCTCGGCCGAGCCAAGTGCGACTTCCTCGGCCGGGCGCTCGACGGTTCCGCGCACGGGCGTCACGTCGACGATCACGTCGCCCGTCGCCAAGCGCGCACGGGCTGCGGCGAGCTCGCCGCGCAACGCTTCGATCTCCGCGGAAAGCGCGAGCCGCGCGTCGGCCTCCGCCGCGAGTCGGCGCTCGAGCGCTGCGACCCGGTCTTCGACGGAGGCGCCGGTCGAGAGCCAGTCCTCGTCGCCGTCCGGCTGCATGAACGTGCCGAAGACGAGCCCGGCGGCGAGGCCGCCGGCGAGGAAGAGCAGGCTCCTCTGCCAGTTGGTCATCTCAGCGCTCCCCACCGACCTTCGGGGCACGAGGTGCGTTCAAGTATGCTGCCCGGGGGCGGACCTTTCCAAGGGAGCGTGGGCGATGGCATTGAAAAGAATGCTTTGGTCCGCCGCGGGCACGATCGTCCTCGCGGCCGCCGCTCTCGCGATCGCATTGACCGCTTCGCTGCCGAGGCGCGACGGCGAAGCGCCGGTGCCGGGCCTGTCCTCGCCGGTGACGGTCGAGCTCGATGCCGCCGCGATCCCCCGGATCCGTGCACGAACGCTCGAAGACGCGTACCGCGCGCAGGGCTTCCTGCACGCGCAGGAGCGGTTCTTCCAGATGGATCTGACCCGCCGCAGCATCGCCGGCGAGCTCGCCGAGCTCGTCGGTCCCGCGGCGCTGCCGCTCGACCGCGAGCGGCGCGCGTTCCAGTTCCGCAAGCGCGCACGGATGCTCGCGGAGTCGCTTCCGGCACGGCATCTCGCGTGGCTCGCCGCGTACGCCGACGGCGTCAATGCGGGCCTCGCCGATCTCGGCGCGCGCCCGCCGGAGTACTGGCTGCTGCGAGCACGCCCCGAGCCGTGGACCGTCGAGGACAGCCTGCTCGTCGTCTACGCGTTCTACACGATGCTGTCGAACAACGAGGCGTACGAGCGCCCGCAGGCGGTCATGGAGGCGACGCTGCCGCCGGACGTGTATGCGTTCCTGGCGCCGTCGACCGCACGCTTCGATCGCCCGCTCTTCGCCGCGCCGGACGATCCGACCGGCGGCTATCGCCCGCAGCCGATTCCGGCGAGCGCTGTAACGGGCCCCGCCCCCGATGTGCCGCACCGCGTCGTGCTGTCTCCGCCCGCGGGCGGCGCGTCCAATCAGTGGGCCGTCGGCGCCGCCCGCAGTGCAGGAGGCGTCGCGATCGTCGCGAACGATCCGCACTTGGGGCTCCGGCTGCCGAACGTCTTCCATCGCGCCGAGCTTCATTTCGGGGAGCGCGTGCTGCGCGGCGTCGGCATCCCGGGCGTGCCCGGGATTGTGATCGGCGCGACCGGCGGTCTCGCGTGGGGCCTGACCGTCAGCAACGCGGACCAGAGCGACTGGGTCGTCGTCGAGATCGATCCCGACGATCCGAGCCGCTATCGCGTCCCCGGCGGCACCGAGCCGTTCGCCGTCGAGCGCGAGCTCATCGGCGTGCGCGGCGGCGACCCGGAGCCTCTCGACGTGCGGCTCACGCGCTGGGGACCGGTGGTCGCGCTCGACGGGCTCGGCCGGCCGCTCGCGCTGCGCGCGACGTGGCTCGAGCCCGGCGGCGTCGACATCGACGTGCTCGAGCTCGCGTTCGCCGATTCGGTACGCGACGGCCTCGACGTCGTGACCGGCTGGGCCGGGCCGTCGCTGAACTGGATGTTCGCGGACGTCGAGGGCCGCATCGGCTGGGCCGTGAACGGACCGCTGCCGATCCGCTCGGGCTTCGACGGCTCGGCACCGCGCGCGTGGGCCACGGGCGCCTTCGCGTGGAACGGCTTCGCGGAGCCGCCCCGCTACGAAGGCGATCCCGACGACGTGCTGTTCACGGCGAACAATCGCACGCTGGTGGCCGAGGACGCCGCGCGGCTCGGCCGCGTCTTCATGCCGCCGTATCGCGCGAAGCGAATCGCGGACCTGCTCGCGGCGGGCGACGAATTCGACGAGGCAGCGCTCGCCGCGATCCAGCTCGATACGCGTGTCGAGGCGTACGACGAGATCCGCCAGGTCGCGCTCGAGGTGCTCGACGACGACGGAAACGCAACCGTTGCCGCGGCGCGCGCGGCGATCGCCGCGTGGGACGGCCGCGCGGAGCCAACCGACGTCGGCTTCCGCGTGCTGCACACGTTCCATCGGGCGCTGCTCGAACGGCTGCTCGTTCCGCTGCTCGCGCCCGCGCTCGAGGCCGATCCCGCATTCGTGTATCGCTGGCCGCTCGCGGACGAGTCGATGCGGCGGCTCCTCGACGAGCGCCCCGCGCATCTTCTGCCTGTCGGCTACGCGGACTGGCGTGACTACCTCGAGGACGTGCTCGTCGACGCGCTCAACGACCTCGAGCACGCCGAAGCGGGGCCGGATGCGCCGTGGGGCGACGTGAACCGCCTCGCCGCCGGGCATCCGCTCGCCGGGCTGCTGCCGCTCCTCGGCCGATGGCTCAGGCTGCCCGACGTGCCGCAGCCGGGAGCCCCGCTCGCGGTTCGCGTCGCGGAGCCGACGCGCGGGGCGGTGATCCGGATGGTCGTCGCGCCGGCCCGCCCGGAAGCGGGGATCCTGCAGCTCGCGGGCGGCCAGAGCGGCCACCCGCTATCCGAGCACTTCGACGACCAGTGGCAGGCGTGGCACGACGGCTCGCCGGCGCCGTTCCTTGCCGGCGAGACCGTCTCGATCGTGACGCTGTCGCCGACGGAGCCGGCCGACGCTCAGTCGAGCGTCACGCGCTCGATCGACGGCGGATCCTGATCGGCGAAGTGCGGCTTGACGACGAGCAGGTCGTCGCCCGCGACGGCCGCCGTCGTCCCCTGGCCTTCGAAGCTCGCGGTGCCGGCAAGTCGCGCCGTCATCCAGTCGTCGTCGCTCGCGAGCGCGATCACGCGGCTCTGGCTGTTGCTGACGATGGCGAGCCGCCCGTCCGCGGTCCACACCATGCCGTCGCCGCCTTCGATCGCCTCGGGCAGCATGACCTGCGTCGTCGCGTCGGGATCGTCGACCGGCACCTTGTACAGGTTGCCGTCGCCGGCGACGACGAGCAGGAAGCCCCCGTCGTGATAGACGATGCCGTTCGGCGCGGCGCCGCTTTCGAGGCGGTGCAGCACGCTCGCCTGATTGTCGGAGCCGACGCGATAGATCACGCTCATCATCGTGTCGGTGACGAACGCGGTGCCGTCGGCGCCGACGGCGACGTCGTTCGAGAAGTAGCGCGCATCGGCCGGCGCATCGGGAATCGCGGCCGCGAGATCGACCATTGCGAGCCGCTCGCCCGTCTCGAGGTCGTAGATGCCGAGCTTGGCCTGTCCCGGGCCCGGCGCGTCGGGCCCGAACACGCTGCTGTCGGCATTCGCGACCAGGAGCCGATTGCGGTCCTCGTCGACCTCGATTCCGACGGACGACACGAGGTCCATGTCCTCGACCACCGGCGTCATCGTGCCGTCCGGCGCGATCTCGAACACCGTGCCCTCCGCGAGCGAGCCGACGAGAATCCGCTCGTTCGTCGTGTCGTACTCGATGCCCTCGGGTATGAAGCCGCCGCGCTCGATCACGATCATGTCCGGCAGCGCGCCGCCCCCGGTCTGCTGTGCGGCGGGCGGCGACGCGGGCCGCACTTCGGCGGCGGGCGCCGACGCTTCCGGCTCGACGGAAGGGCTCACCTCCGGCTCGTCGGTGCAAGCCGCCATCGACGCGGCCGCGAGCGCCGCGGCAAGTAGTTTTTTGTTCATCGTCGAAACCTCCGTCTTTGCTACAGTCTCGATCGTAGGTCAGATCACGGGGACCGTCACGTCCGCGAGCTTCGTGCGAACGATCTGCTTGATCCGCTCGGCGAGCTCCTTGAACAGATTGCGCGACGGCGACGTCTTCCGCCATACGAGCGCGTGCTCGCGCAGAACGCCCTCTCCGGTGATCGGGATGACCTTGAGCTCGTCGGTCGGCCGGATCTCGGACTCGATGTAGAGCGCCGGCAGGAACGAGATGCCCATTCCGAGCAGGACCATCTGCCGCAGCGTGTCGAGGCTCGTGCCCTCGTAGTCGCGCCGGATCTTCGCGCCGAACCGCGCGCACAGCAGCCGGATCTGGGAGTGGAGCGGATGCGTGTCCTCGAGCGCGAGCACCTCCTCGCCGGCGAGGTCGGCCTCGTCGATGCGCGTCTTCCGCGCGAGCCGATGCTCGCTCGATACGACGAGCTTCAACGGCTCGCGGCAGAGCATCGAGCACGAAAGCTCGCGCGCCGCAATAGGAAGCGTCGTCACGATCAAGTCGTAACGCCCGTCGAGCAGCGCATCCTCGAGCGCGGCCGGCACGTCCTCGCGCACGACGAACTTCACGTCGCCGTACTCGCGATGCAGCGTCGGCAGGATGTGCGGCAGCAGATAGGGTCCTACCGTGCGCGTCACGCCGAGCCGATACGTGCCGCCGGGCCCCCGTGCGAGCGCATGCGCGCGGTCGACGAAGCCTTCGAGCTCCTCGAGCACGCGGCGCGCGTCGCGGACGAGCTCCCGGCCGATCGGGCTCTGGATCGTGCCGCTGCGGCCGCGCTCGAAAAGACGCACGCCGAGCGCCTGCTCGAGGCTCGCGATCTGCGCCGTCAGGGTCGGTTGACTGACGCCGAGCTGATCGGCCGCGCGCCGGAAGCTGCTCGCATTCGATACGGCGACGAAGTACTCGAGCTGGCGCACCGAAATGCGCCTGGAACGGTCGATGGGCGCGTCCATGATAGCTTCAGACAATCACCGATTCTCGTTTCGATGTCTAGTCGTATCACCGAAGCGTCGGCTAGAGTGCTCCGCCTGTTACGCCACCGATTCCGAGGAGCGCGGACATGGAGCAAGTCGTTTCGGGCGTCGCGAGCTTCAGAAGGAACATCTTTCCGAAGCATCGCGAGCTCTTCGCCGAGCTGGCCAACGGGCAGCGGCCCGAAGCGGTGTTCATCACTTGTGCCGATTCGCGCATCGATCCGAACCTGGTGACCCAGACCCGGCCGGGCGACCTGTTCATCATTCGCAATGCCGGCAACATCGTCCCGCCGCACACGCGACAGGCCGGCGGCGTGACGGCGTCGATCGAGTACGGCGTCGCGGTGCTGAACGTCGGGCACATCGTCGTGTGCGGGCACACGCACTGCGGGGCACTCGGGGGCGCGCTCGATCCCGACTCGATCGCCGAGCTCCCGCACGTGCGCAGCTGGCTCGAGCATTCGCGGGCCGCGATCGAGATCGTCAAGGCACGGAACGGCGGCATCGGCCCCGAGCAGATCCGCGAAGTCATCGAGCAGAACGTCCTCGTGCAACTGCAGCACCTGCGCACGCATCCGGTCGTCGCGGCCAGGCTCGCCGCCGGCCGCCTCGAGCTGCACGGCTGGGTGTACGAGATCGAGACGGGCGAAGTCTTCTGCCACGACGAGGGGACCGGCTCGTTCCGCCCGCTCGCCGAGCGCTATTCGACGCTGCTCGTCGACGCGGCCCCGGTCGCGGCCGCAGAGTAGGCGGAGACCGCGATGCGCGTCGCCACGTCGAACCTTCGCGGTGACATCTACGGCGGCATCACCGCCGGCATCGTCGCTCTGCCGCTCGCGCTCGCGCTCGGCGTCGCATCGGGGATGGGTGCGATCGCGGGGCTCTACGGCGCGATCTTCGTCGGTTTCTTCGCCGCGCTCTTCGGCGGAACGCCGGCACAGATCTCCGGACCGACCGGACCGATGGTCGTCGTCCTCGCCGGCGCCGTCGCAAGCCTGCCGGGTCGTCCCGAGCTCGTCTTCACGGCCGTCGTGCTCGCGGGCCTCTTCCAGATCGCTTTCGGCGTCTTGCGCTTCGGCGAATACATCCGGCTCGTCCCGTATCCGGTCGTGTCCGGCTTCATGAGCGGCATCGGCGCGATCATCATCATCCTGCAAGTCGGACGGCTCGTCGGCGGAGAGCCGCCGGGCGACACGCTGTCCGCGTTGTTCTACATGCCGCACGCGCTGTCCGAGATCGACTTCGCCGCAGTCGCCGTCGGCGCGCTGACGCTCGCGGTCGTGTTCTGGTGGCCGAAGGAACTCGGCCGCTACGTGCCCGGACCGCTCGCGGCCCTGATCGTCGCGACGCTCGTCGGTCTGCTCGTGCGCCCGCCCGTCCTCGGCGATATCCCGAGCGGATTGCCGTCTCTTCATTTGCCGCAGCTCGACCGGGACGCGATGCTGCTCGTGCTCGAGGCGGCTCTGATCCTCGCGGCGCTCGGCTCGATCGACTCGCTCCTGACGTCGCTCGTCGCGGACAACGTCACGCGGACGCGCCACGACTCGAATCGCGAGCTGATCGGTCAAGGCATCGGCAACACCGTCGCGGGACTCTTCGGCGGCATCGCGGGTGCCGGCGCGACCATGCGCACGCTCGTCAACATCCGCAGCGGCGGCAAGACGCGCTTGTCGGGCATGGTGCACGCGTTGCTGCTGCTCGCGATCGTGCTCGGCCTCGGCCCGCTCGCCGCGCAAGTCCCGCACGCCGCGCTCGCCGGCATCCTCGTCAAGGTCGGCTGGGACATCATCGACTGGAGCTATTTGAAGAACGCGCATCGAGGTCCGCGCTGGGACCTGCTGCTGATGGTGCTCGTGCTCGCCCTCACCGTGTTCGTCGATCTGATCACGGCCGTCGTCGTCGGCGTCGTGCTCGGCTCGATTGCATACGTCCGGCAAGTCGCGCAAGCGCAGATTCGCGCGATCATCGACATGCCGCCGCACTTGGACTCCGAAGAGGAGGCGGAGCTTCTCGCTCGCGCCGGCGGCCGCGTCCAGGTATTCGATCTCGGCGGGCCGCTGAGCTTCGGCGCCGCAGCGGACCTCGGTCACCATGTTCGCGAGCGCACTCTCAGCGGCGGCACGGAAGTGCTGATCCTCGACTTCTCGCGCGTGCCGTTCGTCGACGTTTCCGCGGCGCGCGCGGTCGAGACGATCGCCTGCGACGCGAAAAGCATGGGCAAGAAGGTGTATTGCACGGGGATCCGCGACGAGGTGCGGAGCGTGCTGGCCGGCCTCGAAGCCGACTGCTGCATCGACAACGAGTGTCGTTTCGAGAAGCGAGTCGACGCGCTTCGCGCGGCCATCGAGCAGATCGAGAGGGACCGATCGCCGGAGGCCGCACCGCGCGGCGCTCCGGCGATCGGAGAAGCAACGATCCGCTAGAACAGGTCGAAGTCCATCGTGTAGCCGACGATGAACTTCAGCGACCCGTTGTCGAGCCCGTCCGGGACCTCGCTGTCGAGATCGGTGTCGCTCAGCGTGAAGGTGAAGCCGCCCTTCGAGAGCGAGATCGAGTAGTCCGTGTAGTCGCTCGGCACACCGTTGAACCACTCGACGAAGTCGCCGTCGTGCTTACCGATGTGGAACGCGAGCTGGACCTCGTTCTTCAGAGGCACGGCGTAATCGAGCGACAGATAAACCGCCTCGCCGAAGCCGAAGTCAAGGGTCGGATCGGGCTCGTCCGCCTCCGCGTGCGCGAGAATGGACGCGGAGATGCTGAAGTTGCCGAATCCGAGCGTGCCGTAGATCTCGCTGAAGTCGGTCTCGGCAATGTCGTCGTAGTTGTAATAGAGATAGCCGATGTCGTACGTGACCTTGTCGCCTCCCGAGAAACCGAAGTAGACGTCGTGCTCGTACGAGAACACGTCGGACGGCGCGAAGCTCACGTTCGAGACCCACGTGCCGATGTAGAAGCCGCCTTCCGACGCGTAATCGAGTCCGCCTGAGACTGCGGCCTCGTTCATCGTCTGCGTGAGACCGCGCCAGACGTAGTTGTTGGTGATGCCGGCATTAGCGGTGAAGCTGCCGCCGCCTTCGCCGGGCTGGGCAAGCACGGGGGTCGACACGAGCAAGGCGACGGCCGCGCACGCGGGCCGAAAGTTGTTCTTCATCGGATGTTTCCTTCCATTTCGAGCGGTACTGTCTCGTGGGAATCACGGACGCGTGCCGCCGCATAGCAGGAAGCGTGCCACCCGGTTTTCCCAGTTATTTCAGACACATACCGGAGTGGCGGTCACAGTTCTTGCACTCTGTTGGTGCATTTGCGGGCGCCCCGCCCCATGCCGGTGCGGGATGGTACCGGGTCAGGAAGCGCCGCCCGGCCCTTGCGCCGCGGTTCGACGCCGGCCGAGAATCGTCGCGCGCCGCGATCCGCGGCAACGGCCGACCCCACGCATGGAAGCCGACACGCTGCTGCTCATCGCGGTGCCGATCGTCGGCTTCGCATCGGGCTTCATCAATACGCTCGCCGGCAGCGGCTCGCTGATCACGCTGCCGTTGCTGATCGTCCTCGGGCTGCCGGCCAACGTCGCGAACGGGACGAACCGGGTCGGCATTCTCGTGCAGTCGATCGTATCGGTCGCGACGTTCCGGCGCCGCGACGCGATGCCGCGCGTCGGCGTCGCGAAGGTCGTCGTGCCGTCGGTGCTCGGCGCGGCGGCGGGAGCGGCCCTCGCCGTCGATCTCGACGAGGAGATGCTCGAGCGCACGATCGGCGTGCTGATGCTCGTGATGCTCGTGATCGTGATCGCGAGGCCGCGGCGCTGGCTCGAGAGCCACGAGACCGGCCGCGAGTCGAGCGCCTGGCTGCAGGTGCCGATCTTCTTCGCGATCGGCGCCTACGGCGGGTTCATCCAGGCGGGCGTCGGCATCTTCCTGCTCGCCGGGCTCGTCCTCGGCAGCGGCTTCACGCTCGTCGGCGGCAACGCGGTGAAGAACCTGATCGTGCTGATCTTCACGATCGCGGCGCTCGCGGTCTTCATCGCGAACGACCAGGTCCGCTGGGGGCTCGGCGGGCTGCTCGCGGCGGGCAGCGCCGCCGGCGCGTGGACCGCGGCGCGGATGGCGGTCGCGCGCGGCGCCCCGTTCGTTCGAGCCGTCCTGATCGTGATCCTCGCGCTGTCGGCCATCGCGATGCTCGGCGACATCCAAATCGCCGATCGGCCGCGCTGACGCGCCGGCGTCACCTCGGCTCGTCCGGTCGCGCGCCGGCCTCTTCGGTCCGGGCTCGGCTCACGCGCTCGCCGACGCCGCGCACCGCGGTGCCCGTCGACGCGAACGCACGGAGCAGCTGCGGCGCGAGCTCGTGCATCTCCGCGACTGCGCCGCCGGACGGCACGAGGCCCGGCACGAAGCCCAAGTCGGCGAGCGGCTCGAGCAGCGCGGGCGGCCCGACGACGTGCACCGGAACGTCCCAGCGCACGCCCGGTCCCGTGATGCTCGCGGCGGGCTGATGATCGCCGAGCAGGATCAGCACGAGGTCGTCGTCGGCGCGCCATTCGAGGAAGCCCGCGAACGTGTCGAGCGCGTAGCGGACCGAGTCGGCGTAGGCGGGGGCGAGATCGAGCCAATCCGGCCGCTCCGCGAGGCTCCGCTCGACCGCGCTCGGCTCGAACGCCTCGGCGCCGTCCGCGAAGCGTGACCAGTCGTGCTGATAAGGCGGCGTCGGCCGGAACGGCACATGCGTGCTCAGCGTCGCGAAGAACGCGAAGAGCGGTGCACGGCGCCCGGCGCCGCGCTCGGCGCGCTCGAGCGTCGCAAGCGCGTACTGATCCGGAATGCGCCACCAGCCGAACTCGGGGCCGCGGTAATCCAGCGCCGCGGCATCGTAAAGCGCGTCGAAGCCGAGGAACTCACCCTCCGGCCACTCCTCGCGCAACCCCGGCATCACGGCGACGGTCCGATAGCCCGCGCGCGCGAACCGCTTCGGCACCGTGTCGCGCGGATGGCTCGGCAGGCGGGCATAGGCGCCGCCGTTGTCGATCCGGCCTGCGGTCAGGAAGCTCGCGTGCGCGAGCCACGACGCGCCGGCGAACGTCGGCGACTCGACGAATGCCGAGACGACGCCGCGCCCGGTCCGCGCGATCGCGCGCTCGAGCGCCGCCCGCGAATCGGCGAGCGCGGCCCGCAGATCCGGCCGGTCGAACGTGACCGCGCCGTACGACTCCATGAACACGACGAGCACGTCACGGCCGCCGAGCGCCACGAGGGCCCCATCGCCGAGCTCGGCCGGCGGCGGCAGGAGCGCGTCTCGGCGCGCAGCGAGCGCCGCGTCGACGAACCGCCGGGCCTGGGTGACGACGACGCCCGTCACGGGCTCCGCGAAGCGCGCGCCGACGGGCGACGCGTCGCCGGCGGCCGCGAGCACCGCCGCGACCGTGCATGCGGCCGCGACCGCCGCACGCTCGCCGGGACGACTCGCCGCGTGTGCGATCCGCAGGAGCGCGGCCCGAAGGCCCGCGAAGACGCACGCGACGATCAACGCGGCGAGCACGGTGCCGCCCACGAGGAGCCCGGGGCTTGCGACCTTCGCGAGCATCGCGAGCACGTTCGGCACGTGCGGCAGATCGAAGTAGAGATGCACCGGCCGTCCGTAGAGACCGGCGGTCGTCACGGCGGCGTAGCGGCCGACGACCATCGCCGTCAGCACGAGCGCGAGCGTGGTCGACGCGCGCTTCCCGGGCGAACGGCCGAGCGCGCCGAGCAGCAAAAGGCCCGCGACGATGGCGAGCACCTCGATCGAGACCGTCGCGGTCGGCCGAATCGCGAACGTCGGCCACACGTGCGCGAACGTCAGCGCGAGATCGAGGCCGACGAGCGCCGCCACGAGCGACGCGGCCCTGAGAGCTCGTGCTCGGAACACCGCCGACCCCGCGGCTACGCGCGCTGCAGCGCCGCGTTGCGGTGCAGCCAGAGCGTATCGACCGCGAACGAAGCGCAGAGCAGGACGAGCGCGAGCGCGGCGATCCGCGCGCTCTGCGACGGCGGCACGAACGGCGCGAGGCAAACGAGCAACGCGGCGATCTGCACGACGCAGACCGTCTGTCGGCGTCTGCTCGGCGGGAGCGGCGCACGGAGCCACATCCACTCGCGGCCGGCCGCGACGAACGCGTAGCGCATGAGCCCGCTCGCGAGGACCCAGATACCCGCCTTGTCGAAATGCCAGACGAGCGTCGCGAGCACGAGCGTCGACACGGCGTCCATCTCCATGTCGAAGCGCGCGCCGAACGGGCTCGCGAGCTTGAAGCGGCGCGCGAGCGACCCGTCGATGCCGTCGAGCAAGAGCGCGCTGCCGGCGACGGCGATCGCGAACCACAGGACTGCAGGCGTGGACTCGGTGACGATCAGCCCGGCGACGAGCGCGATCAGCGCGCCGCGGAACAGCGTCACGTGGTTCGCCGCGCCGAACGAGCCGCGCAGATGACGCGCAGCGACGGAGAGCGCGATGGCCGCTCCGGCGACGAAGCCCGCCACGACGAGCAGCACGTAAAGCCCTTCGAGATCGAGGTGGCGCTGCGCGACGATCGCTCCTGCAGCGACGGCGGCTGTCGAGAGGCCGGCGCCCGGCACGGCGCCACGCAGGCGGCGCACGGCCGCGAGGGAAGCTGTGTGCATCGGCATTTACGCTTGCACGTCCGGCGGCGCCTTGCAAGTATCGCTCGCCGCGCCGCCTGAAACGCGTGATGGAGCCGACTACCGATGCCGACACCACCGAGCGATGCGCTCGCGTTCTGGATCACGGCACCGGGCCGCGGCGAGATCCGCGCCGAGCCGCTTCCGCCACGGGCGGAAGACGAGGTGCTCGTCGAAGCGCTCTACTCCGGCATCAGCCGCGGAACCGAAGCGCTCGTGTTCGCGGGTCGCGTGCCGCCGAGCGAATACGAGCGCATGCGGGCGCCGTTTCAGGCCGGCGATTTCCCCTCGCCGGTCAAGTACGGCTATGCGAGCGTCGGCCGCGTGCTCGACGGTCCCGCCGCGCTCGCCGGCCGCATCGTGTTCTGCCTCCATCCGCACCAGACGCGCTACGTCGTCCCGGCGCGCGCGGTGCATCCGCTCCCGGACGGTGTCCCCGCGGGCCGCGCCGTCCTCGCGGCGAACCTCGAGACCGCGGTGAACGGGCTGTGGGACGCCGCGCCGTCCGTGGGCGATCGGATCGCCGTCGTCGGCGCGGGCACGGTCGGCTGTCTCGTCGCGTGGCTTGCGGCACGCATTCCGGGCACGCAGGTCGAGCTCGTCGACGTCGATCCACGCAAGCGCGACGCGGCGGCCGCGCTCGGCGTGCGCTTCGCGAGCCCCGCCGACGCGACGCGTGACGTGGACATCGTGTTCCACGCGAGCGGCGCGGCAGGAGGCCTCGAGACCGCGCTCGCGCTCGCAGGCTTCGAGGCGCAGGTCGTCGAGATGAGCTGGTACGGCGACCGGCCGGTCGCCGTTTCGCTCGGCGGGGCGTTCCACAGCCGACGCCTCAGGATCGTGTCGTCGCAGGTCGGCAGCGTCGCCGCGAGACAACGGGCACGGTGGGACACGCGCCGCCGCATGGCGCTCGCGCTCGAGCTCCTCGCGGACCCGCGCCTCGACGCATTGATCAGCGGCGAAAGCCCGTTCGCCGAGCTTCCGGCGGTGCTCGCCCGGCTCTCCGCCGACCCGGCCGCCGCACTGTGCCATCGGATACGCTACGCGTGACGGCGTCGGCGAAGGCGCGCCGGGCGCGGCGCCTTTAGACTCGACGAAGGGCCCGGTGGAGTCAGGGAGAAGCGGATGTACAGCGTGACCGTACGCGATCATTTGATGATCGCGCACAGCTTCAGCGGCGAAATCTTCGGGCCGGCGCAGCGGCTGCACGGCGCGACCTACATCGTCGACGTCGAGTTCAGGCGCCGCGCGCTCGACGAGAACGACATCGTCGTCGACATCGGCCGCGCGAGCGAAGTGCTCCGCGAGATCCTCGCCGAGCTCAACTACCGGAACCTCGACGACGTCCCCGAGTTCGCCGGGCGCAACACGACGACCGAGTTCCTCGCGCGCGTCGTCTTCGATCGCATGGCCGAGAAGATCGCCGCCGGCGCGCTCGGCGCTTCCGCGCAAGCAATGGACGCGTTGCGCGTGACGCTGCACGAGTCGCACATCGCGTGGGCCGCGTACGAGGCTTCGCTCGGCGGGAAGACGCGAGAGTCGGCGTCGGGCGCCTGACGCTCGGCTTCGGGGAAGAGACCTTCTCGACCGCGGGGAGGTTCGTGACGTGTCGCGGACACTCGATCTCGTGCTGCCGGGCGATCCCACGACGCTGACCGGCGGTTACGTCTACGACCGGCGCGTCGTCGAAGGCCTCACCAAGCTCGGCGTGAGCGTCCGCGTGCTTCGGCTCGGCGACGACTTCCCCGGCGCGTCGCCTGCGTCGCTGCGCGCCGCGGACGATCTCTTCGGGTCGATCCCGGATGGCCGCGCCGTCGTCGTCGACGGTCTCGCGCTCGCCGACCTCGGCGCGACGCTCGAGCGGCACGCGGCGCGGCTCCGCATCGTGGCGCTCGTCCATCATCCGGTCGGCGACGAGACGGGCCTCGACGAGCCGACGGCGGCGAAGCTCCGCCGGGACGAGCGCCGCGCGTGGAATGCGGCACGAGGCGTCATCGTCACGAGCCGCTGGACGGCGCGGCGGATCGCCGCGGACGGCTTCCCGACCGAGCGCATCCGCGTCGTCGAGCCCGGCACCGACCGGCCGGAGGCGCTCGGGCGCCGCATGGCGGGCGACGTTGGCACACCGGCTCGCGCGACCGCCGATCGCGCGAAGCCGGCGACCGCGACGGTGCCGTCACGCGCGAGCGCCTCCGATGCGCCGCGGCTTCTCTGCGTCGCGACACTCACGCCCCGCAAGGGCCACGCGGTGCTGCTCGACGCGCTCGCGCGCATCGCCGATCTCCCGTGGAGGCTCGACTGCGTCGGCAGCGCGACGCGGGATCCGGCGACCGCGGCGAGCGTCCGCGCGCAAGTCGCGCGTCTCGGCCTCGATACACGCGTGACGCTGCACGGCGAGGTCCCGCACGACGCGCTCGACGCGTTTCATCGAAGCGCGTACGCGTTCGTGCTGCCTTCGTTCCTCGAGGGCTACGGCATCGCGCACGCCGACGCGCTCGCATACGGGCTGCCGATCGTCGCGACGGATGCGGGCGCCGTTCCGGAGACGGTCGGCGAAGCCGGGCTGCTGGTCCCGCCGGGGGACGTCGTCGCGCTCGCGGGCGCGTTGTCGCGCTTGCTCGGCGACGCGGCGCTCCACGCCGCGCTGTCGGCACGTGCGCGCGAGCGCGTTCGATCGCTGCCGACGTGGGCCGACACGGCGGCGCGCTTCGCAGAGGCCGTCGAGGCGCTCGCGGGCAGCCGACGGAGCGACGCATGAGCGGCTTCTCGCCCGCGTGGCTCGCGCTGCGGGAGCCTGCGGACGTTGCGGCACGCGCAGGCGTGCTGTGCAGTGCGATCCCGCGCCGCGACGACCGGCCGCTCGACGTCGTGGATCTCGGTGCCGGCACCGGCGCGAACCTGCGCTGGCTCGCGCCGCGGCTCGGCGGCCGGCAGCGCTGGCAACTCGTCGACGACGATCCGGCCGTGCTTGCGGCCGCGGCCGACGCGCTCCGCGCATGGTCGCGCGACCACGGCTTCGAGACGGCCGAGACGACCCGCGGCCTCCGCATCGACGGCGACACGTTCGCGTGCGACATCGAGCTTTCGCAGGCAGATCTCGCGACGGGACTCGGCCGCTGCATGCCCGGCGCCGGCGGGCTCGTCACCGCGTCGGCGCTGCTCGATCTCGTGTCGGGCGACTGGCTTCGCAGCCTCGCGACCCACTGCGCGGACGCCGACGCGTCGGTGCTGTTCGCGCTGACGTACGACGGCCGCATCCACTGCGAGCCGCCCGCGCCCGGCGACGACCGGGTGCGCGCGCTCGTGAACCAGCATCAGCACGGCGACAAGGGCTTCGGACCCGCGCTCGGGCCGGACGCCGCGACGGCCGTCGTCGATGCGTTCGCCGCGCACGGCTACGCGCTCCGCGTCGAGCGCACGGACTGGCGCCTCGGCCCCGAGGCGCGTGCGCTGCAGCGCGAGCTTCTCGCAGGCTGGCACGCCGCGGCCGTCGAGATCGCACCAAACGAGCGGAGGGCGCTCGACGCATGGCTCGCGCGCCGCCTCGAGCTCGTCGAACGCGGCCGCTCGCGCGTCGTCGTCGGCCACGTCGACGTCGCCGGCAGCAAGAAATTGGGGTCAGACCCCGATTAGAGCACGCGCACGAGCTCGGACGCGTCCGCGCTGCCGTTCGGCGGGCTGCGCAGGTCGCAGTCGATCAGCATGTCGCCGCCCATGCGGAACACGCGATGCGCGGCGCGCATGCAGTCGCGCATTCGATCACAGCCCGGCACGTCGAGGCCCGGACGACCGCCGCCGATCACGACCGGCGCGATCGCGACCTGCAGCCGATCGAGGAGCCCCGCTTCGAGGAACCGCGACACCGTCGTGCCGCCGCCCTCGACGAATACCGAGCGAAGGCCGCGCGTGCGCAGCTCGTCCAGCAGCACTTCGAGCGCGAGCCGGCCGTCGCGCACCGGAACGCCGACGATCTCGGCGTTGCCGTGGCGCTCGCCGCGGCGCGCGAGCGCTTCGTCGACGACGAGCAGCGTCGGTGCGGCGCCGTCCGAGAACACACGGAGATCCGGACCGAGACGCCGACGCGGATCGAGCACGACGCGGACGGGCTGCGCGCCCTCGATCGAGCGCACCGTGAGCCGCGGATCGTCCGCGGCGACGGTCCCGGCGCCGACGAGCACGGCGTCGCAAAGCGCACGCATCCGCTGCAAATGCAGCAGGTTCGCCGCGCCGGTCACGTAGAACGAATCGCCGCTCGCCGTCGCGATCCGGCCATCGAGGCTCTGGCCGAGATGCGCGACCGCGAGCGACCCCGAATGACAGCGGACCGGAAGATACAGCTCGAGCACCGCGCGGCTCTCGGCCGTCACGTGCGCCGCCGGGCACCAGCCTTCGGCGCCGCGGACGAGCAGGCAGCGCGCGTCGTCAGCCGAGACCGGAAGCACGGTGCCCGAGCCGTCGACGCCGATCGAACGGGATTCGCCGTCGCGCGGCAGCGCGAGCAGCGCACGGAATGCCCGTTCGCCGTCGGTGATCGCGGACCTGAAGATCTCGTCGTCGTTCCGGGATGGGCGGCGCAAAGTCGCGATCGGCTCTATAGGGGCCGACCGGGACGGAAAGCAGTCCCGGTCGTAACGTTGTTATCCTAGCACTCCCGTGAATACTCCAAGTCGCACATCCGGCGCGGGCCTGAACGGCGACGCGTCCATGCTCGCGGTCGATCGGGCGGTCATCGAGCTGCGCCGCGGCCGCGCCGTGCACGTCGCCGAACGGGCCGCGAACGGCCACGGCCGCGGGCTCGTCGTCGCCGCGGTCGAGGCCGCACCGCAAGTTCTGCTGAAGCGGCTCGCCGCGGCGGGGACGCCGCCTTGGCTGCTGATCACGCGTGAACGCGCCGACGCGCTCGGGATCGCGGATGGGACGGGCGCAACCGTCGCGCTCGCCGTGCCGGCGGAGGCAACGTTCGACACGTTACGAGCGATCGCAGGCGCCGGTGTCGAAGCGTCGGCCGCGCACGTCACCAGCGACGTCGATGCGAATCCGCCGTTCGCGGACGTCGCCGCCGCGTGTCTGCGGCTCGCGAAGGCCGCACGCCTGCTGCCGGCGCTCCTCGCGATCGAGACGCCGACGCCGCCCGACGCGTCGCTCTTGTCGGTCGACGTCGCGGACGTCTTACGGCACGGCGAGCCTGCGCGGCCCCGCCTCAAGCAGATGAGCCAGTCGCGCGTGCCGCTCGCCGACGCCCTCGACTGCCAGCTCGCGCTCTTCCGCGACGAGCACGGCCTTGGCGAGCACGTCGCCGTGCTGATCGGCTCGCCTGACCTCCGCGGCGTCGTGCCGGTCCGCCTGCACTCGGCGTGCCTGACCGGCGACCTGCTCGGGAGCCTCCGCTGCGACTGCGGCGAGCAGCTTCGCCGGGCCGTGCGCCGCATCGCGGAGCTCGGCGGCGGCGTGCTGCTTTATCTCGACCAGGAAGGCCGCGGGATCGGGCTCGCAAACAAGCTGCGCGCTTATGCCCTGCAGGACAACGGGCTCGACACGCTCGACGCGGATCGGAGCCTGGGCTTCCTCGAGGACGAGCGCACGTACGACGTCGCGGCCGCGATGCTCCGCGAGATCGGCGTCTCGAGGATCGAGCTGCTGACGAACAACCCGCAGAAGATCGCTGCGCTCCGCGCGCACGGCATCGACGTCGTCGGTCGCGTGCCGCTCGTCGGCACCGCGAACTCGCACAACGCCCGGTATCTGAAAGCGAAGCGCGAGCGGGCCGGGCACCTCGAGTAGCCGCGTCGGGGGCCGGCCGCTCGACCGGACGCCGCCGCAATCAGCTGCGCAAAACCGTCAGCGGAGTCGCCGCGACCTCGTCGACGAGCCGCTCGAGCCGGGTCACCATGTGCTCGAAGCAGCGTGCGCCCTTCTCCGCGCTCGCGCTCGTCGCGCGGCCGACGGCGCCTTCGGGATGGAGATCCTCGCTCAGCCAGCCGAACCCGATCGGCTTCTCGACGCCGAGCAACTCGTGCTCCTTCGCCCACTGCTCCGGCAATCCGGCGAAATCCTCGATGCGCTCCGTGCGCACGAGATCCGGCCGCAGATGCAGCATCAGCGACGTCTCGAAGTCGCCGCCGTGAATACCCAGCGCGAGCTCGCGCGCGTCGAAGAGCCCGGGCGGCGTGCCGAGCGAGAACGTGCTCGCACGCACGACGAAAAGGCCGTGCTCGGCGCGCAAGCGGGTCGCCACGATGTCGACGAGCGACTTCTGCCCGCCGTGCGAGTTCAGCACGATCAGCTTGCGGACGCCCGCCTTCGCGACGCTCTGGCCGATCTCGGTCCACAACGCGAGCAGCGTCTCCGCGCGCGCGGTCAGCGTGCCTGCGAACGACGCGTGCTCGGGACTGTGTCCGATCTCGACGAGCGGGAGCACGAGGAGCGTCGTCGTGGCCGTGGCACGGCCGAGCAACGCATGCGCGATCTCGGCCGCGATGACCGCATCCGTCGACAGCGGCAGGTGCGGGCCGTGCTGCTCCACGGCGGCGACCGGCAGCACCGCGACGGTCGACTGGGGATCGACCGCAGCGAAGTCCGTCGTCGTCAGATCCTGCCAGTAGCCGCTTCGCACGCCACCTCCCGTGCCCGTCTGCCTTGCGCCGCGCGTCGTTCCGCGACGATCAGCCGACCATGCTAGCCAATTTATCGCCCGAAGGGTTTTCGGATCGGCGCGTGGGTAGTACTACGGATGAATCGTCTCGAAGGCGCGATACTCCTGTCGCCGAGGACCGACAGGTTGGTGTCTGCGCACCGTGCCCTTACGGTAACCCGCGTGGGTATCGGAGTCGAAGCTGTTTCAGCTCGGATGAACAGCATCTAGAGCACAAGGAAGTGCTCGCCTCACGCGCCCGCCCTGCGCCCCTCACTGCGCGAGCTTCACCGTGGCATCGGCCGCTGCGGCCGTCGACGCCCGCAGCGTCGCCGGCGGCGCCGAGAGCCCGCCGCGCTTCAAGTGCGCATCGAAGAAGTCGAGCATCGCCGCAGCCGTCGCAAGCACCGACTCGCGACCGCGATAGGTGTGACCTTCGCGCGGCAGCAGCAGGATGTCCGCGTTCCCGCCGTTGTGACGGATCGCCTCGTAGAACTGGATCGACTGGATCGGCGGCGTGCCCGCGTTCTCGTCGAGCAGCCCGTGGACGAGCAGCAGCGGCTCGTTGATCACGTTCGAGTACAGGAACGGCGACATCGCGAGATAGGTCTCGCGCGCTTCCCATAGCGAGCGGCGCTCGGTCTGGAAGCCGAACGGCGTCAGGGTCCGGTTGTACGCGCCGGACAGCGCCGCGCCGGCGGAGAACAGATCCGAGTGCACGAGCAGGTTCGCGACCATGAACGCGCCGTAGCTGTGCCCCGCCACTCCGGCGCGCGTCGGATCGACGAAGCCGGTGTCCGCCGCGGCAGCGAGCGCCGCCTCGGCGTTCTTCACGATCTGCTCAATGAACGTGTCGTTCGCCGTCGCGGTCGAGCCGACGACCGGCATCGACACGTCGTCGAGCACGGCGTAGCCCTCGAGCAGGAAGAACAGCTTGAACGCGCGCTCGAAGCCCGGGAACTGCTCCGCGGCCACCGGCTCGACGGACTCGGTGTCCTCGCCGTAGACGCGCGGATACGCCCACAGCACCACGGGAAGCGGCTCGCTCGGATCGCTGTCCGCGGGCAGGTAGAGCGTCGCCGAGAGCCCGAGACCGTCCGGACGCTTGTAGCGCAAAGGTATCTTGCGCGCGTCGGCGAGCGCCGGCGCCGGATGCTCGTACGTCGTCAGCGCCTTCGCGCCGTCCGTCGTCTGCACGTAGTAGTTCGGCGGCTCGCGTGACGTTTCGCGGCGCGTCAGAAGCGCGCTTCCGTCCGCGGACAGGAGTCCCAGCACGATCTCGTACGCGCGCCCGTCCGACGACCAGATCCGCTTCGCCTCGAGCGACTCGAGGTTCATGTGGTCCAGGTACCCGATCGCGCCGCTCGCACCGGGCGCCGTGCCGCGCAGGAAGATGCCGCCGTCGTGGATGTCGACGACTTCCTTGCCCCACGCGTTCACGGTCGTCATCGGCCGGCCGAAGCGCGAGTACGCCGCGTCGACGCTGCCCTCGGCGAGCAGGCGCGGCTCCTCGCCGTTCCACGACACGAGCCAGTGGCGGCGCAGCCGGCGCAGCGAGTCGTACTCGCTGACGAGCACGTCGAGCCGGCCCTCGAGCCAGTCGAGACCGGCGTAGCGGTTCGGCGAGCGATAGAACTCGGACGCTTCCTCGGTGAACGGCGCGGACAGGCGCATCAGCCGATCCTCGTCGCCGTAGCGCTCGACCCAGACCAGCGTCGCCGGCAACGAAGCGTGCCACTGCATCGCTCGGGGCGCGTTCGGCAGGCTGCCCGCCGCCGGGAACGTCTTCACGACGTTGCCGAAGCGGTCCCAGATTTCGATCGTCTTGAGCGCCGGCTCGACACCGGAGACTTGCGGATACGGCGGCACGATCCGCGACACGAGCAGGAACGCGCCGCTCGGCGCGGGGTCGACCGCCTCGATCGCGGCCGGCGAGCCGATCGGCTGCCGCAGCCCCGTGTCGACGTCGATCAGCGTGAGCTGAGACTCGATCAGCTGGCGCACGAGCCACGGGTCGAGCGCCTGCTGCGACAGGCTCTGGATCGTCGTCGGCGCGGTCAGCCGGAACAGGTCGTTCGCGGTGTTGGTCGGGAACCGCCGCTTCTCGCCGTCGATCAGCCGGCACAGCAGGCGGGCGTCGGCGGTCCACGTGCACGGCGCGCTGAGCGTGCCGTTCAGCTCCGGACCGACGAGGCGGCGCACGCTGCCCGCGGCAGAGTCGCCGACCCAGAGCTCGATGCCGTTATCGACGGTCGCGGTGAACGCGAAGCGCGCGCCGTCCGGCGACCAGATCGGGAATCCGAGGATCGCGTCCTGCGGCACGTCGAGCTCGGTCTGCTTGCCGGTCGAGAGATCGACGAGCGTGAGGCCGTAGTACGCGAGCGGAGCATGGCGGCCGTAGGTCTTGGGATTGACCTTGAGGCCGACGACGGAGACGGTCGGCTCGGCGAGGAGCTGCGTCGGCAGGAGCTCGTGCTCGTGCACGAGCAGCGCGTGCCGCTGCCCCGGACCGAGCGACAGCTTCGGCAACGGCGGCGCCTCGAGGAGGCGCGCGACCTCGGACGGCGGCTCCAGCGGGGCGGCCGGCAGCGGCGAGACGAACGGGACAGTCGCGGCGAGCGCCGCGAGGTGGGCGACGGTGCGACGTATGCACCGAGCCGCGCCGCTCAGTGCGCGGGCGGTGACTGGGAGCGGGCGATGCCGACCAGTTCGATATGTCGTCCTTTCCTCGACCACGAGGTCCTCGCCCTCCGTATCGTCGAGCCGCGCGGGCCTATCTCGCCGCGCAGAATCTGCGCGGCAACCCATTCATGAAACCTTCGATCCCCCAATGACTTGAGCCGCAAACCGTCGAACGGCCGTCGAATCCGCGACGGATACTACACCGTAGGACCCAGAAATTGGAATTCGGTTGCAGGAAACGCGACGCAATACCAGCGAAACGAACCACTCGTTGCGGCGACGACTTCGATGACGATTTCGTCCCACACGGGGCTCGATTGTCGTGGGCGTCGTTCACGGAAACGTCACGACCGGCAAGATCGGCGCGTCCGCTCCCCGCTTCGAGATCGGGGGTCGGCGTCGAGCTCGACGCGCCGCGGCGAGTCTTCGGCGAAGTCGACATGCCCGCGACGGTGTCGCCGTCACGGAAGTGTGAGTCGCGTACGATCCGCGACGCGCTCCGCGTGACGCTCGGGCAGCAGAAGCAACCGTACGTCCTCGGCTCGAGACGAGCCCGAACGACATCCCGTTCGTCGAGCGCGGTGTAGCGGGCGCGGCCGTGCTCGCCGAAGACTCCGCCCGCCGCGAGCCGGCGGCGACCCGACGCGTCGATGCGGACACCGACCGGGCGGTCGGCGAACGCCGGACGAGCGCGTTGTCACAGGCGCATGGGAGCTTGCGGTACGCTATGCTTCCTGGTCGACTCGAACGACGATTTCCTGATCGGAAGCAGTGAAAACACGATCGGTCTCGCGACGACCGGGTCGGAGCCGGAACGTGCGCGTGATGCTCGATTGTATGCTGAGTCTTCGATGCCGATGCCGCGAACCGAAGTCCGCGCCGCTGCCGTCAGGACTCGACGTCGTCGTTCGGACACGGCGGGGCGTTCGAAGCAGTGACGGAAGTTAGTCTCACTCTCGATATTTATGTGTCTGCTACAGAAATTGCGATCCGCGCTTTACCCGTATTTCCCCGGATGAGGTGAGCCGAACGGAGCAAAGTCACTGGTACGAATCTTGCTAACCATGCCTCGCCAAATTCGACCCCGTCAACGACACACGATCTCTTGAATCCGTGCGACTGCTACTACTCGAGGACAACGTCGACGCGGCGGCTTCACTCGCCGAAGCGCTGATACAGCTCGACCGCAGTTATGACATCCGCCGCGTCACGCAGCTCAGCGAAGCCGAAGAGATCGTGCAGAAGGAGCCGCTCGAGATCGCGCTGATCGATCTCACGCTGCCCGATGCGGACGGTTGCGACGCAGCGGTCGCGCTGCGCCGGGTCGCGCCGGATCTGCCGCTCGTCGCGCTCACGGGCAAGAACTTCGAGCATGTCGCGCTCGAGCTGGTCAGGATTGGCGTGCAGGATTTTCTGCAGAAGGGCACGACGTCGGTGCAGCGCATCCATCAGGTGCTGCAGCTCGCGATGGAAAGGCACCGGCAGGAGTCGGCGCTGCGCCGCGCGGCGAGCTTCGACGTGCTGACCGGCGTGCTGAATCGCGCCGAGCTGTTCCGTCAGCTCGCGAAAGCGATCAGCCACGCGAGCCGCAGCGTGTATCGCGGCGCGGTGATGGTCATCGACATCGACGACTTCAAGCAGATCAACGACACGTTCGGTCACAAGGCCGGCGACGTCGTGCTGCAGGACGTCGCCGCGCGCCTGTCGGCCGTCGCTCGCGCCGGCGACAGCCTCGGCCGGCTCGGAGGCGACGAGTTCGTGCTGGTCCTCGAGGGCCTGCGCACTCGCGACGACGCGGCCGCCGCCGCGAGGAAGGCGAGCGAGACGACGACCTACGAGCTCGAGTTCGACGGCCATCGCGTGCCCGTGTCGACGAGCATCGGCGTCGCCGTGTTCCCCGATCAAGGGGACGAGCCCGAGGTCCTGCTCGAGCTCGCGGACCGCGCGATGTACGCGGCAAAGCGCAAAGGCAAGCGGCAGTACTGCTTCTTCGCGTCGCGGCAGGTCAACGGCGGCGGCGCGAACGCCTGAACGGCCCCAAGCTCTCCCCTATCATCCCGACGCTTCGCGACGTGCTCGTCTGCGTGCGTCCTCCCCGATGGCACGTCCTTCGGTGTCCAGGAGCCGGCGCCTCCGCGACCTGCGGCGACGCGTGCTGCGGTCGGCTATGATGCCGCCGCATGTTGAGCTATCGGCACGAATATCACGCCGGCAACCACGCCGACGTCGTCAAGCACGCGGTGCTCGCGCTCCTGATCGACGCGCTGCAGCGCAAGCCGAAGCCCATTCGGATCATCGACTCGCACGCGGGCGCGGGCGACTACGACCTGACGTCGCGAGAAGCGCAGCAGCATCGCGAGTTCGCGCAGGGCATCGCGCGCATCATCGATGCGCGGCCCGTGCCGCCCGAGCTCTCCCGTTACGTGGCGGCGATCGAGGCGCTGAACGGCGGCGACGTGCTGCTCAAGTATCCGGGCTCGCCGCGGCTTGCGCGGATGCTGCTTCGCGAGAACGACCATCTCGAGCTCTTCGAGCTGCATCCGCAGGCTTGCGCGTCGCTCGAAGCGGCGTTCGGCCGCGACCGGCGCGTGCACGTGCATCGCAGAGACGCGTTCGAGGGCGTGCCGGCCGTCGTGCCGCCGCCGGAGCGCCGCGGGCTCGTGCTGATCGATCCCGCTTACGAGCGGCGCGACGAGTTCGACCGCGTGCTCGCGATGCTGCCCGCGCTCATCGCGCGCTGGCCGAACGGTGTCTATGCGGTCTGGTATCCGCTGCTGCGCAAGCCGGAAGCGCGAGCCTTCGTGCGCCAGCTTCGCGCGCTCGACATGCCGCGGCCGTTCCAGGTCGAGCTGCAGGTCGCGCCCGCGGGAAGCTTCGGCCTGTTCGGCTCCGGGCTCGTGATCGCGAATCTGCCGTACGGCCTCGATGCGCAGCTCAAGACGCTCATGCCGTGGCTGCATCGGCGACTCGCGCCCGAAGGGGTCGGCTCGTGGCAAGCGAGGCCCCTCGCGCCTTGAAGTCGATAGCCGAGCCTTCCGTTCGGTAAGCGAAGCGGCGGGCCCCCTATTCGTCGCGTAACGAGAACGGCGTGAAGTCCGTTTCGGTATCGAAATAGTCCTCGCGCTCGGCGCGCTTCAGCCCGCCGACGACGAGATACGTCACGGGCGTCATCACGACCTCGACCATCACCTTGAAGAACCAGCTGAACGCGACGACCGCGACGAGCGTGTCGAAGGTCCAGATGCCCCCGAACGCGATGGGAAAGAAGATCAACGTATCGACGCCCTGCCCGACGATCGTCGAGCCGATCGTGCGCGCGAAGAGCCAGCGGCCGCCCGTCATGACCTTCATCTTCGCCATCACGTACGCGTTGACGAAGTCGCCGGCCCAGAACCCGAGCACGGATGCGGCAACGACGCGCCACGTGTTACCGAACACCGTCTCGAGCGCGGGCTGGAGCGCCGCGTTGAACGGCTCGCTCGGGCTCGCCGGCAGCGCGAGTACGGCGGCGGCCATCGCCGAAGCGAAGACCATCGCGCCCGCGCCAGCCCAGATCGCACGGCGCACGCGCGCGTAGCCGTAGACCTCCGTCAGCACGTCGCCGAAGACGTAGCTGACCGGAAAGAAGAGATTGCCCGCGCCGAACACGAGCATCGTGCCGACCAGCGGGACGGTCAGCTCGGCGACCTTCGCCGGACCGATCAGGTTCGAGCAGAGCAGGACGGCGACGAAGCCCGCAACGAGCAGGTCGTAGTAGCGGTAGCGCCGGACCGTGCGCCCGTTCGATCCGCCTCCGGGCACGACGCGATCCCGCTCAGCCGTGCGCGTGCGCGCCGCCCGGGCCGTGAGCGTGGCCGTGCGCGATCTCCTCCTCCGTCGCGTCGCGGACGTCGACGATCTTCACGTCGAAGATCAGCGTCTTGCCGGCGAGCGGGTGATTGAAATCGAGATCGACGTTGAAGCGGCCGACCTTCGTGACCGTCGCACGCCGGTAACCGGACGCGGTGTTGACCGTCACCACCTTGCCGACCGCGAGCTTGCCGGGGCGGACGAGATGTTTGATCGGCACGCGTGCCGCAGCGTCGTCGACCCTGAGCCCGTACCCGAGCTCCGGCGGGACCGTGACCTTGAGCTCGTCACCGGCGCGCTTGCCGGTCAGCTCCGCCTCGAGCCCCGGGACGATGTTGTTTCGACCATGCAGGTAGGCAACCGGCCCGCGCTCGTCGGACGTCTCCTTGAACGAGCCTTCCTCGTCCGTCAGCGTGTAGTGAAACGTGACGACTTTGTTCTTCGTGATTTCCATGACGGCGAATTAGAGCCGATCCGGGTGCCGCCAAGGAAGGGGTTCGCGGGGACGCCCGCGTCTCGGCGGCTTCCGGCCGGCGTTCAGAGCTGGTCGTGGACGAAACGCACGACGGCCTCCTCGAGCTCGTTTCCCGGCCCGCGGTGCGCGTCTTGGGCATTCGTGATGACCGCGATCGCGTAGTCCGTGCCGCGCGCGGAGCGCACGTAGCCCGCAAGCGCCGAAACGTGATCGAGGCGGCCCGTCTTCACGTGCGTGACGGCCGACTGGCCGTTGAAGCGCGAGCGCGTCGTGCCGTCCAGGCCGCCGAGCGCGAGCGACGAGACGAACTCCGCCGCATACGGGCTTTTCGCAGCCGCCCTCAGGATGTCGACGATGAGCCGCGCCGAGACGCGCGCCTGCCGCGAGAGCCCGGCGCCGTTGTCGATCACGAGCGGACGCGTGTCGAAGCCCTGCCTCGCAAGGAAGTCGCGCACGGCCGCTGCGCCGCTCTCGCGGGTGCCGGGCGCGCCGGCCGTCTCCGCGCCGAGCGTATAGAGGAGCTGGCGCGTCATCACGTTGTTGCTGTTCTTGTTGATGCTGCGCACGATGTCGGCAAGCGGCGGCGAGCGCCACGTCAACACCGGCCTCGCCGCTTCTGCGACCTGGCCCTTACGCAGCTTCCCGTCGAAGCGGCCGCCGATCTCCTCCCACAACGCGTCGAACAGGCCGAATACGTACGTGTCGTGCTCGAGCACGGTTCGCGTCATCGAGTACGAGCCGCAACGCGACGGGAACGCGCCGCCGAGCCGCACCTCGTCGAGCCGCGCGCCGACGACGTCCAGGCTGATCCCGGCCTGATAACCCTGGCACGCGCCGCTCGCGAGCCGAATGCCGTTCTTCACGTCGAGATTGGGCAGCGGAGGCTCGTACGTGACGCGCACGCGCTTCCCGGCTGGATCCGCGGTGAATTGGAAGTTCACCGCTTTGAAGTTCACGAGCAGCGCATTCGGCACGACGTTGTACGTCCGGGTCGGCTGATTGTCGAACTCGCCGGGCGGCGGCTCGTCGATCGCGAAGTAGCTGTCGTCGATTACGAGATCGCCATCGATCTCGTCGACGCCGAGGCGCCGCACCGCGCGCAGGAGCTTCCAGAACTCCTCGAGCACGAGGAAGGGATCACCGTAGCCCTTCAGCACGAGGTCGCCGTCGAGCTTGCCGTCCTCGAGCGTGCCGTCGAGATAGACCTCGGTGCGCCACGTGTAGGCCGGCCCCAAGATCTCGAGCGCCGACCACGTCGTGACGAGCTTCATCACGGATGCCGGATTGCGCGGCGCGTCCGGCAGATGCTCGAGCGCGGCGGCCGGCCCGTCGATCGCGTGCACGACGATGCTCACGTCGTCCGGCGAAATGCCATGCCCACGAAGGATCCGGTCGACGACCGGCGGCAACGCTTCCGCGTGCGCGACGGCTCCGAGCACGCAGAATGCGACGGCGACGAATCCTCTGATCACGTCGGAAGCCCCCTGCCTGGATGCGCGGGATTGTGCCGACGCGGCAGTCCGACGTCTACGGCCGGTCGGAGCAGGTCATCGGCGAGCTCGTCGAAGGGCTCGGCAATCGCGATTGGCTCTTCTTCGCGACGAAGACGCCTATTGTGGCGACGTGTCCGATGCCGAAGCGACGCTCGCGGTCTCGTTCCGGGATCTGCGGACGGACATGATCGACCTGATGCAGATCCACAACCTGCACGGCATCGCCGAGCTGATGCCGGCCTTCGAGCGCGCGAAAGAGGCAGGCCGCATCCGTCGGAGATCGAGCGGTTCTGGGACGACCTCTCCTGAAAAATGTGTCAGACACCATTTTCGACGGGAAAATGTGTCAGACACCGTTTTTCTTGTGTCAGGCACCATTTTTTCGGGGTCGGAGCCCATTTTTCCTGGCAATGGGCTCCACCCTCTTCGCGCCTCTTCGCGGAAACAAGTCCCCCTCTTCCCGCGGAAAAGGGCTCTGACCCCGATTTTTCGGGCTCTGACCCCTTTTTCGGCAAGGGGCCCAACCGTGTACCATGCCGGCTTCAGGGTTTTCCTCTCATCGCGGGGAGAGATCGATGACTGACGGACGAGACAAGCTCGACCGCCGCTCCTTCATGAGCGGCGCACTTGGCGCCGCGGCAGGCGTCGGCGCGGTGCTGCTGACGGCACAGGCAGAGGCGCAAGCGCAAGAGGAGCGCCTGCCGGGCGTGCCGCCGGACGAGGAGCTTCGCCCCTCGATGCGCAGGCCGACGACGCTGTACCGGCTCGAGGCCGACGTGCGCAACTGCGAGGTCGAGGGCGAGATCCCCTCGGACCTGAACGGCGCGTTCTATCGCGTCGGCCCGGATCCGCAGTTCCCGCTCAGGCCCGGCAACATCCCGTTCGACGGCGAAGGCCACGTCAGCATGTTCCGGATCAAGAACGGGCGCGTGCACTACAAGAGCCGCTACGTCCGCAATGACCGCTACCTCGCGCAGGACAAGGCGGGCCGGATCCTGTTCCCGATGTACCGCAACCCCTACCTCGACGATCCGAGCGTCAAGGGCCTGTCGCGGAGCACAGCGAACACGCACATCATCAATCACCGGAACCTTCTGCTCGCGCTGAAGGAAGACAGCCCGCCGGCCGCGCTCGATCTCTTGACCCTCGAGACCCTCGAGCCGAACTACACGTTCGACGGCCAGCTGCCGAGCAAGACCTTCACGGCGCATCCGAAGATCGACTCCGAGACCCGCAACATGGTCGCGTTCGGCTACGAGGCGACCGGCCACGGCAGCGACGACGTGTCGATCTTCGAGTTCACGCCGGGCGGCAAGCTCGTCTGGAACACGATGATCAAGGTGCCCTACGTCGGCATGCTGCACGACTTCGCGGTCACGCAGCGGCACATCGTGTTCTACGTGATCCCGATGGTCATCGACGAAGAGCAGATGAAGCGCGGCGGGATCCATTGGGCGTGGAACGACTCGATGCCGACGTATTTCGGCGTGCTCCGCCGCTTCGGCGACGGCAAGGACATCCAATGGTTCGAAGGCCCGACGCGCAGCGCGACGCACGTGATGGGCGCGTTCGACGACGGCAACCGCATCTACGTCGACGTCGAGATGTCGCAGTCGAACCCGTTCCCGTTCATGCCGATGCAGGGCGGCATCCCGTGGGATCCGATCCGCGGGCAGAGCCGCATCACGCGCTTGAGCGCCGACCTCTCCGGGCGGACGCCGCGCGGCTACAACATCGAGACGCTGTACCAGGACTACATCGGCGCGCTGCCGCGGCAGGACGACCGCTACAACACGATGCCGTACCGCTACGGCTTCCTCGGCTGCCCGGAGCCGAACGCCACCGGCCGTCCCGGCGCATGCTACGTGCGGTTCGATCACCAGACCCGCCGCGTGACGCTGTACAACGCCGGCCCGGACACGTCGCTCGCCGAGTGCTGCTTCGCGCCGAAGAGCGCGGACGCGCCCGAGGGGCAGGGCTATCTGATGGGCCTCGCGACGCGCAACGACGAGAACGGCCGCGCGGACCTCGTGATCCTCGACGCCGAGCACCTCGACGAGGGGCCGGTCGCCGTGGTCAAGCTGCCGATGCGCGCGCCCGGGCAGGTGCACGGCTGGTGGGTGCCCGAGGAGCAGCTGCCCGCCGACGTCTGACCTGAAGGGAATCGGAGCCGTCTCGCCGCGGTCGGCGAGGCGGCTTCGATCCGGCCTGCCGAAGGGCGCCGACGCCCTTTTCCGCGTTCTCTGCCGATTGCGCTATGCTTCCCCGACCGACGCAGCAGGGGGAGGCTCGGCGCGTGCATCACCACATCACACGTCTCGTCGGCGCCGCGTTGATCGTCGCCGTCGCCGGCTGCGGAGACACCGCCGCGAACGACAGGGGCAACACCGCAGCCACCGACGACGCCCGCATCGCCGCATTGGAGCGCCGCATCGAAGCGCTCGAGCGCCGCAAGGAGCGCCTCGAGGATCTGAACGCGATCAAGCGACTGCAGCGCGCGTACGGCTACTACGTCGACCACGGCCTCTGGGACGAGGCCGCCGATCTCTTCGCCGAGAACGGCTCGATCGAGATCGGGCTCGACGGCGTGTACGTCGGCAAGGAGCGCGTCCGCGAATACCTCCACGCGCTCGGCGGCGGCAAGGCGGGCCTCGACGAAGGCGAGCTCAACGAGCACATGCAACTGATGCCGGTCGTCACGATCTCGGAGGACGGCCGCACGGCAAAAGCCCGCTGGCGCGGCCTCCAGCTTCTCGGCCGGCTCGGCGAGGCGGGGTTCCTCGGCGAGGGGCCGTACGAGAACGAGTACGTGAAGGAAAACGGCGTCTGGAAGATCGCGAAGCTGCACTGGTTCCAGAGCTTCGTCGTCCCGTACGAAGGCGGCTGGGCACGCAACGAGGACGCGAACGGCGCGAAGTACGTGTCGGACGAGCTCCCGCCCGACGCACCGCCGACCGTCGAGTACGACACGTGGCCGGCGACGTTCCTGCCGCCGTTTCACTTCGAGAATCCCGTGACCGGCGAGTAGCGAGGACTACGGCATGAACCCAAAGAACATCCGTCTTCGCCGCGCGCTCCCGTTGCCTTTGGCTCTGCTCGCGGCCGCCGTCGTCGTCGCGCAGCCGGCCGCGAACGGCGACCGCGTCGCCGAGCTCGCGCGCCGCGCCGCCGTGCTCGCGCAAGAGGTCGAGCTCCTCGAGGCGCAGCTCGAGATCGAGAACCTGCAACGCACGTACGGCTTCTACATCGAGGAAGGGCTCTGGACGGAGGCCGCGAATCTCTTCGCCGACGACGGCACGATCGAGATCGCGGGCCGCGGCGTCTACGCCGGCAAGGCACGCGTGCTCGAGTACCTGCGCTCGCTCGGCGACGAGTTCCCGCAGTACGGCCGCCTCTTCGACCAGATGCAGCTTCAGCCGATCGTGCACGTCGCGCCGGACGGCCGAACCGCGAAGGCGCGCTGGCGGCTCTTCGCGCAGGAGGCGAAGTACGGCGAGTTCGCCGAATGGGGCGTCGGCTGGTACGAGAACGACTACGTGAAGGAGGACGGCGTCTGGAAGATCGCGAACCTCCGCGTGTTCGAGCGGATGTACTCGCCGTACGAGGAAGGCTGGGGCAAGCGCGCGCTGCCCAAGCCTTCTTACGCGTCGAGCCTCGAGCCCGATCGGCCGTCGTCCTACGCGCACGAGCTCTACCCGGCCGTGCCGGCCGATCCGGCGTTTCACTACGAGAATCCGGTGACGGGCGGGCCGGTCTACGCCGAATCGCCGGCACGCTACGCCGACGTTCCGCCCGCACCTGCCGTCGATGACGTCGACGCGATGCTCGCGGACGCCGAGCGCCGCATCGGGCTCCTCGAGGACGCGGCCGCGATCGAGCGGCTTCATTCCGTATACGGCTACTACCTTGCGCGCAACCAGTGGGATCACCTCGCGGGCATCTTCGCCGATGACGGCACCATCGAGATCGCGCTCCGCGGCGTCTACGTCGGCAAGGCGAGCGTGCGGCGCAACCTGAATCTGTACGGCGAGCAGGGCATCCATCACGGCGTGCAGCACAACCACATGCAGTACCAGCCGGTGATCCACGTCGCGCCGGACGGCACGACGGCGAAGATGCGCTCGCGCGCGTTCAGCATCATGGGCAACTACGGTCAGGCCGGCTTCTTCATGGGCGGCGTCTACGAGAACGAGTTCGTGAAGGAAGACGGGATCTGGAAGGTCAAGAAGGATCAGGTGTTCAACACGTACTTCGCGCCGTACGACGTCGGCTGGAAGAACCTTCCTCCTCGAGACCCGCCCGGCATCACGGATTCGAATCCGCCGGACCTGCCCCCGTCGGTCATCTTCAAGATGTATCCGAGCACGTTCGTGCCGCCGTTCCACTACGACAATCCGGTCACCGGCGAGCCCGTCGTGATCCCGGACAACTGACGGCAGGCGTCACTCCGCACCGCGCAGCGTCCTGAACGTGATCGAATAGCGCAAGGCTTTCGTCGGCGAGACGGCGTGCTGCCACCGCCACCGCGCATCGCCGCGAAGAACGTACAGCGAGCGCGGCGCGAGCTCGAGCGCGAACGCGGCTCGACGCCGGCCCGACGGCGGATACGGCCGGAAGCGCATGCGCGCGAAGCCGAGCAGCGAGACGCCGACGACGTCCTCGAAGCTCGGCACGTCGCGATGCCAACCGAGCTGAACGCCGGGGCGGTACTCGGCGACGAGCGCTTGCGCGAGCGCGTCTTCGTCGATGCCCGCCTCGGCCGCGACGCGCGCGCGAAGCGGCAGCAGGAACTCGGGAATGGGCTCGGCCGACTCGAGCACGTTGCTGTCGAAGTCGTAGCGGCCGCCGTAGCTCACGACGCGCCGCTTCGCCTTCCACCCCTTGTAGTCCGCCTCCTCGAGCGGCAGCCCGCGAATCGCGTCGAGCAGAGCCGCCTCCTCCGCCGCGGACAGGAAATCCGGACGATAGCGGAGCCCGGACGGATGACCGACCGGCTCGAAAAGCTCGTTTTGCCGAGGACTGCTTTCGGACATTTGCACTGGATCCACGGGCCGCTAAGGATTATTAGGCCAGCGGCGGATGCGGGGATTCCACCTCGCGTGTAGCATCACCGCTCGGCACGAGAGTGCGCTCGACGGCGAGCGCGTGCACGAGGAGCTGACCACAATGAAAAGATTGTCGTTGTCGATCTCGACGCTCGCGGCCTTGATGGTCTCGGCGACGGCGGCGGCTCAACCCGGCCCCGCGCGCGTGATGCTGCCGGAGCCGGGCGCGCCGCTCGTGCTCGATGCGGGCGGCACGCGCGTCCGCGTCGTGCTCGTGACGTCCGGGCTCGTCGGGCCGTGGGACCTCGAGATCCTGCCGGACGGCGAGACGATGCTCGTCACGCAGCAGAACGGCCAGCTCCGGATGTTCCGCGACGGCCGACTTCTGCCCGACCCGGTTTGGGAAGTGCCGCCTCCGGGCGGCCGCGACGTGCTGCACGGCGTCGTCGTGCATCCGGGCTTCGCGCAGAACGGTCTCGTCTACCTGTCGTACACGAAGAGCGACGAGCGCCTCGGCCAGACGCTCGCCGTCGTGCGCGGGCGTCTCGACGGCGACAAGCTGACCGACGTCGAGGAGATCTTCGTCGCCGACGCGTGGGAGACCGCGTTCAATGCGACGGCCGGCCGCATGATGTTCACGACCGACGGAAAGCTTCTCGTCAGCGTCGGCGATCGCGATCGCCTCTGCTGCGGGCCCGTCGACGACAACAGCATCAGGATCCTGGCTCAGGACCTTTCCAACCACGTCGGCAAGGTGCTTCGGCTGAACGACGACGGAACGGCGCCCGACGACAATCCGTTCGTGAATCGCAAAGGCGCGAAGCCCGAAATCTTCACGTACGGCAACCGCAACACGTACGGCTTCGCCTATCACCCGGAAACCGGCGAGCTCTGGAGCGTCGAGATCGGACCGATGGGCGGCGACGAGATCAACATCCTCTATCCCGGACACAACTACGGCTGGCCGCTCGTCTCGATGGGCCGCAACTACAGCGGCACGCTCGTCTCCGACTTTCCGTACTGGCGTCCGGGCATGGACAACCCGCGCATGTTCTGGGTGCCGCAGATCAGCCCGTCGAGCCTCGCGTTCTACGACGGCGACGTGTTCCCGCAGTGGCGCAACGACCTCTTCGTCACCGCGCTGAGCGGCCAGCAGGTGCAACGCATCTCGTTCGGCGGGCGCGGGCAATCCGAGCAGCGGACGCCGATGCTGACCGAGCTCGGCGTGCGCTTCCGCGACGTCGTGCAGGGCCGGGACGGGTATCTCTACTTCATCACCGAGGTGCGCTACGGCAGCCCCAATCCGGACGGCACGATCCTCAGGCTGGAGCCGGCCGAGGCGGCGTCGAACTAGCGCGACGTCGCCCGACCGGAGTGTCGTCCGGCTGCGACTCGGGCGCAGGCGCCGCGAGTCCCGCCGGGTGTCGGCCGTTCCCGGGTTTCGCGATTTCGAAAGTCGCAATCCGTTGCAGAACTTGCACCTCGACGCACGGGAGCAACTGCCGTGAAGCGCTTTGTTGCGCGCACGGAACGCCGTGGCACGACTCTTGCTGAGCACACCCCTGGTGCACTCGACAAGCCTTCGAGCTTGTTCTTGACGGGGCAACATACGCGCCGAAGATCGCGCCAGCCGCGGGGACGCGCCTAAGCACGCATGTGAGCTACAAATACCTCGAGAGGATCGAAACGGGATCTCCCTCGCCTCCATCGGCGGCCGATCTCGATTCGACGATGCCCGGGCGTTCGCTCCGGACGAAACTTCTGTTGTTCGCAAAGCTCGCGTTCGGCGTAGTGCTTTGCGCGATCATCGTCGCGAGGATCGACTGGCGCGCGGCGACGGGCAGTCTCGCCGCAACTGGGCTCGGCCTCGTCGCGGTGACGTTCGGCATCCTGATCGCGCTCGTGTTCTTGAGCGCCTACAAGTGGAGGCTGCTGCTCTCGATCCACGGCGTCGAGTACTCGACCTTGCGGCTCAGCAAGTACTACTTCGTCGCGCTCTTCTTCAACAACTTCCTGCTGACCAGCATCGGCGGCGACGGCTATCGAATCTACAAGACGATTCACAACGGCCGCAGCAAAGCGAGCGCGGTCATCGCCGTCGTCATGGAGCGTCTGACGGGCTTCGGAACGCTCGTCGTGCTCGGAGCCGGAGCGGCAGTGCTGCTCGCCGCCGAAGCGAACAGCGTGCTGACGCTGCTCGCCGTCTGCGTCGCGCTGGTGTGCATCGCGGCGGCCCCGCTCGCCTGGCGAATGCGCGGGCTCGTGCCGCGAAGGTTGCGCGCCGCGGTGCCCGAGAAGGTGCGCCGCCTCCAGGCGACGCTCGGCGAGCACATGGACGACTACGTCCGCCAGCCGCTTCGATCCGCCGCGGCCATCGTGATCTCGGTCGTCTTTCACGTCGGCCTCGCGTTCGCGTATTTCGTGCTGCTCCGCTACGGCGCCGATCAGCCGATCTCGATGCTCGAGATGATGAGCGTGCTCGCGCTGACGACGTTCGTCGCGGTGCTGCCGATCTCCTTCAACGGGCTCGGCGTGTACGAGGGCACGTTCATCTATCTGCTCGCGCAGTACGGCGTGCCTCCGGACGCGTCCGTCGTGCCGATGGTGCTGAATCGCGGGCTGCTGATCGCGCTGAGTTTCGTTGGCGCCGGCCTCTACTTCCTCGACTCCGCGGGCTTCGTATCCGGCAGAGCAGCGAGCGCCGACGTCGTGCGTTGACGCGGGCTCGAGCCTGCTCCTCGCGCTTCCGGTGCTCACAGGAACACCACGCGATAGCGCAGCGCGCCGACGAGCCGCCAGAACACGGCGAGCGGCGGAATCAAGATCGACGTGACGATCATCTCGGCGACGTGCGAGAGCTTCTTCGTCGCGGGCCGGAGGCGCTCCGCGCAGAAGCGCCCGGTCAGCACGAGCCACAGAGCGCCGGTTCCGGCGGCGGCGAGCACCGCATCCGCCGCGAGCGCGGCGACGGCCGTGGCGAGCGCCGCCACGATCAGGTAATAGTCCCAGCGCGGCGTGCCGCGAATCCGCTCGCGGTAGAGCCCGCGATGCTTCTTGAAGAGCAGCGCGTCGTACAGCACCTTGCGCTGCTGCGCGAGACTCACGCCCCACGACGCCGGCCTGACTGGGTGCACGACGATCGCGTCCGCGGCGTGCACGACCCGCGCGCCGGCATCGATCAGGCGGAAGTAGAGATCGGAGTCCTCGCGCCATGCGCGCTCGAAGCGCTCGTCGAACCCGCCGAGCCGCTCGAGCATGCTCTTTCTGCAGAAGCAGTTCGCGGTGACGAACTGCGACACGGAGAGGCGCGCGGCGTCGATCTCGTAGTCCGTCGGATCCGCCGGAAGCGGCACGACGATCCGGCCCCATGCGGCATCGATGCCCGGCCGCATCGCCGCAAGCGCCGCTTCGAGCCAGCCGGCAGCGGGCACCGTGTCGTCGTCCGTGAACGCGACGATCTCGCCCTCCGCGAGCCGCCAGCCAGCGTTACGCGCCGCGGCCGGGCCGCCGTGCGACGGCGAGTGGTAACGCACGCGCGGCCCGCCGCGCGCGGCGAGCGTCTTCGCCCACTGCGCGACGAGCCTGCGGGCCGTCTCGCTCGGGCCGTCGTGCACGACGATGATCTCGAACGCCCCGCCAGGAAGCGTCTGCGCGGCAAGCGCCGTCAGGCAGCGATGAAGCGCCGCAGGCCGCTCGAAGCTCGGCACGACGACCGAGACGCGACGCATCACGAGCCCTCCTTCTCGAGCACGAACGAGCCGATCACGAGCGCGTCGAGCGGCGACGTGAAGAAGCATTCGACGGCATCGCGCGGCGTGCAGACGATCGGCTCGCCGCGCGTGTTGAACGACGTGTTCACGAGCACGGGGACGCCCGTGCGCCGCTCGAACGCGCAAAGCAGGTCGTAGTAGAGCGGATGCTGCGTCCGGTTCACCGTCTGCACGCGAGCCGTGCCGTCGACGTGACGCACGGCGGGGATGCGGTCGGCCTTGTCGGCCGCGACGTCGAACACGAACAGCATGAACGGCGACCGGCGGCCGCCGACGAACCACTCGGCCGCGCGCTCCTCGATCACGACGGGCGCGACCGGCCGGAAATCCTCGCGGTCCTTGATGTCGTTCAGACGCTCCTGCATCTCGGGCCGGATCGGCGAAGCCAGGATCGAGCGCGCGCCGAGCGCGCGCGGCCCGAACTCCATCCGGCCCTGGAACCAGCCGACGATCTTGTCGTCGGCGAGGAGCCTCGCGGTCTCGTCGGCGACGTCGCGCACGCGACGCCCGCGCAGCTTCCCGCGCGCGAGGAAGGCTTCGATCTCGGCATCGCGAAACTGCGGGCCGAGGTACGCGTGATCCATGCGGTAGTCGCGCCGCCCGCGGTGCTGCCAGTCGATCCAGAGCGCGGCGCCGAGCGCGGTGCCGGCGTCGCCCGCGGCCGGCTGCACCCAGACGTCCCGAAAGATGCCCGCGTCGCGGAGCTTGCCGTTCAGCACGCAGTTCAGCGCGACGCCGCCGGCCATGCAGAGGTTCGGTGCACGCGTCTCACGCGCGAGCCATGCCGCGAGCTCGAGCACGGCCTCCTCGAGCACGTGCTGCAGCGACCGGGCGATATCGAAGTGCTTCGTGTCGAAGCTCGAGCCCGGTTTCCGCGGCGGGCCGAATCGCTCCGCGAGGCGTGGCGGCTCGATCCGATACGTGCCGCCCGGACCCGTCCGCACGATCTGCCGGAAATCGTCGACGTAGCGCAGCTCGCCGAACGATGCGAGCGCCATCACCTTGTACTCGTCCGACGAGCGAAGGAAGCCCAAGTGCTCCGTCACGTCCTCGTAGAGCAGGCCAAGCGAGTGCGGCAGCGTGACCTGACCGAGACGCCGATAGTCGTCGTTCGCGAAGTATCCGTAGCTCGTCGAGGCACGCTCGCCGCGGCCATCGAGCGTCAGCACGGCGCACTCGTCGAACGGCGATGCGAGGAACGCGCTCGCCTCGTGGCACAGGTGATGCTCGACGAAGTGCCAACTCCAATGGCGGTCCGCCTTCGCGCTGCGAAAACGCGCGCGGAGGCGGTGCGGCACGCCGTCGACGAGCTGACGCTCGGCATTGACGAGGTACGCGAGGAACAGCGGCTCCCACGGCGCGAGCCCGGGACGCGCTTCGGCGCTCGGCTCGAGCGGCAGCGTGATCGTCGCGCCGCGCGCTTCGAGCAGAAGATAGGGATCGTATGCGTAGGCGACGTGATCGACGTCCGCGAGCTCGATGCCCGCCTCCGCGAGACAGTAGTCGATCGCGTGATACGGCAGCTCCCATGCGCTGAACGGAACAGGCCGCTTGCCGTGCTTGATGCGGGTGAAGCGCTCGTCCTCGGCCGCGGCGATCACGCGTCCGTCGTGGACGAGGCAGGCCGACGTGTCGTGATAGGCCGCGTTGATACCGAGCGTATACATCCGTGCTCTCGCTCAGCGATCGGGCGGACGGTCCTCGATCCGTCCGTGCAGCGCGCGCCTTGTCCGCGTCATCCCTCTCGGCCCTTCGGACCGGCCCGCGTCTGCCGGCCCCGCAATGGATTGCCGAGAAGTGCAAGTGCCATGCCACGGAGGTAAGCGTTGCGGCACGGTGCCTTTTTCGGTCGGCGGACCAGCCAACGTCCGGAACCGACCGGGGTCAGGACGCCACTCTGCTGATGTCCGCTTTCCCGGATCGCGCAATTCGGCGATGCTGCCGTTCCGCTCAGGAGAAACCCATGCATCCGCTGTATCGACTTCTGCTCGCGCTCGCGATCCTCGTCGTCGACGCGGTCGCCTTCGTGATACCGCTCGGCGCGCTGTTCCTCGCCTACGTGATCCTGTCGAACCCGCCGTGGTTCCGCGATTTTCTCGACCGGCTCGATGCGCCGCGCGAGGACTCGAACGACGAGTGAGGCTATGCGGGCCGGTCCTTGAGCAGCCGCCGCAAAATCTTTCCCGAGGCCGATTTCGGTATCGAATCGATGAACTCGAGCCTGCGCAGCTTCTTGTACGGCGCGACGCGCTCGGCGACGTAGCTCATCAGCTCCTCCGCGCTCACGTCGCCGTTCGGCACGACGAACGCGCGCGGCACCTCTCCGCAGTCGACGTCGGCGAGCGGCACGACCGCCGCGTCGGCGACGTTCGGATGCGACAGCAGCACGGCCTCGAGCTCCGCCGGCGGCACCTGCATGCCCTTGTACTTGATGAGCTCCTTCAAGCGGTCGACGATGAAGAAGTGGCCTTCGTCGTCGACGTGACCGATGTCGCCCGTGCGGAGCCACCCCGCGTCGTCGATCGCCGCGCGCGTCTCGTCGGGCCGGCCGAGATAGCCGCGCATGACCTGCGGCCCGCGGATCCAGATCTCGCCGTCGACGCCGGGCGGCACGTCGCGACCCGTCTCGGGATCGACGACGCGGCATTCGGTGTCCGAGATCGGCACGCCGATCGAGCCGAGCTTCGTCGTCGCGGAGCTCTCCGGCAGCACGATCGCCGCGGGGCTCGTTTCCGTGAGCCCATACCCTTGCTGCAGCACGCAGCCGATCCGCCGCGCGCACTCCGTGCCGAGTTCGGCGCCGAGCGGTGCAGCGCCGGAGAAGAGCTTCCGGACCGACGAGAAATCGCGCCCGTCGATCATCGGATGCTTCGCGAGCGCGACGACGACCGGCGGAACGACGTGCAGAAACGTCGCCCTGTGGGTTTCGATCAGGTCGAGGTACGACGCGAGCTCGAACTTCGGCATCACGACGAGCGTCGCGCCGGCCCACAGGCCCATCAGCGCGATCACGGTGAGCCCGTAGATGTGGAAGAACGGCAGGAACGCGACCGTCGTGTCCTCGCCGTCGATGTAGTGCGTCATGCCGTCGATCTGCAGGATGTTCGCGACGAGGTTCCGATGCGTCAGCATGACGCCTTTCGGCATGCCCGTCGTGCCGCTCGAGTACGGCAGCACGACGAGATCCAGCGGATCGATCGAGACCGCGGGTGCACCGCGCGAGCGGGCGGCGAGCGCCGCGAACGAGACGACGTTGCCGGAGGCCGATGCATCGTCGTCAAAAAGAACGACGTGCGACACCGACGTGCCGGCGATCGCAGCGCTCCATGTCGGGCACAGCGATAGCGATGTCAGGAGCACGTGCGCGCCCGAGTCCTCGAGTTGCTTCGCGAGGTCGTTCGGTGTGTAAAGCGGATTCGCCGTCGTCGCGACCGCGCCGAGGCGCGCGATCGCGAGCACCGCGACGACGTACTCCGGGGAGTTCGGCGCGAAGATCGCGCACACGTCGCCCTTGCGAACGCCGAGCGCGGCGAGCCCCGCGGCCGTGCGCTCGACCCGTTCGGGCAGCTCGGCGTACGTGATCGTCCGTCCGGTCAGGCCGCAGACGAGGGCCGGACGTCGCCCGCGGGATGCGGCGCGCGTGAGCACGAACTCCGAGAGCGGCGTATGCGGGATCTGGATCGACGGATAAGGGCTCGTGTACACGCGTGCTCCGTAAGCGACCGACGGCGATACGCGCTTCCGTGCACGTCGACGTGAATGTACGCCGCGCGCTCGCCGGTTTCCACGCGTGCGTTTGTCGCGGCGTCGTGCGAGCCGGAGGGCGGCTCGCCCTCCGGCCGCTCGACGTCATTCGAAACGCTTCGCGGTCGCCCTCGAGGACCCCGGCGGCGGCACCGTCGCCGGCGCCCCGTTCGGGTCGAAGTCGCGCAGCTCCTCGCGCGGCTGCCTTGGGATGCGGTATTCGATGGGTTGCGCGGCGACCCGCGGTATGACGCGACGCTCGAGCGTCTACCGGTGCGCCGGTAAGCGGTGCGACGTCGCGCCGGAGCTCTTCCTGTCCTGTCGCCTCGGTTATCGCGCGCCGAGGGCGCGTAACCAGCTCTGCACCCGAGTCGGGTTCGGATCGGCACCCGGTTTCAAGGCGTAGCTACCGTAAGGAATGTACCGCGCGTGGCACCTTTGTTCGGACAAGCTCGACGGCGAGATTTGAGCAATCTCGAGCCGTGATAATCTCTAGACTCCGGACTCGGAGCATCGAAATGAGAACGACGACGACGTCGCGGCGGGCGCGTGCCGCGGCCTTGGTGGTTTTGTGTCTGTCATGCGGCGCGCAGGCGCAACCAACCGGGCCCGAAGCAACCGCAGCGCTCGAGCGGCGCATCGCGGCCCTCGAGGTCGAGACGGCCGCGACCGAGGCGATCCGCGCCGTGAAGCGGCTGCAGCACGCCTCCGCGCATTACGCCGAGGCGGGTCTCTGGGAAGATCTGGCCGACCTCTTCGCCGAGAACGCCGTCGCGCGTTTGCCCTCCGGCACGCTGACCGGTAAGGCGGCGATCCGCGCGCATCTGCTCGACGACGTCGGCCGCGGCCGGCTCGGTCTCGAGCCTGGACGGCTCAGCACGGAGCTCGTGCTGTCGCCCGTCGTCACGCTCGACCCGGGACGGGTCCGCGCCCGTGGCCGCTGGCATCGGCTCGCGATGACCGGGCAGCACGGCGAGCATGCCGAATGGTCCGGAGGCATATTCGAGAACGAATACGTGCTCGAGGGCGGCGTCTGGAAGATCGCCGTGCTCGACTACCACCCGCAGTACGCAGGGTCGTACGAGACCGGCTGGCGGAACGTGAAAGAGGAGACGGACGCGGACGTCGCGCCCGTTCCGTTCCATTACGACGTCGAGCGGGCCGGTGTGCCGATCCCGCCGCTCGGCGGTGGAACGACCGGCGACGGCGTGCAGGCGGCCGGAACCGTCGCGGCTTCGACCGGAGGCGCCGCCGCGAACGATCTGGAACGTCTCGCTCGCCGCTTCGCGGCCGTCGAGCGCCGCATCGACGATCTCGATGCCGCCGCGCACGTGCAGAACCTGCAGCACGCGTACGGCTACTACGTCGACCGCAAGATGTGGGACGACGTCGCCGATCTCTTCGCGGACGACGCGACACTCGAGATCGGTCTGCGCGGCGTCTACGTCGGCAAGGCGAGCGTCCGCCGAGCGCTCGAGCAGCTCGGCCCGGCCGGGCTCGCGCACGGTGAGCTGAACGACCATCTGCAGCTTCAGACGGTCGTCACGATCGCGCCGGACGGCCGCACCGCCCGCGCGCGCGGCACCGAGCTCACGATGACCGGCCAGCACGGCGTCGGCGGCGAGCTCGGCGTGAACGTCTACGAGAACACGTACGTCGAAGACGGCGGCACGTGGAAGATCGCCGCGATGCGCGTCTTCCCGCGGATGCGCACGGACTACGCGAAAGGCTGGGCGGAGTCGGCGCTGCCGCCGGTTGGGCCGAGCGACGAGTTCCCGCCGGATCGTCCGCCGACGGCACGGGTCTCAGCGTATCCCGAAGCGTACATCCCTTCATTCCACTTTGCGCATCCGGTCACCGGCCGCGCGCCGCGTTATCCGGAAGGCACGGCAGCCGAGCCGCCGCTCGCGGCCGCCGACCCGGCGCTGCCCACACCGCCGCGGTCGCTCGACGAGCTCGCCGCACGGCTCGACGACGCGGAGCGGCGCCTCGCGGTTGCACGCGCGTACGACGGCGCGGAGAACGTGTCGAATGCGTACGGCTACTACATAGACGAGTTCCTGTGGCACGACATGGCGGACATCTTCGCGGTCGACGGCTGGAAGGAGCTCTCGTACGTCGGCACGTACGTCGGTCGCGAGCGCATCCGCGAGTCCGTGATTCGGCGTTACCGCACCGTCGGGCGCCGCGCGAACTCGCTCGTGATCCATCAGAAGACTCAACCGGTCGTGCACGTCGAGCCGGACGGCCAGAGCGCCCGGATCCGCACGCGGCTATTCCAGATGAACAGCTCGTTCGCGGGCGAAGGGTCGTGGCTTGCCGGCATCTACGAGAACCGCGTCGTGCTCGAGAACGGCGTCTGGAAGATCGCCGAGATGGACCTCGACTACACGTGGACGGCGGGCTACTCGGTGGGCTGGGCCGGCGTCGAGGCGGGCGCGCAGCAGCGCTTCGCGCCGACGGGCGGCGGCCTCGCCGACGAGTATCCGCCGGATCGCCCGCTGATCGGGGTTACGTTCCCACCGTACCCCGAGGTCGCCGAGACGCGCTTCCACTATCGGCATCCGGTCACGGGACGCTGACCGAACGCCGCGCGGCGAAGCTCAGGCGCGCGCCTCCTCGATGACCTCGAGGGTCTGGCGCAGCAGCGCGGCGCGCCGGTCGTGCCGTCGCCGCGTCTCGTCGATGCGCCGCCACGCCTGAAAATGGGGTCAGAGCCCTTAGACTTGGTCAAAGGGCTCTGACCCCGATTTCGAAGCACGGAAGCATGAGTTACTTGCAGCAGGTACAAAAGGTTTCGGATACGCACTACGTGCTGCCGAAGGTCGGCGCGATGCGCACGGACGTGCACGCGTTCCTCTCCGAGTCGCTGTTCGCGCAGACCGACGAGGCCCTGTGGCGGCAGGCGGCGAGCGCGGCGTCGTATCCCGGCATCGTCGGGCTCTATCTGATGCCGGACACGCATCTCGGATACGGCATTCCGGTCGGCGGCGTCGCGGTCACGGAGGACGTGATCATCCAGGCCGGCAGCGGCTACGACATCTCTTGCGGCGTCGTTTACTTGCGCGTGCCCGGGCTCCATGCCGCGGACGTCGCGGACCCCGCGAAGCGCAGGCGCTGGATCCACGACGTCGAGCTGCGGGTCGCGACGGGCATCGGCAGCCATCGGCCGAAGCACATGCCGCGGGTCTCCGAGTCGAAGGTCGAGGAAGTCCTGCGCTACGGCGCGAAAGCGATCGGCGTGCCGGCCGACGTCTGCGAGCGGCAGTACATCGAGGTCGACGAGCATGCGCTTCGCTCGGAGCGCATCCCCCGCGCCAGGGACAAGGCGTGCCCGCAGCTCGGCTCCGTCGGCGGCGGCAATCACTTCGTCGAGATGCAGGTCGACGTCGACGACGGCTCGGTGTGGGTCATGATTCACTGCGGCAGCCGCGGCTACGGTTGGCAGACCGCGAACCATTACTTTCACGCCGGTGCGGCGCTTCGCGGATTGCCGAAGAACCGGCGCGAGGAGTCGTGGCTCCGCGCCGACGAGCCGCTCGGCCGCGAGTACTGGGCACATCACAACTCCGCGGCGAACTACGCGGTCGCGAACCGGCACCTGATCGTCCGCGGCGTGCAGCACGCGCTCGAGAACGTGTTCGGCGTGCAGGGCGAAGTGTTCTACGAGATCTCGCACAACCTCGTGCAGCAGGAGACGCTCGTGCTGCCGGACGGCACGACGCGGCATGGCTTCGTGCATCGCAAGGGCGCGACGCGCGCGCTTCCGGCCGGACATCCGGATCTCGCGGGCACACGGTGGGCGGATACCGGCCATCCGTGCCTCGTGCCCGGATCGATGCTCGACGGCGCGGCGATCCTCTATCCGCTCGACGGCGCGTACCGCTCCGGATGCTCGGTCAACCATGGCGCCGGACGCGTGATGGCGCGCGGGCAGGCGAAGCGCGAGCTCGCGAGGCGGCACGATGCGATCGACGCCGAGATGCGCGAGATCGAGCGGGTACTCGGCGGCGTGCCGATCCGCGGGATCGTCGGCAACACGAAGCGCACGCCGCTCGACGAGTGCGGGCACGTCTACAAGAAGCTCGACGAGGTGCTGCGCGTGCTCGAGGCGGAGGGCATCGCACGCGTCGCGCACCGGTTGTATCCGGTGGCGAACATCAAAGGCATGGACTAACGCCGATCGGCCGCGTGACGGAGCGGCCGATCCGACTGATCACGCTCGGTTAGATCGTGCGCGAGGACCGCGTCGGCTCCGAAATGTCGTAGAGCGCCTCGCCTGCCTCCATCGACGAGCCTTCGCGCGAGATATCGCCGAGCGCGACGATGCCTACGAGCCGGCGGTCGCGGTCGATCACCGGCAACCGGCGCACCTTCGCCGCGGCCATGATTTTCGACGCATCCTCGACCGACTGATCGACGACGCAATGCACGACGTCGTCGCTCGCCGCCTCTCGCACCGGCGTCGCCTTCGGGTCCGCACCCTCCGCGATGCAGCGTATGACGATGTCGCGGTCGGTAATCATACCTATGAGCTTCGCGTCCTCGACGACGGGCAAGGATCCCACGTTGGCGTCGCGCATCTTTTTCGCCGCTTCGGCGAGCGTCTGGCTCGGGTCGATCACCTCGAGCTGCGATTTCATTACGTCCCTGACGAGCATTTCGTGCTCCTGTTTGGGCAATTGCGCGACGCTGCAACATGAGTGCCAGGAGCCGCTGCAACTTGCGTCGCGTAAACACTTGTTTCACGAAAACGCAAGCGGCACGGAATCGCAGTTTTTGACCACCGTCGCCAGGGAGCGACGAATGAAACCGCCGTGTAACCGAGGTTTCTAATCTTGTTTAGCCCGATGTCAGGGATCCGACATGTTGCTGTGTTAGGTTGGTAGTTCTCACGGACGAGGAGACGCCTGATCATGGAGAGTCCTCGCTATTCCAATAGGTACATCTACGAAACGCGACCGAAACCGCCGTTCTTCGTCGTGGGCTCCGGACGCTCCGGAACGACGCTGCTCCAGGCGCTGATCGACGCTCATCCGAATCTGGCGATCCCTCCGGAAAGTCACTTGTACGATCGCATCGCGCCGGTTTTCGACACGTACGGCGATCTCTCGATTCAAGCGAATCGGCGGCGCTTCATCGCGGACCTGCTTGCCGATGCATACATCAAACAGTGGCGGCTCGACGCGACGCCCGACGACATCGAGGCGCGCGTGATCCGCGGAGATCGCGTCGGCGTGATCGACGCCCTGTTCTCGCTCTACGCGAAACGACAAGGCGCAACGCGCTGGGGCGACAAGACGCCCGATCACATCCGCTACCTAAAAGCGATTCGGGCCGACTTTCCGGATGCGAAGCTGATCCATCTGGTGCGCGACGGTCGAGATCGCGCCGAGGCGCGGCGCCGAATGATTTGGGGCCCGTCGACCCCGTTCGGCATGGCCTGCGAGTGGCGCGACGAGGTTATGCTGTGGAAGGCGTTCTGCAACGAGCACGGCACCCACGGCACGCTCGTCGTCCGCTACGAGGATCTCGTGCATGCGCCGCGCGAGACGATGGAGCGGATATTCGAGTTCCTCGAGGAACCGTTCGTCGACACCGTCGAGATCTACACGTCGACGCCGCTGACGCGCACGCTCAGCACGACGCAGAGCGGATGGCACTCGTCGCTCGGGCGCGGCATCTCCACGAAGAAGGTCGGCATCTATCGGCGTGCGCTGACGCGCCGGGAGATCGAGATCTTCGAGGCCGTCGCACGAGATGCGCTCGTCGCTTATGGCTACCGCCCGGAGTTCACATCGCCGCGGCCTGCAACGTGGGCCGAACAGGTGCGCTCCGTGTTCTCCGACACGGCGCTCCGCTGGTACCGAAAGCTGCTGAACCCTTATGCGGCCTGGCTCGAGGTGCAGTTCCGGATACGGCTCGCGCAACGGCAGGTGATCGCCGCCACGCGGAGCGCCGGCTGATCCGTCCTCGAGTCGAACGCGGCTGCCTGGTCGGGGCGGCTCAGCTCTTGCGTCGACAAACGAAATAGAGATAGACGGCGAACGGCTTCGGCAGCGCCGCGACGCGCTCCGCCCACCGCCACATCCCGAACGGCATCACGCGCAGCAGCGCCTTGTCGTAGGAGCCGATGCCGTACCACTCGACGACTTCGAGCCCGTGCCGCTCGGCGAGATCGATGCATTCGCGGACCGACATCGAAGAGAACTGCTCCCCGGTCAGCCTCGCCTTCGCGGCGAGCAACGCCCGGGTACTGTAGCGGTTGCCGTGCGCGTTGAAGAGGAGCCGCGAGTCGCGATCCTTCAACGCGGATGCGAGAAACGCCATCGCATCGTCGCGCAGCGACGGCTGCGCGTTCAGAAAGAAGCGGAAGGCCGTGATGAAGTCGAAGCGGCGCCCCTCGAGCACGTCGGGGTTCGTCGTCGCGTCGCCCTGCACGAGCGTCGCCGCTTTGACGCGATTGCGGGCCGCGGCGAGCATCGTGTCGGAGATGTCGAGGCCGACCGCCGTCTCGAAATGCGGCTCGACGTGCGCGAGCACGCGTCCCGTGCCGCATGCGAAATCGAGATAGCTCATGCGACGCGGCACGTGCTTCGCCATGACATCGTCGATCAGGCGCTGCTCGCGCTCCCAGATCGCCGCGTCGAACGTGCCGGGCGCGAAGAGCTTCGCGTCGTAATCCTTCGCCCAGGAGTCGGGCCCGATATGAGTCGTTCTGTAGTCTTCGTAATGCATCACTTTCCAGGGTTCAGGTCGTCGATTCGAAAGAGGCGGCTGCCGCGGAGGAAGCGCCCGGCGAAAGACTTGCCGAGATACGTTCCATCGAGCAGGTCGTTCATCGCACACTTGAGCCTGCGCGCGTCGTAGCTGCCGGGCGAGTCGCGGAAGTAGCCCGCGAGGAACGCCCGGGCGAGGTCGCGGACGCGGGGCCGCAGCGCAAGATGAATCAAGTGCGGCGGATACTTCGCGCAGACGCCGAGCAGAAACGTCGCGATGTCGCGGTAAGGATCCGCCCGGTTGTATTCCCGAAAGTTTGCGTAGACGGGCGGCGTAAAGTCCACGAAGACCACTTGGTCGGCGTCCGGTTTCACGAGGACGTTGTCAAAGTCGAAGTCGCCGTGGATGCGGTGCGTGCGGCGGTGGAGCTCGTCGAGCGCGGCGCCGATCGTCCAGAACGTCCGATGCAGCTCCGAGGCCGAAAGGCCGTTGAACGTGCGATGACGTATAAGGCTTCGGACCTGAGCCCAACCGTCGAGGTACTCGTAGTCGATCCGGAGCTCGCGCGGATCCGCGTGCAGCACCTTCGGGACGCGAAGCCACGTCGAGCGACGAGCCGCGGCCCACGCGCGCAGCGAGTTGCGCAGGGTCGCGCGGAAGAGCCACTCCTCGGAAAAGCGCTTGCTGAAGCGGTGGGGATCGGCCGCAGGCCGACGACTCGGTGCGACGGCCACCGTGATTTCGCGGGCCGGCCCCTGCGCCCGTTGGCCGACCGTGGTTTCTATCACCCTTCTCATTCGACCTCGTCGTCGGACGTGGAGCGCGTGCAGGCGGTGCTGCGTTCGCTATCGAGGAAGCGTAATGGTTCTGTCACGCGCCGGAAATATAGGTGGCTTCCCGAGGTGAGCGCCGAGCTTCGCCCGCCCTCGACTCCCGACTAACGATGCGGGGAGAGGGCTGCCGCGGCTGCACGCCCTGCAAGAAGAGGATAGGTAGCTTCCTCAGCGGTGTGCCAAACACACCGGCGTACCTTCTCCAGTTCGTGAGCCAGGTCCCGCTCTGGCACGCCGGATGCACGGTCTAGCGCTCGTGAAAGCTGGTGTCATTCAAGCGCACCAGCGAGGAGGTTCTGATGAGACCTTTCGAACGAATGCTCGCCAGCGTTGTCGCCGGAATTGCAACAGCCTCGGTCGGCACGGCGGCTGCTCAGCAGGCAGAGGGGCAGCAAGGACCCGACGAGCGCGACCTTCCGGCAACGCAGCATCAGCAAGAAGCGCTGAGCGATATTCGAGGCGATCTTTTCGATCGACTCGATGCAAATCGAGATGGCTTAATCTCCCGAACCGAAGCCCAAAGCGAATCGGCGTTGACCGAGAAGTGGGACGAGTATGATCGGGATGGCAATCAAACGCTCGATCACGACGAGCTTTCCGCGTACCAACCGAGTGAATCGGAATCTGCCGAACACGATGTCGACGTTGCGGCAGGAGAGCCGACGATCGAGGGGCTTCCAACGAGTCCGCACCAACGAGAGGCGGTACGGGGTGAGCTCGTAGGGCTGCTCGACGAGAACGGCGACGGCACGGTGTCCCGCGACGAGGCACAGAACGAGCCGGATTTGATCTCTAACTGGGACGAGCTCGATCGAAACAGCGACGGCGTGCTCGATCCGACTGAGCTCGCGCACGAAGAGGAGTAGCGCTTCGATAGCCTACGCGCAGCAACTTGACGCCGGCCGCCTTGCGGCAGGCGCGAGTTGGCTGCGCGAGTGCATCTTCGCCCTGTCAGCAGCAACCAAGGAAGGGTTGGCGCTGCGGTCCTGGTAGATCGTGTGATTCGCCAGCCTACACCCGCAGGCTGAGTAAGGAGCGTCTGGTGGCGCATCCGCGCGACCCTTTCAGCGCCGTCTCCTCGATGTCTCGGTTCCCTTCCTGGAGTCACTGAGAAGCGCGCCCTGCCGATTCGCTAGCGGGGTTTTGATGCTTGCTGCGATCCGGAATCAAGAAACTAACAAGCCGCATCGCACCCTCGATCGGCACTGCCTTTCCGTCGACGATCCGCGGTACGATTCTGATTCCCTCTAACGCGGCCGCTTCAAAGAAGCCAGCTGGACTGCAGTCGATTACCCGAGGTGCGATGGGTTCACCCTCGGTCGAGATCGTAGACTGAACCCGAACCCATCCTCCCTGCTCGATAGCGCCGGCCGCTTCGGTATACGTGGCGCTACAGTAGGTTGGCCAACCTGATGAAACGCTGCACCTCCCGCTGTTCTTCGGCCAAACGAGGTATGGGACGTGGCTCGATTATCTCCTGTGCGAAAGCTGCGAGAGCCAGCGCCATACCTGCCATTGCCAGGAATAGCTTTAGATCCCCCAACCTTTCTCGTCTTTCATGGGACGCGTTCCGTGTCCAGGTTTGTACCTGGAGCGAGACTTGTTCTAATTTGGGTCAGCGTGAATCCGGAAGCAAAGCAGCTTTTCGTACCCTCTCAGAGAGGTGCGTCATGGTGACCATATTTCGAGTCACGCAAAACGAGGATTATGCTTACCTGGCTCCCTCGCCTTACGTTATGGAGGAGTTCAGGAGGCGGATGAGCGATGGCATTTGGTTCGACCAATCGGCGCGCGGGATTAGGCTCCAGTCCCGATGGAACGCGGACTGGGAGTTCGTGATCGACCAAGAACGCATAGACGACCACCCTCTAGGGCTCGGGGACTTCGCTGACATGAACAAGCTCATCGCAGCCAACGAGGCCGGCTACAGAGTGTTGAAGCCGCTCGTCGGTACCGCGGCGGAGATCCTCACGGGCCGATGCAACGGAAGAACGATCTGGTTCTTCAATATCATCCGCCACGTTCACCCAGCGCGTATACCCTCGCTCGACGACGGCGACATCTTTCGAGTCAAGCCGACCGGGCTGGACATTCTGTGTGGCCGGAAGTTCAAAGAAGAAGTCGAGGCAAGCGGGCTGAAGGGCTTGTGGTTCCGCCAGGTGGATCCTGACGACACAGTGCCGATGATATGAGCCCACCGGCTCAACGGGCATCGACTCTCAGTCGTGCCACTCGCTCCACAGTCTATGCCAATGCCGATCCTGGCGTTAGACAGGCAGGAGGTTCCCCCGAAGAGGGTTCCACCTCAAGCATTCGGCGTAAAACTCTTTCAGCCCGCTGCGCGGCTCGACACGCTCGATGTCGCCAATAACGCTCTCCGGGATGACACGCGAACCAGTCAAGCACAAGACTCAAGAGCCAGCCTTCGTTGTATAGCCCGGTGGGCGGCAGGATCGCTTCACCAGTGCCGCATCGAAGCAGCAGGCTGGCGACCCGTTCAAACGGTTTGGACATTTTTCCTTCTTCCGAAGAGTATGCCGCCCTTGGGAAAATTCGTCACGACTCGATTCTCGACCTGCTTTGAGGCCGCCAACTCATGGGGGCCGCGCTCCGCCTCTCAGAGAAGATCCCAGAGTGCGCGCTGCTCAGAGACGCCGTCGCTTTCCACGGCAGGCTCTATTCTGCGGCTACGGTTCGATGAACAGCGCGCGTTCTGGACTGCAGCCGGCCGCGGTATGTTTCCAAGCCGCACAACCTTGCGAGAAGGCTTTGTTTGTGACCGTCGCGATGGCGCTAGCGGTGATCGGGCTCTCCGGTGTCATGGTGTATCTGGTCTCACAGCGTACTCGCGAGATCGGCGTGCGTCTGGCGCTCGGAGCGACACGAACGAAAGTGTTCCGCACGGTGGTCGGGCGGGGGGCCGCGCGGCCGGCGCCGCGACCAACGTTGATCGTTGCGGCGTCGCTGACGCGGTTGATGGAAGGGCCTGCTCTTCTCGGTCTCGCGCGCACGCTTTTCCCGCAAATGGCTGGCAATTTCCGGCCATGAGGTGCTAAGGAATGAGCATGAGGAACTTCTCGCACAATGAGCTCTGACGACGAGATCATGCAGATTCTGCGCGACGCCAAAGAGCTCGCGCAGCGCTACCGCGCGCTGACCGGCAAGCCGCTCGGCATCACGGGCGAGGTCGCTGAATTCGAGGCGGCGCGACTACTGGGCCTCGAGCTCACCGACGCAAGACAGGCTGGCTACGACGCCATCCGCATGGAAAACGGAAAACCCCACCGGCTCCAGATCAAGGGTCGGTGTCTGCTGCCAGGCGCGAAGAAGAGCCAGCGCATCAGTCGAATCGACATCAGAAAGGAGTTCGACGGCGTGCTGCTTGTGCTGATGGATGCGAGCTTCAACGCAACCGCCATCTACGAAGCCGACCGCCAGCCCGTCATCGACGCTCTTACGGCCCCCGGCTCGAAAGCCCGCAACGAGCGCGGCGCGCTCGACGTGCGCAAGTTTATTTCAATTGCGCGCAAGGTTTGGCCGGCGTGACGGGCGGCCGATCGGCCGTCTCAAAGCTCTGCTCTTCCTGCAAGCCCCGATAAGGCGCTACGGCGGTCGGTGGAGTCTTCAGATTTCCAGAAAACTGTAGCTGGATGGTGGCCAGGGGCGGAATCGAACCACCGACACGCGGATTTTCAGTCCGCTGCTCTACCAACTGAGCTACCTGGCCGTGCAGGACTAGACCCGCGAAGCGGGGCGCGGGGCGTGTATTAAACCGAGGAGGTCGGAGCGGAGTCAAGGCGGACCCGTCCGCGCTTTGACAGCCCGCCGATCAGTCCCTAGGCTGAACTTGACGTCCGCGCAGGGATTGGCTGGGTGGACGGCGAATTCTCATGGCCATCGCATCACCGCCACCGGCCGCGACGCTCGAGCCCGAAGCGTTGGCGGCGCGCTACCACCGCGTGCGGAGCGCGAGCCTCGCGCTTGCGGAGCCCCTCGCGCCCGAGGATCAGGTCGTCCAGACGATCCCGGAGGTCAGCCCGACGAAGTGGCACCTCGCGCACGTCACGTGGTTCTTCGAGCGCTTCTGCCTCCTGGAGTACGCCGCGGGCTACGAGGCCGTCGACGAGCGCTACCACTACCTCTTCAACTCCTATTACTACACGGTCGGGGAAATGTACCGGCGGCCGGCGCGCGGCCTGCTGAGCCGACCGACGGTCGCCGAGATCCGCGACTTCCGGGCACGCGTCGACGACGCGATGCTCAAGCTGATCGCGCGCCGGGCCGACGACCCCGCGTTCGCGTTCCTGGTCGAGCTCGGCCTCCACCACGAGCAGCAGCACCAGGAGCTGCTGTTGACCGACATCAAGCATGTCTTCTTCACGAACCCGCTCGGCCCCGCGTACGCCGAGCTGCCGCAGCCACCGGTCGCGACATCCGCGCCGCTCACCTTCATCCCTCGTCCCGGCGGCCTTTTCGACATCGGCGCGACCGGCGACTCGTTCTGCTTCGACAACGAGACGCCGCGGCACCAAACGCTCGTGCGCGACCATGCGCTCGCCGATCGCCTCGTCACGAACGCCGAGTACCGCGATTTCATCGAGCAAGGCGGGTACGACGACCCGGCACTGTGGCTCTCCGACGGCTGGGCCCTGATCCGCAGCGAAGGCTGGAACCGTCCCCTCTACTGGTCCGAGGATCTCGAGCAGGAATTCACGCTCGGCGGGTGGCGCCCGATCGATCCGCACGCGCCCGCCTGCCACGTGAGCTACTACGAGGCGGATGCCTTCGCGCGCTGGGCCGGCGCCCGCCTGCCGACGGAAGCCGAATGGGAGCTCGCGGCCGCAAACCAGCCCGTAACCGGTAACCTGCTCGACTCGGGCTTGCTCCACCCCGCAGCCGGCGAAGCGCCCGCGCGTGCTGCCGACGGCGCGCCGCTTCTCCGCCAGCTCTACGGCGACGTCTGGGAATGGACGGCCTCGCCCTACGCCCCCTACCCCGGCTTCAAGCCCCTCGCCGGTTCGCTCGGCGAGTACAACGGCAAGTTCATGTGCAATCAAATGGTCGTCCGCGGCGGCTCGTGCGTGACCTGGGCCGAGCACGTCCGTGCGACCTACCGCAGCTTCTTTTATCCGCGCGACCGCTGGCAGTTCCTCGGATTCAGACTCGCGAAAGACGCCTGAGCCGCAGGCACGAACCCAGCGCTGCGCCCGAAAAGGACGATTCGATGGCGAAAGGAATGAACGGGCTCGCAACGGCGAACGAAACGTCCCCCGACCTCGCACACCAGATCGACGAGATCCTCGAAGGCCTCCTTGCGCCGCAGAAGCACCTCTCGCCGAAGTGGTTCTACGACGAGCGCGGCTCCGAGCTCTTCGACCGCATCTGCACGCTGCCGGAGTACTACCCGACGCGCACCGAGCTTTCGATCATGTCGGCACATCTCGACGAGGTCGCGGAGCTCGTCGGCCCGCGCGCGGCGGTCATCGAATTCGGCGCGGGTTCGAGCCTCAAGGTGCGCCAGCTTCTCGACGCGCTCGACGAGCCTGCCGCGTACGTGCCCGTCGAGATCTCCGCGGACTACCTGCTGAAGCAGGCCGAGGAACTCGCCCGCGACTATCCCGACGTGCACATCCAGCCCGTGTTCGCGGATTTCACGCAGCCGTTCGAGCTGCCTGCGCACCCCGTCACGCCCGAGCGGAACCTCGTGTTCTTCCCCGGCTCGACGATCGGCAACTTCACGCGCGCCGAAGCGCGCAACCTGCTCGGCGTGATGCGCGCCGAAGCGAAAGACGATGGCGCGCTCCTGATCGGCGTCGATCTGCAGAAGGACCCGGAAATCCTGCATGCGGCGTACAACGACAGCGCAGGCGTCACGGCCGAGTTCAACCTGAACGTGCTGCATCGGCTGAACCGCGAGCTCGGTGCGAACTTCGACGTCGACGCGTTCCGGCACGAGGCCGTCTACGACGAGGAGAAGGGCCGCATCGAGATGCGGCTCGTGAGCCTCGCGAATCACATCGTGACGATCGCCGGCCGGCGGATCCCGTTCCGGCGCGGCGAATACATCATCACCGAGTACTCGCACAAGTACTCGATCGAGGGGTTCCAGGCGATGGCGCGGAACGCGGGATTCGAGCCGCTGCGGGTGTGGACGGACGAGCAAGGGCTCTTCAGCGTTCACTACATGGAGGCAGCGTAACGGGGGCGGGAAAATTGTGTCAGACACCTTTTTCGCGTGCGGCACGAGAATTTCCGATGGTCGTGATCGAAAAAGGTGTCTGACACAATTTTCCCTAATCTTCCCCACCCTGCTGAAAACCCCGCCGGCCCGGACTATCATCGGGCCTCATGAGCGACGACAAGCTGTACCCGGTCTCCGAGGACTGGGCGAAAAGAGCCTGGATCGACCAGGCCAAGTACGAGGCCCTCTACCGGCAGTCGATCGAGGATCCGGAAGGGTTCTGGCGGGAGCAGGCGAAGCGGATCGACTGGATCGAGCCCTTCACCGAGATCAAGGACGTCTCGTACGACGCGAAGGACCTGCACATCCGCTGGTTCGCTGACGGCGCGCTGAACGCGTGCGCGAACTGTCTCGACCGTCACCTCCCCGCGCGTGCGAGCCAGACCGCGATCATCTGGGAAGGCGACGACCCGAGCGAGGACCGCAAGATCACGTACGGCGAGCTGCACGCCGAGGTCTGCCGCTTCGCGAACGCGCTCCGAGAGCTCGGCGTGAAGCGCGGCGACCGCGTGACGATCTACATGCCGATGATTCCGGAGACGGTCGCCGCGATGCTCGCGTGCGCGCGGATCGGCGCAATCCACTCGGTCGTCTTCGGCGGCTTCTCGCCCGAGTCGCTGCGGGGACGCATCGAGGACTGCGGCTCGCGGATCGTCATCACCGCGGACGAAGGCGTTCGCGGCGGCAAGAAGGTGCCGCTCAAGGCGAACGTCGACGCGGCGATCGAGAAGCTCGGCGCGGACAAGGTCGACACGGTCGTCGTCGTGCGCCGCACCGGCGGGAACGTGCCGTGGCAGAACGGACGCGACCTCTGGTACCACGAGCTGCTCGAGAAGGCGGACTCCAACTGCCCGGTCGAGGTGATGAACGCGGAGGATCCGCTGTTCATCCTGTACACATCCGGATCGACAGGCCGCCCGAAGGGCGTGCTGCACACGACGGGCGGCTACCTCGTCTGGGTCTCGATGACGCACCAGCACGTCTTCGACTATCACGACGGCGACATCTACTGGTGCGCCGCGGACGTCGGCTGGGTCACAGGCCATAGCTACATCGTCTACGGACCGCTTTCGAACGGCGCGACGATCGTGATGTTCGAGGGCGTGCCGACGTATCCCGACGCGAGCCGCTTCTGGCAGGTCGTCGACAAGCACGGCGTGAACATCCTCTACACGGCGCCGACGGCGATCCGCGCGCTGATGCGCGAAGGCGAAGAGCCGGTGAAGCGCTGCTCGCGGAAGACGCTGCGGCTGCTCGGCACGGTCGGCGAACCGATCAATCCCGAGGCGTGGGAGTGGTATCACCGCGTCGTCGGCGACGGCCGCTGCCCGGTCGTCGACACGTGGTGGCAGACGGAGACCGGCGGCATCCTGATCACGCCGCTGCCGGGCGCGATCGCGCAGAAGCCGGGCTCGGCGACTAAGCCATACTTCGGCGTGCGTCCCGGCATCGTCGACGGCGACGGAAAGCTGCTCGAAGGCGAAGCGACGGGCAATCTCGTGCTGCTCGACAGCTGGCCCGGACAGATGCGCACCGTCTTCGGCGATCACCAGCGCTTCGTCGAAACCTACTTCACGCAGTTCCCCGGCAAGTACTTCACGGGCGACGGCGCGCGCCGGGACGCGGACGGCTACTACTGGATCACTGGCCGCGTCGATGACGTGATCAACGTCTCCGGGCACCGGATGGGCACGGCCGAGATCGAGAGCGCGCTCGTCGCGCATCCGAAGGTCGCCGAGGCCGCGGTCGTCGGATTCCCGCACGACCTGAAGGGTCAGGGCATCTATGCGTACGTGACGCTGATCGCGGGCGAGACGCCGAGCGATGCGCTCCGCAAGGAGCTCGTCGATTGGGTCCGCCGCGAGATCGGGCCGATCGCCTCGCCGGATTTCATCCAGTGGGCGCCGAGCCTGCCGAAGACGCGCTCCGGAAAGATCATGCGGCGCATCCTGCGCAAAATCGCGGCGAACGACTATCAGGAGCTCGGCGACACGTCGACGCTCGCGGATCCGTCGGTCGTTCAAGAGCTCGTCGAGCAGCGGCTGAATCGCTGACGCCCTCGTCGAAGAAAAAGACATCGCCCGGGAGAGTGCCGTGACGGTTCCTGCAGAGCCCGTTCGTCTCTATCGCCACCCGCTTTCGGGGCACGCGCATCGCGTGCAGCTGTTCCTGTCGATTCTCGGCATTCCGGTGGAGCTGATCGACGTCGATCTTTTTGGAGGCGAGCACAAGTCGCCGGAGTTCCTCGCGAAGAACCCCTTCGGGCAGGTGCCCGTGCTCGAGGATGGGGACGTCGTGCTCGCCGACAGCAACGCGTGCCTCGTCTATCTTGCGAAACGCTACGACGACTCGCGCAGCTGGTATCCGGAGGACCCCGTGGCCGCCGCGCAGGTCCAGCGCTGGCTGTCGATCGCGGCGGGCGAGCTCAAGGCCGGTCCTGCAACCGCGCGCGTCATCAAGGTACGGAACGCGCCGCTCGATTACGAGAGCGCGAAGGCCGTGTCGACGAATTTGTTCGGCATCCTCGAGAAGATCCTCGGCGAGCGCGAATTCCTGACCGGCGCAACGCCGACGATCGCCGACCTTGCGCTTTACACGTACACGGCGCACGCGCCCGAAGGCGGCATCTCGCTCACGCCGTACCCGAGCATCTCGGCGTGGCTGAGACGGATCGAGTCGCTGCCGGGCTTCGTGCCCATGCAGAAAATGCCTGCGGCGACGTAGCGACGCTCCGCCCAGTTCGCGCACGCGCGAGAAATTGGGGTCAGAGCCCTTTTTCGCAGGAGGGCTCTGCCCGCAATTCGCTGCGCGGTGAAAGGGCTCCACAGAAAACGGGCTCTGACCCCAATTTCCTCTGCAGAGGAGGGCTCTGACCCGGCTCTGACCCCAATTTTCTTTGGCACGGATCCTGCTCCCTCCTTCTGCACACGACAGCACGGAGGGATCCCCGATGGCCAAATCACTGCAAGGAAAGCGCGTCGCGATGCTCGTCGAGAACGGCTTCGAGCAGGTCGAGCTGACCGAGCCGCGCAAGGCGCTCCGCGAAGCGGGTGCGGAGACGGAGGTCGTCTCGCCCGTGCAAGGCACCGTCAAGGGCTGGAACTTCAAGGACTGGGGCGACGAGGTGCCGGTCGACACTCCGCTCGACGAGGCCGATCCCGACGACTACGACGCGCTCGTGCTGCCCGGCGGCGTGATGAACCCGGACAAGCTGCGCATGAATCCGCGCGCGATTCAGTTCGTGAAGTCGTTCTTCCAATCCGGCAAGCCCGTCGCCGTGATCTGCCACGGCCCGTGGACGCTGATCGACGCGGGCGTCGTCTCCGGCAGGAAGATCACGTCGTATCCGTCGCTCGCGAACGATTTGCGGAACGCGGGCGCCGAGTGGGTCGATCAGGAAGTCGTCGTCGACCACGGGCTCGTGTCGAGCCGCAAACCGGACGATCTGCCTGCGTTCACCCGCAAAATGATCGAGGAGTTCGCGGAAGGCCGGCACGAGCAGCCTGCCACCGGAAAAGGCGGAGCAGGATTGGCGCTATAGCGGGCGCCGCGCTCATCCGCCGCGGCGGAACGCGAGCACGTGCATCGCGAACGTAACGTTCGCGCGGCGCCACGACGCGACCCGCTCGACGTCCGCGGCGTCGAGGTGCCATGCGTTCGGCGTCATCCGTAGCAGATCGAGCACGTCCTCCGCCTCGAGCTCGCGGCCGTACTCGACGACCTGCTCGGACTCGAGCCGAAACGCCGCCCCGAGCCGCGCGATCGCCCGCTCCCGCTTGTCGGGCTCGATGCCGAGCAGCGGCAGCCGCTCCCGCAGCTCCTGCAGGTGACGCTCGTCCGGAATGACGACGACGAGCAGCCCGTCGTCGCGGACGACGCGCGCGAACTCCGGGGCGTTCCGCGGCGCGAAGACGTCGAGCAGCACGTCGACGCACGCGTCCGCGACGGTGAGCCGATGCCTGACGTCGTTGACGAGGAAGCAGACGTCGCGATGCGCGCGCGCCGCAAGCTTGAGCGCATCCTTCGACACGTCGACGCCGATGCAGCAGCGAACCGCGTCGGGGGCCCGCTCGGCGATCGCACGCGCCACCCGCCCGACGTAGTACCCCTCGCCGCACCCGACGTCGAGCACGGTGAATTCGGACGAGACCGTTTCGCGCACGACGCACTCCGCGACGGCGTCCGCGAGCGGCGCATAGAGCCCGCGCTCGAAGATGCGCCGCCGCGCAAGCAGCATTTCGCGCGTGTCGCCGCGAATTGCGGTCTTGCCGTGGCCCGCCGGCAGCAGGTGGCAGTAGCCGTCGCGCGCCCGATCGAAAGCATGACGCTCCGCGCAGCGCAGCGTCCGCTCGTCCGCTGCGAGCGGCTCGCCGCAGACCGGGCACACGAGCAACCCGCGCCGCGCCGCGCGGGCGACGGGGTCAACGTCGCGTCCCGGCGCTATTGCGCAGCCGCCTCCGCCGCCGCGTCCTGGTTCGCGCGCATCACGACGTACGCGCGCACCGCCTGCGCCTGCTCCGCGTTCAGCACCGGCGCGAACGACGCCATGCCTCTCGGCTCGAGCGCACCGCCGATCACGACCTGCGCCCAGGCCTCGGCGTCGTGCAGGTACGAGCTCCGCCGCAGGTCCGGCAGGATGCCGGTGCCGACGACGCCCGCGCCGTGACAGCTCCCGCAGTGCGTCTCGTAGAGCGGCGCGCCCATCGCAACGGTCTCCTCGGATGCATCGAGCGGCGGCGGCATCATCGGCGGACGCTCGAACACGGGCGCCGGAGGCAGCTGTCGCGTTCCGCCGAGCTTGAAGACGAGAAGCCGCGACACGTTCGGCAACGCGTAGCCCTTCATGTTTCCCGCACCGCCGATCACGCCCCAAGAGCCGCCCGTGCCGGCGACGATCGCGACGTATTGCTCGCCGCCGACCTCGTAGCTGATCGGCGCCGCGATCACACCCGTCTGCACGTGCGTCGACCAGAGCTCCTCGCCGGTCTCGGCGTCGAGCGCGGTGAACTGTCCCGAGCCCGTGCCCTGGAAGACGAGCCCGCCGGCCGTCGACAACGCGCCGCCGTTCGCCTGGCCGGCGCGCTCGACGCGCCAGACCTCACGCTGCTCGATCGGGTCCCACGCGATCAGCCGGCCGTACGTCCTCGCGAGCGCATCGTCCGGGTCGAGCAACGCGTTGCCGCTGAAATCGAGGCCTTGATTCGCCGCCATCGCGACCGGCGTGAACGACTCGGGATGGGCGTACACGAACGGCGAGCCGTGGATCGGCATGTAGACGAGGCCCGTCTGCGGGCTGTACGACATCGAGTGCCACGTGTGCGCGCCGTTCGGATTGTGCGTCGACACGAACGGCTGGCCGGTCACGTTGTAGCGCGCCTGCGGCGTCTCGACCGGACGCCCGGTCTCGAGATCGATGTGCGTCGCCCACGCCACCTCGGTGAAATTTTTCGCCGAGATCAGCTTGCCGGTCGCGGCGTCGAGCACGTAGAAGAAGCCGTTCTTCGGCGCCTGCATCAGCACGCGGCGCGTCTCACCGTCGATGACGAGATCCGCGATCGTGATCTGCTGCGTCGCGGTGTGATCCCACGTCTCGCCCGGCGAGACCTGGTAGTGCCAGACGTACGAGCCGTCGTCCGGATCGAGCGCGACGATCGACGTGAGGAACCAGTTGTCGCCTTCGCCGTTGCTGCGGAACGTGTGATTCCACGGCGAGCCGTTCCCCGTGCCGATGTAGAGCAGATCGAGCTCGGGATCGTAGGCCATCGAATCCCACACGGTGCCGCCGCCGCCGAGCGTCCACCACTCGCCGCTCCACGTCTCCGCAGCGCGCTCGAGGATCGGGTTCTCGAAGCCGTCGGCCGGATTGCCGGGGACCGTGTAGAAGCGCCACGCGAGCTCGCCCGTGTTCGCGTCGTACGCGGACACGTAGCCGCGCACGCCCATCTCCGCGCCGCCGTTGCCGATCAGCACCTTGCCTTTCACGACGCGCGGCGCGCCGGTGATCGTGTACGGCTTCGTCCGATCGATCGTGTTGACGTCCCAGAGCTCCTCGCCGGTCGCCGCGTCGAGCGCGACGAGGCGCCCGTCGAGCGTGCCGACGAAGACCTTGCCTTCCCAAACCGCGACGCCGCGATTGACGACGTCGCAGCACGCGTTCACGGCCCAGCCGCCCGGCACCTCGGGGTCGTAGCTCCAAAGCCTCCGGCCGGTCACGGCGTCGTACGCGTTGACCTTGCTCCACGCGGTCGAGACGTAGATCACGCCGTCGACCATCAGCGGCGTCGCCTCCTGGCCGCGCGCCGTGTCGAAATCCGCGTACCACGCGAGGCCGAGCTCGCCGACGTTCTCCCGCGTGATCTGCGCGAGCGGGCTGAAGCGTTGCTCCCAGTAAGTCCGTCCGTGCGACATCCACTGGCCGGGCTCCCGTTCCGCGTTGACGAGGCGATCGGCGTCGACGGCCGCCGCGCGCGGCGCTTCCGCTTCGGCGATCCCGGCACCGCCGCTGCGACTGACGGCGTCGGAGTCACAGGCCGACAGGCCGGCCGCGGCGACGCCGAGAAGAAGATAGGTGCATCGACGAACGGACATGTTCCCCCTCCGGGCGCGAAACGGCGCGCGGCGTCAGTATAGCCGCACGCGTGCGGGCCGACGCGATCACGGAGCCGCGTCGCCCCTGGCGCGAGGGGACGGCGGGCCGTCTAGGGGCGCCCGGAGTGGCTCGACGCGACGACGGAGGGGCCCTTCACCCCCCGCTGCTAGGACGCTGCGCTTCCTTTTGCGGAACGTGCGGCGGCTCGAATCGACAGCCGTGCGAGCACATCGTCGAGCACGCTCTCGCCGTCACCGCCGCGAGTGCTGCGCCACGCGATGAATCCGTCCGGCCGGATCAGCACCGCGCCATCGCTTTCGATGCCGTACGCCGCGCACAGCCGGCCGGACGGATCCTCGAGGTCGCCGGCCGGCGCAATGCCGTGCCACGCGACACCTGCGGCGCGGCACGCTGCGCTTCGCTGCACGCGGCTCGCCCAATCCTGGCCGCCTGGCCCGGAGACGAGCACGAACCGATCGCCGAAGAGGTCGATCGTCGAAACCGGCGAGCCGCGATGCGTGACGACGACGTGCGGCGCTCTCGATCCAGGCCGAGCGGACGGCGCGCGCGGATCTTCGAAGACGTCCCCGCTCGCGCCGTCGTCCGCGACGAATGCGCCGGACGGGTAGCGGTATCCGAAGATGACCGCGAAGTCGTCTTCGATCGGCTCCGGCGGCGGCAGCCTGCCGCTCGGATCCTTGAACCATGCCTGCAGCCGCGCGAGCGCTTGCGCGACGGTGCGGTCCGCGATCGTCCGTCGTTCCGCGTCGTACGTCTCGAGGAGCTCGGGCTCCGCGACTTCCTTGACGACCGCGTCCAGCTTCCACGCGAGGTTGTACGCGTCCTGAATGCCGGTGTTGCCGCCGAAGCCGCCCGTCGGCGGCATCACGTGCGCGCTGTCGCCGACGAGAAAGACGCGTCCTTCACCGTAGCGGTCGGCAACGGCCGCCGCGGCGTCCCAGGGGCGCGCATCGACGACTTTCACTCGGAGCTCCGGCCGGCCGGCCCCGCGCCGAATGAGCGCGCGACAACGCTCGGGCGTGAAGTCCTCCTCGCGCTCGCCTCGCTCGGGCACGAACTGCACGGCCATGAGCCACCTCCCGTCGCCGCGCGGCACGAGCGTTCCGTTGATGTCGGTCACGAATACGGACCGGATCGCGTGGCCGTCGATGACGAGCGGCAGATCCGCCTCGAAGATCACGTTCATCCAATGCTGCAGAGCACCGGGACCGTGTCGGCGGATCCCGAGCGCGTCCCGGATCGAGCTTCCCGTGCCGTCCGCGCCGATCAGGTATTGCGCACGAACGGTCGTTTCCGCCCCCGTCGATCGATCGCGAATGCGCGCCACGACCGCGTCGGGCGATTGCGTGAAGCTCACCATCTCAGTGTCGAAGCGCACGTCGGCGCCGAGCCGCTCCGCGTGACGACGGAGGATCGGCTCGAGCTGATCCTGATCGCACGTCGCGGCCGTCGTCGGGCTGATGTCGCTCGTGTCGGACCACGGGATGCCCTGCCACGATACATCGGAGTCGGCGAGATGCTTCATCCGGCCGACGTACGCGGAACGATCGTCGATCAGATCGCGGGCGCGGATCTCGTCCTCGATGCCGGCGCCCCGATAGATCTCCATCGAACGGGGAGAGATGCCGCGGAACTTGTACTGGATCGATGTCCGAGGATGGCGCTCGACGACGACGCAGGGCACACCGCGCCGCGCGAGCAACAGCGCGAGGGTCAGGCCGTTGAGGCTGCCGCCGACGATGAGAACGGACGTGCTGTAATCCATGCGCGGCTCCCTATCGCTATCGATGATCAACTCTTCTTCGACCGCGGCGACCCGAATGGTTCGCGTACGCTTCGGAGCGCGGCGCGACGCCCTCGCGATCTCACGCCGGCGTTGCGGACGCCTCCGCTCGAGTCCTGCGGCCGATCTCGACGACGATGCCGAGCGCTCCGTCGATTCGCTCGGCGCTGACCGCGACGTCGCCGCTCGGCGTGCGCTCGAAGCGCAGGTCGACGGTCGCATCGGCGACGCGCACGCCGCGGATCTCGAGCGTGTGGACCGCCTGCGGCAACAGCGGCCTCTTGATGCGGAGCTGCCTCTCGAATCCCCTCGGCTCGAGCCCGAGCAGCGTCTCGAGCATGAAAGGGATCGCGGCCGCGGACCACGCCTGCGGGTGGCACGCGACCGGGTAGCGCACGGGCAGCTCGAACTCGTCCTTCGCGGTGCCGGCGAAGAGCTCGGGGAGCCGGTTCAACGGAAAGCAGAACGACGCGGCGAAGATGCCGTCGCAGATGCGTTGCGCGGCGTCGTCGCAGCCGTATCGGCGCAGGCCGCGCGCGATGAGCGCGTTGTCGTGCGGCCAGACGGTGCCGACGTGATAGCCGACGGCGTTGTAGGCGTTCGCGTCGCGCGACAACGTTCGGATGCCCCACCCCGAGAACATGTCGGCGGCGAGCAGACGCTCGGCGACCGCGGCTGCGCGCTCGTCTGCGACGATGCCGGTCCAGAGCGCCTGACCGGGGTTCGACGAGACGACGTCGCACGGCCGGTCGTGTTCCTCGAGCGCCATCGCGAAGAACCCGATGTCGTCGCGCCAGAAGGCCTCGTTGAAACGGCGCCGCAGCATCGCCGCCGCTTTGCGCAGTGCGTCCGCCCGAGCGCCGTCGCCGCTCCGCTCGAAGAGCTCGGCCATCTCGAGCCGAGCGAGATACGCGTAGCCCTGAACCTCCGCAGGTGCGATCGGCGGCTCCGCGATCGAGCCGTCGGCGCGAACGATCGCTTCTCCGGAATCCTTCCAGCCCTGATTGATCAGTCCCCCGGCCGACCGTCCGTTGTATTCGACGAAACGCTCGCCGCGGCCATCGCCATAGCGATCGAGCCACTCGAGCGCCGCCTCGATGCTCGGCCGGAGCTCGTCGAAGAGGCGCGTCGAGCCGGTCCAGCGCGCGTGCTGCCCGACCGCGATCAGATAGAGCGGCGTCGCATCCACGGTCCCGTAGTACGGCGTGTGCGGCACCTGCCCCATCCGCGCGAGCTCGCCGAAGCGTATCTCGTGCAGGATCTTCCCCGGCTGCTCGTCCTTCCACGCGTCGAGCCGCCGGCCCTGGTAGCTCGCGAGAAGCCGCAGCGTGTCCTCCGCCATCGAAGGCTCGAACGCGAGCGTCATCAGGCTCGCGAGCAGGCTGTCGCGGCCGAAGAGCGTGCAGAACCAGGGGATACCGGCCGCGAAGTAGCGATGTCCGCGATGCGTCGTGCAGAGCGCCCGCAGGTCGAGCAGCGACCGCTCGATCGTCCGATCGAGCGACCGGTTCCCGGTCCTGACGGATGCATAGCGCGCGAGCCATTCGCTGCGCGAGCGGGACAGCCCGCTCTTGACCTGCTCGATGCGCTTCGCGGGCGGCTCGAACGGGTCGACCTCCGCGCGCGTCTCCGACTCGCGTATGGCGAACTTGACCGCCGCGGTTCGGCTTCCGCGCGCCGGAACGTCGAGAACGATCTCGCAGCCGAGCTTGTGGGTCTCCGTGACGGGCGCGTCGATCCGAATCGACAGGCTGCGATACACGCCATCGCGGCCGTCGTAGACGATGCCGAGCGTTCGATCACGCCACTCGTCGTCGATCCTGTCGTCCAGAGTCGGCTCGACGAGCTCGCGCACCTCGAAGATGTCCTCGAAGCCTGCACCGAACACGCATGTGATCGGCAATTGGAGCCGCGTCGTGCCGAAGTTCCGCACGGTCCACCGCTCGCGGAGCGTCAGCGCGTCGCCGTCGACGATACGCTCGACCCTCACGATCAGCGTCTGCATCGGAACCTCGACCGTGCCCGCAACGAGGCGCTCGCAATTCGTCGACTCGAAGACCGCACGGAAGTCGTCTCCGCTCGCGACGGCCAGCTTGTGCAATGGCCTGCCGCAAACACGGAGCTCGTAACCGTAGAGGTAGCGGCAATCGCGGTAGTAGACCCCGTAGCCGTGCGGCCGGGTCAACGGCATCGAGCCGTCCGGACGCGACAGGGAGAACACGTCGCCGTCCTTGATCACTATCGCGTCTTCGACGCTCGACTCCTCGGACGGCTCGCCGCGCATCCGAGCTCGACGCTCGGCCTCGTCGCGGTGCTCGCTCGGCCGTTCGACCATCGTGAATTGCGGTCTCGCTCGTGCTGGGACGCTCTGCAGCAAGAACCGCGCCACGCGAGCGTGTCGGATGCGCGCCCTCTCAGGCGAACACGCAATTCACCCGGCCGCTTGGTAGAGTGCGCATCCGACCGACAGGGTTCCGCAAAATGATCGTCCACCTCGTCGACGGCACGTACGAGCTGTTCCGCCACTTCTACGGGCTGCAGCGCTTCAAGAAGGGACGTGAGCGTCCCTTCGGCGCCGTCGTCGGCGTGCTCGGCACCGTGCTGCAGATGATCGAGCAAGGCGCGACGCACATCGGCGTCGGCACCGATCACGTCGTCGAATCGTTCCGCAACGAGCTCTGGCCCGGCTACAAGACCGGGGAAGGTGTCGATCCGAAGCTGCTCGCGCAGTTTCATCCGCTCGAGGAGGCGCTCGCCGCGATGGGCGTCGTCGTGTGGCCGATGGTCGAGCTCGAGGCGGACGACGCGCTCGCGTGCGCCGCGCGGATCGCGGCCGCGGACGAGCGCGCCGACAAGGTCTGCATCTGGACGACCGACAAGGATCTCGCGCAGTGCGTGCGGGGCGACCGCGTCGTGCAGGTCGATCGGCGCAGCAAGGAGATCCGCAACGCGGACGCGGTGCGCGAGAAGTTCGGCGTGCCGCCGGAGCTGATTCCGGACTGGCTCGCGCTCGTCGGCGACGCGGCCGACGGCTATCCCGGCCTTACCGGCTACGGGAAGGTCACGGCGACGAGGCTGCTTCGGAGCTACGGCCGGATCGAGGACTTTCCGGAGTCCGTGCTCCGCGGATCGAACCGCACGAAGGCGCTGCTCTTCAAGACGCTCGCGACGCTCCGGACGGACGTCGAGCTCTTCACGGACGTCGACGAGCTCCGGTGGCGCGGCCCCAAGCCCGAGTTTCCCGCGCTCGCGAAGCGGATCGGCGGCGAGCGCCTAATCGCGCGCAGCGAGCGGCTCGCCGCGAAGCTCGCCGAGTGACGGCCTACTCGGGACGGTAATCGGGCGGCGCTTCGGACCCTTCGCCGAAGAAAAACTTCTCCATCTCGCGCTCGAGGAACTGGCGCGCCTTCGGCTCGATCGGCGTGAGGCGATACTCGTTGATCAGCATCGTCTGATGCCTGAGCCAGCGCTGCCACGCGATCTTCGACACGTTCTCGTAGATTCGCTTGCCGAGCTCGCCCGGATATGGCGGTCTGTCGAGGCCTTCGGCTTCGGTTCCGAGCACTACGCAATGGACGGTTCTGGCCACGCTGTCTCCTCGCCGTGCTGAGCCAGTCGATCGAGCAGCGCGCGGATCGGCGCCGCGATGCCGAGATTCGATCGCGCGGCGTTATACCAAACGAGACTCTCCGATTCCATCACGGCGCGGCAATCGGTAGCGAGCCGCACGAGCCGCGGCGCGATGGTCAGATCGAAGTGCGTGAACGAATGCACGAGCTCCGGCAGCTCGATCTCGTCGACGGGGCTCGCGCCGAGGCGTCGCAGGCACCATTCGCGCGCGCTGTCGCCGTCGTCGAGCTCGGGCAGACTGTAGAGCCCGCCCCAGATTCCGCGCTCGGGGCGCCGCTCGAGCAGCACCTGTCCTGCAACGTCGCGCACGACGAGCATCGTGCGCCGGCGCTGCGGGCGCGCCCGCTTCGGCCTCGGCGCCGGCACACGGCCCTGGATGCCGAGCCCGCACGCCGCGCACGTATCCACGACGGGACAGACCGTGCACGCGGGCCGGCTGCGCAGGCACACCGTCGCGCCGAGATCCATGATCGCCTGCGTGTAGTCGGCGACGCGCAGTTCCGGCGTATGCGCGTCGGCGAGCGCCCAGAGGCGCGCTTCGATCGCGCGCTCGCCGGGCCATCCTTCGATCGCGTGGTACCGCGCGAGCACGCGCTTCACGTTGCCGTCGAGGATCGGATGGCGAAGCCCCTTCGCCTGCGCGAGGATCGCGCCGGCCGTCGAGCGGCCGATGCCGGGCAGCGCCATCAGCGCGTCGAGCGTCTCCGGAAGCTCGCCGCCGTGCCGCTCGGCGACGATCCGCGCGGCGCGATGCAGGTTCCGTGCGCGCGCGTAATAGCCGAGGCCCGCCCACAGCGCGAGCACGTCGTCGAGCGGCGCGCCCGCAAGCGCCGCGATGTCCGGGAAGCGCGCAACGAAACGCTCGAAGTACGGGATCACGGTCGCGACCTGAGTCTGCTGGAGCATGATCTCCGAGACCCAGACCGTGTATGGGCGGCGGTCGCGCTGCCACGGCAGATCGTGCCGTCCCGAGCGGTCGTACCACTCGAGGAGTCGAGCCGCGAAATCGGTCATTCGGAAGCTATTGGCAACGTGCTTCGATCGGCGACGCGGCTCACGCTCGGCGGCGGCCGTCAATCGGCCCTCGCGATCTCTTCCTCGTCGTCGATGCCCTTCGCCGGCCGCAACTCGGACGGCAGGCCGCGCGCGAGCCGCTCGATTCGATAGATCGCGCGCTCGCCGCCCGCTCGCAGCTCGCGCTTCAGCACCCACGGCCCGATGACCGGCGGCACCCAGAAGTTTGGATCGATCACGAGCCGATATGTGACCTCGGTGCCGCCTTCGACGGGCCGCAGCATCCACACGGACTCGGCGTGCTCGAAGTCGCTGCGCTCGGGCAACGCGACCGTGCGGATGAAATGCGGCTCCTCCGTCTCGAGCCGCTCGACGCGCGTGAGGCTCTTGCAGAACCACAGCATGCAGCCTTCCATACGCGTGTAGACGAGCGGCGTGCCGTCCGGCGCCTCACCGACGTAATCGCTTTCCTTGTAGACGCTCGAGATCCGGCCGAACGCGCCGTCCTCGTAATCGGTGAGCACGTCGAAGATCGCCTGCGCGTCCGCCTCGAGCAGCGTCTCGGCGACGAGCTCGAACCGTCCGGGCTCGGGCCGCGTCACCTCCAGCGAATGAAGCTCCGCCGCGGGCGTTACGCCGCTCGCGGCGCCCGAAGCGATGCAGACGAAAGTGGCGATCGCCTTCAGACGCATTACCGGAACAACCCTCGCAGCCGCTCCCGCAGCTCCTCGCGCTCCTGCTCGATTCGCTCCTGCACCTCGCTCCGCTCCTCTTCGACGCGCTCTTGCACGGCCTCGCTCGCGCGCGCTCGGACCATCGCGCCGAAGTCGGGCAGCACGCTCGGCGCCGCGACGGTGCCGCCGATCTTGAGCGGCAATTGATCGCCGGCGAGGCCGGCCATCAGCGGCTCGGACTGCAGCCACTCGCCGTCGACGAACGTCGCGACGAGATCGAAGTCGAGCGCGTCCGTCAGCAGATTCACCGTGCCGCGGCCGTCGACCCGCATGTACGGCAACGTCGCGTTCAGGTCCTGGTTCGTCAAGACCGCGTCCTCGACGACGCCCGTCGCCGACACGGACGAGAACGGCGTGCGGCGCGCACCCTCGGGCCGCTCCGGCCGTCCCTGCCCCTGGGCCACCGCCATCGCGCGAACGAGCTCGAACCAGAGATCGAAACCCTCCCACGCGCCGTCCGACAACGTGAACGCGACGTCGCCGTCGAGATCTCGGCGCATCTGGCCCACGTTGGAGCCGGTCGTCGTCAGGTTCAACGTCAGGTCGCCGCGTCCCGACACCATCTCCGAGTCGAGCAGGTCCCGGCCGAGCGGCAGGAGATCGACGTTCTTGAGCTCGGACGCAAGCGAAGCGCGCGCCGCATCCTGCTCGATGTCGAGCTGGATGCTGCCGGCGAGGCTCCCGCCGTAGAGGCTCGCGGCGGGATCGAGACGCACGCGGCCGTTCCCGGCGGTCAACGTGAAGCTCGCGTCGCTCAGCGTCATGCCGGCGAACTGTGCCGTGCCGAACGCGAGCCGGCCCGACGCATCGAGCGTGCGCAGCGCGTCGAGCGGCAGATCCACCTCGTCGATCGAGCCCTCCTGGGCCGGCGCTTCCTCGCCCTCGGCCGCAGGCGGCAGATAGCGGTCGACGTTGATCTGGTCGACAGTGAGATCGAAGCGCAGCGACTCGCCGTGCAGCCCGACGCTGCCGGTCAGCATCGAATCGTCGAGCGCGAATCGCATGTCGTCCATGCCGATGCGGCTCGAGTCGTACACGAAGCGCGCCTCGGCGCTCGCCCGCTTGAGGACGGCCGGGTCCGCGGTCTCGAGCGTGATGTCGAACACGTCGAGCACCGCGCTCGGGTCGAACGGCTCGATCGCGATGCTGCCGTTCAGCGCGAGGTTGCTGAAGAGCGCGCGGCCTTCGAGCGAGCCGCGCGCGGTCACGCCGAGCATTTGCAGCGTGAGCTCGTCGAGATCGAGCGTCTCGTCGTTCAGGTTCGCCGTGAACGCCGCGAACGAGAGACGCGCCTCGCCTCGGCCGCCGGGCCAGGTCGCGCCTTCGCCGGCGAGCGTGACCGCAAGGTCCTCGAGTCGATAAACGTTCTCGCCGAGTGACAGCGTCGCGAGCGCCTGCGCAGCGACCGCGACGCGAAGGTCCTCGCCGGAAACGGTGAAGCTCGTCTCGAGAGGAAACGCCCTGCCCGGGCCGAAGTTCGACGCGGCGAAGTTGAAGGCGCCGAGCGTCCAGTCGCTGCCGGTGGCTGCGTCGTTCCAGTTGACCTCGGAGTTGGTCACCCGGATCTCTTCGACGTTCAACGAGACGTTCGGTGCACCGCCGCCGTCCTGCTCGCCGGCGGACGGCGTCTCGGCCGCGGCGCCGTTTCGGCCGAGGTCCTGCCAGTTGTTCCGTCCCTGCGCGTCGCGCGCGAGGTTCAGCACGAGGCCGTCGAGCCTCGCCTCGCCGATCTCAATCCGCCGACCGAGCAGCGGCAGCACCTCGACGTCGAGCGACGCTCGCTCGATCTCCGCGAACGGCCGATCGCCGAATCCTTCGGCGTTGCTGAGCCGCGCGGGCCCGAGCGAGATGCTGAGCGTCGGAAACACGCTGAGCTCGAGATCGCCCTCGAGGGTCAGCTCGCGACCGGTCGCGTTCGCGACCGCCGCGGTGATCTGGTCCTTGTAGTCGTTCGGATCGAACAAGAGCGCCACGCCGACCGCGATCGCAATCACGAGCACGATCAGGGCGCCGATGACGATGCCGATCAGCTTGAGTAGTCGTCCCATCGTACGTACTTCCTCGATAGGTTCTGACGCGCGAGCGGCCCGTCAGGCATTCGCCGGCGCGCCGGCCGCGCATGGACGGCTTTCGGCCGCCGGCGCCGGAAAGCCCGTCGCACCGTCCATCCTAACGTAGGTCGAGGGACGTGTCCGAGAACTTGTGTACGGTAATCGTAAAGGTGTTGCGCGGACGCGGCACGCCGCTCACGGCTGGCGCGCGTACCAGTTGACGGCGAACTGCACGAGGCGCGGGGAGCTATCCAGGCTCAGCTTCTTCTTGATGCGCTGGCGATGCGATTCGATCGTCTTGATGCTGAGGCACAGGTCCTTCGCGATTTCCCGGGTCGATTTGCCGCGGCCGATCAGGTTCAGCACCTGCACTTCGCGGTTGCTGAGGCGCTCGATCGGATCGATCGCATGTTTGCGCCGTGCGACCGCGAACCGCTCGATCATGCTCGCGCCGATGCGGTCGCTGACGTAGACGCCGCCCGCGAGCACTCGTCGCAGCGCGACGACGAGCTGGTCGCTCGCCGCCTGCTTCATGATGTAGCCGTTCGCACCGGCGCTCAGGAGACGCTCCGCGTAGATCGTCTCGTCGTGCATCGACAGCACGAGCACCGGCAGCTGGCCGTACTTGGCGCGGATCTCCTTGATGAGCTCGAGGCCGTCGCTGTCGCGGAGCGACAGATCGAGGATCACGACATCGGGACGCGTGCGCTCGAGCCCGATACGAGCTTCGCGCACGTCCGCCGCCTCGCCGCACACGACGAGATCGGGCTCCTCGTCGAGGAGCTGGGCGAGCCCTTTCCGGACGATCGGATGATCATCGATGATGAAGACAGTACGTGGTCGTGTGCTTCGTTGCTCCACGTTAGCCAGCCCTCATACCAAACATTGCCCGGCGCGCACCGACAACCGGCCTGCCGACACCGACGTCGCCGGCTTGCGCGCGCTCGAAACGGAGATACCTGTGCCTACAAGTATGGCACCGAGCCGCCCCGATGGCTATGCGACCCGGCTATTAAGTTTGCGGGCTGCAAGTATCTCGAAAAAAGAACGAAAGCACCATAGCGTAGCGCACGTTCGCCCGGCCGCGTCCCTCGTAATTGCCGCGGTGTGGGCCGTGCGACTCATTGAGCGTCGGCCGTCGGAGGTATCCTGTCGACACGGCTCGCCGCAGGAGGTGCACTGATGAACATTAACGAGCTCGAGAGGTGGCTGCGTGCATACGGTGATGCGTGGGAGCAGCGCGACGCGGCGGGCGCCTGCCGGCTCTTCGCGAACGACGCGCTCTACTACGAGACGCCGTACGCGGAGCCGTTCCGAGGCCGCGACGGCATCGGGAGCTACTGGTCGTCCGTGACCGCCGATCAGCGCGACATCCGCTTCGAGAGCACGCCGATCGGCGTCGTCGGATCGACCGGGATCGCGCGGTGGTCCGCGAAGTTCAAGCTCGCGTCGAGCGGGGCGGACGTGGAGCTCAACGGCGTTTTCCTGCTCGAGTTCGACGATCAGGGGCGGTGCACGACACTGCGTGAGTGGTGGCACGCGCGCTGAGCGGTTGCAGTGAGGCGGAGCGGCCGTACGCCTGGCGCCTCCTCGCCCGTGCCCGGTCCACGCAGCCGAGGGTATCCGTAATCGTTTGATTCGACGTAGAATAGCGTCGGCCGGATCACCTCGGCGCCGACGCATCGAGACGGGTGCGTTGCGAGCAGGAATTGCTTAGAATCGGCCCGTCAGCCAGTCTGACGACCAAGCACCCGAGCGGGTGTAGTTCAATGGTAGAACCTCAGCTTCCCAAGCTGATGACGTGGGTTCGATTCCCATCACCCGCTCCACTCTCCCCCTAGCCCCGCACATTCGACGTGAAGCCCGCGGCCGCGGAGCTGCCGGTGCAGAGTTCGTCGCTCGCGACCTTGGTAGTGTCACGGATTCGGGGATGTCTTCGATTCTCGTCTCGTTCGCGGCACGACCCTTCGCTACCCCGCGCGCGGCAGCGTCGAGCGAAGCTGCACGCCGTCGTGCTCGCGCAAGAGCTCGGCGACCCAGTCGACGAACGCGCGCACCTTCGCCGACAGATGCCGGTTCTGCGGATACACGACGTAGAGCGGCGCGGGCTCCGGGAACCAGTCGCCGAGCACGAGGTCGAGCGTGCCGCGCTCCATCGCGTCCTTCAGCACGAACGCCGGAATCTGCGCGATGCCGAGTCCCGCCTCCGCCGCGGCGACGTAGCTGTTCTCGTCCTCGAGTGCGATATGGCCGGGATACGACGCCTGCACGCGCTCGCCGTTCCTCGAGAACACCCAATCGAGCCGCTCGCCGCTCCGCGGCGAGAATCGGTTGATGCACCGATGCCGCTCGAGGTCGCGCGGATGCAGCGGGCGTCCGTGCGCTTCGAGATAGGAAGGCGCCGCGCACGTCGCGAAGTACAGAAAGCCCACGCGCCGCGCGACGAGATTCGGCTCGAGCACGTCGCCGCTCCGCACCGCGCAGTCGATGCCCGCCTCGACGAGGTCGCCGCCGCGGTCGTTGCACGCGAGCGCGAGCTCGATCTCCGGGTATCGCGCGAAGAAGCGCGGCAGCGCCGGCACGAACACCATGCGGGCCATCAGCGTCGGCACGTCGACGCGCAGCCGCCCGCGGGGCGCCGCGTGCTGCTGCGTCACCGACTCCTCGGCCTCGCGGATCTGATCCAGGATCGCGACACAGCGCTCGTAGTACGCGACGCCGTCGGGCGTCGGTGTGACGCGCCGCGTCGTCCGGTTCAAGAGCTTCACGCCGAGCGTGTCCTCGAGCCGCTGCAGCAGCGTCGTCGCGGTCGCCTTCGGGATCCCGAGACCTTCGGCGGCGCGGGCCACACCGCCCGTCTCGACGACGCGGACGAAGAGCGTCATCGCGCGGAGCTTGTCCATCGGCCGGCGGGCCTCATTGTTCAATAGATTGAATAGTCAATTCGGTTATCGCGGTTTATTGGCCAATTTTCGAACAATAGACTGGCGCGCGTCACCCCAACGGAGAGACCCGCCATGACTGAAGCCCCTCGACACATCACGGATACGTCGTTCGAGCAGGAGGTCTTAGCGTCCGATCTGCCCGTCCTCGTCGACTACTGGGCGGAATGGTGCGGACCGTGCAAGGCGATCGGCCCGGTGATCGATCGGCTCGCCGGCGAATACGCGGGCCGGCTCAAGGTCGCGAAGCTCGACACGGACGCGAACGTCGAAACCCCGCGGCGCTACGGCGTGCGCAGCATCCCGACGCTGATGCTGTTCCGGAACGGCCAACCGGTCGCGGCGAAAGTCGGCGCGGTCGGCAGAGCGGAGCTCGTCGAATTCGTCGAAGCGCATCTCGCGTGAACGCACCGGACTGATCGGCCTCGCGCTGCCGATCCGGAGGCCGCATCGCGGCATCGAGCGGCCTCCGGCCGGCCCCCGCCGCTGCTCGCGGTTCCGAGGGCTTCCGGACGTAGGCAAACTGGGTCACGATAACCGCCGCGCGGCGCCCGGGCGGATGCGATCGCGATGCCGGCGCCGAAGCGCAAGTGCGCCGTGCCGAGACGACGCACGATGGCACCAGAACAAGAACCCGAGCCGACCCTCGTGATGACCGGAGGAACCATGACGACCCGTATCGCCCACGCGTTGCGCCTGCAAGCCTTCGTCATGCTCGCCGCGTTCGCCGTCGCCGCGACGGCCTTCGAGAGCACCCGCCCCGAGGCCGTCGGGCTTTCGCCGGAGCGGCTCGAGCGCCTCACGCAAACGCTCGACGGCTACGTCGAGGACGGCCGTCTCGCGGGCGGGGTCGCGCTCGTTGCGCGCCGCGGCCAGATCGCCTACCTCCATGCGTTCGGCAAGCGCGACCGCGAATCGAACGCGGCGATGACGCCCGACACGATGTTCCGCATCGCGTCGCAGACGAAGGCGATCGTCAGCACGGCCGTGATGATGCTGCAAGAGGAAGGCGCGCTGCTCATAAGCGATCCGGTCGGCAACTACCTGCCGGAGTTCCGTCAAACGACCGTCGCGGTGCCGCGCGAGAAGGGTGGCTACGACGTCGTGCCGGCTCGACGGCCGATCACGATTCGCGACCTGCTGACGCACACGTCGGGCTTCGGCTACGGCACGGGCGTCGCGGCCGACCGGTGGCAGCGCGAAGGCATTCAGGGTTGGTACTTCGCGGACCGGAACGAGCCGATCGCCGAGACGGTGAAGCGCATCGCGGCGCTGCCCGCGGACGCGCAACCCGGCGAGCGCTGGATCTACGGCTACAACACGGACATCCTCGGCGCGCTCGTCGAGCGCGTGTCGGGGCAGCCGCTCGACCGGTTCCTCGAGGAACGGATCTTCCGGCCGCTCGGCATGACCGACACGCACTTCTACGTGCCGCAGTCGAAGCGCGACCGCCTCGCGACCGTCTACGCGGCGTCCGGGAACGGCATCGTGCGCGCGGAAGGCGCGGGCGTGAACGGCCAGGGCGCGTACGTCGACGGTCCTCGCAAGAGCTTCTCGGGCGGCGCGGGGCTCGTGTCGACCGCGACGGACTATGCGCGCTTCCTGCAGATGCTGCTGAACGGCGGCGAGCTCGACGGCGTGCGGCTCCTGAGCCGCAAGTCGGTCGAGCTGATGACGGTCGATCACCTCGGCGACATCACGTTCCGTCCCGGACAGGGCTTCGGCCTCGGCTTCTCGATCGTCGAGGACCTCGGCCTGCGCGGCGTGCCGGGCTCCGTCGGCGAGTTCGGCTGGGGCGGCGCGTATCACAGCACGTACTGGGTCGATCCGGCCGAGGAGCTCGTCGTCGTATACCTGACGCAGCTCCTTCCCTCGGGCGATATCGACGACCACGACAAGCTGCGCGCGCTCGTCTATCAGGCGATCGTCGACTGATCCGTTGGGCTACGGCATGGACGCCCGGCCCCACCGGAAGGTCCGCAGCTTCGTCAAGCGACCGGGACGCATCACCGCCGCGCAGCAGCGGGCGCTCGAAACGCTGCTGCCACGCTTCGGCGTGCCGTTCGAACCGCGGCGCCTCGACCTCGACGCGGTGTTCGGCCGGACGGCGCCGCGCGTGCTCGACATCGGCTTCGGCGACGGCGAAGCGCTCGTGACGACGGCCGCCGCGCACCCGGACATCGACTATCTCGGCGTCGAGGTGCACGAGCCGGGCGTCGGGCACCTGCTGATCCTGCTCGAGCGCGCGCGGCTCACGAACGTGCGCGTGATCGTCCGCGATGTCGTCGACGTGATCGACGTGATGCTGCCCGATGCGTCGTTCGACGCGATCAATCTGTTCTTTCCGGATCCGTGGCCGAAGAAGCGCCATCACAAGCGGCGGCTCGTGCAGCCGGCGTTCATCGAGCAGTGCGTGCGGATCATGAAGCCGAATGCGCTGCTCCACATCGCGACGGATTGGGCGCCGTATGCCGAGCACGTGCGCGAGGTGCTCGCGAGCTCCGTGCTGCAGCCGGTCGCCGCAGAGACGCTCGCAAACGATCCGTTGGCCGAGCGCCCGCCGACGAAGTTCGAGCGCCGCGGTGAGCGGCTCGGGCATGTCGCGGAGGATCTCTACTTCAGGCTCGCGTCGAACGCGAAGTGAGCGGGGCGCGCGGCGCGAGGACGTGCCGCCCGGCCGTCATGTGCCGTCGGCTGCGGATCGGCTGTGTGCGCGCGCGGCAGCGATCACGACCAGCACGGACGGGATGCCGATCGACGCCGTGCACGCGAAGAAGACGCCGTACGCCTGGATCAGGTCCATGCTGCGCTCGAGCGTCTCGACCGCGACGCCGGAGAATCCCTTCAGCACCTTGCCGAGGATCGCGTAGAACGACGAGAGCAGCGCGTATTGCGTGGCCGCGTAGCCGAACGTCGTGAGGCTCGACATCCACGCGATCAGCGCGGTGCCGGCGAAGCCTTCGGAGAAGTTCTCGAGCGTCAGCGCGGCGGCGAACACGCCGAGGTCCGCACCTGCGAACGCCATCGCCGTCAGCCCGAGATTGGAGGCCGGTGCGAGGAACGCGCCGAGCACGAGCGTCGGGACGAACCCGAGCCGCACCGCGCAGAAGCCGCCCGCCGCGACGCCCGCGATCGTCCCCCATAGCCCGACGCCCGCACGCATCGCGCCGATCGCGTCGCGCGAGAGACCCAGATCGGCATAGAACGGGTTCACCATCGGCCCCATGACGAAATCCGGCAGCCGATAAAGGCTGATCGCGGCGAGGAGCAGCAACGCCTTCGCGCCGTGTGCCCTGAAAAACGTGACGAACGGATTGACGAGCGCGTCGTAGAGCCCGCGCAACGTCCAGATCGGCACGACGTTCCGAGGCAGCACGTGCCGATGTGTGACGACGGACGTCTCCGTCCGCGGCTCGGCCGCGAGGAGCGCGGCCGCGATGCCGACGCCGACGAGCACGGCCATCAGCGCGTACGAGAGCTCCCAGCCCGCGCGTGCCGCGATGTTGAAGATGAATGCGTTCGTGATGAGCATCGCGGCGCGGTAGCCCAGCTGGTAGGCCGCCGACATCAGCCCGAGCTCCTCGGCGCTCCTCGAGACCTCGATGCGCCATGCATCGATCGCGATGTCCTGCGTCGCCGACGAGAACGCGACGACGAGCGCGAACACGCCGAACAGGACCAGCCCGCCGTTCGGACCGATCAGCGTCATCGCGAGGAGCCCAGCGATCACGCCTGCCTGCGCGAGCAGGATCCAGCTGCGCCGCTTGCCGAGCCGGCCGATCACCGGCAGCTCGACGCGATCGAGGAGCGGTGCCCAGACGAACTTGAACGAGTACGCGAGCCCGACCCACGACAGGAATCCGATCGCGGAAAGCTCGGTGCCTTCGTCGCGCAGCCACGCGCCGAGCGTGTTGCCGGTCAGCAGGAACGGCAAACCCGCGGAGAAGCCGAGCGCGAGCATCGCGAGCACGCGCGGCTCCCGCAGCGAAACCAATACGTCTCGCCAGCCGTGCCGCCGGCTCGGCGCCGCGGCGATCGCGGGGGTCGACGTTTGCGCCTGCGCGTTCATCCGTGCGCTGTATGATACTCGTCGTCCCCGCGGCGGCGCACGAAAGCATCGCTGCCGTGTGACGCGCGTTCCACGCAAGAGTGTGTGACTCGATTTTTCCTGCCGAGACAGGCTGCGAGGCATCGATGAGGGCGTATAAAACGGAGTTTCTGGAGCTCGCGCTCGAGCTCGGCGTGCTGCAGTTCGGCGAGTTCAAGCTGAAGTCGGGCCGCGTGAGCCCGTATTTCTTCAACGCCGGGCTCTTCAACACAGGCTATGCGGCCGCGAAGCTCGGGCGCTGCTACGCGTCGGCGGTCGCCGACCTCGACATCGAGTTCGACATGCTGTTCGGCCCGGCCTACAAGGCGATCCCTCTCGTCGCGCTGACGGCGGCGGCGCTCGCGGAGCACCACGACCTCGACTGCCCGTTCGCGTACAACCGCAAGGAGGTCAAGGATCACGGCGAAGGCGGCCGGACGATCGGCGCGCCGGTGTCGGGACGCGTCCTGATCATCGACGACGTGATCACCGCGGGCACTGCGGTGCGCGAGGTGCTCGAGGTGATCCGCGAGGCGGGCGGAACGCCCGCCGGCGTGCTCGTCGCGCTCGACCGCGAGGAAGTCGGCACGAAGAGCCGCGTGTCCGCCGTCGAGCAGCTTTCGGCCGAGCTCGGCGTGCCGATCAGGAGCATCGTGACGCTGACGGACCTCGTCGACCACCTCGAGGAGGACAAGGAATACGCGTCGTACCTACCGGCCCTCAGATCGTACCGGAACCGGTACGGGGCCCGGTTCGACCCCTAGGGCCGCGATTTTCGCGAGAACTGCATAGCAAATCACATTCCTCGTGCTTCCCAAGGTCGCGAAATCTGGTATACGTGGCAGCAGTCGCCGACCCACGGGTTTGACATAAGTGAACGCCAGCCTGCGAATCCTGCTCCTTGCGGCCGTCGCCCTCCCGGTGACGGACGCGCTCGCGCAGCAGCTCTATCGGTGGGTCGACGAGAACGGCGTCGTGCACTACGGCGACCGCGTGCCGCCGGAATACGCCGACCGAGACCGCGCCATCCTGAACCCTCACGGCGTCGTGATCGCGACCGAAGAGGGCGCGCTGACGAAGGAGGAGCTCGAGGCGCTGCAGCGGCAGCGCGAGCAGGAGGCGGCCGCACTGAACGCGCGGGCCGAGATCGCCCGCAGGGACCGGATGCTGCTCGAGACGTACCTGTCCGTCGCGGATATCGAGAGTCTGCGCGACAGCCGCCTCGAGATGCTCGAGTCGCAGGTCACAGTGACCCAGATCTATCTCGCCGATCTCAACGAGCGGCTCACGAAGCTGCGCGCCGACGCGGCGCGCTACAAGCCTTACAGCGACCGCGAGGACGCGCCCGAGATCCCCGAGCAGCTCGCGCGGGAAATCGAAAACGTCGAAACGTCGATCGCGAGCTACGAGCAGACGATCGAGCGAACGCGCGACGAGCAGGCGCGGCTCAGGGCGCAGTTCGACAGCGACATCGAGCGCTTCAAGCAGCTGAAGGGCAGCTGAGGGACCGCAACGGGGCGGTCATTTCGTGCCGGTGTGACCGAACCCGCCGGCGCCGCGCTCGCTCTCCGCAAAGCTCTCGACGATCTCGAACTCCGCCTGCACGACCGGCACGATGACGAGCTGCGCGATGCGCTCGCCCGGCTCGATCGTGAAGGGCTCGCGGCCGCGATTCCAGCACGAGATCATCAGCTCGCCCTGGTAGTCGGAGTCGATCAACCCGACGAGATTGCCGAGCACGATGCCGTGCTTGTGGCCGAGTCCCGAGCGCGGAAGGATCAGCGCCGCGAGGCCCGGATCGGCGAGATGGATCGCGATGCCGGTCGGGATCAGCTTGCAATCGCCGGGATCGAGCGTCAGCGCCCGGTCGAGGCACGCGCGCAGATCGACGCCGGCCGAGCCCGCGGTGCCGCGATGCGGCAGCGGAATCTCCTTTCCGATGCGCTCGTCGAGGATCTTGAGCTCGACGCGCCGTGCCGGCGCCGTCATTCGCTACGCTCCTCGGCGTTCGCCCCCGTCGAGGCGGTAGCGTCTCGCTGCCGGCCGGCGGCGCCGCGCGAGGCATGCTCGCGATAACGCTCCGCGATCAGCGCGATCAGGCGCTCGGCGAGAACGTCCTTCGTCGCCTCGCCGAAGTGCACCTCGCCGCCGCGCCAGAACACGGTCAGCTCGTTCGTCTCGCGGTCGAAACCGCAGTCCGGGCCGACCTTGTTCGCAGCGATCATGTCCACCTTCTTTCGCTCGAGCTTCTCACGGGCATGCTGCGCGACGTTCTGCGTCTCGGCGGCGAAGCCGACCGTGAACGGCGGGTTGGGCAAGGCAGCGACGCTCGCGAGCGTGTCGGGCGAGCGCACGAGGTCGAGACGCATCACGGACTCGCTGCGCTTGATCTTCTCGGTGGCCGCGACCTCGGGCCGGTAGTCGGAGACGGCCGCGCACGCGATGAAGAGATCGGCGTTCGGCACCTCGCGATGCACCGCGCGGTACATCTCCTCGGCCGTCTCGACGTCGATGCGGCGCACACCCTCCGGGGTCTTCATCGAGACCGGCCCGCTGACGAGCACGACCTCGGCGCCGGCGGCACGGGCCGCGGCGGCGACGGCAAAGCCCATCTTCCCGGAGCTGCGGTTCGTGATGTACCGGACCGGGTCGATCGGCTCGCGGGTCGGCCCGGCGGTGATCAGCGCGCGGACGCCTTCGAGCGGGCGGGGACCGGAAACGCCGCCCGTGACGTCCAGCAGCGCGGCGGCGATCTCCGCGGGCTCGAGCATGCGGCCCATGCCGTGCTCGCCGCAGGCCTGCTCGCCCGCGGCGGGGCCGAGGATGCGGATGCCGCGCTCGGTCAGCACCTTGCAGTTGGCCTGCACGGCCGGGTTGGCCCACATCTGTCGGTTCATCGCCGGCGCGATGACGATCGGGGCCGCGGTCGCGAGGCAGACGGTCGTCAGCAGATCCCCGGCGAGGCCCGCTGCGAGGCAGCCGATGAAGTGCGCGGTCGCCGGGGCGACGAGCACGACGTCGGCCCAGCGCGCGAGCTCGATATGGCCCATCGCCGCTTCGGCGGCTTCGTCCCAGAGCTCGTCGCGGACGCGGCGGCCCGAGACGGCCTGGAACGTGATCGGCGTGACGAACTCGGCCGCGCCGCGCGTCATCACGACCTGCACGTCGCAGCCGCGTGCGGTGAGCCGGCGGACGAGATCCGGGCTCTTGTACGCAGCGACGCCGCCGGTCACGCCGAGCAGCACGTTTTTCGGGAGGGATCCGGAGCCGCGCGGGGTCCGGCCCGAGGTGGAGGGTGTCGTCATGGGATCGCCCTGTTGCCCGCGGAGCTTACCGCCTGTCGACGCGGCTTTCGAGTGCCGCATTCCACACTGCGTTTCTTTCGACGTCGCCGACATTCGCAGCGTGCGTCGGACGCGCCGGATCCGCAGCATGTCCTGGGCGTCGCAGAGAAGGGATCGAGTTGGTCGCACTGCATCGGTGGCCGCACGGCGAGCGGCCGAGGGAGAAGCTGCTGGCGGCGGGACCGAAGGCGCTCTCGGACGGCGAGCTCCTCGCCGTGCTGCTCGGCTCGGGCATCGCGGGGCAGGACGCCGTCGCGCTCGCGCGGCACGCGCTGGCGGTGGCAGGCGGCCTCGCGCCGCTGCTCGGGAGCGGCGCGGCCGCGCTCGCCCGCATCAGGGGCGTCGGTCCGGCGCGCGCGGCGCGGCTCCTCGCGGCGGTCGAGCTCGGCCGGCGCTACCTCGAGGCCCCGGCCGCGGCGCGCTCGGCCCTGCGCGCGCCGCAGGATGCCGCGCGCGTTTTCAAAGCGCAGCTCGCGGATCTGCCGCACGAGGTCTTCAGCGCGTTGTTCCTCGACACCCGCCACCGCGTGATCTGCTACGAGGAGCTCTTCCGCGGGACCGTCGACGGCGCGACGGTCTATCCGCGCGAGGTGCTGAAACGGTCGCTGCATCACAATGCGTCGGCGGTGATCGTCGGGCACAATCACCCGTCCGGCATCGCCGAGCCGAGCGAGGCGGACCGCAGCATCACGCTGAAGCTCGCGCAGGCCCTCGCGCTGGTCGACGTGCGGCTCCTCGACCACGTCGTCGTGAGCCGCAGCGGGCACGTCTCGCTGGCCGAGCGAGGCTGGATTTGAGGGCGGCTTCGCTGCTATAGTCGCCGGCTCGCTGTCCCAAGGAACATCCGAAAATGTCGAGAGTCTGTCAGGTGACCGGGAAGGGCCCGATGTCGGGCAACAACGTGTCCCACGCCAACAACAAGACCCGGCGACGTTTTCTGCCGAATCTGCACACGCAGCGCTTCTGGCTCGAGAGCGAGAAGCGCTTCGTGAGACTGCGCGTCTCGTCGAAGGGAATGCGCATCATCGACAAGCTAGGCATCGAGAAGGTCGTCGCGGACTTGCGGGCGCGGGGCGAGAAGGTCTGATCGCGAGGAGGCGCCGATATGCGTGAGAAGATCAGGTTGATGTCGTCGGCCGGCACGGGCCACTACTACACGACGACGAAGAACCGCCGGCTGCACCCGGAGAAGATGGAGGTCAAGAAGTACGACCCCGTCATCCGCAAGCACGTGATCTACAAGGAAACGAAGATCAAGTAGCTGCAGCCACGCGGCGAAACGAAAACCCGCCTTTCGGCGGGTTCTTCGTTTATGGGCTACGGGTTGTTGGGGTCAGAGCCCCTAGACTCGGTCAAAGGGCTCTGACCCAGAGTAGTGTTGGGGTCGGAGCCCCTAGACCGAGTAAAAGGGCTCTGACCCCAATTTGGCCGTCCTGACCCCAATTAATCAGGCGGGGATCGGCTGCGGCGCGCGCAGCGACTTCAGGTACGCCACGAACTCCTCGAGGCACTGGATGCCGCTCGACTCGGCGCGCGCGCACCACTCCTTGAACTCGGCGAGCAGCCGCTCGTTGCTCGTGTGCGCGCCTTCCCACAACGCTTTGAGCTCGGCGTGGAACTCGAGGACCCGCTCGAAGTGCGGATGCTTCGCGCGGAGCTCGGCCAAGCGCTCGAGCGCCTGCGCATCGAGCATGTGCGGCTGCCAGCTGAGCCAGCGCTTGACGGCGCGCACGACACCGTTCGCGTTCTCGCCGAGCCCCTCGATCTCGCGACGCAGGACCGGAAGCGTCACGTCGTGCGTGTAGCGGCGAAGCACGTGCATCCGGTTCGTGAACACGGCCTTCAGGCCCTCGAGATCGATCGTCGGCGCGGTCTCGGCCGGCACGGGCGCCTCGGCGACGCGTCGGATCTTCGCGAGCCCGAGCCATGCGAGCACCTTGAGATGCAGCCAGCCGAGATCGACCTCGTGCCGGCGCATCGAGAATCGCGCGGACGTCGGGAACGCGTGGTGGTTGTTGTGGAGCTCCTCGCCCGCGACGAAGATGCCGATCGGCCACAGGTTCGTCGACGCGTCGTCCGTCGCGAAATTCCTGTAACCCTTCGCGTGGCAGAGGCCGTTGATGACGCCGGCCGCCATGAACGGCATGTTCGACAGCTGCAGCGCGATCATGATGATGCCCGGCACGCCGAACAGCACGAGGTCCGTCACGACGAGCAGCGCGATGCCGGTGTACGTGAAGCGTCCATAGACGTTCCGCTCGAGCCAGTCGTCCGGCGTGCCCTTGCCGTACTTCTCTAGCGTCTCGGGCTTGCGTGCCTCGGCACGGTAGAGCTCGGCGCCCTCGAGCAGCACCTTCTTCAAGCCGAAGAGCTGCGGGCTGTGCGGGTCGCCTTCACGCTCGCAGAACGCGTGGTGCTTGCGGTGGACCGCTACCCATTCCTTGGTCGGCGCGCCCGTGTTCATCCACAGCCAGAACCGGAAGAAATGCCGGAGCGCCGGATGCAGATCGACCGAGCGGTGAGCCTGGTCGCGGTGGAAATACAGCGTGACGCCCATCATCGTCGTGTGCAGCCACAGCAAAGTGACGACGACGTAACCCCAAAAGTCGAGGTTCAGCAGTCCGTTGTAGTGCTCGAATAAGAAATCCACTGGCGTTGGTTCCAAGGGTGGGAATGGCGTTGGCACTATATCCGAACGCGGGAGGCGCCTCCAAGGCGGCCTGTCACGAATCGGGCGGCGCTTTGCATTTCGCCCGCCGCAATCCTATCGGACTCCGCCGGCGTCGAAAGGTTGTCCAAACGACAAAAATATAGTCGGTCGCTTCTGCGTCGACCGGGTCGCGCGGTGGCGAAGGGTCGGCCCCGAGCGTAAGCTGCGGCGTCCGATGCCCGAGCTCCCCGAAGTCGAAACCACTCGTCGCGGCCTTGCGCCGCTCGTCGTCGGCCGCCGCATCGAAGCCCTCGAGGTCCGCGAGCCGCGCCTGCGCTGGCCGGTGCCGGCCGAGCTCGAAGCGGTCCTCGCCGGCCAGCGCATCGACTCGATCTCGCGACGCGCGAAGTACCTGCTGTTCGGCACCGATGCGGGGACGCTGCTCGTGCACCTCGGGATGTCGGGCGGCCTGCGCTTCCACGAGACCGAGGCCCCGCCGCCGGGCAAGCACGACCATCTCGACATCCGCTTCGCCGACGGCGCATGCCTGCGCTACCACGACCCGCGGCGCTTCGGCAGCGTGCACTTCACTGCACAGCCCGAGCGTCATCCGCTGCTCGCGGACCTCGGCCCGGAGCCGCTGTCGGACGCCTTCACGGCCGATTATCTCGCGGATGCGTGCCGAGGCCGTGCGGTCGCCATCAAGGCTCACGTGATGAACGCACGGATCGTCGTCGGGATCGGCAACATCTACGCGAACGAGGCGCTCTATCGAGCAGGGATCCATCCGGCGCGACCGGCGGGCCGGATCGGCCGCGCACGCTTCGCCGCGCTCGTCGACGCGATCCGCGCCGTGCTCGAGGACGCGATCGAGCGCGGCGGCACGACTTTACGGGACTTTGCGGGCAGCGACGGAAGACCCGGCTACTTCCAGCTCGACCTCGACGTCTACGGCCGCGACGGTCAGCCGTGCCGGCGCTGCGCGACGCCGATCCGGGCCGTGATCATCGGCCAGCGCTCGACGTACTACTGCCCCCGCTGCCAGCGCTAAGAAAAAAAATCGGGGTCAGACCCGGGTCAGACCCCAATTTCAGTCGCCGAGCGCGATGCCTTCGCGGCGCGGATCGGCGCCGCCGTAGAGCCGCCGCGCGTCGCCGTCGTACTCGATCACGATGCCGTGCAGGCCGCTGTTCAGCGTTCTCGGCACGACTCGGTGACCGAGCGCCTCGAGCGCCGCGGCGTGCTCGAGGATCGCGGTGCCCTGCTCGAGCTCGAGCGGTCCCTGCTGCGCGACCGCGTGCGGCGCGGCGATCGCGTCCTGCACGTTCATGCCGAAGTCGAGCAGGTTCAGGAGCGTCTGCGACACGTAATTGATGATCCGCGTGCCGCCCGGGGAGCCGATCGCGACGCGCAGGCGCCCTTCCGCGTCGACGACGAACGTCGGCGACATGCTGCTCAGCGGGCGCTTGCCCGGCTCGACGCGGTTCGCGACCGGACGCCCGAAGCGCTCGGGCTCGTACGAGAAGTCTGTCAACTGATTGTTCAACAGGAAGCCGCCGACCATCAGCGTGCTGCCGAACGTGCTCTGCACGCTCGTCGTCATCGTGACCGCGTCGCCCCACGGATCGACGATCGAGAAGTGGCTCGTCGAGACCATCTGCTGCGGCAGGCTCGGCGCGAGCTCGAGCGCGGCGGCGCCCGCATCGGGCGGCGTCCCGGCTTCGACGTTCCTCATCGCGCGCTCGGCATCGATCAGCGCCGCGCGCTCCGCGAGATAGGCAGGATCCAGAAGCCCCGCGACGGGCACGTCGACGAACGCATCGTCGCCGAGGTAACGCGCGCGATCGGCGAACGCGAGGCGTGAAGCCTCCGCGTAGAGATGAAGCAACGCGGGCAGATCGTCCTCGAGCGGCGCGAGATCGAACCGCGCGAGGATGCCCAAGATCTGCTGCACGGTCACGCCGCCGGACGACGGCAGCCGCGGCCCGCAGACGCGCCACACGCGGTACAGGCTGCAGATCGGCTCCGTCCTGTGCGCGACGTAGCGCTCGAGATCCTCGCGGGACAACAGCCCCGGGCGGAGCGAGTTCTCGCGGACCTCGCGGACGATCGCGTCCGCGAGCGCGCCGGTGTACATCGCGTCGGCACCCTCCTCCGCGATCAGCCGGAGCGTCTCTGCGTACTCGGGGTTCACGAGCCGATAGCCCGTCGGATGCGGCTCGCCGCGCTCATCGTAGTAATGCGCGCGGAACGCTTCGCTCGTCTCGAAGCGCTTGAACTGGTCGAGCAGGAAGTAGAGCCGGGGCGAGATCTCGAAGCCCTGCTCCGCGAGCTCGATAGCGGGCTCGAAGAGCCTCGCCCACGGGAGTCGCCCGTGCTCGCGGTGCGCAACCTCGAGCATCCGGAGCACACCGGGCACGCCGACCGCAAGCCCGCCGAACGCGCTTTCCGCGAACGGCAGCGGCCTGCCGTTCTCGTCGAGGAACATGTCGGGCGTCGCAGCCATCGGGGCCGTCTCGCGGCCTTCATACGCGATGATCTGGGCCGTCTCGCCCTCGTCGTCCGGCGCGTCGAAGTACAGCATGAACGCGCCGCCGCCGATTCCCGACGACTGCGGCTCGACCAGCGACAGCACGGCCTGCACCGCGATCGCGGCGTCGACGGCGCTGCCGCCTGCGCGGATGATGTCGTAGCCGGCTCGCGTCGCGTGCGGATTCGCCGCGACGACCATGAAACGCTCGGCGACGACGGGCTCGTCCGCGCGCGCCGTGACGAACGTCTGCAACGCGACCGACACGAGCGCCATCGCGGCGAGCGCACGAAAAGCTCGAAGGCCGCGCAGGCTCGCGCGCGCTGCTCCGAGGAAGGCCGCCGCGCGGCCGGCTGCCACCGCGGTCTGCGTTCCGTCGCTCATCGTCCTGCCGCTCCTTGCGCTTCGATCACGCCGCACGTCGTGCGCGCTCATCTCCGGGAAAACTTCGCCTTCAGCCGCTCTTCGACGTGCGGGTGCACGAACGGCGACACGTCGCCGCCGTACTGCGCGATCTCCCGCACGAGGCTCGACGAGACGAACGTGTAGTGCTCGGTCGGCGTCAGGAACACCGTCTCGACGTCCGCCGTCAGGTGCCGGTTCATCGTCGCGAGCTGGAACTCGTACTCGAAGTCCGACACCGCGCGGAGCCCGCGGATGATCACGCCGAGCCCGCGCGATCGCGCGAACTCGACGGTCAGGCCGTCGTACCCGCAGACCTCGATGTTGCCGAGGTCCTTGAGGACTTCGGTCGCGAGCTCGACCCGCTCGTCGAGCGAGAAGAGCGGCGCCTTGCGCGGGCTTGCCGCGATCGCGACGACGACCGGATCGAACAGGCGCAACGCCCGCCGCAGCAGATCCTCGTGGCCCCGCGTGATCGGATCGAAAGTCCCCGGGTACATCGCGCCGACCGCCATCGTCCGCATCCTCGGCCCAAGACGCGACCATTGTAGCGGCCGAGGGGGTGAAATCGGGGTCACGAGGAAAATCGGGGTCAGAGCCCTTCTCCGACCGGCCGGAGCGCTTTTCCGGAAATCCGGGGCAGAGCCCGTTTTCTGAGCGCGTTTTTCTCGAGGACCGAACGCGGTCAGAGCCCTCGTTCGGCGCCTTTCCGGGCGTAGAGAAAGGGCTCTGACTTCAATTTCACTCGCCCCCGAAATCGGGCTCTGACCCCAATTTCTTCACGAGCAGCCCGAACTCGACGCCGCCGGCTCGCGCGCGCTTGATCCACTCCCCGTCCACTCCGTCCGGCAACCCGTCCGGCAGCGGGCGCTCGACATAGACGACCGCGCCGGGTGCGAGCAGCGGTTCGAGCAGACGGAGCCACGGCTCGACCGGCTCGCGATACGGCGGGTCGACGAACGCGACGTCGAAGCGGAGATCGGACGCGTGCTGCCGTTTCAGGAACCGCCGCGCGTCGTCGCGGATCACGCGCGCGTTCGCGCCGAGCCGCGCGACGTGCTCGCCGAGCACGCGCGCAAGCACCGGGTCGCGCTCGACGAGCCACGCCTCTGCGGCGCCGCGCGACAGCGCCTCCAGCCCGAGGGCTCCGCTCCCCGCGAAGAGGTCGACGACGCGCGCGCCGGGCAACAGCGGGGCGAGCCAGTTGAAGAGCGTCTCCCGAACCCGGTCCGGCGTCGGACGCAGATCCGGACGGCTCGGAAACTCGAGCCGCCGCCCGCGCCATTCGCCGCCGATGATCCGAAGCCGCCCGGGTCCTGCCCGCGGAGTTTTGCGCCCGGCTGTCATGGCCCGCGATTCTCCCATCGGCGAGGCAGGGCCGTATAATTCGGCTCCGCGATTCCCCGCTTCATCTTCTCCAACGAGATTTCGAGTGGCCGATCCGGACGCCCGGAAGGGCAACGGTTTTTTTGCGAAGCTCAAAGAGCGTCTGAACCGCGGCCGCTCGTGGCTCACGGGCGGCCTGTTCGGCCGCGGCATCGACGAGGCTTCGCTCGAGGAGTTCGAGGAGCGGCTCCTGACGGCCGACGTCGGCGTCGAGGTCACGACGTGGCTGATCGAGCGCCTGCGCAGAGCGAAAGGCGGCTCGGGAAGCGCGGCCCAGGAGGCGCTGCGCACCGCATTGCTCGAGCTCTTGAAGCCGGTCGAGGTGCCGCTCGAGATCGACCGCACGCAAAAGCCCTTCGTGATCCTCGTCGTCGGCGTGAACGGCACCGGCAAGACCACGACGATCGGAAAGCTCAGCGCGCGTTTCCGCCGCGAAGGCTACTCGGTGCTCCTCGCGGCCGGCGATACGTTCCGGGCGGCGGCCGTCGAGCAGCTCACGGAATGGGGTAAGCGCACGAACACGGCGGTCGTATCGCAGGCCCCGGGCGCCGACCCCGCCGCGGTCGTGCACGACGCGCTCGCCGCGGCCCGAGCCCGCAACGTCGACATCCTGATCGCGGACACCGCAGGACGGTTGCACACCGCGTCGGGGCTCATGGACGAGCTCGAGAAGGTGAAGCGCGTCGTCTCGCGGTTCGATCCGAGCGCGCCGCACGAGGTGCTGCTCGTGATCGACGCGAGCCAGGGGCAGAACGCGCTCGCGCAGGCGACCGAGTTCCATCAGCGGCTCGGCGTCACGGGCCTTGCCGTCACGAAGCTCGACGGCACCGCGAAAGGCGGCGTCGTCCTCGCGATCGCGAAGAAGCTGCGGGTGCCGATCCGCTTCGTCGCCGTCGGCGAAGGCGTCGACGACCTCGACGTGTTCGACGCCGAGCAGTTCGCCCGCGCGCTCGTCGAGGAGCGCCGCGCTTGATCCGGTTCGAGGGCGTCTACAAGCGATATCCCGGCGGCCGCGAAGCGTTGCGCGGCGTGAGCTTCCACCTCGAACGCGGCGAGATGGCGTTCCTGACGGGCCCGTCGGGCGCGGGCAAGAGCACGCTGCTCAAGCTCGTCACGCTGATCGAGAAGCCGACCCGCGGCACGGTGATCGTGAACGGGCAGAACACCGCCCGCGTATCGCGGCGGGGCATCCCGGCGTTCCGCCAGAAGATCGGCATCGTGTTCCAGGATCACAAGCTGCTCTACGACCGTTCCGTGTTCGACAACGTCGCGCTGCCGCTCGTGATCCTCGGCCTCGGCCCGCGGGAGATCGCGCGCCGCGTGCGCGCCGCCCTCGACCAGGTCGGCCTCCTCGGGCACGAGCGTCACGCGCCGATCACGCTGTCGACCGGCGAGCAGCAGCGGGTCGGCATCGCACGCGCGATCGTGAGCCGGCCCGAGGTCGTCGTGGCCGACGAGCCGACCGGTAACCTCGATCCCGCGCTCTCGCTCGACATCATGCGGCTCTTCGCGCGCTTCAACGAGGTCGGCGTCACGCTGCTGATCGCGACGCACGATCTCGAGCTGATCGAGCGCTTCGACGGTCGGCGACTCCGCCTCGTCGACGGGATGCTCGACGCCGATGCCGACGACGACGCCGCGGCGATGATCGCGTCATGAGCCGAGCCGTGCGCCGCTGGGCATCGCTGCACGTGAAGAGCCTCGCGAGCGCGCTCGAGCGCCTCGCCCGCGAGCCCGTCGCGACCACGATGACCGTGCTCGTCATCGCGATCGCGCTCGCGCTGCCGTCGGGCCTGCGCGTCCTCGTCGGCAACGCCTCGGCGCTCTCGAGCGGCTGGCAGGGCGCCGCGGACTTCGGCGTCTATCTCGAGCCGGGGACGGACGAGGCACGCGCCCGCGCGCTCGCGGACCAGATCGCCGGCAGGCCGGACGTCGATCACGTCGATCTCGTGACGAGCGACGAGGCGCTCGCCGACTTTCGCGCCCGCTCCGGGTTCGGCGCGGCCCTCGACGCGCTCGAGCACAACCCGCTGCCGCACACGCTCGTCGTCCGCCCGGCCGGCGGCCCCGACGCCGACCTCGAAGGCCTCGCCGCCGCGCTCGGCGCGCTGCCCGACGTCGACTTCGTTCAGCTCGACACCGAGTGGGTCGAGCGGCTGCGCGCGATCCTCGACCTCGCCGTGTACGTCGTCGACGTCGTGAGCGCCCTGCTCGGCGTCGGCGTCGCGCTCGTGATCGGCAACACGATCCGGCTCGAGATCAACAACCGGGCCGCGGAGATCGAGGTCGTGAAGCTCGTCGGCGGCACGGACGCGTTCATCCGCCGCCCGTTCCTGTACTTGGGCTTCGTGTACGGCCTCGCGGGCGCCGGCGCCGCGGCCCTGCTGATCACGGCCGTCCTCGCGCTGCTCCGCGACCCCGCCGCGGCGCTCGCCGAGCTTTACGGGAGCGATTTCCGTCTGGCTGGTCTAAGCCCTCTGGACGCGAGCGTGCTGGTCGGCGGCGGAGCCCTGCTCGGCCTCGCCGGCGCCGCGCTCGCGACGTCTCGTCATCTGCAGGAAATCGAACCGCGCTGACGGGTTAACCTGCTGATAACGCACGAAATTGTGCGGTCCGTCAGCGAACCCGGGGCGGCGTTAGCACTCTAATGCGACGAGTGCTAATATCCCCGCCGAAAGGGAGGAAAGTGATGACCACTGCGGTAGCTCTGAGAAGCAGCGAACACATGCTGATCGGCCCGATCGGCAGCCTGGATCACTACATCCAGGCGGTCAATTCAGTGCCGATGCTGAGCGCCGAGGAGGAGCACGAGCTCGCGACTCGCCTGCGCGAGCACAACGATCTCGACGCGGCACGCAGGCTCGTCCTCTCTCACTTGCGCTTCGTCGTGCACATCGCGCGGGGCTATGCGGGCTACGGCCTGCCGCTCGGCGATCTGATCCAGGAAGGCAACGTCGGACTGATGAAGGCCGTGCGGCGCTTCGACCCGCGGGTCGGCGTGCGGCTCGTGTCGTTCGCGGTGCACTGGATCCGCGCGGAGATCCACGAATTCGTCCTGCGGAACTGGCGCCTCGTCAAGGTCGCAACGACGAAGGCGCAGCGGAAGCTCTTCTTCAACCTGCGCAAGGCCAAGCGGCACCTCGGCTGGCTCAGCCGCGAGGAGACGGAGGCCGTCGCGCGGGATCTGGGTGTCTCGCCGCGCGAGGTCACCGAGATGGAGCAGCGCCTCGCCGGACAGGACTTGTCGCTCGACCCGTACCCGTCCGACGACGAGGACTACGCGCCGATCGCCTTTCTGCCGGCGCCGAATGCGGACCCGGCCGATGCGATCGAGGAGGACGACTGGGCGGCGAACGCGCACGACCGGCTCGACGGCGCGCTCGAGCGTCTCGATCCGCGCAGCCGCGACATCCTGACGCGCCGCTGGCTGACCGAGAACAAGGCGACGCTGCACGAGCTCGCGGCCGAGTACAACGTCTCGGCCGAGCGCATCCGGCAGATCGAAGCCAACGCGATCGGCAAGCTGAAGACGATGATGGTCACCGCGTAAGCGCGGCGGCCCTCTCCGCCTAGGCCGATCGCCCCTCGCAGTGTGCCGGCGCCCGGGGCGCCGGGTACGCGGTCGTCCTCGAGACCGAGGCGGCCGGCCGCCGCCGCTTCTCCGAAAGTTTCCCGAAACGAACGCGGGGAGGAAAGGTCGGCCTTCCCTCCCCGCATTTCGCGGATGACGACCCGGCGCGGGTCGTTCCGCCCGTCAGCTCAGCGTCAACGGCACCAGCGTCAGCTCGACGCGTCGGTTCTGCTGCCGGCCCGCCTCGGTGTCGTTCGATGCGATCGGCCGCAGCTCGCCCATGCCGACCTCGATGATGCGCTCGGGCAGCACACCTCGCGTACGCAGGAACGCCGCGACCGAAGCGGCCCGCCGCTCCGACAAGCGCTGGTTGTACTCCTCGCTGCCGGTGCTGTCGGTATGGCCCGCGACCTCGATGACCGTCTGGTTGAACTCGTTCAGCACGATCGCCACGGACGACAGCACGTCGTAGAAGCTCGCGTTCAGGTCAGCCTGGTCGACCGCGAACGTGATGTTCGCCGGCATGTTCAGCGTGATGTTGTCGCCGATGCGCGTGACGCTGACGCCCGTCCGCTCGAGCTCCTGGCGCAGCCGGGCCTCCTGCCGGTCCATGTACGAGCCCACCGCGGCACCCGCCAGGGCGCCGAGTCCCGCGCCGACCAGAGCGCGCTTCTTGCGCTCCATCGAGCTGTCGCCGGTGATCAGACCGGCGACTGCGCCGGCCGCTGCGCCGATGACCGCTTGGCGTTGCGCGCGGGCGGTCCGCTCCTCGCGCGTATAGGCATCGATGGTCGTGCATGCGGACAGCAGCACGGAAGCGCCGCAAACGACGAGCACGGCACGGCCAAGTCGAGTTCTCATACCACGCGTCCTCCTGATGGTGTGGTCCCGTCATGATGCCGGCCGTTAGCTGAACGAAACGTGACGCAGGCCGGAAATACGCTACGCTTTGCACCGGCGAACGCCGAAGGCGCGCGATCGCCGCAGTCCGAAAAAGGCGTCAGACACCTTAGCTATCTGGTCCAAATGAGGTGTCCGGCGTCGTTTTCGCCGCGAGATCATAGGCGATCCGCCTGCCGGGCGAGCGCATGTCGTCATTCGACGACTGCGCGGTCGCCACGCCGGCGCCTCTTCGGGGGCACGTCGCGCGCGCAGAGGGTGTGCCGAGCGAGAGGACGAGGGAGGCCGGGAGCGCCGAGGAAACCCTTAGATGGACGATCGAACGAATCCCTGGACGACGCTGTCGTCCCGCACCGTCTACGAGAACCCGTGGATCCGCGTCGAGGAGCACGAGGTCGTGAACCCGTCGGGCGGCCGCAACCTCTACGGTAAGGTCTGCTTCAAGAACCGCGCGGTCGGTATCATCGCGCTCGACGAGCACGACAACGTCTATCTCGTCGGTCAGCACCGCTATCCGCTCGACCACTACTCGTGGGAGCTGCCGATGGGCGGCGCCGCGCTCGACGAGGATCCGCTCGCCGCCGCCGCTCGCGAGCTGAAGGAAGAGACGGGGCTCCGCGCGCGGCGCTGGCGCGAGCTGATGACGCTGCACACGTCGAACTCGATCACCGACGAGGTCGGATACGTCTTCGTCGCCGAGGAGCTGACTCCCGGCGAGCAGAATTTGGAGGAGACCGAAGCGCTCGAGGTGAAGCGACTGCCTTTCGCCGAGGCCTGCCGCTGGGCGCTCGACGGACGCATCACCGACGCGATCTCGGTCGCGGGCCTTCTGAAGCTCGCCGCCGAGCGCGGGCTGTCCGCGCCGTCCCGCGTCGAGGAAACCGCGAGGCCCGCAGCGAAGGGGCGGCGAGGGACCTGAACGGAGGAGACGAATGTCGACGTCCGACAAGCTCGTTGCGATCGTCGAGGACGAGGTCGCGATTCGCGACAACTACGCCGCGGCGTTGCGTCGGCAGGGCTACCGGGTCGCCGGCTATTCGACGCGCCGAGAGGCGATGAGCGCCTTCGAGGCGCGCCTGCCCGACCTCGTGATCATCGACGTGAACCTCGGCACGGAGGTCGAGGGGGGCTTCGAGCTCTGTCGTGCGCTGCGCGCACGGTCCGCGCAGCTGCCGATCATCTTCCTGACCGCACGCGAGAGCGAGCTCGACGTCGTATCGGGCCTGCGCCTCGGTGCGGACGACTACCTGACGAAACGAGTCAGCATCGAGCACCTCCTCGCCCGCGTCGCCGCGCTGTTCCGCCGCATCGAGGCACTGCAGTCGGGCGACGAGCAGGCGGAGCGGCTCGTCCGAGGATCGCTTTCTCTCGATCGCGATCGGATGACGGCGCACTGGAAGGACCGTCAGGTGCCGCTCACGCTGACCGAATTCTGGGTCGTGCACGCGCTCGCGGCGCACCCGGGTCACGTCAAGAATCGCGAGCAGCTGATGCGTGCGGCGAACGTCGTGCTCGACGACAGCACGGTGACGTCGCAGATCAAGCGCATCAGGGCGAAGTTCACCGCGATCGATCCCGATTTCTCCGCGATCCAGACCGTATACGGCATGGGCTATCGCTGGGACGTCCAGTAGCCCTCGTCTCCCCGATTGGAATTGACGCGAACGGGGAACGTTTTCTATAGTCGTCGGTCGGCCCCTAATCCGCTCAAGCCCGATGGAGTGGGCTCCTCCGCGCGGATCACGAGGTTCAACGGCGCAGTGTCGATGCCGGACGGCGAGCACCGGCAGGAAGCGCCGACTCAGTACGGACTGAAAATCTGACATCCGCGGAGCTCGCGGTCTCCGCCAAGGAAAATCCATGACTCCACCTGAAAACAACGACAGCGGAGTGGTTGGCCCGTGCCCGTCTACCGCACGGCCGGGTGCTTACGGGCTATATCGCCCCGAAATGGAGCACGACAGTTGCGGCGTCGGTTTCGTCGCTCATATCAAAGGCATTCGAAGCCATCAGATCATTCGCGACGCCGACCATCTTCTCTGCCGCATGGATCATCGCGGCGCCCGAGGCGCCGAGCCGAACACCGGTGACGGCGCCGGTATCCTCACGGCGCTCCCGCACGAGTTCCTCGCGAAGGTCGCCCGCGACGCGTTCGGCGAGGATCTGCCCGCGCCGGGCCGGTTCGGCGCCGGCGTCGTGTTCCTGCCGACGGACGAGCGCGAACGCAAGTTCTGCAAGGAGACCGTCGCGCGGATCTGCGAGGAGGAAGGTCAGCGGCTCGTCGGATGGCGCGTGGTCCCCGTCGATCCGGACGGCGCGAACCTCGGCGACACGGCTCGCGCGGCGCAACCGCACATCGAGCAGCTCTTCATCGCCGCGAGCGACGGGCTCGAGGGCGACGCGTTCGAGCGCAAGCTCTACCTGATCAGGAAGCGGGCGAGTCATGCCCTGCGCCAGGACGAGAGCCTTGCGCAACGGCAGTACTTCTACATCTGCAGCCTCTCCACGAAGGTCATGATCTACAAGGGCATGCTGACCCCGGGTCAGCTCATGACCTTCTACCCGGACCTCGCGGATCCCGACTACACGTCGCATCTCGCGATGGTCCACTCGCGCTTCTCGACGAACACGTTCCCGAGCTGGGACCGCGCGCAGCCGAACCGCTTCATGTCGCACAACGGCGAGATCAACACCGTGCGCGGCAACGTGAACTGGATGCGGGCGCGCGAAGGCATCGCGGAGAGCCCGCTCTTCGGCGATCGGATCAAGGATCTCTTCCCGATCGTCGAGCCCGACTGCTCGGACTCCGGCATGTTCGACAACGTGCTTGAGTTCCTGCTGATGACGGGCCGCACGCTTCAGGAAGCCGTGATGATGATGGTGCCCGAGGCGTGGCAGAAGAACGACCTGATGCCGGAGAACAAGAAGGCGTTCTACGAGTTCCACTCGTGCATCATGGAGCCGTGGGATGGACCTGCATCGATCGCGTTCACCGACGGCAAGTACATCGGCGCCGTGCTCGACCGGAACGGGTTGAGGCCGAGCCGCTATTACCTGACCTTCGACGACCGCGTCATCATGGCGAGCGAGGTCGGCGTCGTGCCGATCGCGCCCGAGAACGTGAAGGCGAAGGGCCGGCTCGAGCCGGGCAAGATGTTCCTGATCGATTTCGAGCAGGGCCGTCTCGTCCCGGACGAGGAGCTCAAGAACGACTTCGCGAACCGTCGCCCGTACGGCAAGTGGCTCGACGAGCAGCGCATCTCGCTGCGTGACGTGGTCGCCGAGGGCGGCGAGCGGCTGTACGACCGCGACACGTTGCTGCCGCGGCTGCAGGCGTTCGGCTACACGACCGAGACGATGCAGTTCATGCTGCAGCCGCTCGTCAAGGAGCTGCGCGATCCCGTCGGCTCGATGGGCAACGACAGCGCGCTCGCGTGCCTCTCGGACCAGGCGCGCATGCCGTACGACTACTTCAAGCAACTCTTCGCGCAGGTCACGAACCCGCCGATCGACTCGATCCGCGAAGAGATCATCATGTCCCTCGAGTGCTACATCGGCCCCGAGGGGAACCTCCTCGAGACGAGCCCGACGCAGGCGCATCGCCTGCGGCTCCGGCACCCGATCCTGACGAACGAGGAGATGCAGTCGCTCAAGCGCCTCGACCATCGCGGCTGGCGCACGGCGACGATCGACATCACGTTCCCGCGGGCGGAAGCGCCGGGCGCGCTCGTGAAGGCGCTCGACCGGATCTGCGTCGAGGCCGAGCAGGCGATCGACGAAGGCTACAGCCTCGTCGTGCTCTCCGACCGGAACGTCGGCCACGACCGCGTCGCCGTCAGCGCGCTCCTCGCGTGCGGCGCCGTGCACCACCACCTCGTCGCGCGCGCGAAGCGCACGCGGATCGGCATCCTCGTCGAGACCGGCGAGGCGCGAGAGGTGCACCACCATTGCCTCCTCGTCGGCTACGGCGCGGACGGCATCAATCCGTATCTCGCATTCGAAGCGCTGTGGAAGGCACGCGAGGACGGGCTGCTCGACGTCGAGACCGGGCTCGTCGCGGCGTACCGCAAGGGCGTCGCGAAGGGGATGCTCAAGGTCATGGCGAAGATGGGCATCTCGACGCTGCAGTCCTACAAGGGCGCGCAGATCTTCGAGGCCGTCGGCATCGCGGACGAGGTCATCGACCGCTGCTTCACCGGAACGGTGAGCCGCTTGAAGGGCGTCGGCTTCGACGTGCTCGAGCAGGAGGCGCTGCGCCGCCATGCGCTGGGCTTCCCGGAGCGGGAGGAGGATCGCGTCCCGCTCTTGCCGAACCCCGGCGAGTTCCACTGGCGAAGCGCCGGCGAGAAGCACGCGTGGGATCCGCAGGCGATTTTCTCGCTACAGGTCGCCGCGCGGCGCAACAGCCGCGACGCGTACCGGCAGTTCGCCGAGCACGTTAACAAGACGGCCCGCGACACGTGCACGCTGCGCGGCCTCCTCGACTTCAAGTACGGCGTCGCGGGACCGCCGATTCCGATCGACGAGGTCGAGCCCGCGAGCGAGATCGTGAAGCGCTTCTGCACGGGCGCGATGAGCTTCGGCTCGATCTCGGCCGAGTCGCACGAGGCGCTCGCGATCGCGATGAACCGCCTGGGCGGCAAGAGCAACACCGGTGAAGGCGGCGAGGATCCGGCGCGCTTCGAGCCGCTGCCGAGCGGCGACTCGCGCCGCTCCGCGATCAAGCAGGTCGCGTCGGGGCGCTTCGGCGTCACGATCTGGTATCTCGCGAACGCCGACGAGCTGCAGATCAAGATGGCGCAGGGCGCGAAGCCCGGCGAGGGCGGCGAGCTGCCCGGCCGCAAGGTCGACGAGACGATCGCGCGGATCCGCTACTCGACGCCGGGCGTCGGGCTGATCAGCCCGCCGCCGCATCACGACATCTACTCGATCGAGGATCTCGCGCAGCTGATCCACGACCTGAAGAACGCAAATCCGGAGGCGCGGATCAGCGTGAAGCTCGTGTCCGAGGTCGGAGTCGGCACGATCGCCGCGGGCGTCGTGAAGGCGCACGCGGACCACGTGCTGATCTCCGGCGACGTCGGCGGCACGGGCGCGTCGCCGCTCACGAGCATCAAGCACGCGGGGCTCCCGTGGGAGCTCGGCCTCGCGGAGACGCACCAGACGCTCGTGATGAACGACCTGCGCAGCCGCACGGTGCTCCAGACCGACGGCGGCCTCAAGACCGGCCGCGACGTCGTGATCGCCGCGCTCCTCGGCGCCGAGGAGATGGGCTTCTCGACGGCACCGCTGATCGCGCTCGGCTGCATCATGATGCGCAAGTGCCATCTGAACACGTGCCCGGTGGGCATCGCGACGCAGGACCCGGTGCTCAGGAAGAAGTTCGCCGGGCAGCCCGAGCACGTCGTGAATTACCTCTTCATGGTCGCCGAGGACGCGCGCGAGATCATGGCGCAGCTCGGCTTCCGCCGGTTCGTCGACATGATCGGCCGCGTCGATTGCCTGAAGACGCGCGACGCGATCGATCACTGGAAGGCGGACGGGCTCGATCTGACGCCGATCCTCACTCCGGCGAAGAAGCCGCACAAGAACGTCGGCGTCTACTGCACGATGAAGCAGGACCATGGCCTGAACCTGGCGCTCGACAACCGGCTGATCGAGTTGGCGCGGCCGGCGATCGACCGCGGCGAGAAGGTCAAGATCGAGCTGCCGATCGTGAACACGAACCGCACGGTCGGCACGATGCTGAGCTACACGCTCGTCAAGAAGTGGGGCGAGCGCGCCCTGCCGGCGGACACGATCCACATCAAGCTCAAGGGCTCGGCGGGTCAGAGCTTCGGCGCGTGGCTCGCGAAGGGCATCACGCTCGAGCTCGAGGGCGACAGCAACGACTACGTCGGCAAGGGCCTCTCCGGCGGGCGGCTCATCATTTATCCGCCGCGCGAGAGCAGGTTCGCGGCCGAGGACAACGTGCTGATCGGCAACGTCGCGCTGTACGGCGCGACCGGCGGGCGCGCATTCTTCCGCGGCCGCTCGGCCGAGCGGTTCTGCGTCCGCAACAGCGGTGCGCGCGCGGTCATCGAGGGCGTCGGCGACCACGGGTGCGAGTACATGACGGGCGGGCGCGCGGTGATCCTCGGCCCGACCGGACGCAACTTCGCGGCCGGCATGTCCGGCGGCATCGCGTACGTCTGGGATCGGCACGGCGACTTCGAAGCGAAGTGCAATCTCGGCACCGTCGGCCTCGAGGCCGTCGAGGCCGAGGAGGACATCGCGGAGCTGCGCGAGCTGATCGAGCTGCATCATCAGTACACGGGCTCGACCGTTGCTGCGCGCATCCTCGACGCGTGGCCCGGCGTGCTCTCGGAGTTCGTCAAGGTCATGCCGACCGACTACAAGCGCGTCCTCGCGGAGCGCAAGCGCCACGACGAGGAGATGGAAGCCGCGGTTCACGACGACGAGACCACGACCTTCGTGGCGCTCGGGAGCTGACGGAGGGCCGCGGATGGGCAAGCACACGGGGTTCATGGAGTACCCGCGCAAGGCCGTCCCCTACCGGGACGCGGCCGAGCGCAGCCGCGACTTCGACGAGATCTTCACGCCGCCGAACGAGGAGCACTTGAAGCTTCAGGGCGCACGCTGCATGGATTGCGGCGTGCCGTTCTGCCAGTCGGCGAACGGCTGCCCGATCGACAACCTGATCCCGGAGTGGAACGACCTCGTCTACCACGGCCGCTGGCGTGAGGCGCTCGATCGTCTGCACAAGACGAACAACTTCCCCGAGTTCACCGGCCGTACGTGCCCCGCGCCGTGCGAGGGCGCGTGCGTGCTCGGCATCACTGATCCGCCGGTCACGATCAAGAACATCGAGAACGCGATCATCGACCGGGGCTGGGCCGAAGGCTGGGTGCAGCCGAACCGGCCGAAGAGCCGGACGGGCAAGCGCGTCGCGATCATCGGCTCGGGACCGGCTGGCCTCGCCGCGGCCGATCAGCTGAACAAGGTCGGCCATTCGGTGACCGTCTACGAGCGCGCCGACCGGATCGGCGGGCTCCTGATGTACGGCATCCCGAACATGAAGCTCGACAAGAAGGTCGTCGAGCGGCGCGTCGATCTCATGCGCGAGTCCGGGATCGAGTTCGTCACGAACGCGGACGTCGGCCGCAACGTCGACCCGGCCGAGCTCCGCGCGAAGTACGACGCGGTGCTGCTCGCGACCGGCGCGACGCGCCCGCGCGATCTGCCCGTGCCGGGCCGGGAGCTCCGCGGTATCCACTTCGCGATGGAGTTCCTGACCGCGAACACGAAGAGCCTGCTCGACAGCCGGCACAAGGACGGCAAGTACATCGACGCGAGGGACAAGGCGGTGCTCGTGATCGGCGGCGGCGACACCGGCGCCGACTGCATCGGCACGGCGCTCCGGCACGGCTGCCGCAGCGTCGTGAATCTCGAGCTCCTGGACCAGCCGCCGCCGCAGCGCGCGCCGGACAACCCGTGGCCGCTGTGGCCGAAGATCCTGCGCACCGACTATGCGCACGAGGAGGCCATCGCGCGCTTCGGCGCCGACCCGCGCAACTACGCGATCATCACGAAGCGCTTCGTCGACGACGGCGAGGGCAACGTCCGGGCCGTCGAGACGCAGCGCGTCGAATGGCGGTCGAACGGCTCGCGGCCGCAGATGAAGGAGATCGAAGGCACGTTGCAGCAGCTCGATGCGGACCTCGTGCTGCTCGCGATGGGCTTCCTCGGGCCTGAGACATACGTGTCGTCGGCGCTCGGCGTCGAGCTCGACGAGCGGACGAACTACCGCGCGATGCACGGCGACTTCCAGACGAACGTGCCGGGCGTGTTCGCGGCCGGGGACTGCCGCCGCGGCCAATCGCTCGTCGTCTGGGCGATCAACGAGGGCCGGGGCGCGGCGCGCGCGATCGATCTCTATCTGCGCGGCACGACGCGGCTCGCGGCGCCGGGGATTTCGCTCGGCGCGTAGCGCGGTCGTCGCAACGAGATCGAGGTCACCATTTCTCGCCGAATGGCCTGACCTCGATCTCGAACGACCACGCCGATCGCGGCTGCTTCGCGAGCCATACGGCGCTCGCGGCCATGTCGGCGGGCTTCAGGAAGAAGTCGTCCGGCTTGTCGGGCATGCTCCGGCGCGAGCGCGGCAGGTCGACGACGGCATCGATGACGATCAGCGCCACGTGAATCCCGTGCGGCCAGAGGCTCCTCGCCATCGACTCGGCGAGGCTGCGCTGGGCCGCCTTCGCGGGCGCGAACGCGGCGGTCTTCGGCGCGCCGCGGCGGGATGCGGTGGCGCCGATGAAGAGGATGTTGCCCCGGCCCGCGGCCTTCATCGCCGGGATGACCTCCTTGCTCGCCGCCAACGCGCCGTAAGCGTTGACCTTCCACGCGGCTTCGAAGTCTTCGAGGCCGATGCTCTCGACGTCGCCCCAGACTCCGGAGCCCGCGTTGTAGACTAGCGTCAGCGGATCGCCCATCTCCGTGCGGATTCGGCCGAACGCTTCGGCGATCGAAGCGGGATCCGCGGCATCACAGACGTAAGCTCGCGCATCGGGCAGCTCGTCGGCCAGCTTGCTCGTGAAGTCGGTCCGCCGCGCGAGCAACGCGACGGCCATTCCCTCGTTTGCGAAGGCGCGGGCCAGCGCGGCGCCGTTCCCTTCCCCCACCCCGACCACGGCACATACGGGTTTCGTCATGATGGCTCCGTTCTACACTCGCTCCGCCCGCTCGAACGCCTCGTGCGACGAGCCTGCCCGAGCGAACGCGAGGTTCAGACGATGAGACCGCTTTGCATCTACCACGGCGGCTGCGAGGACGGCTTCGGCAGCGCATTCGTCGTCAACCTGTTCTTCGCCGGCGAGGTCGATTTCCACTACGGCGTCTACCGGCAAGACCCACCCGACGTCTCCGGCCGAGACGTGCTCCTTGTGGATTTCAGCTACGAGCGCGCGGTGCTCGACCGCATGGCGAAGCAGGCTCGCTCGATCGTCGTTCTGGACCATCACAAGAGCGCGGCGGAGGATCTCGCAGCATTCGCCTTGCACGACTCGTGCCCGGGGGTGCCGAGCTGGGACGACGTGCCGCGCCTGCTGCGGGAGCTCGAGGCGCGGAATCGTCCTCCCGTGGTCGCGATATTCGACATGGAGCGGAGCGGCGCCGGCATCACGTGGGATTTCTTCTATGCGCCGCGGCCTCGGCCGTGGCTCATCGACTACATCGAGGACCGCGATCTGTGGCGCAAGGCGCTTCCGCACAGCGACGAGATCATCATGGCGCTCTCCTCGTACCCGCAAGACTTCGAAACATGGCAGCGCATCGTCGATGGCGGCCCCGAAGCGCTGCTCGCCGACGGCCGCGCCATTCACCGCTACTACCGGACCATCGTCGACGTGCTGAAGCGGAGCGCCGTCCGAGCCGTCATCGGCGGCGTCGACGTCCCCGTGGTCAACGCGCCGCCTCAGTTCGCGAGCGAGGTCGCCGGCGAGCTCGCCGAGGGCGAGCCGTTCGCGGCGTGCTACTGGAATCATCCGCGCGGCACGACGTATTCGCTGCGGTCGCGCAAAGGCGGCATGGACGTGTCGGAAATCGCGAAGCTCTACGGCGGCGGCGGGCATCGGGCAGCCGCGGGCTTCACGGTGGATGCACCTTTAAGAGGATGACCGGTTAAGAGTAAGAGGATGACCGGTTAAGAGGATGACCGGTCGTCGGCGGCGCGCGGGGGATCGATCGTCGCCCATGCGCAGGCGGTGCTCGCGAGCGCGAAGCCCGCGGCGACGAGCATCAAGATCCGGAAGCTCTGCACGAACGACTCGTCCAGCACGCGCCTCACGCGATCGCGCTCGGGTCCCGTGATCTCCGGCGGCACCTCGGCTTCGGCGAGCCTCGGCGCCTGCTCTTCCAACGCGCGGCGTTGCTCGGCGGGGACCGAGAGCGCGGCCGCGCGCTCGTCGATCGCGGCGCCGAACGCGCCGACCGCGACCGCACCGAGGAGCGCGACGGCGAGGAGACCCGCGACTCTCGCGACCGCGTTGTTGATGCCCGAAGCGACGCCGGCATGGCTTTCGTCGACCGCGCTCATCACCGTCGTCGTCAGCGGCGCGACGGCCACCGTCATGCCGAAGCCGAGCACGACCGTCGCCGGGAAAAAGGTCGTCCAGTACGAGCCGCCGATCCCGGGCACGGCGAAGAGGACGAGACCCGCCGCCGTGATCGACGGGCCGATGATCAGCGGCTTGCGCGCACCGTAGCGCTCGACGAGGCCGCCTGCCCAGCGCGACAGCCCGCCCATGATCAACGAGAACGGCAGCAAGGCCGCCCCCGCGAGGGCCGCGGAGTAGCCTTGCACGCGAATGAGGTTGAACGGCAGAAAGAAGAGCGCGCCGCTCAACGCGAAGTAGAGCAGCAAGGTCATGGCGTTCGTGCCGCTGAACGCGCGGGAGCGGAACAAGCCGGGCGGCATCATCGGCGCCGGAGCGCGTGCCTCGTGAGCGACGAAGGCGCAGGACACGAGCACGCCGAGCGCGAGCGGTCCCCACACCGCCGGATCGGTCCAGGCATGCTCGGACGCGGCGGTCAGCCCGTACGCGAGGCCCGCGAGCCCGCCGATCGCGAGGAGCCCTCCTGGCCAGTCGACCGGTCCCGCCCCTTCTGCGCGGCTTTCCGGCACGTGCGCGCGGCAGATCGCGACGGCGACGACCGCGAGCGGCACGTTGATGAAGAAGATCACGCGCCACGACCACGCATCGACGAGCCAGCCGCCGAGCACGGGACCGAACGCGGTCGTGAGCGCGGAGAAGCCGGCCCACGTGCCGATCGCCCGACCTCGCTCCTCTTCCGGGAACGACGCGCTGATGATCGCGAGGCTCGACGGCACGAGCATCGCGCCGCCGACGCCCTGCAGCGCGCGCATCGCGACCAGCGTGCCGACGTTCGGCGCGAGGCCGCAGCCGACCGACGCCGAGGCGAAGAGCGTGAGGCCCGCGACGAAAACGCGGCGCCGGCCGAAGCGGTCGCCGGCCGCTCCGCCGACGAGGATCAACGCGCCGAGCATCAGCAGGTAACCGTTCACGATCCACTGCGCGCCCCGCACCGTCGCGTCGAGCTCGGCCTGCATCACCGGCAGCGCGACGCCGACGACCGAGCCGTCGATGAACGCGATGCTCGAGCCGAGGATCGTCGCCGCGAGCACCCACGGCCGCGCGGACGGAGGCGCACCGTGGGTTTCCCGGTCCGCGGTCCGGATCACGCCTTCGTCGCAAGGCGGACGGGTGAAGCTCGGCATCGGGGGCATCGTGAGTCGCGACCGTTACAATGCGCGGGATGGAGCGCACGCCAAAGCCCAACGCGCTCGTGCGGAGAGCACGTTCCATGCCACGCTCGGCCGAAAGCCGGGAGGCGGCGTGAGCGAGGAGCCCGTCGTCGTCGCGCTCGAAGGCGTCTCGAAGTCGTACGACGGCGGCGCGACGTTCGCGATCCGCGACGTGACGCTCGCCGTGCGGCGAGGCGAATTCGTCGCGCTCGTCGGCGCTTCCGGCTCCGGCAAGACCACGACGCTGAAGACGATCAATCGCCTGATCGACGCGGACGTGGGCAGCGTCGCCGTCGCCGGCGAGCCGGTCGATACGCTCCCAGCTCACGTCCTGCGCCGCCGGATCGGCTACGTCTTCCAGGGCATCGGGCTCTTCCCGCACTTCACTGTTACCGAGAACATCGCCGTCACGCCGCGGCTGCTCGGCTGGCCGCGCCCTCGGATCGATGCGCGGGTGCGCGAGCTCCTCGACCTCGTGCAGCTGCCGCAGTCGATGGCCGAGCGCTTCCCTTCCGAGCTCTCGGGCGGGCAGAGGCAGAGGGTCGGCGTCGCACGCGCGCTCGCCGCGGAGCCCGCGATCATGCTGATGGACGAGCCTTTCGGCGCGCTCGATCCGATCACGCGCGATGCGCTCGCCGCGGAATACCGAAGGCTCCACGAGCGCATGGGACTGACGACGCTGATGGTGACGCACGACGTGCTCGAGGCGCTCGTCCTCGCGGATCGAATCGTCGTGATGCGCGCGGGCGAGATCGCGGCACAGGGATCTCCTCGCGAGCTCCTCACGCACGCGGGCGATGCCGGCGTCGCGGAGTTGATGGACATGCCGCGCCGGCACGCCGAGCGCCTCAACGGGCTGCTGCGCGACGCGGCCGGCACGCACGGGTGACGACGCGTTGAGCGAGCAGCTCGAAGCGGCGTGGCGCGTGCTGCCCGAGTATCTCGGCGAGCACGTCGTGCTCTCCGCCGCGTCGCTCGCGTTGGGGCTCGCGATCAGCGCACCGCTGATGCTCCTCGCGTTGCGCCGCCCGCGCGTGCGATGGGCGGTGCTCGCTTTCGCGAGCGTCGTGCAGACGATCCCGAGCCTTGCGCTGCTCGCACTCTTCTATCCCGTGCTCCTCGCGCTGTCGGCCGCGGCGGCAAAGATCGCAGGCGTCGGCTTCTCGGCGCTCGGCTTCCTGCCGTCGCTGCTCGCGCTGACGCTCTACTCGATGCTGCCGATCCTCCGGAACGGCGTCGCCGGGATCCTGAACCTCGACCCCGCCGTCATCGAAGCGGCACGCGCGGTCGGCTTCACGGACCGCGAGCGGCTCCTGCGCGTCGAGCTGCCGCTCGCCGCGCCGATGCTGATGGCCGGGCTTCGCACGGCCGCAGTCTGGGTGATCGGCGCGGCGACGCTGTCGACGCCGGTCGGGCAGACGAGCCTCGGCAACTACATCTTCGCGGGCCTGCAGATCGAGAACTGGGTGTTCGTGCTGTTCGGCTGCGCCGCGGCGGCGCTGCTCGCGCTCGTCGTCGATCTGCTGCTCGGGCTCATCGAGTCCGGCACCGCCGAGCGCAAGCCCGTGCGCATCGCGGTCGGCGTCGCGGCGCTCCTCGCCGGCACGGCGGCGGCGCTCGTGCCGCGGCTCGATGCGGCCGGCGGACCGACGTACGTCGTCGGCGCGAAGAACTTCTCCGAGCAGTTCATCCTCGCGGAGCTGATCGCGGGCCGCATCGAGGCGCAAGGCGCCGACGCCGAGCAACGCGTCGGTCTCGGCTCCACGATCGCGTTTCGAGCGCTCGCGCGCGGAGAGATCGACGTGTACGTCGACTACTCCGGCACGCTATGGGCGAACGTGTTGGGCCGCACGGACACGCCGCCACGCGACGAGGTGTTATCGGTGCTCGGCGAGTGGCTCGAGCGCGAGCACGGCGTCACGCTTCTCGGGTCGCTCGGCTTCGAGAACGCGTATGCGCTTGCGATGCGCCGCGACCGTGCGGCGGCGCTCGGCATCGAGACGATCGAAGATCTCGCCGCGCGTGCGCCAGGGCTTACGATCGGCGGCGACCTCGAGTTCTTCGATCGGCCGGAGTGGGCCGCGGTGCGAAGCGCTTACGGCCTGAGCTTTCAGAGCCGGCGACAGTTCCAGCCGACCTTCATGTACAAGGCCGTCGCCGACGGCGAGGTGGACGTGATCTCGGCGTTCTCGAGCGACGGGCGCATCGCGGCCTTCGACCTCGTGACGCTCGCGGACACGCGGCACGTCATCCCACCTTACGACGCCATCGTTCTGCTCACGCCGCAGCGTGCCGACGACCCGCTGCTCCGCGCCGCGCTCGAGCCGCTGCTCGGCGCGATCACGGTCGAGACGATGCGTGAGGCGAATCTGATGGTCGACCGCGACGAGGACAAGGTGTCGCCGGAAGCGGCGGCGCGCTGGCTCGCCGAGCGCGCCCGGCTTCCCGACCTGCGCTAGCGAGCTCTCGTCGAACGTCAACCACTGCCGAAGCGAATCCCATCACGACACATCGGTAAGCTCCTCGAGCAGCACTTGCATCGCAAGCGCGACGGGGCCCGGAAAGAGATGCCGCGCACCGAGCGTTACGAGGCCGGGATCCGAGTCGGGAATGAGCTTTCGCAGCAAGCGCGCGCAGAGATTCGAAGCGGGAGGATCGCGCCGAGGCAGGCGAACGAGCTTGGCGACGGGCTCCTCGCGTTCGACGATCGCCCACTCGAGCGGCCCCGACCCGATCAATCGATCGGCCACGCTCGTGCGAGGATCGACCACTGTGTACCTGACGTCGCCGTCGGAGTCGAGGCATGCGAGCGCGGTCCGGTGGAGCGGGTTGACGAGGCTCGGCAGCGTCTTCTGATCGAGCTGCATCGCAATGCCGCCGTCCGGTGCCGAGACGATCCAGCGGGACGGCATGATCCTGCGGTTCGGGCGAACAGTCCACGTGCGCCCCTCCTGGTCGGCGATCTCGAGCGTCGAGAACACCGCGCGTCCCGTCAGATCGCACTGCGCGACACTTTCCCCGGTCGCGTCATCGGTCACGACCCACGTGTGCCGATAGCCCTTCGGCACGTCGCCGGTCCGGCGCCGTTTCGTGATGCGATAAACAGCGTGTTCGTTCGAGCTACTCATCGTTGCGCGCCGCGGCACCTCGTCGGCGAAGGCGTTCCGAACGTCCCGGCCGCGAGATCGGCACGGAGTGTCGCACGCTTCGAATGCGGCTTACCGTGACGGGCTTCGAACGGCGCCGATACCCGACGGGCCTGGCCCCTGCCATGCGCCGGAACGGCCGCCCCGTGATACGCTGCGCGCATATCGCGCAACACGGAGGCATCGTCGTGCATCGAGTGCTCGCTCTATGTTTCCTGGCCTTTGCGGCCCTGACTTGCCACGCGCAAACCGGCGAGCCGGGCGACCGGATCATCGTGTCCGGCGCATCGGGCAATCTCGGCGAGCTGACGGTTCAGGCGCTGCTCGACCGTGGCGTGCCGGCGAGCCGGCTGATCCTCGTCAGCCGAACGCCCGAGGAGCTCGAAAAGTACGCGGCGATGGGCGCAAGCACGCGCTTCGGCGACTTCACTCGGCCGGAATCGTTACCGGCGGCATACGAAGGCGGCACACGCATGCTGCTGATCAGCATCGGCGGCGGCAGGCTGCCGGAGCCGCGGCCGGTGCTCCACAAGCGTGCGATCGACGCGGCGATCGCGGCCGGCGTCGAGCAGATCGTCTACACGTCCTGGGCCGCGATCAGCCAGGGGGACGAGGGCGGTGTCTCGGTCGATCACGTCGCGACCGAGCAGATCCTGATGGAGTCCGACGTCGCGTGGACGATCCTCCGGAACTCCGTGTACATGGACGGCGTTCCCGATCAGGCACGCCAGATGATCGAGTCCGGAAGAGCCGTCGTGCCGCCGAACGACGTCGGGATGAGCTACGTCACGCGCGCCGACTGCGCGGCCGCGGCCGCGGCGGTGCTGACGACGCCGGGACACGAGAACAAGATCTACGACATCACGGGACCCGCGGTCGTCGGCACGCGCGACATCGCCGAAGCGGCGGCGGCCGTGAGCGGCAAAGCGATCGAGATCGTCGAGGGCAGCACCGGAGGCGGATTCGCGCTGCGTTCGCTTGCCTTCACGTCGCCCGATTTCGAAACGCTGACCGGACGCCCGGCGACGAGCGTGCGGGAGCTGCTCGAGTCGACGCTGTGAGCGATCCGCTCCGCAAGGAGCGGATCGCTCGTTCGCCGCTCAGCGCCGAGGCAGCGTGTCCTGCCTGTTCGGCGGCAGATGCTGGTCGACCGCGGTCAGCACGAAGCCGACCATCACGTAGTCGCCCATGATCGTCGCGAGCTCGACCATCCCCTGCCGCCCGAACTGCTCGACGACCTCGGCGTACAGCTCGGAGCTGACCTCGTGGTCGCGCAAAAGGGCGCGCGTGAAGCGGATGATCAGCTCGTCCTTCGCGTCGAGGCCGACGGGCTCGCGATCGAACTTGATCGCATCGATGACCGCGTCCGGCACGCCGATTCGCCGCGCACCCGCTTCGTGCGCCGACCACTCGTACGCCTGCTCGAATTCCCACGCCGCCTGCAGGATCGCGACCTCGTAGTCGCGGGGCTCGAGGACGCCGTCGTTCCGCAGGTACTGGTTCAGAAGATGGAACGCCTCGGCGACCTTCGGGCTGTGCATCGAGACGGCCACCGGCCCGGTCAGCGGGCGGGGGCCGTCGCCGACGACGAGGTCCCAGACGCGCCGTCCTTCGTCGTCGAGCTGATCGCGCGTCAGCGCGGGCACGCGCGACAACGATTCCGGATCGATGTCCGGCGGAAGCGCCGCACCGGAGTTCGTCTGAGCGTGCGCGCCGAGCGCCGCCGTAAGCACCGCGCCCGCCGCGGCGATTCCGAGCCGTCTGCGCATAGGATCCCCCGTCGTTCTCGAATAATGGATGGCTCTGCCGAGTGTAGTACAACTCTCGGCGCCGAGTGGCGGAGCCCGGTGGATCGGGTGACCCGAGCACGGGTCGACGTGCTCGCCTCGGTCATGCGCCCGTCTCGATATCGAGACCGATGCACGGCACAGATCGACGCGGCTCAGAGCGCCCGACCGCAGCCGTAGAACGTCCGCGCATCGAACGTCACGACCACGACGGCATCGAATCCTTCACCGGTGATCGTGTCCGCGCACGGCCACCGCTCGATGATCGCCGTGAGCTCGTGCCGGTCCGCAGTCGCGCGATAGGTCGTTCGCAGACCGTCGGTCAGGGTCGCCGAGCGGCAGCTCGATTCGCTCCGCATCGGGCTCGGTGACGAGCGCGATCCGCTCCGGATAGATCTCGAGGGCCCAGGCCGGGTCGTTACCGACCGCCCGGAACGACGCGCCGCGCCGCGCGGCGTCGGCCCACGGCACCTTCGCCGGATTCGAGCGACAGTCGGCATGGGTTTGCCCGCCGAGCTCGAGCGTCGCGGTATCGCCTTGCAAGGACACGACGAGATCGCCCTCCTGATAACGCTCGGTCGATTCCGGCGGGCTCGCGGCGAGGATCGTGTAGGTACCGCCCAGGGACGCGGGTAGCCACAGCGCGAGCTCGCCGGGGCCGGTGCGCACCGTGAAGCTCACGTCGATCCCGCAGTCGTAGACGAACGTCCGGCCGACCTCGGGCGGGCCGGTGTGTGGAGCAGCGTCGGGCGGCACGGAACCTCGCGTGTCCCGCGCGGGCGCGACCGGGCCGCTGCCGAGCTCGGCCCGGGCGACCCCGCCGTCCGGAGACACGGACGACGCGTGCTCCGCGTTCTCGCAACCGGTCAGATGGAGCACGGCGAGCGCCGCCGCGACGGCTGCCGGAAAGCCGCCGTTCCCGCCCCTCCGACCGACGCGGAACCCCAACGGGCCATCGGCGGTCCCGAAAGCCGTCTCGCGTGCCACGGTGTTTCTCCCCCGGACACCGGAGGTTAGCACGCGCCGGAACCTGGTCTCGCACCGCTGTCCAACGCCTGGCGTAAACTCTGCCCCGCCGAGAAACGACGGCGTCGTTTCCGGCCTTCTTTTTCCAAGGAGCAGGAAACGGATGTTCGGTCGCAAAGCAGAGACCTTGATCACCGCGGCGCAAGCGCTCCCGGGACGGGACGAGCCGCTCGACGTCGCCAACGAGCACTTCGTGCTGCAGCGTCCGATCAAGCCGCCGTTCCCGGACGGCACGGAGATCGTGAAGCTCGGCATGGGGTGCTTCTGGGGTGCGGAACGCCTGTTCTGGACGCTGCCCGGCGTTTACACGACCGCGGTCGGCTATGCCGGCGGCTTCACGCCGAACCCGACGTACCGCGAAGTGTGCACGGGCCTTACCGGCCACGCCGAGGTCGTGCTCGTCGTGTACGACCCGCGCGAGGTGACGTTCGCGAAGCTGCTCGAGGTCTTCTGGGAGTCGCACGATCCGACCCAGGGGATGCGGCAGGGGAACGACGTCGGCACGCAGTATCGCTCGGCGATCTACGTCGGCGACGACGCGCGGCGCGCCGAGGCGGTACGGAGCCGCGACAGCTACCAGCGCGAGCTCTCGGCGCGCGGATTCGGACGCATCACGACCGAGATCTGCGGCGACCAGCCGTTCTATTACGCCGAGGACTACCACCAGCAATATCTCGCGAAGAACCCGAACGGATACTGTGGCCTCGGCGGCTGCGGCGTGCCGTATCGCGCAACGGGCTGAGCGCCCCTACTCGCTCGTCTTCTTCGCGAGCAGCTCGATCACCTCGTCGTCCTCGAGCTGCGGGAACTCGACGTACCACGCGCCGACCGCGATATACGGCTCGGGCACGGCGAGCACCTCGACGGCGTCCGCCGTCCGACGCAGCATCGTCCACGCTTCGTGCGACGCGGTAGGCGCCGCGACGATCACGCGGTCGGCGCCGGCCGCACGCGTCGCGAGCACCGCGGCCCGCATCGTCGAGCCGGTCGCAATGCCATCGTCGACGAGAACCGCGGCCTTGCCGTGAAGATCCAGCGGCTCTCTTCCGGCGCGATACAGCCGCTCGCGCCGCTCGAGCTCGTGCCGCTCGCGGATCGCGATCGGCTCGATCGCGGCCTCGTCGAGCCCGAGATAGGCCATCGAGTCCCAATCGAGCACGCGCACACCGCCCGTCGCGATCGCGCCGACCGCGAGCTCCGGGTTCATCGGCGCACCGAGCTTGCGGACGACGAGCACGTCGAGCGGCGCGCCGAGCGCGCGGGCGACCTCGAACGCGACCGGCACGCCGCCCCGGGGCAAGCCGAGCACGACGACGTCCGGGCGCCGGTACGCGTGCTCGAGCCGAGCGCCGAGAAGCCGGCCTGCCTCGCGGCGGTCGCGGAAGATCGTCGGGTTTCGGCCGTCTCGTGAGCTCACTCGGACCTCCGTATGCATCCTCCGCTTCGCGTCGCAGCATCGACGTCGGCGCCGCGCCGCCGCGTGCGACGATTCCGTCAGATCGTCTTCACCGCCGCCGCGAGGAGCGGCGCGCAGCCGAGCACGGTCAGCTTCTCGCGAAGCGACGGATGCTCTGTGCGAAGCGGGTTCACGGTATCGGTCACGACGACCGACCCGATCTCCGCACCCGCGAGCGCGTCCGGTGCGCCGGCCGAGAACACGGCATGCGTCGCCGCGACGTGCACGACCGACGCGCCGCGCGCGAGCGCGGCGCGCGCCGCCCGCAGCACCGTGGTCCCGGTGCTGATCATGTCGTCGACGATGACGACGGTCGCACCGGCCACGTCGCCGCCGAACACGTCCCCGCCGACCTGCCCCTCGCTGCGGTGCTTCTCCATGAGCGCCAAGCCGACCGGCTCGCCGGTGCGCGCCGAGAGCCCCTGCGCGAAACGGGTCGCGCGCTTCATCCCGCCGGCATCCGGCGACAGAGCGACGACGCGTTGCCCGCGGGGAAGCATCGCGGCGAAGTGCTCGACGAACAGGCCGACGGCCTCGACGTTCACCTTGCGGCACCCGAACGCGTTCTCGAACGCCGCGAGCTCGTGGACGTCCGCCGTGACGATCGCGTCGGTGCCGGCCGCCTCGAAGAACGACGCGACATACCGGGTCGTGACCGGATCCCCGGGCTTCGTTCGGCGATCCTTGCGCGAGTACGCGAGGTATGGCACGAGCGCGACGACCTCGCCTGCGCCCGCATCCTTCAACGCGCCGATGAAGACCAAGAGACGAAAGAGCTTGTCGCTGGCGCTCTCCCGCTGGTCAGCGAAGAGCGACTGACAGACGACGACCCGCTCGCCGCGGACGTCGTCGAGCGAGCGGATCTTGAACTCCGTATCCTCGAACTCGCGCTCCTCGTGCGGGGAGAGCTCAATGCCCAGCTCGGCCGCGATCGCCGCGCCGATGAACGAGCTCGCATTCAGGCTGAAGAGCTTCATGATCGGTCTCGCCGCCGCGATGCTGCCGCCCGCAAGGACGTACGGGTGTCCCGCAATCGCTTCCGCCCGTCGAAACCCGTAGAGTGAACGTCGCGCTTCATCGCTCCACGTTCGGGAGTAGTCTGATGTCAGTAGGCACGATCTGCAATCACAACGTCGCGACGATCTCCCCCGATGCCGATATCACGGAGGTCGCGGAGCGGATGCGGAAGGAGCACGTCGGCGACTTGATCGTCGCGGAGTTTAAGGATGCACGCCTCGTTCCGCTCGGGATCATTACCGACCGCGACATCGTCGTGTCGGTCGTCGCGAAGAAGGTGGATCCCACGACGCTCACGGCCCGCGACGTCATGAGCGACAACCTGCTGACCGTCCGCGAGGACAACGGCGTCGACTTCGCGCTCAAGGAGATGCGCCGCGTCGGCGTGCGGCGCGTGCCGGTCGTCGGCTCGCTGGGCGAGCTCGTCGGCGTGCTGTCGATCAACGACGTCATCGATCATCTCGGCACGCAGCTCGGGCACATCGCCGACATCATTCGCTTCGGCCAGAAGGCGGAGGCCGAGAGGCGGCCCTGACGCTCGCTCCTCGAGCCGGTTGCATCAACCGCCGCTCGCGGCCGCGATGCTCTCGGACGCCGCATCGAGGTACCACTGCGCGCGAGCGCGCCACACGTCTGCATCGGCGGCCGCCTCCGGCACTCTGCGCGCGGCCAGCACGGCGCGCGACAGCGCGCGGCGGCTGCGATAGAGCTCGAGCAGCGGCGCGGGCACCGGATCGGCCGCACGCCGACGGTACGCAGACAGTAGCCTTTCCGCGGCACCATCGATCCCGTGACGGTCGCAGTCGAGCGCGAGAAACGCGACCTCCTCCGCCGTATCGAGCCAGCGCAGGCCGATCGAGAACTCGAGGCAATCGATGATCTGCACCGGCTCCGTCAGGAACACGTGCTCGGCGCGCAAATCGCCGTGCGCGTCGACGATGCGGCCGTCCACCGCTCGCCGCTCGAGCGTGCTCCGGTGCCGCTCGATGAAGTCGAGCTGCGCGGACGTGACGCGCTCGAGGACGTCCCGGCGGATGCCGTGCTCGGCCGTCAACGCATCGTGGCCGTCGACGAGCGCAGCGTGCTGCGACGCGAATCGGGCGAGCACTTCGACGTACTGCGGCCCGTCCCATGGCGCGACCGGCGTCCGTGTGTAGAACGCGACGAGCTTCTCGACGATGCGATCGAGCTCGGCTTCGCCGAGCGCACGGGAACGTTCGACGCCCGCGAGGCTCGCGTCCGGAAGCCGCCGCATCTCGACGACCGAATCCACGGTCTCGCCGTCGCCGTCGAGACGAAGCCCGTCGGCCGTCGCGACGACCGGCACGACGCGCAGATACGTCGCCTCCGCGAGCCGCCGGTTCAACGTGACCTCGAGCTCGCAGTACGCGCGCCGCGCCTCGGCGTTGCGGAAGTCGATCGCACCGAAACGGATCGGCTTCTTCAGCTTGTAAGCGAAGCGCGGCGAAAGAAAGATCCACGCGAAGTGCGTCTCGATCGACTCGACCCTCTCCGGCCGATCGGGGAAGGTTCGAGGGTCCTCGAAGAGCGCGAGCTTTTCTTCGACCGAGACTTTCGCCACACGCGGATGCTAGGCCCGCGGCGGAGACCGCGCCAGCTCGTTGCCGCACGGATGCTCTTGAAGGGACGCCCCGTGAAAAGGGCGTCGCGCAAACGAGTCCCGTGCGGCGCCCTATGCGCGGCGCCGCGGGAAGCGCACGCGGAACACGGCGCCGCTTCCGTCGGGCAGGTTGTCCGCGGTCACGCTGCCGCCGTGGAAATCGGCGATCAGCGCGACGATGTAGAGGCCGAGTCCCAGGTGCGGACGCCCGTCGTCGTGCGGCCCCTTGCGGACCGAGACGAGCGAGTCGAAAAGGCGCTCGCGCATCTCGTCCGGCAGCGTCGGGCCGGGGTTCGCGACCGAGAGATCGAGATCGCCGCCCCGATCCTCGAGCGAGATCGTGATCGTGCTGCCTTCCGCGCTGAAGCCGACCGCGTTGTCGATCAGCTTGTCGATCAGCTGTGCGACGAGCTCTCCCGAGCCGACGATCCATGCGTCGCGCGCGTCGATCGCGAGCTCGATGCGCCGATCTCGGAAGATGTCCGCGTACGCGGTCGCGCACGCCTCGACGACGGCCGCGAGATCGAAGCGTTGCGGGTCCGTGTCGCGGATCGCCTGCTCCATCCGCGTCGCCTCGCTCATCGCCGCGAGGATCGAATCGAGGCGCCCGACGCCGTCGCGCAGCCGCTCGAGGTAGGGCTTCGCGCCGGGCGAATCGACCTCCTGCTCGAGGTTCTCGAGCGACGTCGACACGACGGCGAGCGGCGTCCTGAGCTCGTGCGAGAGCTTCCCGGCGAGCGTCTTCAGGTACTGCGTGTGCTCGCGCAGCCGCTCGAGCAGGTTCGCGAAGCTCCGCGACAGGTCGCCGAGCTCGTCCTTCGCCCTGCGGCCCGGCAGCGCGACGTCGATCTCGCCCTTCGGCCCGAGCGCGTTCTCGGCCGCGAGAGCGAGCCGCCTGACGCGGACCGAAAGCAGCGTCGCGTAGCCCAAGAGCCCGAGCGCGACGACGAGCGTCGCGACGAGCGTGAACGTCATCAGACGCAGCAGCACGCTGTTCGTCAGCGTCAGGATCGGGTCGCTGCGTTGCTCGAGCAGGACCGCGCCGAGCACGCGCCCGTGCTCCTCGATCGGCACGGCCGCGACGACCGTCGCGTTGCCGTCCGGTCCGCCGCGATACCACGCGGTCGCGTCGCGTCCTTCGAGGGCGCGGCGCAGGACCGGGTCGCCGACCCGTCCCGGCGGACGCTCGAGGCTCGCATAGTCGGGATCGTCGCGGCGCAGCAGGAAGCGGAACAGCGAGCTCGCGAGACCGTCGGCCGCCGCGACGGGCTGCACGAGCTCGACGGTCGGGCCGGTATCGGTCAACACCCACCCTTCGACGTCGACGACGCGGAACCGGTCCCCGGGCTGCCCGAAGGCCTGCACGAGACGCTCGAGCTCGGGCACGGGATGCACGAAGAGGCCCGGCGAGCCGCGCTCGATGTCCCACGTCGCGTGCACGCCGACGCTGTAGTCGCTGCCTCCGGGATCGACGTCGATGAACGCGACGCCGAGCGCGGCGCCGACGAGGGCGAGCGGCAGCCGGACCTCGACGGAGAAGCCTTCGGGCGTCTCCTGCCACGCGCTTTGAATCCGGTCCTCGTAGTCGGACGACGGCGCGAAGAGCGGCGGGCGGGTCCGCCGCGCACGGAACGGGCCCGGCGCCCGCGTGCCGAGCAGGAACGTTTCCGGCCGCTCGCCCTGCGGCTCGACGGCGAGGATCAAGCGATCGCCGTACGGGCTCTCGCCGGGCGAGCTCTCGTAGACGAGCGTGTCGTCATCGGCCTCGAAGAAGAGGTAGGCGTAGCGGTCGTGGACGCCGATCCAGAGCCGATGCCCGCCGTCGATCGCGAACGCCGCCTCCGCGCGGCTCGTCCAGTCGTCGCGAACGCCGTCGACGCGCGGCTCGCCGCCGAGCGCAGTCGCGTAGAGCGTGCCGGCGCGGGTCGGGCGGCGCATGCCCGCCGGCCGCTCGATCAGCGCGGCCTGATCGTCGAGCGCGGCTGCGACCGTGCCCGCGCTCGCGAGAAGCGAGCGCTCGAATCCCGCGCGGAGCGCCGCCTCCATCTCCTGCACGAAGCGGTATCCGGCCCATGGCAGGACCAGGGTCAGCAATCCGAAACAAAGGAGCTGGGCCCTGAGCGACATCGCAACTCCCGGCCGGCGCGCGCCCGGAGGCGCGCTGCTTGGCTCAACGCACGACGAGTCCCGCGGGCAGCGAGAGCGGCACTTCTCCCCTGCGGTTGAACGGGAACGTCGGATTCAGCCCGCGAGACAGCGTCACGAGACCGTCGAGATCGTACTGGATCGCGTCCGCCGGGCCCTGCAGCAACGCGAGCAGTCGCGACACGGACGACACGAGGTTCGTCGTCACCTCGAGCTGCAACGTCGTCGATTCGCCGGATGCGAGCTCGAACGGCGACAACGAGCGCCCGCTCATGACGCCGGAGCCCGCGAGGCGCAACGAGAAGCTCAGCCGCTCGATCGGGATCGTCACGTCGTTCGGATTCGTGACCGCGAGGTCGACGCGGAAGCGCTGCGAATCGGCCGACGCGCCGAGGAGCGAGAGACCGACGAGCTGCACCTCGGGCGGAGCGAGCTCGCGCGGCATCGAGACGCATGCCGACAAAAGGCCGACGCACGTGACGAGCCAGGCCGTCAGGATGGTTTTCAGGATTCCGCTTCCGATTCGCATCGAGTCTCCCGTTTTCGGCCGCAATCGGCCCGTTCTCGCGCCGCGCTGCCGCGCGTGCCGGCCGATTGTAAGGGGCGCGCCGTTCGCCGTCTGCGGCCGCGCACCGGCCTTGGGGGGACGATCGTGGATCGCGGCCCCGTCCCGCGCCGCCCGGGCCGGGCTTGGCGTCCCCGAGCACAGCACGTAAGGTAAGGCGTGGAACGGACGATGGACGAACGAATCGAGCAGCTGCGGAGTTTCTGGTTCGAACCCGCACCTCGCACGAAAGACGACCTCGAGCGGCGCCTCGACCGCTGGTTCAAAGCCGACGACGAAACCGACGCGGAGATCGCGGAGCGGTTCGGCGACCTCGCGCAGCGCGCGGCTCGAGGCGAGTTCGACCACTGGCGGGACGACCCTCGCGGGCGGCTCGCCCTGATCCTGCTGCTCGATCAGGTGCCGCGGAATCTGCACCGCGGCACGTCCGAAGCGTTCGCGCAGGACGAGAAGGCGCTCGCGCTGACGATCGAGGGGATCGAGTCCGGCATGGACAAGGCGCTGCCCGTCCTCGAGCGCGCGTTCTTCTATATGCCGCTGCAGCACGCCGAGCGGCGCGACGCGCAGGAGCTCTCCGTGCGCGTATTTCGCGCGCTGCGCGACGATCCGGATGCGCCCGAGGAGTACGCATCGGCGCTCGATAGCATGCTTCACTACGCCGAGCTGCACCGCGACATCGTCGAGCGCTTCGGCCGCTTTCCTCACCGCAACCGCGCGCTCGGCCGCCCGGACACCGACGCGGAGCGCAGGTACCTCGACGACGGAGGGCCGCGGTTCGGTCAATGATCGGGCGACTTATTTCGATGGTCTCAGGAGTCAAGGATGCGTAACCAACCGGCTCGGCGCGTCGCGATCGTCGGCGGAGTGCGAATACCGTTCTGCCGCGCGCACACCGCGTACCGTCACTGCTCGAACCAGGACATGATGAGCGCCGTGCTGCGCGGTCTCGTCGACCGGTTCGGTCTGAAAGGCGAGCGTCTCGGCGACGTGTCGCTCGGCGCGGTGATCAAGCACTCGCGCGACTTCAATCTCGCGCGCGAGTCGACGTTGTCGTCCGGGCTCGCGCCGGAAACGCCGGCGTTCGACGTCCAGCGCGCGTGCGGCACGAGCCTTACGGCGCTGATCGCGATCGCGTCGAAGATCTCCGTCGGGTTCATGGACTCCGGCATTGCGGGCGGCACGGACAGCATCAGCGACATGCCGATCGTCTACGACGAGGCGTATCGAACGATCCTGCTCGAGAGCTCACGGGGACGCACCGCCGCGGAGCGGCTGAAGCCGTGGCTCAAGCTCCGACCGAAGCACTTCAAGCCGAGCCTGCCCGCGGTCGTCGAGCCGCGCACGGGCCTGTCGATGGGGCAAAGCATGGAGATCACCGCGAAGGAGTGGCAGATCTCGCGCGAGGAGCAGGATCAGCTCGCGCTCGCGAGTCACAAGAACGCGGTCGCCGCATACGAGGAAGGCTTCTACGACGATCTGCTCGTCGAGTATCAGGGCGTGAAGCGCGACAACAACCTCCGGCCGGACACGAGCCTCGAGGCGCTCGCGAAGCTGAAGCCGGTCTTCGACAAGAGCGGCGCCGGCACGCTGACCGCAGGCAACAGCACGCCGCTGACCGACGGCGCGTCCGCGGTGCTGGTCGCGACCGAGGAGTGGGCGCGCGAGCGAAATCTGCCGATCCTCGCGTATCTCACGTACGCGCGCGAGGCGGCCGTCGACTTCGTCGGCGGCGAGGGGCTCTTGATGGCACCCGCGTATGCGGTGTCCGACATGCTGAAGGATGCGGGGCTCGCGCTGCAGGACTTCGACTACTACGAGATCCACGAGGCGTTCGCCGCGCAGACGCTTGCGACGCTCAAGGCGTGGGAGTCGGAGAAGTTCTGCCGTGAGAAGCTCGGGCGGGATCGGGCGCTCGGGTCGATCGATCGCAGCAAGCTGAACGTGAAGGGCGGCAGCGTCGCGATCGGGCATCCGTTCGCGGCGACCGGCACGCGGCTCGTTGCGACGCTCGCGAAGCTCTTGCATCAGCGCGGGTCGGGGCGGGGGTTGATCTCCGTCTGCACGGCCGGTGGGATGGGGGTCACGGCGATTCTCGAGGCGGCGTAGGGTTCGCGGCTGCACGTTCGATTGCTACCAGTCGTTCGCATCTTGGCGTTCTTCATGAACGATTAGCGTTGGCGGTGACCGGGCGCGGCGTGATATGCGCGTCTTGGGGACCGCCGTGAATCCGTCCCTGGAGGCTTCGCGCGCGCCGTCCGTGGCGCGCACGATCCCCAAGACGCGCATATCACACCACGCCCTTCTCTGGCGGCGTGCCGTTCATGAAGAACGCCAAGACGCTGTGGCGTGCAGAACGTTTGCGCTTCCGCGCTTCCCGTTATCGTGCTATCGCGCTAGCTGGATCCGAGGCGGAGCACGAACGCGACGAGGAGCGGCATCGTCAGTGCCGACATCAGCGTCGAGACGAGCACTATGCCGGCGACGTCGTCGGCGTCGCGGTTGTAGCGGGCGGCGAAGAGGTAGTTGAAGACCGCTGCCGGCATCGCGCCTTGCAGGACGAGCACGGCCTGGGCGAGGCCGTCGAGGCGGAATGCGTAGCTTACGGCGAGGGCGATGCCGAAGCCGAGCATGAGCCTTGCGGCGCCGAGGCCGAGGGCGAGAGGCAGGCGGCGTGCGTGCAGGCCGCCGAGCGTGTTGCCGAGCGCGAGCAGCATCAGCGGGATCATCAGGTCGCCGAGGAGCCGGATCGTCGACGCGAGCCATTGGGGCAACGTGACGTCGGACGTGAGCAGGAACGCACCGATCACGACGCCATAGACGACGGGCGTCGTGACGAGGGCGCGCAGCGCCGGTTGTGCGCTCTGAATCATCGGCGTCAGCGTGAACTGCGTGAGCGAGTTGACCGCGTAGACGGCGATCGCGAGGCCGAGGCCCTCCTCGCCGAACGCGAAGAGCGACAGCGGCAGGCCGAGGTTGCCGGTGTTGCCGATGCCGACCGCCGGAAGATAGGAGCGCACGGACAGTCTCAGCGCACGCAGCAAGAGCCACGCCGCGAGCATCGTCGCCGCGAACGCCGCGACGGACGCCGCGGCCATCTCGACGAATCGCTCGAGCGGCACCTCGAGCCCCGCGAGGCTGTCGACGATCAGGCACGGCCCCGCGACGTTCATGATCATCCGCGTCACGAACTCGCGGTCGAACGGCACGCCGAGCCGACGCCAGCCGTATCCGACCGCGGCGAGCACGAAGACGGGCAGCAGCACGTTGGCGAGCTGGACGAGCACGACGAACAGCCTCGAGCGATCGATGAACGGCGGTCGGTGGGGGTGATCAGGCGGTAAACTTGCGAATTGTGACAGATCGGCAGCGAAAGTGGGGTCGGAGCCGGAGCCGATGTTCCGGCGTCCCCGTTCCGACCCGCGTTGGCCGCAGGTGACCTGCGACGGAGACGACGATGGAATCCGCTGCGAGCGCAAGCGCACTGCCCGATCTCGGGCACCTGCTCGAGATCTCGATTCCGGTCGCAGAGCCCGCGGCTGCGCTCGCGACATTCCGCTCGCTCGGGCTCCGCGAGGTGCCGGTGCCTGATTTCGCGCCCGGCCCGCTCGCGGTCGTCACGGACGGGCGGCTCGCGCTCGGTCTTTACGCCGCGGAGAGCGATCTCGACGGGCCGACGCCGACCTTCGTGCGCCCGAACCTCCGCGCGCATGCGCGTGCGATGGAGGCGGCGGGAATCGAGCTCCTCGCAGCGGAGCTCGCCGACGACACCTTCCACCGCGCCGCGTTCGGCGACCCCAACGATCTTCGTGCCGTGCTGCTCGAAGCGCGCACGTTCGCGCCGGTCGAGCCCGAGCCCGGGCTCGTCCCGGCCTGCGGCCGCTTCGTCGAGCTCAGCGTCGCGACGCGCTCGCTCGACGTGTCGACGTCGTTCTGGACCGCGCTCGGCTTCTCGGTCGTCGCCGAGCACGATTCGCCGCATCCGTCGCGAAGGCTCGAGGGCCACGGGCTCGTACTCGGCTTTCACGAGACGGGGCGCTTCCGCACCGCGCTGACGTTCGCTGCGCCGCAGCTCGATGCACGTCTCGAGTATCTGCGCGCGAAAGGGTTCGAGCCGCGGCCGTCGTCGCCGTTGACGGCCGGCGACGTGCGCTCCGCGACACTCGTCGCGCCCGGCGGGATCCCGTTCTTCCTGCTCGAGGTCGGCGACGAAGCTTAGCTAGCCTACACGTCGCCGCGCTCTCAGGCTTCGAGCAACCTCCGCAGGCACGCGAGCACGTCGGTCGCGTAGCCGCCGCCGAACAGGTTGAAGTGGTTCAGCAGGTGGTAGAGGTTGTAGAGATCGATGCGGCGATCGCGGCCCGGCGCGGGCGGCCATGCGGCATCGTACGCGCTCTGGAACGCTCTGCCGAAGCCGCCGAAGAGCCGCGTCATCGCGATGTCCGCCTCGCGATCACCGTAATACGTCGCCGGATCGAACAGGTACGGTCTGCCGCGCGCATCGGCGCCCCAGTTTCCGCCCCAAAGATCGCCGTGCAGCAGGCTCGGCTCGGGCACGTGCCCTTCGAAGAATTCGTCGAGGCGATCGAGAAGCGCGCCGGCGAGGTCGAGCGCCTCGCGGCCCAAGCCGTTGCGCCGCGCGAGCGCGAGCTGAAACCCGAGCCGTCGCTCGCGGAAGAACTCGGGCCAGCTCGCGAGCGGGCCGTTCGGCTGCGGCGTCCGGCCGATATAGTTGTCGCGGTGCCAGCCGAACGCGTCGCCCGTGCAACGATGGAGCTCCGCGAGCGCGACACCGAGCCTCCGTGCCGCGTCTTCGGACTTCGCACCGAACTCGATCCACTCGAGCGCGAGAAACGCGTGCGGTTCGGCGACGTCGCACGCCAGCACCGCAGGAATCGCGACGACGCCGGCGCGCCGCAAAGCCTCGAGGCCATCGGCTTCGGCGTCGAGGCGATCGGCCGCATCCTTCGACTCGATCTTGAGAAGAATCGGGCCCCGGGAAGTCTCGACCCGCAGCGTCCGGCTGATGCTGCCGCCCGCGACGGCACGGCTCGATCCGTCGAGCACGTCGATGCCGAGTCGCCGCAACGCGGAGAAGAGCGCGTCGGACGGCATCGTCGCCCCAACTAGCGCCGCCGTCGGCGCCGGCTCAATGCAGACCCGCCGCCCGCGCGAGATCGCCGCGCAGCCGCGCGTGCAGCGGGCTCGTGCGCGGGAAGTGCGTGAGCAGATACTCCATCTGGTCCGCGAGCACGCGCCGGCCCTTCAGATAGATGTACTCGGCATAGGTCGGCGTGAACGGGACCGCGATCAGCTGCATGCCCGCCTGCTCCGGCGTGCGTCCGCCCTTGTGGTTGTTGCAACGGCGGCAGGCCGTCACGACGTTCGTCCACGAGTCTCGGCCGCCGAGGCTGATCGGCGTGATGTGGTCGCGCGTGAGCTCGGAGCTCCTGAACGACTCGCCGCAGTACATGCAGAGATTCGCGTCCCGGCGGAACAGCGTCCGGTTGTTCAGCGGCGGCACGTAGTCCGGCGAATGGCGCGCGGCGATGTGCATCTCGCCGAGCGTCGCGATGATCGAGCTGATCTGGAGCTCGCTGCGCAGTCCCGTCCGCGCGTTGTAGCCGCCGCGGATCCGGTAGAGCGTCGAGCCGCAGGAATAAGCTACCTGCCCCGTGTGATAGAGAATCGCAGCCGTGCGATAGTCGACCCACTCGAGGGGCATGCCTGCGACATCCGTGCGCAACACCTCCTGGCTCAGCGTGTGAAGTGGTCGCTCCATGGCCGGTTGTCAGGCTTTTGCCGACTCGTCAAGTTTCCATGAGATCGCAACGACAATCAATTGCTTGTGCGGGACTATCCAGTCCGCGCTGGATCGTGCGAGCCGACGCGTCGACACGCCTAACCGACTGTCTCCGTAAGGCAACACTCCTGCGTCTTGCCACCGGGCCGTGAAATCGGGATCGTGCACGGCCTCGATGACGACTACCCTTCCTTTGATCCGTGTAGCTGTCCCGGTTCCGCTGGCGGACGGCTTCGACTACGTCTGGGGCGGCGCCGGCCCGGCGCCGGCGCCGGGCACCCGCGTCGAGGTGCCGTTCGGGCGCGGCCACAGGATCGGCGTCGTGCTCGAGCATCCCGCATCGACCCCGCTCTCCGCCGACAAGCTCAAGGTCGCGCGACGCGCCCTCGACACCGAGCCTTTGCTCGGTGCGGAGCTGCTCGGCACGCTCCGCTGGGCGGCCGACTACTATCAGCATCCGATCGGCGAGGTGCTGAGCCACGCGCTGCCCGGGCTCCTGCGCAAGGGACGGCCCGTCGAGACGCCGCGAGCACCTTGCTACCGGCTGACGCCTGCCGGCGCCGCGCAGGCGCCCGACGCGCTCCGGGCGCAGGCCTCTCGTCAGGCCGACGTGCTCGCACGCCTCGCGTCGGGCCCTGTGCCGGCCGACGCGCTCCGCCGGACCGGCGCGACGGCCGCGACGTTGAGGCGGCTCGTCGAGCGAGGCTGGATCGAGGCCGTGCCGGACGACGGCCTGGCCGCCCGCGCGCCGTGCGCCGGGGGGCACGTTCCCGGGCATGTCCGCCCGCCGTTCGCGCCGCCGCCGTTGACCGAAGACCAGCGGAACGCGCTCGCGCAGATCCGCGACCACGAAGGCCGCCCCGGCGCTTATCTCCTCTACGGCGTCACCGGCAGCGGGAAGACGGAAGTCTTCCTGCGGCTCGTCGCCGACGAGCTCGCCGCGGGCAGGCAGTCCTTGCTGCTCGTTCCGGAGATCGGTCTGACGCCGCAGCTCGTCGCAAGGCTCGAAGAGCGATTCGGCGCCGCGCTCGCGGTCATGCATTCGGGACTGTCGGACGGCGAGCGGCTCGCCGCGTGGCGCAGGACTCGCGACGGCGAGGCCGGCGTCGTCGTCGGCACGCGCTCGGCCGTATTCGCGCCGCTCGTCAGGCCGGGCCTGATCGTCGTCGACGAGGAGCACGACGCGTCGTACAAGCAGCAGCAGGGCTTTCGTTACTCGGCCCGCGACGTCGCCGTGCTGCGTGCGCACCGGCTCGGCGTGCCGGTGGTGCTCGCGTCCGCGACGCCGTCGCTCGAAAGCTTCCACAACGCGCGCTCCGGGCGTTACCGGTTGATCGAGATGCCGAACCGGATCGGCGCAGGCGGCGCGCCTCGCGTTCGCGTCATCGACGTCGGCAAGCATGCGTGCCGGCAGGGGCTGTCGACGCCGTTGCTCGACGCGATGGACCGGCACCTCGCCGACGGCCGTCAGGTGCTCTTGTTCCTCAACCGGCGCGGCTTCGCGCCGACGCTGTTCTGCCCGACATGCTGCGAGGTGGAGGAGTGTCCGCGCTGCGATGCGCGGCTCACGGTTCATGCGGCGGCCGGCGAGCTGCGCTGCCATCACTGCGGCGGCGCACGGCGCCTTGCGTGGGCATGCCCGAAGTGCGGCACGGAGCGGGCGGCCGTCGGCTCGGGCACGCAGCGCGTCGATGCGGAGCTGAAGCGGCTCTATCCGGACTACCGCATCGGACGGCTCGACCGCGATGCGACGTCGCGGAAGGGCGCGCTCGGCGCGGTGCTCGCGGACGCCGCGAGCGGAGATACGCGGATCGTCGTCGGCACGCAGATGCTGACGAAGGGCCACGATTTCCCGAACGTCACGCTCGTCGGCGTGCTGAACGCCGATCAGGGCCTGTTCGGCACGGACTTTCGCAGCGACGAGCGGCTCGCGCAGACGATCATCCAGGTCGCGGGGCGCGCGGGACGTCGCGACGAGCCGGGCGAGGTGCTGATTCAAACGCAGTACCCGGAGCATCCGCTCCTCGCTTGCCTGCTCGCGAAGGGCTATGGCGCGTTCGCGGAGCTCGCGCTCGACGCGCGCCGCCGAGCGGGCTGGCCGCCGTTCTCGCATCTCGCGATGTGGCGCGCGGAAGCGACGCAGCGTGCGCCGGTCGCCGCATTCCTCGAGCGCGTTCGCGACGGCGCGGCGCATGCGTCGTCGATCAAGGTGATGGGGCCGGCACCGGCGCCGATGGAGCGCAAGGGCGGACGTTTCAGGATGCAGCTCCTGCTGCAGTCGCCCGAGCGACCGCCGCTGCGCGCGCTGCTCGCGGAGCTCGTGCCGGCCGCGCGCGCATGGCGGGAAGCGCGTAAGGTGCGCTGGTCGGTCGACGTCGATCCGATCGAAGTGTGACCGACGCTTCCCCTCGCGCGTCGGACTTAAGATCATTCGCATCGCACGCGGCGGATGAGTGGGGACGCCGCGGACCGTTGAAGGAGGATTCATGGCGCGACGATCGCGACGCTCGAACCCGTCAGGACTGCCGCATCTCCTGGTCGGCCTCGCGCTCGGCCTCGCCGTCGCGGCGGGCGTTTATTTCTCGGACCTGCGTAGCGGCGCGGGCGTGCCCATCGCCGAGCGCACGGCTCGACCGGAAACGGTCCGCACGCAGCCGGCCTCGCCTCGAACGACCGGCGCCCCAACGCAGTCGGCGTCGCAGGCGACGACCGGGACGCAGGTAACCGCGGCAACCTCCTCCCGCACGGACGCCGCACGCCCGGCGGGCAGCGCGCAGCGCTCGAACGCGGAGCCCGCGAACGGCAGCGCGCCGAGCTTCGAGTTCTACGAGATCCTGCCGCAGTACGAGGTCCCCGTGCCCGAGGAAACGTCGACCGTCGCGCGGTCGACCGCGTCCTCCGCGCCCCGCGCGACCGCCTCGCGGGCCACGACGGCCGCACCGGTCGCCGAGCCCGGCAGCTACGTGCTGCAGACCGGCTCGTTCCGCTCGCACGCCGATGCGGACCGAATGCAGGCGAGCCTCGCGCTGCTCGGCGTCGAGTCGCGCATCCAGAAGGTCTCGATCGACGCGGGCGAGTTCCACCGCGTGCGGATCGGCCCGATCAGCAACCTCGACGAGCTGAACCGGATCCGCACCGTGCTGCAGCAGGCGGGGATCGACAGCTTGATGATGAAGGTGGAGTGAGGGCGGGCAAAAAAATCGTGTCAGACACCTTTTTCGACTAGCAGCCCCTCGAATCAGAAGGCGCCGGTCGAAAAAGGTGTCTGACACGATTTTTTTGGGGTCAGAGCCCTTTTACTCGGTCTAGGCGCTAATGCGTTTGATCGAGACGCGACGTTCGGTCGCCTAGACCGAGTAAAAGGGCTCTGACCCCGATTCAGTCGTCGGTCAACGACTGCCGGAAGTCCACGCCGAGCGAGCGCAGCTTGCGGTACAGGTGCGTGCGCTCCATGCCGACGCGCTTCGCGAGCTGACCGACCTTTCCGCCGCAGAGCAAGAGCTGCTGCTGCAGGTACGCCCGCTCGAAGTGCTCGCGCGCCTCGCGGAGCGGCATCGCGAGCAGGTCCTGCTTCACGAGCGGCTCGCTGGCCGACTGGTTCGACTCGAGCTGCGCCTCGACCTCGTCGAGCTCGATCGTCTCGCGGCCGTCGAGGATCAAGAGACGCTTCACGAGATTCTTGAGCTCGCGCACGTTGCCCGGCCACGGATAATTGCGCAGCCGGTTCTGTGCGGCGACGCTGAAGCGGCGGAGCGGCAGCCCCTCCGAGTCGACGAGCGCATCGACGTGATAGCGCAAGAGCTCCGGCACGTCCTCCGAGTACTCGCGCAGCGGCGGCACGCGGATCACGATGACCGACAGGTGCGACAAGAGCTCCTTGCTGAACTCCTCGCTGCGCTCGAACCCGGGCGCGGCGCTCGCGAGAATCCTTACGTCGAGCGGCTCGATCGCGTTCTCGGCCGCGCAGCGGTACTCGCGCTGCTCGAGGACGGCGAGGAGCGCCTGCTGCGCCTCCGGCGCCATGTTCTGAATCTCGCTGATGAACAGGAACCCGCCGGCCGCGCGCTTCAGCGCACCGGGCCGGCCCGGCTCGCCGAAGAGCTGCGCACCGAAACCCGACGACGACAGCGTGCTGCCGACGACCATCACGAACGGCGCCTGCGGCCGATCACTTCGGCTCGCGAGATAGCGGGCGAACACCTCGCGCCCGCTGCCGAGCTCGCCGGTGAAGAGCACATGCGCGTTGTGATGCGCGACGCGTGTGACCTGCTCGCGAAGCCGACGCATCATCTGGCTGCGGCCGACGGGCGTGACCGTCGGCGGGACGAGGCTGCGCCGCCGCGTGACCGAGCGCCGGTCCGCGAGCGCCGACTGCACGACCCGCAGCAGCTTGCCGAGCGATACCGGCTTCTCGATGAAGTCGACGGCCCCGAGGCGGGTCGCCTCGACCGCGGCATCGACCGTGCCGTGCCCGGACATCATCACGACGGGGCCCAGGCTATCGCTCTCGGACCACTCCTTCAGCAGCGAGATGCCGTCCGTGTCCGGCATCCAGATGTCGAGAAGGATGAGATCGAATTCGCCCCGCTTCTTTGCCTGACGAGCTTCCTCGGCGTCGGCGGCCGTCGTGACTTCGTAGCCTTCCTCGCTCAGAATCTCGTCCAGCAGCGTGCGGATGTTCGCTTCATCGTCGACAACCAAGATCCGCGCACTCTTCATGCGCGCTCCCTCCTATTCTCGCCGCCGTGAAGGCCGGGCGTGCCGCTGGCTTCGCTCGATATCGGCAGCAGTATACTGATCTCGGCGCCCCGCTGCTCGCGGTTCGCGGCGCTGATTTGCCCGCCGTGCTCCTCGATCAGCTTTTTGACTATCGCAAGCCCGAGACCAGTGCCCTTCACCTTGCCCGTCACGTACGGGTCGAACGCCTGGTGGATGATGTCCTCGTGGAAGCCGGGGCCGTTGTCCGCGACCTTGATCTCGACGGCCTCCGTATCGCCGCGCCGGACGTAGCGGGTCGAGATGTCGACCCGCGCGTCCGCCTGCTTCTCCATCGCCTCGAGCGCGTTGCGCATCAGATTGTGGAACACCTGCCGCATTCGCCCGGCGTCCGCCTCGATCTTCGGTAGATTCGCGTCGAAAGACAACTTGATCGTGACAGGGTTCTCCGGCGAGCGATAGAGCTCCGTGACTTCCGAGATCAGCTCGTTCAGATCGAAGCGCGACAGCTCGATGTTCGGCGTCCGCGCATACTGACTGAACGCGTTGACCATCTGCTTCATCGCTTCGACTTGCTGGATGATCGTATGCGTGGCACGGTCGAGCAAATCCAGGTTCGAGTCCTTGTTCGTCAGGTACCGCCGGCGCAGACGTTCGGCCGACAGCTGGATCGGCGTCAACGGGTTCTTGATCTCGTGCGCGAGGCGGCGCGCGACCTCGCCCCACGCGGCGTCGCGCTGCGCCTGCAGCAGCGTCGTGATGTCGTCGAACACGACGACGTAGCCGCTCGGCGTGTCGTCCTCGCCGGGCAGGCTCGTGCACGCGCACATCAGCACGCGCCGCCCGACGTCCCCCCGCAGCACGATCTGCTCGCGCCACTCGCTCTTGCCTTCCGCGAGCTTGCCTGCCGCGACGGTCAGGAACTGGGCGAGCAGCGGCCGCGACTCCGCGAGGTCGGCGAGCGACTCGCCGACGTGCGCCTCGAGGTCGATGTTGAGGATCATGCCGGCGGCCGCGTTCGCGGTGCGGATCCGCATGTCCGGCTCGAGCGCGACGACGCCGGTCGACAGGCTCGAGAGAATCACCTCGAGCCGCCGGCGCTCGCTCTCGACCTTCTGCTCGCTCGAGCGCGCCTGCGCGCGTGCCTCGGCGAGGCGCTGCGTCATGTCGTTGAACGAATTGATCAGGAAACCGATCTCGTCGCGGGCCGGCACCGGCAGCCGCGTATCGAAGTCGCCGCGCGCGACCGCGCGCGTGCCCTGCATCAGCTGCTGGATCGGACGGACGAGCCGGCGCGCCGACGCGAACGCGCCGTAGACCGACGCGAGCACCGAGATGAACAGCACGAGGCTCAACGTCAGCGTGAAGCTCGCCTTGAGGCCGCCCCGCAGATAGTCGAGCCTCGAGTACTGGTCGGCCGTCTGCTGGACGGAGTTCGCGAGACCCGAGATGTCCGCCACGACCGGGAAGCGGGCCTCCAGGATCCACGGCTCACCCGGCCGTCCGCGGACGTTGACCGCCGCGATGATCTGGAACGCTCCGCCGGGCAGCGGCTCGAGGCTCACGTAAGGGCTCCCGTCCCGGAGCGCCAGCACGAGCTCGTCCGACAGAGCAGCGACGCCGGCGCTCGGCCGCGCCGGGCTCGTCGAGACGACCTCGCCGCCCGCCCCGAACAGAGTGAGCTCCTCCGCCCCGCTCGCGTGCCGGAACGCGTCGATCTCGGACGCGGTGCGCGGGACCGGCACGTCGGCGAGCCGCGCCGCGAACCGCTCGAGATCCTCGAGCCTGCGCTGCTTCTCGACGTCGAGCACGATCTGACTCAGCGCGAGCGCGTCCTCGAGGCCGCGCTTCACGTCGACGTCGAACCAGTTGTCGATGCCTCGATTGATGAACGCGACGGAGAACAGATACACGATCACGAGCGGCGTCACGGCGAGCGAGACGAGCAGCGTGATCATCCTGAGCTTCAGGCGGGACCCCGGCACGTGCCTGCGCAGGTCCTTGAGCAGCCGCGTCAGATTGACGCCGATCAGCGTGACGAGCACGGCGACGCCGATCGAGTTCACGATGAGGATCCACAGCTGCAGACGAGCGAAGTCGTCGGAGTCCTCGGCGACACGCGAGAAGAGCAGGAGCGCGGCGAGCCACAGCAGCACGCCGAACGCGAGGAGCAGCGTGTAGACCGCCCGCGTCAGCTTTCGTCCAATCGCCATTGATACCACTCGCTCGCGATGCTGAAGTCGCGGCGCCAGAACGCCACGAGGCTGAGCGGGCCCGGGAGTCGCTCCACGTCGAGGACGACGCGCAGGCGCACGTCGTAGCGGCGGCCGGGCTCGAGGAGAACGGCGTCGATAAGCGCGAGCCGCTCGATGCGGCCGAGCTCGTTCAGCGCGGCGAACAGCGTCGAGAACGAGCGCCGGTCGCGCGTGTTGAGATTCGTGACGACGTAGCGCTCGGTCAGCGCGTGGTAGTCGAGCTCGTACCGCCACGCGAGCTCCGCGACGTCGGCATCGAACCACCACCGGCGGTCGTGTATGAGCTCGACGTCGAGGCGGATCGTCAGCGGCACGCCCGAGTGGAGCGCCTCGCGGGCCTCGGGCGGCAGGCGCAGCTCGAGCCACGCGTTCAGGTAGTAGACGCCGTCGTCGAGGATCGACTCGGCCGAGCGCACCTCGAACCGGCCGGGGTCGACCTCCTGGGCAATCGACAGCGGCGCGGCGCCGAGCAGCAGCACGGCGACGACGAGAAGGTCCGCGGCGCGGGCAAATAGGCTCGCCGCGCCTAGCCTAATGCTTCGAGCCCGATACACGCCAAGGGGACGCCTGCTGCTTGTCGATGCAAGCATAATAGAAGCCATCCCGATTCGCTTCACCGGGCAAGACTTGCTCCGGCGGGAAATCGGCGGCGACGACCGCGTCCGGCGTCCGCGCGACGAACGCGTCGACCTGCGCGCCGTTCTCGCGGCGCACGATCGTGCACGTCACGTACACGAGCCGCCCGCCGGGCGCGAGCAGCGGCCAGAGCGCATCGAGCAGGCTCGACTGGAGCACGGCGGCCCGCTGGATGTCGCCCGGCGTCCGCAGCAGCTTGATGTCGGGATGGCGGCGAATCACGCCGAGCGCGCTGCACGGCGCGTCGAGCAGGACGCGGTCGAACGGTTTACCGTCCCACCATTCGCCGGGCGTCGCGGCGTCGCCGTGCACGAACGTTGCCGCGAGCCCGAGCCGTGCGAGCATCGCGCGGGCCGTCTCGAGCCTCGCGGGATCGCGATCGACTGCGACGAGCTCGCCGAGATCGCAGCGCTCGAGCATGTGCGCGGCCTTGCCGCCCGGCGCCGCGCACGCGTCGAGCACGCGCTGTCCCGGCTCGAGCCCGAGCCTTTCGACGGCACCCTGCGCACCCGCGTCCTGCACCGACACGTCGCCTTCTGCGTAGCCCGGCAGACGCGCCATCGGCACGGGCTCCGCAAGCAGGATCCCGTCCTCGGGCCACGCTTCGCGCCCGTGCTCCGCGACCGCGATGCCGGCCTCCGCGAGCCGCTCGAGGTACGCGTCGCGGGTGCCGCGGCGTGCGTTCACGCGCAGCCACATCGGCGGCGGCGCGTTGTTCGCATCGAGGATCTCCCGCCACCGGTCCGGGTGCTCGTCGCGCACCGTGTCGATCAGCCAGTCCGGATGGCTGTAGAGCGCTCGGGGCACGTCGGCCATCGCGCGCTCGAGCCGCTCCCGCTCGCGGAGATAGCGCCGGAGCACCGCGTTGACGAGCCCCTTCGCACGCGGCGCGCCGACCGCGCGCGCGGCATCGACCGTCGCGGACACGGCCGCGTGATCCGGGATCCGCATCGCGGAAAGCTGCAGCAGACCGATCCTGACGAGCGCGGCGAGCTCGACGCCGAGCGACTCGACGGGCCGGTCGAGCAGCTCGGCCGAGAGCCACTCGAGACGGTGATGCCAGCGGCACGCGCCGTACGCGAGCGAGCGGAGGAGCGCCGCGTCGCGGCCGTTCGGTGCCGCGGCCGAGGCGAGCGCGTCGTCGAGCGTCGAGCCGCGCGCGACGGCGGCAACGGCGCGGGCCGCGGCGGCGCGCACGGCGGCGCCCGGGTCCGGGCCGCGTCCGCGGCGGCGCGTCGGCGCGTCAGACAAAGTCGCAACCCTCGAGCCGGTGCGCCGCGAGGTACGCGGCGACGTCCATCGGACGCGACGACGGCGGCTGCAAGCGCTCGATTCGGAGCACCCCGCGGCCCGTCGCGACGTCGATGCCGGCCTTCGAGGCCGCGAGGACCCGTCCGGGGGACGTGCCGGCCGGCGCGTCGTCCGGCAGCGCCCGTGCCGAGTGCACCTTGAGCACGCGCCCGTCGGAAAGCTCCGCAAAGGCCATCGGCCACGGGTTGTACGCCCTGACTCGCCGCGCGAGGTCCTCCGCGGAAAGCCCGAAATCGAGCCGCGCGTCGGCCTTGTCGATCTTCGGCGCATACGTCGCCGACTTCTCGTCCTGCGGGACCGGCTCGAGCGAGCCGTCGAGCACGGCCGGCAGCGTCTCGGCCGCGAGCTCCGCGCCGAGCCGCGCGAGCCGGTCGTGCAGCTCGCCGGCCGTCTCGGTCGGCCCGATCGGCGTGCTCCGGCTCGCGTAGACCGGGCCCGTATCCAGGCCCCGCTCCATCCTCATCAGGCTGACGCCCGTGACGGGATCCCCCGCGAGGATCGCATGCTGGATCGGCGCCGCGCCGCGCCAGCGCGGCAGAAGCGACGCGTGAACGTTCACGCAGCCGAAGCGGGGCCACGCGAGGAGCCAGTCGGGCAGGAGGAGCCCATAGGCGACGACGACGAGCAAGTCGGGCGGGGCGTCCAGGCCCCAAGCGGCCGGCAGCATGGGGTCTCTGAGACGCTCCGGCTGCTGGACCTCGAGGCCGTGCGCGTCGGCGGCCCGCTTCACGGGCGGCGGCGTCAGCCGTCGTCCGCGCCCTGCCGGCCGGTCCGGCTGCGTCAGGACGAGCGGGACGCGTGCCCCAGCGGCGACGATCGCGTCGAGCGTCGGCACCGCGAATTCGGGCGTCCCGGCGAACGCGATGCGCCGGCCCTGCACGACGAGTCTCCGGGGGGTCAGAGCGACTGGGCGCCGGCGGGCACCGCCTCGCGGCGCGCCTTCTTCAGATAGCGCTTCTTCAGCCGCTCGCGCTTCAGCGGCGACAGGTAATCGACGAAGAGCTTGCCTTCTAGGTGATCCATCTCGTGCTGGATGCACTGCGCGAGCAGGCCATCGGCCTCGAGCTCGAACGGCTCGCCGTTCTTGTCGAGCGCCCGGACCTTCACCCGCTCGGCCCGCTCCACGAACTCGTAGAGCCCCGGCACGGACAGGCACCCCTCCTCGAAGCTCTCGCGGCCGTCCGCGGAAATGATTTCCGGATTGATGAAGCAATATGGCTGGTCGCGCGCCTCGGACACGTCTATCACGATGATGCGCTTGTGAACGTCGACCTGCGTCGCGGCGAGGCCGATGCCGGGCGCGCTATACATCGTCTCGAACATGTCCTCGACCAGGCGCTTCACGTCATCGTCGACAACTGTGACGCGCTCGGCGCGTATTCGCAGCCGCGGGTCGGGATACTCGAGAATTGGGAGTCTCGCCATTGTGGTCGGCCCTCAGTTTCGTGTATAACGCAGCGGAATCGGAGTTAAGTCTCTGAGTTTAAAGGGATACTCTTCGGCCGCGCGTGGGCCGTGCGGGCGCCCTGCGTGGTCGTCCCGACAGCCCGTGAAGTATAGCAGCTGGCCCGCGGTCATCCTGCGAGCCTTCGTCTCGACTAGGGAGCTCGAGCATGTCCTACAGTAAGTTGCCGTTCGCCCGCCCTGCCTGTCTAATCCTGGCCGCAGCCCTGGGTGTCGTCGTCGCGTCGAACGGCATCGCCCAGGTCGCGGGGACCCCGGCCGCACAGTCCACGTCGGGGCCGGTGCTGAACCCGCGGCATCCGGAGCGGTACGTTGTGCAACGGGGCGACACGTTGTGGGACATCGCCGCGATGTTCCTGCGCGACCCGTGGTACTGGCCGGAAATCTGGCAGATCAACCCGCAGGTCGAGAATCCGCACCTGATCTACCCCGGCGACATCCTGTCGCTCGCGTACCTCGACGGCCGGCCCGTGCTGCAGCTCGAGCGAGCCTCCGCGACGAACACCGATCGGCTGTCGCCGCGCGTGCGGTCCCAGCCGATCGAGGACGCGATCCCGACGATCCCGTACGAGGCGATCCGCGCCTTCCTGACGCGACCGCTCGTATTGGACCCGGATCAGCTCGAAACGTTGCCCTACGTCGTCGCGCATCGCGACGGTCTGATGGGCAGCGCCGGCCGTGACGTGTACGTCCGCGGCGCGGATGCCGCCGCGGTCGACGACGTGTTCAACGTCGTCCACGTCGGCGAGCCGCTGATCGACCCGGACGACGGCGACGTGATCGGCTACGAGGCGATCTACGTCGCGCAGGGGCGGCTCCGCCGCGCCGGGGATCCCGGGACGCTGTTCCTGACGGACTCCGCGCGCGAGACGCTCGTCGGCGACCTGCTCGTCGAGGAGGAAACTCCGGCGCCGGTCGACTTCCTGCCGCGGGCGCCGGAGCAGCAGATCGACGGCCGGATCATCTCGGTCGTCGACGGCGTGAGCCTGATTGGCCAGTACCACGTCGTGGTCATCAACCGCGGCGCGGAGCACGGCCTCGAGCCGGGTCACGTGCTGCGCGCGTGGCAGACCGGCGAGGTCGTGCGCGACCGCGTCCGACGCGGCAGTTTCGGCCAGAAAGTGCAGTTGCCGGACGAACCGGCGGGCGTGATGATGGTCTTCCGCACGTTCGACCGCGTCAGCTATGCGCTCATCATGGAGGCGACCAACGAGATCCGCGTGCTCGACGCGGTTCGGAACCCCTGACATCGGCCGGCGGCGGTCGCCCCCGCCGGCCTTCTCACGTCGCCCGCGGGAGCCGCGGGCGTGATCGACGATCGCGAGCTCGCGCTGCTCCACGCGGCGCGCGGCGCGGTATGGCGCCGCGCGCTCGCGGCCGCGGGCTCGGTGCAGGCCCTTCTCGACCTCGACGACACCCGGCTCGCGGCGGCCGGCATCGACGAGGCCGGTATTCGCAGGCTCCGGCGGCCCGACCGCGCCGCGCTCGATGCGATGCGTCAGTGGCTCGACGTGCCGGGGCACGCGCTCCTCGTCCGCGGCGCGCCCGGCTATCCGAAGCGTCTCTCCGAGACCGACGATCCGCCGCTCGCGCTCTGGGTCGACGGCGCCCGTGCGGACCTGCTCGGCGGGCCGCAGGTCGCGATCGTCGGCAGCCGCAACGCGACCCGGTCGGGCCGCGAGACGGCGCTCCGCCTCGCCGAGTACCTGAGCCGCTCGGGCCTCACGATCACGAGCGGCCTCGCGGTCGGGATCGACACGGCCAGCCACGAAGGTGCGCTCGCGGGAAGCTCGGGCACGATCGCCGTGCTCGGCTGCGGCATCGACGTCGTCTATCCGCGGCACAACGCCGGGCTCGCGGAGCGGATCCGCGCCGACGGCGTGCTCGTCTCCGAGTATCCGCCCGGCGTGCCGCCGCTCGCGCACCAGTTTCCGGAGCGCAACCGGATCATCGCCGGGCTCGCGCTCGGGACCCTCGTCGTCGAGGCGGGACGCCGCAGCGGCGCGTTGATCACCGCGCGCCGCGCCGCGGATTACGGCCGCGAGGTGTTCGCGGTTCCCGGGTCGATCCACAACCCGGTCGCGCGCGGCTGCCACGCGCTGATCCGCCAGGGCGCGAAGCTCGTCGAGGAGGGTGCCGACGTCCTCCTGGAGCTCGCGCCGCAGCTCGACTTCGCGCCGCAGCCTCCGCCGCCCCAAGCCGAGGGGTCCGGCCGAAGCTCGCTGCTCGACGACGAGGCGTATCGCAACTTATTGAATATGATGGAATTCGAGCCCGTTTTGTTCACCGAGCTCGCGAACCGCTCCGGATTGACGACGGCGGAGCTTTCCTCCATGCTCCTGTTGCTGGAACTGGATGGGCTCGTTGAGGCGCTGCCCGGCGGCCGGTATTGTCGTGTTCAGACGAGGAGCCGATGAAGGAAAGCGTTCTCGACGTGCTGATGTATCTGTTCGAATCCTTCGCCGACGGCGATGGAGAACCCGAGCCGAACCGTAGCGAGCTGAAGCTCGAGTTGGAGCAGGCGGGCTTCGACAACCGCGAGATCGAGCGCGCGCTCGACTGGCTCGACGGCCTCAATGCGGCCGGCGCGGTAAGCAGCGAATCCCCGCGTTCCGCCGCGATTCGCGTCTATGACACGGTCGAGCTTGACCGGCTTGATACGGCCGCGAGAGGCTATCTGCTGCATTTGGAGCAAGTGGGAATCCTCGCGCCGGCGCAACGGGAGCTCGCGATCGACCGGCTGCTGGCGCTCGACACGGACGAAATCGACATCGAGCAGATCAAATGGGTCGTGATGATGGTGCTGTTCAGCCAGCCGGGCTACGAGCACGCCTACGCGCAGATGGAGGATCTCGTCTTCGCCGACGGTCCGGGCTGGATTCACTGACCCGCCCATCCAGCGTCTCGCCGCCCTCCTCGCCTCCGTCCGTCGCCGCGGAACCTTTCCGCTCGGCGGTTATTCACTAAGCCCGCGGACAAGCGAAAGCGCATCGGACGCAAATGGCCAAGAACGTCGTCATCGTCGAATCGCCGGCCAAGGCCCGCACGATCGAGAAGTACCTCGGCAAGGACTTCGAGGTGCTCGCGTCGTACGGGCACGTGCGGGACCTCGTGCCGAAGGAAGGCGCGGTGGACCCCGAGCACGGCTTCGCGATGAAGTACCAGCTGATCGACAAGAACGAGAAGCACGTCGATCGGATCGCGAAGGCGGTCGCCAAGGCCGAGAAGGTCTACCTCGCGACCGACCCGGACCGCGAGGGCGAGGCGATCTCGTGGCACGTCTACGAGGTCCTGAAGGACCGCAAGCTCCTCGATTCGAAGCCCGTGCACCGCGTCGTGTTCCACGAGGTCACGAAGCGGGCGATCCGCGAGGCGATCGAGCACCCGCGGGAGCTGTCGGCCGAGCTGATCAACGCCCAGCAGGCGCGGCGCGCGCTCGACTATCTCGTCGGCTTCAACCTGTCGCCGCTCCTGTGGAAGAAGGTGCGCCGCGGGCTCTCGGCGGGCCGCGTGCAAAGCCCCGCGCTCCGGCTGATCGTCGAGCGCGAGGACGAGATCGCGGCGTTCAAGCCGCAGGAATACTGGACGATCGAGGCCGCGGCGACGCACTCGGAGCAGGCGTTCAAGGCGCGCCTGTCCGTGTTCGGCGGCGAGAAGGTCGAGCAGTTCACGTTCACGGACGAGCGCGGCGCGCGCGAGGCGCGACGGCGCATCGAGGAGCGTGCGCGCGCCGGTGAGGTCCCGCCCGGGGCGCTCGGCGTCCTCACGGTCGCGGCCGTCGAGAAGAAGCAGCGCCGCCGCAATCCGGCTGCGCCGTTCACGACGTCGACGCTTCAGCAGGAGGCGTCCCGCAAGCTCGGCTTCAGCGCATCGAAGACGATGACCGTCGCGCAGCGGCTCTACGAGGGCGTCGACATCGGCGAGGGCTCGGTCGGTCTCATTACGTATATGCGCACGGACTCCGTGACGCTCGCGAACGAGGCGCTCGACGAGCTGCGGCGCGTGATCGCGGACCGCTACGGGCCGGAGAACCTGCCCGACGCGCCGCGCCGCTACACGACGAAGGCCCGCAACGCGCAGGAGGCCCACGAGGCGATCCGGCCGACGTCCGCCGCGAGAGCGCCCGAGGACGTGCGCCGGTATCTCGACAACGACCAATACCGGCTGTACGAGCTGATCTGGAAGCGGACCGTCGCGTCGCAGATGAATCCGGCCGTGTACGACACGGTCGCGGTCGATCTCGCGGCCGGGCCCTCGCCCGACAGCGACATCGTGTTCCGCGCGACCGGCTCCGTGCTCGTGAGCCCGGGGTTCATCTCGGTCTACCAGGAGGGTCGGGACGAGCCCGCCCCGGACGAGCAGGACAGCGTGCTTCCGCCGGTCGCCGAAGGCGATCGCGTCGCGCTGCTCGACGTGATCACCGAGCAGCACTTCACCGAGCCGCCGCCGCGCTACTCGGAGGCGACGCTCGTGAAGGCGCTCGAGGAATACGGCATCGGCCGGCCGTCGACGTACGCGTCGATCATCTCGACGCTGCGCAACCGCGAGTACGTCGAGATGGAGAACCGGCGCTTCGTGCCGACCGACGTCGGCCGCGTCGTCAACCGCTTCCTGACGGAGTTCTTCTCTCAGTACGTCGACTACGAGTTCACGGCGCGCATGGAGGACTCGCTCGACGCGATCTCGCGCGGCGAGCGTGAATGGGTGCCGCTGCTCGAGGAGTTCTGGGAGCCGTTCCGCGACCTCGTCGCGCACACGGAGTCGACCGTGACCCGTGAGCAGGCCTCGCAGGCGCGCGTGCTCGGCAATGATCCGAAGAGCGGGCGTCCGGTCAGCGTGCGCATGGGCCGCTACGGGGCGTTCGTGCAGATCGGCACGAAAGACGACGACGAGAAGCCGCTGTTCGCGGGCCTGCGCCCCGGGCAGAAAATGGACGACATCACGCTCGAGGAAGCGCTCGAGCTCTTCAAGCTGCCGCGCGAGCTCGGCACGACGCCGGAAGGCGAGCCCGTGTCGGCGAACATCGGCCGCTTCGGGCCGTACGTGCGCTACGGCGACAAGTTCGTGTCGATCCGCGGCGACGACGATCCCTACACGATCACGCTCGAGCGCGCGCTCGAGCTGATCGAGGAAAAGAAGCAGGCGGACGCGAACCGAATCATCAAGACGTTCGAAGGCACGGACGTCCAGATCCTGAACGGCCGCTACGGGCCGTACGTCACGAACGGCGCGAAGAACGCGAAGATCCCGAAGGATCGCGAGCCGAAGTCGCTGTCGCTCGAGGAGTGCGAGGCGCTGCTCGCCGCGGCGCCGGAGCGCAGGGGCCGCGGCAAGAAGGTCGCCAAGAAGAAGACGGCGACCGCAACCGCGGAGCCGGCCGGAAACGGCGCCGACGCCGAAGCGGCCGAGCCTCGCAGGCAGGCGGCGAAGAAGAAAGCCGCGAAGAAAAAGACGACGAAGAAAAAGGCCAAGAAGAAGGCCGCGAAGAAGACGTCCGCGCGCAAGAAGGCGGACGGCGGGCTCGCCGCCAAGGAGCCGCCCCGCGGCGGCTAGCGGGCCGCCGAAAAGGAGGCTGTCCACGTGACGCACTCGGAGCCTCCCGGCGCGGCGCGTGACGGAACGTCGAGCGCGTTCCACCTCGCGGCCGGCGCCCGCAATGGCGTTTCCGTCGCGGCCAGGCTGCGCATCCGCTTCACGGCCGCATGCGTTCGAGCCGGCGGCGTCGTCGCGTATCCAACCGAAGCCGTGTTCGGCATCGGCTGCCTGCCGGACGACGACGCGGCGCTCGCGCGCGTGCTCGGGATCAAGCGCCGATCGTGGCGCAAGGGCATGCTGATCATCGGCGCGACGCTCGAGCAGATCGACCGCTGGGCGATGCTCGAGCGGAGCCCGTTGCTCGACGCGATCCTCGCGAGCTGGCCGGGCCCGAGCACTTGGGTCCTGCCGGCGCGCCCGCGCGTGTCGGCGCGACTGACCGGCGCGCGGCCGACGATCGCCGTCCGCTGCACCGCGCATCCGATCGCGGCCGAGCTGTGCCGCCAGGCGGAAAGCGCGCTCGTGTCGACGAGCGCGAACGTGACCGGCCGGCCGCCGTTCCGCCGCGCCGTCGACGTCCGCAACACGCTCGGCCACGTCCTCGACGACGTGCTGCCCGGCCCGGTCGGCGGCCTCGAGTCGCCGACACGGATCCTGGACGGGCTGACCGGGCAGGTGCTTCGCGCGTGAGTGGCGACCCCGGACCTTCCCTTTCGTTGAACCTTTCCCGTCGCTCCGACGCTAAACGGGTATCGGCGCGGTGACGGCGGCAAGCGCGACGCGCTCGCTTGCCGGATGCGAGCATCGCGTGTAGGCAGGCAATTCGGGATACAAGGAGGGACCTCCGCATGCTGCGCAACGTCACGCGCGCCGTCGTCGGCGCAACGATCCTCCTCGTCGCGTGCGGCGAAGCCGCCGCGCAGGCCCAGGGCGACGACGCTCCGTCCGGCGTGTTCGAGCTGCGCCGCGTGATGCTGTCGACGGGCGGCGTCGGCTACTTCGAATACGAAACGCGGGTGTCCGGCGAGACCGAGCTGTCGTTTCGAGTGCGACGCGATCAGGTCGACGACGTGCTGAAGAGCGTCGTCGTCTATGACGACGAAGGGCGCGTCGGCACGATCAGCCTGCCGGGCCAGGAGCCGCTGCGCGAGGCGTTTCGCGGCTTGCCGTTCGAGCCCCAGCACCTGTCGTCGCCGGCCGCGTTATTCAATGCGCTGCGGGGCGCCGAGGTGCGGGTCTCCGGCACGCGCGAGACGACCGGACGGCTCCTGTCCGTGACGCCCGAGACCGTCATTCTGCCCGACCGCGGCACGACGACGCGCAATCGCGTGAGCCTCGTGACGCCGAACGGCATCCAGCAGGTCGTGCTCGAGGAAGCGGGCTCGATCGCGTTCACCGATCCCGAGCTCGCCGCCGACGTCGACGCGGCGCTCGCCGCGATCGCACGGCTCGACGACGAGGACAGCCGCACGCTGACGGTCAGGATCGACGGCGGCTCCGACGAGCGCATCGTGCGCGTCGCGTACGTCGTCGAGGTGCCGCTGTGGAAGACGACGTACCGTCTGACGTTGTCCGACGATCTCGCGAGCGGCACCGCGTCGCTGCAGGGATGGGCGATGCTCGAGAACCTGACCGGCGAAGACTGGAACGGCGTCGAGCTGTCGCTCGTGTCGGGCCATCCGGTCACGTTCCGGCAGGCGCTCTACGACGCCTACTACGTCGATCGCCCCGAGGTGCCGGTCGAGGTCCTCGGCCGCGTGCTGCCGCGCGTCGACACGGGCTCGATCTCGCCGGCCCTGGGCGGTTTGGGCATTGGCGCGGGCTTTGGCCCTGCCGACGCCGCGGCGGCGCCGTTGCCGCGGCAGCGCGCCGCATCGGAGGCGGCGAAAGCGGAAGAAGTCCTGGTGACCGGCTCGCGCTTGGAAAGCTTCCAGGCCAACGTGTCGGCCGCGGCGATCGACGCGGCCGAGTCGGCCGAAGCCACCGCCCAGGTGCTGTTCCGAGTGCCGCGGCCCGTCACCGTCGGCGCCGGCGAGTCGGTGCTCGTGCCGATCGTCGCCCGCGACGTCCCGGCGCGGCGGGTCTCGCTCTATCAGCCCGAGACGCACCGCCGTCATCCGCTCGCCTCCGTGCTGCTGACGAACGACACGGGCACGGGGCTGCCGCCCGGCGTGTTGACGGTGTACGAGCGCGACGCCGCGAGCGGCGCCGTGAGCCACGTGGGCGACGCGCGCCTCGCGCCGCTTCCGGCCGGCGAGGAACGCCTGTTGAGCTTCGCGGTGGACCAGGAGATCACGATCGACCGGGAGGATCGCGGCTCTCAGCGCATCAACCGCGGCCGCATCGTCGACGGCGTGCTCGAGCTCAACGTCGTCGACAGCCAGACGACCCGGTACCTCGTCGAGGCGGCGCCGGGCGTGACGCGCGACGTCCTGATCGAGCACGCGCGCCGCGCCGGCTGGGATCTCGCCGCGCCTTCCGGCTCGTTCGAGCTGACCGATACGGCCTGGCGCCTGCCCGTCGCCGTCGCGGCGAACGAAACGGTCGAGCTCGACGCGGTCCTCGAGCGGCCGCGGATGCAGCGGATCGAGCTCGCGCCGCTTCCGCTCGAGCAGATTCGCGTCTGGGCCGCGAACGCCGAGCTGTCGGAGCCCATCCGCGCGGCGTTGCGCGAGCTCGCCGGCCTTCGCGAGCAGGTCGCGGAAGGCGAGCGTGCGCTCCGCGACGCGCGCGATACGCGTGCCGCGCTCGTCGGCGACCAGGAGCGCGTTCGCGAGAATCTCGCCGCCGTGCCCGAAGGCAGCGATCTGTCGCGTCGCTATCTCGACGAGCTCTCCCGCCAGGAGGACCGCATCGCGGCGCTCGATACGGAGATCGAACGCCTGCGCAACGAGCTCGCCGCGGCCGAGCGACGCGTAGCCGAGTTCGTGCGCACGCTCGCGCTGTAGCGCGGGTTTGTGCCGATGCGAAGCTATGCTAACTTCCGCGGGGGGTTACCGGGGCGCGAAAGACAACAACGATGCACGGAGCGCTTGGCCCGCACAGGGGGGGACGCGGTCGCCGATGGCTCGCAGCCTGCGCCGTCGCGCTCTCGCTGCCGGCGCTCGCGCAGGCGCCCGATTCCGCCGCCCCGGTCGGGCCGCTGCGCCTCGTCGGTGCGGTCCGCCCGGCGAAAGAGCCGGCGTCCGTCTTCATCGTCAAGCTGAGGCAGCCGGGCGCCGCGACGTACAAAGGCGGGACGGCAGGCTTCGCCGCGACGAAGCCTGCCCCGGGGCGCAAGCTCGATTCGTCGTCGAGCGCCGTGCAGAGCTATGTCGCGCATCTGGAAAGCTCCCATGACCGGATGCTCGCCACCGTCGGCGCGGCCGGCGGCAAGCTCTACAGCTTCCGGTATGCGCTGAACGGGTTCGCCGCGAAGCTGACGCCGGATCAGGTCGCACGTCTCGCGCAGCTCGGCGAGGTCGAGCGCATCTGGCCCGACACCGATCACAGGCTCGAGACGAACAACAGCGCGATCTTTCTCGGCCTCGAGGAGCCGGACGGAGGACTGCGGGCGGATCTGGGCCTCACGGGCGAGGACGTCGTCATCGGCATCATCGACAGCGGCGTCACGCCGAATCATCCGTCGCTCCTCGACGTCGAGCCGCGGATCCCGAGGGCCTGCGAGAGCCGGTGGGCACGCGCGTCCTGGCTCGGCCGCTGGCTCTGCCATTCGTTGCGCCGCAATCCGCCGGCCGTGCTGCAGTTCGACGACCGGCCGGACGGCTTCAACGGCGTGTGCGAGACGGGGCCGGGCTTTCCGGCGGACTCGTGCAACCGCAAGATCATCGGCGCGCGCTATTACATCGACGGCTTCCTCGCGCGTCACGAGCTCGATCCGAACGAGTTCGTGTCGCCGAAGGACGCCGACGGCCACGGCACGCACATCGCGACGATCGCGGCCGGCAACCCGACGTCCGCGTGGCTCTTCGGGCGGCGCGTCGCGCGCGTGTCGGGCATCGCGCCGCGCGCACGCATCGCGATTTACAAGGCGTGCTGGCTCAAGCCCGGCGAGCGCCGCGCGACGTGCGCGACGTCCGATCTCGCCAGGGCGATCGACGACGCGGTCGCGGACGGCGTCGACATCATCAACTACTCGGTCGGCAGCCTCGAGACCGACCTCACCGCGCCGGACGATCTCGCGCTGCTCGACGCGTTCGACGCAGGCATCCTGACGGTCGTCGCGGCCGGCAACGACGGTCCCGACTACGCGACGATCGGCTCGCCGTCGAGCGCGCCGTGGGTGCTGACGGTCGGCGCGTCGACGCAGGGCGGCACGCTGTTCGAGGAGGCGGTCGAGATCACCGCCCCCGAGGATCTCGTCGGCCTCGTGCCGATGCGCGAGGCGAGCTTCACGCCGAGGCTCGACGCGGAACGCGCGATCGAAGCGCGGCTCGTCCTCGCCGACGACGGCGTCGGCACGGCCGGCTCGACCTTTGGCGGGAGCGTGCGGGATGCGTGCGAGCCGCTCAGGGGCAACGTCGCGGGCACGGTCGTGCTGATCGAGCGCGGCCAATGCGACTTCGCCGTCAAGCTCGGCCACGCCGAGCAGGCCGGCGCGCGCGCGGCGATCGTCTACAACCCGACCGGCGCGCCGATCGTGATGAACGGCGACCGCGGCAGCGTGAATATCCCGGCCGTGATGATCGGCGCCGCGGAGGGACAGACGCTCGCGGACCGGCTGGCCGCGGGCGATGAGATCCACGTTCGACTGGTCGCCGGGCTCTTCATCGAAGGCAACGTGAACGGCATGGTCGTCGCGGACTTCTCGTCGCGCGGCCCCGATCTCAGCGAGCCCGACTTTCTGAAGCCCGACGTGACGGCGCCCGGTGTCGAGATCCTCGGCGGGCACACGCCGGACGTCGCGAACGGTCTGCGCGGCGAGACGTTTCAGTATCTCTCCGGCACGTCGATGGCCGCGCCCGAAGCGGCCGGCGTCGCCGCGCTGCTGAAGGAGGCGCACCCGGACTGGTCGCCGGCGGCGTTGAAGTCCGCGCTGATGACGACGGCGCGTCCCGACGTCATGCGGCCCGGCAACGAAGGCCAGGCCGATCCGTTCGAGGTCGGTGCGGGACACATCGATCCGAACCGTGCGATCGACCCGGGCCTCGTCTACGACAGCGACCTGCTCGATCACGCGGCATTTCTGTGCGGGCTCCGCTACTCGCCGTTCCCCGAAGACGAATGCAACGAGCTCGCGGCGCTCGGCTACTCGTTCGAGCCAAAGGAGCTGAACCTGCCGAGCGTCGGCGTGTCGAGGCTCGTCACCGGCGACACGGTGATGCGCCGCGTGACGAACGTCGGTCCCGCCGGGACATACACGGCCCAGATCGCAGCGCCCTCCGGGTTCGACGTCGACGTCGATCCGCCGGCGCTGACACTCGGCGCCGGCGAGTCCGCGACGTTCACGCTGACGTTCACGAAGCGGACCGCCGTGCCGGAGGAATGGACGTTCGGCGAGGTCGCGTGGACCGACGGCACGCATCGCGTCGCCTCGCCGATCGCGGTGCTGCCTGTCACGATGCGCTCGCCGGAGGACGTATTCCTGACCGGCGCGGCCGGGTACTTCGAGGTACCGGTCGCGTTCGGCTATTCGGGCGAGTATTTCGCCGGCGTGCACGGCCTGCGTGCGCCGTTCGTCGAGAACGGGTTCGTCGACGAGGACGACACGAACCGCTTCAGCTTCCGTTTCGACCGAGGCGTGACCGCGCATCTGATCGAGGTGCCGCCGGACCAGATCTTCGCGCGCTTCGCGCTGTTCGACGAGCTCACCGACGGCGCCGACGACCTCGACCTCTATCTCTTCCACTGCCCGAACAACGAGTGCGTGCAGATCGCGGAGAGCGGCGGGTTCACGTCCGAGGAGCAGATCGATCTCGTCGAGCCCGAGCCCGGCGTCTACGCGGTCCTCGTGCACGGCTTCGACACGGATCCGGCCGGAGGACGCGGCGCCTACTACACGCTGCACGCGTGGTCGCTCGGCTACGACGACTACGTTGGCAACTTCGACGTGTTCGCGCCGGAAACCGTCAACGACGGCGATCGCACCGTGCTCGAGCTCGAGTGGGACGCCCTCGCGCCGTCGACGCGCTACCTCGGCGCGATCTCGCATTTCACCAACGGCGAGCCCTACACGCTGACCGTCGTCGAGATCCGCTCGCCCTGAGAAATCGCGGTCAGAGCCCGTTTGTCGAGGACGGCGAAAGCTTTCGCCCAACGTTCCGAAGGGCTCTGACCCCGATTTCTACTTCTGACCCCAGTTCTTGCACGCCTCGTAGCGGAAGCAGTCGACGACGTGATCGTTCACGAGGCCCGTGGCCTGCATGTGCGCATAGATCACGGTCGAGCCGACGAACTTGAAGCCGCGCTGCTTGAGATCCCGGCTCAGCGCATCCGACTCGGCGCTCGTCGCCGGCACGTCGCTCTGCTTCCGCCAGCCGTTCACGATCGGCCGGCCATCCACGAAGCGCCACACGTAAGCGTCGAAGCTGCCGAACTCCTCTTGCACGTCGAGAAAGCGCTTCGCGTTCGTGACCGCCGCCTCGACCTTGAGCCGATTGCGGATGATGCCGGGATCGGCGAGCAGCCGCTCGATCGAGCGGCTGTTGAAGCGCGCGACGCGCGCCGGATCGAAATCGGCGAACGCGCGCCGGTAACTCTCGCGCTTGCGCAGCACCGTGCGCCAGCTCAACCCGGCCTGCGCCGCCTCGAGGATCAGAAACTCGAAGTGCGTGTTGTCGTCGTGGACCGGCACGCCCCATTCCCGGTCGTGATAGTCGAGGTATTGCTCATCGACGCCTTCGCTCCATGGGCAGCGCACGATGTTCGTCATGACGGCTCCGTAGGTCGCTGATCGATTCCTTTGGCGCGGCGTGTGCCGTGCCGGCCGCGGAAGTTTCGGCCCGCGGAAGCCGAAACGCCAGCCGAGAATCTCGATACCGCAGTCGGCTTCGCCCAGGCCGAGGCGTCCAATCTTTCCCGACGCCGCGCAGATCGAGTAAGGTGTGCGGCGCCGCTCCCGCGCAGGAAGTGACGCCGCCCCATCCTCGAGGCTCGACCGAGACGGCCGGCCCTCTTCGCATCCGGCCGCGATCGCGTCGGGAAACGGAGACTCGACGATGAACACGACCTCGCCCCCCGATCGCTACGCGCTCGTCGGCCATCCGGTGCACCACAGCCGATCGCCGATCATCCACGCGCTGTTCGCGGAGCAGACCCGACAGAACCTGACCTACGAGCTGATCGACGCCGCGCCCGACGACTTCGAGACCGAGGTGCGCGGCTTCAGGGCCGCGGGCGGCCGCGGCATGAACGTGACCGTGCCGCACAAGGAGGCCGCCTTCCGGCTCGCCGAGCAACTCGGTCCCGCGGCCGAGAAGGCAGGCGCGGTCAACACGCTTTCGTTCGACGGCGGCACGATCCGCGGCGACAACACCGACGGCATCGGCTTCCTGCGCGACGTCACCGAGAACCTCGGCTGGGAAATCCGGGGCCAACGCATCGTCGTGCTCGGCGCGGGCGGCGCCGCGCGCGGGATCCTGCCGCCGCTGCTCGAGAACGGACCGACGGAGCTCGTGCTCGCGAACCGAACGCTGTCACGAGCCGCCGAGCTCGAGGAACGGTTCAGGCACCTCGGACGGCTATCGATCCGCACGTTCGCGGAGCTCGCGAACGAGCCCGCGTTCGATCTCGTGATCAACGCGACGTCCGCCGGGCTCAAGGGCGAGACGCCGCCGTTCCCCGAATCGATCGTCGGCGAGCGAACGCGCTGCTACGATCTCGCGTACGCCCGCGGACTCACGCCGTTCCAGCTCTGGGCGGCCGAGGCCGGCGCCGAGCGCGCGGAGCAGGGCCTCGGGATGCTCGTCGAGCAGGCGGCGGAGTCCTTCTATATCTGGCGAGGCGTGCGACCCGACACGAAGCCCGTCATCCAGGAACTGATGGACTTCGCGTAAGCCCAGGCCCGCGAACTCGCGACGCGCTCAAGGAGGGCGTGGCGGGATATGGGCGTCTTGGGGAGCGTGCGAGGCATGGATGCCGAGCCCGCAGCCGCCACGGACGGCCTTGCGGCGGTCCCCAAGACGCCCATATCCCGCCACGCCCGACCACCGCAGACGTCCGGTTCCCCGCATCCGGGACGCGCGGCTCACCGCATCGTCACGAGCTCCTCCGCGCTCGTCGGATGAATCGCGATCGTGTCGTCGAAGTCCGCCTTGCGCGCGCCCATCGTCAACGCGACGGCGAACCCCTGCGTCATCTCGTCCGCGCCCGGCCCGATCACGTGGCAGCCGACGATACGCTCGTCGTCGCCGACGACGACCAGCTTCATCGCGGTCTTCGGCTTCGCATCCGTCAGCGCGTGGAACATCGGCACGAACTCCGTCGTGTACGTGCGCACCTGCTGGTCCGGATAACGCTGCAGCGCCTCGCCCTCGGACAGCCCGATCGTGCCGATCGGCGGATGCGAGAAGATCACCGTCGGGATCACGTCGTAGCTCAATCGTCTATCCGGACGGTTGTCGAACACGCGATCGGCGAGGCGCCGCCCGGCCGCGATCGCGACCGGCGTCAGCTCGACGCGCCCCGTCACGTCGCCGACCGCGTAGATCCCGTCGACCTCGGTATTCTGGAAGTCGTCGACCGGCACGTGACCGAGATCGGTCGGCGTGATGCCGGCGTTCTCGAGCGCGAGCGACGCGCTGTTCGGCGAGCGGCCGACCGCCCACATTAGCGCATCGAACTCGCCGTGCCGTCGGCCGTCGGCGAGCTCGAGCGTCAGCGGGCCGCTGCCGTGAACGGCGGCGGGCACCGCCCCGGTCACGATCTCGATGCCGGCCTCGCGCATGTGGACCATCAGGTGATCGGAGAGCAGCGTGTCGAAGCTGCGGAGCACGCGGTCGAAGCGGACGAAGAGCGTGACGTCGCTGCCGAGCGCGCGCAGCACGCCGCCGAGCTCGACGGCGACATAGCCGCTCCCGACGATCGCGACGCGCTGCGGACGCTCCTCGAGCTCGAAGAATCCGTCCGACGTCGTGCCGAGCGAGGCGCCCGGCACATCGGGGACGTTCGGATAGCCGCCCGTCGCGATCACGATGTGAGGGGCCGAGTACCGGTTGCCTTCGTCGTCGACGATCTCGTGCGGCGCCGCGAAACGGCCCTTGCTCGGCACGACCTCGATGCCGCGGCGCTCGAGGTTGCGCCGGTAGATGTCGTTCAGCCGCGCGACGTACGCGTCCCGCCCCGCCTTGAGCTTCGCCCAGTCGTGGCCCTCGGCGCGGACGTCGAATCCGTAATAGGGGGCGTGCTTGATCGCGGACGCGAGCTCCGCCGCGTTCCACATGACCTTCTTCGGCACGCAACCGACGTTCACGCACGTGCCGCCGAGGCGGGCCGGCTCGAACAGCACGACCTTGGCCCCGTACTCCGCCGCACGCTGCGCGGTCGCGAGCCCGCCGCTACCGCCGCCGAGGACGATCAAATCGAACGACTTCACTGAGGAACCTCTCTCGACCTCCGGGCCGACGTCGCGCTCGCGCCGCACGGCACCCGAACCGGGCAAGTCTAACGGAACCGCCCCCGCGGCGCGGCCGAGCGACGGCACGTCGAGGATCGGCGCCGCCGTGCGCCCCGCCGCCCGGGTTTGCATAATGGCCTGCGGTCCCTCGGGCCGACGCCAAGGACGACACGACGAGGCCTTTCCGATGAATGCATCCGCCGACCCGCTCTCCGACAACCCGCTGCTCGCCGCCGACGGGCTCCCCCGCTTCGACCGGATCCGGCCCGAGCACGTCGAGCCCGCGCTGCGCCGCACGCTCGACGCCCAGCGCGCTGTCATCGCCGAGGCCGAGCGCGTCGAGCGGCCCGACCTCGACTGGCTCGCGCGGCTCGAGCGGGTCCACGACGAGATCCGCCGCGTTTGGGGACCGGTGTCGCACCTGAACTCGGTCGCGTCGACGCCGCAGTTGCGCGACGCGTACAACGCGGGGCTGCCGCTCGTCACGGAGTTCAACACCGAGATCGGCCAGAACGAAGCGCTCTACGCCCGGTTCCTCGAGCTCGAGCGGACACTGCCGCCCGAGCGCCGTGTCGAGCGCGAGCTCGTTGCGCAGACGCTACGGGACTTCCGGCTCGGCGGCGTCGCGCTCGAGGGCCGGGATCGCGAGCGGTTCCGCGAGATCATGCAGCGGCTCGCGGCGCTCCAGGCGAAGTTCGAGCAGAACCTCATGGACGCGACCGACGCGTTCGAGCACCACGAGACGAGCCCGGACGCGCTCGCCGGGCTGCCGGAGCAGGTGCTGTCCCGCGCCCGGGCGCGCGCCGCCGAGAAGGGCGTCGACGGCTTCGTGCTGACCCTCGATCCGCCGACGTACCTCGCCGTGATGAACCACGCGCACTCCGCGGCGCTTCGCGAGCGCTACTACGAGGCATGGGTTACCCGCGCCTCGGACCGAGGGCCCTCGGCTGGCAAATGGGACAACGGTCCGTTGATCGTCGAGATCCTCGCGCTCCGCCACGAGTCGGCGAGGCTCCTCGGCTTCCGCAACTACGCCGAGCTCTCGCTCGCGACGAAGATGGCGAAGAGCCCCGACGAGGTCATCGCGTTCCTGCGCGACCTCGCGCGCCGCAGCAAGCCGTATGCGAAGCGGGATCTTTCGGAGCTGACCGCGCACGCGGGCCGCCGGCTCGAGCCGTGGGACGTCGCGTATTACAGCGAGCGGCTGCGCGAGCAGCGCTTCGCGCTGTCGGACGACGAGCTCAGGCCGTACTTCCCGCTGCCGAAGGTGCTCTCCGGGCTGTTCGGGCTCGTCGGGCGGCTCTTCGGGATCGAGTTCGCCGAGCGGCCGGCCGAAGGCACGTGGCACCCGACGGTCGCTTTCTACGAGATCCGCCGGCGCGACGACGGGCGCCTCGTCGGCGGCCTCTTCACGGACCTCTACGCGCGCCCGCAGAAGCGCGGCGGCGCGTGGATGGACTCGTGCCACGACCGCGCGCGCCTGCCGGGTCTCGCGCGCGACCCGGTGGCGTATCTCGTCTGCAACTTCAATCCGCCCGGGCAGGACGGGCCGTCGTTGCTCACGCACGACGAGGTCGTCACGTTGTTCCACGAGCTCGGTCATGCGCTGCATCATCTGCTGACCGAGGTCAGCTATCCGTCGCTCGCGGGAATCAACGGTGTCGCGTGGGACGCGGTCGAGCTGCCGAGCCAGTTCCTCGAGAACTACGCGTGGCGCCCCGAGGTGCTCGGATCGATCTCCGGCCACCACGAGACCGGCGAGCCGCTGCCCGACGCGACGATCGCGCGGCTGAACGGCTCGCGCACGTTCATGGAAGGCCTCGCGACGGTGCGTCAGCTCGAGTTCGCGCTATTCGACTTCCTGCTGCACGCGGCGGATGCGCCTGCCGACATCGGACGCGTCTACGCGTTGCTCGACGACGTCCGGCGCGAGGTCGCCGTGATCCGGCCGCCCGAGTACAACCGCTTCCCGAGCACGTTCTCGCACGTCTTCGGCGGCGGGTATGCCGCGGGGTACTACAGCTACAAATGGGCGGAAGTCCTCGCCGCCGATGCCTTCGCGGCATTCGAAGAGACCGGCGTGCTCGATCCGGAGACGGCGGGCCGCTTCAAGCGGGAGATTCTCGCGGTCGGCGGAAGCCGTCCGCCGCTCGACGCGTTCGTCGCGTTTCGCGGCCGGCCGCCCACGCTCGACGCGCTGCTGCGTCAGTCCGGGATGAGCGAATCGGCGACGGCGTGAAGACCGTCGCCGGGCACACCGGCACATCGCCGGGCTTCTCGCGATCGGCATTCGGCCGGCCCGCGCGGCGTGCGCCGGCGGTCGCAGAATTCGCACGTAGTGCTCGTTTATGTCACATGCGTCGGTGCCTGATCCGGGAGAATCTCGTACACTCGCGCGAGTGCCGCGAGGCGAGGCCTCAGATGCCGACGAGCGAGGAAGCGCTCCAGGAGCGCCGTAACGATCACGACGTCACGAACACCGTCGACGTCACCGCTCCCCGCATCGTTCGGCAAGCCGTCATAAGCCTGCTTTCGTCGGTCTATTCGCGCAGCTCGCTCGATCCGCTGTGGATCGCTTTCCACGACTTCGAGCGGATCTACAACGGGTTCGATCAGGACTATCACGGCGTCGACACGAGCTATCACGACATCCAGCACAGCCTCGATGTCACGCTCGCGCTCGCGCGGCTCGTCGTCGGCTACGACAGCGTCGTCGCCGCGAAGGATCGCCTCGGCGCGGAACGCGCGACGTTCGCGCTCGTCGCTGCCCTCTTCCACGACGCGGGATACCTGCGCCACCGCGTCCACGACGCCGGCGCGGCGAACGGCGCCGAGTTCACGCGCACGCACGTCACGCGGAGCGGCCTCTTTCTCGAGCGCTATCTGCCGAAGATCGGGCTCGAGGAGTTCGTGCCGGTCGTCTCGCCGGTCGTGCACTTCACCGGGTACGAGGTGCCGCTCGAGCGTATCGAGCTCGACGACCCGACGTACGTGATGATCGGCCGCCTGATCGGCACCGCGGACCTGATCACGCAGCTCGCCGATCGGTGCTACCTCGAAAAGTGCCGGGACCGGCTCTACCCAGAGTTCGTGCTCGGCGGCCTCGCGTTCGATCCGCAAGTCGGCGACGTGCGCTACCGCTCCGGCCGCCACCTGCTGTCGCAAACGCTGACGTTCTATCAGAGCTCGGTGCACCTCCGGCTCGAGCGCGGATTCCAGTCGGCCTATCGCTACTTCGAGCCGTACTTCGGCGGCGGCAGCAACCCGTACGTGACGTTCGTCCGGAAGAATCTGACCTTCCTGCTGCGCATTCTGCAGCGCGACGAGTGGCACAAGCTGCGCCGTCGCCCGCCGTGCGTGATACCGGATCCGTACGGCGAGGCGAGGCTGATGGCGCTCGCGCTGAAGCGCGTCCGCGAAAGGACCGAGGCGGAGCGCGCGGAGCGGCGCAAGCGCGCCGCGGCCGACAACGCTATCGATCTGACGCGCTTCGACGCCGCCCGACGCGAGCCCGCGCTCGAAAGCAATCCCGGCTGACCCGCCGTGGCGGCGCGCGTGCGCGGCGGCAGTCCGTCGCCGCGCAAGCAGGCTCACTCGAACGTGAAGATGTCCTCTTCCTCGGGCTTCTCCATGCCCTGCTCGAAATACTTCTCCCAGATGTGCGCCCACGGGCGACCGTAGATGTCCGGCACCTCGTACTCGATCACGTCCCCGGGGCTCACGGGCGTCGCACGCCCCTCGACCGGGAAGATCGTCTGCACGCACTCGATGAACGGATACGGCGGGCCTTCGGTCATCTCGTTCTGCTTCATCAGATTACGGACGATCCTCACGGGCTCGACGAGCGCTTCCGGGTCATAGAGGATCGCTTCGTGGTTCAGGCCGACGAAGTTGCCGGCCTCGTCGCGAAGCGGCGTGTAGATCTCGACGCTCTGCATCTGGTTCGAATGCTCGAACGCGCCGTGCGCCATCCACCCCTGCACGTTCGACGTCCACGTGATCAGCGTGTCCTCGTCCCAGAAGCCGATCGTCTCGCCGTACCACCGCGGCACCTGCTCGCTCAAGTACGGGACCGCGCCGTCCATCTTGAACTCGGCGCCGATGTA
>Ga0182741_1000047_pt1 | contig 204778 bp, 190 predicted proteins | sample eDN5th37CBELigOP_FD_128874 | JGI IMG/M metagenome (GOLD analysis project Ga0182741, IMG submission 128874) | Enriched Organic Plus compost microbial communities from Emeryville, California, USA - eDNA 5th pass 37_C BE-Lig OP (version 2) (version 2) ...
AGGCGAGAAGGCGGCTCGGCGCGATCCAGTGGCAAATGCTGCCTGCGGCCAGGGAAGGCACGGGCGGGCCGGCAGTTGTCCAAAGTCATGGCAGAAGATGCCGGTGCGGATGATCTTGCTATGAAAAGTTGAACATGACTATGCTTGAAGCGAGTCGTGACAAGTCTGTATCGCATTCGGACAATTACTGTTTCTCCGGCGTCGAGCGAGATGTTGCGATGGGACGCCCGGCACTGACGGACCGGACGCAGCCTTGAACTGTATTTGTGTGCTCCACAGCTCGCGACAAGTCCCGTCGGAAAACAGGTCACCATGGGAGGAAAGCCGACATGCAGGCACCAGGGGCACCTGGAACGGAAGCGCGATGGACGTCGAGCGCCAAGAGCGGCGTAGGCACGGCACTCACAACAAACAGCCGGATCTGGTTCACCGTCAGCCACGGCATCGTCAATGAAGTCTACTGCCCGCGGGTGGACGCGGCCTGTACCCGCGATTTTGGGCTCATCGTCACCGACGGGCGCGACTATTTCTCGGAGGAGAAGCGGCATACCCAGCACGAGATCCGGATGATCGAATGCGGGGTGCCAGCCTTCGAGCTGACCAATACCGCGATGGACGGCCGGTACCGGATCCACAAGCGCATCCTGACCGATCCTGTCCGGACAACCCTGCTGCAGGAGATCCGCTTCGAGGCGCTGAAGGGATCGGTGGCGGATTACAGGCTGTTCGCGCTGATCGCCCCGCATCTGGTCAATGCCGGCGCCCACAATTCCGCATGGGTCGGCGACTACAAGGGGACGCCCGTGCTGTTTGCCCGCGGCTCGTTCGGTTCATGCATGGCGGTGGTGTCGTCCATTCCGTGGCTCACGCGCAGCGTGGGCTATGTTGGCGTGTCCGATGGCTGGCAGCAGCTGCAGAGGGACAAGCATATCCGTGAGGCCTATACGGAAGCCCCAGACGGTAACGTAGCCATGGTGGGGGAGCTCGATCTCCTGGGGGCGGCGGGGCAGCCGATCGTGCTCGCCCTGTCGATCGGCGTGAGGCCACAGGAAGCTGCCTATCGCGCGATCGCCAGCTTGCAGGCGGGGTTCGCCAACGCCCTGCGTCACTACGTGCATGGGTGGAAGGAATGGCAGGACGGCCTGCTGCCGCTGGACCGGACCGATGCCGAGGGCCATGACCCCTATCGGGTCAGCACCTCGGTGCTGGCCGTCCATGCGCCGATGTCGTTCTCGGGTGCGGTGATCGCCAGCCTTTCGATTCCCTGGGGATTCAGCAAGGGAGATGAGGATCTTGGCGGATATCATCTGGTCTGGCCGCGGGATCTGGTGGAGACGGCGGGCGGTTTCCTGGCGGCGGGCGCCGTGGCCCAGGCCAAGGCCGTGCTCGGCTATCTGCATGCGGTGCAGGAGGCGGATGGCCACTGGCCGCAAAACATGTGGCTGGACGGCGAACCCTATTGGGGCGGCGTGCAGATGGATGAATGCGCGTTCCCCATCCTGCTCGCGGACATGCTCCGGCGCGAGGGGCATCTATCCGCGGAGGAACTTGCTCGCTTCACCGGCATGGTGTGGAAGGCCGCATCCTTCATCGTGCGTAACGGCCCCGTGACAGGTCAGGACCGATGGGAGGAGGAAGCGGGTTATTCACCCTTCACGCTGGCGGTGGAGATTGCCGCCCTGCTGGCTGCAGGCGATTTTCTCGAGCTTGGCGGGCACAAGAGGGATGCCGAATTCGTCCGGGAAGTCGCGGACTCGTGGAATGACCAGATCGAGCGCTGGACCTTTGCCACGGATACGCCGATCTGCGAGCGGCTGGGGCTTTCGGGCTATTATGTGCGGATCGCGCCGCCCGACACGGCGGATGCGGCTTCGCCGCTCTCGGGCTTCGTGCCGGTGAAGAACCGGCCGCCGGAGAAGAGCAATCATCCTGCGAGCCTGCTGCTCAGCCCCGATGCGCTGGCGCTGGTGCGGTTCGGGCTGAGGGCGCCGGATGACCCGCGCATTGTCGATACGGTGAAGGCCATCGACGACGTGCTGAAGGTGGATCTGCCGCAGGGGCCGGTCTGGTATCGCTACAACGAGGACGGCTATGGCGAGCATGAAGATGGCAGCCCCTTCGACGGGACGGGGATAGGTCGCGCCTGGCCACTGCTGACGGGCGAGCGGGCGCATTACGAACTCGCCGCCGGACGGCCGGAGGTGGCCGCCAGCCTGCTCAGGACGCTGGAAGCCTGCGCGGGCGAAGGCGGCCTGCTGCCGGAGCAGGTGTGGGATGTGGAGGACATTCCCGAGCTCGGCCTGTTCCGGGGCCGTCCCACGGGCGGGGCGATGCCGCTGGTGTGGGCGCATAGCGAGCACATCAAGCTGATCCGATCGCTCAATGACGGTCGGGTGTTTGACATGCCGCCGCAGCCGGTCGAGCGCTACCAGCACCGCAAGGTGACTTCGCGGTTCCGAACCTGGTGCGAACATAACCGGCTGAGAAGCCTGCCGGAGGGCAAGACCCTGCGCATCCAGGTGGATGAGCCGGCCATGGTGCACTGGAGCGCCGATGGCTGGGCTACGGTGAGGGACGATATGACCGAGCCCGCCGCCTTCGGGCTGCATGTCCTTGACCTTCCGACCGAGAAGCTGGCGCCCGGCAGCACCATCGTCTTCACGCTCAAATGGACGGAACGCGACCAGTGGCAGGGTGAGGACTACACGGTGACCGTGATCTGACGTCTGCCCCTCGGCCCACATGAAGGCCGAGGCGCAAGCCGGGACGGATGAGACCGCTGACGGGAAGATGTGGCGGGTGACGCGCGGGGCCCCGCTGCTCCATCCAGTGCCGACTACTTGCCGGCGAGCCGGTCAGCGAAGGCGCCAATGGTGCGGGCATAGACTTCGGCGCGGTTCCATTCGCGCAGCACGGCAAAATTCGGCTGGCCCGGTCCCCATCCGGCGCCGGCCACCCAGCCATGGCCCTTCAGGTAATTGGCGGTGGAGGCCAGTACGTCGGGGACGCTGCGGATCAGGTCGCGCCGACCGTCACCGGTGTAATCCACGGCAAAACGGAGATAGTTGGAGGGCAGGAACTGGGTCTGGCCCAGCTCGCCGGCCCAGGCGCCGCGCATCTCACTCGGCTTCAGATCGCCGCGCTCAATGATCTGGAGGGCGGCTGTGAGCTCGCGCTGGAACATGTCGGTGCGGCGGCAGTCATAGGCGAGGGTGGCGAGGGAACGCAGGGCATCCTGCTTGCCCATATTGGTCCCGTAGTCGGTCTCGAGCCCCCAGATGGCGACGATGATCTGCGGGGGAACGCCATACTGGCGCTCGATGCGGGCGAGCACATCGGCATAGCGCTTGAGCATGGCCCGGCCCTTGGTGATGCGGCCCTGGGTGATGCGGCTGGCGGAGAACTGCTCGAAGGACTGCTTGAAATGCCGCTGGTTGCGGTCGAGCCTGAGAACCTTCTGGTCCAGGGTGAGGCCGTCGAGAGTGGCAAGGGTTCTCTTCGACAGGCCAGAATGCTCAGCCTTGAAGCTCTTGATCCAGGCCTGAAAGCCGCCGGCAGGCTCGCACTGGGCTGCCAGACCGGGCAGCGTTCCGCTCGTCAGCAGGGAAAACCCAAGGGCCAGGGTCAACTGGGCGCGTCGGATCATCGTCATGCCGGCAGGTCTCCGCATTTCTTGTGCAGGTTGTGGTCCCCGCTCAGGGACATCATCCCGCACCGTAGACCGCAATGCGGGATGTTCGCCAGACCGGAAAGTCGGATTGACCGCTGGACGTGATGGTTGGGCGCGTACCCGTTGCCGTGATGCAACGGGTACGGACTAGTCGTCAGCTGGGCGCTTCGTCCTGCAGATTGGTGATCACCCGGCGATTCTGTGAAGTGCAGCTGATATCCGGGCAGTCACGCACCAGACGGTCGCGGCCATAGCCCTTGGCCGTCAGGCGGTCGGGAGAAACGCCGAGGGAAATCAGATAGTCACGTACCGCCTCGGCACGCCGCTGGGACAGGGACCTGTTTTCCGCCGGCGAGCCGGGATCGTCAGCAAAGCCCTGAATCTTCACCGGCCACTGGGGATAGCGGTTCAGCCATTCAGCCTGCTTCTGGAGCGTGACCCTTGCCGTTTCGTCAAGTTCTGCGGACCCCGCCCTGAAATAGGTGCGGCGGCCGACATTGACCATGAAGTCCTCCTCGCTGCCGGGAGGGGTCAGGCTGGTGGCGGGATCCTGGTTCGACTGGAGCGGCGGCGCTGGAAGATCGGGACGCTGGCTCGAGCCGCCACATGCCGCCAGTGCGAGCATGGCCGCCAGGACGAAGACGATACGGCCGCCGGTCAGGCGCGAAGATGCGGGCACGTGAAGCTGCTCCCTTGACTGAACCGGTTCAGGCATCGCCCGAGCCGAGGTGACGGAGGACGAGAACCTTGGTGCCGATCGGACAACGCTGGTAGAGGTCGATCACATCCTCGTTGAGCATGCGGATGCAGCCGCTGGACACGTCATGGCCGATCGACCAGGGTTCCACCGTGCCATGGATGCGATAGCCGAGGTCGCGACCGTCCCGGTAAAGATAAAGGGCGCGGGGCCCGAGGGGATTGTCCGGGCCGCCCTTCATGAAACGCGGCAGGTCCGGCCGACGCTGGAGCATCTCGGGCGGCGGGGTCCAGCTCGGCCAGATGGCCTTGCGGTCAATCTGGGCACGGCCGTACCACTTGAACCCTTCCTTGCCGACGCCGACGCCATAGCGCAGAGCCGTCTTGTTCTCGAAGATCACGTAGAGAAAGTGATTCTGCGTGTCGATAACCACGGTGCCATGAGGTTCGACGCTGTCATAGGGCACCAGCTGGCGGCGCCAGCGCAGGTCGATCTTCGGCAGGTTGGTCGACCGGTAGGTCACGCCATTGTCGATCACGGGCGGACCGAAATAGGCATTTGGGTTGAAGGATCGGGCCTGTGCGGGGCGGCCAGCAAGCGCGGCAGCGGCGAACAGTCCCGCACCGGACAAGAATTTGCGACGCGACAGGGCCATGATTTCCTCCCCCCGAGTTGACCTCAGGCTTTGGATCCATAGTCACAAAAAAGTACTGTCGGTCAACTGTCCGTGAGACGCGCGGGAAACTCGTGGAAATTTCCCGCGCTTTTTTTGGTGGATGGTCAGATGTACGGAGCGATCTCGAGGGCGCCGCGATAGATCATCTCGAGGGCGACGTAGAGAATGATCGCAAGGCCGACATAGGCGATCCAGCGATGCTTGTGGAGCAGGCGGGCGATGTAGCTGGCTGCCAGACCCATGAGGGCAATCGACAGGGCCAGACCGAAGATCAGGACTTCCGGATGCTCGCGGGCGGCACCAGCGACCGCCAGCACGTTGTCCAGCGACATGGATACGTCGGCCACGACGATCTGCCAGGCCGCCTGGGCAAAGGTCTTGCGCGGCTGGGCGCGGGCAATGGTGCCGTCGCGGTTGAGGTCTGTCTCGGTGAGGGTCTCGAGGGCGTCGGGCTCCTCGTGAGGCTCGGCGCGCAGCTCGCGCCACATCTTCCAGCAGACCCAGAGAAGCAGCACGCCGCCCGCAAGCAGGAGGCCGATGACCTGGAGGAGCTGGGTAGTCAGTCCGGCAAAGACGATACGCAGCACGGTGGCCGCGATGATGCCGACAAGGATCGCCTTGGTGCGCTGGCTTTTCGGAAGCCCGGCGGCAGCAAGGCCGATGACGATGGCGTTGTCGCCCGCCAGCACAAGGTCGATCATCACGACCTGGAGCAGCGCCGACAACATTTCCGTGGTGACGAAGTCAAACATTCGTTGCAGCCCTAGTTGCCCTGAAGACAAGCGGAGCGGGCTGATATGCGTAGGGCTGCCGAACTTTCGCCCAAAGGCGCCAGGCCAGCGACACCGCGTATCGTCAGGCCACTCCGTGGTTGTCCAGTCCGACATCACAGTCCACAGGGACTGCCAGAGGGGCCCGGCCTGGTGGGGCGCAACTTAAGCACTAATGGCGGGAGAAACAAGGGGCGTCGGATGACGCCCCCTGCCGATGTCCAATGATTTCAGTCGGCCTGGATCGCGGAAAGTTTCCAGTCCTCGCCAGGACGACGGATGAAGGTCCAGAGTTCGGTCGTCTCTGTCGGGCGGTCGGCATCGCCGCTCACCACCGCGCCGGAATTGCGATCGACCATGTAGTCGCGGCTCTCATAGCGCAGAGCAACGGTCGCAAAGTCGGTGTCACCCTCGCGCCAGGCCTCGGCAATGTCGCCCTGGAGCAGCTTCACGTCGCTCACCTGGTTGCGAACGCCGTTGACGGCATTCTGGCTGAGCTCCTCAGACAGGTAGGAGACGATCTCCGGCGTGCAGAGGCGGCGCAAGCCAGCATAGTCCTCGCGGCCGAAGGCCGTCTGGACCTGTTCGAGCAGGGTCTCGAAGGCGGACAGATCGTCGTCGGTGATGCCGATCTCGTCATTTTCCCAGCGTGCGCCAGGAGCGGTTTTCACCGGCGGAACCGAACCGCGCGGCATGCCGCCACCGAGGGCGCCGAGGTCGAGGCGCGGCTTCGATCCGTCCATTGCCTCGCGGTTGAGGACGCCCGGCGCGCCACTGCCGGCCATGGCCGGGCTCTGACGCGAGCGGAAAAAGCGCATGACCATCATGGCGATGAGCGCCAAGATGCCAAGCTGCAGGATGAGACCGAGGAAACCGGCGGCGCCGCCAAGGCCATGGCCCATCAGCATGCCGATCAAGCCACCCAGCGCCAGACCGCCGAGCAGACCGCCGAACATGCCCCCAAAGAGGCCAGAACGACCAGCCTGCTGGGCAGCTCCCTGCTGGGCCATGCCCGGTCTTGTCGCCTGGGTCTGGGGCGCCATCGAGCGATTGATGGGCGCCGCCTGGTTCGGCATCGTATTTGTCACCGGCGGCGCCTGATAGGTACGCATGCCACGGCTGCCGAAGCTGCCGCCCCGGCGGGCCTCGGCGGTATCCACGGCGGCGGCCGTGAGCGTGAGTGCGACAAGCAGAAGGCCAAGCCAGCGGCGAAAAGCGGATGTGCCCATAACTCTCCATCACCCGTTTGTGAACATGTGTGGCTTATATAGGTGCGCTAGACAGATTTGTCGCGGGGATGGATCCCACAATCGCGTGACCGCGTTGTCAGGGACCGCGGGGCAAGGCTAAGATACCCAACGCTTACGGATCCACGCAGCAAGCTGCGGGGCCGCCGAGATGCCCGACATGACCGACGATATCAAGCACGAGCAGGACAATCTTCGTCTGCAGGACGAGATGGCGAAGCGTGTGGCGCGGGTTGCCGAGGGTGATCGGGAAGCCTTTGCCGAGCTGTTCGCCTATTATGCGCCGCGCCTCAAGAGCTTCATGATGCGCCGGAGCGCCGATGCCGAGACGGCAGAGGAGCTTGTCCAGGAAACCATGCTCGCCGTCTGGAACAGGGCGGCGCAATATTCGCCGGCCAAGGGCAGCGTGACCGCCTGGATCTATACGATCGCGCGCAATCTGCGCATCGACCGGTTGCGCCGTCAGCCGGCAGAGACCATCTACGACATTGATGATTTCGAGGAAAAGTCGGACGAGCCGAGCGGTGAGGACCAGCTGCTCAGTCGCGAGCGCGACGAACAGATCACAAATGCGCTGAAGGGCTTGCCGAAAGACCAACTCGACGTCATCTCTCTGTCCTATCTCGACGACCTGACCCAGGCCGAGATCGCCGATCGCCTGAAGGTGCCGTTGGGGACAGTCAAGTCACGGATGCGACTCGCGTATCAGAAGCTACGCGACGTTCTTGGAGACCGGATGTGAGAGTCCAGCATCACCCGGATTGTGCAACGCTCATGGCCTATGCCTCGGGTACGCTCGGGGAAGCCCTGTCCGTGGTCGTGGCCTGTCATGTGGCGTGGTGCCCATCATGCCAGCGCGAGCTCAGGCGGCATGAAGAGACCGGCGGCGCAATCATCGAGGCCATCGACAGCGTGCCGGTCAACGAGAATTGCTGGCAGGCGGTGCTCAGCCGCATCGATTCGTGCTGCCAGGACCAGGGACACCGGAAAACGACGGGCGACACATCCGGCGAGCTTTCACTGGGTCTGCCCCGGCCGCTTTGCCGGCTGCTGCAACGGCCGCTGGAAACCATTCCGTGGCGGCGGGTGGCGCCGGGCGTTTCCGTCTACAAGATCGACATGGGGCCGGGCGCGCGCGGCCGGCTGATGCTTATGCGGATCGCCGGCGGCAAGTCATTGCCACGCCACGGGCACAAGGCCGGCGAGCTCACCATGGTGCTGCGCGGCGCCTATCAGGACGAGGTCGGTCGCTTCGCCATGGGCGACATCGCCGATCTCGGCAATGACGTGGAACACCGGCCGAGGATCGACAGCGGCAGCGACTGCATCTGCCTCGTAGGTCTTGAGCGACCATGGCGGTTCAAGGCCTTCTTCCTGCGCCTGGTCCAGCCGTTCATGCGGCTCTAGCGCCGCCATCCTTTCGTACCGGATCTGCTTTATCAGCAGCTGTGCGGGGCTTGCCGCCGCTTCCTGGTAATGCGACACCAGCCGGGTCGCGGACCGGAAGCACTTGGGTTAAGGATGATGCAGGCTGCATGGCGCCGGTCAATGGCACGCGGCAGCGAGGATCAGCGGGGAATGAGATGAACAGAGGGAGATGCGGCCTCATTGCCGGGCTCGCCCTGGCGCTTGTGATCAGCGCAGGGCCTGGCGCCCTGCCGGCACAGGCCAGCCCGGGATACCGGGCCTATGCAGAGAAGCTGGTGGCCAACTCGCCGGTGGGCGCAAAGGCGCGCCCAGATCTTGAGGCCTATATCGCAGAGCTCACCAATCAGTATCGCCGTTCCCAGAACCGCGCGCCGCTGAAACCGGTTAAGGATGCAACCATCGCCGCCCGAGCCCAGGCGCTCGACATGCTGAAGGGCAATTATGTCGGCCATCAGTCTGCCTCAGGTTACCGCTTCGGACAGCGGGTCGAGGCTTTCGTTGGCGAGACGGAGGTGGCGAGCGAAAATGCAGCGCGCGACCGCCTGCCCGGCGAGGCTGACAAGCGCAAGGCCGCGCGGCTGTTCAAGCAGTGGGTAGACAGCACCGGCCACCGGCGCAACATGCTGTCGCGCGATCCGGACGAGATGAGCGTCGGCGTGATCCAGGCGGGAAACCATCTCTACGCCGTGCAAATCTTTTGGAAGAAGCGGGCAACAGAAGGAGGGCTTTCGGCGTTCCGCTCCTGGTAACCAGAACTGAGGAGCGAACGATGAGCGCCCATGTCTACAAGGTGATCGAACTCGTGGGGTCCGCGCCGGCCTCGATCGAAGCGGCCATCGAGAACGCGATTGGCCAGGCTGGCGAAAGCGTTCGCCACCTGCGCTGGTTCGAAGTGACGGAAACCCGAGGCCATATCGAGGATGGCAAGGTCGCCCATTACCAGGTGACACTCAAGGTCGGCTTTGCCCTCGAAGCAACGCTCTGAGCATGAGCAAAGGGGAAAGACCGGAGATTGGCGCATGAGAGGGCCCCTCTCTCCGGGGGAAAAGAGAGGGGCCGATGACCGCCCGGGAAAGAGGCGGATACTGCCGACCGGGGCGCCGCTCGGGGATGCGGCCTATCGGCAGAATTTCTGCTCACCCGCATAGGTCTTGTAGTAGCCGGTCTGCGGGTTGAAGCTGCGATACTTGTCAGAGCAATAACGGAACCATTCCTGGCTCCACGGCTCCGGCGACCCGGAAGAGGCCGGATCGACCGAGGCGACGGTCCCATTCTGCGGGGCCGACTGCCGAGGCAGCGGCGGTGGCGGCGGCGCGTAGGGCTCCACGCTGCCGGTTACGTAGTCCTCATCATCGGAGTAATCGGGCTCCGGCGGAAAGGTGGCGTAATCTTCCTCCTCATAGGCGTAAGGAGCCGCTTCCGGAATGTAGGCCGGGGCGCCATAGGCATAGGCCGGGGGCGGCGGTGCGGCATAGGGCTGGGCATTGGCCGCAGCCAAGGCCGACAAGCCGATGATTGCGCCGGCGGCACCCAGGGCGATCGCCGCGCCACTGCCGCCACCGCCATGATGGCGGTGCCAGTGGCCACCACGGGGCGGATGACCGTGCCAGTGACGCCCGCCGACGAGATGAAGGTCGGACGTCTCGAAACCGGCGACTGCGGCAGCAAGCGGAGCGGGGGTAAGGCTCGCCGCCTGTGCCTGGCCGATCATGCCCGCGCCCAACGCCAGAAGACCAGCGATCGCGGTTGTCTTCAGGAAGGCTGTCATGGTCACCTCGATTCTACGCATTACCCGTCTGAGGCTAATCATGTCCGGTTGAACATGAACCGGACATGATCTGGCTCACGGGTGGTTACTCGGCGCTGTCGTCCGCGGCATCATCGTCAGCCGGGGCCTGATGCTCGACCGGGGCGCGCTCCATCTGGCGCCGGCCATCGCGGCGCCAATCGCCACGCTCCTTGCGGTCCGGGCGGCCGATCTTCTCGATGACGCCATCCTTGTTGCGGTCGAGCTTCCTGGCCAGACGCTCGATATCGCGGTTGTATTCCTGCGGCGTCACCTTGGCATCGCCATCGCGGTCGAAGCGCTGGAAGGAACGAACCATCCGCTCGCGGTGCTTGTCGAGCCAGAGGGCCTCGTATTCCTGCAGATCGAGCTGTCCGTCGCCGTTCTTGTCATACTTCTTGAGCTCGTCGGTGCGGACGGTCAGCACCTCATCGATGCTGATCTTGCCGGTTCCGTCGGCATCATATTCCTCGAACAGCTTGGCGACGAAGCCGAAGGGGCCGGGGCCAAAAGCGGGACCGCCATGGAAGCCGGGACCGCCCGGAAAACCAGGACCGCCGTGGAAGCCATAGCCGTGGTGGAAGCCGTGACCGCCGTGGCGCTCATGACCGCGCCCGTGATGGCCGTGGTGCTTGCCGCGATGGTGGCGACCTGCCTCCCTGCCGTGGTGGCGGCGCTCATGGCGGTTTTCCGCCTTGCCGGGCTTGCCGCCCTTCTCGGTCTCGGAATAACCGGGCCGGTTGGCACTGTCAGGCGCAGCGGTTGCCATGGACAGGCTGCCAGCGACACCCAGGCCGATCAGGGCTGCACAGGCAAAGAGGGTCTTGGTCGAACGCTTCATTCTGTCCTCGCTTGGTTGAACTGATTGATGCTGTTCTGCCAAACGTTTGTCGCAGAAGTTCGTCGCAAACCGCGCTTATTGTCGCCATTTGTGTCAGCCCGGAAGTTTGACAAGCTTCGTTACAAATTCAGGCGAGCATCTGGCGGCGAAGGCAGACATATAGAGAGCGAGGCAACAGTGAAGGCGAGCATGGAACCGACACCGCATATCCTTGTCGTGGACGATCATCGGGAAATACGCGATGCCGTGGGCAAGTATCTCACGCGGAACGGCATGCGAGTCACCACCGCCGATGGGGGCGCCGAAATGCGCGCAGCACTCAAGACCAGCGCGCCCGACCTGGTGGTGCTGGACATCATGATGCCTGGCGAGGATGGTCTCAGCCTCTGCCGCTTCCTGCGCGAGACGACGGACATACCGGTCATCATGCTCACGGCCATGACCGAGGATACCGACCGCATCGTCGGGCTCGAGCTCGGCGCCGATGACTATGTCACCAAGCCGTTCAACCCGCGCGAGCTCCTGGCACGCATCCGGGCGGTGTTGCGGCGCGCCCAGGGCAGCGCTCCCAAGCCGCGGGATGTGATCCCGCCAGGACGCACGAAATTCGACCGCTGGATCCTCGATTCGGCCCGGCAGGAGATCTGCGAGGAGGGCGGGGTGGCCATTCCCCTGAGCACGGCAGAATTCCGCCTACTGCAAACCTTCGTGCAACGGCCGCATGTGGTGCTGTCGCGCGACCAGCTGCTCGATCTTACCGCTGGCCGGGCCGCGCAGGTCTTTGACCGGAGCATCGACAACCAGGTCAGCCGGCTGCGCCGCAAGATCGAGCGGGATCCGAAAAATCCCACCATCATCAAGACGGTATGGGGCGGCGGCTATGTGTTCGCCGCAGATGTCGAGGAGTTGTCGTGAGACGGTGGTTCCCCAGAACGATCGCGGGCCAACTGGTCACGCTGCTGCTTGCCGCCCTGATCCTGTCACAGGCGATCACGGTGGTGCTGTTCTTCGGCGAGCGTGACCAGGCGGTGCGGGAAGCCTGGCAGGAGGAGTTCTTCGCCCGCGTAGCGCTGGTGTCGCGCCTCGTCGAAGCCAATCCGACCCTGGCAGCCAGTGTTACCTCAGCGGTGAGCTCGCGCTGGCAGCATTATCGGGTGCGGGACGAGAAATCGCCCAGCAGCGCGCCGATGAACGAGAATGATCTCGAGCTGGCGACCAAGCTCTCGGCCTATCTCGACGGGCCGCAGAGCGACGGCGTGCGACTCAGGGCGTCGCAGCAGGTAAGGGCATCGCCGAGCCTGTGGCGGTGGTTCGAGGGCGCTATCGACGCACTGTTCGGCGGCACGGGCGACGAAGAGCTGGACAAGGAACCGTTCCTGGTCATCGACGTGCCGCTCAAGGACGGACGGTGGCTGAACGTGGAGCTGCCCGTGCGCGACCGGTCTGTGCCCTGGGCGTTGCTGCCGGTGGCGTCCGCCGCGCTCATGGGCATTGCCATCCTGATCATCGTCGCGGTGCTCGTGCGCAACATCACCAAGCCACTGCGGAAACTGGCTGTTGCCGCCGACAGCCTGGGGCGCGGCCAGTCGCTTCCGCCACTGGAGGTCAGCGGGCCGGACGAAATCCGGCGGGTCACCATCGCGTTCAACACGATGGGCGAGCGGCTCACCCGGTTCCTCGCCGACCGCACCCGCATGCTGGCGGCAATCAGCCATGATCTCCGTACGCCGATCACGGCTGCCCGGGTCCGGGCAGAGTTCATCGACGACGACGAGACCCGGCAGGGCATCGTTTCGGCGCTGGAGGAAATGAAGACCATGACCGAGGCGACGCTCAGCTTCGCCCGGGACGAGGCGGTGGAAGAGCCGAGCCGGATGGTGGATCTCTGCGCCCTGATCGAGAGCATCACCGACGACCAGGCCGATCTCGGCCGGCCGGTGACCTTCGAGGCCTCAGGTCCGCTGCCCTTCCGCTGCCGACCGGCCAGCATGAAGCGGGCGATTACCAATCTGGTGGAGAATGCCGTGCGCTACGGCGGTTTCGCCCAGGTGCGCGTGTCTAAGGGGGCGGACAATGTAACGGTGGTGGTCGAGGACAATGGACCAGGCATTCCGGAAGACAAGCTGTCAGAGGTCTTCGCACCCTTCGTGCGGCTCGAGACGTCGCGCAGCCGGGAAACCGGCGGCGTGGGCCTGGGGCTTGCCATCGTCCGCTCGGTGGTGCTGGCGCATGGCGGAACCATCACCCTGAGCAACCGTTCGGAAGGCGGCCTGCGTGCCGTCATCGTCCTGCCCCACCAGGCAGCGTGAGAAAGCGTGCGTGAGTACGAGGAGAGTAGATTGGCACAGAGACGTTCCATCATCACCATTGCCGCATTGTGCTTCTGCGGGGGTGCGTTTCTGGGCGTAATGGCGCCCTGGTCATCGAGCGACCTGAGCGCCTTGACACAGCGCGTCGAGAAGGCGGCGCCTGAGGGCAAGCGTCCCGGCAGGCCGGCGATGTCGCGTGTCGCCGGCGTCGGCGTTGATACGGTCGGCACCGCGTCCTTTGCCGATATGATCGAGGCGGTGGGCTCGATCCGTGCCAACCAGTCGGTTGCGATCGTGGCGGAGGATTCCGGCAGGGTCGCCGAGATCAATTTCCGTGCAGGCCAGGCGGTGAAGAAGGGCGACCTGCTCATCCAGCTCGATGATCGCGACGAGAAGATCGCGCTGGACGAGGCGAATGCGGCCTTCACCGAGGCCCAGGCTGCCTATGAGCGGCAGAAGACCCTGGCCAGCTCCAAGGTCGCGACCCAGGCAACGCTCGAGGCCGCGCAGGCTCTTTATCTCAAGACCAAGGCAGCCGTTGAGAAGGCCAAGCGCAATCTCGACCGTCAGCAGATCCGCGCGCCTTTCGACGGCATCGTGGGGCTGTCGCGCACCGATATCGGCGCCTGGGTCACGCCCTCGGAAGTACTCACCACCCTCGATGATCTGGAGACGGTGGAAGTCGAGTTCCAGGTGCCGGAGCGCATGCTTACGGAGGTGCGGGACGGGCAGACGATCCACATCACCACGCCCTCATATGCGGGACGCAGTTTTGCAGGCGTGATCTCTGACATCGATTCGCGGGTGGATCCGGCATCGCGCGCCTTCACGGTGCGCGCCAAGATCGACAATGCCGATCTGGCGCTGAAACCCGGCATGTTCGTCAATGTGAACATCACCCTGCGCGAGCGGACGGTCGTGGCGGTGCCGGAATCGGCCGTCATGGCGCTTGGCAACGAGACCTATGTGTTCCTGCTGGATAACGGCAAGGCCAGGCGGCAGGTGATCGAGCTGGGCCTGCGCGACGGGTCCGGCAAGGTCGAGGTCACCAAGGGCCTCGAGGCCGGAGAAACCATCATCAGCAGCGGCCTGCAGACACTGGCCGACGGCACGCCGGTCAATGTCATCAAGGGCGCTGTTGCCGACGCAGATACCAAGGCGAACCGCAGGCCAGGGACATGAGCATCTCAGAACTCTTCATCCGGCGGCCTGTCTTCGCCATCGTCATCAGCCTGGTGATCGTGCTGTTTGGCTTCCAGGCGCTGACCACGCTGCCGGTGCGCGAACTGCCCGATGTCGACAATCCGGTTGTCACAGTGAGCACCAGCTATCGCGGCGCGGCGCCGGAGGTGACGGACACACAGATCACCACGGTGATCGAAGGGGCGGTCGCGGGCATTTCCGGTGTGAAGAGCATCAGCTCCAATTCGAGCGTCGGCCAGGCGCGGACGGTGATCGAATTCGACCTGTCGCGGAATATCGACGAGGCCGCCAATGACGTGCGCGCGGCTGTCGCCCGGGTGGTGAACGAGCTGCCTGACGATGCGGACGAGCCGCGGGTCACAAAGAGCGACAGCGATTCCAGTCCGGTGATGCGGCTGAGCCTCACCAGCGACCGGATGAGCACAGCCGATCTTTCGGACTATGCCGACCGCTTCATCACCGACCGTCTGGCGACGGTGGACGGCGTGTCCAATGTGGAGATATTCGGTGAGCGCAAACATGCGATCCGGGTGTGGCTCGACCGCCGCGAAATGGCCGCCCATGACGTCACGGTGAGCGACATTGCCAATGCTCTGAAGGCCAACAATGTCGAGCTGCCGGCGGGCGAAGTGGTTTCGGAAAGCCGCCGCTTCCAGGTCCGCACCGATACGCGGCTGGCAACGCCGGAGGAATTCGGCGCGGTGGTGGTGAAGACGACCAATGGCTATCCGGTGCGGGTGCGCGATGTGGCGCGGGTAGAGGCGGGTGTCGAGAACGACGACACGATCGTGCGCAGCGACGGCAAGGCCTCCGTCACACTCGGCGTTCTGCGGCAGTCGCAGGCCAATACGGTGAAGATCTCAGAGGCGATCCGCAAGCAGATCGAGGAGTTGCAGCCGCTGCTGCCCGAGGGCATGACCATCCAGATCGGCAGCGATGACGCCGTCTTCATCCAGCAGTCGATCTACGAGGTGATGCATGCGCTCATGATCGCGGTCCTGCTGGTGATCGGCGTGATCTTCGCATTCCTCGCATCCCTCCGGGCGACGCTGGTGCCGGCGGTGACCATCCCGATCTCGCTTCTCGGCGCCTGCTGGGGCATCGCCCTGTTCGGCTTCTCGATCAATATCCTCACGCTGTTCGCCCTGGTGCTCGCCATCGGCATCGTGGTCGATGACGCAATCGTGGTGCTCGAGAACATCAAGCGGCGCATGGCGCTTGGCGAAAGCCGGCTGGTGGCCTCGGTCAAGGGCGGCAGGCAGGTGACCTTTGCGGTGATCGCCACCTCGCTCACGCTCATGGCGGTGTTCGTGCCGATCTCCATGCTGGAAGGCACGGTCGGGCGGCTGTTCAGCGAGTTCGGCATCGTGATGTCGCTGGCGGTGTTCGTGTCGATGGTGGTGGCGCTGACGCTGTGCCCGATGCTGTGCGCGATGATCCTGCCGGAACATCACAAGGAGGGCCGGCTCGAGCATCTGGTGGAGGCCGTAACCGCGAGGATAAACGCGGCCTATGGCGCCTGCCTGAAGCTCAGCCTGCGCCATCCGGTCAGCGTGATCGTGCTCGGCCTTGCCTTTGCCGGCTGGTCGGCGTGGCTCTATGGCCAGCTGCCGCGGGAACTGACGGCGATGGAAGATCGCGGCGCCTTTTTCGTAGCCGTCACCGCGCCGCAGGGCTCGAACCTGGCCTATACCGATGCCGCGACCAGGCAGGTCGAGGCGGTACTGCAGCCGCTGGTGGACAGTGGGGAAGCGCGGTCGATCACCACCATGGTGGGCCGAGGCAGCGATGCCTCGACGGCGACGGTGGTGGTGCGGCTGGCGGACTGGGACGAGCGCAAGCGCAGCCAGCAGGAGATCGTGCAGGATCTCATCCCGAAGCTTGCCCAGATCACCGAGGTCCGCGCCTTTCCGATCCAGTCGGCGGCGCTTGGCCTGCGCGGCTCGGGCAATCCGATCCGGGCGGTCATTGGCGGTCCGGACTTCGACAGCGTGAAGGCGTGGAGCGCCGAACTGCTCGAGCGGGCGCGGTCCAATCCGGGGCTACTCAATGTGGAACTCGACTACAAGGAGAGCCAGCCGGAATTCCGTGTCGAGATCGATCGGGAGCGGGCGCGGGACCTGGGCGTCGATATTCAGACCATTTCGCAGACCCTGCAGGCGATGTTCGCGTCGCAGGAAGTGACCACCTATATCGATCGTGGCCGGGAATATCCGGTGATCATCCGCGCGGTTGATGCGGACCGGCGCTCACCGAACGATCTCAGCGCCGCCTATGTGCGAGCCAAGTCGGGGGCCCTGGTGCCACTGAGCTCCTTCGTGACCTTCAGGGAGAGCGCCGCGTCGCCCAGCCTTGCCCGTTACGACCGGCTGCCGTCGATCACGCTGTCGGCCTCGCTGGCGCCAGGCTACGACCTGGGTTCGGCCATCGACTTCCTGCGCAACGAGGCGGCAGAAGTGTTGCCGGCTGCGGGCAAGCTGTCCTTTGCGGGCCAGTCCAAGGAATTTCTCGAGACGTCGAGCGGTGCGACCATGACCTTCGTGCTGGCCGTGCTCATCGTCTATCTGGTGCTGGCGGCGCAGTTCGAAAGCTTCATCCATCCGCTGAGCATCATCCTGTCGGTGCCGCTGGCGGTGACCGGGGCACTGGCAACCATCTGGATCCTGGGCGGCTCGCTCAACGTGTTCAGCCAGGTGGGGCTCGTGCTGCTCGTCGGCCTCATGGCGAAGAACGGCATCCTGATCGTCGAATTCGCCAACCAGCTTCGGGACGAGGGCATGTCAGTCAGAGAGGCCGTGATCGAAGCATCCATCGTGCGTCTGCGGCCAATCCTGATGACCGTGATCGCCACGGTGCTGGGCGCGGTGCCTCTTGCCCTGGCGAGTGGTGCCGGCGCGGAGAGCCGGATCGCCATCGGCACGGTGATCGTCGGCGGCTTCGGCATTGCCTCGGCCCTCACCCTGTTCCTCACGCCCGTGCTTTACGACCTCTTCGCCCGATTCACCAAGCCGCGCGCGCATGTCACCCAGAAGCTCGAGGCGGAACTGGCCGAGGCCCGTGCCAAGACCGAGCTTGATGCCGCGTCTGGTTCGGCGGCTTGATCCTGCCGAACCGACCGGACGAGCATGAGCGGTTGCCATCACGACGTGCTTGGCTATCTTTGGTCCGGACCGGGTTCCGTCGCGGACCCGACCAACCGCGCCAGGGTCCCTGTTCTTGAGTGACGAAACAGAAATAAAACTGGCCATCCGTGAGGAAGGCCTTGCCGCTGCAACAAAGCTATTCGGCAAAGACGAGCCGGTTCAGATCCACTCCACCTATTTCGACACCCCGGACCTGCTGTTGCGGCGGCACGGCATCCAGCTCAGGCTGCGCCATGACGGGGATGAGGTGCTGCAGACGGTGAAGCTTTCGGCGGGCTCGGTCGGGCCGATGACGCGGGCGGAGCACGAGATCAGCCTCGACCATGAGGAACTCGACATTCCGCATCTGATGGAAGCACTGCCGGAAGAAGTGCGCGAGGCGCTGCGCGTGGATGCGCTGCGGCCACTGTTCGTCACCCGGTTCGAGCGGCGGCGACATCTCGCGGGGCCGGGCAAGGTGGTGGAACTGGCCTTCGATCGGGGTGTGATCGAGAGCGGCGAGAAGCAGCTGCCGGTGCTCGAGATCGAGGCGGAGCTCAAGGGGCCGGATTTCGACGCCTATATCGCGGAAGTGCTGGCGCTACTCGACAAGGTGCCGGCCTCGATCATCGCCAGTGGCAAGGCGGCACGCGGCTACCGGCTGGCAACCGGCACGACGGAAGCGCCGGTCTATCCGCCGAAGCTCGAGCTTCCGCCGGGCATTGCCCTGCCCGACGCCATCAAGGCGATCCTCCGGCAGAATTTCGCGCGGTTCTTCGAGAACATTCCCGCGGCCCAGGCAGGTATTCCGGGCGGCATCCATCAGGTACGGGTGGGGCTGCGTCGCCTGCGCTCGACGGTTGCGGCCTTCAAGCCGGTGATGCGGCTTGCCGAGGCGGACGGGCTCCTGCGCGAAGTCAAGGCGCTGTTCAACGCGTTCGAGCCGGTGCGCGAGGCCGATGTGTTTGTTGCGGATACGCTGCCAAAGCTGGTTGAGGCGGGGATGAAGCCCAAGCTGGCGGCCACCGTCGCCGAGCGGATCGCCGAATTCCGGGCACGGGAGCAGGCCAAGGTCACAGCGCTGCTGCAGAGCACGGAGACGGCAAAGCTGATTGTCAGGCTCTATGGCTGGATTGAAAGCGGCCGCTGGATGAAGTTCGACCGGCCGCTTGATCTGCTGCTCGACAAGCGTCAGGCGGCGGATTTCGCCAGGCCGCGGTTGCGGAAACTGCACAAGGCTCTGCTCAGGAAAGCCCGCAAGGCGCGCAATTCCACCGACCTCGATGACTGGCACAGGGCCCGGATCGCCGCAAAGAAACTGCGTTATGCAGCCGATCCGCTGCTTCCCACGCTTGACCTGCCGCCAGAGGTGGCGCTCACCTACCGGAAGAGTATCGAAGCAATCCAGGGCGAGCTGGGGCAGCTTAATGATATCGTGGTCGCCGAGCGGTTCCTGGAGACGGTGAAGACCAGCCTGCCTGCGCGGCAGAGACAGCCACTTGCCAAGGCGCTCGGCCTGCTTGAGGCCTGGCAGGCAAGGACATCAGACCAGGTGCTCGTCGAGGCAGCGAGGGAAATCCGCATTTTCGAGAAGAACGGCTTTCCCCGAAACAAGAAACGGAAAAAATGATGGCACTCGCAATCGCGGTCATGAACATCAAGGGAGGGTGCGGAAAAACGACCATTGCCACGCATCTGGCCGCGGGATTTGCGAGTTCGGGACTCACGGCGGCGCTTGCAGATTACGACCGTCAGAAGAGCAGCCTGATCTTCGGCGAGCTAAGGCCTGAATCGGCCGTGCGCATCGACTTTCTCGACTGGCGCGACGATTTCGGCGAGGTCGGTCGCCATGTCCAGCGGCTGATCATCGACTGCCCCGCATCGCTCAAGTCGGAGCGGGTGCGCAAGGTGGTCAGGGAGGCGGATGTGGTGGTGGTGCCGGTACAGGCGTCGATCTATGACGAGCGGGCAACGCTCCATTTCCTCAGCCAGATCGAGGAACTGAAGAAGGTACGGTCAGGCGAGAAGCGCACGCTGATCGTCGCCAACCGGTTCCGTCCGGCCAGCGCGCAGGGCCGCAAGCTCGAGCGGCTGATGCTGGGCCATGGATACCAGATGTTGGCGCGGATTGGCGACAGGAGCATCTATCCGCGGCTCGCGGAGCAGGGCCTGACCGTGTTCGACGTCCGTAGCAAGACGGCGCAGGCCGAGCAGGAAACATGGCTGCCGCTGTTCGAGGCAATCGAGGCGATCGCGCGGGCAAGACAGGGCTGATCCGGCCTTCGGCGTGAAGGCGCCTTGGCGGCCGCCTTCGTCAGGCGCCGGTGCTGCCGTCCGGCTGCTCGCGGAAGTGGCTCTTGAGCTGAAGCCAGGCGAGCAGGGCGAGCGCAGGGAGGGCGGCGACCGCCGTGAGAATGAAAAACAGGATCCAGCCGGTTGCCTCCGCCACATAGCCGGATATTGAGGCGAGCACGGTGCGCCCGACGGCGGACAGAGCCGAAAGCAGGGCATATTGGGTGGCGGTATGTAGCGGGCTCGTGCACAGGCTCGACAGATAGGCCACGAAGATCACCGTGCCGATGCCGCCGGTGAAGTTCTCAACCATGATCGCAACAGATAGGGCCGAGAGGTCGGTGCCCATCCAGGCAAGCCATGAGAAGACCAGGTTCGAGGCCATCTGCAGGATGCCGGCGATCCACAGGCAGGTGACCATCGGATAGGCGCGGGCGAGGAACCCGCCGGCAAATCCCCCGGCCAGTACGGCGAAAAATCCGACACCCTTGACGATGGCGGCATAGGCCGCCTTGTCGAAGCCGATGCGGATGACGAAGGGGCCGGTCATGACACCGGCAAAGGCATCACAGAACTTGAACAGCAGGACGAAGAGCAGAACCGCCACCACATGCGGCTTGGTCATGAAGTCGGCGAAGGCGCCATAGGCGGCGCTCCACAGTTTGGTCAGCGCGTCGGTGGGCGGCGTCGCCGCTTCGGCGCGTTCGGCAATAGCGGAGGCTTCCGGCTCGGTTCCGAGCAGGGAGGCGATCATGCCGACGACCATGAGGGCGGCCATGGCGGCGTAGCCATAGAACCAGACCGTGTCCTTCGCGATCCCCCGGTGCTCAAGCCAGCTCACAAAGGCGATGACCAAGGCGGTCGAGACCAGCATGCCGACGCGATAAGCGGGCACGAAGACGGCCATGCCGGCTGCCTGCTGGTCAGTATCGAGGCTTTCGACGCGGAAGGCGTCGATGACAATGTCCTGGGTGGCGGAGGCTGCGGCCAGCAGCACCGCGCCCAGCGCCACCAGCCAGGGCGTCACCTCTGGCTTCAGGCTGCCGAGGAACAGGATGGTGGCGATGAGCAACAGCTGGGACAGGATCAGCCAGCCACGGCGGCGACCGAGCCAGCGCGACAGCAGAGGCACCTTCCAGGCATCGACGATGGGCGCCCAGAGGAATTTCACCGTGTAGGGGATGCCGACGAGCGAGAACAGGCCAATGGCGGCAAGGTCCACGCCGCGGTCGGCCATCCAGATCGCCAGGGTAGAACCCGACAGGGCCAGGGGAAGCCCGGAGGAGAAGCCCAGAAACATGACGATGAGGACGCGGGGTTCCAGATAGACCGACAGGGTCCGGAGCCATCGCGGGCGACGATCCTCTCCAGCCGCTTCATTCGTGGTCATGCGGGCCCTCTCCCTGATCCCCGGCGAATCACCTCACCCACGACCATAAGCGAGCAATGTGGCGGGTAACAGAGGGCTCGCCTTGAGGGGTAATGGCGCGGCCGCATCGATGAGGCGGGTGGCGAGTGCCCGCGCGATCGTGCTGTGCAGCCAGCGCGGGCACTCGGATCGTAGCGTCATGCGCTCATGAGGCAATGAGGCGGTCCTGCTGGTGCCGGCAACAGGGTCTGAAGATCCGAGCCAGGACGAATGGCCGGCGAATGGGAGGCAATGAGGCCGCTTGCGCCTGCCGTGCCCTGCGTCCGTCGCATCTGCGGCCGCTTCGGCGATAGCTCACTCCCCGGCGGCGTAGTGGTGCCCGAGCGGCTGCGCTCCTGCTTCCGCTTCCGGAAGATCCAGCTGCTCGATCCGCAGGCCGCGGCGGGTGATCTTGTCGGCAGACACGGCGATCCGGTCGATATCCTGGGATGCCTGTCCGAAATGCTTCTGCAGCTCGAAGACCCGCTCGCGCAGGCGGGCGACGTCATCGAGAATCGCGCCGATTTCCGCCTTGATGACGCCAGCCTGCTCGCGCATGCGCACATCCTTGAACACGGCCTGCAGGGTCTGCACCACCAGCATGAGGATATTTGGCGAGGCGATGATCACCCGCGAGCGGTGGGCGAGCTGGATCAGATCCTCGAAATGCTCGTAGATGTCGGCATAGATTGCCTCGGACGGCACAAAGAGCACGGCCATGTCATGGGTTTCGCCGGGGATGAGATATTTGCCGGCGATGTCCTTGATGTGCTTGCCGACATCCTGCCTCAGCCGCTGGATGGCAAGGCGGGACTCAGCATCGGTGCGCGCGGCCTTGAGCGCGTTGAAGCCTTCCAGGGGAAACTTGGCGTCGATCACCAGCTGCAGGGGGCTGTCAGGGAGGGACACCAGACAGTCCGGGCGGGTGCCATTGGAAAGGGTCGCCTGGAACCGATAGGCATTCATGGGCAGGCCGTCGCGGATGATCGCCTCCATGCGGGCCTGGCCGAAAGCGCCGCGCGCCTGCTTGTTGGAGAGAATGTCCTGCAGGCTCACCACCCGGCTGGTGAGCTCGGCGATGTTGCGCTGGGCGCGGTCGATCACAGCTAGTCGCTCGTTGAGCTGGCCCAGACTGTCGCCGGTGCGACGGGCAACCATGTCGAGACGCTGGTCCAGGGTGCGCGCGAGATGAGCCTCGCGGCTGGCTACGGTTTCCGCAACCTGCCGGATCTGGCCGGACATCTCACCCAGGCGATGCTCGAGGCCGCCCGCTGCCAGGGGACTGGTGGCGCGGCGCAGGGCGCTCAAGGCGAGCATGACGGCCGTGACCAGCAGCACCAGCACGAGAACAGCGAGCGCGCCCGCCACTTGTAGCAGGCCGATCGGATAGCCGCCGATGACGATGAGAGGTTGGTTGAGATCCAGCATCCGCCAATGCTAGCAATTTTCCGGCAGCTGTCGAGATCAAAACGTGAACATTTGCCCGGCGCATTGTTGCCGCGCCGCCGGCTTTCGCCGGGTTTGGGAATTGACCCCCGAGGGGTGTTCGCCTATTTGACAGCAGGAGATTTCTTGCCATGACCATTCGCCCCATCATCGAACTGCCCGACAAGCTGCTACGTGAGGTTTCGCGGCCGGTGGAGACCGTCAATGACGAGATCCGGACGCTGATCGACGACATGTTCGAGACCATGTACGACGCGCCGGGTGTGGGGCTTGCCGCCATACAGATCGCGGTGCCGCTGCGCATCTTCGTGACCGACGTCGCGCGCGAGGGCGAGGAGCCGCAGCCCCATGCCTTCATCAATCCCGAGATCACCTGGTCGTCGCAGGAGCTCAACGAGCACGAGGAAGGCTGCCTGTCGATCCCGGATGTGAACGGCGTGGTCAAACGGCCGGCCGAGGTCAGGGTCAGGTTCCTCGACCGCAATGGCGAGCCGCAGGAAATGCATTGCACAGGGCTGCAGGCCACCTGTGTGCAGCATGAACTCGACCATCTTAACGGCGTGCTGTTCATCGACCACCTGTCGCGCCTCAAACGCGAGCGGGCGATGAAGAAATTCGCCAAGGCCAAGCGCTACAGCGAAGTCGACTGACCTTCCCGCAAATTCAGGACGGAACGGACGCGATGCGCGTGATCTTCATGGGAACGCCGGATTTCTCCGTTCCGGCCCTAAGCGAGATCCTGGGACAGGGGCATGAGGTGGCGGCGGTCTATACCCAGCCGCCGCGGCCGGCCGGGCGCGGCATGGCCGAGCGGCCGTCGCCAATCCATCGCTTCGCCGAGGCGCATGGGCTCATGGTGCGCCATCCCGCAAGCCTGAAGTCGCCCGACGAGCAGGCCGCCTTTGCGGCATTCGAGGCCGATGTGGCCGTGGTGGTCGCTTATGGGCTCATCCTGCCGCAGGCTGTGCTCGATGCGCCGGCACTGGGCTGCTTCAACATCCATGCCTCGCTGCTACCGCGCTGGCGCGGGGCCGCCCCGATCCAGCGGGCCATCATGGCGGGCGATACCCAGACGGGCGTTTCCATCATGCGGATGGAGGCGGGGCTCGATACCGGGCCAGTGTGCCTTACCGAGGTCGTTCCCATCGATGACGGCACTACGGCGGGCGAGCTGCATGACCGGCTGTCGGCAGTGGGGGCGAGCCTGATGGTGCGGGGCCTTGCCGCCCTGTCGCGCGGGGCGCTCGACTGCGTGCCGCAGCCCGAGCAAGGGGTCACCTATGCCGACAAGATCAGCAAGGCCGAGGCCCATCTCGACCTTGGGCGGAAGGCGGCGGAGATCCTGCGGCATCTCCATGGCCTGTCACCTCATCCCGGCGCCTTCGTCATGGCAGGGCCGGAGGAGAAGCCGTTCCGGCTCAAGATCCTCAGGGCAGAGCGTGTGTCCGCCAGCGGCGAGCCGGGGATGATCCTCGATGACCGGCTGACCATTGCCTGCGGCGAAGAAGCGATCCGCCCGGTCCTAGTACAACGGGAAGGCAAGGGGCCGATGGGCGTTGCCGAATTCCTGCGCGGCACCAGCCTGCCGGCGGGAAGCCGGGTGCGCTGAGCGGCTGGAAGCCGACACTCCGAGCGCACTGTGATGACAACAGAAAAGGGCGCCTCCAGGCGCCCTTCGTGCTTCCGGTCCTGTGTCCGGTTCAGACCGGGCGAACCTCGACCACTTCCGGAATGAAGTGGCGCAGCAGGTTCTCGATCCCATGTTTCAGGGTTGCCGTCGAGCTCGGGCAGCCGGAGCAGGCGCCCTCCATGTTGAGGAAGACCACGCCGTCACGATAGCCCTGGAAGGTGATGTTGCCGCCATCCTGAGCAACGGCCGGCTGAACGCGGGTCTCCAGCAGTTCCTTGATGGTCTCGACGATCTGCTCGTCGCCGTCGTCGAAGAACTCGCCTTCCGGAGACTTCTCTGCGGAACCGTCCTCGATCACCGGCTGGCCGGAGAGATAGTGCTCCATGATGACGCCGAGAATGGCCGGCTTGAGATGCTGCCATTCGGCATCGCCCTTCGTCACCGAGATGAAGTCGTCGGCCAGGAACACGCCGGTCACGCCATCGATCTCAAAGAGCCTACGGGCGAGCGGCGAAATGCGCGCCTCTTCCTCGTCGCGGAAATTGCGCGGTTCACCGGGAAGAACGGCGCGTCCCGGCAGGAACTTCATGGTTGCCGGATTGGGCGTGGCTTCCGTCTGGATGAACATGACACTTTTCCTTGCTTGCTCTCGCCGCGCGAGCACGCCGCCTTGCGCCTGTTGGACGCCGCGGCGCTTGTGACCGATCCCTTACATAGGGTTGGACTGCACGGCTGTCCAGACGACGTGGGGGCGGCGCTGCCTCGAGGCACGGCGTTACATCGCCCAGCCGCCGTCGATGACATGGATCTGGCCGGTCACGAAGCGGGATTCGTCGCTCGCCAGATAGACCACAAGCGGGGCGATCTGGTCGGGGGTGGCAAGCTCGCCGGTGGGCTGGCGGGCGATAAAGCTCTTGCGCGCCGCCTCATAGTCGCCAAGGGCGCGCATGCGGTCCTGCAGCGATGGGGTGTCCACCGTTCCCGGGCAGAGCGCGTTGCAGCGGATGCCCCTTGAGATGTAGTCGGCCGCCACGGACTTGGTGAGCCCGATCACGGCCGCCTTGGTGGCGCTGTAGACGCAGCGGCTGGGCACGCCCTTCACGGAGGAGGCGACGGAGGCCATGTTGATGATGGAGCCGCCGCCCGCACCCAGCATGGCCGGCAGAAAGGCCTTCAGCACACGGAACTGGCTGCGGACATTAAGGTTGAAGGAAAAGTCCCAGGCATCCTCGGTGGTCTCGAGCAGCGTTCCATTGTGTACGTAGCCGGCACAGTTGAAGATGATGTCGACGGCGCCGACTCGCTCAGCCGCGGCGGTAATGGCTTCGGCATCGAGAACGTCGAGCACGAAGGTCTCGATCTGGGGATGCTCGGCCCTGAGGCTTTCCAGTGTTGCCGGATTGATGTCGGTCGCGATGACCCTGGCACCCTCGCGCGCCATGGCCAGGGCCGAGGCCCTGCCGATGCCCTGACCGGCCGCCGTCATGAATGCTTTCTTGCCTTCGAGCCTTCCCGCCATAAACTCCTCCCTCGGTGGTCCGGCGCATCCTCTTCCGACCGACACAAAAGCGCAAGAGGATGGCCGGGGCGCCCGTCAAGCAAGCGGGGATCCCAACATGCGTATCGGTTTTGCGGGCGTCGGCCTCATGGGCCAGGGCATGGTCGAAAATCTGCTCAAGAGCGGCCACGAGGTGGCGGTGCTCGGGCACCGGAACAGAGAGCCGATCGAGGCCGTCCTGGCGGCCGGGGCAACGGAGGTGGCCAATGCCCGCGAGCTGGCGGCCAATCGCGACGTCATCGGCCTGTGCCTGCCCAATTCGCGCGTGGTCGAGGCTGTCATCGAGGAAATGTTACCGGTGCTGCGGGAGGGGATGATTGTCATCGATCACAGCACGGCGGACCCGGCCTCGACGCGCCGGCTGCAGGAGAGGCTTGCGCAGCGGGGCATCGGCTTCATCGATGCGCCGGTAGCGGGCGGACCTGGCGAATCACGCGCTGGAAAGCTCGGTGCCCTAGTCGGCGGTGCTGAGGCCGATGTCGACAAGGCACGGCCGATCCTCGCTTGTTTCTGCCGGGAAATTTCACATTTCGGCGGGCCGGGCGCGGGCAATGTCGCCAAGCTCATCAACAATTACATGGTGCTCGGGATCGTTGCCGTTTCCACCGAGGCCTTCCGTCTTGCCCGGGAAGCGTCCATTGACTGGACCCGCCTTTATAATGTCATGTTATGCGGGTCAGGGAATTCCGCGGCGCTGCGGCGCATGATGGAGCCCGCTCTCGCGGGTGATTTCGACGGTTATCCCTTCAGTATCGGAAACGCGGCCAAGGATGCGACCTATGCCTTGGAGCTGTTCCGTTCTATGCAGTGCACAACGTCGCTCGCAGAGGCCGTGGCGGATGTCTATGTGCATGCCGCGGCCAAGGGGGACCCAGAGCGTTTTGTCAGCCAACTTCTGGCGGAGAAAATCGATCGAGACCAAGCATCGGAGACTCAATGAACGATAACCTGCTCAACGGCAACGTCACTTCCATCGTCGAGGAGGGAGCCTTCGCCGTCCTTGAGAATGTGCTCAGGGCGCAGGCAGAAGGCCATGACGTCATCAATCTGGGTATCGGCCAGCCCGACCTGCTGCCGCCGCAGCATGCGCTGGAAGCCGCGGCCCGGGCAGCCAGAGAAGGACCGCACGGCTACACATCATCCCTCGGCGTCGCGCCGCTCAGGGAAGCAGTTGCCGCGGATGTGGCCGCCAGGACGGGGATGAGTGTTACGGCGGATGAAGTGGTGATCGCCCCAGGCGGCAAGGTGACGATCTTCTTGGCCGCGACCCTGTTCGGGGGCGCCGGCACAGAAATCCTCTATCCCGATCCGGGCTTTCCTGCCTATCGCGAGGCAGCCAGGATGTCGGGCGCCGTGGCCATTCCCTATCCGGTGAAGGCCGAGCGCGGTTTTTCGTTCAATGCCGACGACGTGCTCGGGCTCATCAACGAGCGCACGCGGCTCATCATCCTCAACAGCCCGGCCAATCCGACCGGTGGCGTGGTCGAGCGGGCAGAGCTCGACCGGCTGGCGGAAGGGCTGCTTCGCCATCCGCACGTGGCGGTGCTCACCGACGAGATCTATTCGCAACTCGTCTTCGACGGCAGTGAGTTCGCGAGCTTCTTCCGCTATCCGGAGCTGCAGGACCGGACCATCCTCCTTGACGGCTGGAGCAAGACCTTCGCCATGACCGGATGGCGTCTCGGCTATGGGGTGTGGCCGAAGGGGCTCATCCCGCATGTGCGGAAGCTGGTCTCCACGTCCTATTCCTGCGTGAATGTGGCTGCCCAGCTCGGCGGCCTTGCGGCCCTCACCGGCCCGCGGTCGGATGTGGAGGCCTATCGCGCCAAGCTGAAGGAACGGCGGGATGCGGTGGTTGCCGGGCTCAACGCCATCCCAGGGATCAGCTGCCAGGTACCGGGCGGCGCCTTCTACGTGTTCCCGGATGTCACGGGCACGGGGTGGTCGAGCCAGGCCTTCGCCCAGATGCTGCTCGATCAGGCGCATGTGGCGGTCATTGCAGGGGAAAGCTTCGGCGAGAACGGCGCCGGCTTCGTACGCATCTCCTATGCGACGGAGCTCGACCGGCTGCTCGAGGCGATCGACCGGATCAAAGTCTTCCTCGAAACCTATCCGGTGCTTGGCCGGGCCGGGAACTTCTCGTAATCCGACAAAGGAGAACGGCGGCCCGCATATGGCGGCCGCCGTCGTGTCACAAAGACATCAGGCAGGGCTCAGCGCGTGGCGCCGCCGCGACGACTTCAGCAGCTTGCTGACCGCTGCCGAGGCTGCAACCTTGCCCTGCTCGGCATAGGCCTCGTGGTTCTTCTCGATATCCCTGATGTCATAGAGATAGTTGACCATGAGGCCCGCAGCCTGGGCAAGACCGCGCGGCGAGAGATCGCCGGGCCAGTTGATCCGCTCAAGTCGCGCGCCATTGCCAAGGTGGAAGCGGGCGACCGGATCGAGAGGCTGGCCATTGGAGCGCTTCTCGTTCAGGAAGTAGTGGGCGGCAAGCTCGAGCAGCAGCGGCCTTAGCGTGGCGGACCGCTCGGGATCGGTGTGCCAGCCCGTCTCGTCCATCAGCGTCAGCGTCTCACGGGTCTCGTCATCGAGAACCGGATTGGCGGCATCGGCCCGCACGCCATCGAGCCAGCTACGGAAGCCGGGCACCGGCGACAGGGTGACGAAGGTCTTGAGCGAGGGGATCTCGCGGGCGAGGTCGGTGACGACCTGTTTGATAAGGAAATTGCCGAAGCTGATGCCGGCAAGGCCCTTCTGGCAGTTGGAAATCGAGTAGAAGACGGCGGTGTTAGGCGCCTCGCCCCGGATGGCGGGCGCTTCCGGCGTGATCAGGCCCTCGATCGAGCTCGGGATCTCGTGCACCAGTGCCACTTCCACGAAGATCAATGGTTCATCCACCAGCGAGGGATGGAAGAAGGCATAGCAGCGGCGGTCATGAGGATCGAGACGGCGCTTGAGGTCGTCCCAGCCATTGATCTCGTGAACAGCCTCGTACTCGATGATCTTCTCAAGGATCGTCGCCGGGGTCGACCAGTCGATGCGACGAAGCACCAGGAAGCCGCGATTGAACCAGGAGCCGAAGAGGTCGACCAGATCGTCATCCACCGGGCTCAGATCGGGATGCGCCTTGAGCAGCGGCAGGAGATCCTCACGCATGTGAACGATGGCCTGGGTGCCGCCAGGGGCGAAGTTGAGCCGGCGGAAGAATTCATGGCGCGGCGAACTGAGCGCCTGCTCAAGGGCCTTCAGGGTCTTCGGCGAGGGGTTGGCGGTATACTCGCCTGCCGCCCTGGCCACGGCCTCGGCATCCGGGGTGAATTCCGCCGCCATCAGCTTGAAGAAGTCCAGGCGGCCGGCCTCGTCCAGACGCCGGTAGGCGGCCAGGATGTCCTGGGCCAGCAGAGCGCCGGAGGATTCCCCGCGGCGCGACAGAAGCTGACGTGACAGATCGGCGATCTGATCTCCCGAGCCATTGCTGCTGCCGAGACTGGTCAGCGCGCGCCCCCGGTCAACAATGGTGTCGAGCAGTTCGCGGAAAAATGAGACGTTCATGCGGTTCTTTCCTGAGCGTCAGCGAAGCATCGCGGAGAGCCCGTGCATAGGCCGAGAGTAAACGCGACGTCGCGCCATTGGTGCCGCGCACGGTCGTCGCAGGCCGGCACCCGGTCCGGAGACGAGGCGCCAGCTCCGCCGCTATTATTTAGGGGCAAAGGTTGATGTGCCCAGAGCGACGAAAGTACCCCCCGCAAAAAGCAGGTTGATGCCGATCAGGGTGCCGACCACCCAGCTCGCGCTGCCGGGGAGCTCGCTCCAGATGAGCACGCCGAGGATGATGGAGATCACGCCGCCGATGATAGCCCAGAGCGCGCCATTGTGCGGACGGGCCTTCACGCCCATCACGATGCGGAAGATGCCGTCGACGATGAAACAGGCGGCGAGCGCCAGGGTGAAGGCGATCATGCCGCCGAGGGGATCGAAGATGAAATAGAGGCCGGCGAATGTGTAAAGCGCGCCCACCAGCAGTTCCCACAGGAAACCGCTCCAGGTGGTTTCCTTGAAGGCATGGATGAGGACGGCGATGCCGCTGGCCAGCATGGCGAGACCCACCAGGACCTGGGCCGTCAGGGTGAAGACGAGCGGGAACAGGATCGCCAGGACGCCGACCACGATCAAGAAGATCCCTAGTCCGAGGAACCAGCCCTTGCTGGTCGTTGCAATGTCCGTCTGCGCCACTTTGATACCCCCACGAGATGCGTTTGTTACAATAGGATAGCGCAACGCGCGGTCCGGCGAAACGGCGCTGTCAAAGAAGGCGTAACATGGCCGCACCGCCGACGATCAGGGTAGCAGCGGCCGAGCGCCAGAAGGTGAGAGGTTCCTTGAGGAACAGCACGGCAATGGCGAGAGCGAAGAAGATGCTGGTCTCGCGGAGGGCGGCGACGGTGGCAATCGGCGCGCGGGTCATGGCCCAGATGGCAACCCAGTAGGCAGCCAGCGACAGGGCGCCGGCAATGAAGCCAGAAATCCAGACATTGCGAAGCTGGAGGATCGCCCGCGGACCACGACGGATCAGGGCAATGACGACCATGATGACGCCCTCGAGGCCGAGCAACCAGAGCGTATAGCCGGATGCGGTGCCGGAGACGCGGCCGCCAAGCCCGTCGATGACGGTATAGGAGGCGATGAAGGCCGAGACGATGAGGGCGGCCTCGATGGCGGTGCGGCTGCCGGCAACGCCGCGGCCCGCGCCCTTCAGGGCCATGAGCCAGACGCCGCTGACCAGGACGATGATGCCAAGCCAGGTGAGGGGCGTGAGATACTCGCTGAGGAACAGCATCCCGAAAAGTGCGACAAAGATCGGGGCTGCACCGCGGGCGAGCGGATAGATCTGGCCGAGATCGCCATAGCCATAGGCGCGCACGAGGGTCAGGTTGTAGCCGATGTGACAGAGGAGAGATGCCGCGATATAGGGCCAGGAGGCGGGATCGGGCAGGTCGAAGAATGGCGTCAGGCCGAGGGCGATGGTCCCCATGCACAGGCCCATGAGGCACATGGACATGAAGCGGTCGAGGCCGATCTTGATCATGGCATTCCAAGCCGCGTGCATGAAGGCGGCCGACATTATTGCCATGAATGTCAGGCTATCCATGGGGGGAGGTACTCACCGGACGACGTGCAGGCAAGCTTAGCGCAGTGAGGCGGCGGGGAGAAGATCGGCAGAGATGCCGTGCGCGTGGGCGGACTGCCGGATGGTCGCCCGGGGCATTCAATGGGGAGGCGAGGCGCGCAGCTGGGGCCACGCTCCGGAAGAGGGGCTTGCCGGGGCTTGCCAACTTGGAAGCCCCGGCAACCGGATCAGCCGTTCAGGTCATAGGCGGCGATGGCCGCCATGTTGACCAGGTCATTGGCGGTCGCGTTCATAGGCGCGATCTGGACCGAACACTGCAGGCCGACCAGCATGGGGCCGATGAGGGTGACGCCGCCCAGCTCCTGCAGCATGCGGGTGGCAATGCTGGCGGTGTCGCGGGCCGGCATGACCAGCACATTGGCCGGCGCAGTCAGGCGGCAGAAGGGATAGGGCGCCATGGCGTCGCGGTTGAGGGCGACGTCGGCCTGCATCTCGCCGTCATATTCGAAGTCGACCTGGCGGCTGTCGAGGATCTTGATGGCTTCCTGGGCCTCGCGGGACCACTCGCTGCTCAGATGGCCGAAGGTGGAATCCGACAGCAGGGCGACGCGCGGTTCATAGCCGAAGCGGCGGGCAACATTGGCCGCCTCGATGGCAATCTCGGCAAGCTCCGCGGCATTGGGCTTCTCGTGGCCGGTGGTGTCGGCGACGAAGACCGTGCGGCCGCGGCACAGGCACATGGAGACGCCGATCAGGCGATGATCGGGCTTCACGTCGATCGCGTACTGGACGTCGTCGAGGGCGACGCCATAGTGACGGGTGATGCCGGTGATCATGGCGTCCGCATCGCCCAGCGCCACCATGCAGGCGGCGAAGACGTTGCGGTCATTGTGGACCATGCGCAGGCAGTCGCGCATCAAGAGGCCACGGCGCTGGGTGCGGCCGTAGATGTAGTTGGCATAGTCGGTATTGCGGTCCGACAGGCGGGCGTTGAGAATGCTGACATTCTCGTTCAGCTCGATGCCAAGGGAGCTCACAGACTGCTCGATCAGGTTCTCGCGGCCCACAAGGATCGCATGGCCGAGACCGGCATTGGCGAAGCTGTTGGCCGCGCGGATCATGCGCTCCTCTTCGCCCTCGGCGAAGACGACACGCTTGGGCTGCTGGCGGACCTGCTCGAAGATGCCCTGGAGCGAGCCGGCAATCGGGTCAAGACGCGCCGAAAGGTCGGCGGCATAGCCGGCGAGGTCGACGATGTGCTTGCCGGCAACGCCAGATTCCATCGCGGCGCGGGCGACCGCCACCGGGACGGTGGAGATCAGGCGCGGATCGAAGGGCGCCGGGATCAGATATTCCGGACCGTATTTCGGGCGCTGGCCGTGATAGGCGGCAGCGACTTCGTCCGGCACGTCCTCGCGGGCGAGATGGGCCAGGGCTTCGGCCGCAGCAATCTTCATCGCCTCGTTGATGGTCCGGGCGCGGACATCGAGGGCGCCGCGGAAGATATAGGGGAAGCCCAGGACGTTGTTGATCTGGTTCGGATAGTCCGAGCGGCCGGTCGCCATGATGGCGTCGTCGCGGATCTCGGCCACCTCTTCCGGGGTGATCTCCGGATCGGGATTGGCCATGGCGAAGATGATCGGACGCGGGGCCATGCTGGCGACCATCTTCTGGGTGAGTGCGCCCTGGACGGACAGGCCGAAGAAGATGTCGGCGCCGACCATGGCATCTGCCAGGCTGCGGGCGTCCGTGGCAGCGGCGTGGGCCGACTTCCACTGGTTCATGCCTTCGGTGCGGCCCTTGTAGATCACGCCTTTGGAGTCGCACATGATGACATTGGCCGGGTTGAAACCCATGGCCTTGATCAGCTCGGCGCAGGCAATGGCGGCAGAGCCGGCGCCGTTGATCACCAACTTGGAGGTCTTCATGTCGCGACCGGTCAGATGCAGGGCATTGATCAGGCCGGCGGCAGCGATGATGGCGGTGCCGTGCTGGTCGTCGTGGAAGACCGGAATGTCCATCAGTTCGCGCAGGCGCTGCTCGATGACGAAGCAGTCGGGCGCCTTGATGTCCTCAAGGTTGATGCCGCCAAAGGCCGGGCCAAGATAGCGGACGCAGTTGATGAAGGCGTCAACGTCCTTGGTGTCGACCTCGAGGTCGATGGCGTCCACGTCGGCGAAGCGCTTGAAAAGGACCGCCTTTCCTTCCATGACGGGCTTCGAGGCCAGGGCGCCGAGGTCGCCAAGGCCGAGAATGGCGGTGCCATTGGAAATGACGGCCACCATGTTGCCCTTGGTGGTGTAGTCGTAGGCGGTGTCAGGCTGTTCGGCGATGCGGCGTACGGGAATGGCAACGCCGGGCGAATAGGCGAGGCTCAGGTCGCGCTGGGTCGCCATGGGCTTGGTGGCTACGATTTCCAGCTTACCCGGTTTGCCCCGCTGATGAAAAAGCAGTGCTTCCGTTTCCGAAACGCGAGGTTTTCGACCGCTGCCCCCCAATTCGCCTGCCATTGTCTCTTTTCCTGCCGTCAAATCCAGATGAAGCCGCGAAACTAGCCCTGTCGCCGCCCAGCCTCAAGTATTTCAGGGCGCGAAACGGTTAAAAATGCGTGCTCCGGTCGCATTGCCGCATCTTGGCCGCGAATTATGCACAACGACCAGGGGCCGCCATCAAGACAATCGCCTCCTCAATTGGTACTTTCGCGGGCCATGAGCCAGCTTGCCCCTGACAGCACCGCGCCCGCTCCCCAGGAGCCAGAGACGACCGCTGCCGCGGCCGTCGACAATGCCGCCTTCACGCCGATGATGGCGCAGTACTTCGCCATCAAGAACGAACATCGGGACAGCCTGCTGTTCTTCCGCATGGGAGACTTCTACGAGCTGTTCTTCGACGACGCGGTCAAGGCGGCCGAAACCCTCGGCATTGCCCTCACAAAGCGGGGCAAGCACCTGGGCGAGGACATCCCGATGTGCGGGGTGCCGGTGCATGCGGCAGAAGACTATCTGCAGCGCCTGATCCGGGCAGGACACCGGGTTGCGGTCTGCGAGCAGATGGAGGATCCGGCAGAGGCCAAGAAACGCGGCTCGAAATCGGTGGTGCAGCGTGCGGTCATCCGCCTGGTGACGCCGGGCACGCTCACCGAAGACAGCCTGCTCGATTCCCGGCGGCACAACTATCTCGCGGCGCTTACCCGCATGCGCGGCGGTGACGAGCTGGCACTGGCGTGGATCGACATCTCGACCGGGGATTTTGCCACCTGTGCGGTGACCGGCGCGACGCTCATGGCGGAGCTTGCGCGGCTCGATCCGGGCGAGATCATCCTGGCCGACGGCCTGCTGGCGGAGCCGGAACTGGCGGCAGGCCTGCGGCAGATGCGGGCGGCGCTCACGCCGCTGCCCAGCGCCCGCTTCGACAGCACCAATGCCGAAAAGCGGCTCAAGAGCCATTTCGGCGTCGGCGCGCTCGATGGCTTCGGCGCCTTCAGCCGGGCGGAAATCGCGGCCGCGGGCTCGCTGCTCGACTATGTGATGCTGACCCAGGTCGGCAAGGTGCCGCTCATAAGGCGGCCGGTCTGCCACCAGCAGACCGACATCATGCTGATCGATGCGGCCACGCGGACCAATCTGGAGCTGGTGCGCACCACTTCCGGCGAAAGGCGCGGCAGCCTGCTTGCCGCCATCGACCGGACGGTGACCAATGCCGGCAGCCGCCTGCTGGCGGAACGGCTGGCGGCTCCGCTCACCAATGCCGGGCTCGTCAACCAGCGGCTCGATGCGGTGACCTTCTTCCTCGATGTCGAACGGGTGAGGGCGGATGTGCGGGCCAGCCTCAAGGCGGCACCTGATTTCGCCCGGGCGCTGTCGCGGCTGAGCGTGGGGCGCGGCGGGCCGCGCGATCTTGCGGCCGTAGGGGCCGGCCTGCGGGCCGCGGGGGAGATCCTCGAGCTTCTGCAACGGGATACCGGACTGGTGTCGGTGCCGGACGAGGTCCAGGCGATCATCGCCAAGCTGGCACAGAATGATGGCGTGATCGCCGAGCGGCTGGCCGCGACACTCAGGGACGAGCTGCCGCTCATGGCACGCGATGGCGGGCTGGTACGGCCGGGCTATTCGACGGATCTCGACGAGCAGCTGCGGCTGAGGGACGAAAGCCGTCAGGTGATTGCCGGCCTCCAGGGCGACTATGCCGAGGCAACCGGCATCAAGACCCTCAAGATCCGGCACAACAACGTGCTCGGCTTTTTCATCGAGGTGACCGCCCAGCATGGCGAGCGGCTGATGCCTCCGGCCCATGGCGGGCGCTTCATCCACCGCCAGTCGCTGGCCAATGCCATGCGCTTCACCACGGTCGAGCTGTCGGAGCTTGAATCCCGGATCGCCAGGGCGGCTGACAGGGCGCTGCGGATCGAGCTCGAGATCTTTGACGAGCTGGTGGCAATGGTGCTGGCGCAGTCATCGGTGATCGCCGAGATCGCGGATGCGCTGGCAGAGCTCGATGTGGCAACGGCTCTTGCCCAGCTTGCGGAAGACGAGCGCCTCACCCGACCCGTAGTCGATGACAGCCGTGCCTTCGAGATCGTGGGCGGCCGCCATCCGGTGGTCGAGATGGCGCTGCGGCAGACGGGCGATGGCACCTTTGTGCCCAATGACTGCAACCTGTCGGCGGAAGGGGAGGGGCGCCACATCTGGCTGGTGACCGGTCCGAACATGGCCGGCAAGTCCACGTTCCTGCGCCAGAATGCGCTGATCGCGGTCATGGCGCAGATGGGCTCCTATGTGCCGGCGGGTTCGGCCCATATCGGCGTGGTGGACCGCCTGTTCAGCCGGGTGGGCGCTGCCGATGATCTGGCGCGCGGGCGTTCGACCTTCATGGTGGAAATGGTCGAGACCGCCACCATCCTCAATCAGGCGGGACCGCGGTCGCTCGTGATCCTGGACGAAATCGGGCGCGGCACGGCGACCTTCGACGGTCTCTCCATCGCCTGGGCATGCGTCGAGCATCTGCATGAGGTCAACCGCTGCCGGGCGCTGTTCGCCACCCATTTCCACGAGCTGACGGCCCTGGCCGACCGGCTCTCACGGCTTGCCAATGCCACCATGAAGGTGCGCGAGTTCAACGGCGAGCTGGTCTTCCTGCATGAGGTCGGCCCCGGCGCCGCGGACCGTTCCTACGGCATCCAGGTGGCGAAGCTCGCAGGACTGCCGCCGGCAGTGATCCAGCGGGCCAGCGAGGTTCTGCATCTGCTCGAGACCACGGAGCAGGCCTCCGCCCGGCGCGATCTGGTGGACGACCTGCCGCTGTTTGCAGTGGCCGCCCGGGCCACGCCGCCACCTGCCGAGACACCCGGCCTCGCCGAGCCGTCGCCGCTGGCGTCGGAACTGGTTGCGGCCGTGCGCGACCTCGATCCGGACAATCTCAGCCCGCGCGAGGCACTGGACACATTGTATCGGCTCAAGGGCCTGCTAACTTCCTGACGGTGATCGTGCGCCCAGTGGCGGAGGTGCATGATCGCCTGAATTGCGATAGGTTCACTTCATGCACACGGCGCACCGCTCCAGATCGGCCCAGTCCTATCCCAGTGCCCTGCAGATCACCGATCCCAAGGGGCTGATCGATCCCGATGAGCTCCGCAACGAGCTGACGGCAATCTTCAGGGCGCATGAGGGCAACACCACGGCCATGCGGGCGGCGCTGGTCGACCGGCTCAAGCGGGCCCTGAAGGACGGCCGCCGGGAGGCCGAGCGGCGCCTCAACGAGGACGGGCAGGGGACAGCCTGCGCGATGAACCTCTCCTATGTGCAGGACGAGATCATCCGCTGCCTCTACGACTTCACCGCCGTCCATATCTACCGGGCGCGCAATCCATCGGTGGCGGAACGGGTCGCAGTGGTCGCGGTCGGCGGCTATGGTCGCGGCACGCTGGGGCCCGCTTCCGACATCGACCTGCTGTTCGTGCTGCCCTACAAGCAGACGGCCTGGGGCGAGAGCGTCACCGAGTACATGCTGTATGTGCTGTGGGATCTGGGCCTCAAGGTGGGGCATGCCACGCGATCGCTGGATGAATGCATCCGGCTTGCCAAGACCGATACCACCATCCTCACCTCCATGCTGGAAGCCCGCTATATCTGGGGGGACCGGCATCTGTTCGAGCTGCTCGAGACCCGATTCCGCAAAGAGATCGTCGAAGGGGGTGCGGCCGCTTTCATTGCCGCCAAGCTTGCCGAGCGCGACGAGCGTCATACACGGGCCGGTTCTTCCCGCTATCTGGTCGAGCCTGACGTGAAGAACGGCAAGGGCGGCCTGCGCGACCTGCATACGCTGTTCTGGATCGCCAAGTTCCTCTACGGCACCGGCTCGCCGGAGGCGCTGGTAGAAGCGGGGGTGTTCACCCGGGCGGAAGCGCGGCGGTTCCAGCAGCGGGAGAACTTCCTGTGGGCGGTGCGCTGCCATCTGCATTTCATGACCGGGCGCGCCGGCGACCGGCTAACCTTCGACCTGCAGCCCGAGCTTGCGGAACGGCTGGGCTATCGCGCCGGCGGGAGACTGAAGCGGGTCGAACGCTTCATGAAGCACTATTTCCTCGTGGCCAAGGATGTGGGCGACCTCACCCGGATCTTCTGCGCCGTACTGGAGGCGCAGCAGATCAAGAAGATCCCGACCATGAGCACGGTATTGCAGAAGCTTCGCGGGGCGCTGCCGGGCAAGCTGCAGGACAAGGACTTCAAGATCGATGTGGGCCGGCTCAATGTGGTCGATGACGAAGTGTTCGTGCGGCGGCCGGTCAATCTCCTGCGGATGTTCCAGGTGGCCGAGGCCCATGACCTGCTCATCCATCCCAATGCGCTCAAGCTCATCCGGCGGTCGCTGCGCCTGATCGACGACAACCTGCGCAATGATCCTGAGGCCAATGCGCTGTTCCTCGACATGCTGTGCTCGCGGGTGCATCCGGAATCGGTGCTGCGCGCGCTCAACGAGGCAGGGGTGCTGGGGCGGTTCATTCCGCCCTTCGGCCAGATTGTGGCGCTGATGCAGTTCAACATGTACCACCACTATACGGTGGACGAGCATCTCATCCGCGCCGTCGGCATCCTGTCGGAACTCGAGCGCGGGCTCCTAAGGAGCGAGCATCCGCTGGCCACAGAGCTCATCCGCAACAGCGCCAACCGGCGGGTGATGTATGTGGCGGTCTTCCTGCACGACATCGCCAAGGGGCGGAAGGAGGCGCATTCGATCGCCGGCGAGAAGGTGGCGCTGGAGCTGTGCCCGCGACTGGGACTCACGCCGGCAGAAACCGAGACCGTGGCATGGCTCATCCGTCATCACCTGACGATGAGCGATTTCGCCCAGATGCGCGATCTCAACGATTTCAAGACCATCCTCGACTTCGCGGCGATCGTGCAGAGCCCAGACCGGCTACGCATGCTGCTCATGCTGACGGTGGTGGACATCCGCGCGGTCGGCCCCGGCGTGTGGACCGGCTGGAAGGGCCAGCTCCTGCGGACACTCTATTTCGAGACCGAGCCACTGCTCACCGGGGGGCATACCTCGATCAGCCGCAGAGAGCGGGTCGCGGAAGCGCAGTCCGCCTTTGCCGCCGCCATGCCCGACATGAAACCGGGGGAACTCGAGAGCTATCTCGCCAAACACTATGAGGCCTACTGGCTCAATGTGAAGGCCGAGCATCAGGTGCGGCATGCGCAGTTGATCCGGCAGGCCGAGCGCGAGGGGCAGAAGATCGCAACCGACATCCGGACGGATGCCTTCACCGCGATCACCGAGGTGACGGTCTACGCACCGGACCATCCGCGGCTGCTGGCGCAGCTGACCGGAGCCTGCGCCGTGGCGGGGGCCAATATCATCGGTGCACAGATCTTCACCACCACCGATGGCATGGCTCTCGACACGCTGCTGATCCAGCGGGAATTCGACGAGGAGGCGGATGAAAGGCGGCGCGGCGAAAAGATTCGCGACATGATCCTCAAGGCGCTGACCGGCAAGGTGAAGCTCGCGGAGGCGATTGCCAAGAACACGCGACGCACCAGCCGCATCAAGGCATTCTCCATCGAGCCGCAGGTCATCATCGACAACCAGTCGTCGAACCGGTTCACGGTCATCGAGGTCAACGGGCTCGACCGGCTCGGCTTCCTCTATGACCTCACCGAGGCACTGTTCCGGCTCAATCTCAACATCAGCTCGGCGCAGATCGCGACCTTCGGCGAGAGGGCGGTGGACGTGTTCTATGTCACGGACCTGACTGGCGCAAAGATTACTGGCGAGACCCGCCAGAAGCAGATCAGGGAGCGGTTGATCGCCGTCATCCGTGGCGATGACCAGGACAAGGCGGACGTGGCGGTCGCCGCCCGGGGCAGCGGACGCTGAGATGAGGGCGATCACGTGACAGAAGCCGGCATCGAATTGGCTCCCCGACCGAGGAGAATTGCTGTATCTCCGGGGCGTCCTACGGTTCTGGCCGGCCGTCCTGCGATCATGGTCCCGGCCTTCTTGAGCGGGTACGGGAAGCAATGAGTCTCCTTCGGTCGGCGATGACCGTCAGCGGCTTCACCATGGCAAGTCGCATTCTCGGCTATATCCGGGATGCGCTGTCGGCCGGCATGCTCGGCACGGGGCCAGTGGCTGGCGCCTTCGTAGTTGCAGTGCGACTGCCGAACATGTTCCGCAGCCTGTTTGCCGAGGGCGCGTTCAACTCCGCCTTCGTTCCGCTGTTTGCCAAGCGGCTGGAAGGCGAGGGACAGGAAGGGGCGCGGCGCTTCGGCGAGGAGGTGATGAGCGTCCTGTTCTTCACGCTGACCGCCTTCCTGATCGCCGCCGAGATCGCCATGCCGCTGGTGATGCTGGTGATCGCACCAGGCTTCACGGAGGATCCGGAGCAGTTCGACCTAGCGGTGGAGCTGTCGCGGATCGGTTTCCCCTATCTCATGTTCATGTCGCTGGTGGCCTTCTTCTCCGGCGTGCTGAACAGCCTTAGCCGATTCTCGCTGCCGGCGGCGGCGCCGATCATCCTCAATGTCATGCAGATCGTGACCCTGGGCGGGGCGGCGCTCATGGGCTGGGGCGCGGAGCCACGGACCGCGAAACTGCTCATGTTCGCCATCATGATCTCGGGCCTCCTGCAGCTGCTCATGCTGATGGCGGGATGCCAGCGGGAAGGGATCACCTTCCGGCCGCGCATCCCGAAGCTGACGCCGGGGGTGCGCCGGCTGATCCGCCTTGGCATTCCCGGCACGATCTCGGCCGGCATCACCCAGATCAATCTGGTGATCGGCACCATGATCGCGTCGCTCATCCCCCATGGTCCGGCCTGGCTCTATTACGCCGATCGCATCTACCAGCTGCCGCTGGGTCTCATCGGGGTTGCCATGGGCATCGTGCTGCTGCCGGACCTTTCGCGGCGCCTGCGGGCCGGTGATCACGAGGGAATGCGCCATACCCAGAACCGGGCGATCGAGCTGTCCATGCTGCTCACGCTACCATCCACGGCCGCCCTGATCGTGATGCCCGAGCCGATCGTGCACATGCTGTTCCAGTACGGCAATTTCACCGCCCATGACACGGTGGAAGTCGGGCGAGCCCTGGCGCTGTTCGGGCTCGGGCTTCCCGCCTATGTGCTGATCAAGATCTTCACGCCGACCTATTTCGCCAACGAGGATACGCGCACGCCAATGATCTGCGCGGCGATCTCGGTGGCGGTCAACATCGTCGGCAGCCTCGCCACCTATCGCCATATCGGCCATCTCGGCATTGCGCTGGCCACTTCGCTGGCCGCGTGGACGAACACGATCATCCTGCTCGTCATCCTGCTCAGAAGGAAGCAGTACGAGACCGACAACCGGCTGAGGTCACGCCTGCCGCGGATCATCCTGGCCTCGGTCATCATGGGTGCAGCCATTGCCGGGGTGCTGCTGTGGCAGCCGCAGCTGTTTACGGGAGGCATGCCGATCGCACTCAGGGCAAGCTCCTTCATCGCGCTGGTTGTCGGCGGTGCCGTGGTCTATTTCGTCGCCGGGCAGCTCTGCGGTGCCTTCTCGGTGCGAGAAATCAGGGGCATGCTGAGACGCAGCCCGCAGAAGGACGAGCCGGCCGCTCAGGACTTGGCTTCCGGTGACAATTGAGCGATAAGCGCGAGGCCTGTCCAGGAGACTGTAGTTCATGATCACCCTAACCCCTCGCGTTTTCTCCGGGGTGCAGCCCACGGGGAACCTGCATCTCGGCAACTATCTGGGCGCGGTCTCGCGCTTCGTTCCGCTGCAGGAGCAATTCGAGTGCATCTTCTGCGTCGTCGACATGCATGCGATCACGGTCTGGCAGGACCCGGCAGAGCTCAGGCATAACACGCGCGAAGTGACCGCCGCCTATCTCGCGGCCGGGATCGATCCCAAACGGCATATCGTGTTCAACCAGTCGCAGGTGTCGGCGCATGCTGAGCTTGCCTGGGTGTTCAACTGCGTGGCGCGGCTGGGCTGGCTCAACCGCATGACCCAGTTCAAGGAAAAGGCGGGCAAGGATCGCGAGGCGGCATCGGTCGGCCTCTATGCCTATCCGAACCTGATGGCCGCAGACATCCTCGCCTATCGCGCGACGCATGTACCGGTGGGCGAGGATCAGAAGCAGCATCTGGAACTCACCCGCGACATCGCGCAGAAGTTCAACAACGACTTCGCCGAGCAGATCGCCGAGCTAGGCTATGGCGAGGAAGGCTTCTTCCCGATGGCCGAGCCGCTGATCTCGGGACCGGCCATGCGCGTCATGAGCCTCAGGGACGGCACCAAGAAGATGTCGAAGTCCGATCCGTCGGACCTGTCACGCATCAACATGACCGACGACGCCGATACGGTGGCGAAGAAAATCCGCAAGGCCAAGACCGATCCGGAGCCGCTGCCGACAGAGGCCAAAGGGCTCGAAGGTCGCCCGGAGGCGGCCAATCTGGTCGGCATCTATGCGGCGCTGGCGGGTGTGTCGATAGATGACGTGCTGCGCGATTTCGGCGGCCACCAGTTTTCGTCCTTCAAGCAGGCGCTGGTGGATGTGGCGGTCGAAAAGCTCGCCCCGATGACCACCGAGATGAAGCGGCTCATGGGCGACCTTGGCTATATCGACAGCGTGCTGGCAGATGGCGCCGAAAGGGCACGGGCGATTGCTACACCGATCTTTGCGGAAGTGAAAAAGATCGTCGGCTTCGTGGGCTGAGATTATCCAAGCAGGAAGACAGAAGGGCCGGGATTGGACCGGCCCTTTTTCTTTGCCCTGGATCAGGCGGCGCGCGCGTTGCTCCTCTCGCCGAGGATGGATGCGAGGATCAGGCCGCCGATCATGCCGATATGTTCGAGAGCGAAGAACATATGGACCTTCTCGGAGCCGTCGGAGATGGCCCAGAAGTTGTGCACCAACAGGATGGTCAGGCCGGTGAAGACGCCCAGGGCACCGGCGCCCAACCAGGTCAGGCGGTTGATGATGACAAGAAATGAGCCGCCAAGCTGAACAATTATGGTCGCCAGGTTGAAGGCAGTTCCGGGGAAGAAGCCGTAGTGCTCCATCTCGGCGACGCCGCCGTTGAAATCTATAAGCTTGACCAGGCCACTCATCCAGAAGGGAAGTGTCAGCAGGATGCGCGCCAGTAATGCGAATGAAGAACTTTGGAGGAGTTTTCTTATTGCTTCCGGCGTCATGCTGATTCCCCTGAAAAAACATGGCGCCTTCTATCAGGGAAGTAATTCAATGGAAAGTGGAAAGTAAAAGGCCATGCCCCTTGTCGTGGCATGGCCGAAATGAGTGCCGTGAAGTCGTCGGTCAGGCGCGGGACTTCAGCAGGTCGCGGATCTCCTCAAGGAGTACTTCCTGGCGCGGCGGCGGCGCGGCTTCGGCCGAAGCTTCCGACTTCCGCTTCAGGCGATTCATCGCCTTCACCACCATGAACATGATCCAAGCCACGATGAGGAAGGAAATGCAGGCGTTGATGAAAACGCCGATATTGACCGTTGCCACACCGGCGGCCTTGGCCGCAGACAGCGTGTGATAGGTCTGGTCACCGGTCAACTGGATGAAGATGTCGGAAAAGTCGATGCCGCCAGTGACCGCACCAACAATCGGCATGAAGATGTCGTCTACCAGCGAGGTCACGATGCTGGTGAAGGCAGCACCGATAATGATACCGATCGCCATGTCGACGACGTTACCTTTGACGGCAAATTCCTTGAATTCCTGGATGATGCTCATCCCACTCTCCTCATTTGCCGGACGATTTACCCCGCTCACCAGTTGTCCGGATGCACAACTGGCTGCCCGTCCGGACCAGATAAACCGTATACACCGCTTTTCTACGGGGCGCAGTATCCGGTTTGACTGAAGTCAACCATTGATCTCCGAAGGCCGAGCCTTCATGCTCCGTCGTTGACAGGCAATCGGCGACACACGCCCCCATGTTCAACAGCTGGTCCATTCTCGCCCTGGCTCTCGCCTATCTCGGCGCTCTCTTCGCCGTGGCGAGCTACTATGACCGCGGCAGCAAGCGCCGACAGGGCAAGCCGAGGCCGCTGGTCTATGCCTTGAGCCTTGGCGTCTACTGCACGTCCTGGACCTTCTATGGCAGCGTCGGCCTGTCGGCCAAGACCGGATTCGACTTCCTGCCAGTCTATATCGGGCCGATGCTGATGTTCGCGCTCGGCTGGCCGGTCATCCAGCATATCGTCGACCTCGCGAAGCGACAGAACATTACCTCGATCGCCGACTTCATCGCCGCCCGCTACGGCAAGAACCAGGCGCTGGGCGCCGCGGTCTCGGCCATAGCGGTGCTCGGGATCGTTCCCTACATCTCCCTGCAGCTCAAGGCGGCTGCCAATTCGCTCACCACCCTGCTCTATATCGCCGGATCGCATCCGGCAGGGGTGCTAGATGCGCCAGTGCTGGGCGACCTCGCCCTGGTGGTGGCGATCGCCATGGCGGTCTTCACCATGCTGTTCGGTACGCGGCACGTGGATACCACCGAGCATCAGGACGGCGTGATCGCCGCCATCGCACTTGAGTCAGTGGTGAAGCTGGTTGCGTTCCTGGCGGTGGGCAGCTTCGTCGTCTTCGGCATGATGGGCGGGCCGGAGGCGATGCTCACGGCGGTGAAGCAGTCAAAGGAGACGACCGAGCTGCTGGCGCAGGGCCTGTCCGGCGAGCGATGGGTGACCGTGACCCTGCTCTCGGCCATGGCCATCATCCTGCTGCCACGGCAGTTCCATGTGACGGTGGTCGAAAATACCAGCCTGTCGGACATCAAGCGGGCTGCCTGGCTGTTCCCGCTCTATCTCGTGGGCATCAACCTGTTCGTGGTGCCGATCGCGCTGGCTGGGCTCATCACCTTCGGTAATGGCGTGAATGGCGACATGTTCGTGCTGGCCCTGCCGGTTGCGGCAGGCGCGCCGATCTTCACCGTGATCGCCTTCATCGGCGGCCTATCGGCGGCAACCGCCATGGTCATCGTCGCGTCGCTCGCGCTCTCGATCATGGTCAGCAACAATATCGCGGTGCCGCTCCTCCTGCGCCACCAGGGCGCGGCAGGGGGGCCGAGGGATGTCGGTTCCTTCGTGCTCATGTTCCGGCGAGTCGCCATCGTGGTGATCATCGCGCTCGGCTACCTGTTCCACCGGATGATCAGCAACAGCTTCGCGCTGGCCGATATCGGGCTTCTGTCCTTCGCCGCGATCGCCCAGTTCGGGCCCGCCTTCTTCGGCGGGCTGATCTGGCGCCGGGCAACGGCGCGGGGCGCCATGGCCGGGGTGCTCGCCGGCACCGCCATGTGGGGTTATACGCTAATGGTGCCGATCCTTGCCGGCTCCGGCTGGATCTCCGGATCGGTGCTCGCCGAGGGCCCCTTCGGCATCGGGCTGCTGCGTCCGGAATTCCTTTTCAATATCGAGCTCGAGCCGCTCACCCACGGCGTGGTGTGGAGCCTGGCGATCAATGCGTTGTGCTATGTGGCGGTCTCGCTGATGACCACGCCGCAGCCGATCGAACGTGTGCAGGCCAATGTGTTCGTCGCCAGCGATCTTCCGGCGCCAGCACAGAGCTTCCGCATGTGGCGGACGACCATCCGCGTCGGCGAACTCAGGGATACGGTCGGGCGCTATCTCGGTGAGGCGCGCACGGCACGGGCCTTCCAGGAATTTGCCGCCGAGCGGGGGGTCGAACTGGACGACAGCGCCGAAGCCGATCTCCGACTGATGCGCTACAGCGAGCATCTGCTGGCGAGTGCGGTTGGCGCCTCGTCGTCGCGGCTGGTGCTGTCGCTGCTGCTGCAGCGGCATAGTGTCAACAATCGCGGGGCCATGCGGCTGCTGGACGAAGCATCGGCCGCCATCCAGTACAATCGCGACCTGCTGCAATCCGCCATCGATCACGTGCGGCAGGGTATCGCGGTGTTCGACCGAGACCTCAGCCTCATCTGCTGGAACCGGCAGTTCCGCCACCTTCTGGACCTGCCCGAGGAAATGGGTCGGGTGGGCATTCCGATCCATGAGGTGGTGCGGCGGATCGTTGCCAATACGGAAGTGCCGGAAGCGGATTTCGCGCAGGCAGTTTCCAACCGCCTGGACAGTATCGTGGTGACCCACACGCCCTATCAGGAGCGGATGAAGTCGGGCGTGATCATTGAAGTGCGCCCCAACCGCATGCCCAATGACGGGGTGGTCATCACTTTCGCCGACATCACCGAGCGGGTGCGCGCAGCCGAAGCATTGCTCAAGGCGAATGAGAGCCTTGAACGGCGGGTGCAGGAGCGCACGGCGGAGCTGGTTGCGCTCAACAACGAGCTGGTACGCGCCAAGGCCGAGGCGGAGGCAGCCAATCTCGGCAAGACACGGTTCATCGCCGCGGCGAGCCATGACATTCTCCAGCCGCTCAACGCCGCACGCCTCTATACGTCGAGCCTGGTCGAGCGCAGCCGCGGCTCACAGGACCAGAAACTGATCCGCAGCGTGGACGCGTCGCTGGAGGCGGTGGAGGAGATCCTTTCGGCGCTGCTCGACATCTCGCGGCTCGATGCCGGGGCGCTGAAGCCGGAACTCTCGGCATTCCCGCTGGACACGGTGTTCAGGGCGCTGGCGGTGGAGCTAGGGCCAGCAGCGGCCGAGCGCGGTCTCAAACTGACCTTCGTGCCGACGCGGATCCTGGTCCAGTCAGACCGGCGGATGCTCCGGCGCGCGCTCCAGAACCTTGTTTCCAACGCCATCAAGTATACGCGCCAGGGCAAGCTGGTGGTGGGCTGTCGTCGCCAGCCCGGTCATGTGGTCATCGAGGTGCATGACACGGGGCCCGGCATTCCGGAAGACAAGCTCAAGATCATCTTCCGCGAGTTCCAGCGGCTGGATGATACGGTGGGAGACGTGCCGGGGCTGGGCCTGGGTCTGTCGATCGTCGAACGCATCGTGCAGACGCTGGGCCACCAGCTGAGTGTGCGCTCGACTCCGGGCAAGGGCTCGGTGTTCTCCATCCGGGTTCCCATCACCGGTGTGGTACCTCAGGGCGAGCTCGACCCAGGCGCCGGCCAGAGTACGGGTGCCTTCCGGCTGCAGCCGGATGTGGCCAACGTGCTGGCCAATCTCGGCGTGCTGTGCATCGACAACGAGAAGGCGATCCTGCAGGGCATGACCGAACTACTCGGCGGGTGGGGCTGCCAGGTGTTCACGGCGCTCAATGGCGAGGAGGCGCAGGCGCATCTGAGCGAGCAGGGCGATTTCGATCTCATTCTCGCGGACTATCACCTGCAGGCGGGGACCGGGCTCGAACTGGTCGAGGCGCTGCGGAGCAGAGCCGGGCGCACGATCCCGGCGATCCTGATTACTGCCGACCGCTCGAGAGGGATCCAGGCTGAAGCCCTCGCCATGGATGTGGGCTATCTCAAGAAGCCGGTACGACCGGCAGCGCTGAGGGCGCTGATGACCCAAACGCTGATCCGCAAGGAGGCGGCCGCATAGGGGTGGCCGGTCCCGCCTGGCAGAAGCTGGAAAGTCCTGGCCTGGCGGCGGCCACCGGCCGGGCGCGGAAATCCTGCCGGCACAAGCAATGGAGAGGTTGCGACGGTATACAGCCGCGACCCTGCATGTTAGATAACCTTTATCAAAACCAAGCCTTTATCGTGAGGAGGAAGCATGAGCATCCGTCGTATTCAGCCTGGTCCGCGCATGACGCAGGCTGTCGTCCATGGTGGCACGGTTTATCTTGCCGGACAGGTGGCGCAGGAAAATGCCGGCAAGTCGGTAACCGAGCAGACCAAGGAGATTCTCGGCCGCATCGATGCGCTGCTTGCTGAGGCGGGCGCCGACAAGTCCAAGCTTCTCTCCGCGAATATCTGGCTGGCCGATATCTCGACCTTCGCCGAGATGAATGCCGTGTGGGATGCCTGGGTCGATGGCAACAACACGCCGGCCCGCGCAACTGTCGAGGCCAAGCTGGCCGCGCCGCAGTACACGGTGGAAATCGCGGTGATCGCCGCGGTCTGAGCGCGACATTTCCAAGGAGAAGGCGCGGCGAGAGATGCTTGCCGCGCCTTTTTGTTTGCGCTGCCTTATTCCGCTGATGAAGGATTGATTGAGGTGCCGTCCCTGCGGACGACGATCTCGCATTGACGGCACCATCCTGATGGATCCTACTCCCGTCAGGCACGGGAAGGACGCTCGGACAGACAGGCATGACCAACTACATCCTTCGGCAGGGCACAGACGCTTACAGACGGCTGACATTGCTCGCCGAAGCGAAGTGGCCGTCAACCAGCGCCCTGTTCGAGCGCCTGCCGGTTCGGCCGGGCATGAAATGCATGGATGTGGGCAGCGGAACCGGGGCGGTCAGCCTGGCGCTTGCCAGGATCGTCGCGCCCACGGGCCGGGTCGTCGGCGTCGATACCGACACACTGCTCCTCGATCTGGCGCGCGAGAAGGCCGCGGAGGAAGAGCTGCCGGCAGAGTTCCTCGAGATCGACGTGACCAAAAGCGAGCTTCCGCGGGGCTTCGACCTGGTCTATGCGCGGTTTCTGCTGACGCATCTCCGCTCGCCGCTCCAGGCGCTTGAGAAGATGCGGCGCAGCACCGTTGGCGGGGTGATCGTGGTCGAGGACATCGATTTTGACGGGCATGTCTGCTACCCACACTGCGCGGCCTTTGACAGATATGTCGAGCTTTACAAGGGCGCAGCCCGCAGCCGGGGAGCGGATCCGCTGATCGGCCCCAAGCTTCCCGGATTGCTCGAGGCGGCTGGATGCACGCGCGTGGAGCTTGAGGTCGTCACGCCAACCTTCCACCGCGGCGAGCAGAAACTCGTTGCCGCCATCACCATGGAACATATCCGCGAGGCGGTGGTGGGCGCGGGGCTTGCTTCCCATGGCGAGGTCGATGACATCGTGGACGAACTGACGGCCTTCGCCAGGCGTTCGGATACCATCATCAGTCTCGCGCGCATCTTTCAGGCGGTCGGCTGGGGCTGACCGCCTCTTGAGATGCCGGGGAAGTCAGGCCGCCTGGTTCTCGACGGTGACAGAAAGCTCCGGACGACGGGCGAGCGTCTGGAAGACCACGCAATAGCGTTCGGTAAGGCGCAGCAGGGTGTCGATCTTGTCCTGCGGCGCATCGGTGTCGATCTCGAACTTGAGGCGGATGGCCTTGAAGCCGACGGGTGCCTCGCGATCCACGCCGAGGGTACCGCGGAAATCGAGATCTCCCTCGGCCAGAACGCGGCCAGCGCGCAGGGGTATATCAAGGGCGGTGGCGACCGACTTGAGGGTGACGCCAGCGCAGGCGACCAACGCTTCCAGCAGCATGTCGCCGGAACAAAGGGCAAGGCCGTCGCCGCCGGTTGCCGGATGGAGGCCGGCAACGGCCAGAGCCCGGCCCGTCTCGACCTTGCAGGCGATCGCCTGGTCATCCAGTTCGCCACGCGCCTTCAGGGTGATGAAGGCGGCTTCCGGTGTCTGGCGGTACCTTTCCTTGATGGGCGCCTGGAGGGCGCGGAGTTCAGCTGAATCCATGGTCCGTTTCCTTGCTTGGGTTACCACCACATCGCGGCGGCGGTCGCCGCGTCGGTTGTGTTCTGTTTTCTGTTCCTATCCGTATCGCGGTTGAGCGAGCCGTCGAGGGCACGCAGCACCTTGCGCTCGATGCGGAAGAAGTCGTCGCTGAGGCGATCGCGCGGCCGGGGAAGCTTGACCGGAATTTCGGCGAAGATGCGCCCGGGACGCGGCTGCATGACGATGATGCGATCCGCCAGGGTGACCGCTTCCTGCACGTCATGGGTGACCAGCAGCAGCGTCGGCGTCTGAGCAGCCCAGAGAGCAAGGAGGGCATCCTGCAGGCTTGCCCGGGTGAAGGCATCCAGCGCCGAGAAGGGCTCATCCAGCAGCAGCACCTTGGGTTGGGTCACAAGGGCGCGGGCAATGGCGACGCGCTGGGCCTGACCGCCGGAGAGCTCGCGCGGCCAGTGCCGGCCGTAGTCCGGCAGGCCAATGCGGTGCAGCGCCCGCTCGATGCGCTCCTGGCGCTCGGGTCTGGGAAGGTCACCGAGGCCAAAGCCGATATTGTCGGCAACCGACAGCCAAGGGAGAAGACGGGGCTCCTGAAAGATGACGCCCACCGCGGGATGAGGCTCGGTGATGGGGCGTTCGTCCAGGATTATCGAGCCCGAGCTAGGGCGATCGAGGCCGGCAATGAGGCGCAGCAGGGTGGACTTACCGCAGCCGGAGCCGCCGACCACAACAACAATCTCGCCATCGCCGATGGTGAGATCGATGCCGCCAAGGGCATTGACGCCATTGGGATAGGTGCGGGTGAGGGCGCGCAGTGTCAGCATTGGCCGGTTCCTCAATGAGCGCCGAAACTGTCCTGCCAGCGCAGGAAGGGCCGGGTGATGAGCACGATGAGGCTGTCGGTGAGCTTGCCCATGATGGCAAAGGTCAAGATGGCGGCGATGATCTGGTCGGGCTTGCCGAGCTGCTGGCCGTCATAGAGCAGGTAGCCCAGGCCTTCCGACGCGCCCATCAGCTCGGCCGCCACAACGAACATCCAGCCGAGGCCAAGCCCGGAACGGATGGCGATGACATAGTTGGGGAAGATGGCTGGCAGCAGGATGCGACCGACAATGGCAACAGGACTCAGGCGGAAGACGCGGCCGACCTCAACCAGCTTGCGGTCCACGGAGGCGAAGGCGCCGACTACGCCAAGATAGACGGGGAAGAAGACGCCGACGGCAATGAGCGCGACCTTGCTCGCTTCGAAGATGCCGAACCAGAGGATGAAGAGCGGTACCCAGGCAATGGACGGCACCGCCCGCAGACCCTGAAGGGTGGGGTCCACCAGCCGGCGGGTGAGGGTGGAATAGCCGGCGAGCGCTCCGAGGAGGGTTCCGGCGACAAGGCCAAGACCAAAACCCGAGGCCACCCGTGCCAAGGTCACACCAATATGGAGCCAGAGCTGGTCCTTCACGGCGAGATCGTAGAGGGTGGCGAAGATCCGCCTCGGCGGCGGCATCAGCCGCGCATTGAGGAGGCCGGCGGCACTCGCTAACTCCCAGGCGATGGCCAGCACCACCGGCACGATCAGACCGATGGACAAATCATGCGCCCAGCGGATACGACCGGCGCCGGCCGCGGTCACTGTCGGCGCCGGCGCTGTTTCGGCGGCAGGGTCGGTTGCGATGCGTTGCGCTTCAGTCCAGGCCATCGTTGGATCTCGGCAAGCTGATCGCGCGCGGGTCGCATGGGACTCGCGCGCGAGACGTTGGCGATATGGCTTTGGCTCAATTGGGCAGATCGCGGCTGAAGCGATCATCGAGCAGGTTGTCGACGGTCTGCTCGACATTTACATCGGCAGGAAGGACACCTGCCTTCTGCAGCGCAAGACCTGCCGCGAGGATCGAGGCGCGCTGATCGGGGGCGATGCGATTATGGGTGAGCTCAGTGCGTTCGCTTAGCTGCTTCTTTGCGACCTCCAGCGGAATGCGGGCCTCGCGGGCGAGAAGCTCGGCCAGGGCGTCGGGGTTGTCCAGCGCCCATTTGCGGGCTTGCTCGTAGACCTCGAGCACTTTGGCGACGGCCTCGGGATGAGCCTCGGCGAATTCCTCCCGGACATTCAGTACGCCCCAGGTGTTGGCCTCGGGCTTGCGATAGAAGAGTACTGCGCCTTCCTCGAGTTCAGCCGAGGCCATCATCGGGTCAAGGCCGGCCCAGGCATCGACATCGCCGCGGGAGAGGGCGGCGCGGCCATCGGCATGCTGGAGGAGGACGAAGCGGACATCCTTGTCGGTGAGACCAGCCTCATCGAGGGCGCGAACCAGGAAGATATGCGGGTCGGTGCCGCGGGTGACGGCCACCGACTTGCCCTTGAGATCAGCGACTGACTTGATCTGGCTGTCCTTGCCGGTGACCAGCGCTGTCCATTCGGGCCGGGAATAGACATAGATCGACCTGATCGGGTTGCCATTGACCTTGGCGATGAGGGCCGCGGCACCGGCGGTCGAGCCGAAATCGATCGAGCCGGCATTGAGGAATTCCAGCGCCTTGTTCGAGCCGGCGGACTGGACCCAGCGAATGGCGGTACCGTCCTTCTCGAAGGCCTTTTCCAGGAGTCCCTGGTCTTTGATGACGATGCTGACAGGATTGTAGGTGGCCCAGTCAATGCGCAGCTCCTCGAGGCCGGCGGCCCAGGCAGGCAGCTGCGCCGGAAGCAGCGTCGAAAGGGTGAGGGTGGCTGCGGCCACGAACAGACGTCGCGTAAGCTTGAGCATGGTCGTTCCTTCCCTGCGCCGGAGGCGCAATGCGGCATGCCGGCGAAGTTGCGCCAGCCAATGCATTTCTCATGATGCGTTGAGGGGAACTGCGCTGCGCCAGCCGGTTGGGCCCGATGCCGACCATGCGGATACAGTTGTCGCCCTGTTGTTTGTTATAAAGAACGAATTCGTTCTGTGAGTCAACAGGGCGTGTGATGTGGCGAAGACCGCCTCCTCGTGGGGGCAGTTTTCGTAGCGGAACGACAGGAAATAACGCTGATGGCGCGACCGAAACAACCAATCAGGCCGCGGGCGGTATCGAGCGGGATGTTCGGTAGGCCGGACGCACCCGCATGTTGTTGCAGCCGGAAGCCTTCGCCCGAAGGGGGAAGGTCGCAGCTCGTGACCTTCCCGGAACCGGGTCAGCTGCCGAAGAAGCGGAGCAGGTGATCAGATACCACGTCCGATGCCTCCACCAGGATGCTGTGCTTGTAGCGGGGCAGGATGACCAGCTCGGAATTGGCGATCTTCTCGTGCATAAAGCGCGCCATCCGGGTGTTGGATCCCTGATCGAACTCGCCGGTCAGGACAAGCGTGCGATGGGGGATTTCGTGCAGGCGATGGCCGAGCTCGCTCTGACCGAAGACGCGATAGGCCTCGCGATAAGACGGCTGGTGATTGGCGATGAGCTCGGCGATACGGCGCTCAATGATCTCGGGGTGGGCGGCGGCGAATTCCTCCGTGAACCAACGATCCTTCGCGGCGCCGGTGACGGCGATGATGCCGTCCTTGTCGATCATGGCGAGGCGGGAGACCACCTTGGCGCGCTCCTCGTCGGTCCGGGCGGCAACCGCCGAGAGAATGGCGATCCGGTCGAAGCGCTCGGGATAGTTCAAGGCAAGGCACTGGGTGATCAGGCCGCCGAGCGAGAAACCGGCAAGATCTGCCTTCTCGATGCCCTCTGCATCCATCACCGCGATGATGTCCTCGGCGAATTTCTCGAGGGAATATTCTTCCTCGATATGGCTGGAAGCACCATGGCCGCGCAGATCGACACGGAGAATGCGATAGCTGGGCGCCATCCTCTCAACGACCTGAGCCCAGCTCTGCAGATTGGCGCCGACGCCATGTACCAGGACGAGCGGTTTTCCCTGCCCCTCGACAACATAGTTCAACAGAGGACGCGATGATGCTGAGGGCTGATTCATCTGTTCTATCACTTCCAACTCATCGATTACGTGGCATTTCCCTCGCGCAGGGCAGCCCGCCCAAGGGTGCGGCCGAGGCGCAAGGGAAGAGGGCGACTGTATTGCCGGTGAAGTTCCCGCCCTGGCAAATCAGTCGCGGCACCGTAGCATGGCCGGCAGCCGATGTGCGATCCCTTATGACCGGATTTCGAGCTGAAAACAGCGCTTCACGCGGCAGGGCGCCGTGCTTTGTCCTATCCCCGCTTCCATACCGCGAGCGTCACACCGCCGAGGGTGAGGCATACGGCGATGATCTCACGGGGGCCGAGCGGTTCGCCGATGAACATGCCCGCACTCAGGATGCCAATGAGCGGCACCATGAGAATGGCGGTTGAGGCAAGGCTTGCAGGCAGGGTGCGCAGGGCGGCGAACCAGGTGAGATAGCCAATCCCCATCGGCGCGATCGCCATGTAGACCACGAGCCCCCAGGCGAGGGTGCTGGTATTGGCGATGTCGAGATCCTCGAGGAAAAAGGACAGGATCACCATGGGGAAGGAGCCGAGGAAGACCAGCCAAGCGGTCAGCGCGATCGGCTGCATGGGGATTGCGTCCTTCGTGGTCACAGCGCCAAGGGCGAAGAGTATGGCCGCGGTAAAATTGAGGGCGATGCCATAGATCTTCGACAAGCCGAGATCGACATCGGGGCCCAACAGGAGCACAGCCACCCCGCTGAAGGCGGTGAGCAGGGCAATGACGCCGCGCAGCGTCGGCCGAGTGCCGAGGATGGGCCAGGCGAACAGGGTGGCCCAGATCGGCATGGTGTAGACCACCAGGGCACCCTCGGCGACCGTCAGCCATTTCAGGGCCACGGTGGGAAAGCCCATCCAGGCAAAGACGGTAATGACCGAGGAAATGGCGAGCCTTACACGATAGCCCTGCGGAACATGGAGGCTTTCCGAACGCCACAGGGCGAAGAGAGCCAGCAGGATCGCACCGCCAAGTCCCGAGAGCCCCCGGGCGAAGAGTGGCGGTAGCTCACGAAGCACCACCTTCACCACGGGCCAGTTGAAGCCCCAGACCAGAATCGTGGTCATCAGGCAGAGATAGGCTGTGGAGAGGGGGCAGCGAGACGTCGACATGGATCAGCCATGGACCAGACCGAGATGGCGGTCAACACGGAACCTCTGCACAACAGCTTGTCATGAGACGTGCAGATGGGAAAAGCCGGAAAGCGGATAGACGAGACGGGACGGGAGCCTCCGGCGGAAAAGGTACTACAGACGCCATCTGCTCAGTGGGCTTTGCGACCGGAGCCGCCGGGATGCTTGCCGCCGCCGTCCTGCTTGTTGACCGTGGCCCAAGCGCGGCGCTCGGCTTCCTTCTCGGAGACACCCTTCTTCTCATAGCCTTCGGCGATATGATCGGCCTTGCGCTCCTGCTTGTCCGTATATTTCGACTTGTCACCACGCGGCATGGCATCCTCCTGTGATGGGGGAGCAATGCCGCCCGGGGCAGCCGGTTCCGATATCGCGATCAGTTCCCGAATGTGTCCGGCAGCCACATCACGATGTCGGGGAAGGCGATCAGCAGGCCGATCAGGACGAACATGCTGATTACGAAGGGAAGGGCGCCGGCCATCACATCCTGGATGCTGCCCTGCCTGCGGATGGCCTGAACCACATAGAGGTTGATGCCGACCGGCGGGGTGATGAGGGCCACCTCGAGCAGGATGATCATGATGATGCCGAACCAAATCGGATCATAGCCGAGGCCAACCACGATCGGCGCGACCAGAGGGGTCATGGTCACGAGCATCGACAAGGTCTCGAGGAAGCAGCCGAGCACCACGAAGAAAGCGATGATCACCAGCATGGTGGCAAGGGGCGAGAGGCCGAGGCCGTGGATGAAGGCAGTGAGCTGCTGTGACAGGCCGATGATCGACAGCACGAAATTGAGGAAATAGGAGGCGAGGACGATCAGCATGATCATGCCGGTCGCCTTCATGGCACCCAAGAAGCTTTCGTGAAGCAAACGGAGAGACAGCTTGCGGTACCAGGCGGCGAGGGCGCAGGCGAAGACCAGGCCGAGGGAAGCCGCCTCGGTCGGGGTAGCAAGGCCCGCATAAATCGAGCCGACCACTACCAGGAACAGGAGCAGGATCGGCACCAGGTCGATCAGGCTCACGAAGCGCTGACGCCATGTCGCCTGGATGCGCTCGCCGCTGTAAGCCGGGCGGGTGAGGCAGACGACAAGGATGATTCCCGAGAACAGCAACGCCAGGAGGAGTCCCGGAACCGTGCCAGCCAGGTAGAGTTTGGGGATCGAGGTGCTGGTGATCATCCCATAGATGATCAGATGGATCGACGGCGGGATCAGGATCCCGAGTGTGCCGCCAGCGGCAAGGCTGCCGAGAAACAGGCGCTCGTTGTAACCGCGCTTGCGGATTTCCGGCAGGGCGACCGTGCCGATGGTGGCAGCAGTGGCGACGCTTGAGCCCGAGGTTGCCGAGAACAGGGTGGAGGCGCCGATATTGGCGTGGAGGAGGCCGCCGGGCAGTCGGTTGAGCCAGAGAGCAACCGCGCCATACATGCGCTCGGCAATGCCGGCGCGGAGGAGGATCTCACCCAGCAGCACGAAAAGCGGCACACTGGTGAGGGTGAACTCGTTGGAGACCTTCCAGAAGATCTCGGATGCCGCGAAATAGAGCGGCATGGGGGAATAGATCTGGGCGAGGATCAGCGCGGTGAGAACAAGGGCCGCGGCGATCGGAATGCTGGAGGCGATCAGGACCGCGAGGACGGCGGAGGCAGAACCAAGCATCGCCTATCTCCCAAGGCTCTGCTTGACGGCCTCATCAGCCTCTTCCGAGGCGGACATGACGCCGAGCTGTTGTTCAATGACGCGGGCGCCACCGGGGCCGATCGCGAGTGCGGCGCGCAGGCCGGCCAGGACGAGGGAGGCCAGGAACACCACGAAACCAAGGAACCAGAGAACCTGCGGGATGATAAGGGGGATCTGCAGTGAGGATGCCGAACGGGACGCGCGCAGCCAGGTGCCGGAGACCACGATCCAGCCACTATAGATCAGGAAGGCGGCGAGAAGCAGCAGCGCGAGAACGGAGAGCAGATCGAGAGCGGAGCGGGCCGTGAGGGGCAGCCGCTGGTAGAGCGCATCGATGCGCACGTGGCTGCGCGCATAGAAGCCCTCGGCCAGCGACCAGGATATGCCAATGGCGAAAAGATAGCCCGAGATCTCGTCAATGCCACCGATATTGCGGCCGGTGAGGTTGCGCGCCACTACATCGGCAGCAACCATGAAACCGATGGCAAGGACACCCCAGCCGGCGGTGAGAACCAGGAAGCGCGCCAGTCTGCGGCAGGCGGCATCGGCCTTGAGGACAAAATTTGCGAACGGCCCTTGGGCCGTTCGCTCCGTGTTGTGCATTGGCATATCCGATCGCGTGGATGGTTGTTACTTCGACGCGGTGACGCCTAGAACCTTGCCGAGGGTATCGTTCCAGTTGTTCACGCAGGTCTCGTCGCAGCGGCTGGCCCAGCGCTTGAGCACCACATCCTGCAGGATGCGCTTGCGCTCGGCATCATCCTCCGCCGACGGCTCCGCCAGGGTCATGCTTGCGGCTTCGCCATAGGGACAGGCCTCGCGGCCGGTATTGCAGTCGATGCCGGCCTTGTCGTCGGTCGCAGCAAGGGTCCAGAGATCATCCTCCAGCACCTTGATGGCTTCCAGGGCCTTGGTGCGCTGATCTTCGGTCAGAGCGTCCCACTTGGCCTTGTTGGCCGCGATCAGGGTCAGGCCCCAGCCGAAGCGCATGGTGTAGAGATGTTTCGAGACTTCGGGGAACTTGAAGGAATAGCCGGTGAGCGTGCCGGAAATGGCACAGTCAACGACGCCGCGCTGCAGGGCAGGCACCACTTCGGCGAGCGGTACGCTCACGCCGGTCGCGCCAGCCTCCTCGAGGAAGTCGTTCATGCTGGCGCCGTAGAAGCGCACCTTGCGGCCCTTAAGGTCGGCGAGGCTCTTGACGGGCTCGCGGCAGTAAAGAACCTGGCTCGGGTTCGGATAGACGCCGAGGAGCACGAGATTGTGCTTGGCGGCGAGGCTCTCGGCGATCACCGGGCGATAGGCCTCAAGCGCCTTGCGGCCGGTATCGACATCCTGGATCAGGGTGGCGAGCTCGAGGCCCTCGATGATCGGATCATCGGCCACGGAATAGCCGACGACGATGTGACCGATGTCGAAGACGCCCAAGGTCGTCAGGCGCAGCAGCTCAAGGCCGGACAGCCCAAGTTCGGAATAGGAGGTCACTGACGCGGTCAGCTCACCGCCCGTGAGCTCCTTCAGCTTCTCGGACCAGAAGGGCTTTTCCACCTTGCCATAGGCATTCAGGTTGGACCAGGGCGCGACGACCTTCAGTTCGGTCTCAGCGGACGCAGCCGTGACACCGAGAGCCATGGCGCCGGCGACGACGGTTGCGGCGAGGATCTTGCGGATCGACATCTCTTGTCTCTCTGAAATACAGACGCATCAAAGTAGCAGGTGCGGTCCCGGGGCGCATCAGAAACACCCCGGGACGCAAACGGTCAGTGTCCCGGCCTTGCGCCCCGGAGTTCGATATCCAGCCAGCCGAAGGCATTGGCCGCGGCACGATCGTCGATGCCGAGGATCACTGTGGTGGTCTCGGCCTCGATGATCGCAGGACCGACGACCTCCTGGCCCGGCGAGAAATGTTCCATGGCATAGACCGGTACCTCGCGCCAGCCGTCGAAATAGGCGCGGCGCATGCGGACGGGCTCAAGGGGGGCGCCCCCGGTCTTTTGCTGGTTGGATTCGATGGCGGCCGGCACCTCGCCGACAGCGGCGACGCGGGCATTGACGAGCACCACTTCCTGACCGGGCGAGGAATAGGTGTAGAGTTCCTCGTGGCGGCGGTGGAAGCACTCGATCAGCTCGTCCATCACGGTCGGGCTCGAGAGGTCGAGACCTTCCAGCGAGACATCGACCTCGAAGATCTGCTCGCCATAGCGCATCTCAGCCGAACGCTCGATATGGATCGGGCCGGTGAACCACGAGCCGAGGCGGTTGCGGGCCTCTTCCTCCAGACTGCCGAAGATCTCGCGCAGCCGGGCAGAATCCATGGAGGCGGTGTCGCCGATGTGGCTGCGGCTCACCTCATAACGCAGGTCGCTCGCCAGCATGCCCCAGGCCGACAGCACGGAGGCAACGGTGGGCACCACCACGCGGGACATCTCCATCTCGCGGGCAACCTCACAGGCATGAAGGCCGGCGGCGCCGCCAAAGCTCAGCAGGGTGAAGCCGCGGGGATCGACGCCCCGGCGCAGGGTCATGAGCCGGATGCCGTCGGCCATCTTGAGGTTGATCAGGCGATAGATGCCGGCGGCCGTTTCGTCCCGGCTGATGCCGAGCTTGGCGGCCAGGGTGTCGACGGCCCGTTCGGATGCCGCCAGATCGAGCTTGCGCTTGCCACCGAGGAAGTGATCCGCATCAAGATAGCCGAGCAGCAGGTTGGCATCGGTTACGGCCGGTTCGGTGCCGCCATTGCCGTAGCAGGCGGGGCCCGGCACGGCGCCGGCGCTCTCGGGGCCGACATGGAAGGTGCCGCCGCTGTCGACGCGGGCGATGGAGCCGCCACCGGCGCCGATGGAAATGATGTCGAGGCTGCGCAGGGCAATGCGCTGGCCGGCAAGGCCGCGTTCCGACGACAGGGCAATCTCGCCATCGACGATGAGCGAAATGTCGGTGGAGGTGCCGCCCATGTCGAAGGGAATGAGGTTGCCGCGCTCGATCAGCTCCGCGCAGCGGCGCGAGCCGGCAATGCCACCGGCGGGGCCGGAGAGAACCGTGCCGGCGGCAAGGCGCGAGGCTTCCGCCACGGGGGCAATGCCGCCATGGGAGAGGATGATGAAGAGCGAGCCGGCGAAGCCCTCGTCCGAAAGGCGCTTTTCCAGGTTGGTCAGATACTTGCGGACGGCGGGGCCAACATAGGAATTCACCACCGTGGTGGAGACGCGCTCATATTCCTTGATCTGCGGCAGCACGTCGTGGGACAGCGAGACATAGGCATCCGGCATCTCGCGCTGGAGATATTCGAGCGTGCGCTGCTCGTGCTCCGGATTGCGATAGGCGTGGAAGTAGCAGACCGCGATGGAGTTGCAGCCCTGCTCCTTGAGATAGGTCACCTCGCGGGCGAGCGATGCCTCGTCGAGCTCGATCAGCGGCTTGCCCTCGTAGTTCATCCGCTCACGCACGCCACGGCGCAGGTTGCGCGGCACGAGCGGCTCGTCAGCAGGCAGCAGCAGGTTGTAGCGCTCGGGCTTGAGGCCCTCATGCATTTCGAGGACATCGCGATGGCCCTCGGTGGTCAGCAGGCCGACCCTGGCACCCTTGCGCTCGAGCAGGGCGTTGGTGGCAACGGTCGTGCCGTGGACGATGCGCTCGGTGGCACCGAGAAGCGAGCGTAGGTCGGGCATGCCCACGCGCTCGGCGAGATCGGTCAGACCGTTGATGACGCCGATGGACTGGTCCTGGGGCGTCGAGGGCGATTTGGTGAAGGTGGTCGTTCCCTGATCGTCAATGGCGACGAGGTCCGTAAACGTGCCGCCGACATCGATACCGATCCGAAAGGTTCTGCTCATCTAGGGCCTATCCCCGCAGGTGCGAATTCTTGATGTGATGCCAAAGGTTCGAGGACGGTCTCGATCAGGACTCGACCATTTCCCGCTCGCGGTCACGGGCGCGGGCCTCGGGCGAACGCTTCGCCGGGTCGCCCCAACCGCCACCGCCGCCGGAACGGATCTCCAGCAGGCTGCCGCCCTTGATCTGGATGCCGAACTGCTTCGTCTTCAGATCGGTCGCCGAGCCATCGGGGGATACGAGGCGATAGTGATGCGGCCAGCCATCCTTGCCGCCAAGCATGCCGGCAGCGCCATGTCGGATGCCTTCGCCGGCAGTGTGCGCATAGCCATCAACCTCGACGCGCAGATTCATGACAGCACCCAGGCCGCCGCGATACTGCCCGTCGCCGCCGGAGCCGGGGCGGAATTCATGACTTTCGAACAGGAGCGGGAAGCGGGCCTCGGCCAGCTCGATGCTGCCGAACTTGATACCGCCGACCGAATGCCACTCGCCGCAGGTTGACCAGCCGTCGCCCTTGGGCGAAGCGCCCCCGCCGGGACGGGCATGGAACATGTGCCAGATGAAGCGGCGGCCGTTGCGCGGGTTGTCGCCGGTGATGGAGATGCGGAAGCGACGTCCCCAGCCACCCATGGCACGGTCGGGGCAGGCGGGCGCCAGGGCCTTGACGATGGCCTCCACGATTTCGTTGGCCGGGTGGGTCGTACACAGGGTCACCGGCGCATTGTTCTCGGCCCAGACAATGGTGCCGGGCTTCGCCTTAACGGTTATCGGGCGGAAGGCACCGTCGTTCTTCGGGATGTCGGCGTCGATCAGATAGGCGAAGGCCATGGCCACGGCCGCCTGAGTATTGGCGTGGGAGGAATTGGCGAAGCTGTTGGACTGGGGGTCGCTCTCGGTGAGGTCGATCTCGATGTCGCTGCCCTTCTTCGTCACCTTGGCAGCGATACGGACATTCTCGCGGTCGCGGCCGTCATCATCAAGGAAGGCCTCGCCGTAGTAGACGCCGTCCTTCCAGCTTTCGACGATGGCGCGGGTGCGGCGTTCGGCGCTGTCGAAAATCTCCTCGACGGCAGCCGTCACCACGTCGGCGCCGACCTCGTCGAACAGCTTCTTGATCCGGCGCTCGCCGAGATGGGCCGCGCCGATCATGGCAGCAAGGTCGCCGTTGAAATCGCGCGGGAAGCGGACATTGAGGATGATCATGTCGAGCAGATCATCGCGCAGCTTGCCGGCCTCGTAGAGCTTGATGGGGGGGAGGCGGAGACCCTCCTGCCAGATCTCGGTCGCACCCGGATTGTACGCGCCGTGGGTAGCGCCGCCGATATCGCCCATATGGGCCCGGGCAATGGTCCAGAACAGGCGCTTGTCGCCGGCAAAGACCGGCACGAAGACGGTCACGTCCGGCAGGTGGTTGCCGCCGCCGGCATAGGGATCATTCACGAGAATGACGTCGCCGGGCTGAACGCGATCGCCAAACTTCTGCTCGATCGCCTTCGCCGCCCAGGGGAGGGCGCCGACATGCACCGGAATGTGGTCGGCCTGGGCGACAAGCCGGCTCTGCGAGTCGCAGATCGCCATCGAAAAGTCGCGACTGGCGTTGAGGATCTGGGAGTATGACGTGCGGAGCATCGCCTCGCCCATCTCCTCAACGATGGAACTCAAACGATGCTGGATGACTGACCTTGTAATCGGATCGACCACGATAGACACGACGGTTCCCCTCTCCACCCAACTCACAGTGTTGTCTGGCTGCCGGAATACGGCCGGGCAACAAGCTAGAACAGGTTGGCTTGCGCAGGAAAGCGCTTTCCGGCGCCTGTGCAAAAACGCGTCATCATGTGCCAGGTCTAGCGGTCATGACGCCGTGCAAGCAACACATATGGCGGGTGCTGACGTTTCGATCCGGGCAGGAACAGCAGAACGGGTGGAGCCGCAGCCGGAACTGCGGCTCCATTCGTGTCAGCGGAATTTCTCACCCTTGGCGGCCAGTTCGAGAAGCAGCGGGGCCGGTTCCCAGAACTTGCCCTGATAGCCCTGCTCAAAGCGGCGCATGGCGGCAATCACATTGTCGAGGCCGATCTCGTTGGCATAGTGCATGGGGCCGCCGCGATAGCGCGGGAAGCCGTAGCCGGCGAGATAGACGACATCGATGTCGCTGGCGCGCAGGGCGATGCCTTCGGCCAGCAGCTTTGCTCCCTCATTGACCAGCGCATAGAGGCAGCGCTCGACGATTTCCTCGGGCGAGATCCTGCGGCGGGTGATGCCGATCTCGGCGGAATAGGCCTCGACCAGCCGGTCGATCTCCGGATCGGGAATGGCCTTGCGCCCCTCATAACGATAGAAGCCGGCGCCGGTCTTCTGGCCGAAGCGGCCGAGCTCGCAGACGCGGTCAGGGATGGCGGAATAGGGACGGTCAGGCTGCTCCACGGCGCGGCGCTTGCGGATGGCCCAGCCGATATCCTGGCCGGCCAGGTCCATGGTCTTGAGCGGGCCCATCGCCATGCCCCAGGCTTCCATGGCTCCGTCTACTTCGGCGGGCAGGGCGCCCTCGTCCAGCAGGAAATAGGCCTGCCGGAGATATTCCTCAAGCATGCGGTTGCCGATGAAGCCGTCGCAGACGCCGGCAACCACGCCAATCTTGTTGAGGCGCCGGGTCACGTCCATGGCGGTGGCCAGCGTCTCGTTGCTGCTGGCGGAGCCGCGCACGACCTCGACCAGCTTCATGATGTTGGCGGGACTGAAGAAATGCATGCCCACCACGCGGTCTGGACGGGCGGTTGCCGCAGCCAGAACGTTCACATCGAGGGTGGATGTATTGGTGGCAAGGATCGTCCCTGGACGGGCAGCGTTGTCGAGGCGCGAGAGCACGTCCTTCTTGACGTCCATGTTCTCGAAAACCGCTTCGATAACGAGATCGGCGGCGGCTGCGGCCTGAGCCAGGTCGGTGGTGCCGGAAAGTCGCGCCCTGCGGGCTTCGGCGGCATCGGCCTTAAGACGGCCGCGTTCGACCATGGTCTGGTAGTGTTCGCCGATGGCCTTCACGCCGCGGGCAAGGGCTTCCTCATTGGCATCGACGATATTGACCGAATAACCGGCATCAAGACAGGCGATCGTGATGCCGCGACCCATGGTGCCGGCGCCGATGACGGCGATGGTGCTGATGGCGGCAACCGGCGTGGACTTGTCGATGCCGGGGATCTTGCTCACCTCGCGCTCAGCAAAGAAAGCGTGACGGAGCGCGCGGGATTCGGGCGTCGTCACCAGCTTCTCGAAGCGGGCACGCTCATTGGCAAGGGCCTGGTCGAAGTCAGCCAGATGCAGGGCGTCATCGAGGCATTCGAGCACAGCAGGGATGGACGGGACGCGGTTAGGCAGGAGGCGCTCGCGGGCAGCGGCAAGGGCTGCCTCGGCCTCAGCCTTGTCAATGATGGCCTCGCTGAGGCGGCGCACCGGCGACCCCTCGGCAATGAGTCGGGCAGCAAGGGCGCGGGCTGCGCCAAGAGCGTCATCCTCGACGATCTCGTCAACGAGGCCGGCAACCTGCGGGCTTGCCACATCCACCCGCTGGCCGGAGGTCATCAGATCAAGGGCGGCGGCAAAGCCGATGGCACGCGGCAGACGCTGGGTACCACCGGCGCCGGGTAGGATGCCGAGGGTGACTTCGGGTAGCGCCACGATGGTGCCCTTCCGGGCCACGCGATAGTGGCAGGCAAGCGCCAGTTCCAGGCCGCCACCGAGGGCTATGCCCTCCATGGCTGCAATCACCGGCTTTTCAGACCGTTCGATCTTGCGCAGCAGGTAGGTGAGGGGCTGTTCTGCAACGGCGGCGGCATCGGCGAACTGGCGGATATCGGCGCCGGCCGAGAAGCGGCCATTGGTGCCATGGATAATGACCGCGCGGATCGCGGGATCGGCGACAGCGGCCTCGATTTCGGTCGCAAGCATCCGGCGCTCGGCGACGCCAATGCTGTTGACCGGGGGATTGTCTATCACGATGAGTTTGATGGCGGCATCGCCCGCGGCTGTATCAGTCATAAACACCATTCCTAGCTTCTCATTTCCCCCTCGATCCGCCAGTCTTTCCGGCAGGTCACGGACCGTGGCGCGTGATTGATAGAACAGAACAGGGGTCGGGGGAACGATGAAAGAGGGCAGGGACGGCGGGTTGGTGCTCGAGGATCTGGGAAGTTTCTTCGCGGGCGGACGGCCTGTCGAAACCGAGGGGAAGCCGGTGCGGCGCATCACCTATTCGGCCGGTTTCGCCAATATCGAGCATGATCCGAACGGGCACTACTGGATCGAGCAGGCCTATGTGCAGTACTTCATCCCCAAGCGCCGCCGCTTCCGGCTGCCACTGCTGCTGATCCATGGCGGCGGGCTCACCGGATCCTGCTGGGAGCATACGCCCGACGGCCGGCCGGGCTGGCTGCGGCGCTTCCTCGAATGGGGCATTGCCAGCTTCGTAATCGACATGCCGGAACGGGGCAGGTCGGGCTTCTGCGCCCATGAAGGGTATTGGGAGGGCGAGCCAATCGTGCGCAGCGACGAGGAGGCGTGGCGTCTGTACCGTCTCGGCAGACCAGAGGATTTCAGGACGCGGACGCCGTTTCCGGGACAGCTTTTCCCGGTTGGTGCGCTCCATCGGCTAGCGCAGATGACGGTGCCGCGCTGGCCCGCCAATGCGCCGATGATGCTCGAGGGGCTGAAGGCTGCGATCGAGAAGATCGGGCCCTGTATCGTGCTCGGGCACAGCCAGGGTGGCGGAATGGCGATGCGGGCAGCGGTGGCGCTGCCGGATCTCGTGCGCGGTTGCGTGGTGATCGAACCCCATGGCCTGCCCGAGGCCGGCGAGATGCGGGGGATCAACGGTCGGCCCTGCCTGCTGGTGGCGGGTGACTTTCTCGATCAGTGTCCGGAATGGGTCGATCTCGACGCCCGGGCCCGCGCGGCCCTGTCGGCTTGGGGCGAAGCTGGCGGCAAGGGCGAGGTGCTTGATCTGCCGAAACGCGGCATTGCCGGCAACTCACACATGCTCATGCATGATGCCAACAGCGACCAGGTGGCCGCGCTGATCGTCGAGTGGCTCGACAGTCATTTCCACTGAGGCAGACAACGGCACCTGCTGCCCATCGCGGTTGGCAGCAGGTGCCCGTCAGGCAGTGTGCGTCACTTGCGCGCCTCGGCCGGCCATTCGATATGGGCGCGGATGGCGCCGGTCTGCTCGTTCACCCAGCCGGCGCGCTTGGCATAGGCGATCATGCCCGTGGCGCTGTCCTGCCAGCCCGGTCCGCCGGCCTGGGCGCCCATCTTGCGCAGGGCGGCCTCGTCAACCCAGGCATGTCCTGTGTCGTCGATGGTGGCGATCCCGTTCAGGGCCTTGGCGATGCTGCTGGCCGAGGCATTCGGATCCTCGACGCGTACCTTGAAGCCCTTGAAGTCGTCGGCATCTATAAGTTTCACATGGCCGGCGGGTGTAACGGAAATGATCATGGTTCAGTCAGCCCTGAAGGTGCCATCGACAAAGACAAGCGGGTCGACCGTTTGGTCGACAATTGATTCGAGAACCTCGCCAATGACGAGGCTGTGGGTGCCATAGGTCACCGCCGTTGCGATCCGACAGAGGATCACCGCCTGGGCGCCGACCAGGCGGGGACAGCCGAGGGCGGTCAGCTCCCATTCGCCGACCGAGAAGCGCTCGGCGCTGGGGAGAGTGGCAAAGGCCTGGCCGATCTCAGCATGGTCGCGGCGGAGGATATTGACAGAGAAGACGCCGCTTTCGTGCAGTGGATCGTGGATCGAGGCGCTCCGGTTGATGCCTACCATCAGTGACGGCGGGTCCATCGACACGGAGGTGATCGCCGTCGCCGTCATGCCGTACCAACGCTGGCCGTCATTGGTGGCGATTATGCCGACGCCGCTCGGCAGGCGACGCATCGCGCCGCGGAAACTCTGCCGGAGATGGTCCAGAGAAGGCGCAGGGCTCGCGTCGGACGAGTGGCGAGGCTGGATCATGTTCATATCGCTTCCTTCACGCCCCATTCGGACGCAGTTCGAAGGCCAGACGGTCAGCGAGTTCCCGGACGACAGGCTTTGCCGCGGGGATGAGCTTCTCCATCGGCAGGAAGCCGTGGATCTGACCGAGGGCGCGGGTGACGGTAACGGTGACGCCGGCCTCAACCAGCCGCCGGGCAAAGTCCTCGGCCTCGTCACGCAGCGGATCATGGCTGGCGGTGAGGATGATGGTGGAGGGCAGGCCGGACAGGTCCGGGGCGCGCAGGGGCGATGCCCGCCAGTCGGCACGGTCGGCGTCAGAACGCAGGTAGTGACGGTGGAACCATTCCTGGAAACCGCGGGTCAGGAGATGGCCCTCGGCAAAGTCCTCATGGGACTGGGTGTTGAAGGAGAAGTCCACCGCCGGGTAGATCAGCAGCAGGGCGCGCAGGCGTGAAAGGCCGCGGGCCTTTTCATCGAGGGCGGTGACGGCGGCGAGATTGCCGCCAGCGCTGTCGCCGCCAAGGGCAACCCGCGCGGGATCGATGCGCAGTTCGTCAGCATGGGCATAGATCCACTCGGTTGCGGCGATGGCATCGTCGACGGCGGCGGGGAACTTGTGCTCCGGCGCCAGACGGTAATCGACCGAGATCACCGCGCAACGGGACCGGTTGGCAATGCTGCGGCAGAGGCCGTCATGGGTATCGATATTGCCGAGTACCCAGCCGCCACCATGGAAATAGACCAGGAGCGGCAGGACAGCGTCGCCGCTGCCCGCCGGCCGGTAGTGGCGCATCGGAATGGGGCCATGGGGGCCCATGGCCTCCAGAGGCTCGATCCGATCCACCTCCTGTGGAGGCTCGGTCGATGCGGCGCGTGATGCGATATAGGCCTCACGGGCCTGTTCCGGCGTCATCGTCTCGTAAGGCGGACGGCCGGACTTGGCGATGAGGTCAAGCACCAGGGCTGCACCGGGATCGAGCTTCATGGAGTTCCTCCTCTTCACATGCGGTCAGACATTTTCCTTCTTCGCATGCGGATCGAATTGCGGGACCGAAATCGAACCGCCGCGGTCGGAGAAGGTAGAGGCCTGGGCCACGCCGACATTCGCAACCTTCTTGCGGCCAAAGGCCTCGACGACCGGAATCTCGTCCTCGGCCATTTCCGGCATGCGGCGCTTGCGGGCGAGGGCCGCCTCGATATAGGGGGCGAGCTCCTTGCGCTTCTGCTCTTCGCGGATGGCATCCCGCTTCTTGAAATCGGGCATCACCTTCTCCGCGAACAGCTTAAGCGATTCCATGATGTGTTCGTGCTTGTTGGCGCCGCTCTGCAGAACGAAGATGATCTGGTCCACGCCGATCTTCTCATAGCGCTCGAGATGCTCGCGCACTTGATCGGGCGTGCCGATGCCGCCGTTGCCTGCATTGTCCTTCAGGGACTCCTTCACTTCCAGGAACCGTTTCCACAATTCCGACCGGCCAGGCCGATGCGCGCCATAGAGACCATAATAACCGAGCGAATAGCCGAAGAAGCGGAAGCCGTCGAGGCCGCGATGGATCGCTTCCTGGGCATCTTCATGGACGGACATGCCGCTCACCAGCGCGATATTCGGGTTCACCGTATGGCTGATCGGCACGCATTCTTCCGACTTGATGATGTCGTAATATTCCTGGACCCAGTGCGCCGCCTGCTCGGGCTCGACGAAGGCGAAGGCGAGGGCACCCAGACCGTTGCGCGCGGCGCGGTGGATCGTCTCACGCCGCGAACAGGCGACCCACATGGGCGGATGGGGCCGCTGCACCGGCTTGGGCACGATGTTGCGCGGGGGCATGGAGAAGTAAGTGCCGTTGTAGCCGGGATACGGGGTCATGGCGAGCATGTTGGCCGCCTGTTCGGTGGCCTCGGCCCATTTTTCGGTCTTATCATCGGGCGACATGTTGAAACCGCCCATTTCCATGGCGGTGGCGGACTCTCCAGTGCCCCATTCGACGCGGCCATTCGAGACGAGATCGAGGGTCGCAATGCGCTCGGCGGAACGGGCCGGATGATTGTAGTCCGGCGACATCAGCATCACGCCATGGCCGAGCCGGATGTTCTTCGTGCGCTGCGAGCAGGCCGCAAGGAAAACCTCCGGGGCGGATGAGTGCGAATATTCCTCAAGGAAGTGATGTTCCACTTCCCAGATGTAGTCATAGCCCAGCTTGTCAGCCAGTTCGACCTGTTCGAGCGCTTCCTGGTACAGCCGGAGCTCTGAATTCTCATCCCACGGCTGTGGAAGCTGGTGCTCATAGAACATACCGAATTTCATGGGAGTTTCCTTGTCCGTTCCGGGGTCTACCCGTTGTTGTGTGGCGGATGCCCGATGCCCCCGGATTACAGCAGGGGCGCATCCCGACTGGCCCAGGCCCAAGGCCTCTGTCTCAGGGGGACCGGTGGCGGCCCGCCGTGACCGGAAGCTCCGATCACGGCCTCAGATGAAACGCTAACGACGCAAGACGTTCGTGAAAAGACACGGGAGGTGATGAGGATCTTTTTGCATTTTGCAAAGATCGTGATCGGTTCACCAAGCGGTCTCAAGTATCTCCATGACGTCGGAGGCATCGCGGATGGGACGCGGATTGAAGCGCGCCTGGCCGCTGGCGACTACCGTGTCGGCAATCTGCTCCAGCTGCTCGCGCTTCACGCCGACATCGCGCAGGCGGCGCGGCATGCCCAGCTCCTCCAGCAGTTCGAGTAGGGCATCGGCCGCCGGCTGGCCCGGGCGATCCAGCGCCTCGCTGACAATGGCCTGGCGATCGGCATTGACCACCGCATTGAAGCGCATGGTGGCGGGAAGAAGCACACAGGAGCAGTGGCCATGTGGCACGTTGGCGATGGCCGCGAGCGAATAGCTGATGCCATGGCTGGCGCCGTGCTGGCCGCGACCCATGCCGCTGGTGGAGAGCCAGACGCCCATCTGGGACTGCAGGCGCGCCTCAAGATTCTCGGGATCGCGGCGGGTGGCGCGCATCGATCTTTGCAGCATGCGCAAACCGTGTATGCAGGTTGCGTCAGTGAAGGGATTTGCAGTCGGCGAACAGATCGATTCAACCGCATGGTCGACGGCGCGGAAGCCGGTCGACAGCCATAGCCATTCCGTGGTCAGACGGGTAATCGTCGGATCAAGGATGACTGACACCGGCACCAGCTGTGGCGCGATGTAGAGATCCTTCTTCTTGCCGATGTCGTCCACCGAGCCGCCGGTGGTGGTGTATTCCGCACCCGACAGGGTGGTGGGAATGGCAATCTGGCGGATGCCGGAATCGCGGATGCGCGGCACAAAGATCTGGCCGTCGGCGCCACGCTGGGCATGGAACGGATCAAAATCGGTGTGGGTGCGGATATTTTCGGCCAAGCCCACCTGGACGAGCTTGGCGCCGTCGATGGACGAGCCGCCGCCCAGCGAGAGCAGCATGTCGGGCTCGGCGGCGCGGGCCAGTTCCAGCGCCTTCAGCAGGGCAGAGCGCGGCGAATGGGCGGGCATTTCATCAAACACGCCGACATAACGTTCGCCGAGTACCTCCCTGATGCGCTCCAGGGCATCCGTCCGGCGACTGAGGGTCTGTGACGCCAGCACAAAGATGCGCCGCGCGCCATGGCGATCCAGTTCCTGAATGAGTGATTCCTCGAGCGGCTTGCCGAAAATCACGCGCTCAAGTGGAAAGTACTCATAGACACCCTGCATCGCTTTCCTCCCGATATCGCCAGTTTTCTGATCGTTATTCGCATCTTAGCCGAGCGGAAAGGCTTGCGAATGACCGATATACAACTAGCATTGTTGCGTCTGATGCAAAGAAGGGTCGCGATCAATGGAGACACTGAAGAATATCCGTCTGTTCCTGCGTGTTGTTCAGGCGGGCAGCTTTTCAGCGGCCGGAAGGGTGATCGGTCTCTCGCCCGCCTCGGTGTCCCGGCAGATCAATGCGCTGGAACAGGCTCTCGGCGTGCGCCTGATCTATCGTACCAGCCGCAAGCTCACGCTCACTGAGGTTGGGCAGCTCTATTACGAGCGGGCGGCGGACATCATCCAGGAATTCGACACGCTGGAAAGCATCGTGTCTGAACATCAGACCAAACCGCGCGGCTTGCTGCATGTCCATACGCGGGTTGCCGTGGGCACGCGGCTGCTGGCTTCGGCGCTGCCCGCCTTCCACGAGAACTATCCCGAGATACGCGTGAAGCTGTGGCTGACGGAGGAGCCGAAGGATCTGATCGAGAACAAGATCGATGTGGCAATCAGGCTGGGCAATCTCGACGAGCCGTCGCTGGCGGTGCGCAAGCTGTGGGATGCAAGCCGCCGCGTGATCTTTGCAAGTCCCGACTATCTGCGCCATGCACCCAAGCTCGAGGTGCCGGAGGACATCGTCCATCACCGCTGCCTGACCTATCTCGACGGGCGCTTCGATGACGGATCAGCGCTCTGGCGTTTCCGCGACAAGAGGGTGACGCGCGAGATCAGGGTGACCGGCCCCATACAGGTGAACAATGCTGAAGTGGTGCGGGAATGCGCCCTGGCCGGCATGGGGCTCGGACTCCTGCCGATCTGGTGCATCTGGGACGAGCTGCAATCGGGACGGCTGGTGCAGGTGCTGCCCGACTGGCCGGTGAGCCCCGGGATCTTCGACCACAATATCTATGCCGTATACGAACGGTCGCGGCATGTGCCGCTGAAGGTCAGAACCTTCGTCAATTTCCTCGTCGGCTTCTTCGCCAATCGCCGGGATGGCGCGATGCCGGTCAGTGACGGCGAGAGCACGCTCGATGGATACGAGCTTGAGGACCAGTTCGCGCAAACAGAATGGTCCACCATGTAAGTCTTGCGCCAGATTTCCGCGTTCTTTGCGCAAAATGAAAAGAAGGTTCTTGTCTATTGGTATTTCCTTCCGTGCTCATCCTCATACCATAGCGGCAAAAAGAAGGACTGTACGTCGAGCCCATCGGCCGCTGGCCGGCATTCGGCGCCCCAACAGGCCAAACACACAAAGAGGAAAACCAGGATGGGAACGCTTGATGCGCGCCGCCAGGCGCTCAAGGACGAATTCACTGCCTCCCGCGGCTACTGGAGCGATCTGTGGTCGGATATTCTCGACATCGACCCGGACTTCTTCGAGGCCTACAAGAATTTCTCGTCAGTACCCTGGAACCGCAAGGGCGGGCTCGATCCCAAGGTCCGTGAGCTGATCTATGTCGCGATCGACACCTCGACCACCCATCTCTACGATCCCGGCACCCGTATCCACATGCGCAATGCGATCCGCTACGGGGCGACGCGCGAGGAGATCATGGAGGTCATGGAGCTGGCCTCGGTGCTGGGCATCCACAGCTGCAGCCTCGGCGTGCCTATCCTGCTCGAGGAAATGAAGGCGACCGGCAAGGGCGGTCCGCTCCCGGAAGGTCCGCTGACGGCAGAGCAGGAGCGGCTGAAAGAGGAATTCACCAAGGTGCGGGGCTACTGGTCGCCGCTGTGGGACGGCATCCTCCGCATGTCGCCGGACTTCTTCGAGGCCTATCTCGGCTTCTCAGGCGTACCGTGGAAGAACGGGCCGCTCGAGCCGAAGGTCAAGGAATTCATCTATATCGCGATCGATGCCGCGACCACCCACCTCTATGAACCTGGCCTGCGGATCCATATCCGAAACGCCCTCAACTACGGGGCGACAGGGGCAGAGATCATGGAAGTCTTCGAACTGATCAGTGTGCTGGGCATTCACGCCATCACCCAGAGCATGCCGATCATGAAGGAGGAACTGAAGCTCGCCGGCAAGTGACGCCGAGTGCGGATCATTTGCCGGACGGTCGGCCACCGGCGTCATCTGACGGCGGAACAAGAAACATAAGGTGGAGGAAACGATCATGACAATGACGAGAGGGGGACTCCGGTCACTGGCGATGCTTGCCGGCGTCGCCATGACGGCAATGCTTGCCACCAATCCGGCTGCGGCCGAGGACACGATCAAGCTCGGCTTCACGGCTGCGATCACCGGTCCGTTCAACGAGTTCGGCGAGGGCATCCGGCGCGGCGCCGAAATCGCCGTCGAGCAGTGGAATGCCAATGGCGGCGTGGACGGCAAGAAGGTCGAGCTCGCGGAAGTGCTCGACGACCAGCTCGTGCCCGACCGCGCGGTGCAGAACATGCGCCGCATCCTGGACAACGAGGAAATCGTCGCGCTGATCGCCCCGTCGGGCTCGGGGCCGACGCTGGCAGTCGTGGACATGGTGGAGGCTGATGGCCGGCCCATGTGCAATACTCAGGCGCAGACGCCGAAAATCACCTATCCGAACGGACCAGAAGGCGGTCCGCGGCCGAACGTATTCTCGGTGTCCATCGACAATACGGTGGAGGCTGAAAAGCTGGCCCAGGCGCTCGGCTCCCAGTTCAAGAATATCGGCCTGCTGCACGAAAGCACCGGCTATGGCGTCACCGGCGCCGAGCTGGTCGCCAATGCGATCAAGGCGGCCAATCCGGATGTGCAGGTTACGACACAGTCGTATAATCAGCGGGCGCAGGACATGACCGCCCAGCTTACCCATGTGCAGCGGGCGGGCGCGGATGTCATCCTGGTGATCGGCCTCGGCGCCGACCTCGCGGTGATCCGCAAGAACATGGCACGCCTCAACATCAACCTGCCGTTCTATGCCAGCGCCGGCGGCATCACGCCTCCCTACATGGAGGGCGCCGGCGATCTGGTGAAGGGCACCCGCGCCGCCAGCACCAAGGCGCTCGGGCTTGACCCGTTGCCGCCGGAGACAAAGAAGTTCCTCGATCTCTACAAGGCGAAGCACGGCGTCGACCGGTGGTGGGGAAGCGACCCGGACAAGGCGCAGATCCCGATCGCAACCACGGTGGGCACGGCCTATGACTGCGTGAACCTGCTGCTCACGGCCATCAAGAACGCCAAGTCGACCGAGCCGGAGGCCATCATCAAGGCCATGGAAGAGATCAAGGACTTCCCCGGCGCGAGCATTCAGAAGATCTCGTTCTCGCCCGAAAAGCACCGGGCGCTCGGCGTCGATGATCTCGCCGTCTACGAGATCGACAAGCAGGGCGACACGATCAAGCTGAACATGGTGCAGGAATAGCACCCCCAGCGGACCAGGCGCGTTGCGGCGCCTGGTCCGGCGCAGCCCGGCCGGCACGGAGGCGGTCGGGACGTTTGCTTGAGTCAATGGAAAGCTGGTCCCCGGTCGTGAGGGGCGGGGCAGACTTTCCCGGGAGGCGCTGGTGACGATCTTTCTAACCCTGGTGCTGGCTGGGGTCAGCGTGGGCGCGGTCTATGCGCTCGTGGCGCTGGGCCTCAATGTTACCTTCTGGACAACAAAGACCCTGAATTTCGGCCATGGCTCGCTGATGATGTTCTGCGCGATGATCATGGTCTATTTCGCCACGCAGGGCATGGCCCTGACGCTGGCGGCGGTCCTTTCCCTGATCATTGTCGGCCTGTTCGGCATATTCATCGAGCGCTACACGGTGCGACCGGCGCTCAAGACCAACAACAGCATGGGCTGGGTCGTCTCGACCCTCGGCTTCGGCATCGTGCTGCAGGGCGTGGCGGCCAAGCTGTTCGGCTCGCAGGCGGTGGCGTTCCCCTCGATCCTGTTCGGATCGGAGGATTTCATCACCATCTTCGGACTGCATATCTCCCTGCAATATCTGGTGGTGCTGGTGCTCTCGGTCCTGCTGGTGGTGCTGCTGGAAGGCTTCCTCAGGCTCACCCGCTGGGGCCAGGCGGTGCGGGCAGTGGCCCATGATCCGGAACTCGGCCGCATCAATGGCATGCCGGTCAACATCATCATCATCGGCTCTTTCGTGCTCTCGGCACTGCTGGGCGGCGCCGCCGGCCTGCTGGTGTCGCAGATTGGCGGTACGGTCGATCCGGCCTTCGGCTTCAATCTCGTGCTGTTCGGTTTCATCGCGGCCGTGGTCGGCGGCATGGGCAGCTCTGTCGGGGCGCTGGTGGGCGGCATCGCGCTCGGCGTCATCTCGAAGCTCGTGGGCGGATATGTGTCGTCGGCGGCGGAACAGCCGCTGGCCTTCGCCATCCTCATGCTCATGCTCGCGTTCCGGCCCAATGGCCTGTTCGCTCAAGTCGAGGCAACCAAGGCATGACCGGGTTCAAGTCATTCATCACCGGTCTGCTCACCAACCGCTATCTGCTGGCGGCGCTGGTGATCGGCCTTGCGGTCGCAGCAAGCTGGCTGAGCTCGGGCACGCTGCATATCCTCAGCTATGTGCTGATCTCTGTGATCTTTGCGCTGAGCATCAATCTGCTCACCGGCCTTGCCGGTCAGATCTCGCTGGGACATGCCGGCCTGTTCGGCATGGGCGCCTATGTGGCCGGCATCATGGCCAAGACCTACGGGCTGTCGATCTTCGTCTCCATCCCGGTCGGCACGGTTGCGGCCGGAATAACCGGCTATCTGCTGTCCTATCCCGCCGGCCGGGTGCGCGATGTCTATCTCGCCATGATGACGCTCGGCTTCGGCATGATCTTCTTCGAGATCGTGCGCGAGTGGAACGCGGTCACCGGCGGCATGATGGGCCTCAGCGGCGTGCCGTCACCGGCGCTGCGCTCGCTCAAGGTCTTCGGCTACCGGGTCAATGACGCCTGGTTCTTCCGGGCGGTGCTGGTGATCACGGTGATCGTGGTGTGGATCATGCGTAATGTCGCCCAGAGCAAGACAGGGCGCGCCTTCTTCGCCATCCATCACAGCGAAGTTGCGGCAGGCAGCCTCGGCATCTCGCGGCATGCCACCAAGCAGCTTGCCTATACGCTGAGCGGTCTGCTGGCGGGCCTTGCGGGCGCGATCTATGCCCATCTGGTCGGCTATCTCGGGCCGGACAGCTTCAGCCTGCACAAGTCGATCGAAGTGCTGGTGATCTCGATCGTGGGCGGACTGGGATCGATCACCGGACAGATCATTTCGGCGGCGATCTTCACCTTCCTGCCCGAGACCCTGCAGGTGTTCGCCGAATACCAGTTCATCGTCTATGGCATCATCCTCACCTTCTCGCTGCTGGTGCTGCCGCGCGGCATCGCAGGGCTGCTGCTGCTACCGCCGCGCTTCATCCAGCGGCGGACCTTGGCCAGGCTCAAGGCAGGCGAGGGCCGCTCCGATGTCACAAGAGACGTCCAGCCGGAAACCGGCGGCGCGCTCGAGGTGCGGGGGATCACCAAGCGCTTCGGGGGTCTAACGGCGCTCGACAATGTCACGCTTGAGCTCAAGCCCGGCCATATCACCGCGTTGGTGGGGCCCAATGGCTCGGGCAAAAGCACGCTGGTCAATGTGATCAGCGGCATCTACCGGCCCGATGCGGGCACAGTGACCTTCCAGGGTGAAGACGTGACCGGACTGCCCGATCACCGGATTGCGTGGGCCGGGATCGTTCGCACCTTCCAGGACCCGCGGCTCGTGCCGAATTTCACGGTGCGCGAGAACCTGCTGCTGGGGGCCCATCGCCTCATGACCCATAATGGGGTTGCGGCTGCGCTGGCGCTGCCATCGGCGACCAGCGAGGAGGCGATGTTCCTCGAACGGATCGACCGGATCATGGAGCTCACCGAGCTCGATGCCACGGCAGACCAGACGATCGAGTCGCTGCCTTACGGCTACCGGCGTCTTGCCGAGGTGGCGCGGGCGCTGGTGGCGGCGCCATCGGCGATCCTGCTCGACGAACCGGCAGCAGGCCTGTCGGAAGTGGAAATGGAGCATCTCACGCGGATCATCCGGCGCATGAAGGAGATGGGTCTCACCATCATGCTGATCGATCATCACATGGACTTTCTTGCCGAACTGGTCGACGACGTGGTGGTGCTCGACAGCGGCAAGGTGATCTATCGCGGCACCATCGAGGGCATGCGCGCCGACCGCACGGTGATCAGCGCCTATCTGGGCGAGGAGGAGGCTGCTCATGCTTGAGTTGCACGACGTGGAGGTCAGCTACGGGGCGGTCGAAGCGGTGCGCGGCGTGTCACTGGTGGCGCGGCCGGGCACGACCACGGCCATACTCGGCGCCAATGGTGCAGGGAAGTCGTCACTGCTGCGGACGATTTCGGGCGTGGCGCCGCTCAAGGGCGGCAGCATCCTGATCGACGGGCAAGACGTTTCGCGGGTGTCGCCCGAGCGGCGGGCGCGGATGCGGCTGTCGCATGCCATGGAGGGGCGGCGACTGTTCCGTCAGCTGACAGTGGAGGAGAATCTCCGCCTGCACTGGTCCTTCGGCGCGCAAAAGGTGCCGGAGGAGGAGGCGATCGCCGACATCTACGAGCGCTTCCCCATCCTCAAGGAGAAGGCGAAGATCCAGGCCGGCTATCTGTCGGGCGGCCAGCAGCAAATGGTGATCCTGTCCTGCGCCACGATCCGCGACCCGCTCTATCTGCTGCTCGATGAGCCGTCGCTGGGGCTTGCGCCGATCATCGTCACCCAGATCTACGAATTCATCACCGGCTATGCCCGCAGGTCCGGGGCTACAGTCATCATCGCGGAACAGATGGCCGGCCTTGCCCTCAAGGTGTCGGACCGGGGTTACGTCCTCCGGCGGGGCAAGGTAGTTCTTGAGGGCGACAGCAAACAACTGCTGGCCGATGGGGTCGCCAACAGCCTCTCCGCCAGCTATCTCTGAAACGGAAAAGACCATGCCTTTCATCAGCGCCTCAGACGTCAGGACAATCGCGGTCGTGGGAGCGGGAACCATCGGCTCGTCATGGGCTGCCTGGTTCCTGGCCCGGGGATATACCGTGCGGCTCACCGACCCCGCTGCCAATGCCGAGGCGCATGCCCGGACCTATATCCGCAATGCCTGGCCGGCGCTGGTGCGGATCGGCGTCACGACGGAAGATGTCGATGCGGCGCTTGGCCGACTGTCCATGCATCAGACGGCGGCAGAGGCAGCAACGGGCGCCGATTTCGTGCAGGAGAACGCGCCCGAGCGGGCCGACATCAAGCGGGCAGTGCTCAAGGAAATCGACGCGGCCGTGGCGCCGGATAAGGTGATCGCCTCATCCACCTCCGGCTTCGGGGTGACCGAGATGCAGGCCGAGATGGCCCATCCAGAGCGGCTGGTGGTAGGGCATCCCTTCAACCCGCCGCATCTCATTCCGCTGGTCGAGGTGGTCGGCGGCGGCGTGACCTCCGACGACGCAGTGCACTGGTCGATCGGTTTCTACCGGCATGTAGGCAAGAAGGCGATCCACGTGCGCAAGGAGGTGCCCGGCCATATCGCCAACCGCCTGCAGGCAGCGCTGTGGCGTGAGGCCTGCTATCTGGTTGAGGAGGGCGTCGGCAGCGTCGAGGACGTGGATGCGGCCATTGCCTATGGGCCCGGCCTGCGCTGGGCGGTCATGGGGCCGCATCTCACCTTCCATCTCGCCGGCGGACGCGGCGGCATGGGCCATTTCTTCGACCATCTCGGGCCGAATGTGGAGCGGTGGTGGGAGAGCCTGGGTTCCCCCCAGATCACGCCGCAGCTTCGAGATGTCGTGGTGGCGGGGGTGAACGAGGAAATCGGCAATCGCAGCTTCGAGCAGCTGGTGGCCGAGCGCGATGAAAAACTGCTCGGCGTGCTGGCGGCGACGGCCGACAAGACGTAACGGGGACGTGCGGACACAGGGGGCAGCGGCACCCGTCAGGCGGTCGCTGCACCCTGCTGCTGTTCGGCCGCCTTGCGCTCGCGGGCGCGCATGCGTTCGGATGCCGATTTCAGCTGGCCACAGGCGGCCATGATGTCGCGACCGCGCGGCGTACGGATCGGGCTCGCATAGCCGGCGCGGTTTACGATTTCCGCAAAGGTCTCGATCCGCTCCCAGTCGGAGCATTCATAGGACGTGCCCGGCCAAGGATTGAACGGGATCAGGTTGATCTTGGCGGGGATTCCCTGGAGCAGCTTGACCAGGCGACGGGCATCGGCGTCGCTGTCATTGACGCCCTTGAGCATCACATATTCGAAGGTGATGCGGCGGGCATTGGAAAGGCCGGGATAGTTGCGGCAGGCCTCGAGCAGCTCGGCAATGGGATATTTCCTGTTGATCGGCACAAGCTCGTTGCGCACCTCGTCAGTGGTGGCGTGGAGCGAGATCGCCAGCATGACGCCGATCTCCTCGCCGGCGCGATGGATCATTGGAACCACGCCCGAGGTAGACAGGGTGATGCGCCGACGGGAGAGGGAAATGCCCTCGTTGTCGGACACGATCTCCATGGCCGTCTTCACATTGTCGAAATTGTAGAGCGGCTCGCCCATGCCCATGAGCACCACATTGGTGACATAGCGGCCGGCAGCGGGCGGGTTGGGATTGGCGGCCAGCGCCTCGGGCCATTCGCCGAGCCGGTCGCGGGCGACCAGCAGCTGCCCTACGATCTCGCCCGGCGTAAGATTGCGCACCAGCGTCTGGGTGCCGGTATGACAGAAGGTGCAGGTCAGGGTGCAGCCCACCTGGCTCGACACGCAGAGGGTGCCACGGTCTTCCTCGGGGATGTAGACGGCCTCGACCTCATGGCGCTGACCAAGCGGACCGCTTGGCGGCAGGCGCAGCAGCCATTTGCGGGTGCCGTCGCTCGAGATCTGCTCCTCAACGATCTCCAGGCGGTCGATGGTGAATTTCGCGGCCAGCTCATCGCGGAGCGACTTGCTGATGTCGCTCATCTCGTCGAAGGCGGTAACGCCGCGATTGTAGATCCAGCGGAAGACCTGTCCGGCGCGCATGCGGCGCTGACGCTCCGGCACGCCGATTTCGCCCATGGCCTCGACCAGCTCGGCGCGGCTCAGGCCGACGAGCGAGCGCTTCGGCGGATTGGCCTCGGCAAGGGGAGCGGGGGCGGCAAGGGTACGTCCGCGCCTCGCCATGATATCGAGCGTCGTCACTGGGCTCATCCTACAGCAGTCGTAAAGCCGCCGGCTCTGCCATCGGCCGCGCGTCCCCAACAGGTCGCCCGAGCGCAGCGCAATGTCAAGTGCTGCGCCAATTGGCGCAGCAGACCAGAGGCGGCAGCGACGCCTCCGATGGCGGACATATCAATGGGAGGCTGGCCGCTGTGCGCGCGGCCCACCGGGTTATTTGCAGGTTTCGTTGATCTTGTTCAGCGCAGCGGTGACACCGGACAGGGAATAGGTATCCGTCGTCACGGTACCGCGCCAGGAGGTACCCTTCACGGTCAGCGTCTTGCCGGCCTTCATGGCATTGACCACCTGGCTGTCCTTGGCTGAGGAGTCGAACCAGCCGCCATCACCATTGGTGAACATCTCGTAACTCGTGCCATCGATGGTCACGGTTGCCGGCTCGTCCTTCTTGAAGGCATAGCCGATGATGGTGCTCACTTCATTGCGGACCTTGTCGCCGGGGCGATGGGTGACGAGAAAGAAGATAGGGTCGCGCTTGACGTTCTTGGGTTCAGAAGACGATGGCTTGGCGACGATATAGCAGACCTTGCCCTTGGGGGTGGAATAGGTATAGGCGGCCCAGTCGTTGAAATCGCCGAGCAGTTCGGGATCGTCCTGTGTCTGCGCGCCGGCATGGGGCACTGCCGTTGCGCCGATGAGGGCGGCAGACAGACAGCCGACGGCGAGCATGCCACGTCGAGTCATCGTCATAAGGCTCCTTTCACGATGGCCGTAAGCTGATTGAGGGGTACCCACATGCCCACGGGAAATCAACCCGGCGGCTCGGGAGCATCGCGCATATCCTATGTCAGAGAGGAAGCCGGAGCAACGAAAGCGGCGGATCTTCTCCTGTTTATCTTTTCACCTCAAGCGCTTATCGTCACACCGGTCAACTTCTCACCCGTATGGCCCTTGCGGGCGTTCCCATTATTCTGATTCGTGATGGCGCCTCGACCGGGCGGACGGGAAATGATCTTGAGGTTTCAGGGAGAACGACGATGAAGGCTGTCTTGTGCAAGAGTTACGGTCCGCCGGAGACACTGGTGATCGAGGATGTGGAATCGCCGGTCCCGGGTCCGGACGAGGTCGTCATCGCGGTGAAGGCTGCCGCCCTGAACTTCTTTGATACGCTGATCATCGAGAACAAGTACCAGTTCAAGCCGCAGCTGCCGTTCTCGCCATCGGGCGAGGTTGCCGGGGTGGTCAAGTCGGTTGGCGCCAATGTGACGGGGTTCGTGCCGGGCGAGCGGGTCATGGCCTATATCGGCTGGAACGGCGCCCGCGAGGAAGTGGCGGTGCATCAGTCGCGGGTCGTGCGTATCCCGGAGGCGGTGGATTTCGAGACGGCATCGGGTCTGTCGGTCACCTATGGCACGACACTGCACGCGCTCAAGGACCGCGCCGATCTCAAGCCAGGCGAGACGCTCGCCGTGCTGGGCGCTGCGGGTGGCACGGGGCAGGCGGCCATCGAGCTCGGCAAGCAGTTCGGCGCACGGGTGATCGCCTGCGCCTCGTCGGACGACAAGCTCGAATTCTGCCGGCAGCTCGGGGCGGACGAGGTCATCAACTATGAGCAGGACTCGCTCAAGGACAAGCTCAAGGAACTGACCGGCGGTAAGGGCGCCGACGTGGTCTATGACCCGGTTGGCGGCACGCTGTCCGAACAGGCGCTGCGCTCGACCGCGTGGTATGGCCGCTTCCTGGTGATCGGTTTTGCCGGCGGCGAGATCCCCAAGATTCCGCTCAATCTGGTGCTGCTCAAGAGCTGCGACATCGTCGGCGTGTTCTGGGGCGCCTATCTCGAGCGCGAGCCCGAGCGAAACCGCGCCAACATGGAAATGCTGCTCGACTGGTGCGCGCAGGGGAAGGTGCGGCCCAGGATCGACCGGGTGTTCCCGCTGGACCAGGCGACCGACGCGCTCAATGTGCTCGCCCGCCGGCAGGCCAAGGGCAAGATCATCCTCAAGGTCTGAGGCCGGTCAGGGCGGTCAGGCCGGGGCCTGGTCGCCCGTCTCCCGCAGTCTGGCGAGGGCAGCCTCCGCCTTCTCGTAATGCTCCGGCTTCATGTAAATGCTGATCAGATTGAGGGCCGCGAACAGGACGGCCGCGTCATCGGTGAAGCCGAAAGCGGCAATCAGGTCGGGCACCACATCGAAGGGCAGCACGAAATAGGCCAGGGCGGCAAACAGGATCGCCTTGGCCTTAATGGGAGTCGCCGGATCGGTCGCGCAGTAATAGGCAGCAACCAGCGAGGATGCGAAGGGCAGACGACCCGCCACGCGGCCGAGCTTCCGCCAGAATCCCTTCCGCACCCGCTTCTCGTTCGCACTCATCACGGTCGGCAACTGAACCTCCGGTGCTTCCAGATCGGGGAGCTCTCGCGAGGAACCGCTCTGATCGTCCATTCCAACATCCTCAGACCGGGCAATCATCGCCCTAGATATGGAACGGCATCAGCCGCGGACAAGGGCAGGCGCGTCAGTATCCCAGCAGATAGACCGCCGCCATGATGATCAGCACGGCGATGAACTGGAGGATGACGCGCCAGCGCATCAGGCGCTGGGAAGTGTTGGCATCGCCGCCGCGCATCATGTTGATGAGGCCGAGGACGAGAACCACCGCGACCGCCACCAGGGCCACCGGGATCAGGTAATTGATAGCATCCATGGGATCGACTTTCAGTTGGCACCGTCGATGAGGCGGCGGGCAATGACCTGGGCCTGGATTTCCGCGGCACCCTCGAAGATGTTCAGGATCCGGGCATCACAAAGCACCCGGCTCACCGGATATTCAAGCGCAAAGCCGTTGCCGCCGTGGATCTGCAGGGCATTGTCGGCGGCCGCCCAGGCAACGCGGGCGCCGAGCAGCTTGGCCATGCCTGCCTCGAGGTCGCAGCGGCGGCCGGCATCCTTCTCGCGGGCGGCGAAGTAGGTGAGCTGACGGGCGGCCATGATCTCGGCCGCCATCATTACCAGCTTGTCGGCAACGCGCGGGAAGGAGACCAGCGGCTTGCCGAACTGGATTCGCTCGAGAGCATAGCGAAGGCCAAGATCCAGCGCGCTCTGGGCAACGCCAATGGCGCGCGCTGCGGTCTGGATGCGGGCGCTCTCGAAGGTCTGCATCAACTGCTTGAAGCCCTGGCCCTCGACGCCGCCCAGCAGGTTCGCGGCCTTCACCTCGAAGCCATCGAACCCGATCTCGAATTCCTTCATGCCGCGATAGCCAAGTACCTCGATCTCACCGCCGGTCATGCCGGGTGCGGGGAAGGGATCCTCTTCCGTGCCGCGGGGCTTCTCGGCAAGCAGCATGGACAGGCCCTTGTAGCCCGGCTCGTCGGGATTGGTACGCACCAAAAGGGTCATGAGGTCGGCGCGAACCGGATGGGTGATCCAGGTCTTGTTACCGTAGACCTTGTAGACATCTCCCTCGCGGACGGCGCGGGTGCGGAGGCTGGCCAGGTCGGAGCCGGTATTGGGCTCGGTGAACACGGCAGTCGGCAGGATCTCGCCGGAGGCAAGCTTCGGCAGGAAATGCTGCTTCTGTTCCTCCGTGCCGGCATTGAGGATCAGCTCGCCAGCAATTTCGGTGCGGGTGCCGAGGGAGCCGACGCCGATATAGCCGCGCGACAATTCCTCCGACACGACGCACATGGATTCCTTGCCGAGGCCAAGGCCGCCGAATTCCTCCGGCAGGGTGAGGGAGAAGACGCCCAGTTCCGCCAGCTCCTGGATGACCTCCATGGGGATATAGGCGTTCTCGAGATGCCACTGGTGGGCATAAGGCGCGACCTTCGCCTCGACGAACCGGCGCATCTCGGCGCGCATCTGCTCGATCGTTTCATCCAGCGCGGTGAAGCCGAAGCTGATCGCGCCTTCCTGCTCCATCATCAGGGTGATGAGACGAGCGCGGGCGGCAGGGCTGTTGCCCTGACGGCGCAGGGTGAGGGCGGCGCCGGCGCCGAGCGGCTTCAGATCCTCCTCCGTCAGGCCGAGATCCCAGGGGCGGACAAACTCGCCCTGGTTCATGGGAATGCCGCCGATGATCTGGTTCAGATATTCGCCGAACAGGATCTGGACGAGCAGGGCTTCAATCTCGCCAAGCTGACCGGCCGCCTCAAGGCGCTCCGCATAAAGCGCAAGCTGGCGCAGGGTCTCGATATAGGTGGCGAGCCAGGCAAGGCCATGGGCTGCGGCCTGGTTCTGCTCGAGAAGCTTGCCCGAGGGGCGACCGTCCCGGCTTACGCTGCCCGTTACCTCATGCCGCGCACGGGCATAGATCTGGTCGGCGGCGGCAACCGCAGAGGCGGCAAGCTGCGGAAGGGACGGAAGAATAGCGGGCAAGTCTGCGGACATCGCGACATCCTCGTTGGGGATTTTGGTCGGAGACGGTTAGCGCAGCTTGTTCGGCAGTGCAACACACAGGCAAGCGGGTCGGCTGCCGCTGCGGCATATGTCAACGGAAGACCTGTCCGATGACGGCGCCATGGCCGTTTCCCCGCGAAATGCCCAGGTCGCGACCTTCAGCACGAATTGCAGTGCATATGCGCGCTTGTCGCAATGCCGATGGCGGTCTATAGCGCTGGCTCACGCCCCCTTTTGTCCGGATGTTCCGCGTTTGCTTCAGGCCTTCAACACGATTGCCCCCGTCTTCGGCCTGATCGTCATAGGCTACCTGCTGTCGCGGCTGGGCGCCTTCGGCAAGGCTGTCTCGGAAGGGCTGTCCGGCTTCGTCTTCACCCTTGGCATTCCGGCGCTGCTGTTCAGCACCATGATCAGCGTCGAGTTCCCGGGAACTTCGCCCTGGCCGCTTTGGGGCGCCTATTTCGGCGCCGTTGGCTGCGTGTGGGTTCTTGGCTGGGCCATTGCCCGATTCGGCTTCCGGCGGGATCCCAAGGTTTCCGCTCTGGCGGGGGTTGGCAGCGCCTATGCCAATACGATGCTCATGGGTCTGCCCATGATCTTTGCGGTGATGGGGGAACAGGGGGCGGTGCCGCTGTTCATCATCCTGTCGGTGCATCTTCCCTTCATGACCCTGTTTGCCACAATGCAGCTCGAATGGGCCGAGCGCGACACGCCTGGCGTATCGTCGGCGCTGGTGATGGGCGTTCTTAAAGGGTTGGTGCGCAACCCGATCATGCTGGGGCTGGCGGCTGGCCTCGCCTGGCGACTGGCCGGGCTCGGTCTGCCGGCGGTGCCTGCCAAGGTGCTGGAAATGCTCTCGGAGGCCAGCGTGCCCTGCGCGCTGCTCGCAATGGGCTGCGCGCTCAACCATTACGGCATCCGCGGCGCCGGCGCGCTGGCGGCGGTGATGACGGCGATCAAGCTGGTGGTGCATCCGGCCATGGTGTGGCTGCTGGCGACCTATGTCTTCGCCCTGCCGCCAAGCTGGACCATGGTGGCGGTGATGTTCGCCGCCGCGCCCACAGGCATCAACACCTTCATCTTCGCCGTGCGCTACAACGCGGCGATCGGCATGGTGTCCGGCGCGATCGCCCTCGGCACGATGATCTCGATCGCCACCTATTCGCTGGCACTCTGGGGGCTCGGCCGCTGATCATCCGCAATCGGCGGGAAACCCAGTCGGGTACGGATCTGATCGGCGGTGACCCCTTCCTCCCTCAGCGAGCGGAGGGACCGGTCGCCGAGGCTTTTCGACAGCTTGCGCCCGGTTTCATCGCTGATCAGACGATGGTGGCAGTAGAGCGGCTCGGGCAGGCCGAGCAGGATCTGCAGCAGCCGGTGAATGCCGGTTGCATGGAAAAGATCCTGACCGCGGGTGACGTGGGTCACGCCCTGCAGGGCATCATCAATCACCACGGCGATGTGATAGCTCACGCCGATATCCTTGCGTCCGAGGACCACGTCGCCCCAGCGCTCGGGATGAGCCTCGAGCCTGCCGCTCTCGCCTGACGTGCCGCTGCCGAGCTCGGTGAAGGTGATCGGACGCGGGACGCGCTGGAGGGCCTTCTCCATGTCGAGGCGCCAGGCGGCCGGCAGTCCGGATGCCTGAAAGTCGGCAACTTCCCTGTCTGTCAGCTGTTTATGAAGTCCGGGATAGATCGGAGCGCCGTCCGGGTCTTGTGGCCAGTCTGGCCTGTTGACCAGGGCGTTGCGGATCTCCTGGCGCGACGCGAAGCAGGGATAGAGGAGGCCCATGGCGCGCAGGCGGTCCAGGGCATCATGATAGAGGTCGAGATGGCGGGACTGGATGCGTGGTTCTCCGTGCCAGCGAAAGCCCAGCCAGCGGAGGTCTTCCAGACAGTTTGCGACATATTCCGGCCGGCAGCGGGTGAAGTCGATGTCCTCAATCCGGAGCAGCACCCGGCCATTCACTTCGGCGGCTGCCTGCTCGGTATAGAGGGCAGAATAGGCGTGGCCGAGGTGCAGGTTGCCGTTGGGGCTGGGGGCGAAACGGAAGACGGGTTGCGTGGCCATGTCGATCGGGGTCAGGATTGCCTGCGCTTGCGGGATGCTATGGTGTGATTTGCATGGATCAGGTTCGCTCGCCAGTGGAAACCATCAGCGGCACGATCGAAACGATCGAGCATGTCCAGGAGGGTATCGCGGCGCTGGTCGCGGCCGAGCCGCGCTTCAGCCATGTGCTGGCCCATACCGGCATTCCGCCGCTCAGGCGCCTGCCGGGCGGCTATCGCGGCCTTTTGCGGATCATTACGGAGCAACAGCTTTCCCTGCAGAGCGCAAAGGCGATCTGGGGGCGGATGGAAGAGCGGCACGACGTGGATAGTCCGCAGGCCATCCTGGCCCTGTCGGACGAGGATTTCCGCGCCGTGGGACAATCGGCTGCCAAAGTGCGTACCATCCGCCAACTCAGTGCAGCAATCATGGAAGGGCTGCTCGACATCGACCTGCTCGACCGGGCCCCGGACGAGGAGGTGCGGCGGATGCTCACGGCGCAGAAGGGCATCGGTCCGTGGACGGCGGAAATCTATCTGCTGGCCTGTCTTGGCCGGCGCGATGCCTGGCCGGCGGGCGACCTTGCACTGCAGGTTGCGGCACAGGCGGCCTTCGACCTGCCCGCCCGGCCGGATGCCCGGGAGCTTGAAGCGATGGCAGAGGCCTGGCGTCCATGGCGGGCGGTGGCCGCCCGACTGATCTGGGCCTATTACGCGGTCATCAAGTCGAATGGCCGACCGGGCGACGTCAATCCGGTCGTTGAATAGCACCGGCGGAGAATTTCGTCAGAAATCGAAAGTCGTAGCGCTTTCACATCACTGTCATCCCTTTTATATTAGGTTTACGACTCAGGAAAATCCGATGTGGCTGGCTGCCAGCCTGAAGGATTGCGGCTCGCCTGGCAGCTGGTGCTCTGTCCGATCATGGAGAGATCTGGGTGCAGTTTGCCGTATCGCCGCAAAAATACCCGGCTTTGGTTCTCAATGCCGATTTCAGGCCGTTGAGTTACTATCCGCTGTCCCTCTGGTCCTGGCAGGACGCGGTGAAGGCAGTCTTCCTCGAGCGCGTGAATATCGTCTCCTATTACGACCGAGTGATCAGGAGCCCCAATCGGGAATTCGCCCTGCCCAGCGTGATCGCCCTGCGCAGCTATGTGAAGCCCGCGCAATATCCCGCCTTCACCCGGTTCAATGTGTTCCTGCGGGACAGGTTCCGCTGCCAATATTGCGGCTCGACCGAGGAGCTGACCTTCGACCATGTCATTCCGCGCTCGAAGGGCGGGCAGACGACATGGGACAATGTGGTCGCCGCGTGCTCGCCCTGCAATCTGGCCAAGGGCGGTATGCTGCCTGACCAGGCGAAGATGTGGCCGGCACAGAAGCCGGTGCAACCGACTGTCCATCAGTTGCACGCCAATGGGCGTCTGTTTCCGCCCAACTATCTGCATGAGAGCTGGGTCGACTATCTGTACTGGGACAGCGAGCTCGAGCCCTGATGGACGGCCCTGCCAGCCTGATCAGGCGCGGCGGCTGAAGCCGCCCCACAGGCTGAGGGCGGCAATGAAGGTGGAAATCACCGCATTGTAGCCAGCAAAGGAAAGGCCGAAGAGCCGCCATTGCGGCTCGCTGCAGCTGACCACGCTCGGCCGGTCGAGATTGGGCAGCAGGCTGCCGCCCCTGGGAGTGAAATCGCCTGAACAGGCCGCCGGCCCCGTCCACCATTGCCACTCGATGCCGGCGTGGTGAATGCCGAGCCCGGCGCTTACCAGCATGATCAGCCCAAGCAGCACGAGGCCGCCCCGCAGCAGGGCGGGGCTGTTGCCGCGGGAGGTGGCAGCCAGCAGGAGGAGTCCAAGAACGATCGCCACATAATAGGGCCAGCGCTGCTGATAGCAGAGCGGGCAGGGTTGGTAGCCCCCGATGAGCTGGAACCCCCAGGCCGCGGCAATGGTGGCGATGGTGAGGGCAAGGACGGTGATCAGGACGGTGCGCTGCATGGACAGGTCCGGTCGATTGGCTCAGGGCCTACCTAGCACGGGCGGGGCGGTCGTGGCGTGCCCTACGGTGTCGCAGCGGGAATTGTCCATTTACATCAGCGTGAACGCCGGCTCGCCCGTGCCAGGGTGACGGGTTAGCCGGCGGCGGATTGGCGTTAGCCGGCCTCAATAGGGCTCACCATTCCTGTGGGTGAAGGTCCAGCCGGAAGGCGTCATCACCGCGACCAGATCATCGCGGGGATAGGTCACACTGTCGCCCGGCTGGCGGTCGCCCACCTCAAGATAGGTGGCATCCTCATCCGTCCGGTTGACCAGCTGATGGGCAGTGCCGCCATGAGGGAAACCCGCGCACATACCCGGCGTGAGCAGGGTCTCGCCCCCGTCATGCACGAGCGTGATCTCGCCGGTGAGCACCATGATGAACTCGTCCTGGACGGAGTGGCGGTGAAACAGGGCGGATACCGCGCCGGGCGGCAATGTCACGTGGTTGACGCCGAAGCTCTGGAGCCCGAACAGATCGCCGAGAGGGCGCTTGATGCGCCCGGCCATCATGGAGGCGAAGGGTTCGGGATAGTTGGACGGCTTCAAGCGTGGGGGTGCATCCGGCGCAAAGACGGCGACGGGAGGCGTGCTGGAATGGGACATGGGCTGTGCCTGCGAGTGGTTCTCGGCCCGGGAGTTTGCACGTTCTGCGAAGGCGATAAAGGGTTATGCGACGAGGCGGGGCAGGTGGCGCAGATCGCGCTATGAAGTCGGACCAACCTGTCGCGGTTGAAGCTGCCGTCGACCCTGCCGGCCATTGGGAGTGAGATGGTGCGGGCGGTCGGAATCGAACCGACACTCCTTTCGGAACCGGATTTTGAGTCCGGCGCGTCTACCAGTTCCACCACGCCCGCACGGGTCCATGGCATGAGGCATCGGCCACCACGGGAGACGCTGCCCATATAGTACAGCTCGGGCGCGAGCGCCAGCAGATTTGCCGGCGAATTGGGCAGGTTTTCAGCAGGCTAGGCCCGGCCCAGCGCGCAAGCATTCACGCGCTTTCCGCTGCCTGGCGCGGTCGAGGCGGATGTCTGCGCGGCGGGGCTTTTCAGTTGGCGGCTGCGTCGAGACGGAAATCCGTGACGGGCGGCGTCAAGGAGATGCAGGGAGCGGCATCCCAGCTCCTGGCACGCTTTCGAGAGGGAGGCCTCAGGAGCAGTGAGGGCGATCGGTGCGGCGGGATGCGAAGGGGGAAACTGCAACCGCCCCTCCCGGCCAGTCCGCGGCGAGGCCCTGGCAGCCCGCATAGGCAGCGAATGTGCGGATGGCGGGGCCAGCGGCATTCATCCACGAGGCCGTCAGCTCCAAACATCCATTCGCCGTCGGCGCAACCTTGGGCTTTCCGCGTGTGAAGGACAAGGGGGATGCGCCTGCCGTGGTGGATGAGGCCGGACAGGTGCCGCGATGGCTATGCTGGCCATCCGCCAGTCTAGTGCCTCAGACCGGGTGCCTCCTGACCGGTGCTCGCGACATATTCCGTATAACCGCCGCCATACTGGCGGACGCCCTCGGGCGTGAGTTCCAGCACCCGGTTGGACAAAGCCGCCAGGAAGTGCCGGTCGTGGGAGACGAAGAGCATGGTGCCCTCGTAATTGGCAAGGGCCGTGATCAGCATCTCCTTGGTGGCAATGTCGAGATGGTTGGTAGGCTCGTCGAGCACCAGGAAGTTAGGCGGATCATAGAGCATACGCGCCATGGCAAGCCGCGCCTTCTCGCCGCCCGACAGCACGCGGCATTTCTTGTCGATGGCATCGCCCGGGAAGCCGAAGGCGCCGGCCAACGCCCGCAGGGAGCCCTGGGCCGCCTTGGGGAAGGCATCCTCCAGGGTCTGGAAGACGGTGCGGTCGCCCTCGAGCAGATCCATGGCATGCTGGGCGAAATAACCCATCTTCACACTGGCGCCGATGGTCACCGTGCCGGCATCAGGCCTACTTGCCCCGGCAATGAGCTTGAGCAGGGTCGACTTGCCGGCGCCGTTGACGCCCATGACGCACCACCGCTCCCTGCGGCGGATGTGGAAGTCAAGGCCCTCATAGATGACACGGGAGCCGTAGCTCTTGTGGACATTCCTGAGGCTTGCGACATCTTCACCGGAGCGCGGGGCGGGCTGGAACTCGAAGACGATGGTCTGCCGGCGGCGCGGCGGCTCGACCCGCTCGATCTTCTCGAGCTTCTTGACCCGGCTCTGCACCTGCGCGGCATGCGAGGCGCGGGCCTTGAAGCGCTCGATGAACTGGATTTCCTTGGCGAGCATGGCCTGCTGACGCTCGAACTGGGCCGCCTGCTGCTTCTCGCTGAGCGCCCGCTGCTGCTCGTAGAACTCGTAGTCGCCGGAATAGCTGGTGAGCGAGCCGCCGTCGATCTCGAGGATGCGGTTGACGATGCGGTTCATGAAGGCGCGGTCATGAGAGGTCATGAGCAGGGCGCCATCGAAGCCCTTGAGGAATTCCTCCAGCCAGATCAGGCTTTCGATATCGAGGTGGTTGCTCGGCTCGTCGAGCAGCATGACATCGGGGCGCATCAGCAGGATGCGGGCAAGGGCCACGCGCATCTTCCAACCGCCGGACAGGGCGCCGACATCGCCTGTAATCATTTCCGGGCTGAAGCCGAGGCCGGCAAGCACTTCCTGGGCGCGACCCTCGAGGGCGTAGCCGTCGAGCTCCTGGAAGCGGGCCTGAACCTCGCCATAGCGCTCGATGATGGCATCCATCTCGTCCATCCGGTCGGGGTCAGCCATGGCGGCCTCCAGCTCGGCCAGTTCGGCCGCCACCGCGCTCACGGGGCCCGCGCCGTCCATGACTTCGGCCAGCACCGTGCGGCCCGACATCTCGCCGACATCCTGGCTGAAATAGCCGATGGTGACGCCGCGATCGACGGAGACTTGGCCCTCGTCGGGCAGTTCCTGGCCGGTGATCAGGCGGAAAAGGGTGGTCTTGCCGGCGCCGTTGGGGCCGACAAGGCCGATCTTCTCGCCCTTCTGCAGGGCAGCGCTGGCTTCCACGAATACAAGCTGATTGCCGTTCTGCTTGCCGATATTGTCGAGACGAATCATTGGGCCGGATCCGGAGGTGGGGCCGGGGCCTGCGGCATCCGGCATGACTTATCGAGAGGAAGGTTTGAGGCGCAAGCCGCCATCGCACGGCGAGAGGGATGACGGCCGGACGCTTGCTGGAGGGGTTACTTCATCTTGTGGGCGGCGGCGATGGCCGGGACGATCTCCTTCTCGACCGCTTCCGGCGTCATGGGGCCCACGAACTTGTAAACGATCACGCCGCTGGGGCTGACGACGAAGGTTTCCGGCACGCCATAGAAGCCGAGTTCGATCGCTGTCTTGCCGTCAGGGTCGACGCCAACCGCATGGTAGGGATTGCCAAGCACGCCGAGGAAGCGACGCGCGTTCTCGGGCTTGTCCTTGTAGTTGATGCCGAAGATCTTGAGATCGCCCTGGGCGGCGAGCTGCATAAGCAGCGGATGCTCCTGACGGCAGGGCACGCACCAGGACGCCCAGACATTCACCAGGGTCACATTGCCCTTCTTCAGGTCGCTGGTGGAGAAGCCGGGCGAGGGCACGCCTTCGATCTGGAGGCCGGCAAGGCCTGGCAGGGTGAAGTCGGGCACCGGCTTGCCAATGAGCGGCGAGGGCAGGATCGAGGGATTGTCCCCCTGCAAGCGGATCAGCAGCAGGACGGACACGGCCAGAAAGATCAGAACAGGGATTATCGCCCAGATGCGGCGACGCCTAGGGTGCGGCGCAGCGACCTGCGGGGCAGCCTCTGCACGTTCCCTATCTGGAGTGTCACCGGTCATGGTCATGTTCTGTCTGTATTCTCGATGGGCTCTCCGCCCTTTTTACGCTCAGCCAACCTGCTTTCAAGCCTCTGCAGATGACGCTGTCGTGACCTGAGCGACAGGACCGTCACCGCGATCAGGCCGCCGAGTACGACAAAGGTCAGCAGATAGGCCGCGATCACGAAACCGACATGCGGCGCTGTGAAGGACATGGCGGCTCCCTATGCCTGGCGTCCGGAGAGAGCGGGACGATTGTGCTGACTCTGGCGGCGAACCTCCGCCATTTCCAGCGTGGTGATCCGCCGCTCGATGATTTCCGTGCGCATCGCCAGAATGAGCAGGACGACATAGAGGCCGGTATAGGCCAGACCCATGATCAGCAGCGGCCAAAGCATGGAGGGGGCAATGGCCGGGCCGTCCATCTTGAAGACGCTGGCCGGCTGATGGAGGGAATTCCACCAGTCCACGGAAAACTTCACGATCGGTATGTTCACGAAGCCTACCAGCGCCACGATGGAGGCGACGCGGGCAGCCCGCTGCGGCTGGTCGATGATCTGCCAGATGGCGATATAGCCGAGATAAAGCAGGAACAGCACGAAGACCGAGGTGAGCCGGGCATCCCACACCCACCAGGTGCCCCACATGGGTTTGCCCCAGATGGAGCCGGTGGCAAGGGCCAGGAAGGTGAAACAGGCGCCAATAGGCGCGGAGCACTTGGCGGCGACATCGGCCAGCGGATGGCGCCAGATGATGGCAACGGCGCTGGCTGCGGCCATGGATGTATAGATGAACAGCGCCATCCAGGCGGCCGGCACGTGAACATACATGATGCGAACCGTCTCGCCCTGCTGATAGTCCGCGGGCGAATAGGCAAGGCCCCAGACGAGGCCCACCGCAAACAGGATGCCCGTCAGCGCGGCGACCCAGGGGAAGATCGCCGCTGCCAGTCTCAGGAAGATGGTCGGGTTCGCAAAGCGTTGCATCAGCTCGCTCTAACCTTTTACGGACGTTTCAGCAATGCGACCGAGGCGCGCCTCATCCCGGCTCACCGCATATGGGCGCGCAAGGCGGCCGCCGCTGCCAGAGGGCACAGCACCAGGCAGGCGAGGGTCATGGCGAGCAAGATCAGCATGGAGCCGGTAAAGACCTGATCAGGCACTGTGGCGCCGGCGCTGGCAGATACGCCGAAAATCAGCACCGGGATATAGAGCGGCAACACAAGCAACGAAACAATGACACCGCCGCGGCGCAGGCCGACAGTGAGGGCGGCGCCGACGCTCGCCAGCAGGCTGAGGGCGAGGGAGGACGCGAGCATCGCAGCCGAAAGGGGCAGGATCGCTCCGGGGGCAAGGTTGAGCATCATGCCGAGGCCGGGAGCGAGGACGGCCAGCGGCAGGGCGCTGGACAGCCAGTGGGCAAGCGCCTTGGACAAAGACACGAGCTCGAGTGGTACCGGGCCAAGGGTCATGAGCTCGAGGCTGCCATCCTCATAGTCGGCCTGGAAGATGCGGTCGGCCGAGAGCAGGATGGACAGCAGCAGGGCGATCCACAGGGCGCCGGGCGCGATACGCTGCAGCAGGTTGAGATCCGGACCTATCCCTAAGGGCATCATCACGGTGACCGCCAGAAAGAAGCCGATGGCGGTGCCGACGCCGCCGCCCTGGCGCCAGGCAAGCTTCAGATCGCGGATGACGATCGCGAGGATGATCTTCATTCGGGATCCATGTAGAGAGACATGTCCAGCCGCTGATGAATGGACAGGTCGAGCTGAGTGTGAGAGGTCACGATCAACATGCCGCCCGAGGCCAGATGCCGTTCGGCATGATGGGAGAGCATGGCCTGGGAAGCGGTATCAAGGCCTACCGTCGGCTCGTCCAGCACCCACAGGGGGCGGCGGACGAGAAGCAGACGCGAAAGCGCCAGACGCCGGCGCTGGCCGGATGAGAGCAGCGCGGCGGAATAGCCGGCAAGCGGGGCGAGGTCGAAGGCCTCAAGGGCTGTGTCCACATCGCCCCCACCAAAGAAAGATGCCCAGAATTCGAGATTCTCGGCGACCGTAAAGGCACCCTTAACCGCCTCGGCATGGGCGATGTAGTGGGAACGCTGGCCGATGGTCAGTTCGCGGTCGACGCCGTCGAGCGCGAGTGTGCCGGCAGCCGGGTCGGACAGGCCGCAGATGGTGCGCAGAAGGGTAGTCTTGCCGGCACCGTTCGGCCCGGTGACCAGCATGCTTTCGCCTCCGGCGAGCCTGAACGACAGGCCCGCGAACACGCGGCGGCCGCCACGCTCGCATGCCAGATCCTCAGCCCTGAGCTCCATCATGAGTGCTTTCCTGTCATGGTCCTCCATCTACATGGAGCGGGGCGTGTGCGCAAAGCGGAAGTGGCCAATGCGATATTCCGATGCGCTTTCCTGGCCGGAGGTCTTTCAACCTGTTTGGAAAGAGTCTATACAACCGCCGACGACCGGTCCTGCAGGAGGTCTCCGCCGGTTCCGGCGGCCGCTCCGCGCGCCCTGGACCCGCCAGAACTGCAGATCCGTCCGTCGCACGCTTAAGGCATAGTCCGTGGCTCGACTTCTAGACTAACCAAGAACGCCTCGAGTTCGGCTCTTCCAGAGGACCGCGATGACCACCGAAACCCGATCGCTCGACAGCTTCAATTGCCGCCGCCAGCTCAAGGTCGGCGCACGAAGCTATGATTATTTCAGCCTGCCTGAGGCCGAGAAGAACGGGCTGGCCGGTATCTCGAAGCTGCCGTTCTCGCTCAAGGTGCTGCTGGAAAACCTCCTCCGCCATGAAGATGGCCGCACGGTCACCAAGGAAGACATCCTGGCCATGGCCGAGTGGCTCAAGGACCGTCGCAGCGATCGCGAAATCGCGTTCCGGCCGGCCCGCGTGCTGATGCAGGACTTCACCGGCGTGCCGGCGGTGGTCGACCTCGCCGCCATGCGCGACGCCATGAAGTCGCTCGGTTCGGATCCGCGCAAGATCAACCCGCTGGCGCCGGTTGACCTGGTCATCGACCATTCGGTCATGGTTGACTTCTTCGCTTCTTCCTCGGCCTTCGTGCTGAATGTGGAGAAGGAATACGAGCGCAACAGCGAGCGCTACAAGTTCCTGAAGTGGGGGCAGGGCGCGTTCGACAATTTCCGCGTGGTGCCGCCCGGAACCGGCATCTGCCACCAGGTGAACCTCGAATATCTCGCCAAGACCGTCTGGACCAAGAAGGAAGGCGACGTCGAGATCGCCTATCCGGACACGCTGGTCGGCACGGACAGCCACACCACCATGGTCAACGGCCTGTCGGTCCTCGGCTGGGGTGTGGGCGGCATCGAGGCCGAGGCGGCCATGCTGGGCCAGCCGATCTCCATGCTGATCCCGGAAGTCATCGGCTTCAAGCTGACCGGCAAGCTGCGTGAGGGCGTGACCGCAACCGATCTCGTGCTGATGGTCACCCAGATGCTGCGCAAGAAGGGCGTGGTCGGCAAGTTCGTTGAATTCTATGGCCCCGGCCTCGGCGTGCTCTCGCTGGAAGACCAGGCCACCATCGCCAACATGGCGCCGGAATATGGCGCGACCTGCGGCTTCTTCCCGGTCGACGAGGATACCCTCAAGTATCTGCATGCGTCGGGCCGTCCGGAAGAGACCATCGCCCTGGTCGATGCCTATGCCAAGGCCCAGGACATGTTCCGCCATGCGGCGTCGCCCGATCCGGTCTTCACCGACACGCTCGAGCTTGATCTCGGCGACGTGGTGCCGTCGATCGCCGGCCCGAAGCGCCCGCAGGACCGCGTCAACCTCAACGAGGCCGCGGGGAACTTCAAGGCGGTCATGGCCAAGGAATTCGGCAAGGACGACGCCGCTCTTGCCGCCCGCTACAAGGTCGAAGGCACCAATTTCGACCTCGGCAATGGCGACGTGGTGATCGCGGCCATCACCTCCTGCACCAATACCTCGAACCCGTCGGTGATGCTGGGCGCGGGCCTGCTGGCGCGCAACGCCGTGGCCAAGGGGCTGAAGGTCAAGCCGTGGGTGAAGACTTCGCTCGCCCCGGGCAGCCAGGTAGTCACCGAGTACCTGCAGCGCGCCGGTCTCGACAAGGATCTCGACGCCCTGGGCTTCAGCCTGGTGGGCTATGGCTGCACCACCTGCATCGGAAATTCCGGCCCGCTGCCGGATGCAATCTCCGAGACCATCAAGGCCAATGACCTGGTCGCCGTGTCTGTCCTGTCGGGCAACCGCAACTTCGAAGGCCGTATCAATCCGGACGTCCGCGCCAACTACCTGGCCTCGCCGCCGCTGGTGGTGGCCTATGCCCTGGCCGGCTCGATGCAGATCGACCTTGAGAAGGATCCGCTGGGCGTCGGCTCGGACGGCAAGCCGGTCTATCTGCGCGACATCTGGCCGTCCACCAAGGAAGTGGCCGATACCGTCCGCGCTTCCGTGACCCGCGAGATGTTCCAGCAGCGCTACAGCGACGTCTTCAAGGGCGATACTTCCTGGCAGGCAATCGACGTGACGGGTGGCCTCACCTATGAGTGGGACAGCAACTCGACCTACGTGCAGAACCCGCCTTATTTCGAGGGCATGACCATGTCGCCGAAGCCGCTGGAGAACATCCAGGGCGCCAGGGTGCTGAGCCTGTTCCTCGACTCGATCACCACCGACCACATCTCGCCGGCCGGTTCGATCAAGAAGGACAGCCCGGCGGGCAAGTATCTCACGGAGCACGGCGTCGCCCCGATCGACTTCAACTCCTATGGCGCCCGCCGCGGCAACCACGAGGTCATGATGCGTGGCACTTTCGCCAATATCCGCATCAAGAACCAGATGGTGCCGGGCGTCGAAGGCGGCGTGACCAAGCACTATCCGTCGGGCGAGGTCATGCCGATCTATGACGCGGCGATGAAGTACCAGGCGGAGGGCGTGCCGCTGGTGATCTTCGCCGGCAAGGAATACGGCACGGGCTCCAGCCGCGACTGGGCGGCGAAGGGCACCCGACTGCTGGGCGTGCGCGCGGTGATCGCCGAGTCGTTCGAGCGCATCCACCGCTCGAACCTGGTTGGCATGGGCGTGCTGCCGCTGCAGTTCATGAGCGGCAACTGGCAGGAGCTGGGTCTAAAGGGCGACGAGACCGTCACCATCCTCGGCCTCGACCAGCTGCAGCCGCGCTGCACGATCTCGGCCGAGATCACCTATGCTGACGGTGCGAAGAAAACCGTGCCGCTGCTGTGCCGGATCGATACGCTCGACGAGCTCGACTACTTCAAGAGCGGCGGCATCCTGCACTACGTCCTCCGTAATCTGGCGAAGGCTTCCTGAGCGATCAGGCTCTGAACGCTCAAGGCCACAGGGGCTTCTCCCTGTGGCCTTTTTTCTGACAGGGCCTGCTTCGCGTCTCTCAACGCTTCGTTACTCGCCAGGTCCGCCGAGGGAGCCTAGTTTAAAACGATGTTCCCATTCGCTTTTTTCCGCCGCCTCATTTCCCGCTGCTCGGTCGCAGGCCTTGCCCTGGCGCTCGCCTCCGGCGTGGCCTTGGCTGGCGGGGAGCGGACGGTGGTCGAGCTGTTCACCAGCCAGGGATGCTCGTCCTGCCCGCCGGCGGATGAGTTCCTCACCGAGCTTGCCGACAAGCCGAACATCGTCGCCCTGACCTACAATGTGGACTACTGGGACTATCTTGGCTGGAAGGACACGCTGGCCACGGCCGAGAATACCAAGAGGCAGAAGGATTATGCCGAGCGCCGGGGCGATGGCGCAGTCTACACGCCGCAGATGGTGATCGACGGAATCGAGCATGTGGTGGGAAGCCGGCGGGGCGAGGTCGAGCGCCTGATCGCCGAAAGCCGCGACGAGAGCCGCGTGACCCGGCCCAGCCTGTCGATCGAACGCGACGGGCGGGAACTGGCGGTGCGGATCGGCGGCCAGGGACTTGCCAAGCAGGTCGATGCCACGGTGTGGTTCCTGGTGGTCGAGCCTCGGGTAAAGGTCCAGATCCAGAAGGGTGAGAATCTCGACAAGACCATCACCTACACCAATGTCGTCCGGAAGATGGTGCCGGTTGGCATGTGGCGCGGCCAGGACCTCGAGATCACCCTGCCGGCTGCCGAGTTCGTGCAGGGCGACAAGCCCCATGGCGTCGTTCTGGTGCAGGAGGATCACGGCGGACCCATTCTCGCCGCAACGGCCATCGTCTCGCTCGGGGACGAATAAGCCGCTCGAATCCTGCGTCCGATGTTAACCGACCAGAGGTTGCATCGACGTCGGCTGCATGTCATCGTCGGGCATTGACAGTTCCACGGCGAGGCCCCGATGGCGAAACTTCCTGCTGCATTCATGCTCGCAGCGTTCTGCTGCATATTCCTTGCCCACGATGGTGAGGCGGCCAGCTTCGACTGCGCTAGGGCGGTCAAGCCTGACGAGAAGGCGATCTGCGCCAATCCGGATCTTTCGGCGCTGGACAGCGAGATGGGCGTCTTGTGGTCCGTTTACCGGCAGTTCCCCTTCGCCATGGGGGCAAGCGGGGCAAGGCAGGATGAGGCCCAGGCCTTCCTGCAGCAGCGGGAACAGTGTGGCGGCGACCTGCGATGCCTCAGCAATGCCTACAAGGCCCGCAATGCGGCGCTTGCCGGCGAGATCAAGTCGGCGATCACGGCGCTGGTGCAGCAGGCCGGCGGCGGACCGGTATCGCCGGTGCCGAGCCGCGGGCCGCAGCCAGACGGCGATGATGCCTCCGCGCTGCCTGCGCCGGTCGGTCGGATCATTGCCGGTTATGGTTCCCAGTGCCGCGATCTCGGCGGCAAACTTGCCAATCCTGGCGATGTGCGCATCCTCACCGGCGATATCGACGGCGACGGAGAGCCAGACTTCCTGATCAATACCGACCGGCTCGACTGCGATGGCGCAGCCTCAGCCTTCTGCGCCAATGCCGGCTGCCAAATCGATATTGCCCTGTCGTCAAGGGGATACGTGAAGCCCGAAAGCCTGACGGGCGGTGTTCCGGCGCTGGTGCAGCGGCCGAAGGCGGTGGTGGTGCAGCTCGAGGTCAGTCCGTTCAACTGCAAGAACGCGAGCCGTCAGGACCGATGCGTGGCCACCTATCGCTGGCACCATGGCAAGCTGGAGCCCCGATACCGGGTGGATGCCGGCGAGAACGACTGAGACGCAAGTTGCGGCGGGAAAGGGCAGGCGGCTCTTCGCCCGCCCGACCCGAAAGGACGCGTCAGCGCGTCAGAACCACTTGCCGATCTTGCGGTCGAGCGACCAGCGGCCGCCGCCCGTGACCGCGAAGAAGAACAGGATGGCCGCCCACAGGATCGACTTCTCGGCCCCCATCAGGCCCTCCGCTTTCACGATCCAGTGGAAATAGACCGTGACCAGCAGGACGATCATGCCGGCGAAGGCAGCGGGGCGGGTCAGCAGGCCGAGCAGGATCAGGAGGCCGCCGAAGAATTCCGTGCAGGCGAGCAGCGGCGCCCAGAAGGCGCCCGGATAGAAGCCCAGACTCTCGACCATGCCGACCGCCCCGAAAGGATTGGTGATCTTCGGCCAGCCATGGATCATGAGCAGGCCGCCCGCCAGCACGCGCATCAGGGTGAGCGCGAATGGGGTAAGGGCGCAGTAGAGGCCGCCAAGGGCCGGGATGATCAGGTTGTTCGACTCATCGGTACGGGAGTCACGGGCCATTGCAGGTCCTTTCAGTGATTGGCGGAAAGCGCCGCATAAATACCGATGTGCAGGAAACCTCAGCATCACGTTGACGTGAGATCCCAGGGAACGAAGGCCCTGTGCACGTGTTGTTTTTCATGACTGCCCCAGAGCAGTCGTTCGTGAGCGGAGGGTTTCATGGAAGGACAGTGGATACAGGGCCTGGAGGTCCGCCTGCAGGGAAGCGATGACGGACACTATCTGGCTGCGCCGGAAGTGACCGACATCTATCTCGACGGCGAGTCGGTGCTGGCCACGATCGGCATGGGCGCGATCGAGACAAGAGATGATACGGCGCTGGTCAGCATGCAGTTCACCCGGGTCGACTTCTTCGACGGACGCGGTCGGCTGCAGCGGAAAAGCCTGGGCAGCTCGGCCCTCGGGACGCACCAGCACTATACCTGGCTCGGCTGGAACAGGGTTCGCAACCTGCACATCGAACGTTGGGGGCTCGATGGCCGGGCGTCCGGATGGGTCAATATGTGCTTCTGGGGCAATGTGTATTAGGGGGAACCGCCATGGAGGACAAGGAAGCTGGCGACGGCACGGTCGCCATGGGGGCTGCGGCCGGATTCAAGGCACCCGAGCTCGTACGCGTCATTGCCGTATATGACAATGACAGCGGGCAGGTGATCCACCGGCGGGAGGTGCTGGCCAGGCCCGGCGCCGAGATCCCCGACGACCGGGCGCTCATGGAAGAAAGCCTTGGCTATGTAGCCGAATTCTACGGTCGCCTGGAGAAGCAACCGGAAATCGGCAAGCTGATCGCCAAGAAGGGGCTGAAGCTCTGCCCGGTCGAGCAACTCACGGCCACGGTCATCAAGGACGTGTCCCAGGCCGTGCCCGGTTTCAGAATCGATCCGAAGAGCGGCCAGCCGGCGAAGAGCATCGATTGACGATCTGAAGGCGTCTCACATCATGGGCCAGGCCGCCGGATTCCCTGGGATGCGGCGTCCGGCCGAGGCGCGGCGGGGCTTGTCTGCTTGACATTGCTCCGGCGCGCCCATATTTTCCGGCAACTCTTGAGACTTGCGTCCTTGAGGCTGCCTTGCACATGGAACGACCGACCGGTTCCGGGAGGCAAGGGGGTCAACACCCGTCAGCGAATTTCGCCCACGGGTGCCATTGGCGTTTGGCGAAACGGAACTGAGCATGAGCGACAGGCTCGACAGGGATGGACATGTGATCAGGGCGCGGCTCCCCATGGGTGTGCGCATGCCCGGCGTCATCCCCGGATTCCGGCGCCATTCGGCAGTCGGTTTCGACAAGCCGAGCCAGCGTGATAGGGTCAAGGCGGCAGGTGCGCAGTACAATGCCATCGTTGCCGGCACACAGGCTGACGGGTGACGCATGTTCGATAATCTCCAGGAACGCCTCAGCGGCATTTTCGACAAACTCACGCGTCGCGGCGCGCTGACCGAGGAAGACGTCAGCTCCGCCATGCGCGAGGTGCGTCGCGCGCTGATCGAGGCGGACGTGGCGCTCGACGTGGTCAAGAGCTTCGTCGACAAGGTGCGCGAGCGGGCCATCGGCCAGCAGGTCATCAAGTCGGTGTCGCCTGGCCAGATGGTCATCAAGATCGTCCACGACACTCTGGTCGAGACCCTGGGGGCGGACGATTCCGAGCTCGATCTCGCCGCCGTTCCGCCGGTCGCGATCATGATGGTCGGCCTGCAGGGCTCTGGTAAGACGACCACCACCGGCAAGATCGCCAAGCGTCTCAAGGAGCGCGACAAGAAGCGGGTGCTTATGGCCTCGCTGGATACGCGCCGGCCGGCGGCCATGGAGCAGCTCAAGATCCTTGGCGAGCAGGCGGGAGTCGACACGCTTCCGATCGTGCCCGGGCAGGATCCCATCCAGATCACCCGGCGCGCCCTCGATGCGGCCCGCCTCGGCGGCTATGACGTGGTCATCCTGGATACCGCCGGCCGTCTGCATGTCGATGACGACCTGATGCGCGAAAGCGAGCAGGTGCGCGATCTCGCCAAGCCGCATGAGACGCTGCTGGTGGTCGACTCGCTCACCGGCCAGGACGCGGTCAACGTGGCGAGGGCATTCAATGAGCGTCTCGGCGTCACCGGCGTAGTGTTGACCCGCGTGGATGGCGACGGCCGCGGCGGTGCGGCACTCTCCATGCGCGCCGTGACCGGCAAGCCAATCAAGTTCCTCGGTACGGGCGAAAAGCTCGACGGCCTCGAAGGCTTCCATCCGAGCCGGGTGGCCGGCCGTATCCTCGGCATGGGCGACGTGGTCAGCCTGGTCGAGAAGGCGGCCGAGACGATCGATGCCGAGAAGGCGCAGGCGATCGCCGCCCGCATGAAGAAGGGCGAATTCGATCTCGAGGATCTGGCCGAGCAGTTGCGTCAGATGCAGCGCATCGGCGGCATGTCCGGGGTGCTGGGCATGCTCCCCGGCATCGGCAAGATGAAGAAGCAGCTCGACAGCGCCAAGCTGGATGACAGTGTCATCAAGCGGCAGCTGGCCATCATCCTGTCCATGACGCGCGCCGAACGCCGTCAGCCTAAGATGCTCAATGCTTCGCGCAAGAAGCGCATCGCCGCCGGTTCGGGCACCGACGTCCAGGACGTCAACAAGCTGCTCAAGATGCACCGGCAGATGGCCGACATGATGAAGATGATGGGCAAGAACAAGGGCATGCTTTCGCGCCTGTTCGGCGGCGGGATGCCCGATCTGTCCGCCATCGCCAAGGACATGCCCGGCGGCATGCCGGAAATCGGCCCGAACGGCCTGCCGAAGGGCGTCACGCCCGACATGCTCGGCAAGCTGGGCGGCGGCGCGGGGCTTCCCGGCCTGGGCAAGGGACTGCCGGGGCTCGGCAAGGGTGGCCTGCCAGGCCTTGGCGGCCTGCCGAAGTTCCCGGGCAAGAAGAGATAGGGTCAATCAGTTCATCCGGGCCGGGCCCTGACAGGCCGGTCCAAGCAGACTTTGGTTCTTGAGGAGAGACACAATGGCATTGAAGATCAGGCTGGCTCGTGCCGGCGCCAAGAAGCGGCCCGTCTACCGCATCGTCGTCGCCGAGGCGACGGCTCCGCGCGATGGCCGCTTCATCGAGAAGCTCGGCACCTACAACCCGCTGCTGCCGGACGATGCCAACCGCGTCGTGCTGAATGTCGAGCGCGTGAAGCACTGGCTCGCCGTTGGCGCCCAGCCGACCGATCGCGTGGCCCGTTTCCTCGACGCGGCCGACCTGCGCAAGCGCGAGCCGCGCAACAACCCGACCAAGGGCACCTACGGCCGCAAGCGCCAGGAGCGCGAAGAGGCTGCCCGCATCGCTGCCGAGGAAGCCGCTAAGGCCGCCGCCGAGGCTGCCGAGCAGGCCTGATCACTGTCCAGCCTCACGAGGCGATGCCGATGAGCGCGGCCGGTTCGCGGAGAGTGTGTCTCGGGATGATTGCCGCGGCACACGGCATCCGGGGCGAGGTGAAGATCAGGAGCTTCACCGCTGACCCGGGGGATATCGCCTCTTACGGTGAGCTGGAGCTCGAGGATGGATCGCGGCGCTTTGCCGTGGAACGCCTTAGACCCGGCAAGGACTGCATGATCGCGACGCTCTCGGGCGTTGCCGACCGGAATGACGCGGAAGGCCTTCGTGGCCAGAAGCTGTATGTGCCGAGGGAGCGCCTCGGGGATACGGCGGATGAAGACGAATTCTTCCTCGTCGACCTGATCGGTCTCGAGTGCAGGCGGCCCGGGGGCGAGACCTTCGGCAAGGTCGTGGGCGTCGAGAATTTCGGCGCCGGTGACCTGCTGGAGATCAGGCCCGAGGGTGGCGGAGAGACATTCTATGTCTCGTTCAGCAAGGCTTTCGTGCCGGAAGTCGATGTCAACGGCGGTTTCGTTACCGTCGTTGCGGATGAGGCCTGAGGGCCCGTCCAGATTTCCGCGCCGGAACCAGGAATGATGCCGATGATGCCGTGGACGGCGACCGTGCTGACGCTCTATCCGGAGATGTTTCCCGGTTCTCTGGGATTCTCTCTCGCGGGCAGGGCTATGGCGCAGGGGCTGTGGCGGCTCGAGACGGTCGACATCCGCGCGTTCGGCGAGGGAAGGCATCGGCAGGTGGATGACACGCCTGCCGGCGGCGGACCAGGCATGGTGCTCCGACCGGACGTGCTGGGGGCAGCGATCGATTCGGTCGGTCCGGCCGATGACGGAAGGCCCCGGCTGCTGATGAGCGCCCGGGGCAGGCCGCTAAACCAGTCCCGGGTCCGGGAACTTGCCGAGGCGCCCGGTGTGGTGATCGTCTGCGGTCGCTTCGAGGGCGTGGACGAGCGCGTCATCGAGGCCCGCGGCCTGGAGGAGATTGCGATCGGCGATTTCGTGCTCTCCGGTGGAGAGCCGGCGGCGATCGTGCTGATGGATGCGGTGGTGCGGCTGATCCCCGGGGTCATGGGCAGCGCCGCGTCCGGCGAATGGGAAAGCTTCGAGCAGGGTCTGCTCGAGCACCCGCACTATACGCGGCCACGCTTTTGGGAGGGCCGGGAGATCCCGGAAGTCCTCTATTCGGGCGATCATGGTCGCATCGAGAAATGGCGGCGCGAACAGGCCATAAGGCTCACACGCGAACGCCGACCCGACATGTTCGACGCTTGGCAAAGGGCCCAACAGCCCCCCTCGCGCTGAAAGGTTTGATTTTTATCGCAAGCGCGCGTACAACCCGCGCCAACTTGAAGGAAGGATCGGTCCGATGAACATCATCGAGCAGATTGAGAAAGAACAGGCCGACAAGATCGCGGCTGCCCGGCCGGTCCCGGATTTTGGTCCCGGCGATACCGTTATTGTGAATGTTCGCGTTGTCGAAGGCCAGCGTGAGCGTATCCAGGCCTATGAAGGCGTCTGCATCGCCCGCAACGGCGGTGGCCTCAACCAGTCGTTCACCGTGCGCAAGATCTCGTACGGCGAGGGCGTCGAGCGCGTGTTCCCGCTCTACAGTCCGCTGATCGACTCGATCAAGCTCGTGCGCCGCGGCAAGGTCCGTCGCGCGAAGCTGTACTATCTGCGCGAGCGCCGCGGCAAATCGGCCCGTATCGCCGAGCGGCAGGACAACCGCGCTTCAGCCGAGGCAAAGCAGGACTGAGCTTCCTGCCCACCTCGATCTGACGGCGCGGCTCTTCCGGAGGTCCGCGCCGTTGGCGTTCTATGCACAGGTCGCGTTGCTCTTGACCCTCGTTGACGGCTTGGTCATATGAGGAGGAGAGAAACGCATTACGCGCATCCGGGCGGCAGAAGCCGCGCCGGGCAGTGAAATAACGAATGGATCGATTGATGAGCGCGCCACGTACCCTCTATGACAAGATCTGGGATGATCATGTTGTGCACCAGGCCGAAGACGGTACCTGCCTGCTCTATATCGATCGCCACCTTGTGCATGAGGTAACGAGCCCGCAGGCTTTCGAGGGGCTGCGCATGACGGGCCGCAAGGTCCGCGCGCCGCACAAGACCCTGGCCGTCGTCGACCACAACGTTCCGACGACCGATCGCCGCCTCGGCATCGATGATCCGGAGTCGGCCACCCAGATCGCAACCCTGGCCCGCAATGCCGCCGAGTTCGGCATCGAGTATTTCAACGAGCTCGACAAGCGGCAGGGCGTCGTCCATATCATTGGTCCGGAGCAGGGCTTCACCCTGCCGGGCACGACGATCGTCTGTGGCGACAGCCACACCTCCACCCATGGCGCCTTCGGTGCCCTGGCCCACGGCATCGGCACGTCCGAGGTCGAGCACGTGCTCGCCACCCAGACGCTGATCCAGAAGAAGGCCAAGAACATGCGGGTGACCGTCGACGGCAAGCTGCCCGAAGGCGTCACCGCGAAGGACATCATCCTGGCGATCATCGGCGAGATCGGCACGGCCGGCGGTACGGGCCATGTCATCGAATATGCGGGCGAGGCCATTCGCGCGCTGTCGATGGAAGGTCGCATGACGGTCTGCAACATGTCGATCGAGGGCGGTGCCCGCGCCGGCATGATCGCACCCGACGAGAAGACCATCGCCTATTTCGAAGGCCGTCCGCGCGCGCCGAAGGGCGCCCAGTGGGATGCCGCCCGCCGGTACTGGGAGACGCTGTTCACTGACGAGGGCGCAGCGTTCGACCGCGAGATCCGTCTGGATGCGTCCAACCTGCCGCCGATCGTCACTTGGGGCACGAGCCCCGAGGACGTGGTCGCCATTACCGGCCGGGTGCCCAATCCGGAAGATATGGCCGATCCGATCAAGCGCGAGGCAATGATCAAGGCCCTGGACTACATGGGGCTGGTCCCGGGCACGAAGATCACCGACATCGAGATCGATCGCGTGTTCATCGGTTCCTGCACCAATGGCCGTATCGAAGATCTGCGCGCCGCGGCCAAGATGGTCGAGGGCAAGAAGGTCTCCGAGCGGGTCAATGCGATGATCGTCCCGGGGTCGGGCCTCGTGAAGGAACAGGCCGAGCAGGAAGGTCTGGACAAGATCTTCAAGGCAGCCGGCTTCGAATGGCGCGAGCCGGGCTGCTCGATGTGCCTGGCGATGAATGCCGACAAGCTGAGCCCGAAAGAGCGCTGCGCGTCGACCTCGAACCGCAACTTCGAAGGCCGTCAGGGTCGCGGCGGCCGCACGCATCTGGTGTCGCCGGCCATGGCGGCTGCTGCTGCGGTTGCCGGCCGGTTCGTCGACATCCGCCAGTGGCATTAATACAGAGCAAAGGAGGCCATTGAGGCCTTGGGTAGTTACAAACCGTATCGGAGCAGCTACGCCGTGACAGGCGAGTACAGGCCAGACAGGTCTCGCTTCATCGCCCCGTCCCTGGACGACATCGAGGCCCTCGCCGCCGAGGCCTACGCACAGCTGCCTGAAGGGTTCCGGGAACTCTGCGGGGACATCATCATCCGTGTTTCGGATTTCCCGAGCGACGACGTACTCAAGGAGCTCAACGCCGAATCCCCCTTCGATCTCCTGGGGCTGTTCCACGGGGTCGGGATGACCAGCGATGGTTTCACCCCGGCCACCGGCCAGATGCCCAACATGATCTGGCTCTACCGCCGGCCCATCCTCGACTACTGGGCCGAGCACGAGGACACGCTGGGCGACATCGTCGCCCATGTTCTCATCCATGAGATCGGGCACCATTTCGGCCTCTCCGACGAGGACATGGAGCGGATCGAGCGGGACACCGGAGCCTGACCCGATGGAACGCAGGCCTGAGCCAGAGCATCATGACGCGGGGCTCAGGCATGCGCTCGAGCAGTCGGAGAAGCTGCTGACCGGGGGCGAGTCCGCCCGGGGCGACGGGGAGTATGACGACAGCGACCCCGCCACCTACTGGGGAAAGCGGCTCGGGCGGATCATCGGCTATGCGGTTCTCGCCTTTCTCATCTGGCATCTCTTTTCAACTTATCTGATGGCTTGACGTCTTCCGCCGCACGGCTTAACGCCAGCATGAAAAGTGACGGCAAGAAGACACTAGCCGCGCAGGAGTCTGACTGATGGAAAAATTCACCGAACTGACCGGGGTCGCGGCCCCCATGCCCGCGATCAACGTCGATACCGACCAGATCATTCCGAAGCAGTTCCTCAAGACCATCAAGCGGAGCGGTCTGCGCGAGGGTCTCTTCTATGACCTGCGGTTTGAGGAGGATGGTTCGGAGAAGCCGGATTTCGTGCTCAACCAGCCGGCCTACCGGAATGCCCAGATCCTGATCACCGGCGAGAACTTCGGCTGCGGCTCAAGCCGCGAGCATGCCCCCTGGGCGCTGCTCGATTTCGGCATTCGCTGCATCATCGCCCCGTCCTTTGCCGACATCTTCTACAACAACTGCTTCAAGAACGGCATCCTGCCCATCGTCCTTCCCCAGGAGCAGGTGGACAAGCTGATCGAGACCGCCAGCCGCGGCGCCAATGCCCGCATGACCATCGATCTGCCGAACCAGGTCATCCGCGATGCCGATGGCAACGAGACGCCGTTCTCGATCGACCCGTTCCGCAAGCACTGCCTGATCGAGGGGCTCGATGACATCGGCCTCACGATGCAGAAGGATGCAGCCATTTCCGCCTACGAGCAGAAGGCTGCGGAAACGCGCGGCTGGCTGTAAGCCTGCCCCAAACCGTCCGGGGCGGTGCTGACCTGCCCCGGATCTCCTGATCCGGCCACAGTGCAGGCAGGGCGCTCCGGTCACCTTTCGTGCCGCCAGGCAGCCTGCGCCAGTCCGCCACTGTGGCTCCCGCAACGCGAACGAGGGCCACAGCATGGCTAGTTTCAATATCCTGGTTACCCCTGGCGATGGCATCGGCGTCGAGGTGATGGCCGAGGTCGAGCGCATCATCGACTGGATGAACGCTCAGGGCGTCGCCAAGTTCGAGGTCGAGCGCGGTCTGGTCGGCGGCGCGGCCTATGACGCCGAGGGCGAGGCGATCTCCGAGAAGACCATGGGGCTTGCCCTGGCGTCCGATGCGGTGATGTTCGGCGCGGTCGGCGGTCCCAAGTGGGACGGCGTGCCTTACGACAAGCGCCCGGAAGCGGCCCTGCTGCGCCTGCGCAAGGATCTCGGCCTGTTCGCCAATCTCCGTCCGGCAATCTGCTATCCGGCGCTTGCCGATGCGTCCGCGCTCAAGCGCGACCTGGTGGAAGGCCTCGACATCCTCATCGTCCGCGAGCTCACCGGCGGCGTCTATTTCGGCGAGCCCAAGGAGATCACCGATCTCGGCAACGGCCAGAAGCGCGCCGTGGACACGCAGGTCTATCAGACCTTCGAGATCGAGCGCATCGCCCGGGTTGCCTTCGAGCTTGCCCGCACGCGCCGCAACAAGGTGCATTCGTCGGACAAGAAGAACGTCATGAAGTCGGGCGTGCTGTGGGATGAGGTCGTGCGCGACCTGCACAAGCGCGAATATTCGGATGTCGAGTTCGAGCACATCCTTGCCGACAATTGCGGCATGCAGCTCGTGCGCTATCCCAAGCAGTTCGACGTGATCGTCACCGACAACCTGTTCGGCGACATGCTCTCGGACGTCGCGGCCATGCTGACCGGCTCGCTGGGCATGCTTCCGTCCGCTTCGCTCGGTGCTCCGGACGAGACGACCGGCCGCCGCAAGTCCATGTACGAGCCGGTGCATGGCTCGGCCCCGGACATTGCCGGACAGGGCATTGCCAATCCGATCGCCACGATCGCCTCCTTCGGCATGGCGCTACGCTATTCATTCGGCATGGGTAACTGGGCCGACAAGCTCGACCTGGCGATTGCCAATGTGCTGGACCAGGGCCTGCGCACCCGTGACATCATGCAGTCCGGCATGAAGGCGGTCTCGACCGCCGAGATGGGCAAGGCCATTGCCGACGAGCTCGCCCGCATCGCCGGGTGAGGCATCATCACTATTTGCAATTCAAGAAAGCCGGTCGGGCCTGTCCTGGCCGGCTTTCGCTTTGCCTCAGACGCCCCCTGATGGGCCGCCCAGGCAGTCTCCGTCTTGACAATGGGCCGGGCTTATAGCACCTAGCATTGCAACCGCAGCATGCCGCTCCGGGACAAGGCTAGGCATAAGTCGAAATGCGCTTCGCGCTCACCATCTCCGCGACGAAAACGACGAAAGCTAAACGCACCGTCACGACGACGGCCGCGTAGTCTTGCCTCATCCCGCGTCCTCTCCCGGCGGGAGAGAGGACCAAACCGCATAAGGGTTTTCGGGGGAGGGGACCGTTCTGCCGTTTCAGGAGATAATTTCATGGGCTACAAGGTTGCTGTCGTAGGCGCCACCGGCAATGTGGGGCGCGAGATGCTCAACATTCTTGCCGAGCGCGAATTTCCCCTCGATGAAGTCCACGCCGTCGCTTCCCGCCGTTCGCTCGGGGTCGAGGTGTCGTGCGGCGATCGCGTGCTGAAGTGCGAGGATCTCGAGCAGTTCGACTTCTCGGGCATGGATTTCTGCCTGATGTCGGCAGGATCGGCCGTGTCCAAGGAATGGTCGCCGAAGATCGGCGCAACCGGCTGCATCGTCATCGATAACTCCTCCCAGTTCCGCTATGACCAGGACATCCCGCTGGTCGTGCCGGAGGTGAATGCGCATGTGCTCGAGGCCTTCATGGCCAATCCGAACCGGCGCAACATCATCGCCAATCCGAACTGCTCGACCGCCCAGCTGGTCGTGGCGCTGAAGCCCCTGCACGACTATGCCACCATCAAGCGCGTGGTCGTCTCGACCTACCAGTCGGTCTCCGGCGCCGGCAAGGATGCCATGGACGAGCTGTGGAACCAGACCAAGGGCAAGTATGTCCCCGGTCAGGAAGTCGAGCCGTCGAAGTTCACCAAGCAGATCGCCTTCAATGTCATCCCCCATATCGATGTGTTCATGGAGGATGGCTACACCAAGGAAGAGTGGAAGGTTCTGGTCGAGACCAAGAAGATGCTCGATCCGAAGATCAAGGTGACCTGCACAGCCGTGCGCGTCCCGGTCTTCGTCGGCCATTCGGAAGCGGTCAATATCGAGTTCGAGAAGCCCATCTCGGACGAGGAAGCCCGCGAGATCCTGCGTGAGGCGCCGGGCTGCCTGGTCATCGACAAGCGCGAGCCCGGCGGCTACATCACACCGGTCGAGGCGGTGGGTGACTATGCCACCTATATCAGCCGCATCCGCGTCGACCCGACCGTCGAGAACGGTCTGGCCATGTGGGTCGTCTCCGACAACCTGCGCAAGGGCGCAGCCCTCAATACCGTGCAGATCGCCGAGGCACTGGTCAATCGCGGCCTGATCAAGAAGGCCGCCTGACGGCAGGGACAGGAGCGACGCAGGCCGTGTCCTCCTGTTCTATAAAGCCCAAGTTGGTCTTGGAAGGATGAAGGGGTGCCGGTCGCAATGACCGACGCCCCTTTACTTTTTGCAGAGTTGCACAAGACGCTGGAACCTTAACCGCGACCTGTGATTTCGTATGTATGGTCAGTACTCCAGTTACGACGATCCGGGGGACGGTTGCCGTGCGGGCAAAAGCCAGCAGGAGGAAGGCGACGACGACAGGGCGCGATGCCGTGCCCGTCATCCTTGGTATCCGGACAGACAGGATCGGCGATGCCGAGGCCTTCCAGGCGGAGGTCAAGGGGGCTGCGGGACTCGGCTTCAATACGGTACATTTCGGTGGGGCCGCCAATTGTTGGTCGGTAACAGCCAGTCAGGCCAGCGCCGTTACCGCAGGCAGGGGACGCAGCCGCCGCAGCAGTGGCGCGAAGGGGCCGGTCGAGGCGCTCAAGGCAATGGCATCGGGCGAGGGCCTGGCGCTGTGGCTTGATTTTCGCGTCCCTTCCCAAACCGATCCGGGCAACATGCCCGGCCGGGACGAGCTGATCGAGACTGCGGTTGCAAGCCTCACTGACGCCGCCAGTGCCGGGGCTGACGGAATCGTCTGTCGGCAGGCGCATCACTGGCGCGCCGATCTCTGGCGGGAGATCATTTCGCAGTTACGCGAGCATGCACCCGGACTCGTGCTCGTTGCCGATACGCTTGGGGCTGCGCTCGGCGATACGCTCGCCATCGCACGCGCGGGTTTCAGCTTCGTCTTCAACAGTACGGCCTGGTGGGATTTCAGGGCATCCTGGGCGCTCGAACAATACGAGGAGCTCCGGCGGTGCTGTCGCACCATCGGTTTTCCCGAGAACGAGCTCACGGGCCCAGTCGCGGAAAGGTTCGCCGTAGACCAGCCCGAACTTCACGACAGGGTTCTGCGTCAGCGCTATCTGCTGGCGGCGGGAATGGGGGAAGGCCTGTGGTGCGCGGCCGGTTACGGCAAGGGAATGCTTGATGACGACATCCGCGCGATCAACCGGCTCAAGGTGGAGCATCCGGCGCTTGGACGCGAGGGCCCGCTACGGGTGGTGCTCTCGCCGGGAGCCGCGCTTTGCGGTTTCATCCGGCTCGATGCCGAGCGCGATGACTGGGCGCAGTCTGCGGTCGGCCTGCTTTTCAATCCTGGTTGCAAGGCCGGTGCCGTTTCGGAGGTCGCGCGATTGCTCGCAGCTGCGGGCGGTCTGATCGGGGATTTCCGGTGCGCGTTCCCGGAGGAAGGTCAGGCATGGCCGCAGGAGATCGAGGCTTTCGGTGGCGTGCTGGTCGAGGGGCGCCGGGTCAAGCCGGTGATTGCGCCGCAGGATGAGGCGCCGGACCGGGACTTTGCCCATCGGCAGATCGTGATCGAGGCGGTGGAGCCAGAGGTCGAGGGGGGTCGCTTTCCGGCCAAGGTCCTGGTCGGGGATGTGGTCACGGTCTCGGCCGACATCTTCAGCGATGGTCACGACAAGATCGATGCGTCCCTGTTCTACCGAGGGCCCGAGGAGGAGGGCTGGACCGAAGTGCCAATGCGGCCGCTCGGCAATGACCGCTGGAGCGCAAGCTTCGTGGCGCGGCGGCTGGGTCGCTATGAGTTCTCCATTGCCGGATGGAAGGACCGTTTCGGCTACTGGCAGTACGAAGTGGGGAAGAAGCGTGCCGCCGGCCTGGGGTTGTCGCTCGAGATCGAGGAGGGCCGCCGGCTCATCCGGGAGACAATCAGCCGGGTGGAAGGGGCGGTTGCCGATGAACTCAGGGCGCTGATGTCGTCTGAGAGCGAAGACGAATTGCTCCAGGCGCTGACGAGCGAGCGTGCGGCCGCGCTCATGCGTGCCCATGGCGAGCGTGTCAACAGCACGCGTCTGGATCAACCCAGGGCGATCATCGCCGAGCGGCGGCGGGCGGGTTTTGCCGCCTGGTATGAGCTGTTCCCGCGCTCGCAGTCCGGAGATGCTGGGCGGCACGGCACGTTCGATGACGTGATCGCGCGGCTTGGCTATGTGCGCGACATGGGCTTCGACGTGCTCTATTTTCCGCCGATCCACCCGATCGGCCGCACCAACCGCAAGGGCCGGAACAATTCGCTGACCGCCGACGAAAACGATCCGGGGTCACCCTATGCGATCGGGTCGGTTGAAGGCGGTCATGATGCGATCCATCCGGAGCTGGGCACGTTCGCGGATTTCGAGCGCCTCATCCGGGCTGCCGCCGACTACGGGCTCGAGATCGCGCTCGATTTCGCCATCCAGTGCTCCCCCGATCATCCCTGGATCAGGAACAATCCGGAATGGTTCGAATGGCGGCCTGACGGATCGATCCGCTATGCCGAAAATCCGCCCAAGAAATATGAAGACATTGTCAATGTCCATTTCTACGGGACATCATTCCCTGAACTCTGGGTGGCCCTGAGGGATATCGTGCTGTTCTGGGCGGAAAAGGGAATAAGGATCTTCCGGGTAGACAATCCGCATACGAAACCGTTTCCGTTCTGGGAATGGATGATCCGGTCCGTGCAGAGCCGGTGTCCGGACACGATCTTTCTGGCCGAGGCCTTCACCCGCCCGAAGATCATGAAGCGGCTGGCGAAGATTGGCTTCACCCAGTCCTACAGCTACTTCACCTGGCGGAATACCAAAGCCGAGCTCACGGAGTACCTTACGGAGCTCACCACGACGGGACCCCAGCACTACATGCGGCCCAACTTCTTCGTGAACACGCCGGACATCAATCCCTACTTTCTGCAGACCAGCGGCCGGGCGGGGTTCCAGATCCGGGCGGTGCTGGCGGGCACCCTTTCGCCGCTCTATGGCATCTACAGCGGTTTCGAGTTGTGCGAGGCCGAGGCGCTGCCGGGGCGCGAGGAATATCTGAACTCGGAGAAGTATGAGATCCGCGCCTGGGACTGGGACCGGCCGGGCCATATCCGCGAGGACATCGCCCTCATCAACCGGGCAAGACGGGACAATCCAGCCCTGTGGTCGTTCAGCAACCTGACCTTCCTCAATTGCTGGAATGACAATGTCATCGCCTATTACAAGATCACGCCGGAGGCGGACAATTGCGTGATGGCGGTGGTCAGCCTCGACCCCCACAATGTCCAGACCGCCGAGGTAGAGGTGCCGCTCTGGGTCTTCGGCCTCGGGGATCACGAGTCGATCGATGCCGATGATCTGGTCAGCGGCCAGCGCTTCACGATAACCGGCAAGATCCAGCGGCTGGTGCTCGACCCGAAGGTTCGCCCCTACTGTCTCTTCCGCCTGATCCCACCGGCGCGCATTCCAGAGCGTCGGGATCAGACGATCCAATTCACGTCACATCACGAAGCGCTCTAGCTCCGTCCGCTTGGGAGGCACACAAGCAATGTCGCAAGGGACCGATCCCGCCTGGTACAAGGACGTGATCATCTATCAGACCCATGTGAAGGCCTTCTATGATTCCAATGGCGACGGAATCGGAGACTTTCCAGGGCTCCTGCAGAAGCTCGACTACATCCAGGAGCTGGGGGTCAATGCGATCTGGCTTCTGCCCTTCTATCCATCGCCGCTCAGGGACGATGGCTATGACATTTCCGACTATATGGACGTGCACCCGGCCTATGGCACGCTCAAGGATTTCCGCCGCTTCGTGAAGGCGGCCCATGAGCGCGGCATCCGGGTGATCACCGAGCTGGTGATCAACCACACGTCGGACCAGCATCAATGGTTCCAGCGCGCGCGGCGCGCCAAGCCGGGCAGTGCCGCACGCGACTATTACGTGTGGAGCGACACGGATCAGAAATACAAGGGCACGCGGATCATCTTCCTTGATACCGAGACCTCGAACTGGACCTGGGACGAGGAGGCCAAGGCCTATTACTGGCATCGTTTCTACTCGCACCAGCCGGATCTCAATTTCGAGAATCCCCGTGTGCTGAGGGAAGTGATCCGTGCCATGCATTTCTGGCTGGATATCGGCGTGGACGGACTGAGGCTCGATGCGGTGCCCTATCTGCGGGAGAGGGATGGCACCAACAACGAGAACCTGCCCGAGACGCACGAGGTGCTCAAGAAGATCCGCGCAGAGGTCGATACCCACTTCCCGGGCCGCATGCTGCTTGCCGAAGCCAATCAGTGGCCCGAGGACACCAGACCGTATTTCGGCGATGGCGACGAATGCCACATGGCATTCCACTGCCCGCTGATGCCGCGCATGTACATGGCGGTCGCCCAGGAAGACCGCCATCCGATCACTGACATCATCGATCAGACGCCGGAAATCCCGGAGAATGCCCAGTGGGCGATCTTCCTGCGCAATCACGACGAGCTCACGCTCGAGATGGTGACCGACCGCGAGCGCGACTATCTGTGGAACTACTATGCCGCCGAACGGCGCGGCCGCATCAATCTCGGCATCCGGCGCCGGCTTGCACCGCTCATGGACAATGACCGGCGCAAGATCGAGCTGATGAACGCGCTGCTGTTTTCCATGCCAGGCACGCCTGTGGTCTATTACGGCGATGAACTGGGCATGGGCGACAACTTCTATCTCGGCGACCGGGACGGGGTGCGCACGCCCATGCAATGGTCTTCCGACCGCAATGGCGGTTTCTCCCGGGCCGACCCGCAGCGGCTCTACCTGCCACCCATCATGGACCCGATCTATGGCTTCGCCTCGGTCAATGTGGAAGCGCAGGAGGCAAACCGGTCGTCGCTGCTGAACTGGATGAAGCGGATCATCCAGGTGAGGAAGCAGTATTCCGCCTTCGGACGCGGGACGATGACCTTCCTCTTCCCGCTCAACCGCAAGATCCTTGCCTATCTGCGGCAGTACAAGGACGAGACGATCCTGTGCGTGGCCAATCTCGCCCGTTCGGCGCAGGCGGTGGAGCTGGACCTGTCCGACTTCAAGGGTGCCGTGCCGGTGGAGATGCTGAGCCGATCGGCCTTCCCGCCCATCGGGGAGCTGCCCTATCTGCTCACGCTGCCGCCCTATGGCTTCTTCTGGTTCAACCTTGCAAGGGAGGCCGATCTGCCATCCTGGCATCTGGCCATGCCCGAGCCGCTGCCGGAATTCAGCACCATCGTCATCCGCGACCTTGCCGCCGACATTGTCGGCTTCCGTGGGCGGATCCTGCTCGAGAAGAAGGCGCTGCCAGCCTTCCTTCCCAACCAGCGCTGGTATGGGGCGAAGGATGCGCGCGCGCCGGAAATCGCGATCGGCACGCCAATCGTTCTCGATCGTGGCAATCCCTTTCTGTTCTTCGTGCTCGAGATCCGGACAGGACGCGAAGGCGAGGCGCCGGAACGCTACATGCTGCCGCTGGGCGTGGCCTGGGGCGAGCAGCACATCTCGCCCGGATCGCCGCTGCTCTCCTATACGGTCGCCAAGGTCCGCTCCGGGGCGCAGGTCGGTGCACTCTACGATGCTGCAGCAAGCGAGGATCTGGCGCTGCGCACCATCGAGGCCATGAGGGACGATCAGGTCATCACCAGTGGCGAGCGGGAGCTGCGGTTCTCCTCAAGCGCCGCGCTCAAGGCCATCACCATCAGCGATGACGCGGAATTCCGCCGGCCGACCGCCGAGCAGACCAATACCTCAATGGTGGTCGACGGGCAGGTGGTCCTCAAGTTCTACCGACGCCTGCAGTCGGGGCCGCAGCCGGAGATCGAGATCGGCCGGTTTCTCACAGAGGTTGCCCAATTCCGCAATACACCGGCCTATCTGGGCGAGGCATCGATCCGGGACGAGAGCGGCGAGGAGACAGTCATTGCCGCGGCCTTCGCCTTCGTGCGCAACCAGGGTGATGGCTGGGATTCGACAAGCGAGTGGCTGAAGCGCTTCATCGATGATGTCGGCACCCACCGGGAGCAGGAGGATATCGACCACGCGCTACAGCCCTATCTCGACCGGATCGAGAGACTGGCGCGACGGACGGCCGAGATGCATCTTGCCTTTGCCCGCGAGACAAGTGATCCGGCCTTTGCACCGGAGCCCATTAGCGAACAGGACGTGCGGCACTGGCGGGATCAAGCCCATGCCCTGCATGAGCGGGTGCGCAGCTCGCTCGCCCAGCTGCCACCGAGCCTGCCGCCGTCGGTGCATGAGAATGCAGCGCGGGTGATGGGCTTCAGCGACCGGGTGGCAGCGCGGATCGACGCGCTCACCGAGAAAGGCTGCAAGGGCCTAAAGACCAGGGTGCATGGCGACTATCACCTCGGCCAGGTTCTGGTTGCGCAGAATGATCTCTATATCGTCGACTTCGAGGGCGAACCGGCCCGGCCGGTGGCGGAGCGGCGGCGAAAGACTTCGCCGCTCAAGGATGTGGCCGGCATGGTGCGCTCGCTCGATTATGCGGGCTTCACCGCCATCCGCTGGGCGGAGGACGAGCCGGTGAAGGACGCGGTGGCGATCGCGGCGGTCCGGCACTGGAACCGGCGCAGCACCGAGACGTTCCTCGAGACATACAAGGGTACGATCAGGGCGGCGGGCCAGTTCGCAAAGTTCGGGGGCGAAAAGGAATTCGACCGGCTGCTCGAGTTCTTCCTTATCGAGAAGGCGCTCTACGAGATCGACTACGAGCTGTCGAACCGACTGAGATGGGTCGATATCCCGCTTACCGGTTTCACGAGAATCATCGCACCGGAGTTGAGTAATGATGCTGAGCCGGAAACAGGTCGTACATAAGCAGAACGGACGACCGGAAACCGGCGTGATCGAGGCCATTGCCGAAGGGCGGCATGGCGATGTTTTCAGCGTGCTGGGGCCGCATCTCCTCTCTGGGACAGGCGCCGATGCGATCCTGTGCATCCGCGCCTTTCTGCCGGGCGCCGAGGGGGTTGAGGTGCTGGCAGCGGATGGTGCCCCGTTGGGCCAGCTTGAGCAGCTCGACAGCAGAGGCTTTTTCTCGGGTGCGATTGCGGGGCTGGGCGAGGATACGGGCTACCGGCTCAGGGTGTCATGGCCAGGGGGTGAGGAGATCCGGGACGACCCCTATCGATTTCCCACGACACTCGGGGCGCTTGACCTCCATCTCCTCGCGGAGGGGCGACATCTCCGCCTGTATGAAGTGCTTGGCGCGCACACGCTGACCGTCGATGGCGTCGAGGGCGTGGCCTTTGCGGTGTGGGCGCCGAATGCCCGGCGGGTGAGCGTGGTCGGCTCGTTCAATCACTGGGACGGCCGGGTGCATGTCATGCGCTTCCATCCCGGGGCCGGCATCTGGGAAATGTTCATCCCCGGCGTCGTGCCGGGGGCAATCTACAAATACGAGATCATGGGGCCTGATGGCAGCATCGGCCCGCTGAAGGCTGATCCGGTGGGTTTTGCCGCCGAACATCCGCCCGCCACGGCCTCGGTGGTGGTGGCCGATACCAGCTTTGCCTGGTCGGATGACGAGTGGATGGAGCGGCGGGCCAAGGCCATAGCCCTTGATGCGCCGGTGTCGATTTACGAATGCCATCTCGGCTCATGGGCGAGGGATGAGGCCGGCAACCGGCTCAGCTGGGACAGGCTGGCGGAAACGCTCATTCCCTACGCCGTCGAGATGGGCTTCAGTCATCTCGAACTGCTTCCGATCTCGGAATTTCCGTTCAATGGCTCCTGGGGCTATCAGCCAGTTGGGCTGTTCGCACCCACCAGCCGCTTCGGCAGCCCGGCGGATTTCGCCCGTTTCGTGAACCGGGCGCACGAGGCCGGGATCGGCATCATTCTCGACTGGGTGCCGGGGCACTTCCCCACCGATCCGCACGGGCTTGCCCGCTTTGACGGCACGGCGCTCTATGAGCATGCCGATCCGCGACAGGGCTTCCAGCAGGATTGGAATACCCTCGTCTACAATTACGGGCGACGGGAAGTTGCCAATTTCCTCATTGCCAATGCCCTCTACTGGCTCGACCGCTATCACGTGGACGGGCTCAGAGTCGATGCGGTGGCATCCATGCTCTATCTCGACTACAGCCGAAAGCCCGGCGAATGGGTGCCCAATGCCTTCGGCGGCAACGAGAATCTTGAGGCTGTAGCCTTCCTCAGGACGCTAAACGAAACAGCCTATCAACGCCATCCGGGTATCGTCATGATCGCGGAAGAGTCCACCAGCTGGCCCAAGGTCTCGCGCCCGGTCTATGACGGTGGGCTCGGCTTCGGGTACAAGTGGAACCTGGGCTGGATGAACGACACGCTCGCCTATATGCGCGAGGATCCGCTGTTCCGCAGCCATCATCAGGACCGGCTCACCTTCGGCCTGCTCTATCAGTGGAACGAGAACTTCATCCTGCCCCTGTCCCATGACGAGGTGGTGCATGGCAAAGGATCGCTGCTGGGCAAGATGCCCGGCGACCAGTGGCAGAAATTTGCCAATCTGCGCGCCTATTTCGGATTCATGTGGAGCCATCCGGGCAAAAAGCTGATCTTCATGGGGGACGAGTTTGCCCAGGGGCGGGAATGGAATCACGATACCAGTCTCGACTGGCATCTGCTGGATCAGCCGGAGCACCGCGGCATCAGGCAGCTGGTGCGTGACCTGAACCGCGCCTATCGGGAGACCCCGGCGCTGCATCAGGGAGACTGCGACCCTGCGGGCTTTGAGTGGGTCGACTGTTCCGACCGGGAACACAGCGTCATTGCCTATCTGCGGCGGGCGACGGATGGCAGCGCGCCTTGCCTTGCAGTGTGCAACTTCACGCCAGTGGTGCGCCATGAATACCGGATTGGCGTGCCGGTCAGTGGGCGCTGGCGGGAAATCATCAATACCGATGCGACAGACTATGGCGGCAGTGGCGTCGGCAATCTCGGGGCAGTCGAGGCCGAGGCCGTGCCCTGGCACGGGCAACCCTATTCGGTAAGTGCCACATTGCCGCCGCTGGCCACACTCATCCTGCAACCGGGGTAACGGATGGTGATGCGATATGGCGTAAGCTCAGGATCACCGGGCCCGCTAGGGGCCTGCCATGACGGTGCTGGCGTCAATTTCGCGGTCTTCTCCCGACATGCCGAGCGGATGGAATTGTGCCTGTTTGAAGCGGCTGGCGAGCTTCGGGTCGAAATCCTTCAGCGGACGGGCGACATCTGGCATTGCTATCTGGAAGGTGCCGGGCCAGGGCTCGCCTATGGCTTCCGCGCTCACGGGATCTATGATCCATCGCGGGGACACCGGTTCAACCCGCACAAGCTCTTGATCGATCCCTACGCGCGGCTGCTCTCCGGCAGCCTGCAATGGAATGACGCGTTTCTGGGCTTCCGCGACGACGATCCCAGCACGGCCGGGGCGATGGATGTCCGCGACAGCGCGCCCTTCGTGCCGAAATCGGTGGTGGTGCGGCCGTCGCTTTCCGGGCTTGCCCATCCGCGGCCAGAGATCGCCTGGACCGATACAATCATCTACGAGGCTCACGTGAAGGGGATGACCTGGCTTCATCCGGGCCTCACGCCGGAAAGCCGTGGCACGTTCGCGGCGCTGGCTGATCTGCACATCATCGACCATTTGCATGGTCTCGGCGTCACGGCGCTTGAGCTCCTGCCGGTGCAGGCCTTCGTCGATGAGTACAGCGTCGCAAGGCGGGGGCTACACAATTACTGGGGCTACAATACGCTTGGTTTCTTCGCTCCCCACGCGTCCTATCTGGGGACCGGCAACAGCCCTTACGCCTTCCGCGCCATGGTGGATGCGCTGCACAGGGCTGGCATCGAGGTCATTCTCGACGTGGTCTACAACCATACGGCGGAGAGCGATGCCTTCGGGCCGACGCTTGCCTTCCGCGGGCTCGACAATGCCGCCTATTACCGGCTCGAGGATGAGGATCCAGCGCGCTATGTCAACGTGACCGGCACCGGCAACTGCCTTGACTTCAGCCAGCGTCATGTCCGGCAGATGGTCATCGACAGCCTGCGCTACTGGGCCGATGTCATGGGGGTCGACGGCTTCAGGTTCGACCTCGCCACGACGCTGACACGCGACGGCGACCAGTTCGCAACGCCCGGCGGCCTTATCGACATGGTGGCGGAAGATCCGGTGCTGTCGCGGCTCAAGCTGATCGCTGAACCCTGGGATCTGGGCCCCGGTGGATACCGGCTCGGCGCCTTTCCCAGCGGCTGGGCCGAATGGAACGACCGTTTCCGCGATACGGTGCGCGCGTTCTGGCGCGGAGATGAGAGGATCCTGCCGGAATTTGCCAGCCGGCTGCTGGGCTCGGCCGATATCTTCGACCGGACCCACCAGGGTGGTGCAAGGCGTCCCGCCTGGAGCAGCATCAACTATGTCACCGCTCACGACGGCTTCACGCTCGCCGACCTCGTCGCCTACGAACAGAAGCACAACGAGCCCAATGGCGAGGACAACCAGGACGGCAGCGACCACAACCGGAGTGCCAATTACGGCGCCGAGGGGCCCAGCGATGATCCCGAGATCGTAACGACAAGACGGCGGCAGATGCGCAATCTGCTCGCCACGCTGCTGCTTGCCCGCGGCACGCCGATGCTGACCATGGGCGACGAGATCGGCCGCAGCCAGGGCGGCAACAACAATGCCTATGTGCAGGACAACGAAACCAGCTGGATGGACTGGTCAGGGATCGATGCGGAAGCGGACGCGCAATGCGCGCTTGTCGGCAGGCTTGCGGAGATCCGCCAGTGCTTTCCGCAACTCCAGTCGGATGATTTCGCTCATGGCAATCCCGCAGGGCTCGATGGCGTCGTCTGGTTGCACCCCGATGGCTACGAGATGGGCGCGGGCGACTGGAACGATCCGGAACAGCGGGCGATTTCCATTATCCTTGAGGCCGACGGCCAACCGAGCCTGCTGCTTATGATCAATGCGGGACCGGAGGCCGTCGCCTTCACAGTTCCACCGGCGCTGGGCAAGGGCTGGAGAGGCCTCATCGATACCGGTGCCGCGGGTAACGAAGTCGCGAGGCTGCCCGGCGGCGGACAGATCGAGGTTTCCGGGCGGCGGCTTATCCTGATGGCGGAGATTCTGGACCCGTGAGCGATATTGAAATTCTGGCGGCGCTGTATGGCTTCGAGGCCGACTATATTGCCGCCGATGGCCAGCACCTGCGGTCGCCGCCGGAGGGATTGCAGGCCCTCATTGCCGCGCTGGGCGAAGTGCCTTCGGGCGAGAGCGATCCTGCGGCAGAAGACGCCAGGCGGCTCTCCTGCTTCGTGCCCGCCTTCCTGTGGGAGAACCGGGTCTGGGGCGTGACCTGCCAGATCTACGGGCTCCGTTCGCGACGCAACTGGGGGATCGGGGATTTTGCCGATCTTGCCGAGCTTGCCCGCATCGTCGGACGCCACGGCGGTGATTTCATAGGCATCAGCCCGGTTCATGCCCTGTTTGCCGACGAACCGTGGCGTTGCAGCCCCTATGGACCATCTAGCAAGCGTTTCCTCAACACCCTGCATATCGCGCCGGATATCGAGCCGGAGTTTCGCTTGGTGGCGCAGCCCTCGCCGGTGCAGCTCGAACAGGTGCGCGGCAGCGATCTTGTGGATTACGGAGAGGTTGCCGCGCTCAAGGATCGGGTGCTGCGTGACATGCATGACGCCTTTCGCCTGTCGGCGGATGGCGAGCGTCATGCGGCCTTTGCTGCTTTCCGGCAAAGGCGGGGCGCGGCTCTCGAGACCTTCGCGCTGTTCGAAGCGCTGTGCGTGCATTTCCGACGGCAGGCAGGGCGCAGCGTTCCATGGCGGGACTGGCCTGATGACTTCCGCTCGCCGGATGGATCAGGCGCGGTCGCCTTCCGCAACGAACAGTCCGTCGAGGTCGATTATCGCGCCTGGCTCCAGTGGCTGGCAGAGGGGCAGATGGCGCGGGCGCAGCAGGCGGCCCTTTCGGCCGGCATGCGCATCGGCATCTATGTGGATCTGGCAGTGGGGGTTGTCGGCGACAGCGCCGAGACGTGGATGGATCCTGGTGCAACCGTCAATGGTGCCACGATCGGCGCGCCGGCCGACGGCCTCAATCCGCGCGGGCAGAACTGGCAGCTTGCGCCGCTTTCGCCGACAGCGCTGAGGTCACGCCATTTCCGGCCGCTGCGGGATGAGCTTGATGCCAGCATGGCGCATGCAGGTGCGGTCCGCCTCGATCACGCCATGGGGCTTACCAGGCTGTTCTGGATCCCGCGCGGCATGAGCCCGCGGGAGGGCGCCTATATGCGCTATCCCTTTGCCGACATGCTGGCAACCGTTGCGCAGGCCTCGCACGAGCACAGGACGCTGGTGATTGCGGAAGCCCTGGGGACTGTGCCGCCGGGATTTCGGGAACAGCTCGCGGCCAGTGACATCCACGCCTATCAGGTGCTGTTCTTCGAGCGCCACCATGATGGCGGGTTCGTCCCACCTGCACATTACAACGCGGCGGGGCTTGCGTGTGTCTCGACACACGACCTGCCGACGCTGCGCGGATGGTGGCGGGGGCACGACATCCACTGGCGACAGCAGCTCGAGCTGTTCTCTCCTGAAGAGGCCGATGCCGAAAGGTTGGCGCGGGAACGAGACCGGCAGGCCCTCAGCGAGGCCATGATACGGAACGGGGTTGGGGGCGTGTCCGCGGATGACCGGGACCTTGATGCCACGCAGATAATAGCAGTGCATCGTTTCGTGGCGCGGGGAACGAGCCGCCTGCTGGCGGTGCAGATGGAGGATGCGCTGGGCCTTATCGACCAGGCCAATCTGCCAGGAGAGACTGCCCCCCATCCAAACTGGCGACGGAAGCTTCCGGTGATGCTCGAGGATCTTGAGCATCACAGCCGGTTCCCCGCCATGATGCTGGCGATGGCGGAGGAACGGCCGAGACGATAGCGATCCGCCTCAGGAAACCGGAGAGGTGAGCATCACGGGTTTGACATCCCGGAGGTGGGGGAGAGCCGCCGTGAGGTTCAGTTCGTCGCGGCTGCCGGTATAGTCGAGTACGAGGTCCACCCCGGCAATGGTGCGAGCGAGGGCCTCGGGCAGGGCATGGCCATTAAGGCGATGGCCGAGCAGCAGGCTGGTAACAAGGTCGCCGGTGCCGTTGGGGACGCGGGGACGCAGCGGCACTTCGGCCGAGACAAGTTCGTCGCCGGTGAACAGAAGATTGGCGAGCACACCTGCGCGCAAGGGGAACGAAGTGACGATGGTCTCGTCCACCCCGACGAGATCCCGCGCAGCCCGCGCATCATTGATGCTCTCGATCTCGAGCCCCGAGAACCACGACAGTTCGAACCGGTTGGGCGTGATGGTATCGGCGAGCGGGAGCAGGTGGTCGCGGATCGCCTCGGCAACGGCCTGGGGCACATAGAGGCCTGCGGGATCATCGCCGATGATCGGGTCGATCAGCACATGGAGCGCCGGGTTCACCTGTCGGGCGATTGCGATGTGACGGGCAGCCACCTCCACCTGCTCGGGGCTGCGGAAATAGCCGGCAACGATCGCATCCACGTCCCGGTGCCAGCCGAAATCCTCCAGCTTTGACAGCATCGCATCCAAAGTAGGGCCCTCAACCGCGAGGCCGGTGGTCGAGCCATAGGCAGGGTGGTTGGAGAGAATGATGGTCATGGCCGGCCAGATTTCATGGCCGAGCGCCTGCAGGGCAGGGACGGCCGCGGAATTGCCGACATGGCCGCGTATCACCTGGGATGAAATGGAGAGAATTCTGGCCATGGGCTCACCGGGCGGAAGATGCTGCTATTATAATCATGGCCGGCGCCGGTCGGATACCGGTTGCCGGATCATGGTCTGCTTCACGGGCGAACGCCCGCGTGCTACGAGGCTCGGGCCGCGGGATGAATGACCCGGGGGCAGAATGCGCACCAATGCGAAGGGGATAACACATGGCCGATGCCGAATATCAGGGATACAAATATACGGTGAGTGGCCGCGGCCTCAATCGCTGGCACTGGGCCATCTTCAAGCCGACAGGCGGTGCGCCGATCACCTCGGGGCTCGTCATGGGCGGCAGTCACAAGGCGGATGAGGCAGCCAAGAAGGCCATCGATCGGGTTCTCAAGAACGGCAAGTGATCGGATACTGCCAAGGAACAATGAAAAAGGGCGGTGGACCGCCCCTTTCTGCCTCGCGTCGCTTCAAGCAGCCTTGGGCTGGCGCTCGAGAACCATGTCGACAATGTCATTCATGATGGCATTGAGCGCAAAGTCCTTCGGCGTGTAGACGGCGCGGACACCGCACTGCTTTAGGACATAGACGTCATCGGCCGGGATGATGCCGCCGACCACGACCGGAATATGGTCAAGGCCGGCCGCGCGCAGGCGATTTATCACATCACGCACCAGCGGAACGTGGGAGCCGGAGAGGATCGACAGGCCGATCACATGGGGCTTCTCGCGGTCGGCGCTTTCCACGATCTCGGCGGGCGTGAGACGGATGCCGTCATAGACCACGTCCATGCCACAGTCACGGGCGCGGACAGCGACCTGCTCAGCGCCATTGGAATGGCCATCGAGGCCCGGCTTACCCACGAGCAGCTTGAGCGGCTCGCCCAGCTGACGGGAGGCCTCGGCCACCTTCTCGCGGATGGTGGCGATTTCCTTTTCCTGGGCGGCGATGATCATGGTGAAGCCGGTGACGCCGGTGGGGGCGCGATACTGGCCGAAGACCTCGCGCAGGGTCTCACCCCATTCGCCGGTGGTCACGCCGGCCTTGGCGGCGGCGATGGACGGCTCCATGATGTTGTGGCCATTGCGGGCGGCATTGCGCAGATCCTCGAGCGCGCGGGCAACGGCCGCCGGATCGCGCTGGGCGCGCCAGGCGCGGAGATTGTCGATGGTCTCGCGCTCGACTGCTTCGGGCACGGTCAGGATTCCGCCGGCATCGCCGATCAGCGGCGAGGGCTCGCTGTTGGTGAAGGCGTTGACGCCGACCACGGTCTGCTCACCCACCTCGATGGTCTGCAGACGGCGGGTATTCGACTGCACCAGCTCCCGCTTCATGTAGCCGGATTCAATGGCCGCCAGGGCGCCGCCCATTGCATCGACCCGGGCAAGCTCGGCGCGGACGGCCGTCTTGATCTCCTCAGTCTTGCGGGTAATCTCGACCGATCCCTCGAAAATGTCGCCGAATTCCAGCAGGTCGGTCTCGAAGGCGAGGATCTGTTGCATGCGCAGGGACCATTGCTGATCCCACGGGCGCGGCAGGCCAAGAGCCTCGTTCCAGGCCGGCAGCTGCACGGCGCGAGCGCGCGCATCCCTGGAGAGGGTAACGGCCAGCATTTCAAGCAGGATGCGATAGACGTTGTTTTCCGGCTGCTGCTCGGTGAGGCCGAGCGAGTTCACCTGAACGCCGTAGCGGAAGCGGCGATAGCGCGGATCCTGAACATTGTAGCGCTCGAGGCAGATCTCGTCCCAGAGCTGGGAGAAGGCGCGCAGCTTGCAGATCTCGGTGAGGAAGCGGATCCCGGCATTGACGAAGAAGGAAATGCGGCCGACCAGGGCCGGGAAGTCTGCATCGCTCACCTCGCCGGAGGCTCTCACACGGTCGAGCAGTTCCTGGGCAGTCGCCAGCGCATAGGCGACCTCCTGGACTGGCGTCGCGCCTGCTTCCTGGAGGTGATAGGAGCAGACATTGGTCGGGTTCCATTTGGGCGTCTCGCGATAGGCCCAGGTCACCACGTCGGTCGTCAGCTTGAGGGATGGATCCGGCGGGAAGACGTAAGTACCGCGCGAGAGATATTCCTTCACGATGTCGTTCTGGGTCGTGCCGGAAAGCAGCTTGCGGTCAACGCCCTGCTCGTCGGCGAGCGCCACATAAAGCGCGAGCAGCCAGGGAGCGGTGGCGTTGATGGTGAGTGACGTGTTCATCCGGTCGAGGGGAATGCCGTCGAACAGGGTGCGCATGTCGCCAAGATGCATGATCGGCACCCCCACCTTACCGACCTCGCCGCGGGCGAGCACGTGATCGGCGTCATAGCCGGTCTGCGTCGGCAGGTCGAAGGCAACGGACAGGCCGGTCTGCCCCTTCGCCAGATTCGTCCGGTAAAGCGCATTCGAGGCCGCAGCAGTAGAATGGCCCGCATATGTGCGGAAGATCCATGGCTTGTCACGCCCGCTGCCCTGTTCGTTCCTTTCGGCCATCCAGAAAAACTCCCACTGTGCCTCGATATTCTGATCGCTATTTCATCACGGGGGATTGTGCAGCGCAATCCCCCGACACTCCAGTGAGATGGGGATAGAGCCCAAAAAAGCGCGACATTTCACAGTTTCTGGCTTGCATCCATCCATGGTGCGACGCAAAATCGGCCCGCCAGTTGCCTCAGGGTGAGTATTAAATCGTCAATTGGTATATTTCTGGGCAGGATGGTCCGGGGGTCAAAGGGAGTACCAGATCGATGAGTGCTGCGGCCAGCACGGCTAGCGAAGCTGCCAATATCAATGCTCCGAAGAAGGATCTTTACGATCTCGGAGAAATTCCGCCGTTGGGCCATGTTCCCGAGAAGATGCATGCCTGGGTCATCCGGCGCGACCGCCATGGGCCGCCCGAGCAGGCCATGCAGCTTGAAGTCGTACCGACCTGGGAGATCGGCGCGGATGAAGTGCTCGTGCTGGTGATGGCAGCGGGCGTCAATTACAACGGCATCTGGGCCGGCCTCGGTATCCCGATCTCGACCTTCGACGTCCACAAGCACCCGTTCCACATTGCCGGCTCGGATGCCTCGGGCATCGTCTGGGCGGTTGGCGACAAGGTGAAGCGCTGGAAGGTCGGCGACGAGGTCGTCATCCATTGCAACCAGGACGATGGCGATGACGAGGAATGCAATGGCGGTGATCCGATGTTTTCGCCGTCGCAGCGCATCTGGGGCTATGAAACGCCGGATGGATCCTTCGCCCAGTTCTGCCGGGTGCAGGCGCGCCAGCTCATGCCGCGGCCGCAGCATCTGACCTGGGAAGAATCAGCCTGCTACACGCTGACCCTGGCCACTGCCTATCGCATGCTGTTCGGCCATCGTCCGCACATCCTGCGTCCGGGCCACAATGTGCTGGTTTGGGGCGCCTCGGGCGGCCTCGGCTCGATGGCGGTGCAGCTGTGCGCTGCTGCCGGTGCGACCGCCATCGGCGTCATCTCGGAAGAGGACAAGCGCGACTACGTGATGTCGCTCGGCGCGCGTGGCGTCATCAACCGCAAGGAATTCGACTGCTGGGGCCAGATGCCCAAGGTCGGCACCGAAGAATACAACAAGTGGCTCAAGGGAGCCCGCGACTTTGGCAAGGCCATCTGGAACATCACCGGCAAGGGCAACAATGTCGACTTCGTGTTCGAACATCCTGGCGAGGCGACCTTCCCGGTGTCCTGCTTCGTGGTGAAGCGCGGCGGCATGGTGGTGTTCTGCGCCGGTACCACCGGTTTCAACATCACCTTTGACGCACGCTATGTGTGGATGCATCAGAAGCGCATCCAAGGCTCGCATTTCGCCCATCTCAAGCAGGCCATGCAGGCCAACCAGCTGGTGATCAACCGGCGAATCGATCCCTGCATGTCGGAAGTGTTCCCGTGGGCCGACATTCCGAAGGCCCATACCCGCATGTGGAAGAACCAGCACCGGCCAGGCAACATGGCGGTTCTGGTGTCGGCACCGCGCACCGGACTCAGGACGTTCGAGGACGTGCTCGAGGCATCGAAGCGCTGACTTGCCGGCACTGCGAACAGCAAGGCCCGGGAGATGATCCCGGGCCTTCGTGTTTGTGGAGGGCGCCCACGTGTCCGCCTGGTCCCCTGTTCCGCGTGCGGCTATTTCCGCTTGGCGAAGAAGGCAGCAACGGCGGCCTTCACCTCCGGGGAGCGTCCGGCCTCTCCCTGGAGATCGCGCTCAAGGTCGAGAAGCACATCAAGATCAGGCTCGGCTGCCATGGCGATCAGGCGCTTGGTACTGGCCACAGCCTGGGGCGACTGCTTCACCAGACGGTCCGCGATCGCATCGACCTCCGCGTCGATCTTGTCGTCGTCACACACCTTCCAGACCAGGCCCCAGCGTTCGGCTTCCTCGGCGGAAATCCTGTCGCCCAGGAGCATCATCGGGGCAGCGCGGACGCGACCGATGGCGCGGGGCAGGAAGAGCGTGTTGCCGGCATCAGGCACCAGGGCAATCCCGACGAATGGCTCGAAGAAATAGGCCGAACGGGCGGCGATCACGATGTCACCGGCAAGGGCCAGACCGACGCTGGCGCCGGCGCAGGGGCCATGCACCCGGGAGATGATGGGCAGGCGCGAGCGGCGCATCTTGCGGACGACCGGATTGAAGTGCTTCTCTAGGACCTCCTCGAGCCGCAGCTCCTCCTGGGGGTTGACCGTGGAAAGATCATAGCCGGCGCCATAGGCGCGGCCCTCACCGGAGACGATCACAACCCGGACGTCCGGATTGTTCTCCAGCGCGTCCCAGGCCTCCTGCAGCTCGTCGCCCGTATGATTTCTTACCGCATTGAGCCGGTCGGGGCGGTTCAGGTAGAGGCGGGCGATTCCTGCTTCGATGGTCAAGTTGAGGTCCTGATAAGATTTCATCCTAGCGTTTCCGTCTTTTCCTGTGCGAGAGGTGTTGACCGGAGCGTAAAGTCTAATCATCCCGTGTGGAAGGGTGTCGTTGCCAGATGCCCGCACATGAAAAGAGATGAAACGGCCCCGTCAGGGGCGCAGGAGGAAAGGCAGCCATGGGATCGGGAGTGCTCAGACCCGGTGAAGTTCTCGTCACCCCCCGCCGCACGGTCGGGGAATGCGACATCAATCTGTTTGCGGGGCTTGTTTCCGACTTTACCCCTATCCATGTGGACGAGGTCTTCGCACAGGACACGCCCTATGGCGGGCGAATCGCCCACGGCACCCTTACCATGTCCACCGCGATCGGCCTGTTGACCCAGAGCGGGCGATTGGGCGAAAACGTGATCGGCTTGCTCAATCTCAACTGGGATTTTTCAGGCCCGGTCAGGATTGGCGATACCATCAGCGCCAGGGTCACGATTGCCGAGCGACGGGCCACCCGAAAGCCCGGCCGCGTGGTGGTCGTGTTCGCTTTCGAGGTGCTGAACCAGCATCAGGACGTGGTGCAGACGGGGCGCATGACCGTTCTCATGCGGGATGAGGGCGAAGCATCGGCCTGAGGCCGGGCGTCTTTTGGATTGGAGTTGGACGTAGATGAGCTTGAAGATCCCGAACCCCCCGCAGCATGGCCAGGTCACCAAAGTCATGCCTGGCCTCCTGTGGCTGAGGATGCCCATTCCCTTCAAGCTCGATCACGTCAATATCTGGCTCTTTGAAGATGAGGACGGCTGGACGGCCATCGATACCGGCGTCGGCTCGCGCACGGCGAAGACGATCTGGGAGGATGTCGTCCGTCGCCACTTGGGCGGAAAGCCGCTGAGGCGGGTGCTGGTCACCCATTGCCACCCAGACCACGTGGGGCTTGCCGGCACGCTGTGCCGCTGGCTCAAGTCTGACCTTCTCATGAGCCGCACGGAATGGCTGTGGACCGCCTGGGAGCAGCAGATCACCGAGATCGAATCCCGGCAGCTGTTCGACGACTTCGCCAGGCTGGTGGGGCTTACCGGCGAGGTCGACTGGGACACGGTCTACGAGGCCGGCACCATGGGGCAGCTCACCGACATCGTGCCGCGCAACTACCGGCGCATACAGGGGGGCGACAGGCTCACGCTCGGGGGCAAGACCTGGGTGGTGATGACCGGCGGCGGGCATTCCCTCGAGCATGTCTGCCTCTATTCCGCCGAGGCCGGCATCCTGGTGTCCGCCGATCACGTGCTGCCCAAGATCAGTCCCAATATAGGCGTGTCGCAGGAGGAGCCGGAAAGCAATCCGCTGGGCGATTTCCTCGTCACCCTGAGGGAGCTGGCAGCACTGCCGGAAAACACGTTGGTCCTGCCCTCCCACAACGAACCCTTCTATGGCCTGCGCGAGCGGATCGCCGAGATGGTCGCCCATCACGAAGAGAGGCTGGGGATCGTGTCCGGTGCCTGCGATAGCCCCAAGACGGTGGTCGAGGCCTCGCGGGTTCTGTTCCCCCGGCAGATGTCTGGCTACGACATCAAGCTCGCTGTAGTTGAGACTTGGGCGCACTTGAACTATCTGGTGGAACAGGGCCGGCTCCGGCGATGGATTGCCGAAGACGAGGCCTACCGGTTTCACAGGGTATGACCATGGCAAGCGAGACGATCAGCTTCACCAAGATGCATGGCTGCGGCAACGATTTCATCATGATCGACGGCCGCAAGGGGCTCGCCGGCCAGGAAGGAATCGATGTCAGCAAGCTGACGGCCGCCCTGTGCGACCGTAGGCGAGGACTGGGCGGCGACGGCATGATCGTGCTGCTGCCGGCGCGGACGGATGCCGATTTCACCATGCTCTACATCAACTCGACCGGCGCGGTGGGCGAGATGTGCGGCAATGGCGCGCGCTGCGCTGCGCGTTTTGCCTATGACATCGGTGCGGCGGGGCGCGACATGCGTTTCGATACCGATGCCGGGATCGTCACGGCGAGGATCGGCGAGAATGACGTGACCATCGACATGCCGCCGCCACGGGACATCGAGCTCGGCATGACCCTCGAGATCGAAGGCAAGCCGATGACGGTACATTATGCCCTGGTGGGCGTGCCCCATGCGGTTGTGTTTGTGGACGATCTGGATAACTTCCCCGTCGACCGGATCGGCGCACTGGTCCGTCACCATGCCGTATTCCCCCGGGGGGCTAATGCCAATTTCGTCTCGGTGAAGGACGGGATCGCCATGCGCACCTTCGAGCGCGGCGTGGAGGCCGAAACATTGGCTTGCGGCACGGGCTCGGTGGCGGTAGCCACGATCTGCCACCTGCTTGGGCACTGCGGCCTCAATGTGCGGATCCGCACTGGCGGGGGGGACTGGCTGGCGATCAGCCTCGAGCGGGAAGGGGAGCGCTTTACCCGGGCTACGCTCACCGGTCCTACCGAAACCGTGGGCACCGGTGCCATCAACCCGGCTTTCCTCGACAGGAGGGAACTCGCCTGATCGAGGCCGCCGGGGCTTCAGGCCCCGACAGCGTTGCTCGCGCGTGAACTGAAGGCCGGAGGATCATCCTCCGGCTTTCGCGTATCAGTGCTTCGACGGGCGGCCCTCGACGACGCCGACCGGTCCTTCCGGGCTCAGCCAACGATAGAGCAGGCCGCCGACAGCGCCGCCAACGAGCGGGGCCAGCCAGAACAGCCAAAGCTGCTGAATGGCCCAGGCGCCAGCAAAGAGAGCCGGGCCGGTGCTGCGGGCCGGATTGACGGAGGTGTTTGTGATCGGAATGCTGATCAGATGGATCAGTGTCAGGGCAAGGCCGATGGCGATCGGCGCGAAGCCCGCCGGTGCCTTGCCGTGGGTGGCGCCCATGATCACGAACAGGAAGACAAGGGTCATCAGGAATTCGGTGATGAGTGCCGAGCCGAGGCTGTAGCCACCTGGCGAGTGCTCACCGTAACCATTGGCGGCAAAGCCGCCATCGAGGCTGAAGCTCGGGGTGCCGCTGGCAATCACATAGAGTACGGCTGCCGCCACGATGGCGCCGATCACCTGGGCGATGATATAGGGAATCACCTCGCTGGCGGGAAAACGACCGCCAGCCGCCAGACCCACGGTGACCGCAGGATTGAAGTGGGCGCCCGATACATGACCGACGGCATAGGCCATGGTCAGGACCGTGAGGCCGAAGGCCAGCGAGACGCCAAGGAGACCGATTCCCACATTCGGAAACCCGGCTGCAATGACTGCGCTGCCGCAGCCCCCGAATGTCAGCCAGAAGGTGCCGATTGCTTCTGCAGAGAGTTTCTTGAAGTCCATGTTGTTGCCCCGCAATTGGCAATAAACGGCATTGAGGATGCCGCGGGCGACTAGTATCGCCGCATACATACTACCGCAAAGTCTTGAAAGGGCTGTATAGTTTTGTCGGACATGGTCGCAAAATCAGACCGAGTGTTACTTGAAGGTTCTTGACTTTGTGCCCGATGTTTGTGCCGGCGGCAGGGGCGCTACGGCAGAATGCGGGGCGCCATCGCATCCTGCAGCCGGCCCGCCGGCGATCTGTGGCATTCGTCGAGCATGTGGTTGACAGCGATCCATCCGGATTCTATTTTCCCGGCCAATCGAGACGGGTCCGCCGGGACGCTGTCGCTGTCTATGCGTTCCGAACAGGTGCAGAAATGAAGATTCGCAATTCTCTCCGCTCGCTGATCAAGCGTCACCGCGACAACCGCATGGTGCGTCGCAAAGGGCGGATCTACATCATCAACAAGACCAACCCGCGCTACAAGGCCCGCCAGGGCTGAGTATCGGCGGAGTACGCTGGTTTCGGAAGGGCTCGTGGTTCATGGCCGCGGGCCCTTTCCTTATGCGCGGGATCGTGACTTGCGCCCAAAGCTCCATATCGCCTAGCCTTGCCGCATGAGCCATCAATTGCCATGCCGGTTGAAGCTGTTGCGGTGCCGGGCCGGTCTCTGCGCATTGTGGTTAGCGCTTCTTGCGGGGACGGTCCTGGCGGCTGCTCCCGGTGAACCCTCAGGAGCTTCGGTCGAAAGGGGGCCGGTTGCCGGCCTGCCGTCGCGAACCGAGCCCCTCAAGCTTCACAATCCACCTTCACGGGAACAGCTCGAGGCAGAGCGTGCCGAACTGCTGGACAAACTCTTTGCCCGGTTGCATGGCGCGAAATCGGCCGAGGCCGCGAAAGTGCTCGAGGAAGCAGTGCGGCAGCTATGGCTCAGGTCGGGCAGCCCGACGGTCGATCTGCTGCTGATGCAGGCCCAGAAGGCCATGGACGCCAAGAAGCTCGATCAGGCGCAGGTGCTGCTGGATACGGTCACGGACATAGATCCGGATTTCGCCGAAGGCTGGAACGTCCGGGCGCGGCTGCATTTCCTGCAGGGCGAGGTGGATCGGGCGCTTGAGGCGCTGGACAAGGTGCTGGAGCTTGAGCCGCGGCATTTCAATGCGCTGGTGACCCTGGGGGATGCGAAGCGCGCGCTGGATGACCGCTCTGGCGCCCTTGAGGCCTTCCGCGAGGCGCTGGCGATCAATCCCTTCCTGGAGAAAGCCGAGGACGCGATCGAGCAGCTCGAAAAGGAAGCCGGGCAGCCGATCTGACCCGACTTCCGCGGGGCGGAGGCGGGAGATGCGGCAGGATGCATGGAGCTGCCAAGGCCCGTGGTGAAGTCGGGCTGGAACCGTTTGACCAACCCTTGCCAACCCGCGTCACGGATGGCAGCGCATGAGCGAATAGCCGGCCTATTCGTCCATGCGCGGAATATGGGCGATGCGCAGCATATTGGTGGCGCCGGGCGTTCCCAGCGGCACGCCGGCGGTGATGATCACCCGCTGGCCGGCCGAGGCAAAGCCCTCGCGATGGGCGATGCGGCAGGCGCGGTCGACCATGTCGTCGAGGGACTGGGCGTCTTCCGTCAGCACGCAATACAGGCCCCAGACGAGGGCAAGCCTGCGCCCGGTTTCGGCGATCGGCGTCAAGGCGACGATCGGGGTTGAGGGCCGCTCGCGAGAGGCGCGCAGGCCGGTTGCGCCGGATGATGTGTAGCAGACGATGGCCGCGGCGTTCAGGGTCTCGCCGATGGTGCGGGCGGCGGCGCTGATCGCATCTGCGGTTGTGGCTTCGGGCGCTGCGCGCTGGGCATTGATGATGCCGGCATAGAACGGATCAGTCTCGACGGTGCGGGCGATCTTGTCCATGGTGGCAACCGCGATGTCGGGATAGGCGCCCATTGCCGATTCGGCCGACAGCATGATCGCATCCGCCCCTTCAAAGACGGCGGTGGCCACGTCCGACACTTCGGCGCGGGTCGGCACGGGCTCGTGGATCATGGATTCCAGCATCTGGGTCGCGACAACGACTGGGCGACCGAAAGCGCGGGCAGCGCGGATGATCTGCTTCTGCCGGCCAGGAACCTGTTCGAGGGGCAGCTCGACGCCGAGATCGCCGCGGGCGATCATGATGCCGTCGGCCAGCTCCATGATGCCATCGAGATGGGCTATGGCCTGAGGCTTCTCCAGCTTGGCCATGATCATCGCCTTGCCGCGGGCCATCTTGCGGGCCTCGGCCACATCCTCCGGGCGCTGCACGAAGGAGAGGGCAATCCAGTCGACGCCGACATCCACCGCCTGGTCAAGATCGGTGCGGTCCTTCTCAGTCAGGGCGGCGACCGGGAGGATCGTGTCGGGAAGGCTGATGCCCTTGCGGTCGGTCAGGGTGCCGCCATAGATGACGCGGGTGACCAGACGATCAGACTTGGCCTGCTCCACCTGTACCTTCAGGCGGCCGTCATTCAGCAGCAGCATGTCGCCCGGCCGGGCAGCCGCGAAAATCTCCGGATGGGGCAGCTGCACGCGCTTGTCATCGCCCGGTTCTGGCTTGAGGTCGAAGACGAAGCGGGCGCCCTCCGCGAGCTGGACACCTTCCTTTGACGCAAAGGTGCCGATGCGGAGCTTGGGGCCCTGGAGGTCGGCGAGGATGCCGATGGGGCGGCCCTTGCGTTCCTCGACCGTGCGGATGATGCCATGCAGGCGGGCCAGTTCCGCGTGGGAGGTGTGGCTCATGTTGATGCGGAACACGTCGGTTCCGGCATCGAACAGTCGCCCGATCATTTCTTCATTGGAACTTGCTGGGCCGAGTGTCGCAATGATCTTGACGCGACGCGCACGCCTCATTGACGATTGCCCTGCGGTGCTGGTGCGCTGCTGTCCTGACTCGTAGTGCCGGAGCTGTTGCTCTGGGCGTTCAGCGTGACGGTCCAATCGGGTTCCTCGGTGGTGTCGACTTCAAAGAAGCCGGTTCGTTGATAGCCGCGATCCTCGCAGGCCTCGAGGCCGCGGATCGTGAAGAGCTTGTCGCGGGTGCACATGATCGCCTTGCCGCCCCAGGAGCCGCCGCGATCGTAATCGACCGCGTAGACATAGTAGTAGCGGGCAATCAGATCGCCCTTGAGCAGGGTTTCGCAGCTGCGGGGGCCAATATTCCACCAGCCCTCGCTCACCCAGCCCTTGGTGTCCTTGTAGCCCAGGGCGACGCCCACGCGCGAATCAGTGTCATTGCATACCTTGAGGTCCGCCCGTGCCGGTGCGGCGGCGAACATCACCAAGGAAAACAGCGCCAATCCACTCAGCCGCGGCAGTACTGCCATCGCTACATATCCCTCACGTAAGTTCCCTTTTTCATAGCACGCAAAACGCGCTTCGTCAGTCCCAACGCAGCTGTTGCAATGACAACGGAACGTGATCTGCCTGACCGAAAAAAGCAGGCGAGAGCCGTATCGTCGCTCCGCGCCCCGGCCTGCCGGCAGCCGATTGGCACGGTTGCGAATGGGCACTATAATGGCCCTCATGCTAGATGTCGTTCCTGCCTCCGAGCAACCCGTCGACGGGGATTCAACGGGTCATCCCTTCATCGCGATCGATGGTGACTACGGCCGGGGGCTGGTCATCGTGTGCGACCACGCGCGTAACAGCCTGCCGGCGCGCTACGGGACGCTCGGGCTGCCGGCAAGCGAGCTTGAGCGGCATATCGCCTATGACATCGGCGCCGAGGCACTCACCCGGCGGCTGGCGGCGCTGCTCGCGGCGCCGGCGGTGCTCAGCACCTTCTCGCGGCTGCTGATCGATCCCAATCGCGGCGAGGATGATCCAACCCTCATCATGCAGCTTTCCGACGGAGCAGTGGTGCCAGGCAATGCCGGGATCTGCGCGAGCGAGCGGCAGTACAGAATCGAACAGTTCTACCGGCCCTATCACGAGGCGATCGAAACGGCGATCGCCCGGGTCGAGGCTGCCGGCGCCATACCGGTCGTCTTCTCGGTGCACAGTTTCACGCCGAGCTGGAAAGGTGTGCCGCGGCCGTGGCATGCGGGCCTGCTGTGGGACAGCGATGACCGGCTGGGCCGGGCGCTGGTCGCGGCGCTCCGCGAGGTGCCCGGGCTGGTGGTGGGCGAGAACGAGCCCTATTCCGGGGGGCTCGCCGGTGATACGATGGATTTCCATTGCACCAGACGCGGACTGTCACACGCGCTGCTTGAGGTCCGGCAAGATCTCATCGCAGGCGCGGAAGGCGTGGAGGAATGGGCGGAACGGCTCGCCACGATTCTCCCGCGCCTGCTGACGGATGCCTCCATTACCGATCGGATTGCTGTATGAACGAAGATGATGTCATGCGACTTGAAGCGGCCGCCTTCCGCCGGCTGCTGGCGCATCTCAATGAACGCACAGACGTGCAGAACATCGACCTGATGAATCTGGCCGGTTTCTGCCGCAATTGTCTTGCCAACTGGTACCGGGAAGCGGCGGAAAATGCCGGGATTGCGATGACCAAGGAAGAGTCTCGCAACCATATCTACGGTATGCCCTACGACGAGTGGAAGGCGCGGTATCAGACCGAGGCTACTCCGGAGCAGGCGGCCGCATTCCAGAAATCACACAAGCATTGATCGTGAGGGCACGGTAAGTATGGACGAAACGACATCCTTCGCTCAGGGCCAGCTGCGCAGCCTGGTCGAGCGTATCGAACGGCTCGAGGAAGAAAAGAAGGCCACCATGGCCGATATCAAGGAGGTCTATGCCGAGGCCAAGGGACACGGCTTCGACACCAAGATCCTCCGTAAGGTGATTTCGCTGCGCAAGAAGGAAGTGCACGAGCGGGAAGAGGAAGAGGCGATCCTCTCGCTGTACATGCAGGCGCTGGGCATGCTGCCAGGGGATGCCAGCTGAGGCATCAAAGGCATTGGCTTCGGGGCTACGCCTGACCTTTCGTCGAGGCGGTGCACCGGGGCCAGGCTTCCGGCGAGCGACCGGCCTTGCAGGTGGGCGTCCAGCAGATGGTCCCCACAGCTCGTCGAAAACGCAGGGCTCCATGAAACAGAAAGGCCGGCGGTCATCCAAGCCGCCGGCCTTTCTGTCATGATACCGTTGATGCTCTGGTCCGGATCATTCCTGGAAGGACATGGGCTCGAGAATGCCATCCCGTGCATGGGCCACGGTGATGCCCGGGGCGGATGCATCCGTCACCAGATCCTCGGTGAAGAGGTCCATCCGCGGGCCCTTGGCGGCCTCGTTGATGGTGGTCTGGTGATGGCGGGACATCAGCAGATTGCCCTTGTTCTTGCGGTTGATCATCGGTCCGCCTGGCTGGGCCTCGGCATCGCCAGTCGCCTCGCTGGAGGCTGTGTCAAACGGCAGGAACAGGCGGGTCAGCTCGCTGAGGACCGGCGGCAGGAAGGAGAAGCGGCCGGCATTGGCTGCAGCTTCGAGATCGATGTCGGCGGGCTTTTCAACCTCGGCCGTGCGCTGCTCGCCGGAATTGAAGAAATGCGGCTTGAGCGAGAACTTGAGGTTCTGCTCCTTCCAGAATGCCTCAGGCGTGACGCTGGCCTTCACCGTCTCAACGCCCAGCGGGCGCGACATGGCACCCACCACCGGGTGATTGCCATTGTTCAGCGACGTCTTCCCCCCCTTGGCAAAGGGCTCGGCGAAGGACTGCCGCTCGGGAGCGGGGGCCGAGGCAGGCGCCACGGTCACTTCCGTGTAGCCGCGAAGCGGCAGGCTGTTCGTGTCAGCCGGATTCGGCGCGCTCTCGACTGCGGTCTGCGGTGTCACGCTGGCGACGATGGTCGGCTGGACCGGCATGGTGACCGCGCGCTGCTGCGGAACCGGGGGCTTGGCCACCGGACGGACCGGTGCAGGCTGGCTGGTTGCCGCTTCCGCGACAACGATCTCCTGAGCGGGTTCAACCGGCTTGGGCACGTAATTGGGCTTGCTGCGCGGCCGCGGCACTTCGGCTGACGCAACGACCGTGCTGTCGACCTTCTTGATAACCTTGGCTGGTGCGGGCGCGGGTACAGGGGTCGAGACGGCCTCGGCGCCTGCTGGCGCAGTGGTGGCGGCAGCCTGAGCCGGAGTCTGCGACGCGGCGGGCTGGCCCTGCGGAACCGGGGTCTGTGCTGCCTGCCGCGACGCCGGCTGCTGGGCCGACTGGGACTTGCCAGTCAGGCGGGAGACCAGAGACACCAGGGAGTTCGAGCCGCCGACGCCATCCTCGTCGTCATCCTCGGCCAGCATGACAGGCGCGGCCTTCTTGCCAGCCTTTGACGGCGCGTTCTTCATGATGGCCGCCAGTTCCTGCTGGGGAATGCGGGGCCAGTGACGGACGCGACCGGTGTCGACATGAACGAAGCCGGTCGGCCCGCTATCGGCATAATAGCCAACGCCACCGACCTGACGCACCAGAGCAGAATTGCGGATCTTCTTGGTAGGCACGTCCGGGAAGTAGAGGTCGATGGCCTGGCCGCGACTGTGCATGCTGGTGGTCGCGACATTGCGGCCGATGCGCTTCAGCATGGAGTTGGTCGCCGGGCTACGATAGCCGCAGATGATGTGCACCGGCTTGCGCGAGCCGAGCTCGTTATGCAGTTCCCAGACAAGATCGATCACCTGGGGATCGATCTTGATGACCTCGTTCTTGCGCCAGTCGCGCAGGAAATGGTTGAGCTGCCGGAGGGCAGAGGGAATGTACCGGCCATCCTTCTTGTAGGTGACCGTCAGGGTCTCCTTGGTATGGACCATGTACAGGGAGAGCGTGCGGGTGTCGCCGACGGCTCTCAGCTCACCGACGCCTGCGCTGAGGATGCCGGTTGTACCGATTGCCGCAGCAAGCAAACATGTCACGGCCAAGCGTCGTGCTTTTGTTCGCAATGAGCTCTTCCGTCCTGATGTAGAAGACGCGCTAAACGCCACAACGTTACCGGGAACCCCGATTGAGGCTGGACCCCGCTCCTCGAAAGCCATGTTACCCGCCGACGGCATGGTGCACAAGAGGTTGTCGAACCGGCCCCCGGGACGCACTCTACTGCATCATGCAGTTGTATCAGCAACGAGTTTGCGACCCATATGATTAAAGGGCAGTTAATCCAGACGCGGAAAGTGCGGAGTCGCGTGGGGACGCCCGGCCAGGTGTATCACAAGCGGTGTGGCTCCGCGGGAGCGGCAGGCGCTTCTGATGTGAGGGCCGAGGTGGCGGCGGCCGGTCGAAAAAAATGAGGCACTGCCGCACGTTAGCAGCAGAGCCTCGCTTGATTGTCGCAGGGGAAGGGCCAGTCAGGCGCCGTCAAAATGATGCACGCTTGCCCTGCATTGCAATCGCAAGCTTGGCATCGCGGCCGTAAACGTCGTCATAGTAACGGATTTTTCCGTTCTCATCCGGCCAAGCAGTGAAATAGGTAAGATGCACATCAAGCCGGTGCTTGAGGCTTACACCATTGTTCTTCTTGGTGGCGATGGCCGCAGCGATGCGCTCGGGCGTCCAGCCGTCGCGGGCGAGAATGATCTCGGCCAGCTTCCTTGGCTCGTGAACACGCACGCAGCCATGGCTGAAGGCGCGCCGGTCGCGGCCGAAGAGCGACTTTGACGGCGTGTCATGCAGGTAGACCGCGTGCCGGTTGGGGAAGAGGAACTTCATCTCGCCCAGAGCATTGGCCGGACCGGGCGGCTGGCGGATGGCAAGACCCCGACCGTCGAAGCGGCTCCAGTCGACGGCAGTGGAATGGACCACCTGACCGCGGCTGTTCACCACCTCATAGCCGTTGCGTGACAGATAGCTGGGGTCGCGGCGGGACTTGGGCAGCATCTCGTTGAGGGCGATCGAGCGCGGCACATTCCAATAGGGATTGAACTCGATCGTCTTCATGACGTCGCTGAAGGCGGGCGTCTGGTTCACCGGCGTGCCAATGACGACGCGAGCCCGGTGGGTCTCGACGCCCTTGTCAACGAGGCGGAGCTCATAGGCCGGCTGATTGACGATGATGTAGCGGTCGCCCAGATCACGCGGCAGCCAGCGGGCGCGCTCCATGTTCATGATCAGGCGGTCGATCTTGCTTGCATCATTCTCGTTGTTGAAGGCGGCAAGGGTCTGCCGGCCGAGAACGCCGTCGGCCTGGAGACCGGCCTGTTGCTGGAACGCGTTCACGGCGGCTGCAACGTCGGCGTCATAGAGAGTGGGATCCACTAACAGATGGGCGCCGGGAACGGGCTCGACACTGGCCACGGTGATCGAACCGGTGGTGTCTGTCGAACGGGAGGCACCCAGTTCGCTGACATCCGGCTCAATCGTATCGGAAAGAGTACCGACAATAACTGCATCGCGGCTTGACGACAGATTGCTCGTCGGCCGGTCGGATGCTCCGGAAATGGCGACATCGCGGTCGCTCAGCAGGCCCAAAGCGGCAAGGCGCTTGCGTAGCGCGGGTACGCGACCATCGCGCATACCAACCTTGAGGGCGGGCCCGGATTCGATTGGCGGCAGGCTTGCGACATTGCCGCTGCGGGCGCGAAGTTCGTGCAGCTCCGTGCGGAAGGCCTGATAGTAGGGGTTGGTCGGATGCAGGCTTTCGAGATAGGAACCGGGCCTGGGCTGGGCGCTGACTGCCGCCAGCACTTCCGCTGCCGGCAAGGCTGGCGGATTGAGGTCGTTGAAGCGGGTGATCTTGTTGGGATCGGTGCGCCCGGCCCGGGCATGGGCCGCATATTTCAGGAGGGCGACCGTGACCTCGAGATCAAGCCGGGCTGCAGCCTTCGGGTCACCGGTCAGGGCACGGCCATCGTCGACAAAGCTGGTGAGGGAGGCCGGGAGATAATCCGCAGGGGAGAGGCCCTCGTCATCGGCGCGAGCGAAGACCGCCAGCATGTCGCGGGCGCGGGGATTGAGCCCCTGGACCGAGATCCAGGCCGGGATGAAGTCCCGCTTGCGATAGTATTCGATGATGGCGGTGCGGGCGTCGGGCGTTACCTGAAGCGCCGAGCCGCCTTTGCCCGACAGCTGGGCCAGGATTTCGGTGGAAACGGGATCGGTGATGCCATCGACCGTCAGCGAACGGTCCTCGAGCGGGACAAGCCCCGCCGGCATATAGACGGCAATATCCGGCGCCCGGCGGGCGGTCGGCTCGCCATCCGGGTCGACATTCTCCTCGCGGCGCGGTTGGGCGACCGTCGGCGCGCGTCTCTGCTTCTGATATCTACGGGTAGGCTGATCCTGATAGACCGGCGCGTCATAGTTGCGCGCTGCGGGGCGCGGCTGATTGAAATTGAACAGTTGTTCGAACCAGTTCCGCGCTGCGAAGTTCTGACCGCGCTCGGCCTCGGCACGGGCCTCAGCGAGGGGCAGTGCCACCAGTATCGTGCAGACCAGGGCACATTGCCGAATGCAGCTATTCACCACGATACTCCTTAGCCACCGACTGCCTGCAGGCTAAACGGGGTCAGCGAATGGGGCAACTTTCCCGGCAAGCTAGCAGCACAAAACAAACAATCTGTTACATTTTCGCTTCTAGTCCCAGATCGCGGATCTTGCGGTAGAGAGTGGAACGGCCGATGCCCAGTTTCCGCGCCACTTCCGACATCTGGCCCCGGTAGCGCTGCATGGCTAGCCGGATCATGTCGGCCTCTACCTCGTCCAGGCGGCGGATATGACCGCCCGATGTCACCGCAGGTATGCCCAAAGGAACGCCGGTGCCGCCAATTTGTGCCAATTCGGTGCCTGAACCATCGAGGCCGAGCACGGCGGGACCTTCGGATCTTGCCGGCGCATGGGGCGGGGGCGCCGGCGGAATTGATACCTGGTAGCCCTCAACCTGGGCGGCAATCTGCGGGAAATCCTCGATCCCCAGGATGTCGCCCTCGCAGAGGACGGTTGCCCTGAAGACGGCATTCTCGAGCTGGCGAACATTGCCCGGCCAGGGATAGGCCTCTAGCATGGCGAGCGCTTCCGGCGAGATGCCGCGGATCTTGCGACCCTCCTCGGCTGCAAAGCGCAGGATGAAATGATTGACCAGCGGCGGGATGTCGGCCACCCGCTCGCGCAACGGCGGCACGGTGATGGGGAAGACGTTAAGCCGGTAATAGAGATCCTCGCGGAAGGCGCCCCGGCGGACGAGTTCGAGCATGTCGCGGTTGGTGGCCGAGATCAGGCGGATATTGACCTTTACGGGCCTCCGGGAGCCGACAGGGTCAATCTCGCCCTCCTGGATCGCGCGCAGGAGCTTCACCTGGATGTCGGGCGGGAGTTCGCCAACCTCGTCAAGGAAGAGGGTGCCACCATCGGCTTCCTGGAACTTGCCGATATGCTTCTGGACAGCGCCGGTGAAGGCGCCTTTCTCATGGCCGAACAAGATGCTCTCGACCAGGTTCTCGGGGATCGCGCCGCAATTGACGGTAACGAAGGGTTTGCCGGCGCGGTCGCTCTGGCCCTGAATGGCGCGGGCGATCATTTCCTTGCCGACGCCGCTCTCTCCCTCGATGAGGATCGGGATGTTGGAGGCCGCCGCCCGCTTGCCGATGCGAACCACATTGGCCATGGCGGGGCTTTCGGCGATCAGGCCGTCGAAGGTGAGGGAGCCGGTGACCTTGGCATTGAGACGCTTCACTTCCTCGGTCAGCGCATTGACCCGCAGAAGGTTCTGGATCGATACCTGAAGACGTTCCGGGTTTACCGGTTTCACGACGAAGTCGTCGGCGCCGGCGCGCATGGCCTTGACGACCGTCTCGATCGAGCCATGCGACGTCTGGATGATGACGGCGATGTCCTTGCGATGGGTGCTGAGGAACTCCAGGACCGCCATGCCGTCCATTTCCGGCATGATCAGATCCAGGATCATCAGTCCGACCTCCTTGCCCCGGGGGCCAAGGATGAAGTCGATCGCTTCCTGACCGCCCTGCGCAGTATAGACTTCGTACCCGAAACGGCGGACGAGCTCCTGCAGGATCCTCTGCTGCGTAGGATCGTCGTCAACGATGAGAACCGCCTGCGCCATTGTAGTCTTCTTCCTGCCAACCCCACCAGAAGGCGTTGCTGTAACGTTTATTATACATAGGGTCCGTTGACCAGCCGACGGAGGATTAATCTCGCTTAATGTTGCCAGTTTGTGCAGGTGTGGGAAGCATCGTGTTGCGCCCACTCATGGCTGTCACAAAAGATTTAAAAAAATCATATGCTTCCGCAGTGTACGGAAGGATCGGTGTTCGGGGCAGGTGGTTGTGCGAGCAGCCTTCCTTCCACATATTAGACGCCTGCGCCGATGCGATAGGCTGAAGGCGATCATCTGACGACCCCGTACAAGAGGCTTACATGACTGGTTCGACGACGGCCGTGGCTGCAGCAAACCCGCTAGGCGAGCTGCCGGAATGGAATCTTGGCGATCTCTATCCGGGGCCGCAGTCAGCCGAGCTGCAGCGGGATCTGACGAAGGCTGAGGAACTGGTCAAGAGCTTCGCGGCTGCCTATCGCGGAAAGATCGTGGACGGCGCGGCGAGGGCGGATGGTGGCGCATTCCTTCTCGGCGCCGTGAAGGCGTACGAGGAGCTCAGCGAGCTGATCGGCCGGATCGGGTCCTTCGCCAGCCTCTACTATGTGGGGGACACGACCGACCCGGAGAGGGCCAAGTTCTACGGCGATACCGGCGAACAGCTGAACCGGATCACGACGGACCTGATCTTCTTCTCCCTCGAGCTCAACCGTATCGAGGACGAGGTCCTCGAGCGCTGCCTCAGTGACCAGGGGCTTGCCTATTACCGCCCGTGGCTCGAAGAGCTGCGCAAGTGGCGCCCGCATCAGCTGGATGACCAGATCGAGACCCTGTTCCACGAGACCGAGCAGGTCGGGGCTGGGGCGTGGAACCGGCTGTTCGACGAGACCATGGCGAGCCTCACCTTCGATGTCGAGGGAGATGAGCTCAGGCTCGAACAGACGCTCAACCTGCTCACCGACCCTGACGAGGCAAAGCGAAAGGCTGCCGCCGAAGCGCTGGCTAGCACCTTCAAGGCCAATCTGCGTACCTTTGCGCTCATCACCAATACGCTCGCGAAGGACAAGGAAATCTCCGACCGCTGGCGCAAGTTCGAGGACATTGCCGACAGCCGGCATCTCTCCAACAGCGTCGAGCGGGAAGTGGTGGACGCGCTGGTCAAATCGGTCACCGAGGCCTATCCGCGCCTGTCGCACCGCTACTACCGCATGAAGGCGCGATGGCTGGGCAAGGACAAGCTTGCGCACTGGGATCGCAATGCGCCGCTGCCGCTCGAGGACAAGCGGCTGGTGGGCTGGCAGGAGGCGCGCGAGATCGTGCTTGGAGCCTATGGTGACTTTTCGCCGCTGATGGCGGAAACCGCCCAGGTGTTCTTCGACAAGCGCTGGATCGATGCGCCGGTCAGGCCTGGCAAGGCGCCGGGCGCTTTCGCCCATCCGACGGTGCCGAGCGCGCATCCCTATGTGCTGCTCAACTACCAGGGCAAGCCGCGGGATGTGATGACGCTGGCGCACGAGCTCGGGCATGGGGTGCATCAGGTTCTGGCCGCCGGGCAGGGGCTGCTTCTGTCCCAGACGCCGCTCACGCTGGCCGAAACGGCCTCTGTCTTCGGCGAGATGCTCACGTTCCGCAAGATGCTGAGGGAGACGGCCGATCCCAGGCGGCGCAAGGCGCTGCTTGCGGGCAAGGTCGAGGACATGCTCAATACCGTAGTCCGCCAGATCGCCTTCTACACCTTCGAGCGCAAGGTCCATACCGAGCGGCGGCAGGGGGAGCTCACGGCAAACAGGATCGGAGAGATCTGGCTCGAGGTGCAGCGGGAGAGCCTGGGCGATGCCTTCGATTTCGCCGAGGGATACGAAACCTTCTGGACCTATATCCCGCACTTCATCCATTCGCCGTTCTATGTCTATGCCTATGCCTTCGGTGACTGCCTGGTAAATTCGCTCTATGCGCTCTACGAAGAGGCGCATGAGGGCTTCGTCGAGAAGTATTTCGACATGCTGCGTGCCGGCGGCTCCAAGCATCACAGCGAGCTGCTGAAGCCCTTCGGTCTCGATGCGACGGATCCGGCCTTTTGGAGCCGCGGCCTTGCCATGATCGAGCGATTGATTGATGAGCTCGAGGCCAGCGACGAGGTCTGATCTTGACTGACAGCCGGGATCCCGAAGCCAACCGCCTGATCGGCAGGGTTGCGCGCTATGCCCGCGTCGGCACCAATGTCGGTGCCGTCGCGGCCAAGCTGGCGCGCGCCCAGCTCATGGGACGGGGCGGCAATGATGCGGAGAATGCCCGGCTGTTCCGCGAGGCGCTCGGCAATCTGCGCGGGCCACTGATGAAGCTTGCGCAGATGCTGTCGACGATTCCCGATGCGCTGCCGGCGGACTATGCGACCGAGCTCGCGCAGCTGCAGTCCAATGCGCCGCCCATGGGCTGGCCATTCGTCAAGCGAAGGATGGCGGCAGAGCTGGGGGCGGACTGGCAGGCGCGCTTTTCGTCCTTCGAGCGCAGCGCGGCGGCGGCCGCCTCGCTGGGACAGGTACACCGGGCGGTGACGCTTGATGGCACGCCGGTGGCCTGCAAGCTGCAATATCCCAACATGCAGTCGGCGGTGGAGGCCGATCTGCAGCAGTTGCGGGTCATCCTTGCGGTGCACAAGAGGATGAACCCGGCGATCGATACCAGCGAGATCGGCGAGGAGGTGGCGGCAAGGCTCAGGGAGGAGCTCGACTATCGCGAGGAAGCACGGCGGGCGAAGCTCTATGCTTACATGCTCAAGCCATTTCCGAAGATCATCGTGCCGCGGGTCATCGACGAGCTCTCTACCGGCCGGCTGCTTACCATGACCTGGCTCGACGGGCGGCCGATTCTCGACTTCACGGGCAGTGATGAGGACGACCGCAACCTGCTCGGCCGACTGCTGTTCGATGCATGGTGGCAGCCGTTCTGCCAGTACGGCGTGATCCATGGCGACCCCCATCTCGGCAATTATGCGGCCGCTGTTGATGAGGCGGGTCGGCCCATCGGCCTCAATCTGCTCGACTATGGCTGCGTGCGGCTGTTCGAAGCACGGTTCGTCGGCGGTGTGGTCGAGCTCTATCATGGCCTCAGGACGGATGATCGCGACCTGATCGTCCATGCCTATGAGACCTGGGGCTTCTCAGGCCTGTCGAACGAGCTGATCGATGCGCTCAACATCTGGGCGCGATTCATCTACGGACCGCTGCTCGATGACCGTGTTCGGATGATCGCCGAGGGAGTCGCCCCCGGCCAGTACGGTCGCAAGGAGGCCTTCACCGTCCATCGCACCCTCAAGGAGCGGGGACCGGTGCGGGTGCCGCGGGAATTCGTGTTCATGGACCGCGCCGCGATCGGGCTGGGCTCGGTGCTCATCCATCTGAAGGCCCGGCTCAATTTCTACCGCCTGTTCAATGAGGCGATCGAATCCTTCGATGTCGCGAAGGTGCACCGCAAACAGAACGCCGCGCTGAAGCACGCCGGCATTGCCGCGCTGCCGTGAGCGCCGTTGGCAACTGCGAACATGCGGATGTTGCGGATATTTCCCCGATGGGTTATCGCATCTCCTTATTTGGTCGCAATTGGGGATCGTTTGACGATGGCTAAGGAAACCGCGCCGCAAGTCGACATGGAAGAACACTGGAAAACCTACGAGGGGGTCCTGCGCGGCGCCGTCGCCACCATCCTCGGGACGGTGATCACGCTGATCGCGCTTGCCCTGTTCGCATTCGGCAGTGGCGCATCGTCCACCGTGATCGGCTTCCTGGGCCTCATTCTGGGCCTGATCGCCCTGGTCCTGGACCTTCGGATGGGTAACAAGAACTGGCCGCTCTCCATCGGCTTCACCGTTCTCTTCGCACTCGTTGTGCTCTTGAAAGTAGCCTGATGAAGCTGCTCGTTCTAGGTGAGGGAACTGCTGGAGAGCCGCGAGTTGCGGCTGTCCCGGATACCGTCAAAGCCCTGGTCAAAAAAGGGATTGACGTCGTGGTCGTCAGGGGAGCCGGGAACGGCTCCAAGATCTCGGACGATGCCTATGAGGCAGCGGGCGCCAAGCTCGCCGACAATGCCGCGGTCGCTGCGGGCGATGCGGATATCATTGTCAGCGTCAGGCGTCCGCCTGTCGAGGTCATCAATGCCCTCAAGCCCGGCGCCGTAGTGATCGGTCAGCTCGATCCCTATGGCGCGCGCGAAACGATCAGTGCCCTGGCCGAGCGCCGGGCCGTCGCCTTCGCCATGGAGCTCATGCCGCGCATCACCCGCGCGCAGGCGATGGACGTGCTGTCGTCGCAGGCGAACCTTGCCGGCTACAAGGCCGTGATCGACGCGGCCGCAGCTTTCGGGCGCGCCCTCCCGATGATGATGACTGCCGCGGGCACGGTGCCTGCAGCGAAAGCCTTCATCATGGGCGTCGGCGTTGCCGGCCTTCAGGCGATCGCCACCGCGCGCCGCCTCGGCGCCGTAGTCACGGCGACCGATGTCCGCCGCGCCGCTGCCGAACAGGTGCAGAGCCTCGGCGCCAAGTTCATCATGGTGGATGCCGAAGGCGAGGATCTCGAAACCAAGGGCGGCTATGCCAAGGAGATGAGCGAGGATTACCAGCGGCGCCAGGCGGCGCTGGTGGCCGAGCACATCAAGTCGCAAGACATCGTCATCACCACCGCCCTCATTCCGGGGCGGCCGGCGCCCAGGCTCATCTCGGCCGCGATGGTCGAGAGCATGAAGCCGGGGTCGGTGATCGTCGACCTTGCGGCCGAACGGGGCGGCAATGTCGAGGTGACGAAACAGGGCGAGGTGATCGAGCATCACGGCGTGACGGTGATCGGCACGCTCAATCTCGCCGGACGCCTCGCGGGCAATGCCTCGCCGCTCTATTCGAAGAACGTCCTGAACTTCCTTGATGTCATCATCAAGGATGGCGCGCTCAAGGTTGATTGGGACGACGAGATCATCAAGGGCACTGCGCTCACCCGAGATGGACAGATCATCCATCCCGCACTGAGCAGCTGATACGGGGAGCCAATCCATGGAAGGCCTAACCGCTCAACAGGCAGCTGATGCGGCGCGGGAAGCTGCTGCGCGTGCACTCGACGCTGCCGAACAGGCACAGGCATTTGCCGACAGCGCCCGGCTGGCGCTTGAGGCGGGCGCCGATGGTGTCGCCGCCGCCGCCGGGATCGACCCGTTCGTGTTCCGGCTGTCGATCTTCGTGCTGGCGATCTTTGTCGGCTATTTCGTCGTCTGGAGCGTCACTGCAGCGCTGCACACGCCGCTCATGTCGGTGACCAATGCCATTTCCTCGGTGATCGTGGTCGGTGCCCTGATCGCCGTTGGCGGCGGTGCCGCAAGCAGTCTCGTCGAGGCCAGCGCCACGTCGCAGTGGCTGGGCTTCTTCGCCCTGATCCTGGCGTCCATCAACATATTCGGCGGCTTCCTGGTGACCCAGCGCATGCTCGCCATGTATCGCCGCAAGGGCTAAGGGGAGCTTCATGTCCGCAAACATCGTAGCGACCCTCTATCTCATCTCCGGCGTCCTCTTCATCCTTGCGCTGCGCGGTCTGTCGCATCCGGAAAGCTCGCGGCGGGGCAACCTGTTCGGCATGGTCGGCATGGCGATCGCCATCGTCACCACGCTGCTCTACACACCTCCCTCGACGATCGGCGGCTGGGCCATGGTCATCGGCGGCATCGCCATCGGTGGCGGCATCGGCGCCGTCATCGCCAGGCGCATTCCGATGACGGCCATGCCGCAGCTTGTTGCGGGCTTCCACTCGCTGGTGGGCCTTGCAGCGGTGCTCGTCGCCGCCGCCGCCCTTCATGCACCGGAAGCCTTCGGCATCGGTACGGCCGAGCACATCCATACCGGCAGCCTGATCGAAATGGCCCTGGGCGTTGCCATCGGTGCGATCACCTTCACCGGCTCGGTCGTCGCCTTCACCAAGCTCCAGGGCCTGGTGTCGGGTGCGCCGGTGACCTTCAGCGGCCAGCACATGCTCAACCTGGCGCTGGGCATCCTGCTGCTCGTGCTGATCGTGTGGTTCGCCGTGACCGGCAGTCATGCCGCCTTCTGGCTGCTGACGCTGCTGTCGCTGGTCATTGGCGTGCTGATCATCATCCCGATCGGCGGGGCTGACATGCCGGTGGTGGTGTCGATGCTCAACTCCTATTCGGGCTGGGCTGCTGCCGGCATCGGCTTCACCCTGGGCAATACGGCGCTGATCATCACGGGTGCACTGGTCGGCTCGTCGGGCGCGATCCTGTCCTACATCATGTGCAAGGGCATGAACCGCTCGTTCTTCAACGTCATCCTTGGCGGCTTCGGCGCGGACAGCTCGTCCGGCGGCGCAGGGGCGGGCGGTGGTGAGCAGCGGCCCGTCAAACAGGGCTCGGCGGAAGATGCCGCCTATCTGCTCAAGAATGCCAGCAAGGTCATCATCGTGCCGGGCTATGGCATGGCCGTCGCCCAAGCGCAGCATGCGCTGCGCGAAATGGCGGACGAGATGAAGAAGGCGGGCGTTGAGGTGGCCTATGCCATCCATCCGGTGGCAGGACGCATGCCAGGGCATATGAACGTGCTGCTGGCGGAAGCCAATGTGCCCTATGACGAGGTCTTCGAACTCGAAGACATCAACTCGGAATTCGGCAATGCGGACATTGCCTTCGTCATCGGCGCCAATGACGTGACCAATCCGGCCGCCAAGGAAGATCCGTCCTCGCCAATCTACGGCATGCCCGTGCTGGAGGTGTGGAAGGCCGGCACGGTCATGTTCATCAAGCGCTCGCTGTCGTCGGGCTATGCAGGCATCGACAACAGCCTGTTTTATCGCGACAACACGATGATGCTGCTGGGCGATGCGAAGAAGGTGGTTGAGAACATCGTCAAGGCGATGTGACGCGAGACCATCTTACCAGTCTGGTCCAGGCCGGGAGATCCGTTCTCCCGGCCTTTTTTGTTCCTGCGCAGTGAGTTCGGAAGGCAACGCTGCGAACGGAACGAAATGCACGCAGGGATTGTGCGTGGTATCAGCGCTCGAAAAACGGTAGTTTACTCCGGCCTGGGCTTTGGTGCGCGTTGGATAAGCCTCCCCTACATTCTCACTCGGGAGTTACCGGGACATGCGCTGGCTACACCGTGTCCCTGCCATTGTCGCGGATCGCCCCCGTCACAGGGACAGCGAGCTTGTGCACATGCGTGTCGCATGCAAAGGGCCGGAGAACAGCAAGCGGCGTCGGACGCTTGCGGTGCGCACCAGGATACGAAGCTGGCTGGGACGATCCTGGCTGGCCGTGGAGTTGCCCTACCGCCTCGGAGGGCCGGCCTGCAGCCTTCTGCTCTGGCCATTGGTCTGGGCAGATCGCTTCGCCAGAGTCTGGGGGAGAGGTTCCGGCCGCGAGTTAAGGGTAAGCTTGCGGGAATCCGAAATCCTGCTGGATCACCGGCTTCAGGCCTATGACGGTTTCTCCCGGGGGAGTGAAGCGCACGTGCATAGTGGTCTGCGGGTCGGCAATGATGAGCTGCTCGCGTATTTGCTGGGGGCCGGGCCGCGGGTCTGCCACCGCATCGACCTGCGCTTTCCGGTCCTTGCAACGGGAGATGTGGCGCGTGGCATTGTCACTCTGTCAAGGTTGGGACAGCGGAGCAGGGATTCAGCCGCCGTGCCGGAGCCTCAGGTCTTTGCCCAGGTGAGGCGTGGCAACCGCCATCTGCTCCTCGTGCTCCGGGTCTGGATAACCGCGCCCCATCCTCGGGCACTGGCTCTCGCGCTCAAGCAGATGGGCGTTCGCGCTCTTGAGGATGAAGGGGTCGTGGTCGATAAGATCGAATCGTGCACGCATACGATCTGCGAGGAACGGGGGTTTCGTCCGACGTTCCTGCAGTGGCCTTGGGGAAGTGCATGACGTCTCGGGAGACGGATTCCGCACTGTCGCAGGTCGGCCAATGCCGGCCTTTCCGTGGAGGCTACGCATAGGGGCGCCGCAATAAGCGGCGACTTGAGGCGGCTGGGGATGGATCGCCAGTCCCCCATCGGGATCCAATGCTTGATGCCGAAGACGAGCCGGCGCCCGCGAAACCGCAAGTTCAGCAGGCGGTAGGGATGCAGAAGAATCACCCGCAAGGCCGCGAGGTGGGCCTAATCATTTCCCGGCACGGCGGAGATCATCAGGCTCGCGAAGCCGGTATCACTGCCAACGCAAAAAGCCGATGCTTTGCATCGGCTCGTTCGCGCCAGTACGGCTTACGCAGAAGCCTTAAATCAGCGGCCCTTGCCGCGCGTGGGCAGCAGGCCTTCGCGCTGAGCGCGCTTGCGGGCCAGCTTGCGTGCGCGACGAACGGCTTCAGCCTGTTCGCGAGCTCGCTTCTCGGACGGCTTCTCGTAGTGATTGCGGAGTTTCATCTCACGGAAAACGCCCTCGCGCTGCATCTTCTTCTTGAGCGCCTTGAGAGCCTGTTCGACGTTGTTATCACGTACGAGAACTTGCACGAGTGCTGCCTTTGTTGAAACCACGGATCATGATGATTGAAACGACTCCGCAGTGGCGATGGGTAAAACGCCATCAATAGCCGCCTGCCGAGCCGCTCAAGATTGCGAACTACTACACGAGTCCTGCGTGCATGTCCATGCCCTGCAAGATGAAAAAATGCAGGGCGATGATGGTCAGGACCGTGGTGTGATGCGGTTGACATGGCCCATTTTTCGACCAGGCCGCGCTTCCGACTTGCCATAAAGATGAATGGCGGTATAGGGCTCGGTAGCGTAGCGACCCCACTCGTGGACCTCGTCGCCAATCAGGTTGGTCATGACCACGTTGCTGTGCCGTTCGGTGCTGCCCAGGGGCCAGCCGGCCACAGCGCGGATATGCTGCTCGAACTGGGAAACCACGCAGCCATTCTGGGTCCAATGACCGGAATTGTGCACGCGGGGGGCGATCTCGTTGACCACCAGGCGCTCGCCCGCCGCATCGCGCACCACGAAGAGCTCGACGCCGAGGACACCTACATAGTCGAGGGCTTCTGCGATCTGGTGGCCCAGCTCTCGCGCCTTCGCCGCCGTCTCGGGCGCTATTCCGGCCGGTACGGTCGAGGTCTTGAGAATGTGGTTCTCGTGATGGTTCTCGGCGATGTCATAGGCAGCAAGGGAACCGTCGGGGCTGCGGGCGGCGATTACCGAACATTCGAGGCAGAAGGAAACGAAGCCCTCAAGAATCGCCGGTTGATGGCCGAGATCGTCCCAGGCACGGGCAAGATCGGCACCAGGACGCAGCATGATCTGCCCCTTGCCGTCATAGCCGAAGCGACGAGTCTTGAGCACGGAAGGCAGGCCAATGTCGGCAACTGCCCGCTCGAGGCCTGCGAGATCATCGACGGCCGCAAAGGGCGCGGTGGGGATGCAGAGCTCCTTAAGAAAGGTCTTCTCGGTCAGGCGGTCCTGGGTGGTGGCAAGGGCGTGCTGCCCCGGCAGAACCGGCACATGACCCTCAAGGAAGGCCGCTGTCACATGCGGCACATTCTCGAATTCGTAGGTGACCCGATCGACAGACTTCACGAAAGCCGCAAGCGCCGCCTCGTCATCATAAGGGGCGCAGGTATGGGCGTCGGCCACCTGAAAAGCCGGGCTTGCCGGATCTGGACAATAGATGTGGCAGCGCAGACCGATCTGGGCGGCAGCCAAGGCGAGCATGCGGCCGAGCTGGCCGCCGCCGAGAATTCCGATGGTGGCGCCGGGGGGAAGTGGAGGCAGGGACACGCTTTCAGCCTTCGTCCTTGGGGAATTCCGCAACGGAGTCGGTCTGGGCCTTGCGCCAGGCATCCAGCCGCTGCTGCAGGGCAGGGTTGTTGAGGGAGAGCACGCTCGCCGCCAGCAGGGCGCCATTCACAGCGCCGGCGCGGCCGATGGCCAGGGTACCGACTGGAATGCCGGCGGGCATCTGGACGATCGACAGAAGGCTGTCCTGACCATGCAGGGCCTTGGACTCCACCGGCACGCCGAAAACCGGCAGGCTGGTCATGGAGGCGGTCATGCCGGGGAGATGGGCGGCGCCGCCGGCGCCGGCGATGATCACCTTGAAGCCGCGGTCGCGCGCCGATTTGGCAAAGTCATAAAGCCGGTCGGGCGTTCGGTGGGCGGAAATGATCCGCGCCTCGTAGCTGATGCCAAGCGCATCGAGGGTCTCGGCCGCGTGTTTCATCGTTGCCCAGTCCGACTGGCTACCCATGATTATGGCAACCTGGGGCGCAACCTCGCTCATGTCGTCTCCATCGGGTGAAGTGCCCGGAAAAATGGCGGATTATAAGAATGAAGCGTAGTTGTGCAACGACGATCTGCAGCTGCCCCGCAAAGATCCGTCAGGCAATGATGTCCGGGATCAGCAGGTCTTCCAGGCGGACGATCTCGTCCTTTACCTGGAGCTTCTGCTTCTTGAGGCGGCGCAGCTCGAGCTGATTGATGAACTGACCCTGCTCCAGGGCCTCGATTGCCGCATGCAACTCCTGATGCCGAGCGCGCAGCATCTCAAGGCGCGCTTCGATATCGTCGGGCTGGTCATCCATGAATAACCCCTGGCCGAGCCTCTCTACTCCTACATCGGGCGTCAATTCGAGGGACAGCACCAGTTTGTGATCGCCATCACATCTCCAAATGTCCGCCACTGGAATTCGACAAGATTGACCCGATATGTCAATCTGGTTCCGTGACAACAGAAAGGAGACAGCATCATGTCCCTCCGCAATCACCTGGATGAGCTGGTGAACAAGCACCGGGTACTCGACAGCAAGATCCATGATGCCGAGGCCAGTCCGTCGACGGACGCCTTGAAGGTTGTCGAGCTCAAGCGCGAAAAACTGAGACTCAAGGACGAGATCGCGCGCATCCAGGCCAAGCTTGAGTCGCGCCACTGAACCAATCTGCAGTTAGTGACACCAGCAGCCGTGCGGACGGTCCATGATCCGCTGATCATCAGCCGTCCGCGCAAGACCTGAATTCCCGTGCCAGCAGCAACGCTGGCGCTCACCGCAAGGAGGCCTGCCGCAAGCATCCACTTGTGGCAGGCTATTGGCCCGGACTCGGGGTCTCAGCCTTGGTCGGCCTGGGCTTGGGACCGGAGAATGAACTTCTGGATCTTGCCGGTGGACGTCTTCGGCAGTTCGCAGAAGACAACCTTGCGCGGCGCCTTGTAGCGCGCGAGCGAGGCGCGGCAATACTCAATCAGTTCCTCTTCAGTGGCCTGAGCGCCGGGACGCAGTTCGACGAAGGCGCAGGGCGTTTCGCCCCATTTCTCGTCGGGCCGGGCAACGACAGCGGCCGCCTGGACGGCCGGGTGCTTGTAGAGCACGTCCTCCACCTCGATGGACGAGATGTTTTCCCCGCCTGAGATAATGATGTCCTTGGAGCGGTCCTTGAGCTGGATGTAGCCATCGGGATGCATGACGCCAAGATCGCCCGAGTGGAACCAGCCGCCGGCAAAGGCTTCCTCAGTGGCCTTTCGATTCTTGAGATAGCCTTTCATCACGATGTTGCCGCGGAACATGACCTCGCCCAGGGTCTCGCCGTCGGCGGGTACCGGCTCCATGGTTTCGGGGTTCATGACGGTGAGATCGTCAAGCGCCGGATAGCGGATGCCCTGGCGGGCCTTCTTGCGGGCGCGCTCCGTGTCATCGAGCAGATCCCATTCCGAGCGCCACTCGTTGACCACGGCGGGCCCGTAGGTCTCGGTAAGGCCATAGACATGGGTGACGTCGAAGCCGGCCGCTGCCATGGCGGCAAGGACGGCCTCGGGGGGCGGCGCCGCGGCGGTGATGAAATGGACCTTTTGGTCGAACGGCTTCTTCTCATCGTCGCTGGCATTAAGCAGCGTGGACATGACGATGGGAGCGCCGCAGAGATGGGTCACGCGGTGGCGGGCAATGGCGTCATAGATTGCGCCGGCGCGTACGGCGCGCAGACAGACATGGGTGCCGGCGACCACCGACAGTGACCAGGGGAAGCACCAGCCATTGCAGTGGAACATGGGTAGGGTCCAGAGATAGACCGCATGTTTCGGCAGGGAGGCCGAGACCACATTGCCATAGCCCATGAGATAGGCGCCGCGGTGATGGTAGACGACGCCCTTGGGGTTGCCGGTGGTGCCGGAGGTGTAGTTCAGCGAGATGGCATTCCATTCGTCATCGGGGAGGGACCAGGCGAAGTCGGGGTCGCCGGCTTTGACGAAGTCCTCGTAGTCGATGGTGCCGAGGCGCTCGCCGGTCTGCGGGAAGGCCGGATCGTCATAGTCGATCACTAGCGGCTTCACCTTGGCGAGGGAGAGCGCTTCCTTGATCACGGCCGAATATTCCCGGTCAGTGATGAGCACCCGGGTCTCGGCATGGTCGAGCATGAAGGCGATATTGGCCGCGTCCAGCCGGGTGTTGATCGAATGGAGCACGCCACCGGTCATCGGCACGCCGTAATGCGCCTCCAGCATGGAGGGCACATTGGGCAGCATCACCGATACGGTGTGACCCTTGCCGATGCCGTGGCGGGCAAGGCTCGAAGCGAGCGCGCGGGCCCGGGCATAGAACTCTCGATAGGTGGTCTTCAGCTCACCGTGGATGACGGCCACATGGTCGGGAAATGCGCGCGCGCAACGCTCCAGATAGCCGATCGGGCTGAGCGGCTGATAATTGGCCGGGTTCCGGTCAAGGTCGATTTCGTATGCATTGGCGCCCATGGACGTTCTGCTCCCCACGTCTGGTTGCTTCGCGGCGACAATAGACAGAAGCCGCAAGCGGCTGCAATCGGTATGAAGGTAGGGGAGACGCAGGCCGTGGCGCGCCGATCAGGGAAATGAGCGGATGCCGAAGACGAGCGGGACATCCGACGGCCGGGCACGGAGGCTCAGCTCATTGTAGGCACGGACCGCCGGCCGGGTCTCGTTCCAGCGGGCAAAGAGTCCCGACAGCCACCAGATCGGCAGGACCATGGCCCAGGCGATATAGGCATCCACTGCATAATGCCAGCCGAGATGGATGGAACCAAGGAAGATCCATATGGCGTAAAGACCGAAAGCGATTCCGATGCGGCGGTCGATCTTCCAGGCGGTCAGGGCGAAGAGCAGGGCGGTGCCGTTGTGGAGACTTGGCATAGCGGAAATGCCGGCGATGACGCTGCGTTCTCCGGTGTAGGTTTCCCAGAGCGACTGCTGGATGTCCAATGCCCAGATGGGAAAGGACTGGTCAGCCTCGCGCAGATAGGCCATGAGGCCGGCATAGGGGTCATCAGGCAGGCCGAGCAGGCCGTAAAAACACGGACCGGCCGACGACAGGGCCCAGGCCATGAGGCTGCCCAGCACCGACCAGACCAGCAGGAAGCTCATCAGAAACTGGGTGCGCAGTTCGGATGAGCGCCCGGCAAAGATCAGCAGCACCCAGAAGCACCACATCACCATGTACCACAGATTGTAGCCAAGATTGATGATGAAGGTCACGATCGGGTGGCCAAGCACGGGTTGGAGCAGTGCAAAAGGCTGATGGCCAAAATGGATGGCTCGATCCCAGCGCATGAACGTCTCGTCCCAGGAGAAGGGGTTGAGCGCAGGGATATTGTACTTGAAGGTCGTGAAGGACTTAGCGAAGAGGATCAGCGCGATCAGGATCGGCAGGCCCAGGCACATGCGGTAGGGGCAGCTAAGGAAGGCCTTCAGGTCGCGATAGAGGGCGACGGACGGGCGGGCCGGCCGGGTGGTGAGGCACATATAGAGAAAGCGCAGGGTGATCAGCGCCACCAGCTGGACCACCAGGGACATTGCGACGGCTTCGACGGTCAGATCGTCAAAGCTCAGCGGACGGGCCCTGGCCGAATGGTCGAGAACCCAAGAGACTCCGCCGCAGTAGACGGCAGTGCCGGCGAGCAGCGGCCATTGTGCCCTGAGGGCCGTCACGATCAGGGAAGACAGTCCCAGTCTGCGGCCGAGAACCGGATTCGGCCCAAGCAAGGGCTCAATTGAAGACATCGACCGGGCGCCCCCATCCATAGCAACCGATAGATCAAACAGCAGCGACCTTAAAACAAGCTCATAATCAATGTCATGCTGTCGCGGGAGAGGAGGCGTGGGGTGATCAGCGCTGCTGTTCGCGCAGGAGAGCGGCGCTCTCCGGGGAGGCAATCGTTTTCGGTTTGGGCTGGGAGAGCACGTCCTGCTTCCACTCGATCACCTGCACTGCGATATAGAGGATGACAAGGCCGCTGCCCACGATGGCGATGTCGCCAACGACGCTGCCATTGGTCTCCTGGCGCAGAACCTGGCCGAGCATGCTCAGCACCGAGCCGAGGCAGAAGACGGCGAGTGAATTGCGGCCGAACTGGACGAGGATATTGTCCCGACCGATGTCGCGCATGCGGCGGTGAATCGGCAGCTGAGTGACCACATAGACCAGAGCCAGGACATGCAGGATGCGCGGGAGGTCAATGCTCTGCTTCTCGAACTGCCAGAGCATGCGGGGCAGGGGCAGCAGATCGTTCGCCGGCCAAAGGGCGAAGCGGACGATGATGAGGCAGAAGAGCAGATAGGCAACCGAGGCGAAGAACAGCCAGGGGTGATAGGGAATGCCGGTGTCACTGCGGGCGATGACGCTCGAGCAGTAGCCGATCACGAACAGGAACTGCCAGGCGATCGGGTTGAAGAACCACGTCCCCTGATCCGGATAGGTGTGAAAGACGAGGCCCCAGGCATGGGCGGAAAAATAGAGTGCCGCTGACAGGCAGAACAGCAGGAGAAGGCTGTAGCGCGCCGTCAGCACGATCAGCGGCAGGGCCAGCATGAACATGATGTACATCGGCAGGATGTTCAGATAGGCGGGCTGATAGCCCAGGGCCGCGAGACCGAGCATGCCGAGTTCGGGGGAGTCGAAGAAGGACTTGAGCCCGTGAGTCTCAAGCCAGAAGGGTTCCTCGAAAATATAGGCGCAGGCAACCAGCGCTCCTACACAGACGATGCAGGTCACGATGTGGGAGGCATAGAGCTTCCAGGCGCGGGCGAAGGTCTTGAAAATGATGTGCGGAAAGACCGGCGTGGGCTTGCGCGGGTCATAGGCGATGCCGGCGGCCACGCCTGCCAGCAGCACGAAGAGCTCAGCGGCATCCGACACGCCGAAATTACGGCTGGTGAGGGGGGCGAAGATATTCCCCGGAATATGGTTGAGGAAGATCATCACGAGCGCGACGCCGCGCCAGAAGTCGATCCGGTAGTCCCGGGTGGCCGGCTTGCGGGAAGCCACGGCCTTGCTCGTGAAAACGCCAGACATAGTGCTCCGTCTGCGGAATAGATTGCGACCAATACGGCCAGGCAAAATAGCGGTCAGAGGCAAAATCGCGGTCGCCTGCAAATCAGGCGCCCGACAATGCATCTATCCGCTTCTACAATGAACTCCACCTGAACGGAAAAGTGCCGCAAGTGGTCGCATGTGGATGAAAGGGGATGCCTCAGGAAAACCTTCCACATTGCGCTGTGAAAAAGGCAAACTATGATCAGCAGCCACGCCGGAATTGCGGCCAAGAAATGGACGGCGGGCGGGAGGTCAGCCGGATCAGGAAGGAACGAGCGACGGATGAGTCGATATTTCGAGACCTATGAGAGCTGGAAGCAGAATCCGGAAAAGTTCTGGCAGGACGCCGCTGCCGACATCGACTGGGTCAAGCCATGGGACAAGGTTTTCGACCGGGTCGACGGGCTCGACCGATGGTTCGTCGGGGCGGAATGCAATACCTGCTACAATGCCATCGACCGGCATGTGCGCTCTGGGCGCGGCGACCAGGCCGCGATCATCTACGACAGCCCGGTAACCGGACAGGTCAAGACTTTCACCTACAGTCAGCTGCTGGACGAGGTTGCAACACTGGGAGCGGTGCTGCAGGATCTTGGCGTCGGCAAGGGCGACCGCGTCATCATCTACATGCCGATGGTGCCGGAAGCGGTCTTCGCCATGCTTGCCTGCGCCCGGATTGGCGCCATCCATTCGGTGGTGTTCGGCGGATTTGCCGCCAGTGAACTGGCCACCCGCATCAATGACTCGACGCCCAAGGTCATCCTGTCGGCCTCCTGCGGCATCGAAGGCTCACGGGTCGTTGAATATCTACCGCTGCTGCACAAGGCGATCGAGCTTGCCAGCCACAAGCCGGAGGTGTCGCTGATCCTGCGTCGTCCCATGCATCCTGGCACCCTCGGGTCGGGGGACAAGGACTGGGAGGAGGAAATCGCCGCGGCGCGCAGCGCGGGGAGGAAGGCCGATTGCGTGACGGTCGCGGCAACCGACCCTCTCTATGTCCTCTATACGTCCGGAACCACGGGCCAGCCCAAGGGCGTCGTGCGCGACAATGGCGGGCACATGGTGGCGCTCAAGTGGAGCATGAAGAACATCTATGGGATCGAGCCCGGTGAGGTGTTCTGGGCTGCATCCGACGTGGGCTGGGTGGTTGGCCACTCCTATATCGTCTATGCGCCGCTGCTGCATGGCGCGACGTCCATCCTGTACGAGGGCAAACCGGTGGGCACGCCAGATGCTGGCGCCTACTGGCGGGTAATCTCACAGCATGGCGTGAAGGCCATGTTCACGGCGCCAACGGCTTTCCGGGCCATCAAGAAGGAAGACCCGAACGGCGATTTCCTCAAGAAGTATGACCTGGGCAAGTTCCAGATGCTGTTCCTTGCCGGCGAGCGGGCCGATCCGGACACGATCAAATGGGCCGAGGACCAGCTGCATGTGCCGGTGATCGACCACTGGTGGCAGACCGAGACCGGCTGGCCGATCGCCGCCAATCCGGCCGGGCTGGGGCTGCTGCCGGTCAAGTATGGCTCGCCGACGGTGCCGATGCCGGGCTACCATATCGACATCCTGGATGAAGGTGGCCATCCGGTGCCACGGGGCACGCTGGGCGCGGTCTGCGTGAAGCTGCCACTGCCACCCGGGGCGCTGCCGACATTGTGGAACAATACCGAGCGGTTCCGCTCGAGCTATCTTGAGCATTTCCCCGGCTATTACGAGACGGCGGATGCGGGCTACATGGATGAGGACGGTTACGTCTACATCATGGCCCGCACCGACGACATCATCAACTGCGCCGGGCACCGCCTGTCGACGGGGGCCATGGAGGAGGTGGTGGCAGGCCATCCGGATGTTGCCGAATGCGCCGTGCTGGGTATTGCCGATGAGCTCAAGGGGCAGGTGCCGCTCGGCTTCCTGGTGCTCAAGGCCGGGGTCAATCGTCCCCACGAGGAGATCGAAAAGGAGGTCATCCAGCGGATCCGCGACGAGATCGGCCCGGTTGCCGCCTTCAAGAATGCCATCATCGTCCAGCGCCTGCCGAAGACACGCTCAGGCAAGATCCTCAGGTCGACGATCCGCAAGATCTGCGACCGGGAGCCGTGGAAGATGCCGGCGACCATCGATGATCCGGCGATCCTCGACGAGATCTCGGACGCGCTGAAGGGTAAAGGCTTTACCCTCTGAGCCTATGATCAGAGGCGCGGGCTGGCCCTGCATGAGGGCTTGCGCCCGCGCCTGCGCCTTGCCGGCAATTCCGCCGTGCCAGTGCAACTGCAGCCTATTCGGGAGACAGCATGAGACTCAGCGGCAGGGTGGCGATCGTGACCGGCGGGGCCAGGGGTATCGGCTTTGCCTGCGTCGAGCGGCTGCTGGCGGAAGGGGCAAAGGTGGTCATCGCCGATATCGACCAGGATGCGGCCGAACTGGCGCTGCGGGAGGTGCGGGATGCCGGGCAGGAGGCCCTGTTCGTCGAATGCGACGTGGGCGAAAGGCTCGATACCCACAATCTGGTCAAGGCGACGGTCGATGCCTATGGGGCGATCGACATCGTCGTCAACAATGCCGCCATCACTGGAGGCGGGTCATTCCTCGAGCTCCGGGAGGAGGATTTCGAACGGGTGCTCAGGACCAATCTCAAGGGCGCTTATCTGGTGAGCCAGGTCGCGGCACGGGAGATGATCCGGCAGGTGGAGGAAGGCCGCGAACCCGGCTGCATCATCAACATTTCCGGGGTGGCAGCCATCTCGGCGCTGCCCGACCAGTTAGCCTATTGCATTTCGAAAGGCGCGCTGGCGCAGCTGACCCAGGCTGCCGCCCTGGCGCTTGCCCCGCACGGTATCAGGGTCAATGCGATCGGGCCGGGCAGCGTTGCCACGGACACACTTGCCGCGGCGGTCGGCCGGGATGCCAATGGCCGTCTGGCCGCACAGATCCCGCTCGGACGGCTCGGCGAGCCGCGGGAGATCGCTGCTATCGCGGCCTTCCTCGCATCAGCAGACGCGAGCTACATCACCGGGCAGACGATCTATGCCGATGGCGGCAGCCTCACGCTCCAGAGCAAGCCTGACATCGAAAGGAAATAGGGCCGGAATCCGGCCCTATCCATGGGTTTCCCGATTTTCGGACCAGCGCCATCTCAGCGCAGGTTGTCCTCATCCTCTTCAGGCTTGGGCGCATTGAGCTTCGATAGGCGGGCAAACACCTTGTCAGCGTCGATCTCCTCCTGCTCTTCCTCCTCCTTGCGGCTGGAGAACCGGGAGGTCTCGAAGAAGGAGGCGCCGGGCTCGGCGTCCTGGGTCTCCTCGGCGGGGCGGAGAATGCCGGCCTCGGGGCCTTCGCCTTCGTGGGCGGGACGCTCACGTGCGACCCGATCGGCGGCCTTGCGCACGGCGGCGTCCAGCTCGCTCTGGGTGCAGAGGCCAAGCATCACCGGATCCTTCGGCGTCAGATTGGCCGAGTTCCAGTGGGTGCGATTGCGGATCGAGTCTATGGTCGGCTTGGTCGTGCCCACCAGCTTGATAATCTGGGCATCCGACAGTTCAGGATGATACCGGAGCAGCCAGGCAATGGCATCCGGCCGGTCCTGGCGCCGGGACACCGGGGTATAGCGCGGGCCACGGCGGCGCTTCACTTCCGGCACGTCGACCTTGGACTGAAGGATGCGGAGCCGGTGATTGGGATTGCGCTGGCCAAGCTCGATCTCCTCACGCGACAGCTGGCCCGCAACGATGGGGTTGAGCCCCTTGATGCCAGCCGCAACGTCGCCGTCGGCAATACCCTTCACCTCAAGCACATGGAGAGTGCAAAAATCGGCAATCTGCTCGAACGTGAGGGAGGTATTCTCAACGAGCCAGACGGCTGTTGCCTTCGGCATGAGCAGTGTTTTCGACATAGAGGGCACTCCTTCAGAACCTTAAGGTCTGATCCGCATGGGCATCGATTTGAGGGTGATTGCCCAATATATAGGCCGGTTGCGGCATGCTTGCAAAGGGCCTTGTGCGGTGTTGCGCGGCTTTTTGACCGTCAGACCGTCAGGATAATCTTGCCGATATGCTCGCCCTGATCAATCCGCTGATGCGCCTGCGCGGCCTCTAGCAGGGGGAAGGTCGAGTCGATCACCGGGCGCACACGACCCGAGACGAGCAGCGGCCAGACATGCTCTTCCAGCTCGCGCGCGATCACCGCCTTCTCGGCCACGCTACGCGGGCGCAGGGTCGAGCCCGTGAGGTTCAGCCGCTTGCGCATGACCGGCATGAAATTGACCTTGGCCGAGGGGCCGCCAAGAAAGGCGATCATCACGATGCGCCCGTCGACGGCAGCAAGGTCGATATTGCGGGCGATGTAGTCGCCCCCCACCATGTCGAGGATCACGTCGGCGCCATGGCCGCCAGTTGCCTCGCGCACCGCCTCGACAAAGTCCTCATGACGGTAGTTGATGCCGCGCTCGGCTCCCAGGCCCTCGCAGGCGCGGCACTTTTCCGGGCTGCCAGCCGTGGCGAAGACCCGGGCGCCATAGGCGCTGGCGAGCATGATGGCGGTTGTGCCAATGCCGCTGGTACCGCCATGGACGAGGAAGACCTCGCCAGGCTTGAGGTGGCCGCGCTGAAAGACGTTCGTCCACACTGTGAAGAAGGTCTCCGGCAGGCCGGCCGCCTCTAGTGGGCTGAGGCCGGCCGGGATCGGCAGGGTATTGGCTTCCGGCGCCACGCAATATTCCGCATAGCCACCGCAGGCGACCAGCGCGCAGACCGTATCACCCTCCTGGAAACGGGTGGTGCCAGGGCCGCATTTGACCACACGACCGGCGATCTCGAGGCCCGGTGTCAGCGGCGCGCCGGGCGGAGGGGGATAATGGCCCATGCGCTGGAGGACGTCCGGACGGTTGACGCCCGCCGCACTCACCTCAATCAGCAGCTCGCCATGCCCCGGCTGCGGCGTCGCCAGGGTTACGGGAACGAGAACTTCAGGACCACCGGGCTCGGAAATCTCGATGGCGGTCATTTGAGCGGGCAAGTCTAGCATGCATCAACCGTCGTCATTAAAGTTGCCGGAATGCCCATCGCCCTGGCGGGTTCCCGATCCGCGCCGGGCGAGGGCAGAATCGAGACGCATGGGCAACATCAGGCCAGAGGATGGGGATCATGGAGGCAGACGAGATTCGCCGCAAGCACCCGAGTTTCGAGATCGGAGAACCTCTCGACATGCTCTCGGTGGAAGAGCTCACCAGCAGGATCGCCTGTCTTGAAGCGGAGATCGCCAGGATCCGCCAGACGATCGAGATGAAGCAGGACATCAAGGCAGCCGCGGAGAAGATCTTCCGCAAGTAACCGGGGCGCTCCGGTTTGTCGCCGGTAGCAGAATGACAAGCAAATGGAGTGGGTTGCGCGAGACCAGGTGGCCGTATGCAATGTCTTTTCGCGTTAACGGTAAATGTTAACCATTTAATAACGATTCAGAGCGTATCTTTATTAATGTAATCCAGTCTCTCGGATTGGATGGCTCCTGTCCACTCTGTTTTATGCCTCCCTGTTAAGACCTTGGGGCCGCCCTCTAGCGGCTCCATTTTTTGTGTATAACCCTGTGATGAGCGGCAAAGACTTGCGCGTTGCTGCCGGAAAGCGCTAGACCTTTTCTGCAGGATCGTCTCACATGGACTGTGGACGGTGATCGGGCCGTCGTCGGGGAGACAAGAGGTATATGGTTTCGGCAGTAGTCAATGGCACCACACCGGGCGTCATGATCGAGTTCGGCAGCCATTTCGCGACGTCCGAATTGTTTACCAGCATTTTCGCCGAGGGCATGGCTCTGGTCGAGGAAGCCGCCGACTATCTCGATACCGAAGGGCGCGAGGCTTCGCGCCAGCTTGATCGCAACGCGTCCCTCATCTATGCAAGCGAGAGTATGCGCCTCACCACGCGGCTCATGCAGCTCGCCTCGTGGTTGCTGCTGCAGCGGGCGGTCAAGGAAGGCGAGATCAGCCACGAGGACGCTCGCAACGAAAAGCAGCGGATCAATCTCAGCGATATCGGTCCCCGCGGCAATGAGGCCGAACTGGAGCTGCTGCCGGAAGGGCTGCAGAAGCTGATCCAGCGCAGCCTCAATCTCCATCAGCGGGTGGTCAAGCTCGACCGCATGATCTATGAGCGCCGCAGCCAGCAGATCCCGCCGCACAGCCCGGTCAGCGAGCAGGTGCAGATGCTGCAACGGGCCTTTTCTGGCATGGGCGCCTGATCGGGGAGGGGCCCGAGGGCGCGCTTCAGGCGCTGCCGTAGAAGGTGGCGGTTGCCCGGACCCTCTCCCGCAAGTTCACTGTAATCCGCAAGCCCGGTTCCGCCGGGCTTTCTCGTTGAGGCTGAGATGCCTGGAGGAGTGCATCGCCGTGGACGCTGTCCGCGCGATTGGCCGAGGACGTGCGCCGGGAATGATGTTCCGCGCGGCCGGGCGCCTGATGCCAGATATCCGGGGGCAACCAGGTGACGAGGTCTGGTGCAGTGGGGCGTTCACGGTGAAGTACCGCGCGCGTCGACCGTGGTGCAGCGGACTAGCGGAATTGGCGGCGAGAGGAAATCGATGAGGCGCAATCGCTGCGATGGCCTCAGGACATTTCTCGGGCGCGAGATCTTGCGCAAGATGCCCTTTTCGGATCGCTGTCTCCCCCTCACTGTGGCGCCCATGGCCTCCAGGCGGCCAAGCGGTCTCATCCACGGGGCTCGCCCTCCGCGCAACAAAAAACCCGGCCGAAGCCGGGTTTTCGATCCGCAAGGGATGTGAGCTTACTTGCCCAGGAAGCCGTACTTCTGCTTGAAGCGGCTGACGCGACCGCCACGGTCGACGACGTGGGCCGTGCCGCCGGTCCAGGCCGGGTGGGTCTTGGGATCAATGTCGAGCTGCATGGTCTGACCCTCGGAGCCCCAGGTGGAACGGGTCTCGAAGGTACTACCATCGGTCATCACGACCTTGATCATGTGGTAGTCGGGATGGATGTCTTGCTTCATGGCGCGCTCGCTGATCTCTCTAACCGGTATGCGAAGCCCAGCGCTCAGCGGGCTGCAAAAAGTTAGGCGGGTCTATAGCGGAGCCTTGCGACAGTTGCAACTCTCAATCGCCGGAACGGCCACCATTGGTGTGGCGGATGGCCCCCTCGCCATGTAAAGGACAGTTCGTTAGGGTCCGGCCGACTTTCCGACCTGGCCATGGTTTGCGAGTATCCCTGTTGAGCGACGAGAAGAAATCCGAAAAGCGGTCACGGCACAGCCTCAGGCCCCTGCTGCGACTGCTGCCGTTTGTGCTGAAATATCGCGTCCGGCTTGCCGCCGCCATCATCGCGCTGGTGGTCGCCGCGGGAACCACCCTGGTCATACCGGTGGCGGTGCGGCGCATGATCGACCATGGCTTCTCGGCCGAAAATGGAACGCTGATTCACCAGTATTTCGGCATGCTGATGGGCGTGGCGCTGCTGCTCGCGCTGGCGAGCGCCGCCCGATACTACTGCGTGATCTGGCTCGGCGAACGGGTGGTGGCGGACCTGCGGTCGGCGGTCTTCTCCCATCTCATGCGGCTTGATGTGGGGTTCTACGAAACCGCCCGGTCCGGTGAGATCATGTCGCGGCTCACGGCTGATACCACCCAGATCAAGGCCGCCTTCGGCGCCAGCGCCTCTATCGCCCTGCGCAACCTGCTGATGCTGATCGGCGCTGTCGGCATGATGATAGCGACCAGTCCGACCATGAGCGGTCTGGTGGTGGCGGCCATTCCCGTCATCGTGCTGCCGCTGGTCATTTTCGGGCGCTGGGTGCGGCGTCTTTCGCGGGCCGCCCAGGACAGCCTCGCCGATGCAGCCGCCTTTGCCAGCGAGCGCATCGGCGCGGTGCGGCTGGTCCAGGCCTTTACCGAGGAGGACCGGGCCGCCGCCCGATTCGCGCAGGACAGCGAGGCCACCTTCCAAGCGGCCAAAGCCAGCACCAAGGCGCGGGCCTGCCTCACCGCCTGCGTGATCGCCCTTACCTTCGGCTCGATCATCGCCATCCTGTGGTATGGTGCCCAGGAAGTCCTTGCCGGCAACATGAGCGGCGGCAGGCTCGGCCAGTTCGTGCTCTATGCCGCCTTCGCCGCCGGCGCGCTGGGTGAGCTCTCCCAGGTCTGGGGCGAGGTGCAGCAGGCAGCGGGTGCTGCGGGACGGCTTTCGGACCTGCTTGACCAGAAGCCGGCCATCATTGCGCCGGCCAAGCCAGTTGCACTGCCGGTGCCGGCTCGGGGGCAGATTGCCTTCGAGCATGTGAGCTTCACCTATCCAGGACGCGGCGAGGACAAGGCGCTGCACGATTTCAGCCTCGATATCGCGCCGGGTGAGGCGGTCGCCATTGTCGGGCCATCCGGCTCGGGCAAGAGCACGATCTTCAACCTGCTGCTACGCTATTTCGACCCTCAGGCAGGCAGGGTGCTGGTCGATGGCGTCGATATCGCACAGGCTGATCCGGTGGCCGTCCGGTCCCGGCTGTCGCTCGTGCCGCAGGATGCCACCATCTTCTCGGCGTCCATTGCGGACAATATCCGCTACGGCCGACCCGATGCGTCGGACGAGGAGGTGCGCGCTGCGGCCCAGGCTGCCTGTGCCGAAGAATTCATTGCGGCGCTGCCCGGGGGCTATGAGGCGCAGGTGGGCGAGCGGGGTGTCACCCTGTCAGGCGGCCAGCGGCAGCGTCTCGCCATTGCCCGCGCGCTGCTTCGGGATGCGCCAATCCTGCTGCTCGACGAGGCGACCAGTGCGCTCGATGCGGAGAATGAGGGCCTGGTGCAGCAGGCGCTCGACCGCCTGATGGCCGGACGGACGACGCTCACCATCGCCCATCGTCTGGCGACGGTGCGCAATGCCGACCGGATCATCGTACTGGAGGGCGGGCGAATCGTCGCCTCGGGCCGACATGACGAGCTCATCCGCGATGGCGGCGTCTATGCGCGGCTGGCGAACCTCCAGTTCATGGGCGGCGCGAACTGATGCATGGGTAAGCCCCCGCAGTCTATCCCGCCGACAGTCGGCATGCTTGTGGCCACGCATGGGGCCCGGCTCACCATGGCGGCCGGCCCTTGTGGTGTCGTGCATGGGCGATTGGGTGCGCGAAGGCTGCTTTCCTGAGCATCGCGCACAATCTCTGCCGCCCCGGTTTTCGTGGAAGGGCGACGGTTGCTGCTCAACGCTCGGTGAGCTTGAGCTCGATTCGGCGGTTGCGGGTCTTGGCCTCGACGGTATCGGCGGGATCGATCGGCTGATATTCACCGAAACCGGCTGCCACAAGATGCGCCGGGCTCACACCCTTCTCGATCAGGTATTTCACCACCGCGATGGCGCGGGCAGCCGACAGTTCCCAGTTGGACGGATAGAGGGGCGTACGGATCGGGTCGATGTCGGTGTGACCATCGACCCGGATCACCCAGGGAATGTCCTCGGGGATTTCCTTCTCCAGCTCGATGATGGCGGCGGCGAGCTTGTCGAGCTGGGCGCGACCTTCGGCGGCGAAAACAGCCTCACCCTTCGGGAAGAGCACTTCCGCCTGGAAGACGAAACGGTCGCCGACGATCTGCACATCGGCGCGCTGGCCGAGAATCTCCCGCAGGCGGCCGAAGAAGTCGGACCGGTAGCGGGCAAGCTGCTGTACCCGCTGGGCAAGGGCGACGTTCAGGCGCTTGCCGAGATCAGTGATCTGGGCGCGGGACTCCTGATCCTGCTTCTCGGCGGCTTCGAGGGCGGCATTGAGCGCCGCGATCTGGCGCCTGAGGGCGGCGAGCTGCTGGTTGAGCAGTTCGATGCGCGCCATGGCCTCGGATGAAATCTGCCGCTCCTGCTCGAGCTCGCGGCGCATGGCCGACATGGCGGAGCCGGCGGCATCGCCCTGGCTGGCCTGGTAGAGAAGGGCCGACTGGAGCCGGTCGCGCTCGGAGGTCAGGCCCTCGAGCTCACCCACCAGGGTGGAGAGCCGCGCTTCCAGTTCGGCAGAGGATGAGCGCTCGAGGGCGAGCATTTCGGTGAGGGAGGCGACCTCGTTGCGCAGGCGCTGCAAAAGCGAGTCCTGGCCGCTCACCTCCCGCGACAGCAGATATTGCGCCACGGTGAAGACGCTGGCGAGGAAGACGAATACCATCAGCAGGGTGGCGGTGGCGTCAACGAAGCCCGGCCACTGGAGATGGCTGTTGTCGCGCAGGTTGCGGGCACCGCGTTTGGAAAGAGCCATTGTTCGAGACCTTGCTCCCTACCCATGGGCGGCGGACCGTCCGGCCCGCGGCCGGCGCGACGTGATCCGCCGGACTGTCAGCTAACGACCGGACGGACGATCCGGGCCGAGACGTTCCGCTGCGTAATGTCCAATCGACGGGCGGTCAGACGGAGGTTTCGGCCTGAGCCCGGCGAGCGTAGACCTGATTTCCGCCTGGACGTCCGCCTGGGACTGGGCCCAGCTCCGAATCATGCCCTGCTCCTCGCGCATCTGGACCACCAGCGCCTCGACAGCCGCGGCGAGGCGGGAGATCGCCTGCGGGTCATCGACACCGGCATCCTCACCGCCGCCAACCGCAGATTCCGGTTCGGCCAGCGCATCATGCAACGTCTTGTTGATGCGATTGAGGCTGGCCAGCATTTCCCGCATGTCGCGATGCAGGTGATGGGCTATCAGGGTCTGATCCCGTGGGCTGCCATCGGCATTGATGTCGGTGACGGTGGACAGCCATTCCTCCAGGTCGTTGTAGAACCTGTTTTGGGCCTGGCCGGCCTGCAGGTCGAGAAAGCCGAGGATCAGCGATCCGGCAAGGCCGAAGAGAGACGAGGCAAAGGCGGTGCCCATGCCGGTCAGCGGTGCCTGAAGGCCGGATTTCAGCTGCTCGAAGATATTGGCGGCATCGGTGGCCGTCACATCCATGGCCTGGATGGTGGCGCCGACCGAAGCCACCGTCTGCGACAGGCCCCAGAAGGTGCCGAGCAGGCCGAGAAAGACGAGAAGGCCGATCAGGTAGCGCGAAATGTCCCGCGATTCATCGAGACGCGAGGCCAGGGAGTCGAGCAGGGAGCGCATCACCGTCGGGCTCAGCACCGTCTCGCCAATGCGATGGCGGAGCAGGGTGGCCATGGGCGCGAGCAGGACAGGAGTGTGCGGGATTTCCAGGCCAGGATCGGAGACCCGGAAGCTGTTTACCCAGGAAACCTCGGGAAACAGGCGCCAGACCAGACGGAAAGCGTAACCGATGCCAAGGATGAGCGTGCCGATGATGATCCCGTTCAGACCGGGATTGACCATGAAGGCCTGCTTGATCTGGGGGAAGAGAATGGCCGCGGCAAAGGCGATCAGGATGGTGAAGACCACCATACGGATCAGATAGATCCGCGGGCGGGTCAGCGCGAAGAGATCATAGTCATCCTGCGAGCCTTTCGCCAATGCCGTTCCCCCATAGCGATGGACTGATGGTTGCACGCACTGGCACCCAGCCCCAGGACGCCAGCGCACGTTGTTATATCAACCATATATCGGGACCGCGACGCGTTTCCAGCATTAGTCTGCAGGCAGTCTGCGGCTGTGTCGGAGAGGCCGCAGACCGGCCCAGGGCTCAGCGGTGAGCGGCGCGCAGCTCCTTCTCGAGCTCGGCGTAGATGCGTTCGTTGGCCACCATAATATTGCCGGTGACAAGCGGGTCCGGACGACCGTCGATATCGCCCACGGTGCCGCCAGCCTCGCGCACCAGCAGCATGCCGGCGGCAATGTCCCACGGCTTCAGGCCGCGTTCCCAGAAGGCGTCGTAGCGACCGGCGGCGACATAGGCGAGATCCAGCGAGGCTGCCCCGAAACGGCGGATGCCAGCGGCCTTGGCCTGAACCCGGGCCAGTTCTTCGCGGAACAGGGCGTGCTCGGGACGGCCGTTATGGGGAATGCCGCAGGCAACCACCGCCTGGGACAGGTCGCGACGCGCGGCGACGCGCAGGCGCCGGTCATTCAGGAAGGCACCCTTGCCGCGCTCGGCCCAGAACAGCTCGTCGGTGATCGGGTTGTAGATCAGGGCGGCGACCAGGGTGTCGCCGCGCTCAAGGGCGATCGAGATGGCGAAATGGGGGATGCCGTGCAGGAAGTTCGTCGTGCCATCGAGGGGGTCGATGATCCAGCGGTGGTCGGGATCGGTGCCCTTCACCGTGCCGCGTTCCTCGACCAGGAAGCCATAGCCCGGACGCGCCCTGGTAAGCTCCTCAACCAGGATGTTCTCGGTCTGACGGTCCGCTTGCGAGACGAAGTCGGCCGGGCCCTTCATGGATACCTGCAGGTTTTCCACTTCGCCGAAGTCGCGCTGGAGACGGCGGGCGGCCTTGCGCGCGGCCTGGACCATGACATTGAGCAATGCTGAGCGCATCTTCTAGGGTCTTTCACAAGAGAACGGGAGGCACCATAGGAGCCAAGGCGGGCGACCGGCGGCCGGTCGCCCCATCGTGCAGAATATCAGTCGGCGCGACGGATATAGGCCACTTCGTTGGTGTCGACCACGATCCGCTCGCCGCTCGTGATGAAGGGCGGCACCATCACGCGCAGGCCATTCTCGAGAATGGCAGGCTTGTAGGAGGAGGAAGCGGTCTGACCCTTCACGACGGCATCGGCCTCGACGACCTCGAGGACGACCTGGTCGGGAAGGGAAATGCCCAGGGGCTTGCCCTCATGGCTTTCCACCGTGACCTTCATGCCGTCCTGGAGGAAGGCCGCGCGGTCGCCAACGAAATCCCGCGACAGCTCGATCTGCTCATAGGTCTCCTGATCCATGAAGACCAGCATGTCGCCCTGGGGATAAAGGAACTGGTAGTCCTTCTGCTCGAGGCGGACCTTCTCAACGGTCTCGGAGGAGCGGAAGCGCTCGTTGAGCTTGCGATTGTCGACGAGATTCTTGAGCTCGACCTGGGCATAGGCGCCGCCCTTGCCCGGCTTCACGTGCTGCGTCTTCACAGCGACCCAGAGCTCGCCCTGGTGCTGGATCACATTGCCCGGTCGGATTTCATTGCCACTGATCTTCATCGTCTCACCCTGAAAGGCTGTAGATAGCATCGCCGGCGGTCGCATGTCGCAGGCGGATGGTCTGTCGGCGCGTTACCTATCAATAATGCGCGGGTGATGCATCAAAAACCCTCCGCTGCGGCGTCTGGCTGCGGTAACGTCTTCCGGTCGGGCGTTGACTCGGGACTGGCAGATGTTATGTGTGACGCCAAATCCTCCAGTGGTCGACAAAACCGAAAGAGTCCAGCGATCCGGCGGCTTCGGCTGTGACGACATCGAATAGTCAAGGCGGCAACATGATCGATATTGCGAAGCACAATCGGATGGCCAACGCTCTGCGGGTGTTGTCCATGGACGCAGTGCAGGCGGCAAATTCCGGCCATCCCGGACTTCCCATGGGGGCAGCCGACATTGCGACGGTACTGTTCACCCGCTTCCTGAAGTTCGACGCCACGGCGCCGCACTGGGCTGACCGCGACAGGTTCATCCTGTCGGCCGGACACGGCTCCATGCTCCTCTACAGCCTGCTGCATCTCACGGGCTACGAGGACATCACCATCGACGAAATCAAGCGGTTCCGCCAGCTCGGCTCGCGTACGGCGGGTCATCCGGAATACGGATTCGCTGCCGGCATCGAGATGACGACTGGCCCGCTTGGCCAGGGCATCGCCACGTCGGTGGGCATGGCGCTGGCCGAACGGCTGCTCGCGGCCCAGTTCGGTGACAAAATTGTCGACCATCACACCTATGTGCTCGCGAGCGACGGCGACCTGATGGAGGGCATCAGTCAGGAGGCGGTGGCGCTGGCCGGTCACCTGAAGCTCGGCAAGCTGATCGTCCTTTATGACGACAACGGCATTTCCATCGACGGCCCGCTGTCGCTGTCGGATTCGACCAACCAGCTCAAGCGCTTCGAGGCGTCGAACTGGCATGTGATGGGCGTTGACGGCCATGATCCCGCCGCCATCGCCGCAGCCATCGAGGCGGCCAAGTCGGACGAGCGTCCGTCGCTGATCGCCTGCCGCACCATCATCGGCTTCGGCGCTCCGAAGAAGCAGGGCACGTCCGGCGTCCACGGCTCGCCGCTGGGGGCCGAGGAAATCGCCGCCGCCCGTCAGGCATTGGGCTGGACGGACGAGCCCTTCGTCATCCCCGCGGATGTGCGCGACATGTGGCGGATCGCCGGCATCCGCGCCTGCAAGCAGCGCCGCGCCTGGGAAGAGGCAGTCGAGGCGCTGGATCTCGAGACCCGGGCCGAGTTCGAGCGGCGCCTGCGCGGCGACCTGCCGGCCGGCTTCGGCGGCGCGATCCAGAAGCTCAAGGAAAAGATTGCCAAGGAACGCCCGAAGATCGCCACCCGCGTGGCCTCCCAGAACGCGCTGGAGGTCATCAATACGGTGGTGCCGGAAACGGTTGGCGGATCGGCCGACCTCACGCCGTCGAACAACACTCGCGCCGGTGGCCTTAAGGAAGTGACACCGACCGACTATTCGGGCCGCTATATCCATTACGGCATCCGCGAGCACGGCATGGCCGCCGCCATGAACGGAATCGCCCTGCACAAGGGGTTCATTCCCTATGGCGGCACGTTCCTGATCTTCTCCGACTACTGCCGTCCGTCGATTCGGTTGTCGGCGCTCATGCACCAGCGCGTCGTCTATGTGATGACGCATGACTCGATCGGCCTTGGCGAAGACGGCCCCACGCATCAGCCGGTGGAGCAGCTCGCCTCGCTGCGCGCCGTGCCGAACCTGCTGGTGATGCGCCCGGCGGATGCCATGGAGACGGCCGAGTGCTGGCAGATCGCGCTCGAACACAAGACGGGGCCGTCGCTGCTGGCGCTAACCCGACAGAACCTGCCGCTCCTGCGGCAGGCGGCCGACGCCGAAAACCTGTCGGCGCGCGGCGCCTACGAGATCGCGCCGGTCGATGGGGATGCGGAGGTGGTGATCTTCGCCTCGGGCTCGGAAGTGGAGATCGCGGTGGCGGCCAAGGATCTGCTCGACAAGAGCGGTCACAAGACCCGCGTCGTCTCGGTGCCGTGCTTCGAACTGTTCGAGCAGCAGTCGGCAGAGTACCGCTCGCAGGTGCTCGGCACTGAGAAGATCCGTGTCGCCATCGAAGCCGCGGTCTCGATGGGCTGGGAACGGTTCATCGGGGCGGACGGGATCTTCATCGGCATGCATGGCTTCGGCGCCAGCGGACCGTATCAGGAGCTTTACAAGCATTTCGGCATTACAGCAGATGCGGCGGTTGAGGCCGTGATGTCGAAGCTCTCGGGTAAGAACTAACCTTTGAACAGCCTGAAGGGCGGGGCCTCATGGCCTCGCCCGATTACTTGCAGGAAAGTCCACGACATGACCGTACGCGTTGCCATCAATGGATTTGGCCGTATCGGCCGCTTGGTTCTTCGGGCCTATGCGGAAGCCAACCGCAAGGACATCGAAGTGGTGGCGATCAACAACCGCTCCGAGCTCGCCGGCGCGGCGCATCTGTTCAAGTATGACAGCGTGCACGGTCGGTTCCCGGGCGAGGTCGAGGTCGGCGACAACTTCATCGATATCGGCCGCGGCCGCATTGCCTATACCCGCGCCGAGGATCCGGCCCAGCTGAGCTGGGGCGATTACGGCGTGGACATCGTTCTCGAGTGCACCGGCAAGTTCAACAGCCGTGAGAAGGCCCAGGTCCACATTGATCGCGGCGCCAAGAAGGTGCTGTGCTCGGCGCCGGCCAAGGGCGCCGACGTGGCGGTGGTCTATGGTGTCAATCACGAGCAGCTGAAAGCCGAGCACACGATCGTGTCGAATGCTTCCTGCACCACCAACTGCCTTGCGCCGATGGCCATGGTGCTCAACGAGCTGTGCGGAATCGAGCGCGGCTACATGACCACGATCCACGCCTATACGACCGACCAGCGCCTGCTCGACAACAGCCACAAGGATCCGCGCCGCGCCCGCGCCGCCGCCATGTCGCTGATCCCGACCACCACGGGCGCTGCCAAGACCGTCGGCGAGGTGCTGCCGGAGCTCAAGGGCAAGCTGGACGGCACCTCCATCCGTGTACCGGTGCCGAACGTGTCGATGGTCGACCTGGTCTTCGTGCCGGGGCGCGACGTTGCGATCGAGGAAATCAATGACGCCATGCGCAAGGCCGCAGAGGGCAAGCTCAAGGGCGTGCTGGCCGCGTGCGACGAACCGCTGGTGTCGACCGACTTCAACCACCATCCCGCGTCCTGCATCTTCGACCTGACGCAGACGCAGATCGTCGACAAGTCGCTGGTGCGGGTTGCCGGCTGGTATGACAATGAGTGGGGCTTCTCGCATCGCATGAACGATACGGCAGCCTTCTGGGGTACCCGCTAATCTGACCTGAGGCCTGGTCCAGCCATGAGTTTCCGTACGCTCGATGACGTTGATGTCAGGGGTAAGCGCGTTCTGCTGCGCGTTGATCTCAACGTGCCGCTAAAGGGCGATCAAGTGCAGGATACGACGCGCATCGCCCGCGTGGTTCCGACGATCAACGAACTGGTCGAGAAGGGCGCCATCGTCATTCTGCTGTCCCATCTTGGACGGCCAAAGGGCACGGTCGTACCGGACATGTCCCTCGGGGTCGTGGCCGAGCCGCTGTCCAGGGCGCTCGGCCGGCCAGTTACCTTCGTGCCGACCAACTGGCAGAACGGCGTGGCGAAGAAAGCGGTCATGGCTGCCAAGCCGGGCGATGTCCTGCTGCTCGAGAACACCCGCTTCCACAAGGGCGAGGAGGCCAACCAGCCCGCCTTTGTGAAGCGCCTGCTCGATCTCGGCGACATCTATGTGAACGACGCGTTCTCGGCTGCCCATCGCGCCCATGCGTCCACCGAGGGCATCGCCCATTTCATGCCATCGGTGGCGGGTCGCGCGATGGAGGCCGAGGTGCGTGCCCTGACCGCGGCGCTCGAGACGCCGGAGCGGCCGCTGGTGGCGGTCGTGGGCGGCGCCAAGATCTCGACCAAGTTCGAGGTGCTCGGCCATCTGACCTCCAAGGTCGACACACTGATCATTGGCGGCGGCATGGCCAATACCTTCCTGCTGGCCAAGGGCATTTCCATCGGCCAGTCGCTGTGCGAGAGCGACCTGGTGGAAGGTGCCCGCGAGATCATGCGGCGCGCCGGCAATCAGGGATGCGAGATCATCCTGCCGGTTGACGCGGTCGTGGCGGAAGACTTCAAGCCCCATGCCCATCACCGCACCGTGGACATCACGGCGGTCAACGAGAACGAGCGCATTCTCGACATCGGCCCGAAGACGCTGGAGCTGGTGAAGGCCGCATTTGACGAAGCGAAGACAATCGTCTGGAATGGCCCCTTCGGCGTGTTCGAGCTCGAACCGTTCGACCGCGGCACGGTTGCGGCCGCCCAGTATGCGGCGAAGCTGAGCCGCGAGGGCAAGGTTCTGTCGGTCGCCGGCGGCGGCGACACGGTTTCGGCGCTCAATCATGCCGGGGTGGCGGACGATTTTACCTATGTCTCCACCGCAGGCGGTGCGTTTCTGGAATGGCTCGAGGGCAAGGTTCTGCCGGGCGTCGCCGTCCTCGAAAAGACGACGGAAGCCTAAACCCGACCGGCCCTTTGAGCCTTTCCAACCATTTGCTGCATAATCCGCCTATCGGGCGCATTTGATCAACGAGGAACGACAGCATGACGATGACCCTTGAGCAGGTGGCACAGGCCCTGGTCGCAGACGGCAAGGGCATTCTCGCTGCCGACGAGAGCACCAGCACCATCAAGAAGCGGTTCGACACGATCAATGTCGTCTCGACCGAGGAAACCCGGCGCGACTATCGCGAGATGCTGTTCCGCGCGAGCGATGCGATGTCGAACTACATTTCCGGCGTCATTCTCTATGACGAGACCCTGCGCCAGAAGGCGAAGGATGGCACGCCGCTGGTCGATATCATGAACCAGGCCGGTTCGATCCCCGGCATCAAGGTCGATACCGGCGCCAAGCCGATGGCCGGTCATCCGGGCGAGCTGGTCACCGAGGGCCTCGACGGCCTGCTTGGCCGCTGCGAGGAGTATTACAGGCTCGGCACCCGCTTCACCAAGTGGCGCGCCGTGATCACCATCGGCAAGGGCATTCCCAGCCGGGCCTGCATCCAGGCCAATACCCATGCGCTCGCCCGCTATGCGTCGATCGCCCAGGCCGCCAATCTGGTGCCGATCGTCGAGCCGGAAGTGCTCATGGACGGCGACCACAGCATCGATACCTGCGAGGCGGTGACCGAAGAGGTGCTGCGCAGCCTCTATGCCCAGCTGGCTGACCAAGACGTCGTGCTCGAGCGCACGCTGCTCAAGCCGAACATGGTCATCTCGGGCATGGATTGCCCGCAGCAGGCCGGCATTGAAGAAGTGGCCGAGCGTACCGTGAAGGTGCTGAAGCGCACGGTGCCGTCGGCGGTGCCGGGTATCGTGTTCCTGTCGGGCGGCCAGTCGGACGAACTTGCGACCGCGCATCTGTCGGCGATGAATGCCGGGGGCAAGCTGCCATGGGTGCTGTCCTTCTCCTACGGCCGCGCCCTGCAGGCCGCTGCCCTCAAGACCTGGGCCGGCAAGGAAGAGAACGTGGCTGCTGCCCAGCGCGCCTTCGCGCACAGGGCCCGCATGAACAGCCTCGCCGCCCAGGGGCGCTGGTCGCAGGATCTCGAGAAGGCCGCCTGAGGCCCAAGGTCGCCAGGCGTGCGGCGGGGGAGTTGACGGCATGGCCCGTTCGAAATCGCAGAAGGCTAGGTCGTCCAAAGGCAACAAGGCCAGGAACAACCGCAGGGAAGCCGCACCGAGCCAGGTGCGTTCCAGGCTGTTCCTGGTGACTCCGCCGGATCTCCCGCCGGCCGAACTCTCTGTCCGCTTTCAGCGGGCCGTGGCAGGCGGCGATGTCGCCTGCGTACTCGTCCGGGGGAGCAATCCGGATGAACTGCGCGCCCGGACCGAGGCGCTCCTGCCCGTCGCCGTTGCCCATAATGTCGCCCTACTTGTCGAGAACGATCCCGGGCTGGCAGTCACAGTCGGGGCCGATGGCGTGCAGATCGACGCGGATCTTCAGACATTCAACGCGGTGCGGTCACAGCTTGCCGAGGGCATGATCCTGGGCGTGCGCTGCGGCCTGTCGCGGCATGCGGCCATGGAGCTCGGGGAAGCGGGCGCCGATTACGTCGCCTTCGACGAGGGCGAGACCGAGGCGCGGGATGAGACGGCCGAGGTCGCCGAACTGCTCGAGGACGACGAGGAGGTCTGGACGCCGCATGCACTCGCTGCCTGGTGGGCGAGCGTCTTCGAGGTTCCGGCAGTTGCCTTCATGGAGAGTGACGCCGACAGTGCCCGGGAGCTTGCCGCCCAGGGAGTCGAATTCATCCGTCCGCTTGACGACATGTGGACCTCGGAACAGACTGCCGAGCAGACCGTAGCGCGGCTCAACGAGCTGTTCGAGGAAGTCCTTTCCGATGAGCGTTCCTAGCATCCGGACCCGACTTGCCCGTGTGATCGTCGGCATTGGTCTCATCGGCGCTCTGCCTTCTTCAGCGGTTCCGGCGCTTGCCGACATGGAGGCGGCCATCAGCGCCGCCCGCTCCGGGGATTACGAGCGCGCCTTCAAAGAAGCATCACCGCTTGCCGAAAAGGGCGATCCGGAAGCCCAGATCATGCTCGCGACCCTTTACGAGAAGGGGCTGTCCGTTCCGCGCAATCTCGACACGGCGCGCCAGTGGTACGAAAAGGCTGCCGCCAAGGGCCATCCGGGGGCCATGGTGTCGCTCGCGCTGATGACGATCGAGAGCAATTCTGGCGAACGGGATCTCGCCAAGGCCGAGGACATGTTGCTCAAGGCGGCCGATGCCGGCTATGCGCCGGCCCAGCACAATCTTGCCCTGCTCTATGCCGGCGCGGCCGGGTTCGAGCAGAACTGGGAAAAGTCCGCAGAGTGGTTCCGAAAGGCGGCAGAGCAGGGCCTGGCAGACGCCCAGTACAATCTCGGGGTTCTCTATGCCGAAGGTCGCGGTGTCCCGAAGGACATGGTCCAGGCAGCGAACTGGATGTCCAAGGCAGCGGTGCAGGGGCTCGAGGATGCGGCGCTCGACTACGGAATCATGGTATTCCGCGGTGAGGGCGTGCAGAAGGACGAGAAGGTCGGGGCGCAGTGGTTGCTGGTCGCTGCGCGCATGGGCAATGCGGTCGCCCAGAACCGACTCGCCCATCTCTATCTCGCTGGCCGCGGCGTCGACCAGGATCCGGTCGAGGGCATGAAATGGAACATCCTTGCGCGGGAAGGGGGACGGAGCGATCCGGACCTCGATGCGCAGCTCGCCAAGCTTTCCGAATCAGACCGGGCGGAGGCGGAAATGCGGGTCAGGGCCTTCAAGGCGCAGCTGCTTGCCCAGAAGGCACAGGCGAACCCATCCTGAGGCCCGGCAGATCAGGCGACTGACCATTCAGGATGCCCAGCCGAGGTTGACGCTGGTTCCGGCAGAAGCCTAATGTCATAAGAGCTTAAGCGGGCACGGGGCTTGGCTTGTCTATACCGAGGGTCACGGCGAACACGATGGCAGAGTCCACCAAGCTGGACACGGCACTGGCGCGGTTCGATGCGGCGGCAGACAAACTGGAAGCCGCTCTCCGAAGGGGCGCGCGGGCAGCCATGTCCGCAGGCGGCGAGGTTGATCCGGCCGAGCGCGCAAGGTTGCTGGACGAGATCGCCCAGCTGCAGAGCGAGAATGAAACCCTGCGGCAGCGGAACGAGGAGCTCGAGCGGCGCAATGCCGAGGCGACGCTCCGGGTGGAGGCCGCCATGGACAAGATCCGGATGGCGCTCGGCGACAGCGCCTGACCCTGTTACACAGTCCTTTCGCGTTTCGGGAGCTGAGCAATCATGGCGCAGGTTGTCGTCCGGGTTAATGACCGACCGTATACGATGGAGTGCGGCCCGGGTGAGGAAGACCACCTCATGGAACTGGCGCAGCTGCTCGATTCTGAAGTCAGCCGGCTGAAGCGCCAGGTTGGCCAGGTGGGCGACATCCGCCTGCTGCTCATGGCAGGGCTCACCATCGCCGACAAGCTTTCCGAGGCCCTGCGCCATATCGAGGCGCTGCAGGACGAGGTGGAGGGGCTGCGCGACTCGCGCATGGCCAGCGTAGAGCGCAACCGGCTTCTCGAAGAACAGCTGGCGGAGCGGCTGATGCGGGCAGCCGAACGGATGGAAGATTTGTCGCAGGAATTTGCAGGGGGCAGCGAGCCGCAGGACTGATCGCCTCTTTATTTGCCCGTCGGACACGACTAGATTTGTGTCACGGGCTGCCCGGTGCGTCAGGAGATCAAAATTCCCTGGGGCCTATAACGATCTCAATGGGAGCTGTCCCTGACTGAGGCCGTGGCCTCTTTCATATGGCGCCCACCTACTTTGTAGGGACCCGGGATCGTATCCTCCAACGGCCAGGGCGGCTCGACTTCCTTTCCCCATCCGAAGCCATCGACAGGTGCGGTCACCCCGGATTAAACAGGGGGGATGACGGATCAGCCCGCACCCTCGCTCAATGCGATCAAGAAGCAGGTCCGCCGCGAGGCGGCCGCCATTCGCGCGCGCCTGCATGCCCAACATGCGGTTTCGGCGGCGGAGGGCCTCGCCGAAACCGGCAGCCTCCATCTCGGTGCGGGCGAGGGAAGGATCATTGCCGGCTATTTCCCGATCCGCAGCGAGATCAATGTGCTCCCACTGATGCGCCGCCTCGGGGCGGCGGGCTGGGTGACAGCGCTGCCGGAAATCGTGGCCGCCGACCGGCCGCTGCGCTTCCGGCTGTGGCGACCCGATGATCCCACGGTCCACGGTGCGCTCGGCATCGCAGCGCCTGGCGGGGATGCGCCCGTGATCAAGCCGGATGTGCTGCTGGTGCCATTGCTCGCGTTTGACAGGCTGGGGTTCCGTCTGGGATATGGCGGCGGCTTCTATGATCGGACGCTCGCGGCGCTGCGCCGTGAAGGTGCAGTCCTGGCGCTGGGCGTGGCCTTTGCCGGCCAAGAAATCACCATGGTTCCGCGCGGGGAGCTGGACCAGCCGCTCGACGGGATCCTCACCGAGCGGTCGGTCATCGCGCCGGATCTTCAGGACAGGATAGCGAGGGGACATGCGGCTGATATTTGTGGGTGACGTGGTCGGGCGGTCCGGACGCACGGTGCTGTATGAGCGGCTGCCCTCGCTGCGCGAGGAGCTCGGGGCCGATTTCGTCATCGTCAATGGCGAGAATGCCGCCGGCGGTTTCGGCATTACCCAGGAAATCTTCCATGCCATCCGCGATGCCGGCGCCGATGTGGTGACGCTTGGCAATCATTCCTTCGATCAGCGCGAGGCGCTGGTCTTCATCGAGCGAGAGCCCACGCTGCTGCGGCCGATCAACTATCCGGCCGGCACCCCCGGGCGCGGCGTCGGCCTGTTCGAGGCGCGCAACGGCCGCTCCGTCCTTGTGATGAACGTGATGGGACGGCTATTCATGGATCCGCTGGATGATCCCTTCGCCGCGGTCGAACGTGAACTCGGCGCCTGCCCGCTGGGCATTGGCTGCGACGCGAGCGTCATCGACATCCATGCCGAGGCCACGTCCGAGAAGATGGGCATCGGGCATTTCGCCGACGGAAGGGCGAGTCTGGTGGTGGGTACCCATACCCACGTGCCGACCGCCGATCACCAGGTCCTGCCCCATGGCACGGCCTATATGACCGATGCGGGGATGACAGGGGATTACAATTCGATTATCGGCATGGAGATCGAAGAGCCGTTGACCCGGTTCACCAGGAAGCTCGCAAAGGGACGGTTCGAGCCCGCCAATGGCGAGGGGACGCTGTGCGGCGTCGGCGTCGACATTGACGACAAGACCGGACTGGCACGCGCCATCGCGCCGATCAGGGTCGGTGGCCGACTCGAATCGGTATTGCCGCATTTCTGGCTCTCTTGAACTGGATTTTGCGCGTCTGCGGCCCTATAAGGCAGAGCATTTCGACAACAGGATGAACGATGGCCGGGCATTCCCAATTTAAGAACATCATGTATCGGAAGGGCGCGCAGGATGCGAAGCGCGCCAAGGTCTTCGCCAAGCTTTCGCGCGAAATTACCGTCGCGGCGAAGGCCGGAGGCCCTGATCCCGCAAGCAATGCGCGCCTGCGGCTTGCCATCCAGAATGCCCGCGCCGAGAACATGCCCAAGGACAATATCGAGCGGGCGATCAAGAAGGCCTCGGGCGGCGATGCGGAGAACTACGAGGAGATCCGCTACGAGGGCTATGGTCCTGGCGGTGTGGCGGTCATCGTGGAAGCGCTGACCGATAACCGCAATCGCACGGCCAGCACGGTCCGCTCCTATTTCTCCAAGCATGGCGGCAATCTCGGCGAAACCGGGTCGGTGTCGTTCATGTTCAACCGGGTCGGACAGATACAGTACAAGCCCGAGGCCGGCAGCCCCGACGCGGTCATGGAAGCCGCCATCGAGGCAGGTGCGGATGACGTGCAGTCGGATGCCAATGGGCATCTGGTGACGTGCTCCTTCGAGGCACTCAGCGACGTCGCCGCGGCCATGCAGGCCATCCTCGGCGAGGCCGAGACGGTACGCTCCACCTGGCTCCCGCAGACCATGGCGCCGGTGGACGAGGAAAAGGCGCAGAGCATGCTGAAGCTCATCGCCGCCCTCGAGGATGATGACGACGTGCAGAACGTCTATTCCAACTTCGAGGTCTCCGACGAGGTGATGGCGAAACTCACCTCCTGAGTTCGCCGACAGGATTGGTGAAGATCGGCCTTTTGCGTTATGGATGACCCCATGGCGCAAAAGGCGATTCGCATCATCGGGATCGATCCCGGACTCCGGCGCACAGGCTGGGGCATCATCGAGCAATCGGGCAACCGACTGGCGCATCTCGCGCACGGCACCCTCAAGATCGACGACAAGCAGAGCCTCGCGGAGCGGCTGCTCGAGCTGCACAACGGCCTGGCCAGCGTGATCGCCGAATGGCGGCCGGATGAGGCGGCGGTCGAGGAAACCTTCGTCAACAAGGATGCACGGGCAACGCTGAAGCTGGGGCATGCGCGAGGCATCGCGCTGCTGGTGCCGGCGGCGGCGGGGCTTGCGGTTGCAGAATATGCGCCCAATGCAGTCAAGAAGGCGGTGGTTGGCACGGGGCATGCGGAAAAGAACCAGGTGCACGAGATGGTGCAGATCCTGCTTGCCCGATGCAAGGTCACGGGGGCGGATGCCGCGGACGCCCTTGCTGTCGCCATTACCCATGCGCATCATAGGACCATCCCTGCGGCGCGGCTCGCGGTGGCGGCCTCCTTCTGACCTCGGGAATTCGGGCGGGACGCATGATCGGGAAGCTGACGGGCATCGTTGACAGTTTCGGCGAAGACTGGGTCATCATCGATGTCCAGGGCGTTGGCTATCAGGTCCATTGCTCGGCGCGGACGCTGGGCGCACTGCCCCATCAGGGCGGCACGGTGTCGCTCGCCATCGAGACCCATGTGCGGGAAGACCAAATCCGGCTGTTCGGCTTCACCAGCCAGACGGAGCGTGAATGGTTCCGGCTGCTGCAGTCGGTGCAGGGGGTCGGCACCAAGGTCGCGCTGGCGCTGCTGTCGACCCTGAGTGTCAGTGACCTGGCCAATGCCATCGCCATCCAGGACAAGGCCACCATCGCCCGGGCACCAGGGATCGGGCCCAAGGTTGCCCAGCGGATCGTGGCGGAACTCAAGGACAAGGGGCCTGCCATTGCGCTGGCCGATCCGGCATTGGTCAAGCTCCAGGCTGCGGCCGATGCGGGCGTGGCCGGAAATGGCGCGGCGGCGAGCGAGGCGGTGTCGGCGCTGGTCAATCTCGGCTATGGACAGGTGCAGGCGGGCCAGGCGGTGGCGTCAGCCCTCGCCAAGCTTGGTGATGACGCGCGGACGGAACAGCTGATCCGTGGCGCCTTGCGGGAACTGGCACAATGACGGGTCGGCTGATCGATCGGGCAGAGCGCGCGGAGGATGCGGCCGACAGTTCGCTGCGGCCACTGAGGCTCGCGGATTTCGTCGGACAGTCCCGGGCCAAGGCCAATCTGCAGGTGTTTATCGAGGCGGCGCGCTCGCGGGGCGATGCGCTGGATCACGTGCTGTTTGCCGGTCCGCCCGGGCTCGGCAAGACGACGCTGGCGCAGATCGTCGCCCGCGAGCTCGGAGTGAATTTCCGCTCCACCTCCGGCCCGGTGATCGCCAAGGCCGGCGACCTTGCGGCGCTGCTTACCAATCTCGAGGAGCGGGATGTCCTGTTCATCGACGAGATCCACCGGCTCAATCCGGCGGTCGAGGAAATCCTCTATCCGGCCATGGAGGACTTCCAGCTCGACCTGATCATAGGCGAAGGCCCTGCGGCGCGCTCGGTGAAGATCGACATCGCCCGGTTTACGCTGGTAGGGGCCACGACGCGATCCGGCCTCCTGACCACGCCCCTGCGCGACCGTTTCGGCATTCCCATCCGGCTTGACTTCTATACGGTCGAGGAATTGCTTGGAATCGTGACCCGCGGCGCCAGGGTGCTCGGCATATCCATGACCGAAAGCGGTGCAGAGGAGATCGCGCGTCGGTCGCGGGGCACGCCGCGCATCGCTGGCCGACTGCTCCGCCGGGTGCGGGATTTCGCCAATGTCGCCGGCATTACCGAGATCGACGCAAAGGCGGCCGACCATGCGCTGCAGATGCTTGAAGTGGACAGCCGTGGTCTCGACATGCTTGACCGGCGCTACCTTCAGTGCATCGCCGTGAATTTCGGCGGCGGTCCGGTGGGGATCGAGACGGTGGCGGCGTCCCTCAGCGAGCCGCGGGATGCCATTGAAGAGATCATCGAGCCCTATCTGATCCAGCAGGGCTTCGTAAACCGCACGCCGCGGGGACGCATCCTCACGCCGCAGGCCTTTGCCCATCTGGGGCTTGCGTTGCCAGGGCGGATGAACGCGATCCAGGAGGACATGTTCAGGGCCGAGGACGATGAGTAGCAGAAGCGCAGATGCCGCCCGCTGGCCGCATCTCGCCGGGCGGATGGAAGGAAGCAGTCACCGGTTGCCGGTGCGCGTCTATTACGAGGACACAGACTTCTCAGGCTTCGTCTATCACGCGAACTATCTCAAGTTCTGCGAACGGGGCCGATCGGACTGGCTGCGACTGCTTGGGCTCCATCACCATGAATTGATGCGAGGCGACAATGTCACCTCGGGCATGGCGCTCGGCTTCGTCGTCAGAAAACTTGAAGCGGAGTTCTTCAAGCCGGCAATCATCGATGACGTGCTGGAAGTGGAGACATCGATCATCAGCGTCACGGGCGCGCGACTCAACCTGTTGCAGACCGTGTGGCGCGACGATACCCGGTTGTTCGAGATGAAGGTTACGGTTGCAATGGTTGACGGCAATGGCCGACCGCAGCGCTTCGCGAAGGACATGCTCGACCGCTTCAGCGAAAGGGCACTCGAGCCGTAAAAGTAGGGAATATCCCGGCAAGCGGTCGCATTCACGGCGGCCGTTAAACAGCTTATTAACCCTGATCTGCTTGTGTGATGCGCACGGTTACCTGAGCTAAACGATTGGCTATGCCGACCCTAGGCAAAGGTGACCCAGTAATGCGCCGCAGTTTGGCCAAACTTGCCGGGCTTGGTGAACCGCCATCTCCCGGGCACGAGAGCCCAGGCAAGCGGCACGCGTATCGGCTGATTCCGAGGATCTAAATGGAAGTTGAGCTCGCCCAAGGCGCCATGCAGCAAGCGGATTATTCCCTGCTGTCACTCTTCTGGCAGGCCCATATCGTCGTCAAGCTGGTGATGATCGGTCTGGTCGGCGCATCGGTCTGGACGTGGGCGATCGTCTTCGAGAAATATGTGCTGCTGTCGCGCACCCGCCGCGCGACCGACCGTTTCGAGCAGATGTTCTGGTCGGGCCAGTCGCTGGAGGAGCTCTATCTGGCCCTCGGCCCGCGCACCAATCACGGGCTCGCTGCCATCTTCATGGCCGCCATGCGGGAATGGAAGCGCAGCCAGGAAAGCGCCCTCAGGGCCGGTTTCATGGGGGTGCAGAAGCGCATCGAGAAGGTGATGGACGTGCAGCTGCAGAAGGAGCTGTCGCGGCTTGAAAGCCGACTGCTGTTCCTCGCCACCGTCGGCTCGACCGCACCCTTTATCGGCCTGTTTGGCACGGTCTGGGGCATCATGAGCTCGTTCCAGGCGATTGCCGCCAGCAAGAACACCAACCTCGCCGTGGTCGCTCCGGGTATCGCGGAAGCGCTGTTTGCCACCGCCATCGGCCTGATTGCCGCCATTCCGGCGGTCATCTTCTACAACAAGATCAGCAGCGAGATTAACCGGATCGGCGCCCGGTTCGAGAATTTCGCCGACGAGTTCTCGGCCATCATCTCGCGCCAGCTGGACGAGCGCGTCTAAGTCTTCATTCGAGCAAGGACGGCACAGAAATGGGTGCAGGAGTACAGATGAATGGCGGGGGCGGACGGCGCGGTGGACGCCGCCGGCGCTCCGCTGGTGCGCCCATGAGCGAGATCAACGTCACGCCGCTGGTCGACGTGATGCTGGTGCTGCTGATCATCTTCATGGTGGCAGCGCCGCTGCTGACCGTGGGCGTGCCGGTCGAACTGCCCGAGAGCAAGGGCAATCCCATCCAGGGCGACAAGGAACCGCTGACCGTTTCCGTCGATGGCAACGGCAAGATCTACCTGCAGGACACCGAGATTTCACTCGACACACTGGTGCCGAAATTGGAAGAGATAACCAAGCAGGGGTACGAAGAGCGGATCTATGTCCGGGGCGACAAGAATGTCGACTACGGAACCGTCGCGAAAGTTATGGGGTCCCTGAGTTCAGCCGGTTTCAAGCGTATCGGCCTTGTCCTCGAGCCGGAGAGCGAAAGCTGAGCGATCGATGCGCTGGAGTGTCACCACATCCTTCCTGCTGCATACCGCGATCCTGTTGGTATGTGTGATAGCGCTGCCCAACACTAGGCCGCTTGACGCCGAACTGCCGCCCACCGTGCCGGTCGAACTGCTTACCCTCGGCGATATCTCCAAGCGTCAGGCGGTCAGCAAGGATGCTCCGGAAAAGCCTGCCGAAAAGATAGCGCCGCCCAAGCCGAAGGAAGTGGCGGAGAAGCCGAAGCCCAAGCCGGAACCCGAAACCAAGAAGCCGAGCGATGCCGTCAAGCAGCCGGCAGCGGAGAAAAAGCCGGAGCAGCCGGTGAAGCAGGCCGAGGCCGAGCCAAAACCCGAACCCCAGAAGCCGCAGCCGCCGGAGCCCCCGGCGGTTTCGCCCGATCCTGAGCCAGTTCCGGAGAAGGCGCCCACCAAGGAAGCGGAAGCCAAGCCTGCGCCCAAGCCCAAGGCAAAGCCGAAGCCGCCAGCACCCAAGGTTGTCGAACAGAAAAAGAAGAAGCCCGAGCAGGACTTCAATCCGGACGACATTGCCGCATTGCTGAACAAGATTCCGGATGCGCCGAAGTCGGCCCAGGAAATGCCCGTGGAAGATGGCACGCCGCGGCGCGCCGAGCAGACCTCGCTGATCGGCTCAGACAATGCGATCACGGCGGATGAGGTAGAGTGGCTGCGCAGCCAGATCCAGCGCTGCTGGAGCCCGCCCACGGGTCTGGCTGAGGCTCCCAACCTGGTCGTCAAGCTGCGGATCGGCTTCAATATCGACGGTTCCGTCAACGGCTATCCGCAGGTGGTCAACAGCTCCGCATCGCCCCTGTTCCAAGTAGCGGCGGAGGCGGCGATCCGGGCCGTGCTGGGCTGTCAGAACTACACGATGCCGCCCGAGAAATATGAGAGCTGGCGCGACGTCATCCTGAATTTCGATCCTCGGCACATGTTCCCGAGCTGAACCAAGAAGAGCGAACCGATGCCCGAAAACAAGAGCAGATTGCTCCGGAAAGTGGCCGTATTTGTCTTCGCGCTGATCATGGCGCCACTGGCGCTGGCTGCCTGGGTGGCGCCGGCGCATGCGGTACTCGAACTCGACATCACCCAAGGCCGGCCCGAGCCACTGCCGATCGCCATCACCGATTTCGTCGGGGACAGCCCGGAAGCGCAGAAATACGGGATGGACATCGCGCAGGTCATCTCGGCCGACCTCGAGCGCTCCGGCCTGTTCCGGGCGATCCCGCAATCGGCCTTCATCGAGCGGATCACCAATTTCGACCAGCCGCCCCGTTTCGGGGACTGGCGGATCATCCAAGCGCAGGGGCTGGTCACCGGCCGTGTCTCGATGATGCCGGACGGGCGGCTGCGTGCCGAGTTCCGCCTGTGGGACATCTTCGCCCAGCAGCAGATGCTCGGGCTTCAGTTCGTCACCACGCCGCGCAACTGGCGGCGCATCGGGCACATGATCGCGGATGCGGTATACGAGCGTCTGACGGGCGAGAAGGGATATTTTGACACGCGCGTGGTGTTCGTCGAGGAAAGCGGCTCGAAGGACCGGCGCGTGAAGCGGCTGGCACTGATGGACCAGGATGGCGCCAATCTGCGCTACCTGACCGACGGGCGCGACCTGGTGCTGACCCCGCGCTTCAGCCCCAATGCCCAGGAGATCACCTATGTCTCCTATGAGGGCGGCAAGCCGCGCATCTACCTGCTCAACATCGAAACCAACCAGCGCGAGATCGTCGGCGTCTTCCCGAACATGGCCTTCGCGCCGCGCTTCTCGCCGGACGGGCAGCGGATCGTGCTGAGCCTGCAGCAGGGCGGCAACTCGCACATCTATTCGATGGATCTGCGCAGCAAGCAGGTCCAGCAGATCACCAATACCAACGCGATCGACACCGGCCCGAGCTATTCGCCCGACGGCTCGGAGATCGTCTTCGAATCCGATCGCGACGGCACACAGCAGATCTACGTGATGAGCGCCAATGGCGCCAACCAGCGGCGCATCAGCTTCGGGCCCGGCCGTTACTCGACGCCCGTATGGTCGCCGCGCGGCGATCTGATCGCCTTCACCAAGCAGCTGGGCGGCAAATTTCTCATCGGTGTTATGCGACCGGATGGCTCCGGTGAGAGAATATTAACCGAAGGCTACCACAATGAAGGTCCGACATGGGCGCCTAACGGACGGGTGCTAATGTTCTTCCGCGAGTCCCAGGGTGAAGGCGGCGGACCCAAGATCTGGACGGTGGATCTGACTGGCTACAACGAACTGCAACTGGCGACGCCCGGCTTTGCGTCGGATCCGGCCTGGTCGTCCTTGCTGAAATGACGGGGGGAGCGTATTCAGCAGGTCAGGCGGGGGAGGCCGTGGCGGAAAGTGGGATCCGGCACCGGCTTTCTGGCAGGCAGACATTCCTGGAATCCCATGGTGTTTACGGCTTTCTTTGGTAGGAACTGAGACATGATGCGTTGGATCGCAACCTCCAAGGTTGCAGTGATTAGCCTTGGATTGCTCGCGGTGGCTGCGTGCTCGAGCAAGAGCAACAACCCGACGGACCCGTCCGCCATGGCCGGCCAGGCCGTTCCCGGTTCGGAGCGTGACTTCCAGCTCAATGTCGGCGACCGGGTGTTCTTCCCCAACGATATTTCCACGCTCAGCCCGGAGGCGCAGGAAACGCTGCGGCGCCAGGCCCAGTGGCTCAAGCTCTATCCGAACGTGACGGTGCAGGTCGAGGGCCATGCCGACGAGCGCGGCACCCGCGAGTACAACCTCGCCCTGTCCGCCCGCCGCGCCGCCAATGCGCGCGACTTCCTCGTCGCCCAGGGCATTGCCCCGAACCGGATCTCGACGATATCCTACGGCAAGGAGCGCCCCGTCGCGCTGTGCGACGCGGAAGCCTGCTGGTCGCAGAACCGCCGCGCGGTTACGGTCATCATGTCGGGTGCCGTCGGCGGCTGACCGATACGGTCGCGTACCGAACGAAGGTTGCGTGAAGCGGGCATCCGGGCGGATGGCCCGCTTCATTTCTATCCGGCCCGTCGCCAGCTCGTGACTTGTGAGGGAGGGCGGCCGGATATAGGCTTCCCGGCGCCGTGAGAAGCGTTGATCCCGTGCATTGCCTCGGCCAATGCCTGCATCGGAGACTGTCGTGACCAGATGGGCCAGACCGAATGTCATGCTTGCCGCCTCGCTTGCCCTTGCGCTGGCGGGCACGGTTGCCGCGCCGGCGATGAGCGCAGCTCAGGGCTATGACGCAACGACGGTTGCCAATCTCAATTTCCAGGTGTCGCAACTTCAGGAGCAGGTGCGTCTCCTCGCCCGCCAACTCGAAGAGACCAATCAGCAGCTGCGCGTGCTGCAGCAGCAGATGCAGCAGATGAATGGCGGGCGGAGCTATCCGGAGCAGCCCGGCCAACCGGCCCAGCCCGGACGCTCCGGTAGCCTCAATGCGCCAGCCGGCAGCCACGCACCTGCGGTCACCGGTAGCATCGGTACGATGGCGCCTACACTGCGGACGCAGCCGCAGATGCCGGCCATGAGCGAGAGCGTAAGCCTCGAGCAGCTCGCCTCTTCGGCTGTGCAGGATCCGACTCTTGATCCGGCGCGGGTTGCTGCAGGGCAGCGGGTGGCGAGCGTGTCTGAGGGATCCAGCGTGCGTGCCGCAGGCCCTCAGGTGCTCGGCGCCATTCCGGTGGATCCGGCCGAGAGCCGGGCCGGCACCCTCCCGCCGGATTACGCAGGCCCAGGTCAGTATGCCTCGTCCCAGGGCGGGCAATCGCCCGTACCCTATGCATCAGCGCAGGAGCAGCGTTATGCCGCCCCCGGCCTTGCGGGTCCGCATTCTGGTACGGGCGGCGGCCCGATCGATCTCACCCGCGGGCTTAGTGCCAGTGCCGGCTCCGGCAGCCTGCTGCCTGAACCGGTCGAGCGCGTGCCGCTGGGCAGTGAAAGCGCCGCGCCAATGGCTCCCGGACAGTCGGCTGCCGTGGCTCAGGGAAGCGGGGCTCCGGCAGGTCCCAGGGGGATGGACCAGAAAGTTGCCGCTCTTCCGTCTCCGGCGGCGAGCCCGGATCTGCTCTATGAGCAGTCATTCGATGCCTATGCCAACAAGCGCTATGTCGAGGCGGAGCAGGGGTTCAAGACCTTCCTCCAGTCCTATGGCAGCAACGAGCTCGCCGGCAATGCCCAGTACTGGCTTGGCCAGATCTATTTCGAGCAGGGCGACTACAAGCAGGCGGCGGCTGCGTATCTCAAGGGCTACCAGGATTACAAGAAAAGCCGTCGGGCACCTGACAGTCTGATCGGGCTCGCGCTCACCCTCGAAAAGCTCGAGCAGAAGGACAAGGCGTGCGCAGCGCTCAATCAGGTGGCGCGCGCATTTCCGAGCGCCAAGGAAAGCATCAAGCGTGCCACCAAGGAAAGCAAGCGCGTTGGCTGCGGCTGAGACCGGTGGCGTCGGGCTGCCGCTTGCCGCGCGGCTCAAGGATCGCTTCGACGTGCTGGCACGGTTTTCCCATGTGGCGCTGGCGGTTTCGGGTGGGTCGGACAGCACGGCGTTGATGTATCTCGTCCATCGCTGGCAAGCGGAGACGGGGGAGAGGGTGCCCGAAATCAGCGTGCTGACGGTTGATCACGGGCTGCGGCCTGCATCCGCTGATGAGGCACGGGCGGTTGCCAAGGCAGCTCGGACGCTGGGCCTTGCGCATCGAACCCTGCGCTGGGATGAGGGCAAGCCGGCAAGCGGCCTGCAGGCAGCGGCGCGCGAGGCGCGCTACGGGCTGCTTTCCCGGTGGTGCCGGGAGAACGGCGCCGGCTGCCTGCTGGTGGGACATACGCTCGATGATCAGGCGGAAACCGTGTTGATGCGGCTTGCCCATGGCAGCGGCGTGGAGGGGCTTGCGGGGATGGCGGAATGGCGCGATCTCGACGGCGTGATGCTCTACCGGCCGCTGCTCGGCGAGACACGGGGCAGCCTGCGGGCGATGCTAGACGAGGCTGGCATTGCCTATGTCGATGATCCGAGCAACGAGGATGAGCGTTTCGAGCGGGTGCGGGTGCGCAAGGCGCTCGCGTCAGGGGCGCTGGCCGGGCTTGACGTGCGGCAGATCGTACGCAGCGCCGAGCGACTGCGGGAGGCATCGGAGGCGATCGACCACTATACCGACCGGCTGGTTGCCCGTCATGGCCGCCTGCATCTCGGCGGTTTTGCCGAGATTGACGGGGACGCGCTGGCAGACGCGCCGGTGGCCACCAGGCGGCGGGTACTCGAGCGGGCGCTCAGGGTTGTCGGAGGTAACGCCTACCCGCCGCGCACCGAAGTGCTCAGCGAGATCTGCGAGCGGCTCGGCCGGGGTGAGCTGATCGATGTGACCCTCGGCGGCTGCCGTCTGGTGAGCTGGAAGGGGGCACTGGTCATCGCCCGGGAATTCGGCCGCATGGACAGGAGCCTCGTGATGCTCGCTGACGGCATGGTCTGGGACGGCCGTATGCGGGTTGGTTGTCCCGAGAACATCAGCGGGTACATCGGACCGGTCGGCGAACAGTGGCCGGCGCTCAGGCGACGTAAGGCGCGGGGGGGAAAACTCCCGGCCTTCATCGGGCAGACGCTGCCCGCCCTGTGGGAGGCGAGCGGCGAAATCCTCCGTGTGCCCTATCTTGACCATGGAAATGCGCCGGTCGTGAAATTAAGTTTTGTATCTTCGGCGCTGGACATGGCAAAGGTGGTCGAAAGCGCCGGAGCACACGAGCCTTAACCTTAGGTAAATAGGTCCGTGCATGCGCTGTCGTGGCGCTTGGCAAAAACCGAAGCTGTTCCTATGTTAGTCGCAGCTGGCCCGACTGCGACCTGATGACCTGCTTTGCGGTCGCGGTTCGAGGTCAGAGCTTGGCGAGGTATCCGTGAACAATTTTCGAAATCTGGCTGTATGGGTCATCATCGCCCTGCTGCTATTCGCCCTGTTCCAGCTGTTCCAAGGGCCAACCCAGCGATCGGCAGGCGCGGATGTGTCCTATTCGCAGCTGCTTGATGATGTGGATGCGGGCAAGATCCGCGAAGTGCAGATTGCCGGCGACACGATCGTCAGCAAGTACACGGATGGCCGGACGGCGACCACACAGGCGCCCGCCAACGATCCCAATTTCATCACGGAACTGCGCAAGCACAATGTCGGCATCAGCGTGAAGGCGCCGTCGGATGACAGCTTTCTGCTGAATGTCTTCATCTCGTGGTTCCCGATCCTGCTGATGATCGCCGTATGGGTATTCTTCATGCGGCAAATGCAGGCCGGCGGCGGCAAGGCCATGGGCTTCGGCAAGTCCAAGGCCAAGCTGTTGACCGAGCGCCACGGGAGGGTGACCTTCGATGACGTCGCCGGCGTGGACGAGGCCAAGGAAGATCTCGAGGAAATCGTCGAGTTCCTTAAGGATCCGCACAAGTTCCAGCGCCTCGGCGGCAAGATCCCCAAGGGAGCGCTGCTGGTCGGCCCTCCCGGCACCGGCAAGACGCTGCTCGCCAGGGCGATCGCGGGTGAAGCGAATGTGCCCTTCTTCACCATCTCGGGTTCGGACTTCGTCGAAATGTTCGTCGGCGTCGGTGCCTCACGCGTCCGCGACATGTTCGAGCAGGCGAAGAAGAATGCCCCGTGCATCATCTTCATCGACGAAATCGACGCGGTGGGCCGTCATCGCGGCGCCGGTCTCGGCGGCGGCAATGACGAGCGCGAGCAGACCCTTAACCAGCTGCTGGTTGAGATGGACGGCTTCGAAGCCAATGAAGGCGTGATCCTGATCGCCGCCACCAACCGGCCCGACGTACTGGATCCGGCGCTGCTGCGTCCGGGCCGCTTCGACCGGCAGATCGTCGTGCCCCGGCCGGACATCATCGGCCGCGAGAAGATCCTCAAGGTGCACATGCGCAATGTGCCGCTGGCACCGGACGTGGATCCCAAGACCATTGCCCGCGGCACGCCCGGCTTTTCCGGTGCCGATCTTTCCAACCTGGTCAATGAGGCCGCCCTGATGGCTGCCCGTCGCGGCAAGCGTCTGGTGACCCAGCTCGAGTTCGAGGACGCCAAGGACAAGGTGCTCATGGGTGCCGAGCGCCGCTCGATGATGATGAGCGAGGAAGAGAAGAAGCTCACCGCCTATCACGAAGGCGGCCATGCCCTCGTCGCCCTGCATCTGCCCGCCTCGGACCCGGTTCACAAGGCGACCATCATTCCGCGCGGCCGCGCCCTCGGCATGGTCATGCGGCTGCCGGAGCGGGATCATCTGTCGGTAACGCGCGCCAAGTTCAAGGCTGACCTCGCCGTGGCCATGGGTGGCCGCGTGGCGGAAGAACTGATCTTCGGCCATGACAAGGTCACATCGGGCGCGTCTTCCGACATCAAGATGGCCACGCAGATGGCCCGCGCCATGGTCACCCAGTACGGCATGAGCGACAAGCTCGGCCCGCTGGCCTATGGCGACAACGAGGAAGAAGTATTCCTCGGCCATTCGGTGGCGCGCACCCAGAACCTGTCGGAAGAGACCCAGCGGCTGGTGGATGCGGAAATCTTCAATCTGGTCGACGAGGCCTACAAGAAGGCCCGCGAGATCCTGTCGGAACGGATAGACGATCTGCACAAGATCGCCCAGGGCTTGCTCGAATACGAGACCCTGTCCGGCGAGGAGATCAAGGATCTGCTGGCCGGCAAGCCGCCGGTGCGAGATGCCAGCATCAAGGAAGATCCTGTCCCGCCAAAATCCGCCGTGCCAACCGCTGGCACCGGACGGCGCGGTGATGCCGGCTCCGCCTCGGGCGACTTCAAGCCGCAGCCGCAAGCCTGACATCTGCGGGCCACAGACAGAAGCTGAAGCCGGAAACGCCGTTTCCGGCTTCTTCGTTATCACAGACCACGAGCCAGTAGCGGGAATGACGTCGGGAGTATATCTGAGGCCTACGGGCCTCATGCAGGGGACAGAGGCGCGGGATGCGATAGCAGCGGGTCTTGCCGGGCGGTTGGCAGGCGGGCCGGTAGCATTCAGCGCGGTCGAGATCATCGAGCGGGACCGGGCGCAGCCCGGACGGAGGAAGGTGCGGCTTGCAAGTTTCGCCGAGGCCCGCGACATCGGCGACAGCGAAATCGCCAGGCGCCTCGCAGTGCTCTCTGCCGGGCCTGCCCCCATGGCCGGACTCGACTTCAGCCGACCATTGGTCATGGGCATCGTCAATGTGACGCCGGACAGCTTCTCGGACGGCAATCTCTATGCCCGACATGACGCCGCCATAGCCCATGGACTCGAGCTGGTCAGGGAAGGAGCCGACATTCTCGATATCGGCGGCGAGTCCACCCGGCCGGGCGCGGAGGATGTGGCGCCGGAGGTCGAGGCGGAGCGCGTTGCGCCGGTGATCGCCGCCTGGAAGGATGCCGGCGTCCCGATCTCGATCGATACCCGAAAGGCACCGGTGATGCGGTCGGCGCTTGCTGCGGGTGCTGCAATCGTCAATGACGTTTCGGCACTTGAATTCGACCGGGATGCCACGGATGTGGTGCGTGATGCCGGTGTGCCGGTCATTCTCATGCATTCCCAAGGCACACCCAAAGTCATGCAGCAGGATCCTCACTACGAGGATGCAAGCCTCGACATCTTCGATTATCTTGAGAACCGGATAGTCGAAGTTGTCAGGAGCGGGATTGCCAGAGAAAACATCATTGCGGATCCTGGTATCGGATTTGGCAAGACTGTTGAGCATAATCTGCAGCTGATCCGGGACCTCAGCCTGTTTCATGGCCTCGGTGTGCCGGTCCTTCTGGGTGCGTCTCGCAAGGCCTTCATCGGACATATCACAGGCGAACCGGAAGCCCGCAGGCGAGTGGCCGGCTCGGTACAGGTGGCGATGATGGGCATTGCACAAGGAGTCCAGATCGTCCGTGTGCATGATGTTCAGTACACTGTTCAATCCATCGCGGTTTGGCGTAGAGTGAATGGCATTAACTGCAGCGCGACGTGACGGGGAATATCAGACCATGCGGAAATATTTCGGAACGGATGGCATCCGTGGGCAGGCCAATTCGTGGCCGATGGATGCGGAGACCGCTCTGAAAGTGGGTAAGGCGGCCGGCAAGATCTTCATGCAGGACGCCAAGAGCCACAGGGTCGTGATCGGCAAGGACACGAGACTGTCGGGCTATATGATCGAGTCCGCCCTGGTCTCCGGCTTCCTCTCCATGGGCATGAACGTGTTCCAGTTCGGCCCGCTGCCGACGCCGGCCGTGGCCATGCTGACCAGGTCGCTCAGGGCCGATCTGGGGGTGATGATCTCCGCCTCGCACAATCCTTACGTGGACAATGGCATCAAGCTGTTCGGCCCCGACGGCTACAAGCTCAGCGACGACCAGGAGAAGATGATCGAGCGGCTGATCGAGGATGGCGTGGGTGAGCTTGCCCGGCCAGATCAGCTTGGACGCGCCAAGCGGATCGAAGATGCCCAGGCGCGATACATCGAATTCGCCAAGCGCACCTTCCCCAAGGAACTTCGGCTCGAGGGACTGAGGGTGGTGGTCGACTGCGCCAATGGTGCGGCCTACAAGGTGGCGCCAGCGGCCCTCTGGGAACTGGGCGCGGAAGTGTTCCCGCTGGGCGTCGAGCCCAACGGCCTCAATATCAACGACAAGTGCGGGTCTACCTCGCCAGAACGCCTGTGCGAAAAGGTGAGGGAGCTCAGGGCCGATGTCGGTATCGCCCTCGATGGCGACGCCGATCGCGTCATCCTGGTGGATGAGAAGGGCAATATCATCGACGGCGACCAGGTGCTCGCGCTGATCGCCAAGGATTGGGCGGCGAACGATCGGCTGGTCGGCCATGGCATCGTGGCGACCGTCATGTCGAATCTTGGCCTGGAGCGTTGCCTGCAGGACATCGGGCTGGTGCTTGAGCGCACCAAGGTGGGCGACCGCTATGTGGTCGAGCGCATGCGGACTGGCGGCTTCAATGTCGGCGGCGAACAGTCCGGCCATATCGTGCTCAGCGATTTTACCACAACCGGGGATGGGCTTATCGCCGCGCTCCAGGTGCTCGGCGTGGTGGTTGCGAGTGGCAAGCCGGTGAGCGAGGTCTGCGCCTGCTTCGAGAAGGTGCCGCAGATGCTGACCAGCATCCGCTATGGCAAGGGTAATCCGCTGGAAACGCCTCTGGTGAAGGCGGCGATCGCCGAAGGCGAGGCCCGTCTCGGCGCCAATGGCCGCCTGGTCATTCGCGCTTCCGGTACCGAACCGGTCATCCGGGTGATGGGCGAGGGGGACGATGAACAGCTGGTCAGGGCGGTTGTCAGAGATATCGCCACAGCAGTCCGGGACTGTGCCCAGGTCGTTGCTGCCTGAACTTCCATCCTGTCTGGCAGGTTCAAGATCACAGAAGGCCCGCCCGAAAGGCGGGCCTTTTGCTTGCCAGCTGCAACAGCCCGGTAATGTCTGGTTAGTATTAATTGGATATTAACAATTAGGGTTAATGAATAGTCGCGATGACACGGTCGTGTAGCAGGTGTTCCACGGTGGTTGCTGTCCGGAATCTTGCGATGCTCGGCCATAGAGTGAAACAGACGTGCGGACGGTGCGCGGGGCACTGTCCGAGACGGAGTCGGGGAATTGGTCATGGACAGAATTGCTAGGCTGATTGCGGGGGGAATTTCGCTGGCGGCGATGGCCGGCAGTGCGATGGCGGCCGACCTGCTGCCCGAGCCGGCGCCTGCGCCGGATGCGAGTTGCTTCTATGCCCGTATCGATGGTGGCGCGACTTTCCACGAGCGTCCCAATGTCTACAAGAACCACGGCGGCAGCAAGCAGAAGGCCCTTGGCGAGTCGCTGAAGGATACCGGCTTCATCGAAGGTGGCTTCGGCTGCCAGTTCACGCCCATGTTCCGGGCCGATATTGTCGGCGGCTACCGTTTCGGTTCGAAGCTCAAGGATGATTGGAACAGCCTGGATGCCAAGCTGTCGACCGGGACCCTGTTCGCCAACGGCTATGTGGATTTCGGCCAGTTCGGCGCCTTCCGTCCTTATGTTGGCGCCGGCGTCGGCGTCGCCTTCCATCACCTTGGCAGCGTCGACCTGCCGATTGGCTCAAGCTCGGGGAACAGCACGTCCTTTGCCTGGAACGCCCAGGCGGGCATCGTCTTCGACCTGACCGACCGTCTGGCCCTCGACGTAGGCTATCGCTATGTGGATCTCGGCAAGGCGAAGTCGGGCGGCCCGCTGCCGTTCAAGGTCGACGACATCACGGCGCACGAGGCACGGATCGGTCTGCGCTACAGCTTCAACTGACCGCAAATCACCCCATCAATCGACCGGGCGCGCTTCGTAAAGAATGCGCGCCCTTTTGTTTACCAATTGCCTGACCCGTTAGGTCAGGGTTTACCAATTATCCAAAAACGCAACCTGGTTAACCAATTCGAGGTCGGCTGTTTCGAATTTTAGTCTTATTTGATTGTTCACTCTAATCGCGCGGGAAGCCGCAAGGGGCCGGGATCGAAACGGCCCGGCGCCCGGCGACGGATGCCCTCCAGGGCAATGGACATTTGTGACGGAGCAGGCGCCTCAAGCGCCAGGGAGTTTGACGTGATCGAGTATCTGAAAACAGGTCTTGCCAGTGCCGCAATCGCATTGGCCAGCGGTGCCGCTCTGGCCGCCGACATGTACCAGCCATATCCGTCGCAGCAGGGATATTACCAGGAATCGAGCGGCGTCTATCTGCGCGGCGATCTGGGCTGGTCGTTCCTCGATTCCGATATCGGCTGGAAGAATGACGATGCCTTCACCATCGGTGCCGGCCTTGGCTACCGGTTCAACAACACCTTCCGTGGCGACCTCACCGTCGACTATTCCGGCGACTACAATGTGGGCTGGGGCAATTCGATCGATGCCTGGACGCTCCTGGCCAACGGCTATGTGGACATTCCGCTGACCGACACGGTCACGCCCTATCTCGGCGCCGGTATCGGCTATGGCTGGTTCGACGGCTCGGGTGGCTGGGACGAGAACGGCGTGACACTTGCGGCCATGGCCGGCGTCGCCTTCAAGGTCAATGACACCATGGCGGTCGATGTCGGCTATCGCTTCCGCGACGGCTTCATCAGCGGCCCGAACTTCTACGATCACTCAATCCGCGCCGGTCTGCGGTTCGGTTTCTGAGCACGGGTAGGACATGAAAACCGGGAAGCGGGCCATCGGGCCCGCTTTTCATTTGCCGCAGGGGGCGGCTGTCGTGCGGTGGCCACAAGCGGCCAAAAACAACTTCGGAAGAGTTTATTATCGTTAATACAACTTAAGGATGTGATAACGTCTGCCTCGGCTTACCCGATCAGATGGGGGTCAACGGAGGTAGAGATGAGACTGATCAAAGCGCTGTTTGCGGCCAGTTGCCTTAGTCTTGCTGCGGGAGCTGTAGAGGCAGCAGATCTGGTCGTGTATGAGCCGCCGGTCGCGCCTGCCCCTGCCGGGTTCTATGTGAAGGGACAGGTGGGCTGGTCTTTCATGGATGGCGGTCGCCCGCACAGCGACGACGGATTCGCGGCGGGTATCGGCGTCGGATACGAGCTCGACATGCTGCGAGTCGACCTCACGGGGGATTATTCCGGTTCCTATCACATCGCTCCGGGCACCAAGGGGGATGTCTGGACACTTCTTGGCAACGCCTATGTGTCGGTGCCGATCGTGGATGTTGTGGCACCCTTCGTGGGGCTCGGCGTTGGCTGGGGCTGGCTCGATGGTCGCCATGCGAATCGGGATGGCTTTACGATCGCGGCGCATGCAGGCTTCACGGTCGGGCTGAGCGACCGGGTGGATTTCGATCTCGGCTACCGTTTCCGCGACATCATGCTGAGGGGGCGGGATTTCACCGACCATTCGGTGCTGGCGGGTATCCGAATCGGCTTCTGACAGAAGAGAGAGCGGAACGGCGTTGTCTCTTCCGGCAGCACACAAGAGGCGCGTTAGCTGGCGCCCGAGCGACGATCGGGGAGCTGGTCGGCAGGCGCCGAAACCGACAAAGACCAGAAGACAAGAAGCCGCTCGCCGGAGCGGCTTTTCCTTGCGCTCCGGCGTCAGTCCACGATGAAGAGCCTGGCGCCAGTGATGGTTGATGAGCGATGAGGCGCGTCGCCGAAATCGGACACCTGATAACTCATGCCCGGCTTCAGCGTGAAACGGCGTCCGTCCTTCAGCTCGGTCTCGAGCTCGCCCTCCAATACCAGGAGTACATGACCGCGGTCGCACCAGTGGTCGGCTAGATAGCCCGGCGAATATTCCACCATTCTCACCCGGAGGTCGCCGATGGTGAACGTGCGCCACAGGGCGTAGCCGGTTTCGCCAGGATGCCGGGTCTCCGGTACTGCCGACCAGTCGGTGATGGTGAAGGGCAGGGACGGGATCTTCATGAGTCCTCCTTGGGCTTGCTCGATGCCTGGAACGCGCGCAGCGATCAGACGGTGCGCTGATCCGGTCGATCAGTCGCCCGATCCGAAACTGTTCTGCTCGTCCGCAGGCAGTGTGAGGTTCAAGCTCGGCAGGCCGTCGGCTCGACGGTCTGCATAGAAGGATACGCCGTCGGGCGACGGCTCGAAGCGAACGAGGATGCGACGGGTTGCATCGATCAGCACGAACCAGCCCTCGTTGTCGATCAACCAGGCCGCCGGCTCCTCATCAAGATCGAGCTCCCGGACACAGGCGACATCGCCGCCAATCACATTGCCGCCAATGGTCCGCTCGTCCGTCAACTCGACCCGACAGACCCTGCCGCCCTCGAAATCCTCCCAGACTTCGTATGCGCTCTTCAGATTGGCGTTGTCCTCGGCAAGAGCCGCCGCGCCGCTGGCGAGCAGGAATGCGAGTGGCAGCGCAAGTTTCATGATTTCCTCCCCGGTTGTCCTGTTCTGTCTTGCATGGGGTTTTCCGGGGCTCAAGAGGATTTGAACCAGATCCCCCACGCTGTGCGCGACAGGGCGGATTGGCAGGGGCCTCGCCCGAACCGGCCGAGCCTCGACCGGCCAGCTCGCGACAGGGCGCGACAGACGGGCATCATCGATTCGCCGCTCTCCCAATCGGAACCGATGGTTGCCCGGGGGATTGGTCTTCCATGGGCGTCGGTGCAAGGCCTTCTTGCCGACGCAGGACAGAAATGGAGGAACGCATGAAGAGCAAGACAATAGGTATTGTGGCATTCGGTGCAGCCTTGCTGGCATTTCCACTATCTGCCAGCGCGCAAACAAATGCCAAGCCTGACTGCCCCGCCAGCGGCACGACGGCGAGCGGCACGACCGCAGACTGCACGCCGGGCGGCGAAAGCACGGATAGCAGTGGCACAACCAGCGGCCAGCCAAGCGGCGCGACGGGAAGCAGTGGCAGTGGCACTGGTACCGGTTCCGGAAGCAATGGAGGCGGTACCGGTTCGGGCAGTGGCTCGGGCGGCGGGACGGGTGGTTCCGGTGGTTCCGGCAGCGGCGGTTCCGGCAGCGGAGGCTAATGCTGCTACAGGACGCGTGACGTGCCTGCAGAGCCCAAGCCGGCGGGATCGCAACAGCCCCACATGGAGATCCGTGAGGGGCTGTTTTCTCCATCGGGCGGCCAGCCGGTGGATGCAGCAGTGACCGCAAGTAATGGAAAGATCAGGGTAAGCAAACGGCAAACGGCGCGGAATTCCGGAGGCCCCGCCAACGTCAACTCGAACCAATCCATTAAAATTCGGCAATGCTCCGAAAGTAACTGTTGCCAGCATGCCCCCGTTGCCGTATAGCCCGCGGCGGGACACCTCTCCCCAACGAGGGTAATGCTGGCTCATATAGTTCTCCTTATTTTTCAATTGCTTGCGGTCTTCTTCGGGTGGTTGTGTGCCACTTCTGTGTCAAAGACGCTGTCCGTGATGCGATGATCATTCAGCGCGTGAGCGTATGTGCGGACGAGTGTTGCGACGTCCTTCCAGCCGCCCATTTGAGCTACGGTCTTCACGTCGATGCCATCCTGCAGCATCTTCGTCGCGAAGCCGTGTCGGCACGAGTGCGGCGAGAGATACTTGAGGCCGGCCCTTTCGACGGCCGACTTCCAGGACTGACGGACGCAGGTCCGGTCTGAGTACTTGAACACACGGTCGTCCGGTGCCCGATTGGAAGGGATCGCCTTGATCGCAGCGAGTGCGACGCGAGGAATGTTGGCGATCCGCTCCGAGCCGATCTTCGTCTGCCTGATCTTCGCTTCTCTCGTGTCCAGGTTGACGTCCTGCCAGCGAAGGTTCACAGCCTCGCTGATCCTCGCTCCGGTCGTCAGCATGAACAGGCAGAGCGCGCCCAAGTGGGGTAGAGCGTGCTCTTGGAACTTCAGAGCCCAATCCATTGTGATGGGCTCCTTTTCCCTGGTGGTCACAGAGAAGCGCTTGACCTTGATGGTATGGCACCACCCTTGGTCTGCGGCATGATTGATGATCGCCTGCGTCGGCACGATGAACTGCCTATTCCGCGTAGCCGGTCCAGCTTTGGGGTAGACCTTCATCGCTCCCTGTCTGATCGCGTGCGGGGTGATTTGACTGACCAAGGTGTCCTTCCAATAGTCCTCTACCTTGGTCAGAAACCTCGTCGGGCGGCCGGATTCCCGGTACGCTATTGCGGCTGCCGCAAACGTGAGCGTTGCACCTGGTCCGTCTAGATGCCGCTTCCATTCACGCGCCTCGGCTTCCGCCGCGATGCGCTGGGCACGGACCTTGTCCGAAGTGCCTGTAGACTTGCGAAGTCGCCTTCCGGCGACGCTACCCGAGAAGTGCCAAACTTTGCCCCGGAGAAAGAGTTTGAGCGGCATGCGGCTGCGTGCTCCAAGATGAGATGAACATGTTCCGGCAGGATGAGCATCTGGCGCCCGATCCTCGAACAGGCGCCGATCTCCCGTGCAGTCTGGCGCAGGGTGCGCTCAGAGACTCCCAAGTGGTTAGCCAGCTGCTTCGGGGTCACATAGTCGGGAAGGTTCATAGGGTACCTCACATGGTTAGCTGTAGGCACGGTCGATCACGGCCGGCGGGTGATGCCCCAGGGCCGCGACGACGCGATCGAAGATTGGATTGACGTCGAGGAAGATGAAACCCGCCGGCCAGTTGAGACGGCGGCGAACCGATGTAATCAGCTCGTGGCTATCGTTGGACCACTTGACCACGGCCGCACGATCACCTGCGGCACATAGCACCGTAGGTGTACCGTCACGAAAGGGAAGGCCGGGATTGCGTTCTTCGTCGCCCCAGTGGGCATAGTGGGTCGCTGCTACGAAGGCAGCGGGGACGTCCATGCCCAAATCAATCAGCTCCCTCGCCCCCTTGATGGCGCGGGAGATATCAGCCTGAGTGAACTTGGCGGGGCGTTTGGCCATCTATTAGGCGCCCTCCTCTTCAAACATCTCGTCGACCATCTTGATGAGATGTTTCAGGTTGATGATGTGAAGCTGTGCGAACTCAACCGGCTCGACCCAGCCGCTCTTGTCCCTCTGGTTGAGCGCATGGGACATCTTCATGAGGGCATCAGGCTGGGAGATGTCTTCCCGACCAAAGCCGAAGCCGGAAATCGGGTTGAGCACATAGTAGCGCGGAATGGAGTGCCCATTCTTCAGGGTCTCGATCCATGCTTGGGCGCGCTCTGACGCGTCGAGAGGCGTAAGGCCAGCACGGACCAAGGCGCCGATGAAGGCGATCTCCATGGCATTCTCCCGCGAATAGGGCACAGCCTTGCCCATGCTCGTCGCCGGCTGCTCGGTCTTCAGAGCGCCGATCAGGCCCCAGTGCCGATAGGCATTCCGGGTAACGTGCGTCTTCGCGAGGATCTGAGGAAGCTTGACCATGGAATCACCCCAACTGTGTTGTTACACAAAAGTAGCCCCGAAACTTTAGCGTGTCAACACAGTCGAACAAAAAAAGAACCGGCCGCCAGAACGACCGGCTCTTGGGCCTTAGGCGGCCTCGGAGACCGTGGCGTCGATATTCGGCGTCATTGCTCTGTCCTCCCCAAAATGCCGAAGCTTGCCTCGATCTGCTGGTCGATCTGGCGGGCTTGTTTGCGGGCGAACCGGACGAGCGTTTCGACGCGATCCAAGGCGGCGTCGTGCTCGGGATTTCCGACCCGCGCGAGCTCAAAGACAATGTCGTCAGCGGTCTCCAGGATGTGACACAGGTCGCCAACGTCGCTGTGGAGCCGGTTGAGATCTAGTGCCGCCGGCGCGGTGTCAGTGCAATCGGTGCGCATCATGAGCTTCTCCCTCAGCGGAAAGTGATGAAGACGAAGCGCGCGTCATGGTCGATCTGGATGCGCCACTCGCCCCCGTGAATTCTTTGCATCGCATCGCGGATGAACTCGGCCATGGCCTGTATGCCCTGCACCTGAACGTCAGCCTTGGCGATCGCATCCGCGCAGACAGCCTTGACGGCGGTATTTTTACCGCTGGCCCGCATTGCGCCCTCCATCGTTCATGCTGGCTTGGGCGAGCAGTGCGTGCGCGATAGCGCGCGCCCCGTCAGTGCTGCGGCATGTGCCGCCGAGGTCGTCGCCAGCTTCGCAGCAATCTTCCTCCGGCTCGTCGTCGCCACCGTCCTCGAGGTCGGGGTCACCGTCGATAGCATCCAGGAGCTGGAGCAGCCCCTCGATAGCGTTCTCGAGTGCTTGGCGGAGTGCTGGGCTCATCTCGATGAATTCCAGGCGCGGGGCATGGTTCTCCCGTTCGCGGAAATGCGTGTGCATCGCGTGGCTCCTGTGGTAGAATTCTGAATAATGTTCAGATTATTACTCTAAAAAATCTGAACGTCAATCCGATTTCTGAATGGAGTACCGATTTTGAAGGGCGTGCAGTGCAAGATGGCAAGAGCAGCTCTTGGCCTCACCGTGCGAGAGCTGGCGGTTTCAGCTGGTGTCTCGCACGACACGATCGTGAGGCTCGAGGCCGGTGAGGATTTGAAGCCGCGAACGGTCGCTGCCATTCAAGAGGCTCTAGAAGCTGCCGGCGTCGAATTCATCGCGGAGAATGGTGGCGGGCCAGGCGTTAGGCTGAGGAAGGGCGCGGAGGGATAGCTAGGCTCTAGAACACCTTAGCGATGATCTGTGCCCGAATTGTAAGTTGCAAAGGTTCTGTTATACTCGCCAGGTGAGCAGTTCATCAATGCTCCGCCTCAGTACGGGCCCTGTCCACGCCCCCACGTGGGCAGGGCCTTCGCTTTGCCTACCGCTTATTCATCAGCGGCCACCCGCCCATGCTCTGGAGCGAGCGACCGATACCCGTCTTCGGGTTCGACATGTCCTTGGCGACTTCGGTCTTGATGAAGCTGATCACAACGTCTGTGCCGCCCGTCTCGTTCTGGCGCTCTTCCCGCTGATGGGGCGGGGCGTTGTGAATGATCACGTTCATCTGCGATCCACCACCGCGGCCGCCGACCTTAACGCCGAGGTCGCCATTGGAGAGCCTTGCCAGCGGCATGACAGCCTCCGGGCCTGCTTCGCCCATGAGACCCGCACCACGCGCCATCGGGAACAGGGTAGGCCCCTTCACCACGCCACCACGAGCAAAAGGCTGCACACGGCCACCGACATAGGCATTGCCATGAGCGTTGGCGGTGATGGACCCGCCGATGCCGCCGAACAGCTGTGAGACAATGCGGTTGGTCGCCATCTGCATGACTTGCTCAAGCACCCGGTCCAGAGCCCGTTGGAGTGCCACCAGGGCATTCTCGCCAGACCGGATGTCGCTGATGAAGCCGGAAAGGGCATCGGCTGCCACGCCCCTGAAGGCCTCCATCTGCTCGTTGAGCTTGCGCTGGGCCTCCGCGGCTGCATCCTGGGCCTTGGCTAGCGAGTAATTGCCTGTCACCAGCTTCGCGATCTCCTGGCCGTCCTCGCTCGCCAGAGTAACGCCAGCCGCCCGGAGCTCGTTGTAGATCTGCCGGTCGAGCTCACCGCGCTGGAGCTGCTCTCGCTCGAACTGAAGGGCGTCGATCACGCGCTGGATCTGCTCGGCCTCTCGCGCGGCTTCCTCGGCCGCCCGCTGCCGGGCTCGCTCTTCCTCCTTCCGGGCCTGTCGGAGAGCGCTGACGTCGGGCTTCTCCCTCGGGGTCACGGGAGCACCGCCGGGGAAGTTGGTCGAGCCATACGTGCCAGAGGCACCAGTCGGAGCCCATGAGCCGCTCGCACCAGTCTGCCCGAGGCGCGTTACCTGCGGCGCCAGCGGGTCATACGGCAGCATGTTGGCAATCCGCATCCACACATCAGAATTGCCAATCTCGCTGAGCTTG